>OGZS01000056.1_pt1 | contig 102328 bp, 126 predicted proteins | sample 1576901 | NCBI WGS metagenome assembly OGZS01 (sample SAMEA3541563, study PRJEB24748) | human gut metagenome | biome: human gut; feature: human-associated habitat; material: faeces | place: China | collected 2012 | reverse complement strand
ATAAATCTCCTAAAGAGTTTTTACAGACTGGCTAATTTGAACTTGAAATTTGGCTAATGCTTAAAAAGAAAACCGCTTTCTAAAAAATAAGATTTGCCCTTGAAATATTTTTTAAAAATGCTATTATAGATATATAGGTTATTGCTGTGGCATACGAATTCACATCAATGTGTTGACCGACTAAATATTTGTATTTCGGGAAACAGTAGTCTTTCTCCAGTATGCAGGCCGTTACACGCGGAAGCAACTAAGGAGAAGCGAGTTGCCCACCTGCTTGTAGATTGCGGGTTCAATACAAATCGTGAATCACGGTGCCAATACAGCTTCTTATCCTTCCTTAGCTCAGTTGGTAGAGCAGTGGACTCTTAATCCATGGGTCATAGGTTCGAGCCCTATAGGGAGGACTAAACATCATAAGAAAAAGCCCTTTGTTTGGGGCTTTTTGCTTGTTCTAAAATCGATTTATTGCGATTTTATCATAAATTTTTGACGGTCTGCTGGTCGTCTTTATTCATAAATGAAAAACGTCGTTAAATACGATACTGTGTTAAATCTTGTTTTAAAAAGTAGTAAAATAAGTTGCCATAATTTCCTGAATAATCCAGTACATGACCGTTATAAACGACCTTAGTGACTTTGTAATAGTCGGCAATATCGATTGAGCAAGCTTGCTGTGAACGTTCGAATTCCTCGTATGAGTCAAACGTCACCACTCGTTCTTGGTTTCCTGCGTTTAAAAATGTAATTTCAATCATTATTTACATTTCCTTTCTAATTCGTCATACTATATTACTTCGATGTTGGAATACAGTATGTAGAATTGTATAACGTTATGCTACTACAAAGTGTGTTTTCACACAACTATTTTGCTCTGACTGGATTTTCTCAATCATAATGCAAGAATCAATTATAAATAATAAAAAGAGATTCCAAACAGAAATCTCTTTTTAACTGAGTTTGTAAAACGATATTATCCTTTATGATACTCAAAAGCGATTGTGTAGCTTTTCTCCTCATTTGCTTGCAGGGTAATGTCACCAAAATTATCATGATTAATAGCATCTGGGAGAAATTGTGCTTCAAGTGCTAAGGATTCAAATTCTTTAGCCATTTTGCCCTTATCACGCGCTGGATAAATACCTTCAGGAATACCACCCATGCTGTAAACGACCCAAGCATCACGGTCAGAATAAAGGTGAACAGAATCGCCACTTTCCTCATCTTTCAATTCTCCACAAGGTTTATCAAGCGAAGCATTTACCAAGAAAGCATCGTCAAGCCCGCCTGTATCAGCGATAGCCTCTCCAAGGTTTTGCCCAGTTTGAAAATCATAAGCTGTGCCAGCAACGTCAATGAATTTTCCTGTCGGAATCAAATCATCACGAGTCTCTAAATAATGGTCTGCTGCCAAAGTGAAGGTGTGCTGACTTAAATCTTGACGATTTCCCAAGTTAAAATAAACATGGTTGGTTGGGTTAAAAAGCGTTGTTTTAGTAGTATTTTTGCCCGTATAAACAATCGTAAAACGATTTGCATTGTCTAGCGTAAATCGCACTTCTACCTGCATATCTCCTGGGAAATGGTCAATTTCCTCTTTAGCGTCATAAGTCATCACCACACTAAGCGCATTTTGACCAGCTTCGATAAATGCAGTCCAGATTTGCTGATGAAATCCTTGAGGTCCACCGTGAAGAGTGTTTCCTTTTTCATTTTGTTGTAGCTGAATTTCTTTGCCATCAAGGTTAACTTTCCCTTGATTAATACGCCCTGCAACACGTCCGATTGATTGACCTGCACATAAAGGATTTTTCAGATAATCACTTGGCTTATCAAAACCAATGATAAGATTTTTCTGACCTCCTTTGTCATCTGGCACTAAAAATTCTTGCCAAGTTGCTCCCAGCGTTAGTAAACCAACTTGGACACCATTATCATTAATAATAGTGTATTTTTCAACCTTTTGCCCATTAATTGTCTCAACAATTTCTTGTTTGACTTCCATTTTTTGCCCTCTTTCTTAGATTCTTTCTTTTATTTTACTCTTTAGCTAATTTTTTGTAAACGTTTACCATGAGGTTTTACCAAGTTTTACCAGACATCATCTTCATAAACCAAAAACTCCTACCCATTGGACAGGAGTTTTTGGTTATATATAGTGATTATTTTACCACGAGATTCAAGTTTGTTAGGCACTGCTCAAAAGCTCCGGGAGAGGGGATGAGGTTGGAAATAAAGCTAACAAACTTGTATCAAAAATCTATTTCACAACAATATTTACAAGTTTGTTAGGTACCGCAATTACTTTAATAATGTCTTTGCCAGCGATTTCTGTTTGGATTTTGTCGTTAGCAAGGGCAAGTTTTTCAAGTTCTTCACGGCTTGAATCTTTTGGTACAACAAGTTTAGCACGTACTTTACCTTTGATTTGGATAACAATTTCAACGTCGTTTTCAACGAGTTTTGCTTCGTCCCATGTTGGCCATGCAACGTATGAAATTGATTCACCTGATTGTGTCAATGTTTGCCACAATTCTTCAGAAAGGTGTGGTGCAAATGGTGCTAACAATTGTACAAATCCTTTAGCGTAGTCAGCAAAGAGTTTGTCCTCTTTGTTAGCAGCGTTGACGAATACCATTAATTGCGCAATAGCTGTATTGAATTTCATGGCTTCAAGTTGTTCAGTTACAGCTTTGACTGTTTCGTTGTAAACTTTATCCAAATTGCCATTGTTTTCTGCAACAATTTCTTTTGTTGTCAACAAGCGATAGACGCGGTCGAGGAATTTACGTGAGCCTTCAAGACCTTCTTCAGACCATGCGATTGAGGCATCAAGTGGTCCCATGAACATTTCGTACACGCGAAGTGTATCTGCACCATAATGTTCAACCACATCATCAGGGTTAACAACGTTTTTAAGTGATTTAGACATTTTCGCTGGTGCTTGTTCAAGTTCTTCACCAGTTTCAATGTGGAAGAATGAACCGTCACGTTTTTCAACTTTGTCAGTTGCCACAAGTGCACCACGGTGATCGCGGTAGCTTGTTCCCAAAATCATCCCTTGGTTAAAGAGTTTTTGGAATGGTTCTTTGGTTGGAACAACACCTAAATCATAAAGGAATTTATGCCAGAAACGAGCATAAAGAAGGTGAAGCACAGCGTGTTCTGCACCACCGATGTAAATATCAACTGGCAACCAAGCTTTGAGAAGCTCTTCATCAGCCAATTTTTCATCGTTGTGTGGATCAATGTAACGCAAGAAGTACCAGCTTGAACCAGCCCATTGTGGCATTGTATTGGTTTCACGGCGACCTTTAACGCCGTCTTCGCGTGTCACTTCAAGCCAATCAGTCAAGTTAGCAAGTGGTGATTCACCCGTACCTGAAGGTTTGATGTCTTTTGTTACTGGCAATACAAGTGGTAATTGCTCCTCTGGAACAGCTGTTGTTGTACCGTCTTCCCAGTGGATGATTGGGATTGGTTCACCCCAATAACGTTGACGTGAGAAAAGCCAGTCACGCAAGCGGTAAGTTACTTTCTTGTTACCAACGCCTTCTGCTTCAAGCCATTCAACCATTTTATCAATAGCTTGCGCTTTATCAAGTCCATCTAGGAAACCAGAATTGACGTGAAGTCCGTCTTCTGTGTAAGCTTCCTCTTCAACATTTCCGCCTTCAAGAACTGGAATGATTTCCAAGTCAAATTGTTTTGCGAATTCCCAGTCACGTGTATCGTGAGCAGGAACAGCCATGATAGCACCAGTACCGTAGCTTACAAGAACATAATCAGCAATCCAGATTGGCATTTCTTTACCAGTTACTGGGTTAATGGCATAGCTACCAGTCCAAACACCTGTTTTTTCTTTAGCAAGGTCTGTACGAGCAAGGTCAGATTTAAGGCTTGCTTGGTGTTGGTAGTCAGCAACTGCTTGCGCTTGTTCTGGTGTTGTAATAGCTTCAACAAGTGGGTGCTCAGGCGCTAAAACAGCGTAAGTCGCACCAAATAATGTATCTGGACGAGTTGTAAAGACGGTGAAATCTTTATCCGTATCTTTGATTTTAAAAGTAACGTTAGCACCAGTTGATTTACCAATCCAGTTACGTTGCATATCTTTGATTGATTCTGGCCAATCAAGGTCTTCTAAATCTTCGAGCAGACGTTCAGCGTAAGCTGTGATTTTAAGCATCCATTGGCGCATCGGTTTACGAACAACTGGATAACCACCACGTTCAGATGTCCCGTCAGGCAGCACTTCTTCGTTGGCGATAGCTGTCCCTAATTCTTCAACCCAGTTAACTGGTACTTCAGCTTCGTACGCCAAGCCTTTTTCGTATAATTTTGTGAAAATCCACTGAGTCCATTTGTAATAATTAGGGTCAGTTGTGTTCACTTCACGATCCCAGTCATATGAGAAACCAAGTGAGTTGATTTGGCGTTTGAAGTTTGCAATGTTTTTAGCTGTAAATTCAGCTGGGTCATTACCTGTATCCATTGCGTATTGTTCGGCAGGAAGTCCGAAAGCATCCCAACCCATTGGGTGAAGAACGTTGTAGCCTTGAGCGCGTTTGAAACGGCTAAGAATATCAGTCGCAGTGTATCCTTCTGGATGTCCTACGTGCAGACCAGCTCCAGATGGGTAAGGGAACATATCCAACGCATAAAAATTTGGTTTATCAGCGTCTGTTCCTGTTTTAAACGTATGATTAACAGCCCAATAGGCCTGCCATTTTTTCTCAATTTCTTTATGATTATAAGTTGCCATGTCATTCTCCATGTTCTTAGTGTTGGTTACTATTATACCACGAAAAGAATAAAGAAAAAAGGCGAAATCACAAGGGATTTCATGCCTGTTTTCAGTTGATAAGAAGAATTTTTAGTCAAATCAAATGCTCATTTAGTCATTTGCTAAATAATCTTTCAATTGTTCCATGATTGCTTTGGTATCTTTGACACCGATTTGGTAAATTTCTTCGTATTTGTCGGGGTTGGTTTCAAGTCGTCCGATTTCCAGATTTTGGCTTGGGCGAATGGCAAAAAGTTCGCCTTCATTTTCCAAATTGCTAATGTGTTCAATGGTGTCGTTATAGTGTTGATAACGTTTTGAAGCGACTTCTACAAACTTAGGGTATTTTCTGTAAAAAAGTTTATAGACACGACCATTACTTGGCTTTTTACGGTAATCAATTGGACGTGTTAAAACAACAATCAATTTATCAAAACCAAGGCTTTTGGCAAAATCGACTGGAATACTGTCTGACAGACCACCATCAAGGTATTTATTGCTTTGCCACTCAACGATTTTTGACGCCAAAGGCAATGCTGAACTCGCACGAAGTAACTCCATTTGTTCAAAGACATTGTCAACCTTATGATACTCAGCTTTTCCTGTTGCTAAATTAGTTACTGTTACATAGAAAGGTACACCTGATTTTTCAAAAGCTTCCTCGTCAAAAATATCCAGTTCCATCGGAACTTTGTAGTAGGCAAATTCTTTATTGACCACATTTCCTGTTTTCAACCATGAACGAAGTCCCATGTACCCCGGATTTGTGGCATATTTTTTATTGTAACGGAGGGCTCTGCCTTTTTGTTTTGACAAAAAATTCACCCCAAAAAGGGCCCCAGCAGATACCGAGACAACACCATCCACCTTAATTCCCGCATCTAAAAAGGTATCCAAGACACCAGCGGTGTACAAACCGCGCATGCCGCCACCCTCTAATACTAAACCGACAGCCATCCTTATTCTCCGTTCTTTCTCACTTTGTTACTTAATTATAGCAAAAAACATGCTATTTAGAGTGTTTTTGCTATGTTTATAATAGTCCTAACAACATCAGGGAAACATTTATGAAAAAACAGCTTTTTGATATTATCAAACCTTCTGATAACCTAGCAACCATTGAAAAAATTTACGATGTTTTTATGGTTTGTACTATTGTGATTAACTTATTGCCACTAACAAGCAAGTCAACAACGTCATTTTATATCACGCTTGATACTATCACGAAGAAATCGAAAAAGAAGATATTGAATCAAAATAGCATTCAAATACAAAAAACGCCGAATTCCGTCTAAGAGTTCAGCGTTTTAGAATGTAAGCCAATATACACGTTAGGCTTGTGAAAAATCATTACAATTCAGCGATTTGGTAAAGCTCCAATTCAGCTTGTGTTTCAGTTCCGAACATGTTAATCATCAATTTCACTTTGTTGTTTTCGATTTCAACAACACGTCCTTCTTGTCCTGCAAAGGCGCCGTCAATGATTTGAACCACATCACCTGGTTTGATGTTTGTGTCAATGACATCAACAGTTTGTCCCATTGAGATAAGAATTGAACGGATTTCTTCTTCCAAAAGTGGTGTCGGTTTTGAACGGTTACCGTGTGACCCAACAAATCCAGTAACGTTTGGTGTGTTACGAACAACGAACCAAGCTTCGTCTGTCATCACCATTTCAACTAAGACATAACCTGGAAAACGATTTTCTTCAACTTCTTTGACTTTCCCATTTTTTTCAACATTAACTGTTTGTGTTGGAATTTCAACGCGCAAGATGTTATCTAACATATTGTAAGTTTGCGCACGTTGCAACAATGTTTCTTTAACTTTGTTTTCGTAACCAGAGTAAGTTTGTAAAACGAACCAACCCTTATCAAATGAATCTAACATAATTTCCTCCATTATAAAAAAGCCCCGCAAGGCTCTTTGGGTGTTTTTCTTTATTTTATTATAGGAAAAATAATAAGCGCTGTCAACGAATTGATGCCAAATGTGCACAAAAAAGCCTGAGAAAGGACTTCTCAGACTTCTTTTGACTTAATCATCAATCAGAAGCTTGCTATTGCAAAACCTCCAATCAAACTCAATCTTAAAAACGATTCAATAAATCTGTCACTCCAAGTGAGAGCAATTTATCGAAAATGAAAATAACAATGGTAAAGAATGCTGTATATTCAAGTACAGAAATAAAATCTTTCCAACGTTGTTTACGATTTGGCCATGTTGTGTCTTTTAAAATCGTAAAAACTCCCTTAATGAATGCCACGGGCGCCTCCTTTTTCTATCATCTCCGCTCATTACTCTAAAGCTGAGAATGCCAGTTGCTACATAAAATGATTAACGTGTTTCTTTATGTAGTGTGTATTTTTTACAATGTTTACAAAATTTATTAACTTCTAGTCGTACAGGCTTTGGATTACTACTAACTCCGATAGAGTAGTTACGGCTTCCACATTCTGTACAAGCTAAACTTGCTTTTTTCTGTGCCATAATGCCTCCGAGTCCTTATTTTATCATGTTTTTGATAAGTTGGCAAGTTCGTTAGTTCGTCTGGCTGTTAAACCAACTTGAGAAACTATCCCAAGCGTCTTTAACCGCTCGTCCAATCGTGTCGCCAGCGTTTTGTGCGGATTCTTGCACTTTATCAAGGATACTGTCAGAGCTTGATGACGAACTGCTACTGCTTGTATCTGTTGAATCATCGGTGCTATAAACTAAATCGTATCCATTCTGGCTATAAGCATTTTCGACGGTAAACTCTGTTCCTGCCGTATATGGTAAAATGCTACTTGCTACCGCACTAAAGATGGTCGATGCCGTTCCCGAACTTGCGTCGGTTAGGTAGTGATTTTCATCAGTCGAATCATAACCAATCCATTGAGCAATAACGACATCAGGCGTATAGCCAATTACCCATTGGTCACTTGTCAAGTCTTCATTGAAGCTTGCTTCCACGGTACCTGTCTTACCTGCCATCGTGTAACCATAAGCATTAGCGTTAATAGCAGAGCCGTTTGAAAATGTTCCAAGCATCATGCTTGTCATCTTATTTGCTACGGATTGACTAATGACACGTTTATTGGACTGTTTAAATTCTGCAATCACATCACCACTAGCATTTTCAATTTTGGTAATCAAATGAGCTTTTGGCATCACACCACCATTAGCAAAGGTTGAATAGGCTTGCGCCATTTCAAGTGGATTCGTTGTGACACCACCACCGAGTGCAATACCCAATTCCTCGTTGACGTTGTCCATGTTGAGACCAAATTTCTTACCGTAACCAATTCCCTTACTGATACCAATTTCATTTAATAGGTAAACAGCAGGGATATTGTAAGAATTAGCTAATGCTTGATACATCGGCAAATCGTCTGTCTCAATGCCACCATAGTTTGTTGGTGCATAGCCATCGTAGTCCTGAACCGTATTTGGCAATTCAGTTGTAATTGAATAACCTGAAGCAACTGCTGGTGAATAAACCACCAGAGGTTTGATGGTTGAACCAGGGCTACGTGATGCTTGTGTCGCATAATTGAAACTTCGGAAGATTGCAGAGGTTGAGCTAACACGCCCTACCAAACCACGAACAGCCCCCGTTGATGGATCCATAGCAACACTTGCACCTTGGGCGCTTTCACCGTCATAATCTGATGTTGGGAAGTAAGAAGTATTATCAAAAATAGCCTGCATATTGGCTTGATAATTTTGGTCAAGCTCTGTGTAAATTTTATAACCATTATTGACAATATCATCTTCTGATAAGCCATATGTTTCCTCAGATTCCTGAATAACCGCATCAAAATAAGAAGCGTATTGGTAATCATCAGAAGTCCCTGTATAGGTATCGTTAAGCTCGCTGGAAATATCAACTTGCTCAGCTTCATCAGCTTCTTCCTGCGTGATTTTACCGGCATCAACCATAACATTTAGAACCGTATTACGGCGATTTGTCGCATTTTCAATAGAATAATAAGGATTGTAAATTTCAGGACCTTTCAACATCCCAGCAAGAATCGCTGATTGTTCAATGGTTAAATTTGCTGCGCTAGTGCCAAAATATTTTTGACTTGCGTCCTCAATCCCCCAGACCGAATTTCCAAAATAAGCATTGTTCAGATACATGGTCAATATTTCATCTTTGGTGTATTTTTTGGTTAACTCGAGCGCGAGGAAAAATTCCTTGGCTTTTCGGGTGATTGTCTGTTCTTGACTCAGATAAGCATTCTTAGCTAATTGCTGGGTGATTGTCGAACCACCACCAAAGTGCCCAAAGGTGAACAGAGCCAAGAAAAAACGTGAATAATTAATCCCGCTATTTTCATAGAAAGTTCGATCCTCGGTTGCAATAACCGCATTTTTCATGTTATCACTAATAGCGTCTAATTCGACATACGTTCCTTTTTGACCTGAAAGCGAACCAACTTGATCACCATTTTGGTCATAAATGACAGTTGTTGCTTTCAAAGCATCTTGCAAATCCGAAACATTCGTTGATTTGGCGACAAAGTAAAGGTAAGAACCAATCGCTAAAACACCAATTCCCGTTAAAATAAGCAGAATTTTTCCGATACGGTAGCGACGCCAGAAACGTCGGATTGGATTTTTGGTGGAGGGCATGAAGCGAGAGATTTTTTGCACCCAAGCAGGTGATTTTTTCACCTTTTCGTGGTGTCCTTTGCTTCGCTGATACGTTGGTGTTGCTTCTTTCTCTTCCGTTTTGTCTGTTTCAAATTCATTGACAGTAGCGCCTGATAACTCCTCCTCAGATGAGTTACGCTTACTGTGATTGTGAGAAGATATTCTCTCCTTGATGTCGTTAAACAAAGAAAGAATTTTTTCTTTAATCATTTTTAATTTTGTCATAGCTACATTATATCAATTTCTTTTAAAATCGTCAGAGATAAAGGGATTTCTTAAATAATACAACGTTTTCATTTCATTTTAGTCTTTTTGTGATAAAATAAAAGCATAGAAAAATAGGCACAACTGGTCTCAAACAGCCACTCATTCCCACAATACTTCTACCTATTATTAGAAAGGATTTCACGATGAACAAAGGATTTGAAGCATTTAAAAAAACATTGTCACACGAAAGTTTAAAAGCCGTTTATGATGAAACAAAAATTGAAGTTTCTGAAAGCGAGGCCGAAGGCACTGAAGCCTATTCAATAGCAGTCGCAACTCAAATGGCAGTTAATTTGTTGGAACAATACCACGATTGGTTGCATGAAAACGACAAAAAATAAACTACCAACGCACCAAACAAGGTGCGTTTTAACTTGTAGTCATGCTATAATAGAGCTATGACTTTATCATTTACGCTTAAAAATTCTTATCCAGACTGCACGGTCAAAGAACTTTTAGAGGAGCATTTGCTCATTCCACGAAAAATTCGCCACTTCTTGCGCACTAAAAAACATCTTCTTATCAACGGAGAAATGATTAATTGGCAAAGTTTGGTCAAAACTGGTGACACGATTCATTTAATTTTTGATGATGACGATTATCCCCAAAAAGAGATTCCTTTTGGACAAGCTGAGCTGGTTGATTGTCTTTACCAAGACGAGCACCTCATCATCGTCAACAAACCAGAAGGCATGAAAACCCATGGCAACGAACCCAATGAAATTACTCTGCTTAACCACGTCTCTGCCTATGTCGGACAAACGTGCTATGTGATTCACCGTTTAGACATGGAAACTAGCGGAGCTGTCATGTTTGCCAAAAATCCTTTTGTTTTGCCAATCCTCAATCGCCTGCTAGAAAACAAAGACATTGCTCGCGAATACTGGGCTTTGGTGCAAGGAAAATTCGAACCCAAACACCAAGTCTTTCAAGATAAAATTGGGCGCGACCGTCATGACCGTAGAAAGCGCGTGATTGACCGCAAAAATGGGCAAACTGCCTTAACCATCGTTGACCGACTCAAAGTTTTTCCAAATGGAACTCTGGTCAAATGCCGCTTAAAGACGGGACGCACACATCAGATTCGTGTGCACTTATCAGCTCACAACCATGCCATTATCGGCGACCCACTTTATAGCAAAATCCCTGCCAAACGTCTTATGCTACATGCGCACAAATTAAGTTTCACCCACCCATTTACCCTTGAAAAAATCAGCGTTGAAGCCAAATCTCAAACCTTTGAAGCAGGCTTATCATAAAACAAAAGCACCCCAATCGTTAGATTTTGTGTCTAACTTTTGGGGTGCCGTTCTTTGTGCGCTTTTCAACTGTTAAACAGAATAACTTTCTATTTTTTCGTTAATGTGTTGCCGTAAAGTGGTTTACTGTAATCAAAATCGTCATTTGTTCCAGTTTGCCAAAGGACTAATTTCAAATGTGACCCATCAATTTTAATACCGAAGGCATATTTGACACCGATACCGCCAATACCGCTAGTAATAAAGGCTGATGTATCGGTACCGTCATCGTAAACATAACGATAAATATTATCCCCCTCTTCTTCAAGTTTAGTAACTTTTGCTGTTTTGACTTCGTTATCTTTCGTTGTTTTAGTAATCATACCGTCAGCCTCAAACTTGAAAATGATGTCATCCTTATCATCAACCTTCCATGTTCCCAAAATTTTTTCTGGGAAGACTGAATCTGATTTTACTTGATTATTCTCACCTGTCACGGTGATATTTTTTTGCCCAGAATTAGCCACAACATAGCTTGAACCTGATTTTTTCAAGGTCATCTTGCCTTCCAAGGTCTGAATAACATCACCAGATGTATTTTTCTCGCTATCTGTTGATTTATCATAATAAAAATCATAAGTTGCTGAAAAGTTAACGAGATAGGACTCCTTGCCAATCTGAGACAGACTCGTCAGCGTGATGGCTGGCACAGTCAGACTTGACGCCTTACGAGTATCTGTCTGCATTTTCGCCTTAATGCTCTCTTTTAAGCCTTTATAAAACTCATTATTCGCTCCATCTTCAAATACCGTAGAGACAGTTGATGAATCTTGCCCCGTGCTTAAATACGAAATCAATTGGTCAAAAGCTGACACAAGAATCTGACCAGCACTTGCTTCATCTAAGAGATTTTCAGCATCTAAAGCCACCGTATCACCATCAGAAATGCCAGAAAGAGCCTGCTTTTGTGATGTCAATTCTCCGTCTGAATAATTCTTTTTAACATAAGCTTGCGCAGAATCCGTCAAAGGATAATCACTCACATCATACTCACCATTTGACAAAGTCCCAATGCGTGTGTCATCAAAATAAAGCTCACCGTCAGTCAAATTACTTGTTACTTTGAATGTTTTAAAACTAACAGTCAAATCCAACAAGCTATTTTCACCGTCATAAGCCTTACTTAGCTCTACTGACTTCCCATTGTAAGTGCCTGAAATACTCGCCGTATAATCCGCAATTGGTAAACGCTCAAGTGTCAGCGTATAATCTTCCGAATCACTAACCGCTACTTTTTTCTCGTTTAAAAGAACATCAACCTGATTAATATTTGTCTTAATGGTTAAACTCATTGGTTTTAAAGCTACTCGGTAAGCGGGGAAAAAGAGAAATCTTCGCCCCACTTTTTTAATGTAGGAATCATCCGAACTGTCTGCCTTCTCTAGCGTCTCTGACAGTTTTTGGGCTTCACTTTTAGAAAGCTTTGTAAACATCGTATATTGCGCTTGGTCATTCGTCACTTGTTGATTGGTATCCGACCAGACGACATATCCCTTGATATTTTCAAACGTATCGCCAGACTGACGGTAAGCGGAGACATATTCCTCAATCAAATGTTTCTTTGAATAATGAAAACTCCCCCACACCAAAAATAGTACCAAAGCAAGTCCTAAAATAAGACTAGGTATCCAAACTTTTTTTAATCTTAAAATGCTTTTTATCTTTTTCATGACTTTTCTCCATTATTCTTACTATTTCACATATTATATCAAAAATTCTTTAACTTCTTGTTACAAAATAGCCACACCACATTACAGTAAAAAACAGAAAAAACGACTCAAAAAGCCGCCATTAGTCAAAAATCATCTTTATTATCACTCCTAACAATATAAATAGCACCCAAAACAGCACCAACAACACCTAACCAAAAGAACATAAGCTTACCCCTTTCACCTCAAAAACTCCTACACTCACGAGTAAACTGTTATTGTTGCTTTTAGTATACTACACCTTCTATTATTTTTCGACCATTTTAATGCTTCGTGGAAAAATTGATGCAAAAGAAAAACGAACCCCACCAAATCAAAAAGTTCGCTTTTTCTTTAAGTTTTTTAGTGTAGCTTATCAGTCTTTTCAGAAGGTAATCATTCATCAAGCTGCACCAACATATTTTCAGCTGCCCCCAACCGAAAATACGGTATCAAATAAATATAAGGTCTACGAGGATGTCTAGGTTAGCTATCAGTACTTTTATAGGTGAACAATCATGTCTAAAACAAACCTTATAAACCGTTCTTAATGTTATCATACCTCATGGATATACTAATTTGTAATTGAGTAAATAATACTACTACGAATACTACAGATGGTGTCACTCAATTGAAAAAGGTATGATTTGTTAACTTGAACCGGTCATTGTTCAAGTCTTATTTAGCAATTCTGCTAATTTTCTCCTAGGAAAGTCCAATTCCCTTAGAACAATATCTTGGTTTTCGAGTATGCTCCCAAAATCAAAAGCTCCCAATCAATTGATTTTCATACTTGAAACTTCTTACATATAAGAACGACATGGTTCCATTAAGCATTAATCAAAATACTTATGGATATAATATAACATAGAAAACTGCCGATATTAAAAATTCTCAAATACGAAAATTTAAAAATATTTTTTTCATATTTGAGAATTTTAGCTTTTTTTCTTATTTTATTCTATAATAAATAGAAAAGGGAGGTAATGTTATGCTCAAAAAATTGATTGCTGTAGCAGCTGTTCTTCTAACTTTTAGAATTTGGCCATTTTAATTAGTGCCAACTATTTCCGAACACAGAGAGTAGATAACAATTATCCACTATTAGGTTAGCGGTGGTTGTTTATCTGCTCTTTTCTTGTCTTTTAGGCAAAATGCTTCTAACCGTTCTCTTAACACCAAAGCAGTTGTAGGGTTACCTAGTTTTTCTACCATTTCAATATATTCTTCCATTGGTTCGGTCGTTGTTATTTCACCTTTTAAATAAGCTAGAATTTGCCTTAAGAAATTTAAAACAACAATCGCAAACATATCTTGATAATTTAATAATTTTTCCAGTTTATCAATAAAAAAAGTGGTGTAATAAAACTCTTCGCGATCAATTAGCGCAAAGATGATATTTAAAAAGGTTAGCTCTGCTGTTTTTTTATGCTGCGGCAACGATAAATAAAACTTATCACGTTCTGCAAAAGCTTTCCCTAAGAAAATCAAATCTGCATCTGACAAAATAGCCATTGTATTTCCAAAAATGTACAGCTCATACTCCGTCCATTCTTCTATACCATAAAGATAGTCTGTCAAAAACTTCTTGTCCTCATCGGCGATTTCATAATTTGGGTCTAGTGAATGAATAGCGCTAGCGACATCTATCCTATTTAGCCGGTTATAGGTGTCAAATGTTTCCGTATCTTCCAAAGTGTTCAGCAATTGTTTTAATCCTTCAACATCACCCTTTAACTGTAATTTTGCAATCTGTTTACCAACAGCAAAAAAGGGGCTTTCTTGATAATGATTTAAAGCATGCCCGAACTCGGCGAAACTCATGTGAATACCAGAAATAGCTACTAACAATTTATCAGCTGCTAACATTGTTTGCCCATTTTCAAATTTTGATAATTGTGAAAGAGACACATTGCCACGCGCCACTCTGAGTTCCCGATAAAGTTCACCTAAATTCATTAATTCTTTTTCGTTCAATATCATTTTTCTCCATAATTAATGAGCGCTAGCTCTTTTTCACGTTATCTATACTTTGCCTTATTATATCAAATTTTGTTATAAAACTCTTAAATAAAGACATTGCTTTCAAGGCAAATGAAAACTCCTCAGAATTTGAGGAGTTTTCGTTATTTTTAATAATCATTTATCTAGCTTAGAAGCCACCCATCATTGATGGATCCATACCTGGAGCTGCTGGCGCTGGTGCAGCTGGTTCTGGATGATTAGCCACAACGGCTTCAGTTGTCAAAATAAGACTTGCAACTGATGCGGCATTTTGAAGGGCTGAACGTGTTACTTTAACAGGGTCAATGATACCTGCTTCAACCATGTTTACCCATTCACCATTGGCAGCGTTAAATCCTGTACCAACTTCTGAGTTTTTCAAGTGTTCGATGATAACTGAACCTTCGTAACCAGCATTGAATGCAATTTGACGAACCGGTTCTTCAAGAGCACGAAGAACAATGTTACGACCAGTTGCTTCATCACCGTCAAGTTCAAGTTCAGCAACTTTTGAAATGACATTGACAAGTGCTGTACCACCACCTGCAACAATACCTTCTTCAACGGCAGCGCGTGTGGCATTAAGCGCATCTTCAATACGCAATTTCATTTCTTTCAATTCTGTTTCTGTCGCTGCACCAACTTTGATAACAGCTACTCCACCAGCTAATTTAGCCAAACGTTCTTGTAATTTTTCACGGTCAAATTCTGATGTCGTTGCTTCGAGTTGTGATTTAATCACATTGACACGATTAGCGATAGCTGAAGCCTCACCAGCTCCTTCAACAATAACTGTGCTATCTTTATCAACAGTTACTTTAGCAGCTTGTCCAAGAGCTGTCATGTTTGCATCTTTCAAATCAAGACCAAGGTCTTCTGTGATAACAGTACCACCAGTTAAAATGGCAATATCTTCAAGCATTGCTTTACGACGGTCACCAAATCCAGGAGCCTTAACAGCTACAACGTTGAAAGTACCACGAATTTTGTTAAGCACAAGTGTTGGAAGAGCTTCACCATCAACATCATCCGCAATAATAAGAAGTGGACGACTAGTTTTAAGCACTTCTTCAAGAAGTGGCAAAATATCTTGAATGTTTGAGATTTTCTTATCTGTAATCAAGATGTATGGATTTTCGAGGTCAGCAACCATTTTTTCATTGTCAGTAACCATGTATTGTGAAAGGTAACCACGGTCAAATTGCATACCTTCAACAACGTCAAGTTCTGTTTCCATACCACGTGATTCTTCGATAGTGATAACACCGTCGTTGCCAACTTTTTCCATAGCTTCTGAAATGTATTCACCAACTTTTTCAGAACGTGATGAAACCGCAGCAACTTGAGCAATCGCTTCTTTATTAGCAACTGGTTGAGCAATAGCTTTCAATTCGTCAACTGCAACAGCAACAGCTGATTCGATACCACGACGGATACCAATTGGGTTTGCACCCGCAGTAACGTTTTTAAGACCTTCACGAACGATAGCTTGCGTCAATACTGTGGCAGTTGTTGTACCATCACCAGCGATGTCGTTTGTTTTTGAAGCAACTTCTGATACAAGTTTAGCTCCCATATTTTCAAAATGGTCTTCTAATTCGATTTCTTTGGCGATTGTCACACCATCATTTGTGATAAGTGGTGAACCAAATGATTTTTCAAGAACCACGTTACGACCTTTAGGACCTAAAGTTACTTTAACGGTATCTGCCAAAATATCCACACCACGCATCATGCTTGCACGTGCATCTGCTGAAAATTTAATATCTTTTGCCATGATTAGTTTCCTCTATTTTATTTCTATTTGATAAATTTTCTAAATAAACATTAATAGCACAATTTCTCTTATGCTAGAATAGCCAAAATATCTGCTTCACGAACAATAGTTACTGTGTTATCGTCGTCTTTGACTTCAATTCCAACACCGTTTTCAATAATGACTTTATCACCTGCTGCAACACTTGGCGCTACCAGTTCACCTGTCAAGGTACGAGCACCGTCACCGACTGCTACAACAGTTGCTACTTGAGTTCTTTCTTTGCTTGCGCCAGCAAGGACAAAACCACCAACTGTTTGCTCTTTTTCTTCCTCAACTTTCAAGACCACACGGTCACCTAATGGTTTTAACATGCTTTTGCCTCCAATTATCTCTTAATTTTTGTTTGAAAATAGCAGAGCTAAATTCTTTTTTAGCACTCTAATGTAACGAGTGCTAATTTCTACAAAAACTATTCTAACACTTGATCATAAATAGTCAAGAAAAAAACACTAATTCTCAGAAAAAGAAAACTGAGTTGAAATTGTTCCTATTATGAAAGTAATTTTTCTCAATTAATCTATGTCACCCCAGCACTAGGGCATCGTCGTTTAGGGCTTGACCGCTATTTTTGTGGAAGAGGTCCATGAGTTGAGCAACGGTGAGGTTTTTCTTTTCATCGCCACGAACATCAACCACGATTTTGCCATGATAAAGCATGATAAGACGATTACCATACTCGATAGCGTGTTCCATATTATGAGTAATCATTAGGGTTGTTAGCTCTTGTTCTTCAACGATTTTTTTCGTTAAATGCATAACCATGTCACTTGTTTTTGGGTCAAGGGCTGCTGTGTGTTCATCTAAGAGAAGAATTTTGGGGCGTACCAAGGTTGCCATAGCAAGCGTTAGTGCTTGGCGTTGACCACCTGATAAGAAAGCCGCATCTGTTTTCATACGATTTTCCAGTCCTAAACCAAGTTCTGTCAACGTTTCTTTGAACAATTCACGTTCTTGTTCGGTGACAGATTTTTTGAAGAAGCTGCGCTTTTTACCACGACGGTAAGCAATCGCCATATTTTCTTCAATCGTTAAATTGGTTGCTGTTCCCATTCGTGGGTCTTGGAATACACGGCTAATATCTTTTGAACGTGCGGCAACAGAAGCTTTACGAATAGATCCTCCTTCCAGAAGAATGTCTCCTTCGTCAATGTCAACGACGCCAGCAATGGAATTCATAAGTGTTGATTTCCCAGCACCATTTCCTCCAATGACAGAGATGAAATCACCTTGTTCAATGTCTAAATCTAAGCCACGCAAAACGTGATTTTCGTTAACAGTTCCTTTTTCAAAGGTTTTATGAATATTTGATAATGTTAAAAGTGCCATTAATCTTCACCTCCTGGAGTTAATGTTTTTGAGGGTTTGATATGAAGTTTGTTGCGAATTTCTGGAACATAGAGAATCAAGGCAAGCAGAATCGCTGACGCTAATTTGAGCATTTGCGCATCGACATTCATGGCTAGAATGATAACAAGCACCAGACGATATAAGATTGAACCAAGAACAATTGACCAGAGACGTTTGCCAAGTGGCAAATATTTCACGATAACTTCAGCAAGGATAATAGATGCCAAACCATTAACAATCGTACCTGTTCCCATATTCATATCCGCGTAGCCATTATTTTGCGCCAAAAGTGAACCAGCAAGGGCAATCAAACCATTTGAAATCATGTAACCCAAAATCTTCATGCGGTCAACCTTGATACCATTAGCTTCACCCATAGCAATATTATCACCTGTTGCACGAAGCGCGAGACCGACTTGCGTATTTAACAGAACCACCAGCAAGATAATGACTAATGCGACAAAGATAACACCAATCAAAATCACAGCATATAGTTTCGACAAGTTAAGTGCTGACGTCATTAAGGTCACGAGTGTTTCTTGACCTGCTAACGAAACATTGGCACTACCTAGCACCAAAAGATTGATAGAATAAAGTGCCGTAAGGGTAATAATCCCTGTTAACAGAGCTGGAATTTTCATCTTGGTGTGCATGAAACCAGACACTGCACCAGCAACCATTCCTGCCACAAAACCACCAATAGTAGCAATTAAGGGATTAATGCCATTGACAATCATAATCGCTGTTGAAGCTGCCCCGAGTGGGAATGAGCCTTCGGCAGAAAGGTCAGCAATATCTAAAATACGGAAAGTAATAAAGACACCAATTGCCATGATTGACCACAAAAGACCTTGTGAAATTGCCGATAAAACAATATCAAGCCAACCGTTCGTACTTGATGAATCTGACGTTTGTGTTGACGTGCTTGATGAACTGGTTTTCGTTGTGCTTGAGCTTGCTGATGTGCTTGTTTCGGTCGTATCAGAAGACGATTCTGTCGTGTCGTTCTCAATACTGCTTAAATCAATTCCTAAAGTCTCAGCCATTTCATCATTAGTAACGACGTTTAGCGTCTCTGGATATTCCGCAGCAACATCACTAACATCTTCACCTTCAAGGATACGAATGGCTAATTTTGCCGTTTGACGACCAAGGGCTTCGTAATTGGCACCGTACGTAAAAAGGACACCTTGTTCCACAACATCTGCTGAACCACCGACAACTGGGATTTTTGTTTCTTTCGATAATTCTGTAATGAGCGAGATAGCACTAACAATCATGTTATCCGTTGGGATAAATAGAACTTCTGTCTGGCTCATCAGGCTTTTAGCGGTATCTTGAACATCGTTCGTTGATGAAATACCTTTGGTAATGGCCTCGATACCTGCCTTAGCAAACGCTTCTTTTGCTTCTTCAACTTGAACTTCGGAATTGCGTTCATTTGTCGTGTACATGATGCCAACTTTTGTTACATTCGGCATAACTTTTTGTAATAATTCGACTTGTTTTGAAATAGGTGACATATCGCTTGTCCCTGTTGCAATACCCCCAGGATTTTTCATTGAATCAACTAATTTTGCTGATACTGGGTCGGTAACTGCTGTAAACAAGACTGGAACGTCGGTTGATAGATTAGCCAAGGTCTGTGCGGCTGGTGTTGCAATCCCTAAAACAAGGTCATTATTAGCAATCAAATTGGTTGAAATGGTTTGTAAATTTGACTGGTCACCTTGTGCATTTTCATAATCAATGACAATATTATCCCCGTCAATATACCCTTCTTTTTCTAATTCATCCACAAATCCCTTGCGAGCTGCTGTTAGCGATTGATGTTCAACATACTGAAGAATCCCAATATGGACACCATCGTCACTAGTACTTTTTGATGATGAACATCCAAATAATGTGAGCACAGCTAACATCAAAACCATAATAGTTGCCATGTTTCTTTTCATACTACTTACCTCCGCTTTTCTTGCTCCCAATCTTGCTGTCGAAATTGGAAAACTTTCTCAATATTAGAACTGCCTAGTTCTACATCAGCCACAATAAATAAAACCAGCTAGGCTCAAAAGTCTAACTGGTTTCCAATACATGCGTAAAAACATATCTTACTTGCCAATTAGAACTCAAAGTATCTAATCGGCTTTTCTCAACAGTAAAATGCTTTAGCTTCATAGATACAAACGGTATGACGTTTGCATCCATGATTGGCTACAAACGTCTATCTAAAGAAACTAAAGTAATAGTAATGATTTAGTTTTTCAGTCATTACAGACGCCTTTTTCAGCATATTTCCTCCTGTTAAGTTGTAAACCATGAGACATTTCACATAGCTTACTATCATTGTTTTTGATTGTTTACAGTTTACCCTTATTTTTGCTTTCTGTCAATATATTTTTAAAATTCAGAAAAAAGAGTTATTAAAAAAGTCCCTAGCAAAGAGATTATGTACTAGAAACTTTTTGTTTTTGAAATAAGTATTGTAATGAGATTAAAAAGGTATCTTTAAAGGAATTTATATTTAAAAGGATTGGAGTTTCATTTCAAAATCATCAATGAGTTTGGCGACATTCTGTTTGCCACGGTAAATGCCGTAACCAAAAAGCAACATTCCCGAAACACCGACAAAAGCTAGGACGTAGCCAAGAATAGATAAAATGAGATTTGTTTGACGAAAGAAATATACTAGCAAAAATCCAATACTTGCTACTAAAAAGAGCAAAGTTAGCCAACGTCCGAGATTTTCAATCATATGTTTTTGGTAGGCTATTTCTGTTTGATAACCATTAAGCACTTCTGATTTTGTCATGAATTTTTCCTCTTTTGATTGATATGATACGCAAGAAAGCCCTAGTAAGGTTGATATTTCTAAAGCGTGTTAGTAAGACAAACCTGGATCGAAGAATCCAACGAGAACACCAACAAAGGCAATAACGACAAGTAATAGCATGACTTTAATTGGTGAGATATTTTTCTTAGCCATTAGCCACCAGCAAAAGACGATGAAGATTGCTGTTAGCAAACCTGGATAAACAGCGTCTAATTTATCTTGAAGAACCAAGTACGGATTTTTAGCACTACCAAGTTGGAATGATGTTTGGACAGATACCCAAGTGGCAGCAACACCACCGACAACCATACCACCAACGATAGAAACGGCTTTACGAATGGCTTGACCTTGAGCACCGACGAGAAATTCAACAGCTTTATCACCGAGTTCATAACCTTTAAAATAGGCAAATCTCATACCGAGATAAGCTAACAAGTTCCAAACGACAATGTAGAAAACGGCACCGATTGGTGAGCCACCAGTTGAAAGACCAAGGGCAATCCCTAAAATAACTGGAATCAAAGTTCCAACAACAAGTGAGTCACCGATACCAGCCACGGGTCCCATAAGCCCTGCACGAAGTCCGTTAATGGTTTCGTCATCAACCTCTTCAGAACCATTAGCACGCGCTTCTTCAAGACCTGCTGTGATTCCGACAATGAGTGAACCAAGCTGAGGTTCTGTATTGAAAAAAGCTGTGTAAGTTTGCATTGAACGCGCTTGGTCTTCTTTATTGTCATACAATTCTTCCACGATTGGAAGCATTGATGTCAAATAACCAAAGGTTTGCATATGCTCTTGTGAGAAGCAAGTAAGGTTACCATAATACCAATGATGGAAAGATTTCATCAAGGTTTTCTTTGTTAATTTCTTTTGAGCCATTTTAGATATCCTCCTCATCATCGTCATCAAAGTCATCAGCTGCTGTGGCTGTTGCTCTTACAGTTTTAACCATTTCAAGCTCATAGAATAATACGGCAAAGATTAATGAAATCACTGCACATGAGACCAAATTCAAACCAAGTGAAGCTGCCAAAGTAAAACCAACAAAGAATGGAATAAAGTCAGTCACTTTTTCAACAATTTGTTTCAAAAGAATGGCAATTCCGACACATGGTAACAAAGCCCCTACTGTAAAGAGGGTTTTCATTGGAATACCATCCATTGGAAGTGCATCTTTCATTGCTGTAACAGCAGTCGCACCAAGTTTACACATTACCAATGTTGGGATAAATGAGAATACAAAATGTGATACCCATGGATAGAGCCAGTCAACTTGATAAAGTTTTCTAAATTGACCTTTTTCTACCGCACGCCAACCAATGTGTTGCCAAATAAGATTCATGGTTGCTGTTCCGTAGAAAAGAACCGTACCGACAGTACCAACAAGCGTACCCATTGATTTAGCCAAGTTAGCCGCATCAGCTGAATCAGCTGATAAACCTTGAGAATGGATGGCTACCATTGCCAAAGGAATACCGATATAAGACACCGCACGCACGTCAGCTGAAACAGTACCACCAGGTGTTACAAGGGCAATGTAAACCAACTGCATAGCAACACCACAAATGATTCCTGTTTTAACATCGCCAAGAATAAGTCCACAGACAAGGCCACCGACAAGAGGACGACCAAGCGTATAGTTACCAATGGTTGTACCACCAAGACCTGGCATTGAAGACAAACATGCAAACAACCCTAACAAAGCTGCTTGAAACCAAGAAATTGTCATAATACATCTCCTATACTAAGATACAAAGAGCGTCAGCGAGCAAAGGGAAAATAGGAGTTTTGACGAAGAGTCGCTAGACTCTAGGAGAAACTATCTTTTTGACACAGCTCGCAGCTCGTGTTCAATTAACAAGATACAAAGAGCGCAAACGAGTTTTGGCATCAAAAATAGCTATGCCAACTCACTTTATTCGCTGCTAAGTAACAATAAATTAATAACCAAATTTTGATTTGAAATCTGACCAGTAACCGATTGAAACATCTGGCAATAATTGGAATTTCACTTTGTATCCAGCTTTTTCAATTGCTTCAAGGGCATCTGCTTCTTCTTGGGTGATAGATTGATTATTCCCAAGTTTGACAGCACCTGGTCGGTCATTACACGGACCAACGATAATTTCTTTTACATCACTAGGAACAAAACCTTGGTCAACCAGAATTTTTTTCATGTCAATTGGATTCTTGGTAATCACAAAATAGCGCGTGTCAGAATCCAATACTTTTTGAGATTTTTGTCCAAAAGCATCTACCGACCAAACAAAGGTTTTCTTGTCCGAAGCTCCTTTGTAAGCTTGGGTTAAAACTTTGTTTTTTGAAGCAGCATCGTTTACGGCAATCAAACCGTCACAAGGGTATTCTTTTGCCCAACGTGTTACAGTTTGCCCATGAATCATGCGGTCATCAATACGTACAAATGATACAGTCATTTTTTATCTCCTTTTTTAAATATCATCGTCATCATCATCTGAAGTGATTTTGAATTCTTGAAGAGCCGCTTGAGCTTCTGGCAAAACGGCTTGTACAAAATCATCGCCCTCAAGCATATCTTTCATCACTGCAGAAGTAATTGCCATTGGTAAATTCATACCACCTAAAACAACAGCATTTTCCAATTTTCCGAGTTCGTCCAAGACGTTACAAGCAGTTGTCAAAGGGCTACCGCCAATAATATCAGCAAGAACAACAACGGAATCGTCAGCTGTTAAACCTGAAATAGCTTGTCTGAAGTCTTTTTCAAAGTCATCAACTGTTTTGCCATTTTTTAGACCGACAGCGATGACTTGATCAATTTTATCTTCCGAAAACATCGCCAAAGACGTTTTGAGACCCGTCGCAAAGTCTCCATGACTGACTAGTAGTAAATACTTCATAGAACTTATCTCCTTATCTGCCTTTTATTTTAGCTTTAAATAAAACGTTTTCACACTCTCGTTTGTCACTTTATTCTGATGACATTTATCACCTCGAATATGACATTTGTCATTTTGAAAACAAACAAAAACATCTGGAGATCAAACTCTCCAGATGTCATCAAGATTATTTCAAACTGTCTTCTATTGTCTTTTGGATTGTAAATAAATCTGTCTCGATACTGTTATTGGCAATAGATTTGCTAATCAGATAGTCTGCTTGTTCCAGTACGGTGTTATACGTTTTAAACGTTGGCTGGGTAATTCCTTGGCTAAGCATTGAATCTAATGTTGAAACCGTCAAAGAATCTGAACCAAAACCATCCTCTTTTAGTTTTTCTTTCGTGGCGTCACTTTGCATCACACTTTTCAAAACAGATGTCCCTTGCGAATAATCAAAGACTGATTGTTGAATGTCTTCATCGGTACAGAGTAATTGCAAAAATTCCCACGCCAAGGTACGGTGTTTGGTTTTTAAGGACATGGCATAAAGCGATGTTGCGACTTGCGTTGCATCGCCGTCCTCACTACTTGCTGGCATTGTCACACAAGACCATGAGAAGCTAGAATATTTCGCAACATGATAAGGATAAGGCTTATAAGTGCGATATTCTGCCAAAGTCATTGGCAAAAAAGCAACCTTTCCTTCGTCAAAATCTTGTGAAGTGACCTCATAATTTCCACTAAGAGCATTGAGTTGCGTAATCAAGGAAAGGGCATTTTTCACGTCATCACTGTCAAAATAAGCTTTCGTTCCCGTTGTGTTAAATAGCTTCGCACCATAGGCAGCGACAGCTTGTTGCCAAGTGTAGCCTATACAACCATACTGGTCAATCACCCCATCACCGTCAGTATCCTTAGTCACTTGCTTGCAAATATTGTAAAAGTCCTCTAAAGTCCACCCAGAATCTGGAATCGAAATTCCCTCTTTTTCCAAAAGGTCAATATTAATACACATCATGGTTGGATTGCTTTCAAATGGCAAAGCGTACTGCGTATTATTATAATTTCCTGCCTTATAAGAGGATTCATAAAATATCGAATCATCAAAGCTTGTACTAATATGCTCATCTAACTTGGCAAGTACGCCTGTTGAGGACAAGAGGTTAAAGTCATCTTCTGGCACGATAAAAACATCTGGTTGTGTTCCTGCAACAATCTGGTCTGTTAACCAATCAGAATAATCATCCTTTGAAATACCACTCTCATAGACCACCTCGACATTTGGGTACAATTTTTCAAAGCGTGAAATCGCAGTATCAATGACTTTATAATCATTTCCATTCGGCACATCCCAGCTACTTCCTGCATAAATGCCGATTTTTAAAATGATTTTCTGGTGTGTTTGATGATAAATAAAAGCAGCACTCCCAACGACAATTACTAGTAGTGGTAGCAATAACCATTTGTAATATTTTTTGAGTTTAGTCATGGTCATCTTCCTCAAATGATTTCAAGGTGACACCTGTCTGCACCGCCCAAATAGCAAGCTGCGTACGGTCACGTAAATTCAACTTAGAAAGGATGCTAGATAGATAATTTCTAACGGTTCCTTCTGACAGATACAGTTTGGCAGCAATTTCTTTATTGGACAATCCAAAACCAATCTGCTGTATAATACGCCACTCCATTTTACTAATGTCGGTCGTTAGCGCATCATCAACTTGGATAGCAAAGTTTGATTGCGCCATTTGTGAAAAAAGTTTAAAAACTTTTGTGGCAATATCTGGATTTAGCATGGCACGTCCGTCATTAACCGTCACCACCGCATCATGCAATTCATCCATCGAAGTTCCCTTCAGCAAATAACCACTGGCACCATATTTTAGAGCGCTATAAATAAAATCATCATCATCAAAAGTCGTTAGGATAATCACCTTCGTATTTGGGAAATGTTCTTTAACAGCTTTGGTACACAAAACACCGTCCATTTTTGGCATACGAATATCCATTAAAACCACGTCTGGTTTGCTAGTCGGTAGAGCTTCCAAAACCTCTGTCCCATCACTCACCGCGCCAACAACTTCGATATCAGGATAGGCAGACAAGACAATTTTTAACGACTCTCTAATCAATTCTTGGTCGTCAGCAATTAATACTCGTATCATTCTTCTTCTCCTTTTATTTTAGGGATATGAATCGTTGTGGCAAAACCATCCTCACCTGAAAATTGGACACAACCACCAATAATGGCTAAGCGTTCCGTCATTTGGGTCAACCCAAAACCGTATTGAATCGTTTCACTCCCCACTCCATTATCTTTAATGAGCAAAACGTAATCATCTTTATTTAGCATACTAATCTTAATTTCAGTTGCTCGTCCATGACGCAAAGAATTGGTCACAGATTCTTGAATGACACGGAAAATGACATCTTCTTTTGTTTTGTCAAAATCAACATTATCCCACTGATAATTCAAATCAATCTGCAAATGCGATAATTCTTGATACTCGGCAAGCATTTTTTCAATAGCGTCTTTTAAACTACGATTTTCCAGAGCACCTGGACGCATTTTATTCAGCGAGCGTCTAACATCAACAATCCCTTCTCGCACAACGTTGGAAACATTGGTCAATTGCTTTTTAGCGTTATTTGGGTCAAGGTCAATCAAGACAATCACCGCATCAATTCCTGCAGAAATGCCTGTCAAGGCATGACCAATAGTATCGTGAATTTCACGCGCAATACGCCTGCGTTCCCTATCCTCAGTAATTTTTTCAGACACCGCCACGTATTCTTTCAAACGCGTATTTGCCTGCGAGGCCATGAGCAATTCTTCCTCAATCTTATGGTTTTCAGTCACCGAATAAACAATGTAAGTCACTAAAGAAATAATGAAAATGATAATATTTAGCGATACCAGACAATTTTTGATGAAAAGAATCACTAAACGCGTGCTTGCAGGGAAAAATCCGATATAAACATCCAAATCAGGCGTTCTAATCAGAAGCGACAAGACGTCATAATTTGACAGCAAAAGCGCACCGAAACTAGCGACAATAAAGAGCAACCATGACTTTTTCTCACGAAACGTGTAAAAATCCGTGTAAGAGAAAAAGATATCCATAAAAACAAGCAAAATTAAACCGTTATAGGAAAATTGCAGCGCTACAAAGGTAGCTAACAACAAGAGCACCTCAAAAATCGCAAACCAATCACGCGCCGTTGTCCCTTTTTTAAACTTTTGATTTCTGATATAAATAACAAGTAAAAGCCCTGCAAAAAAGAGATTTGACAACCAAAAAATTCGCTCTGGTGAACTTGGAATGACGCTAATTTCTTCTAATAAAGAACGACTCAAACCATTGTCAATAATGTACTTTGTAGCTGACAAATAAACTGAGCTATAAAATAACACCGCCAAGAAATTAATAATAATCAGGGCACGTTTTGCAAAATCAATATTTTTCAAAGCTTTCATCATTGCCACCCCGCTAAATCAAAGTCAGAAACGTTCTCACTAGTCATAAATTCAACTGGAATGACAATTTCCTTATCTACTGATTTGTTGTGATATAGCGAGTAACCCGCCTGAATCGCTCGTTTACCGATTGTTAACGGCGATTGAGCTACTGTTGCTTGAATTGAACTCGTCGTTGCCAATAAATTTTTCATATCTGGCGAACCATCTACACCATAGATTTTAATCGATGTTGTCACATTTGAATTTTCAATTGCAGCCAAAGCTCCGATAGCCACTTGGTCATTAAGCGCCATCACCGTGTCAAATTCGACCCCTGAAGCGATGACCGATTCCACTTGCGGCATCGCTATTTCGGTTTGCCCTAAGCAATCCTTGCGGTCAACCACTTGATAGGTATCATTTCCTTCAATCGTATCTAAAAATCCATTGATACGATCTACTGCTGATACTGCATTTTGATGTTCCAATAACAAAATTTTGGCACTTGATTGCGTCTGCATTAAATTTTGAGCGCATAAAACACCAGCTTGATAATTATCCGATACAATTGTCGTATCTACTGAAGAATCATCTGATAGTTGACTATCGACAACAACAATTTTTATCCCAGCTCTTTTCGCTTTCTTCAAAGCTTTTATTAATTTTTGACTGTTTGCATCAACAGGATTGATGATAATGATATTAACACCCTTTTCAATAAACGATTCAACCTGTTGCGTTTGTTTATCAACGTCCAAAGCAGGGTCTCTAGTGTACAAAATATCATTATTTTCCTCAACAATTTTTTCAACCTCGTTGTTTAATACCTTGTAAAAATCATTGTTCATGGTCATGTAGGTCGCACCAATCTTAACCTGATTTTCATTTGAAGGAACCATTTTATAGTTCCAATAAACTCCCACAATGGCAAGAACCCCAATAAAAGCGCTTACCAAAACACCGACATATTTCCGTTTTTTCATCTCATACCTTTTCAATAAAATCAAGAGACCACTGATAGCTATATTTGCCTTAATTATAACACGTTTAAATTGTACAGACAATTCAGTCAGAAATAGCCCCTCATTCTATCTAACGAATTTAAAAAACACCCGCAGGTGTTTTTTATACTCTATTTATTCGAAACTACTTATGCCAAGTTTTTCCAGAACTAAGGCAATACCGTCATGATTGTGACTAGCTGTTACGTGTCCGACTTGCTCCTTGACTTCTTGAGGCGCATTTGCCATAACATAAGCTTCACCTACTGCCTCTAGCATGTCTAAATCGTTAAAATTGTCACCAAAAGCAAGCGTATCTGCCATATCAACCTCGTAATGCTGCGCCAAAGTCTGGACTGCCCTTCCTTTATGAATCCCACTTGCCATAATTTCAATATAATAAGGCAGCGACCTTGCAATTGATAAATCTGAATAGAGACTTTTTAGCTTATTTTCCAAAGCTTCCATGCGTTCTGGTTCACCCATTAACAAGATTTTATGAACTTCTGGCAATCGACCGATTTGTTCCAAGTTCGCTTCCTTAGAGGCTAAGCCCACCACGCGCTCTTCACGTGAAATCCAACGATTAGCACGGTTTTGGGACAACCACTTTTCACCGCTGTAAACATTCCAAGCAACGTCAGAGACTTCTTTTTCTAAATACTGACAAATCGCTTGCGCTTCTTGTGGACTCATCGGACAACTATCAATTACTTGCCCTTGTTCATCTTGGATGAGGGCACCATTATAGGAAATCATGGGTACATCAGGTAAAAAATCTTTCAAAATTGGCTTAATCGCCTCTGGCATACGCGCCGAAACTGGAACAAATAAAATACCTGTATCAACAGCATGACGAAGGGCTTGGCGTGTCCTAGGCATCACTTTTAAGGCATCATTAATAAGAGTGCCGTCAATATCACTAAAAATTATTTTTACCATTGTACTTTTCCTCCTATTTTCTCTCAGTATAGCATTTTTTGAAAAGGGTTTCAAAAAAACTATTTCCTGATAATAACAAAAAAAGCTCAAGTCAAAAACTAACTCGAGCTTGGGTTGGTTAAAATGGTAATTCTTCCTCTTCCAAAACTAAATCAGCGAGGTCGTTTGCCACATTATTTTCTCGCATAGCACGTTGGGCACGGCTTTCTAAAAGTTGGAAAGAATGGCAAAGCACTTCTGTCACATAATTCGTGTGACCATCTTTTTCATATTTGCGTGTGCGAAGCTCGCCATCAATCGAAATCAGACTTCCTTTTCCAGCATAAGAAACAAGAGTTTCTGCTAAACGTCCCCAAACCACAATTGAAATAAAATCAGCCTCACGCTCACCATTTTGCGATTTAAAACGGCGGTTAACTGCTAATGTAGGTCGTGTATCTAAATACCTTTATTACAAGTGGTTTAGATTAAAAAAACATCATAAAATACTTGACTTATACGTATTTAGTGTGTATAATATAAGTATAGAAAGTGAGGTAAACAATATGCCAATGACCCCTAAGCAGATGATAAAATTGCTTAAAAAGAACGGGTTTTACGAAATCAGCCAAAATGGAAGTCATAAGAAATTCCGAGATGTTAACGGACATCAAACCATTGTTCCACTACACAATAAAGACCTCGGCAAAGGTCTTGAAGATGCTATTTTAAAGCAAGCGGGTTTGAAATAATCTGCTTGCTGAATAGCAATGTTTATTTCACTACAACAATTAAGAGGAGGATTATTATATGTTAGTTTATCCAGCTTTATTTACCCAAGACGGTGATTATATTCTTGTAACTTTCCCAGATGTCCCTGAAGCTGTTACCCAAGGAAAAGATGTTCAAGAAGCTTTTGAAATGGCTACAGAAGTTCTAGGATTTGCACTCGAAGATTATAAAGAATATCCGCAACCAACTTCACCATCAGATTTAAAACAACAATTTCCTGATAGTTATATTGCATTAATTCAGATTGATATGTTAGCGTATATGAAAAAATATCATGCTAATAAGGTTCGTAAAAATGTAACTATCCCTGAATGGTTAAATGAGCTTGCAGAAGAAAACGACGTCAATTTCTCACAAGTTCTTACAGAAGCTCTTGAGATGAAATTACAGCCATAATGATACAATTTCAGTCCGTTTTAACGGACTTTTTTCATTTTTGTGGTTATAACGGAAAATAAAAAAACGTTGATATCATAGGCTCTGTGGATGTTTGGGAATTTACTTGGAAAGTAAAACCAGTCGAATTCGAGGGGTACTACTTTATGCACAAAAAAGAGCTAGCAAAAGCCAGCCCTGCAAAGAAGTTATGCTGTATTTAATTTAACGTGCGCTCATCAGCCCACTCATTGCCGTGTATGCTTATTATACCATAAACGTGCATGACTGCCAATTTTGTTGACGTCGTGAAAAATAAAAAAGCCCTAGCACAAGCTAGGAGAATGTTATAAATATTCTTCTATAGGACAAAATTTGTATTGTTTGTAATCTTTTTGGTTATGTTTTTCAGAACTGTACCCTAAGTGATGATAATCAATTAATAGTGGAAAAATTCTATTGCTAGAAAAGTTACAGATTAGCCTTACAGAACCAATAAAACCAAATTGCCAAAGAGATAACTGTTCAACATCAATACCGTGTAATTCTTGAATTGCAACCTTATATTTCGAGAATGCTTCATCATTTACAGGAATTTCGTGACAATGTCGAAACTGATAATCGTTATTTTTTTGTGGCGACCATTCTTTAGTTATTTTGGGAATCAATTGGTTTAAAATCTTTGTTATGTACTCGGCGTACATATTATCATCCTTGAGGTAGTTCGTAAAATCTTTACCTTTACTAGAATAAGATCTTATCCAGTTAGGATATGAGAAGTCAAAAACTATTTCGCTTTTAGGTTCTAATTGTTGTGGTATTCTTTTTGTCTTTGGAGATGGAGAAGGAACACTTTTGTTTTTCTTTCTTTTGGACACAATCATACCAACCTTTCAGCATAAAAACGAAAAATTGTTTTAGTTGAAATGATATTATGGCTACTTTCTAGTGGTTCTAAACCTAATCTAGCCTCTTGCCATGGCTGCTCGTTATGAGACAATGTTTCTAATTGATTACCATCAAAGTTCCCATAAACTTCAATAACTTCATCAATCGAAGAAAGCTCATCTTTATTCAAAAAATTTTCATAATCAATTTCAAAACCACTACAGTCAATACTTGTTCCACGATAGTCTTTGAAATGTGTATATACTTCTGGAATAACTGGACCATGAACCCACGCTTCAAAATCAACTGGGAACATCAAAGAAGATATTATCTCATCGTCGTTATCATTTTCGGCTGTTAATGCTAAGTGCCATGATTGAACATAGTAAAGTAACTTTTGTAATTTTTTAGGAGTGACATCTTTCACTTGTTTTATATCAATGATATATTTTATAACTGCTTTTAACTTATCATTCATAGTGAAACCCTCCTTTATTATTTGAGAGGTAAAATGATGGTAGGTTTCAAGTACATTTTAACTGCTATTGAAATATAATGTCAAGTGTTTTTTACTACTTTTTTGGTTTTTTTCTTACTTTTTTATGCTTTAACGTAAAAAACGCTCCCAGCAAAAACCGAGAGCTTGTTAAAGTGTTTGCTATTTTATTATACCATTATTTTGATTCTAGCAATGCTTTTCCTTCATCGAGTGTTAGGTCTTTACCGTCTGTTTCAACTTTCTGACCTGCTTTCAGTTGGTTAAACATTGCGATAACATCGTTTTCTGCTGTGTTTAATTGTTCTTTACCTGCCATAGTATCACCAGTTTCTATCGATTTTCTTCATACCAGTTGCGCCCATAACACGCAAAATAGGTGCACCCGTTTCGTATTCTGCCATTGGAATGTCTCGACCAGTCGTTTGCTTAACAACCTCGTTCAGGTAAACGAGTTCGTCTGGGTCTTTGGCGGGATAAATTGTGTTAGTGCCAAAATTAGCAATAAAAATCGCACCGCTTGGAAATGCTTTGTCATTCAATACGTGATAAAATTTGTACATTTGGTTAAATCCTTTCGTTATTTGAGCTGTTGATGGTGTTTGCGTGCTTGTTGTATCGTCGCAATCCAGCAAGACCACGTTCTTATCAAGCCCGCCAGCAATACCAGTTGATGTAAATTGCCACCAGCGAATACCATCAAGTGCTGGGAAGATACTCCAGATTGGGTCTGGTGTGACGTTGTAATTTGGATAGGCTGCAATCCAAAGCGAATCTGGATATTTAGCAATGATTTGTTCGTAGTAAACATTAGCCAGTGTATAAGGCTTATAGCTGTAGTATATCGGCTGATAACCAGCTTGTGAGCATTTATCCATAAAAGCTAAAATAGCGTCTGTATTGGCTTGTTTTGATGTGCTAGCGCTATCCTCGTAATCGCAAACTAAATATGGCGTTTTTGTTGGCAAGTTAGCCAAAAAATAATTTGCTTCTGCTACTGCTTGACTAACGTTACCGCCAAACCGTGCAAAGTGATAATAGCCGATTGGTTCGCTCGTACTTGCTTGTGTGAATCGTGCTGGTGATAAGTAGCCAGTACCTTCGGACACCTTGATAATAGTTTTATGTGTACCAGCCGCTTGACAGATAGCTGTCAAATCAGCCGACTGATAAGACGATACGTCGATAAAATAATCATTCTTCTTCATTAGCTTCACCTAATTCTTTCTTAGGTTCTGTATACGTTAATGCCTTTGTACTATCACTAACCCCTGCGGTTGTTGGATCGTTAACAACTCCTAACAAAACAAGCAATGTTAAAACTGTATTGACAACGTCCGCAATGTTATCTGGCAGTTTCAAACCCAATTGCTGCGCTAACAAAATCACCGTACTAGCAATAGCTAACAATGTAGCTTTGTTCTTAAATCGTAATTTCCAATTAATCATGATAGCTCCTCCAATTTATTATCGATTTTATCTACTTTTTCTGATAAATTTTTAATTTGCTCTGTCATTTGGATAAGCACTTGCATTTGCAAGTCGTGATTATCCAATCTAACTTTGATTTCTGTTAGCTCTTTATCTTGCTGCTTATCTTTCTCTTCAAGAATCGTTAAGCGTTTTTCTGTTGAGGTCATACGACCTTGAAAAAAAGCAAAGATTCCGAGAAACGAAACAACACAAGACAAGACAACACTAATCGTTTCTGGTTTCCACATATTAAGTCACGCTTTCTAAGCTTATTCAGCAACATCTTCTTTCGTCAGCTCTTCTAACAGCTCGTCATCTTCGACCATTAGAGCGATTTGCGCTTTGACTTTTGCTCTGAAAATTTTCGGTACTTTTGAGTATTGATAGTTTCCAGAAATTACATTGATTGCGAATAACATTGTTGTACTACTTACTTTTGCCATTTTAAATTCCATCCTTTTCTATTTTTTTATGCGCTAAATTCTTCTGTCAAAATACCTTTTTCGCACAATTGCGAAACAACATCTAATAGCGTAGCTTGTGCTATTTCAGAATTCTCCTTGTGCTTTGCAAGGTCTGCTGTGATTTCAGCAAACTTCTCGTTTTCGTACTTATCACGGAAATTCTCTTGATAAATAACATCTTTAGCCAAATTTTCCAGTTCATCATTCGATAAGCTGATTTTATCAGCTGGTAACATGACAGGAAGAAATCCACCCTCATTATTTGACAAAACAACTCGTGTTCCAGAGATTGCCCCGTCTATTCCGATTTCTTGTGATTTTGAGTTAAAAGATAGTTTCATATGTTTTCCTTTCTAAACCATGAGTAGTATCTGCCCTCTGTATTGTTGATTGTTTTTGGAAGATAAAATATTAAAGTTTCCAGTCCCAGCATTGACCTGTACGTGTCCGCTCTCTGTGCCACCTGTAGTCCACGCAGGGATTTCGAACATGTAATCTTGAGGCGCAACCCAAACACTAGATGGAACGCTTGCAATTACGAAGGTATTGCCATTGCCAGTGAAATCAAAACGAATCGCTAGCACGTCACCGCTTCGTTTATAGTACGAACCAGCATATCCTGCCGACTGCCAGCCTGTGTTAGTTTGATTCTTAAGTTCGTCACGTATTGCATATTGTTTCCACGCTTTCCACGAATTGTCCACCTTAACACGATAAGCTGAAACATTCCCTGTATATTCGATCGCTTCTTGAACTATCCATCTTGTGCCTTCGTGTCGACTAACTCTAATGTAATGCCAGTCTGTTGTTAAAGGAGCATGTATTAAGTTGTATCCACGATAGAAGCCAGTCTCTGTGACTGTGTTTAAGTCTGTTCCATTCGATAGCAGAATAGCACTGCCATCGTTAGCAGAAAGTCGATGATGTTGAATATCTTTATTTCTGTATTTAAAGACCCAATCACTATCAACAGCATTTGTATTTTCTGGGTATTTCCCAAAACTTACAGCTGTTTCAGCCATACCCATCACCATTTTCTCGGGTGAAACAGGTGGCGCTTTAACCGTACCTGAACTTGTCAAGGCATCTTCAAGCACACCGTAAACTTCATAAGATTTTCCAATATCAAACGTTCCGCTAAGTGTTGCTTTTGAGTTAGTCAGCGTGTTAGTGACCTTGTCGTTAACACCTGCGCCAGTATCAGCCGTATAAGTAGTTGAGCCAAACGGCGCTGTTTTAAAGCTAAGCTTAAAACTATTCTTTTGAGTGTTGCCAATTTTAAGTGGCGCTATCTTAGCCGTTCGACTAACGACAATCTTATCTGATGATTGGTTAGTATCGCCACGAACAGCCGTAAATGTCAGCGTTGGTAAGAAATACTCTAACACCGTGATATTGGTCGTAACAGCGTTGCTAGAACGTCCACGACTATCAACCACCCAAGCCTTAACCTGCGCCGAACCATTCCACTTCATCAATCCTAGATTGCCATTGTTGTCGCTGGTAGATTGGTTCTTGTTAACAATTTCAGCGTGATAGTCTGTAATTGTAGAACCTTGCACACCAGTAGCGCTGTTAAACGCTACTTTAATGTCTGACACAATTTCCGCAAATGTATTAGCTGTGTTTAGCAGATTTTTAACAGCTGTATTGCTATCTGTCAGCGTAATGCTACCTAATTTGGGTGTCATGCTAGTTGGGACGTTTAATATGAGTTGTGCTGTCTTACTGCCAATTTTAGTAGAACCGCTATAGGTATCTACTGTAATACCACCAATCCCAGCGGTCGCATTTGGAATCACAGTCGCTAAATCAGCTGGTGGTGTCCAAGAACACGACGTGCCAACATTAGTCGCAATCGTGCCAGATTTTGAGCCAAACGAATATTTGACTGTGTGCGTAAATGCGCTATTCTTGCGACTAATATTGATTGTCATAGCACTTCCGATTGTTCCAGTAGCAGCGCTGACGTCACTTGCTCGATGAATTTGCGGAAGTGGTATAGATAAGCTAACAGTAGCTGAACCATAACCACCAGTATTAACATCAACTTTAAAACTGATGTTAACTGTCTTATTTCCGTTTCCGTCATGATTAACGACATAATCTTTACCAAAAATAAGTAGAGATGAATTAGTGCCAATATTAACACTAGCATTAACAATTTCACCGGTGCCATCAACATAAATTGTCATTGGTGCACTAACTCCCCAAATAGAAGCATAGCTATTGGTACGCAAGCGAGCTTGTAGATTGACTGTTGACCTATTATTAACTGTGTCTTGTCTGTTCCAATCAGACCAGACCTCTAACGTCATATTATGTCCGTATTGCCCACTAAATTGAGCTGTTGCCATAAGTCCTCCTTTCGTTATTTAACAAAGTATGTCGCATTGACATACTCATTTTTTGGATGAGCACGGGTGATGTAGTGTCCTAATTGCAAAGACATTGTAAATACCCCATTATCGATATGCAGCATTCTTTGACTAATGTAAGCCACCTCTGAACCACCGTTTTGGAACGAAATGCGGTCTGGTGTTACAACGACTTTAGTTGTACTGTCATTCTTACCAATAATCATTCCGCCATTGCCTTGTGTGATGTACGTGTCTATGAACTGCAATTTTTGAGAGTATTCCATAATTGGCTCAATGTCTTTGACACGTTCTTCAATGGCTTTCGTTATCTCAATAATCTTTTGACGACCGTCTAAATCTTCTTTTTTTAGATTATTGATAAACGTTTCAAGCTCTGACACTTGTTCCAAAGTAGCTTTTGCTTTTAGCTCTACTTCCATCTGCAATCGCTTAGCTTCTAACGCATTCAGTTGCTCTTGCGTGAGTGCGCTGTCTGCTTTGGAATTAATATCACTATCGACATCTTGAGGTGCTTTACTAAAACCAGTTGCTAGCTTGCCTTCTTGGATTTTAAGGTATCGGATTTTACCACCGTTACCCCTGCCGTCAGCTGACAGAGACAGAACTTCACCACTCAGGACGTAATCCGTGTTTAGCTTGATTAGGTCTTTGTCATAGCACCAAACGGAAGCGTCAGACACGTCACCATTGATTTTAATACGGAAACGCTCGTATGCTTTTGTTATCTTAAAAGTTTTAGCAAATTTGCCGACTTTCTCTGAAAGTTCAAATCCCGTGAAAAGAACATTATTTGCGTCGTAAAACTGCAACTGCACATATCTATCTTCCGTATTCGCTGTTGTCGTTGATGTAAAGGTGTAATCCGTCTTATCAAAAGTCGCATTTTCAGGTGTCAGGTTAAAAGCTCCAATGAGGTTCAACTGGTCGATTTGCACATTCGCCAGCCTATCCACCCAAGTGTATTTCTTGTAGTCACTACTATTAGCTTCTGTGTAGTCGCTATAGTATCCTTGGTATTGCTGGTTTTTATCAGTAAAGCTAAGGTTAGTACCTTTATTGTCGTCGGCATAAGCAAAGTGAATGTAAGGTGTTTTACCGTCAGTCCCCGGTTTTCCGGGCAATCCTTGGTCACCTTTCCACTTAGACCACTTGTATTTGGTTGGGTCGTTGCTGTTGGCAGCATTAAAATCTTGGTACATGCCCCAATAGGGTTTGGTATTATCTGTCAGGCTAAAACCGCCACCAGTCGCATTGTCAGCGTAAGCAATATGCGTGTACTGCGTTTGAGCATCTTTTCCCGGCGTGCCCGGTAAACCTTGCGCACCATCTTTAGCAATGTAGGTTTTCTGATAACCAGTTTCAGATGTGTTGTTGGTGTACGTCCAAACCGTCTTAGTCCACAAGTATTTGCCTTTCGTCAAAGTTGGCACTTGGGCTGTCCAGCTTGTTGGCTGTGTGGTTTCAGACGTGCTTAATCCGTAAGTGACGACTGTGGATTTTAAGCCCACACCGTCCTTACCCGGCAAACCATCGTTACCGTCCACACCGTCAGCACCATCGTTGACATTAGTCAGCGTGATTTCAGTCGTTGCTACTTCATTGTTGCCAATGTAAGCAGAGACGGTTAAAACAGCTGTACCGTCTATGTTCTCGGCTCTAGCAAGGTATTGCATACCAACTGTGACCACGCCGTCAAGCGCCCAGCGCCAAGAGACGTCAGAAGTGATTTCTTTCTCGCCTTTAAACACTCTAGCTTTAAACGTACTCGTTCCAGTCGAATTTTTAAAAACAGTCCCATTGTCGCTAGAAACTTTAATTGTGTAGGGTATTGAAGCTTCTACTAATTCGTTAACTCGTTTTTGTAACTCATTAGCAATCTGACTGTATTTACGTTCAAAATTAATAAACGTTGACTTCGTCACTTTACCTGTCAAGATGTCATCTTCAAGTTCAGACACCCGAGCTTGCACGTAAAGTGCTGGTTCAAAGTGCTGGTCATCGATTAATGTTTGAGTGTCGCCAATTCCTGCATCAATAGCTCCCTCAACTTCATAGGTGATTTCTGGCACAGATATTTTCTGGATTTCTCCATACATATAGCCCCAAAGAGCTTCTTTGGTTTCGTACTGTGTCTCGCCCAAATCTTTAATAATCCAGTTGTCATTTGAACCTTTTCCAACAGACGGAAAGCGGTCACGAGATTGTGGTGCATAGACAGTATTACCGCTTGAATAATAAAGTAACTGCTTATTATCGTCGTAAATCTTCTTGTTAAGTCCGTCAACCGTTAAACCGTCTTTACCAGTTGCACGAACCGCAGTCCTTAACTCTTTGATATTATCGCTGTAGTTGATGACTTTAAGCTCTTTGCCAACCCTTACAGGTTGACTGAGTTTGTTCGTGCCAAGATTGCCTTTCTTATAGATATTCAACACTTGACGTTTAAGTGAGTAATCGTCATTAAGTTCTACGCTGAAATCAAGTTCAGCGTCAAAACTATTCGCAACAGAAAAAAGACGTGCCAAAATTGTATCTGTGCCCGTCCATTCTAGTTTAATACGTTTATCAGCTACTTCATTAACGCCAATTGTTAAAGCGTGTTCTGGGTCATAATAAGCCACGTATTCAGCAATAGGCATAGCGTTAGCTGGTTTATATTCGCCACGTTCTTCATTGTTCAGCTCAAGACCAAGCGAATAAGCAGTCAATTCGACTTTATAGCCTTTCTTTTCAAAACTCATGACATTAAGCCAATAATCACGATTCTTATAACGAAAAGCAAGCTTACAGCCAGAACGAATACTGTCAATGTCTTTTGAATTGTACTTAAGCGTTAAAATACTTGCCGAACCTGCTAAGAAGCGTTGTAAATTAGCACTCTTATATTTGATTCCTGCTTTATTATCAAAAAAAGCCACATTGTGGCTATCTGTTGAATCACGAATCGCAATCCGTACATTATTTCTTGTCAAATGTAAACCTCCTGTATTGTCGCTGTAGCAGAAGTAATTTCCGCAAAGCTAGAAAGTATTAACTGCACCTTTGTTTTTCCTGGTGGCACTTTAAAATAAGTTGTTCCCAAAACTTCGTCGTCTAAACGAATTTGATTATTGACTTTGATTTGCCCTTTCTCACCGTCAATATTAATGACTGAACCGCTTGAATAGCGATTAGGAACGTCTTTCCAGTAATCAACATGCAATTCTTGAAAAGTAAAATCGTTTAAATAATGATGTGTCACTTTTCTGTCTGTCGTGTTTCGTCCTGCATACTGTCCGACGAAAAACTGAATTTTCTTCGCTTTGACATTTGCTAAACGAGAATCATAATACGGATAATAGCCACCGTACCAGAAAAATTGCACACGGTCTTTCTCTTTTACTAAGTCGAACATGTTGCGATTTTGGTCGCGACTTTCTGTTCCGTATGGGTTTGGTGGCACCCAATATGACGGCGTGAATGAAATCGTCTTAACCGTACGACTGCCACCCGAACCGTCACCAATTAAGAAACGGACATTTGCAGTATTACCAACTGTGTCGTCTTTCTCAATTGCCATGCCAGCGATTAGATGATTACTTTCATCTAGCACCGTTAAGCACCAAGCGCCAGTTTGCCCCATCAATCCAGTTTCAAACCAAGCTCTAGCCCAGATATACCATTGAGAGATAGGATTACTTAGCGTGTATTCCTTAACCGCTCCATACTGATAAGCGCCAGAAGTTCCGCTTGTTGTAAATGAGTTTGGCAACAAACCAAGACGACCGCCGTACGAAGTATCAGCGGTCATTTGAGTTGTAATGATTTTGTTTGTATTCTCATAATTCTTAGTGCCGTCAGTCCAATTGGCAAAGTTACCAGCTTGATTACTAACAACTGTCACATTCTTTCTGTCCATATAACCATCTGATTCATCATACTTACCAAACTGCATAGCGCCATACTCACTAACAATGCCAACGAAACCAGATTCTTTTTTGAGCTTGATTTCGTAGCTAACAGCGACCTCTTCGCTTCCTTCGTTGATGATTTCAGCTTCAAGCGTACCTTGTTCATTTTTGGCGAATTCGAATTCCTTGACAATTTCAGTATGCGCTAGTCCGTCGGGGATAAAGAACTCTATGGTCGTTTCGTCATACCAATCAGAAATCCCTTTAAGTTCAATATCTCCTTTTGGAAGAGCCATATAGAATCTATTGGGTTCATCAGGTAGTTCTAACTTATATGCTTCTTTTGCTCGAAGAAGCATCGCAATGCGTTCTCTTAAAGCGTTTAAGTTTCTAGTGTTGATTCCAGAATACTCAATTGTATCAACGAATTCCTTTGGTGATATAGAGCGAGAAGCCAAAGCGACTTTTACTTTAATAATCTTAGCTCCATAAGAAACATTTTTAAGCTCAACTCCTGTATCGAACAAGTCATCTGTCGTTAACGAGCGCTCATTTCCAACAGTTCGTTGAATTTCTAAAACATTCAAAAAAGGTGTTAAATCAACACCTTTGAATGTAAAATTAGCCATTATTTCCTAACCCCCAAACTAAATTTCTAACTTCTTGTTTTCTACTCTGATAATCGCTGATATCATCACCAGTCGCACGAGCAAATTCTCTACCGTCGATATTGAGGACGGTATCACGAGAAGCTATTGATTTAATTGTGTCAAGTGCTTCTCTAATAGTATCTAGTTTTGCATCATCTTGATTGCGATAAGTAATTTCAATATCATTTGAAAATCTACCGCCATCAAAATCATAGACTGCTTTACTACTCATCATGTCTGATACTTGCGCATTAAAGTTATCAATGCTATCAAACATTGAGTCCATAGCGTTATCAACATACTTTTGCGAACGTTCAATACCTACTGCTACCCCTTGACCGATGTATATACCGACATTGTCACGGAATAAGCGTGATGGTGAGTGGATTTTGGCTTTGGCTTGCGCTGCCCTCTCGGCTTGAGCAACCAACGCATTAGCAGCAGCTGTCACAGACCAAAGAGAAGCCATCATACCGCTTGCTAAACCTTGACCGATATAGACACCAATCGAACGCATTGAACTAACACCAGACATCCCAGCAGAGCGTACAGCAGACATGAGCGCATTCATTGCACTTGTTGCTCTACCCACACCGCTTGAAATACCTTGTGCGATATTTTGCGATGTCTGCTGACCGATAATACGTCCTTGATTCTTCATTTGATTACCAATCGAAATCATAATCGTTAAGATAGCTTGCATTGACGATTGAACTTGTGCACGCATTGAGTTGAACGCTGTAATGACAGCTTGTGTTGCTGAAATGATTGAGCGCATTTGAGATGCTGAACTTGATACACTAGCACCAACGCTAGCAAAACCACTAGAAATTGATGATAGAGCACCGCCTAAAGCGCCTACTCTGCTAGATAGCACTCCGAATGATGCACCAGCTGCGCCTGTCGCTGCACTCATTGACAAAATACGTGCATTAAATGCATTGATTAGACCACCGATAATTGCAAAGCTCGTCGTGATAACCATCGCTCTAACACCAAACATTGCAAAACCTACTGTAGCTGATATAATCGCTGGTGTTAACGTCATGATTTGTGCTTTAAAAGCTGCAATCGGTGCATTGACACCAGATAAGCCAGCAACACCAGAAATAGCTTGTGTAGTGAATGTTTGAAAGCTTGCACCAGCGGTTGTCATAGCCATTGGTAATTGTGTTAAGTTGGTTTGAAGTGTAGTAATTGCTGTTCCAAACATTGTAAGAGACGTTAATGCAAGAACTGAACTTGTAGCAAACAAAGCCATACCTATACCAACTTGTGTCATGGCTGTTCCAAGAGTTGACATTCCACTTGCGTGACTTGCCATATCACCGAGACCTGTTGCTACAGCTCCTAGAGTAAATGTTAAATCACCAAGTTTCATATCAACGAGGATTTTAATACCTTGCGCCATCTGCTTAACGCCTTTACCAGCGTTAAGAGCAGCATTTCCCATTGAATCGAAAATGCCTGCAACACCATCTAAAACATTGCGAACTGAGTCACCAAAGCTTGTAATAACGCCAGATGCGCTGTCAAGAATATTGCTGATTTGTTCACCAAGCGCTTTAAACAAGTTAGCGATTGAGTCAATGATTGGACTGATTTGGCTGATGAGATTATTGAAAGCATCCACAATTTGAGATAGTACAGGAGCAACCGCAACCACCATTTCAGTAATCGCTGGAATGAATGGAGAAAGTGCTTGTATGATTTGAACAATCGCATTAGAAACTACTGTCACAATCTGAACGAAAGCACCACTAATAATTCCAACAATTGGTGTAATAGCAACAGCGATTTGAGAGATAGCTGTGCCGAGAGATGTAATGATTGGTGGCAAAATCGTACCAAGCATTAAGCCGATTTGTGTTATCGCATTGCTAATAGCTGCAATAATAGGCGGTAAAGCCACACCAACAGATGCAACAACTGCACTTATTGCATCACCTAATGCTGTAATAGCTGGTGCTGTCGCACCAATCGCCACACCGACTGCCACTACCAAAGGCGCTAGGTTAGCTAATGCACTTGTGACAATTGGCAATACACCAGAAACTGTTACAATTGCTTGAGCGAAAGCACCAATAATTGCTGCAGCTACTGTTGCAAAAGCTGTACCCAACGCTTGTATAATCACAGACACGCCTGCGCTGTGTTCAGCCAATAAAGATAGCGAGGCAACAATAATGCCAATTCCAGCACCGATTCCAACCGCTGCAATACCTATTGATGCACCGAACGAAAGCAATGTTGCGGGATTTAATCCTTTTAGCCCTTGCATCAAGCCTTTTAGTGCTGCACCTACGCCTTTTCCAAAACCTTCAAAAGTCTTACCTAAACCTGTAAGAGTCTTGCCTATACCGTCAAAGATGGATTTGAAAGATGTACCTACACCCTTGATAAGATTTGTTAAACCACTAAAAAGTTGAGCAATCGTACTTTTAGAACGACTAACACTATCTGTCGTTCCGTCCAGACTATCTTCAGCATTCTTTTTAAACAGTTTGAATGGGTTAAACGATTTGATAAAGTCCAAACCTTTCATTCCAGTAGAAACTAATTTTGTTCCTGCCGAAAAAGCTAAAAGTCCAGCGATACCACCAACTAGAACATTGGTAAATCCTTGGACAATGCTTGGGTCTAATCTTGAAATAAAATCAGCAATAGCTTGTACAACTTGTGCAATGACTTTAGCAACATTACCAATGACTGTTCCCAATGTCGACCAAATAGATGCTTCGCCAACTGCATAAGTCAATGTCGTGTACGCCGTAATAACACTATCAATCGCAAATTTGATTTGTTGCATAGCGCCAGTTTCTGAAAAGCTATCCATGAATTTTTTAACAATCTTAGCTCCGCTTGCAATCGTTCCCATCAATGCTGAAATAGCATTACTGATTGTTAATGTCCATGAAAATCCACCACCAGCCACATTATTAAACGTCGACCAAATCGACTGTAAAGCTTCTCCTACATTGCTCAAAGCACCTTTGAAATTAGCAATAAACAAAGGGTTAAAAGCCATTTGAGCAGCTGCTTTGATATTTTTAAACGCCCCTACAATATCAACGTCAAGATTAGGTGCAATCTTCTTCAAACCTTTTTGAATTTCTTCTCCCATGCTATCCATAAGACTAGAAAAGGCTTGCGGTAATTTAGAGAACACCCTTGTAATCATTGGGATGAAGTTTCCAAACAAGAATGTTGATGTCGTTCTTGCAAGACCTTGTAATGACGGCGTGATATCCAATTCACCATCAGCTAAGTTTCCTTTGAAATCAGTCCAAGCCGCCTTCATGGAGCTAAAAGAACCACTCAAAGTTGTTGATGCTTCTCTTGCTGTCGTTCCAGTAATTCCAAGACTTTCTTGGACTGCGTGGATGGCTTTAACCGTATCCGCAAAGTCACCGACTGTGTAGTGTTCACCAGTCAGTTTTTCGGCATCTTTCATCAAGCGTTCCATTTCAGATTTCGTACCACCATAACCAAGCTTGAGGTTATCAAGCATGGCATAGTTACCGCGAGCTAACGATTGGTAGGTTTGCGTGATGTATTCCATGTCTGTACCCATTTTATTGGCGTTATCAGACATATCCACCATCGCTGTATTAGCCAATTCAGCAGCTTTTGCCGTATCTCCGCCAAGAGAACTAATCAAACTAGCAGAGAACGAGGTGACATTTTCCATATAGGTATTTGCGGACACACCAGCTGTTTCAAAGGCTTGTTGAGCATAGTTTTTAACCGTACCTGCTGAATCTTTGAATAGCGTTTCAATACCACCGATAGATTGTTGGAGCTTAGCCCCCTCATCGATAGTAGATGAGAACGCCCCTTTAATTGCACCAGTTAAAGCGTTGACGCCAGAAATCACGGCACTACTAACAAGATTAGCGCCTAAAACACTTTTAAACATTGATCCAGTTTTAGCAGCCATGCTAGATAAACCAGATACTGATTTTTGAGCGTTTTTAAAAGCGTTAGAAAATCCACTATCATTCGCCTTTAGGACAGCTTCAACAGTATATGAATTATTACTCATTTTTACCTCCTTCCCTTAAAAATTGTTGTCTACGTTTCGCGATAGCTAGCAATTCGCTATTTACAGGCGGTCCATATCCACCACCTAAAATTGCATTTCTATGTTTAGCTTCATCGTAAAAATCATTGAATTTTTCAAACAAATATTTCTTGCCACTCTTATCTGGAGCTTTAACTACTCTAGTTAGATAAGCTTGTAGATATATTTCCTGTTCCTTATCCAAACGTTGCATGAGATAGCCACGTTTTCTGACGTTGAATTCTTCAATAGTCATTCGTTTAGCTTCAACTATTGAGTTGATACCATACAAACCAAGCGCCATTGCTAGCATATCTTCGTAGACTTCTTTTGAAGTAGCTATAGAGGTAGTTTGCTTCTTTACGCCGTCATTGCTTTTAGCACTTTTGCGACTTTTGATTTCGTCAATGGTGCAGTTTTCAACGTAGATAAAAAATCATCAAACACTTTGTCCAAATCTTCTTGCTCTTCAAGCCATTTCTCAATATCAGCCACGCTTGGAATTGTTTTAGCGGTATGTGTTGCTGCCAAAATAATATCTTCTAGAATAACCGGGTTATTATCTTTCAAATAAACAACAGCACTATTAATTCCCATACCAAAAGAAACACCATTACCATTAACTTCATAGCGTTTGTCCATTTCACGAATAAAATCAATTCCAAAATGCAAGTCGTGTTTTTTACCGTTAATTTCAATTTGTTTCATCAGTTTTTCTCCTAATCCATAAAAATAAAAAGAAGGGTGATTTATCCCTTCTTAAAAATCACAACAAAGAACAAAGCATTACTCAGAATCAGAAGCTGTTGTATCCTTGAATGCGTAATTAATTTCTTCAACTTGATTGGCTGTTAGTGTAGCATAGCCTTCTACTGGTTTTCCTTCAATTGTCATTTCAGTTGACAATGTTTCTAAATCTTCGACATTATCAGGAACTTCCCAACTTGACAGAGCGCCTTGAGCATAAAGCGCAGGGTATTTTTCACCTTGTTTTTCTCCCGCAAGGTCAATTTCCCAAACTTCAAGTTTTTCACCGTCCACGACAGATTTTTTAAGCATTTTGTTGACGTCATCACGGCTTGTCACAGCTTCAATTGACAATGTGACTTCTAAGCCACCATCTTTAACAATAGCTCCGTCTTTTGTTTTTTCAGAATCCGTTGAACGTTCATACTTCCATGTATGCTCTGTTTGTAAAGCGAGTTTAGCCGCTGCTGTTTTATCCCCTAATTTTCGGAACATCAAAATTTTATTTTTACCAAAATTAGCCATAATTTCCTCCTAATGAAATTTAAATTTTAAATCCAGAATGCCGTGATAAAGCAATTCTGGTGTTGAATTATCTTTTATAATTTGTGTTGAACTAGACAAATCCATTGCCCACTGTGTGTTCCCAATCTGCCTGATTTTAGAAAACTCATTCATTAGTTTTCCAATCCAATCAGATACCAATTTTCTGTCATCAGCTGTACCCCACACGTCAACTTGAGCCGATACAGCACCAAGTAAGTAAGATTTTGTGGGTTGCGGCACAATTTGAGTGTATGAAATAACCATAAAAGGATAAGGTGTACCATCTTCTGGCAAGAATGGATAAGCAGTAAGTCCTAAAGCTGTTGAGCGTTTAATCAATTCATCATGAATTTGTTGGTCTGGTTGTTTATTTAGCAATACCTGCCCTCCTTAAATCATTGATAAATTTAGGTTGCACCACATCCAAAGCAGGCTTCACGAATGGTTGCGCATCCATGAAACGAGTACCTTTTTCTAGATATCCAGAATAATCTGTGCCAGCTGTTACTTTAGCAGCGAAGCCACCGTCTGTAATTTCAAGCTTGATACTTCGTTTCGTTGCACCAGTAGCATATCCATGAGTAAACACCGCGTTAGATTGTGCTTTCTTTTGAAGGTCTGCTCCGTGTTTTTGTACAGCTGCTTTATGAGCTTTCATATTAGCTGCCGTTTGCAACGCTCTAAGTAATATGTCGTCCCCTTTTATTTCAACTTGAGCCATGATTTACCTCGCTTACGTAAAAAACAGTTAGTCTGTTTGCATGTTTTGGGTTATCCACAATAGAAAAAGGCTGACCGTCTATTAAAAGACTGTCAACCTTATCTTTGCAGTTCCTAACTCTAACAACCGTAGTAGCTTCTTTTAACTTATCCCCAAGTAGACTCTGTAATTTGGCACTAATTGGACCAATATTAGCAGGCACAACCTTTTCAGTTGTACCTCCACCAACCATTTTTCCTAATTCCGTGTCATAATACGGTTTTTCTTTTGATTTGAGGATAAGTGTGACACGTTTATCAAATCTCATAATGCCTTAAACCCCGCTTGGAAATCGCTAGCAAATTGCCTGTGGATAACTTTGTCATATTCTGCAAAATCATCCAATTCAAGAGCCATGCTAAGCCCTTCTACAGTTTGTGAGGACATACCTTCTGAACCAATGCGATTAAATCGCTTAACCATCACTTCTACAATGATGTAGTTTAGATTTTCTGGTATGTTGTCTTGTTTTGAATAGGCTTTAAAGTGAGACTCTGTAAGCATTTGAATGACTGACAAGAGATTATCTTGCAAGTCGTCTGAAATTCCTAACAGAGTCTTGACTTGCTCGATAATTGACATGTCACTACTCCTTTAATGCTTCAATTAAAGCTTCTTTATTGAGGGTTGAATAACTCTCAATACCTTTTTCTTTCGCCATCGCTTTTAGTTCGGTGAGTGTCTTTTCAGACAAATCAACGACTTCTTTTTTAGCATAATGGCGACGTAGTAGACCTACTCCCATTATGCATTTCCTCCAAATTTAACAACCTTTGTAGGGTCATACAAGTAAACACCATAGTGTTCATCACCAGTGATGACTGTTGTTTTCTTCAAAATGTCACGGTCTGTTTCAATTGCCACGTCACGTTTAAGAACAATAACGAATGCACCATATTTAGCTACATCTTCTGTATCTGTTGAATCAGCAGACACTTTAATAAGAAATCCTTTGCCTTTTTCAACTTTTTTAGAACGCACGATTTGAACGCCGTGAGTTTCACCAAAAGTACCAGAAACAACAATATTAGCACCGATTTCTGAACCAGAAATCCATTGTTTAACAGTATCAGCACGCAAATCAATGGCATCTGCAGGGTTAACCAACGCTACATAGCGAGCATCTTCTTCGTCGTCAAAGACAGCAAGTGCTTTGTCAATTGCAGTTCCTGTCGTTGGCGCTTCATCAATATATTGTGTAGCTGTTTTGGCTTTTTCGATAAGGTCATTATCAATCTTGTTAGCAATCGCTAAACTGATTTGATGTGTTGCTTGACCGAGTGGGTCTCCATAGCCAGACAAGACAGCTTCATCGGTTAATTCAATTCCTTTACCAGCTTTTTTAATCGTCATAGTAGATTTAGTTGTTGTTAGTTGGTCTGGTTCAATTGCGACACCTTCTGCAATATCTTTGGCATCACCAGAGTATTCCCATTTAGGAACTGTAATAGTTGTACCTGGTTGTCCTACAAGCTCACGTTCAACATAAGCGAGTGGTGTAAATTTAATTAGCTTAGGAAGTTTAGCCGAAACCATATCAGCCATAACTTCTGGATTAATCATTTGTGCAAGTTGTGTTTGTGTCATATTATTTTATCCTTTCAATTGATGGTAAAGTTCTGGATTATTCTGCAACAATTCGTTGCGGTCTTTGTAACCCATTTTGTCAAATTGCTTTTTAGTAATCGCACCAGTTGTTGATTGTTCAACTTTTTTAGGTGTTTTACCTTTGAGCATTTCACTAACCTTCTTATCGGCTAGGTCATTCACCAAGCTAGAAAGAGCGTTAACAGCTTCTTGTGTTCCTTCTGCATCGTTTTTAACAACAAAGCTAAGAATGTCATCACTGGCTACAATTCCAGCTTCTGAAAGCATTTTAGAAGCTTCTTTCTCGAGTCCGTTACGATTAAGTTGAGCTTCTAGTTCAGCGATTCGGTCAGCCTGTTTTTGCGCTTCGTATTCTGCTTTTTGTTCAGCGTTCATTTTGCGCAATTTTTCGGCTTCGTCCATTTTTTCTTTGTACTCTCGTTCAGCAGAACGCTTCGCCTTTGCTTTTTCTTTTTGGACAATATCGTCAAGCTCGGCTTGAGTGAATGTTTTTTCAGTAGTTTCAGTTTCTTCTTGAGTGCTAGCTTGCTCATTTTCTTCTTCAACTACTGATGTTTCTTTAATATCTTCTTCCATAACTGGAGACCTCCTTTTTAAGTCCAGAGTGGACTAATGACCTTGCACCTTTTAACGCCTTAAGCAAGTTTTGGGCAAAAAGAAAAGCCGTATCGCTACGACTATTGGTCTTTGAAATTGTATGGCTGAGGTTCTTTCTCATACTTAAAACTATTTGCAGCCACTGTCATAGTTACTAATGCAAGAGAACCATCGTATTTCACAGAGACTGAATCTTCAAGAACAAATGGTATTTTAGTTCCATTGACATACATTCCGTGCTCTGTTTCTACAATTTTAGATGAGGAATATTTTTGATTTTCTTGTTTATATTGAATAGATTTGGTGTATTCTCCATCGAAATGACCTAAAATCCCTCCACTCTTTAAATATTCTATATCGTCGTCTGTAAGATATGTATCACCATGACCCCAACCAAGATTTGCGATTTCTTTGGTTGTATCAAATCTTTCCCATCTTTCCGAATTTTCCATTTCTAATCTCCCATGTTTGTTTCAAATTTGATTTCAAAGTTATTTAGTGTTTCAAGCGCTTCGTTAAAAGCATTTGCTTTTTGTGCTACATCTTCAATCAATTTCATGAATTCACTTTGATTGCTCCATGTAACGTTTATTTTGCTTAATTTAGCCATTTCTTCTCCTTTCACTTGTAAAAAAATGGGTGTTGGTGTATAATTTAAGCAAAGGATGAGTTTTCGAGCACCCATAGGAGCGCGGACACTCATCCTTTTTCATTTGGTTGAACAACAGCGATAATTTCATCGTTTCTTTTTAGAATTGCAGTTTTTAAACCGCGCCGCCCCGAACGATAAACATCATCTATCTGTCTTAATAATTCTTCGTCACTTAATGATGAATTCGTAGCATCAAATATAATGTTTGGTGCTTGTTTTTTTGCTTTTCGGGAATTATTATCAATAACATACTTCCCAGAACCACCAAAACTCTTTAAATCGAACGGCACTCCATCAACTAAGTAATCTGGCGTGCTCACTTTTTTAGGAAAATTCACCCTTGGTAAAATATCGACTTTTAACCCTGTTTTGCTAGAAAGCCAACTTGCAACCTTGTGTTCATAGTTTGAATGGTCTGAAACAACGTTGTGCCCATCAACAACGTAAGTCTTACTATTTTTGGTAACTTGATTGCTGATGTTGATATTTGGAGTATGCTCTTTCCCGTCAACGTACTTATTGATGACATTATCCATGTGTGGATATACCGAATGCCAGCTATCTTGTATTAATTTCTCGTACTCGTCATCACTCATTGAGAAGTGAGCGGCAGTAGAACAATGACAATGTGGGTGCATTGGAGCAGCATTCTCTCCAGGTTTCATATCCTTGACTTTAAAAATTTTGCCATTCAAAGCCTTACAGATGGCACAAGCGCTTGGTTCTGCGATGTATTCGTACTCCTCATAGCCATTAGCAATTAAAGATTGTCTCTGCGCCTCTGTAGCAACTCTAGCCCCTTCCGTAACTGCTAAACGCTTAGCTTCGCTAGCCGATACTCCAAATTCCTTTCTGATTTTAGCAATCATAGTAGTTGGATTTTTGCCTTTTAATAGATAATCCTCAGCCATATGAGCAACAATCTCCCTAAGAGCATCTTGCCTTTGCCAGATGCGATTAGACCACGTTACACCTTTAAAAGAAGTGTTGAGGACTGTCTGTACCGTCTGCGTTACTTGCTTCGCACTTAAAACAGATAGCCCTAAAAGTCCAGATTGATTTTCAATCTCTTTGACATATTCACCACTCAAGAAGCGCTCTGTCAACTTGTGTTCTGCATCACCTAACGCCACCATTTCGAGGTCTAACTGATATTGAAGTAATTCTAAACGATTTATCTTCATTTTGAGATTGTAGAGTGCTAATTCTGAATTGGCTTTGGCAGAGAAATCTTTTTCTGCTACATATTTCTTAGCTTTTTCTTCAAAAGCTCTAACATCCATTTCATCAACTCTAGCTTTAACTTCTGACAAAGATAGACCGTTCTTATCAGCATAACGTTGTTCAAAAGCTCTAATTTCCTTTTCTAGCTCTTTGAAATGATAGTCATATAATCTACTGATTTCATCGCTTATAGTGGCGCTACGCTCCATTTTAGCGAGCTGTTCAGCTTCTATACGCTTCTTCCAATAATCATTCACCATTAGCAATCACTTCCTGACTGTCAGATTTTAGGTCTTTATCAGTCATACGTTCGTTAAGAGCAATTTTCTTAGAAAGCAAGCTCGAACTTTCTTCCTCTTTTTCCATCTTTTTAAGTTCATCTTGTGGGTTATCCACAATAGATAACACAGATAGCTTGGTGGTATCTGAAACTTGTCCAGATAATTGAGCGACAATTTGCGCTTCTTCTAAAATATTTCGTGGCACATTTCTTGTGAATTGGTATTTAATACCAGTCCAGCCATCACTTGATACAGTAGCCATAGGTACATTGAAAACAATCTCGTACAAACGATTTAAAGCTGATTGCATTTTGCGGTCTTTCATCTTTGCAAGATTGTCCATGGCTTGCAATTTAAATGCAAGAGCAGTACCAGAAGCATTACCAAAATCTTCTTCTGACAAGTTAGCTACCATCGAAACAGCAAAGATTGACTCTTTCAACAATGCAATTAGGTTTTCTTGGGTAGTATCCGAACTTGGTTTCTCTAGAAATGCAACATCTGGCGTAGTTCCGTCAGAGCTATTATTTTTCCACAGGTTGAAAATACGGCTTTCTTTAATCTGCTCTGCCATGCCATCTTTTAACTCGACACCCACAATTTTCAAATAAGCATCAGCGAAATAATCAACATCATTTGCTTTTTCACTTGCAGCTTTATTAAGAGCGTTGATAAGCGTTTTGACGCTATCAAAAACACCTTGACGTTCCTCGTTTTCAATTAATTCAATCACTGGTAATTTGCCATAAATATGTGAATCACGTTCACCAAACGAGACACTACCACTTTTTCTGGCTCGTCAAGTTCTTCGACTAATTCCAACGCATAAGTTAAACCTGTCTCTTTTCCTCTTTGAAAATCGTTTAATATATAATCTGGGATTGCATTCTCAATCTCATCAATCACTTCTTGTTTCTTCATTCTGTCACCTCTTTAATTTCAAACGCTGGGTTATTCCAAAATTTAAATCTCTTGAGCTCATCTTCAGTGAACCACGATTTGACATCATCATCATTTAAAGGCAATGAGCTTATTCCAAGTTTGTTAACGGCCTTAAAAATTCCAATGTAAATTTTGCCAAAATCTTCGTTTGAGAATTTAACTGTGTACAGCTTTTCTTTCTCGACTTCATAGCCGTAAAGCCACGCTTTGGCGAATGTTTCAGAGTTAATGTAAAACCAATCTAGTATTCGCTTTTCATCATCCATGTTGTCTAGCGCTTCTGAAAGCGTAGAACACGAATATTGCTCGCTATCAATATAATCAGCCACGAATTGCGGTACGATTGGCTTTTCTGGCTCGTCAATTTGATTGATATAACCTAAAGCAGTATCTAGTCCCCTATTATAAGCTTCACCTTCATAAGTAGTAAGACCAAGAATTTCTTCATCTTTTATCCCTTTAATTGCTTCTTGTTTATTCATCATCTTCACCTTTCTTTAATTCTTCGTAACAAGAATTTCAAGTCGTTTTTCAAGCAATTCAACAAGCTTTTTATTTACCCATTCTTTTACTCTGTGACCTTAAAACGTGTTTTAGCACGTTCGGACATTGCTTGTCTTTGCTCGTCTGTTATTTTTCGTTTTGGTTTAGCGAACGGACTAATACCTGCGTCGAGCATTTTTGCACGAATATAAATTCGATTGCCACGTTTGTCGAATTCCTCATCTAAAATCTCGTAAAACTCAATACGCTTTCCAATTTTAGTGATATGTTTTCTTACGCTTGTTTCAAAATACCAAGCGTTGTCTAATTCGTCAAAACGGATAACCGTTTCGCGTTCTTCTGGTAAATACATTTTTTACTTCTCCTTGTTAACATCTTGTTAGTTTCTGCAACTTCTACCATTTAGCCTTATAATTTATCAAGAAAATATTTCATGTTTCATTTCGTCCATAAAATAGCACGTTACAGACCTTAAAATCGATTACACGCATAGACTCTTTAAATAACATTCTCTGCGGTATAGTTCACGTCTAATTTTTTCTTCTTTAGATTTTGGCGCTGGCATTTCGAATATGTCTTCGCAGATTTCATTATCAACTACGAAGCTACTAACTATCGAACCGTCTTTTAACATTCTCGCTAGCTTCCAATCTTTGATTCCAAAGAATTCACACGCTTCTTTACGTGAACCCTCAAACACTTGCTTAGTTTCAAAATTAGTGTAGCGCTGAATTCTTTTCTTCTGTTTGATTTTAATTTCACCGATTTTTTCTCTGGTGACACAACCTCGCTGAATACGAGAGTTTAGCGTTCTTTCTTTGATTTTCAAGTGTTTAGCGTATTCATCTCGTGTGCCCTCGAATACTTCACTCGTTTTAGTGTCGATAAATCTATAAATACCCTTAGCAATATTTGTCATTTCATCAACCTCTTCATTCGTTTAACAATTCTGTCATCTGGTAAGACTGCAAGATTTAGCAATCGGTTCGCTTCTTTTGGTGTCGTATGTAACATCTTGCTAATCTCAATATAGCTTTTAATATTTTTTTCTTTCGTCCATTCAACGAAATTTTCTAACACATCAAACGGTGTCTCGTTTTGATGTTTGCAAAATATGACGCAGTGTTTAGCTGCTGATTTATTTGTGTTTATTGTGCCCATTTACAATCTCCAATGCTTCTTCTGGACTTCTAGCCACTCCTGCTAACGCTCCAAAGTCTTTCATTGTTTCCAAAAATAGTTTCTGTTCAGGTCTCACACGACCTGTTTCGTTTTTTACTTCGATGAAAAATATTTGTCCATCCTTTCGAAAACCAAACAAGTCTGAAAAACCTTTTGGCAAACCAGTGTCAAAGAAACGCCCGTCTGCCATTCTGACTTTACCAACATTCGCTCGAAACACTCTGTGTCCGTTTTGCGATAAAGCCACACGTATTTTGCTTTGAATTAATGATTCTGTTGTCATAAACCACCTTTCTAGGTTTGGTTACTGCTGCGGTTACTTCATGAAGTAACCGTTGAATCCCTTTTATATCAATGTGTTTCAAGTTCTTGGTTACTGGTTACGGCTTTTTTGCCTTTTCTATATATATATTTATATTTACTTTATTTTTATTAATATTAGAAAATAAAGGTAACCAGTAACTAAGATTGTGAAACTCCTTGTCTGCCAACGTTTTTCGTGGTTACTGGTACCAGTAACCAACCAGTAACCTCACCGTTTGCAGTAACTTTTAAAAGCTTTTTTAGGGTCTTTTTCATTATTCCATGGGAAAGTACTATAATATGTCGGTGCATCTTCGTCTGGGAAGAATTTACCTTTTATTTTTGCAGTTTTTAAAACCCACTCATCAGAAATATTACTTGCTAACTCTTTTTCAAACGTTGTTTTTTTTAACGCTGTATAGCCGTTTTCTTTGCACCATTCTTTGTATAGCCACCACAAGAAACGTGTTGGCAGTGCTGTAGATTCAAAATTATCAAACCATTCTTCAACAAAAGCGAGGACGGTATTGTTATCTTTCTTGAACACTTTCATTTGTTCTTCGGTCGCTTTTGGCTCGCTGAATCTATCAAAATCAAGATTAATAGCTTTCCAAAGAACGTATTCAAGTACTTCTGGACGTTTAATGTAATCATCTTTAATCGACCAGTTGTCGTCTTTAGCACTAAACGTCTTTAAAAACGGGATGATAATAATACGTCTGTACGTACCGTTTGATTTATTTTTGAAAGACGGCATACCATTAGTAGACTGAATAACTGTTTTTTTAAACACAGCCATGTAAGGATTTTCACCTTTCTTTTCAACCGAAACTGGTTCACCAGTCACCACACTATTGAAATTTGACGATTCATCAACATAAATACCTGCTTGGACATCGTCACCGATGATCACTGTTTTACCTTCGATAATCGCTAAACCAAACCGCTCTGCAAACTGGTTCAGTTTTAGAGGTGCGACATTGTTATTGCCAATTAAATTGGTAATCAACTGTTGATACGTTCCTTTACCGTCATTACCGTTGCCGACCAGCCAAATAGATTTTCGATAACTGTAATTGCCGTTTAATGATGCTGAAATCACTTGCCACAGCAGCTTTACAAGGTCTTCATCACCACTCATTAAATCCAAGAGCCACGACTCCACGTCCCAACCGTCAATAGCAGGAAGTGGAGCGTCTGGAACTATCTTAGTTTCAATGGTGCTGAAATTAATAAATTTATAATCGAATGGTAGCAATTTGCGTTTTTGTCTGTCGTAAATGCCATTTTTAACAAGAATGAACCGCCTGACATCTCTGTATTCTGGTTCAAAGTCGCAGTACATAGACTGATATTCATATTCACGGTCAATACTTGCTAACATGAATAGTACATTGCGACATTTAGTTTCGTTGAATGTTGGCTGTAAGAGATGAATAATTTTGTAAGCAAATTTTGGGTCTTTGTGGTAGTAACCCTTATCAGGGTCATAGATAGCTACTCGACCATTTGGCAACGTAACAACGTGGCAGAGTTTATCAATTCCTTGCGCAACTGCTAGCTCGCTTAGACTCTTGATTTTCCATTTATCCTTGTCGGTTTCTGGAGCGTTGGCGTTTTCCAACCACTCACTTCGATAAGCAATACATTTATTTTTCAACGCTTTCCAGTTCGTTGGTTTGCTCGGTTTAAAACCGTCACTTTCAATTTCTTTAAATTTCTCGCGGTAGTAGTCAAAATCAATCACCACGCCTTCTCAACTCCTTATCTAACATACTTTTAAATGTCCGTTCAAATTCATTTTCTGGTAGCGGTTCTGTCGTGTTGTTATTAGCCATTTTAGCCAATTCATAAGTAGCTTGTATGTCAACATTCCTTAATAGCAAACCGCCGACAAATTCAGCAAGTGCATTATTACGTCCACCATTATCGCCAAAACCAAAAATAATTTGTTCGAACAATTTAGCTGTTTTGTTACTTCCTTGATAGCCATTATCCGCAAAACTCGAAAAGTCATACGACGGCATATCAGTTTTTAAATCTTTCAAGACTTTCACTAACTCGTAAGGAGCTTCAGCCATTTCGCCGTTTTCTGGCGAGTGAACCATATCCCATTTATACTGACCATTAGAGGTATTTGACGGAGCGACTAACACATAATTGTTAACGTGCGCTTTTAAATCCACACCGTCAATGAAACCAATATTTTGAGAAATACCAATATCATCACGTTTTTTTAAGAATATGTGACGTCCACCGCTCGGCGTGGTTGCTTGCAAGGTTTTAGGTATCAACCTTGCGTGCTCCCAACGTCTTAAGTTGTCCAAACCATTGACATCACCGTGCATGTCAACGTCGATGACAAAAAATGAATCAGTTCGAATAGCTATGTTAGCGTTTGGATAATCTCGCCACCAACGCCTAATTGTATTTTCGTCAGCTGGTGGCTTATCTGCAAAACTAACAAGCGGTTTCTTGCTATCTGGTGAGATAGGAATGACTGAAAATCCATTACGCTGATAGTGAAGTGCATAATCCACCATTTGCATAATTAGAACGGAAGGTCTGGTTCGTTGATTTCTGGCACTTGCATACCTGAAAGTTCTGATTTTTCAATTGCTTTAACATTTAAGTTTTCGTATGTTTTGCCATTGTATTCAGATGTTTCGTTCTTGACAGTCACTTTAAGTGGTTTGCCGACAAGCATATTCAAGTAATCGTCAAGACTATTAAATTTAGTTCCATCTGGAATGCCTGCTTGTTTTGCTAAATTTTGAACCATTCCAGCAGGGTATTTGTTAGTTTGTTTGTTGATCCAAATTTTGTGGAAAATAATATTATTTTGGAATTCCTGCTGAAAATCTTTGCGGATACGAAGTTGGATATCTAAGAAATCTGTTCCGCCTTGACTAGCGTTTTGTACTGCTTTGTCAATCAAAACCTCGTATGTTCCGTCTGTTACTTTTGCAAATTCTTGTGCTTGTGAATAATCAATTTCAAATACTGACATGTTTTTTTACCTCAAAATTCCTATTTTTTTAGCCATGTACCAGACCCAGCCGTTCTTATAGCCGTGCTGGTCTCGGTATTCCTTAAGTTCATCCATATCTCGACACATATCTGGCGAAACATAAGTCTGAACACGTTTTTTTATTTTTTGCTGTTTTAATTCGTTAATTTCAGCGAGTTCAGCTTCTCGCATAATTTCTATTTCTTTTTTGGTTGGGGGAGTTTCGTGTCCACATTCGGGGCACGTACGAGTGATCGACCAGTATGTTGCAAAACACTTTTCACATACTCGAACAGTTGGCTCGCCAATTTTTGCGGTTTGCTTTTTCTTAACCACACCTTGCAACGACCATTCACGGTCTTGGTTAGGCAAACCAAAGCGTTCAACGTTTCCGACGTGGTCGATAATGATTGCTGTTTTGCCCTCACGAGGATTTAACGCTCGCATAGCAAATTGCAAGTAAAGCGATAATGATTGTGTCGGTCTTAACATAATGCAAACATCAACGTTTGGTAAGTCAATGCCTTCGGTGAATAATTCACAGTTAACCATAATTTTTAAATCACCGTTTCTAAACGCTCGCATTGCCGTCTCACGTTCTTCTTTTGGCGTTTTACCGCTAACCGCTATAGAATTATAGCCAGCTTTATTAAACGCTTTAGAGACGTTCTCAGAAGCTTCCACGCTATGTGTATAAACAATAGCTTGTTTGCCTTTGGCTAGCTTCTCGTAATGCTTGATAACATCACCAAAAATCACTGTTTTCATGGTTTCATCGACTGACTGCTTCGTAAACTCTCCAGCTCGTTTTTTAAGACCAGCAACATCAATCATTAGCGGTGCATAATACTTAAACGGTGCAATTCGTCCGTGTTCTTGTAACCACTTGACAGATTTACCCAAAATAATATCTTCGGCAATGTCATCAAAACCCGAACCGTCTAAGCGAACTGGCGTACCAGTAAATAAAAGTTTATAGGCATTTGGAAAGTGATCAATAATTTTCTTGTAACTACTTGCTTTACTATGATGAGCTTCGTCAATCAATATAATCGTCGGATTGTCAAGTTTATCTAGCTTCCTAACTAGCGATTGAACACCACCAATAGTTACTAAATCCATATTGACATTATTGTTTTCAAACGTCTTATAAACCTGCTCATTGATTTCTTTTCGGTGGCTGAAAAATAATACTTGATTATTTTTATCAGTAGCACCTTTTGCAATATGCGCCATTACTACTGTTTTTCCAGAACGTGGTGGGCTTTGGACGATAATTGAATGATTACCGTCAAGCATTGATTGTTTGATACCGTTGACGAGTTCTTCTTGATAATCTCTAAGTTTCAAACTCAAACACTTCCTCAATAGAGCAGACCGTGCGTTTGTCTAAACGGTTCTTAGCGTACGTGCCTTCAGAACCCTCTAAAACGACCCCACGACCGCCCGTTTTCTCATTGACAATAATTCGTCCGACGACATCTGTAAGTCCTAATAACTGACTTAAAACACTATTTCTGATTTGCGGAACATATTGCGTGATAATTTGTCCTGTCTCCAAATTTAAATCGTGCGTATCTTCCCAAGCTGTCACGTAAATGTTGATTGGTTTGCTATAAATTGCGGTTAGCACTCGTAAGAAATAGTTCGTCCATTGCGAATAATGTTGCAATTCGTTGCTGATACCATTTTTTGACTTTCGTCCTTGCTCAATAAACCAATCTGATTGAAAGCTTGAAATATTATCAATGACTAAATTGTCATATTCTGAAAGAATTTCATCGACTTCTTTCAAAAAGTTAGTCATGCACTCCGTCGGATGTTCTCTATCAAACTCTACGACGTCAATGTTTTCACTACCCGCCAAAACGCGTTGCGAGTTATCAAGCGATAATACTATCGTTTTTCCTTTTAATTGTTTAATTAATGTCGTCTTACCAAGACCAGGTTTTCCATAAATCAGAATACGCCAGTTTCTGGTGAGTTCGATATTGCTTGCGTTAGTAAGTTTCATTTCCCATATTCCTCCTCTACCAGTTCTGTTAGCACCGTTTCAAAGTCGCTAAAGTTTTTAACTTGCCTTTGTCTTTCGGCGAATAATGCTTCAAGCGGTAGTTCTTTAATTTTAGGTTGCCAACGCTCAATAATCTCTTGCATAGCTTCGTTGACTTCTTTTTCGATTTCAGCGGTAAATTCACCATCTTTAATTTGCATGGTTTCGTTACTGACACCGCCATATTTTTCAAAAACTTCTGGTGCAAGAATTAATTTTTTATTCTTATTTACATATACTCTCAATCGTACGCCCTCGCTTTCCACAATTGATAAATCTGTTCACTTTCGCAGCATGGACATTCAAGTGGTGGATAACTATCAATAATTTCCCAACGTTTGCCACAATCCAAACAGCGGTATTCGTATGTGTACATTATCGATTCACCTCATTTAGTAGCTTATTAATTTCTTTAGCGTTTAAACGAATTTGGTCGCTAGCGGTTTCTCTACGATTAGCTTCTAGCAACTGTTCGACTAGTTCTCTCCGAATCTCATTTTTCCATTCAATCAAACTGCTACGTTCCTCTTGTTCGTAAAAGAAACTGCTATAATCAATACCATTTTCCGTTCTAATACAACGTCCTGCTTTGACATCTTTTGAAATGTAAGCTCGAATCTTTTCTTTTGCAATTCCTGTTGCTTCAGCAACTTCTTCTGCAGAAGCTAACGGATTGTCTCTATAATATTTTCTGATTTCATCTGCTTTAGTCATTATCGTTCTCTCTTTCGCCAAAGTAGCCTTGCCAACCATTTTTATTAAAATCAATCAGCATGATTTCATCTGTGTCAAAATACTCATTTTCCATTTGCAGACTCCTTGAATTCTAATATCATTTTCTGCGTTTGCACTATCAGCTCTGCTGCTTTAAAACCTGACCAGAAAGCTTCTTTGTCCGTTTTTTCAGGCAACGAAACATACGTTGTGTGCATTTTGTAAATAAGGTTATTTAAAGTGTCAATTCTGATTTGCTTTTCAAAATCGTTGTCATCATAACCTAGTAAATATCCAACGCTGACACCAAAGTAATCTGCTAGCTTTTTTGCTTTTTCGGGTTTTATCTGACGTTCCCCATTTTCCCAGCGTTGTAAAGTTCGATAAGGTATATCTGTTTTTTCAGCTAACTCTTGTTGAGTTAGCTTTTTTGCTTTGCGTAATTCTTTCAATCTATTCATGCTTAGCGCTCCACTTCTGACTATTCAAACGTGCTTTCTCTGTAAATACAGCTTGTCTATAAGCTTCGCTTTGATAGTAGCGTACATCTTCATTACGTCGTTTTAATAACGTTAACGTGAATACTTCTGTAATCGCTAATACTGCTACTGTAATAGTTAAATATGTCATGCTGTTTTCTCCCTTGCTTCTTCGTTCATTTTGATAAAAAAATCATAAATAGGGTTATCTTCTGGAACAATGTAGCCCGTGAGGTCATCTAGTTCCTCTCCGTTTTTCATTACATTCACTACTGTGTAATGCTCTTTAACCATAAATTTTCCTTTCTTGCTTGCGCTAAGACATTTAATGTATCTGTAGTTGTTAAACCAACTAAACTTGTAATCAATACATCGCTTAGTTGATAATACTTACGTTGCCAATTGTTGATTAATAATTGTTGTGTACTGTTAAGTTCGTTCATTTTGTGTTATAATTTAGTTGAATATTTTTTGTTGAGTGCCCTACTGGAATTCTATCCAGCGGGCTTTTTTAATATGTTTAACGGGATTATTCGTTAATCTCACTCAACCTTTGAGCGTGGCTACGAAAAGCTTCAATTTCGCTAGGGTCTAGCGCTAAGCCTTTTGTTAGCTTACGCTTTTTTTCAAATAGCAAACGCTCGTATAAACCGTTTAAGTCATCCCATTCTTTTGGGGATAGTCCTTTCCGTAATTGTATATACACTTCAATGTGTTTATTTTTTTCTTTAGATTGTGTTTCTTTCTTTGCAATTTCAGAAACATACTCTAAATAAGGTGTAGCAATTTCCACCACTACTTCACGATTGCTTCTTTTTGGTTTTTTGTTATATGGATAACGATTTGGTCTCATGCTTGCTCCTTTTGTCGTTTGTTTGAGCGAATTTTCGTTTACAATGATAAAAAATTTAAGCTGGTGTAGCAGCTTCACTAAACAAAAATTTCAAATCATACTCTGGAAAAAAATTTTGCTGAACTTTTACAGCTTCGTCAAATTTAAATGGATATGTTCCATTGATTTTGTCGCGTACAGTTTGCGCTTTGATACCCAAAAAATCAGCAATATCAACGAGCGCCACCTCTTTTTCAATTCTGACCGCTTCGATATTTAACATTTAGACTCTCCTTTCTTTTGAGCGAATTTTCGTTTAAAATGATATTTTTTAAAGCTAATCGCTTAGCTTTGATTATATAATAAATCATTTTTCGTTCATTGTCAACAAAAAATAAATATTTTTTCGTTTATTTTTTAATAGACAACCGAAAAATCGTGTGTTATAATTACTTTATAAGGAGCGTAAGATAAATAATGAACGAAAAAGAACTACGAGAACTTATAGAACGACGCTATGGAAGTGTTAGACAATTTTCTATAGAAATTGGTATGCCAGCATCTACTATTAACTCTATTTTAAAAAGAGGTATTGCAAACTCAAATGTTGAAAATGTGTTAAAAATTTGTTCGGCATTAGGGATTAGACCTGAAATTTTCTCTTCCCTTATAGAAAATACAGATGATAAATACAAAGAAATTGTTTCTATTTATAAGAAACTTGAGCAGTCAAGGCAAGGGAAAGTTTTGGATTTTGCTAACAAGCAACTTGATGAACAGGAACAAGAAAACAATATTACTTCTATCTTTACCAAAAGAGAAGATGATGACGATTATATTGACGACCACGTACAAGGTTTAGTTGCTGCTGGACGAGGAGTGTTCCAAGAGGATAACTTATATATGGAAGTTCGATTAAGAGCTTCTGATGTACCAGATGAATATGACACTATCGCTAAAGTGGCTGGTGACTCAATGGAACCGCTGATACATGATAATGACTTGCTATTTATTAAAATAACAAGTCAAATTGAACCGAATGATATCGGTATTTTCCAAGTCAACAATAAAAACTTTGTTAAGAAACTAAAACGTGATTATGATGGTAGATGGTATTTACAAAGTCTAAATGATAAATACGAAGAAATCTACCTATCAGAAAATGACGACATTCGCACAATCGGTGAGGTCGTTGATATTTATAGAGAAAATTAAAAAACTACGTGCAAAAGACTGAACCACGTTAAAAGCTGATAGGAGAAAATTAATGAAAAAGAGCGGAGCAGGAAAAATCATTCTGATTATCCTAGTAATTGCTTTAGTCGTCGCTGTTGCTGCACTTTTAATGCCAGTAGCTCTTATTGGTGGTATTGGTGCAATTTGGTACTTTACTAAGAAAAAACCAGATACTAAAAAGAGAAATATTTCTATTGCTGTTGCTGTAGTTGGTTTATTAGGAACAATTTTTATTACACCAGCTGTTTTTAAAGGCAACAATAACACTTCAACAACTACTGCCTCTTCAACTATTGCAACATCTTCTAGTTCATCTAAAACCAAAGAAAGCTCATCAACCTCAAGTAGCAAATTAGAAACTACTACAGAAAGTTCTTCTAAGACAGAGGAATCAACTGAGCCAACAACTCAAAATGATGGACCAGAATACACCGAAGAATCTAATGCAGCATTTGCAACGGCATTCATGAACGCACTAAATCAATCTCTTGCAGATAACGGTGCAAATGTTAGTGTTAGTGTACAATACTACGGCGATAACCTAATTTATGTTATTGTTCCGCAAGACTTCAAATACGAAACGAATGTAAATCTTCAAAAACTAGCTGATACAGTTCTTGATGCCAAAGAAAATTATTTCAATAATTGGGCAATCGAAAACGGTTATGATTTAGGTTATACAAATTCACCAAATCTCTACCTAAAATCCGATGATGATACTACTTTAGCCGAAGAAAGTGGTGTTCTCAACAAAAAAATGAAATTAAAAGTAGATAATAGCTAACAGTATTTAAAAACGAAAAAATCCCCATGTTCGTGGTCGCCAAACTTTGAACATGAGGAAAGGAAGTATTACAAGAAAAACAGGCATTAAAAAGCCCTTTTTCTTGTACCTATTTTATCATTTTTTAACAAATTTTGAAAGAGGGTACAATATGAATACAATCAACAAAGTAGCTATCTATGTGCGTGTATCAACAAACGTGCAAGCGGAAGAGGGCTACTCAATTGATGAACAGATAGACAAGCTAAAAAGCTACTGTCAGATTAAAGACTGGACTGTTTATGATGTTTATAAAGATGGTGGTTTTTCTGGCGGAAATATCAACAGACCAGCGCTAGAAAAAATGATTGTAGATGCAAAGAAAAAACGTTTTGATACTGTTTTAGTCTATAAACTAGACCGACTAAGTAGAAGCCAAAAAGATACGCTTTTTTTGATTGAGGATGTTTTTTCAAAAAATGATATTTCTTTTTTAAGTTTGCAAGAAAACTTTGATACCTCTACTCCTTTTGGTAAGGCAATGGTAGGCTTGCTTAGTGTTTTTGCGCAATTGGAACGAGAGCAAATCAAAGAACGTATGCAATTGGGGATGATTGGTAGGGCTAAATCTGGAAAACCTATGATGTTCACTAATGTTTCTTTTGGATATACTTATAGTCCAAAAACTCAACAGCTAACCATTAATCAAGCAGAAGCGGTTATTGTTAAACAAATTTTCAATGAGTTTCTAGGTGGAATGTCTCCTCTACGTTTAATGGCTTATTTAAACGAGAATAACATACTTAGAAACGGGAAAGAATGGAATTACCAAGGAATACAGCGTATACTTAGAAACCCTGTCTATATTGGCAAAATCAAATACAACAATGTTATCTATCCTGGACTACATGAGCCGATTATCGACGAAGAAAGTTACTACAAAGCCCAAAAACTGTTAGATGCAAGACAAGATGAAATGCGAATAAAAGGAAAAAACAGACAATTCAAAGCCAAATACATGCTTTCTGGAACTGCTAAGTGTGGGTACTGTGGTGCTCCACTACGTATCAAGATAGGCAATAAACGCTTAGATGGTACACGTCTAAAAGTTTACCAATGCTGTAATAGATACCCTCGGAAATACGCTGTCGTGACTTACAATGACAACAAAAAATGTAATTCTGGAAACTATCAAAAAGAGGATTTAGAGCAATACGTCATTGCAGAAATTCGCAAACTACAACTAAAACCTGAAAAAATAGATAAACTTTTTAACAAAGTATCAAAAATTGATACTGTTCAAATCAACAAGCAAATAGCGAGCATAGATAATAAAATCAATCGTCTAAATGATTTGTATCTTAACGATATGATTGATATTGATAAACTGAAAGCTGATGCTGAAAAGTTTAAAGAACAAAAAAGGGTGCTTGAAAAAGAGTTAGATAAAGACTTAAAAATTCAAGAGCAAGAAAAGAATAAAGAAGATTTTAAAAAGACCATAGGATTTAAAGATGTAACCAAACTTGACTACGAAGAGCAATCATTCATTGTTAAATCATTGATAGATAAGATTTTAGTCAAGAAAGGTTTTATTAAAATCCTATGGAAAATTTAGTCTTTCTTTAGAGGTATTTGGATACAGGCATTGTTACACGTGTAACAGATTTCTCATTTGACGTCGTCACAAGCTCAGGCTGCGCCGTCAAACGACCAATCATAATAACTTTATTGTACATCATTACCTCCTTATCTTATTATTCGAAAAAGAATCTAGAAAACAGTAAATTAATGTAGCAAAAAAAGTCCTAGTTTCCTAGGACTTTCCTATTTCTTACCCTTTCCAGTGTTTTTCTGGGTTAAAGGCTTCGCCGACTAGGGCTGTGTCATCAAGTTCGATGATACCACGTTTTTGTGGGGCGTTTGGAAGGGCTAATTCGCGAGGTGAGCACATCATACCAAAGCTCTTTTCGCCACGAAGGGCACCTGGGAAAATAAGGCTTCCGTTTGGCATCATAGCACCTGGAAGGGCTACGATTGTCTTCAAACCAACAGCGGCATTTGGCGCACCTGCAACGATTTGAACGATTTTGTCATCTGAGATTTGTACTTGGCAAATGTTCAAGTGGTCGCTGTCTGGGTGAGCAACCATTTCTTTGATTTGACCAACAACAAATTTTGGTGAAGGCTCATTTTCCAATTGTTCGCTAAAACCTTCTTTTGTCAATTCAGCGTTCAATGTTGCAACGTCTTGGTCAGATAGAGTGACTTGACCAACACCTTCAATTGTAACCAAGCTTGACACTTCAAAAATATTCCAAGCAACTGTTTCACCATTTTTCTCAAGGAAAACGCGTGAGACATTGCCTTTGCGTTCATAGTCAAGTTTAGCACCTTTGCTATCTTTGACAATTACCATGAGGACATCACCGACATGTTCTTTGTTGTACGTAAAAATCATTTTCTCTCCTATTTCAATCCAGCTAAAAAGCTGTTAATTTCTGCTTTGGTTTTGCGTAATTTATTAACTAAACGGCCAATTTCTTTTCCTTTTTCAGTCACTACAAAACTTGGAATCCCAAAAATATTCCAACGTTGTGCTACTTCCATGAAATCATCACGGTCCACACGGACAAAGGTGAATTCTGGATTTTCTGCTTCAATTTCAGGCATGACTGGATAGATGAATTGGCAGTCTGGGCACCAATTTGCCGTAAAAAAGAAAACCACTTTTTCAGGTTTTTCTAGATAGGTAGCCATTTCTTCATAGGATTTTGGGCTAATCATTTTTCTCCTCCTCATAGCTAATCTCACCATTTTGGTAAACAAATTGAAACGTCCGACCGTCCTCTAAAACAAGACCACCAGTCGTTCTCTCCTTATCAGATTCAAAAGCATTTACATAAAGCACCGAGATATTGTCAAATCGACTAAAATAATCACGAATGGCTTGCTTAATTTTTTCTTGTCGCTTTTCTTCGCATTGTTTTTTTAGGATTGCTCCCAAAATGATGACACCACCGACTCCCACTAAGCTAAAACGTGACAGTAAGTTTCTTTTTTTGTTTCTCATACGCTTTATTTTAGCATATTTCCTAGCAGATTTCCAAAGAACAAGACATAGGATTTTGAGTCGAAATGCTGCAGTTGCCATTACTAAGACATCTAACCTAGCAGTCACGGTAGGTGATTGCTACCACTTCAGCACTATATAAGCACTAAGATTAAACAAATCTACTTGGTTAAGATTGAGACTGTCAGACTTTCACAGAATATGATATAATGCAGTCACGTAGAAACAATTACGACAAAGCTAGCCACTGGTTCAGACTATCGGATTTCGTAGCATCGTTATGGTAGAGGGATTCTCAGTTAGTATCTTGTTTGCCTTTGACTGAAGGCTAAGAAGAACGCCGACCAACAAACTGTTACTCAATGTCAACCTGAAGTTGCCATAGTTGCTACTGACAATGCTTACCAAAGGTTATAGTTACAGGATACAAGAAGCACAAGGAGAACGCATGTTTATTAAACAAGAGCAAGCATCAGATATTACTGCTGTTGATCAGGTTATCAAAAAAGCATTTGCATCCCTACCTTATTCTGATCATCAAGAACATTTACTTGTCCGACGACTACGTCAAAGCAAAGAATTCATTCCCGAATTGTCTTTGGTTGCTGAGCTTGACGGTCAGATAGTCGGTCATATCTTATTCACCAAAGCACAGGTCAATCATACTACTGTCCTAGCTTTAGCTCCCCTCGCTGTCCATCCCGATTATCAACAGCAAGGGATTGGATCCGCCCTAGTTAAGAAAGGGCATCAATTAGCGCAAACTCTACAGTTTCCTTATAGTATTGTCTTAGGTGACCCTCAATATTACTCAAGATTTGGCTATCAAGCAGCAAAAAACTGGGGCATTTTCCCTCCCTTCGATGTTCCGAGCAATCATTTTATGGGGATTAAATTGATTCAATCAGCTCCTCCGTTTCATGGCACATTAGCCTATTCTGAGGCATTTGGAGTTTAAATCAAAAAATAACTATTCATTTATGAAAGAATCGAGGTTTTTATGTCAGAATTATTTTCAAAAATAAAAGAAATCACAGAACTGGATAGTATTGCAGGATACGAACATAGCGTTCGTAACTATCTTCGTTCAAAAATCACACCGCTCGTTGATGACGTGCAAACTGACGGTCTTGGTGGTATTTTTGGTATTAAAAACTCTGCTGCTGAAAATGCACCACGCATCATGGTTGCCGCTCACATGGACGAAGTTGGTTTCATGGTCAGCGACATCAAAGCTGACGGTACCATGCGTGCTGTTGGTATTGGTGGGTGGAATCCTTTGGTGCTAAGCTCACAACGTTTTACTCTTTACACACGTGACGGTCGCGCAATTCCAGTCGTTTCTGGTTCTGTTCCACCGCATTTCCTTCGTGGAGCAAATGGCTCTGCTGCTCTTCCAAAAATCGATGACATCATTTTCGACGCTGGATTTACAGACAAAGCTGAAGCAGAAGCATTTGGCATTCTTCCAGGCGACATCATCGTACCAAAATCTGAAACAATTCTCACAGCCAACCAAAAAAATGTTATCTCTAAAGCTTGGGACAATCGCTTCGGTGTGCTTATGGTAACCGAATTGCTTGAAAGCCTTAAAGGGCAAAAACTTGATAACACTCTTATTGCTGGTGCTAATGTTCAAGAAGAAGTTGGTCTTCGTGGCGCACACGTTTCTGCCACAAAATTCCAACCAGAACTCTTCTTCGCCGTTGATTGCTCACCTGCTGGTGACATTTATGGCAACCAAGGTAAAATTGGCGACGGAACACTTTTCCGTTTCTACGACCCAGGACATATCATGTTAAAAGATATGCGTGATTTCTTACTCACAACCGCTGAGGAATCTGGTATCAAATATCAATATTATGCTGCCAAAGGTGGTACAGATGCTGGTGCTGCTCACCTTAAAAACGGTGGTATCCCATCGACAACTATCGGTGTTTGTGCGCGTTATATTCATTCGCACCAAAGCCTTTATGCTATGGATGACTTCTTGCAAGCGCAAGCTTTCCTTCAAGCTATTGTTAAAAAATTAGACCGCTCAACTGTTGACCTCATCAAAAAATACTAGAAAGGAGCTAGGGGACTCAGGTCATTAAGCATCTCTGTTGCACTTCCCCTTTGTCTTACTATGAAAATTGGATTTATCGGAGTTGGAAAAATGGCAACTGCCATTATCAATGGACTCAACACAACATCGCACGATATCATCATTTCAGGTTCTTCACTTCCTCGCTCACGCGAAATCGCAGAGCAACTTGGAGTTAAAGCAGCCCTTTCACACCAAGAACTCATTGACAAATCTGACTTGGTTATCCTTGGTATCAAACCACAAATGTTTGAACCAGTCCTTGCTGGACTTCACTTCCACCAGCCCATTCTTTCAATGGCGGCAGGGGTAACATTGGAACGCCTTGGCAAATTAACAGACCCAAATCTTCCATTAATTCGTATCATGCCAAACCTCAATGCTCAAATTCTAAAAAGTACAACAGCGATTTGTACCAATGACAACGTTTCTGCAGAACTCATAGCAACCGCCAAAGAAATCACTGACAGCTTTGGTTCAACCTTTGATATTCCTGAAAAAGACTTTGATACTTTTACAGCTCTTGCAGGCTCTAGTCCAGCTTACATTTACCTATTTATCGAAGCTCTTGCTAAAGCTGGTGTCAAATATGGTATTCCAAAAGAAAAATCACTCGATATCGTGACACAAACGGTCCTTGCTAGTGCTGAAAATCTTCTTCAAGGTTCTGACAGCCCACATGACTTGATTGATAAAATCTCAAGCCCTGGTGGAACAACCATCGCAGGACTTCTCAACCTTGAAAAAACAGGATTGACAGCAAGTGTCATCTCAAGCATCGATGCCACTATCGATAAAGCAAAAGCTTTGTAAAAAAGCGCTGAACTAAATCGTTCAGCGTTTTTCTAATTTTACTCTATAGAAGAAGCATAAGAAGTACTCCCAATGCATTATTAATAAAATGGATAGCTATTGTATATTCCAGTTTCTGTGTCTTATGATAAACAACAGCAAGTACCAATCCCATACCACCATAAATAATCCAACTTCCAATATTAGTTGGTATATGCAATAAACCAAAAAGCAGAGAACTAAGGATAACACCAAGGTAAGAATTATTAAAGACACGTCCTAAGATAAGTCCACGCATAACCGTTTCTTCCACAATTGGCGCTGCAATAGCAGTCAATACAATTAACAAAAGAGGTGACATACCAAGTTGCTCAAGCGCTGCTTGATTTTCTGTATTTGCCCCAATACCATTTTCTAAAAGTAAGACAACACCACCGATATACTTGACAATAGTTAGCACAACAAAACCAACCAAAATTGTTTTCCAAGCTTTCCATGTTTTTAAGTCTTTTAAATGATTCAACAGCCCCACTCGCTTAGCAACAAAAACTGTAAGAGCCGCAACAATCAAGAGAGCTAAAATAATCAAAGCAGACTGCCAGAATGGTTGGTCTGCTGCAATAAATGCTGTTGGCAATTGTTCCAAGAAAAGCAAGCCTAGAGCTAAAAAGAAATATTTTAAAGCTGTTAAAAGTTTTTTCATGATATCACCTCTTATAAAATTCTTGTAAATATTAGTTTAAAGAAAACAAATCCCCAAAATAAACTATACAACCAAATCAGCAAGACTATCGGATAAGTCAATACAATACCTATAAAAGCATACAAGATAATCAACATAAAATTCTCTAAAAATAAGAGAATCAGCGTTGATAAAGCCGTCACTCGCAAGATGAGTTGATTGCGTTCATCATAAGCAGCAATATAAGCTGCTTTTAAACGATTCGGTTGCCTAATTAAAATAAGACGATAAATAGCAGCCACTAATCCTGCCACTCCTCCACCTAGTAACAAACCAGCCGCAAAATCATTGGTCTTGATAAAAAATGAAGTCAGTAAACATGAAGCAGCAACAAATAGAAAACTTAGGGATACCGTCATCATATAATGACGATATTCTTCCAATGTCTTTTTCCGAGTCATACTTATTAAAGCTTTTAAAACCACAATTTTCTCCTTTTATTTCCCCCAAATTTTACCTTGAAAAAAAGTAATAGATAATCCGTTTAACATGATACTCATTGCTAGTAGAAAACCTGATAAAAAATCACTCAGATTAGCCACCAATACTGTAAGTAACAATAGTTGCCCTAAACTTAGCATAGCAAGACCAACGTTTTTCAACGTCTCACGGTTGCCATTTTTCATAGTCTCATAAAGTGTATTCATCTTTTTCTCCTACTTTTCATCTTCAAAAATAAAAATCTCTTCAATTGTTTTCCCAAAATATTTAGCAATTTTATGGGCTAATTCCAAAGAAGCATTATATCGTCCCTTTTCAAGCGAGATAATGGTTTGCCTTGTCACATCTAACGCTTCTGCTAGTTCTGCTTGGCTGATTTTACTAGCCTTACGCAGTTCTTGAATTTTTGTTTTCATTTCCTCCTCCATATCAGCTTAATTAGTAAAGGAAACTTTACATTTTTAGTATAGTACGCTTTACATTTTTAGTATAGTACGCTTTACATTTTTTGTCAAGTTTATTTTACATTTTTATGAAACAATCAAAAAAGCTGACCCATTCAGGTCAGCTTTTCTGGTCTTATCATAATATTTGATAACTTAATTAGTAGAATTTTTAAAACGTTCAACGTCACGCGCAATCACAAGTTCTTCATCAGTTGGGATAACCATAGTTTTCACACGCGCTTTATCTGTTGAAATAACGCCATAGGCTCCTGACACATTCTTAGCTGGATCCGTATCAACACCAAACCAAGTCATGCCAGAAATAATATCCTCACGAACAACGCTTGAATTCTCACCGATACCTGCCGTAAAGACAACAGCATCAGCGCCATTCAAAACCGCAAAATACTGTGCAATGTATTTTCGTAAACGATCAATATACATGTCATAAGCTAACTGACATTTTTCATCGCCCTCTTCCTTCCCAGCAAGAATATCACGCATATCACTTGATTTCTCAGAAATACCAAGAAGACCTGAATCGCGATTTAATACCGTACGAATTTTTTGAGGGCTATTAAGGTTTGGTTCACACTCTAATAAATACGCAATCACACCAGGATCAATGCTTCCTGAACGTGTACCCATCATTGTTCCACCAAGCGGTGTCAAGCCCATTGAAGTATCAACAGATTTACCGTCCTTGATAGCAGTCACGGACACCCCATTACCAATATGGCAAGTAATTAATTTCAGATCTTCCAAGGGTTTTCCTAAAACCTTTGCCGCTTCTTGCGCGACATATTGGTGACTTGTTCCATGGGCACCATATTTACGAATCTTATAATCAGTATAATAACGATTTGCAATCGGATAGCGGTATGCTACTTCAGGCATTGTTGCATGAAAAGCAGTATCAAAAACAACAACACTTGTAATGTCAGGCAAAAGGTCTTTAAAAGCTCTAATTCCAAGAGCTGCTCCAGGATTGTGAAGCGGTGCTAATACGGATAACTCCTCAACTTGTTGAATGACTTTATCAGTTACCAAAACCGAATCTTTGAAGTACTCACCCCCAGCAACAACACGATGTCCAACACCCGTGATTTCATCATAACTAGCAATGATGTCCATTGAAATCAAATCATCCAAGAAAATTTTAACAGCTGCTGTGTGGTCTGGAATATCCTTGGTCTCAGATTTCGTCTGTCCATTAAATTTAACCGTAGAAATACCATTGACAAGACCAATACGTTCAATTAGCCCTTTTGCAATAACTTCTTCTTCTGGCATATTATACAATTGCCATTTCAGACTTGAACTTCCTGCATTAATAGAAATAGTTTTCGCCATAAATTTACCTCTAAAGCGCTTTCATGTTATATCTCCATTATATCACATTTTTTTTAAAATTCATATTATCAACTTTCCATTTTTGAAATTTTCCAATGAAATCGGTCAGAGTTTCACGACTTTGTAAGTCAGAAAGTGGATAAACAAAGGTTTCTGGCGTCTGCGCAGCTTGTTTTTTCAAAACAAAAATTGATTTCGCATTCGCTGCATTGCCAAAAATAGATTCTGGCAAAGTAATCACGGCGATAATATCCGCGTAATCTTTCAACCATTGTTTCAATAAATCACTCTGTTTGCTTGTCAAAAGACTAACGGGCGCCAAAAAGACTGCAATACCATCTTTTTTGAGATATTTTAACGATTGTTCCATTAACAAATGGTGGGCATAGGTATGCTCATCAGAACTTGCCACTTTATAACGTTTTGCAATGTCATCATTAGGATAGAAACCCACTGGCAAATCACTAATAATCACATCACTTTCTTGTAGAATTTGTGGACGCACAGCGTCTTCTTGAATAAACCGAGCATCAGAATCCATCACTTCTGCAATACTTGCTGATAAATCAATCAACAAATCGTCAACTTCAATACCAAGATAATTTAATTCTTTAGACGAATTATTTAAGAATGTTTGAGCAAGGTTCCCTGTCCCACTACCAATTTCTAAAAGGTCAATTTTATCTGAATCTGTCAGATTTTCAATCAAGAACAGCAAAATAAAACCAATAGCATCTGGTGTAAATTGATGATTGGCTTGCAGTTGCTCTGTTTGACCAGCTTTGATAAAGATAAATTGGAAAGCTCGACGCCACTCTTCTTTGGTCAATGCAAGCTGACGCAGTTTCTCATTGTTGGCAGCAACTTCTTCACTGGCACCTTCAGCACCCAAGTAAAAAGAGTTCTGTTCAATAAGCGCATCATAAATATGAGTTTTTAACTCATTTTCAATTAATTGGATATTTTCTAAAATCAGCTCATAGGCTGTTTCAATTTTTTCAAAATTCATCTTGTCCTCCGCAACCCTATCATATCAAAAAACGCAGGAAATGAAAAGAAAGCCCTAATTAGCTTTCTCTTTCTGAACACTTTGGAAAACATAGTCAAATTCTTGTTGATTAGGCAGTTTGACCATCACCTGCAATCGATTATCTTGGAAGTTGTAGTCAGTTACTCCTTGGTCAAATGTAAGGTGACCAGTATCCTCTTTTGCCAAATCTTTTGTTAATTCTGCCATTAAATAAGCCTGACTAGCAGATAGCTGCGCTTGGTGTTGTCGCTCCATTGCCACGACACGTCCTAGATAAAATTGCAAAAGCAAGGCAAAAATTGCTGCCATAAGCAAAGCATAGATTAAAATCCCTGCCTTAACTTGCCGTTTCAAAAGTGTAAACAAATGTCCTCTCCAAACCATTCTCTAAAGTCAATGTCATTGTCACCTTCTGACCATCTCTAGAAATAGCAGAAGATCTTACTCCAAATATCATTGGCTGATAGCCTTGACCAGATGCGTTTGTTTTACGAAAATCATCAGCCTTTGACTGTCCAAATGCCAACTTTTGACTGGACTTCGTCACATATAGCTTGTTATTTTCAACCTTATCTAATTGACAATTGGCAAGTTCCGCACGCAGCTGTTGTGAAAACAAAAGCCAGTTTTCCTCTTGATTTTCCGACAAATAATGCACATTTGCAGAAATAGATTGCGTTAAGCCATTGTAAACAAGAATAGCACCCGAAATTACCAATAAAGAAACCAAACATTCTATGAGGGTGAATGCCTTTAAACTAGTCTTTTTTAACATGTAATATTTCCGTTTTCGCCTCATAAACATAGACCTCTCCATCTTTTTTGATAATCTCAACCTCAATACCATTCATCTTCAAATGATTTTGCCCTGTTTGCACAGCCATTGTTGCCACATTAAGAACTTCCTGCTGCCGTAAACTTTCTTGCATAAACTGCCTATTTTTATCAATTTCCCCTAAAACAATACTCGTAATCATCGCTAACAATCCTAGTGCTATCAAGCTTTCAAGGAGTATGTAAGCTTTTAGTTTCTGTCTTTTTATATTTACCACTCCCTAAATATAATTGATAGTTGAACTCTTTATCTGACGTTTGAAAGGCTAATTTTGCCAAGGACGAATTACCTCCTGCTTTGTCAAAATTGACTTGATAAGTTTTATCAACTTTGACCGATGGAGGGAGTTTTACCGCTGAGAAATCAGTAGATACTTCCTCTTGCGAAACAGTCAACGTAAAACTTTGTTGCCTAGCATTAGCTAATTTTTGCGTGTCACAATAGAGATTTTCAAACGATAAAAAGAAAATCTTTTCTTCTACATTTTGAAAAATACCATTCAAAGAGCCTGACAACATCATGATAATAAAACAGGCAATTCCTAGTGTTAATAAACTTTCTAAAAGGGTAAAAGCTGAAACTGTTTTATTTTTTAGCTTCATTGTAAGTTTTTGCTTGTTCAGAAGTGATGTAGCCAACTTCAACTAAATCATCAACAGTCGGTTTATCTCCCGTTTTCAGTTCGTACAAATCCATCTGGCTTTCAACCACTTTCACAACAGCAGCATCGCCTTTTTCACGAACAACGTCCTTTTGCTTACTCAAATTCGGTACAAAAAGCAACATTAAAACACTGATAATAAGAAGCACAATCAACATCTCCACAAGTGTGAAAGCAGCCACAGACTTTTTACGTAATTTTTTCCAAATCTTTTTCATTAAAAATTTCCTCCCATATTTTGATACATTGGCAACAGCATTGCCACATAAATTAACACAATAATCAAAGCTACAAAGACAAAAACAAGTGGTTGAATGAGCTGTGTTGCTTGAGTCAATTTGCCAAAAAAGCTCTGCCATGTTTCCTCAGCATAAATGTCCAACTCACGCCCAAGCTTTGATTTGATCTCACCATATTCAATCATCAAGCTCAATTCTCGCAAAAAGAATGGATAATCCAGAACTTTTTGATGAAAAGCTTGCCCTGAAAGCAGCGCTTCTTCCATATCCTTTCCAATCTCTTGAAATAAGAGCGACTTTTGCTTTTGCATGATTCCCACGATTGCCATTAATTCAATACCTTGCCCAATCAAATTCCCCCATTCACGCGCATAGTAAGCTGTCAAATATAACCTAACATAGTTTCCCACAAGTGGAATCCGGCTTATTCGACTATATAAATCAATCTGCGATAAACGCCTAGCATAAAATGTCGTACAAATAAGCAACACTCCAATCGAGAAAATACTTAACAAAAAAATCGTTGGAAAATGCGCAATAATCTGCGTTGCCACATTTTGGCTTTCCAGCTGCGGCAGTAAATAATTCTTCAACCCCAGCATAATCAAAATAAGAAACAAGAACAAAATCAATGGATACGTTGCAACTTCAATTAACTTTTTTCTGACGACAGTCATGCTAGAAAGGTAAGACTCAATTTTTAGCAGACTTTTCTGACTGTTTCCATGAACATCAGCCAAAGCAATTTGTGTGACAATATTGTCCGAAAACCCTAAATCTACCATCATTGCTGCTAGACTAGCACCATTTAACAAACTTTCTTGCATCCTCTCAACATAAACCTCTGACAACAATTGACTTCTTCGGAGAAAAAACACAATTTCTGTTAAATTAAACCCACTTTTAAAAAGATTATTAAAGAGTTGGATAACCTTGCGCTGTTTTTTAAATGGCAATTTTTTCGATTTTTGCTTGTTCAGCTGTGATATGTCCGTCTTTAACAAGACTTTCAATTTTTGCATTCCAGCATTCTGGTCGGTGACTTTCAAAGTTTTCTTTAACAAAATCAATCACACCTCCTCCACCAATTAAGCGTTGATAAACAATGGCACGCAAACTATTTTCCAATTCTTGCTTACTAACACCCAATTCCAAAAGACGTTCGTAAACGCCAGGGATACTTTTCGCATGAATGGTCGAAAACACAATAGCTCCTGTCAAACTTGCACGAACGACTGCACGCGCTGTCTCGCTATCACGAATTTCTCCAATAATCAGAATATCTGGTCTATGGCGAAGCGATAATTTAATTAGCTCATCATAAGTCATCCCAATATCACTATTTAACTGCAACTGCAACATTTGTTCTTGTTTGATTTCAACAGGGTCCTCAATTGTAATGACTTGCTTATCAGGAAATTTTTCACGAACCAATTGGTACATGAGAGTGGTTTTTCCACTCCCTACTGGTCCCGAAAAAAGGTAAAGTCCCCTACTATCAATGGCTTCTAAAATATTTTTCATCCCATCAAACCAATATTGCAAGTCATGACGGCCAGAATAAAGCAAGCGAATCACTAAACTTTCTCGTCCACGATAATCACCAACACTCGACAAGCGAAGCGAAATCTCTTCCTCATCTGCAAATTGATAATCACAAGAACCTAACTGACTGCGACGTTTCTCACCAACATTCATACCAGCCACAAATTTAAAATGACTAATCAAGCTAGTCATCTGCTCTATCTCAAAATAATCAACAAATCGCCGTTGGTCTCCTACGCGTTGATACACTTCATAACAATCTTCTCTAGGTAAAATGTAAATATCTTGCGCATTAACTTCAACAGCATCTTTAATGAGTTGCTTTGCTTCTTCCTGAATCATCTTGACCTCCTACTTTTCTATTCGTAAATTAGTCATAAAAAACAAAAAAATCATGGAAAAAATTCCATGATTACGATTCGAATTTACAATTTTGGGGTCTTAACTCATCATTTTGAACGTTAAAATGATAAGAAAAAGTCCCTTCAGGCAATTCTTTACCGTCTTTGAGCATTAAAATGGAATGGTACTGTTGCAGATAATCCCCACAATTCTCACACCAACGTTGATCTGTCTTATCCCAGAAAGCCGCCTGAAGATTATCATGATATTTACAACTTGGTAAAGTCGTTTTAAGAGATAACCATTCTGTTTTGTAAAAGGAGAAAGCATCCTCAAAATACTCAAAACGTTTTTCTTCTATAATATCTTTTTGCCAATCTTTCAAGAACCACCACGGCTCATAATCCCCATACATTTTTATCACTTGATACATTTAACACACTTCCTTACGGAGTTTATTATATAAAAATCAAAAGCTTTTTAAAAAGAATTTGCTTATTTAGAATTATTATCAGTAAAGTTCGGTGATAATAAGCACAAAGGTCTGAGATGAAAATCTCAGACCTTTTCATTTATTAGCATAAAATGTGAACTAACCTTATTCAGCACCTGTTGAAACGGTTGCTTCAACTGTTTCTGCTTCTTCACTTATTTCAAGTTCATTAACAGCTTGTGGTTCAAGGTTACGGTAACGAGCCATACCTGTACCAGCTGGAATGATTTTACCGATGATAACATTTTCTTTAAGACCAAGAAGATGATCTTTCTTACCACGGATAGCAGCATCTGTAAGAACACGAGTTGTTTCTTGGAATGATGCGGCTGACAAGAATGAGTTAGTTTCAAGCGAAGCTTTTGTAATCCCCATAAGCACTGGACGTGATGTTGCAGGGATACCACCAGAGATAACAACATCTTTGTTAGCATCCGTAAAGTCTGCAATATCCATAAGTGTGCCTGGGAGAAGTTCTGTATCACCTGGATCCATGATACGAACTTTGCGAAGCATTTGGCGAACCATTACTTCGACGTGTTTATCACCGATTTCTACCCCTTGGCTACGGTAAACTTTTTGTACTTCAGCAAGAAGGTAAGTTTCAACTGATAATGTGTCACGAACTTCAAGGAGACGTTTAGGTTGGATAGAACCTTCAGTAAGTGGAGCACCACGGTGTACCTCATCACCAACAGCAACTTTCATGCGGGCAGTGAATGGTACCACGTATTCACCCATACCAGTTTTACCTTGAACGTAAACTTTCTTAGTACGTGTAGAAGCATCTTCTTCGATGTCAACAACAGTACCTTTAACTTCAGTAATAACGGCTTCCCCTTTAGGATTACGAGCTTCAAAGATTTCTTGGATACGAGGAAGACCTTGTGTGATATCGGTATTTGACGCAACACCACCCGTGTGGAAAGTACGCATTGTAAGCTGTGTACCAGGTTCACCGATAGATTGAGCGGCAATTGTACCAACTGCTTCACCAACTTCAACCGCATCACCTGTTGCAAGGTTGACACCATAACAGTGACGGCAGACACCATGACGAGTGTTACATGTGAATACTGAACGGATTGTAACTTCTTCAACACCAGCTTTAACAATTTCAGCTGCCATATCTTCAGTAATCAATACATCTGAACCAACAATAACTTCGCCAGTTTCAGGATGTTTAACAGATTTCTTAGTGTAACGACCAACCAGACGCTCTTCAAGAGTTTCTGTCACCTCTTTACCGTCAGTAATGGCACGAATAACAAGACCACGGTCAGTTCCACAATCATCTTCACGAATGATAACATCTTGGGCAACGTCAACCAAACGACGAGTAAGGTAACCAGAGTCGGCAGTCTTAAGGGCTGTATCGGTCATACCTTTACGAGCACCGTGAGTTGAGAAGAACATTTCCAAGACAGACAAACCTTCACGGAAGTTAGATAGGATAGGCAATTCCATGATACGTCCGTTCGGAGCAGCCATCAAACCACGCATACCGGCAAGTTGTGAGAAGTTAGAGATGTTACCACGAGCTCCTGAGTCCATCATCATAACGATAGGATTCTTAGGATCTTGTGTTTCAATCAGACGTTGTTCAAGTTCTTCTTTAGCTTCACGCCATGTTGTTGTAACAGCAACATAACGGTCATCATCAGTCATCAAACCACGACGGAAGGCTTTGTTGATTTGTTCAACTTTGCTGTGAGCTGCATCGATAATTTCTTGTTTGTTATCGATAACTGGGATATCGGCGATACCTACTGTCAAACCAGCAAGAGTTGAATGATAGTAACCAAGGTCTTTCAAGCGGTCAAGGAAAGCTGATGTTTCTGTTGTACGGAAACGTTTAAAGATTTCCGCAATGATATTTCCAAGATTTTTCTTCTTAAATGGTACATTGATTTCCAAGCTGTCAATAGCAGATTGAATATCTTGTCCTGGTGCTAAGAAGTATTTATCTGGAGTTTTTTCTGTTAGGTTAGCATTGTTTGGCTCTTGAAGGTAAGGTAAATCCTCAGGCATGATATCGTTGAAGAGAATCTTACCTACAGTTGTAACCAGGATTTTATGTTTCTGTTCGTCAGTCCATGGTTTATTTGGCATGCTATCAACGGCAATACCCACACGAGTATGCAAGTGAACATAACCATTACGGTAAGCCATAACTGCTTCATCACGGTCTTTGAAGATCATTCCTTCACCTTCACGACCTGGTTCTTCCATAGTAAGGTAGTAGTTACCAAGAACCATATCTTGAGATGGTGTTACGACTGGTTTACCATCTTTAGGGTTAAGGATGTGTTCTGCGGCAAGCATAAGAAGACGTGCTTCAGCTTGTGCTTCTTCAGAAAGTGGTACGTGGATGGCCATTTGGTCACCATCGAAGTCGGCATTGTAGGCTTCACAAACAAGTGGGTGAAGACGAAGTGCTTTACCATCGATAAGGACTGGTTCGAAGGCTTGGATACCCAAACGGTGAAGAGTCGGTGCGCGGTTAAGCAGTACTGGATGTTCTTTGATAACTTCTTCAAGAATATCCCAAATACGTTCATCACCACGTTCAACCATACGTTTCGCTGCTTTAACGTTACCAGCATAGTCACGCGCAACAATTTCACGCATTACGAATGGTTTGAACAATTCGATAGCCATTTCACGCGGCACACCACATTGATACATTTTAAGTGTTGGACCTACGGCGATAACTGAACGTCCAGAGAAGTCAACACGTTTACCAAGCAAGTTTTGACGGAAACGACCTTGTTTACCTTTAAGCATGTGGCTCAAAGATTTAAGAGGACGGCTACCAGGACCAGTGATTGGACGACCACGACGACCGTTATCGATAAGAGCATCAACAGCTTCTTGCAACATACGTTTTTCATTTTGCACAATGATACCTGGGGCATTCAATTCAAGCAAACGAGCCAAACGGTTGTTACGGTTGATAACACGACGGTAAAGGTCATTCAAGTCAGATGCAGCGAAACGTCCACCATCCAATTGAACCATTGGACGAAGATCTGGTGGAATAACTGGCAAGATGTTAAGTACCATCCATTCTGGTTTGTTACCAGATTTGTAGAAGGCATCAAGCACGTCCAAACGACGGACAGCTTTGATACGTTTTTGCCCTGTTGCTGTTTTCAATTCTTCCTTAAGTTCAGCGATTTCAGATTTCAAATCAACGCGTTTAAGAAGATCTTGGATAGCTTCAGCACCCATTTTCGCAACAAATGAGCCTTGTCCGTATTCTTGTAATTTTTCACGATATTCACGCTCAGTCAAAAGTGATTTTGGTTCAAGCGGAGTATCTTTTGGATCAATAACTACGTAAGCAGCGAAGTAAATAACTTCTTCAAGAGCACGTGGACTCATATCAAGAGTAAGTCCCATGCGTGATGGAATACCTTTGAAGTACCAGATGTGTGATACTGGAGCTTTCAATTCAATGTGTCCCATGCGTTCACGACGAACTTTAGCACGTGTTACTTCAACACCACAGCGGTCACAAACAATTCCTTTATAACGAATACGTTTATATTTACCACAAGCACATTCCCAGTCTTTTGTTGGTCCAAAGATTACTTCATCAAAAAGACCTTCACGTTCTGGTTTGAGCGTACGATAGTTGATTGTTTCAGGTTTTTTAACTTCACCATAAGACCATGAACGGACTTTACTTGGTGAGGCTAATGTGATTTGCATACTTTTAAAACGATTTACGTCAACCACTAGTTTTACCTTTCTTTATTGTTCTTTTGAAAATAGCAGAGCTACTTTCTAATTTGTCACGACTTACAAACTTTTGTCTGCAAGACATTATTTATCGTTATAGGACTCATTCAAACAATCTGACTAGGAAAGGCAAGGTTGGCTTGCACTTTCCATGTCTAAATTGTTATTTCCTATTATTTATTTTCTTCAGCAGAAACTCCTACTTTTTCAGCAGATTCAGTTTCTTGCTTTTGACGAGCTTTTTCAAGGTCATCAACGTGCATAACGTCGTCGTCTTCACCTTCATCAAGATCACGAAGTTCTACTTCGTTATCATCTTCATCAAGCACACGCATATCAAGACCAAGTGATTGCAATTCTTTAACAAGCACTCGGAATGATTCTGGTACACCTGGTTTTGGAATTGGTTTACCTTTAGTGATAGCTTCATAAGCTTTAAGACGTCCAGTCACATCATCTGACTTGTATGTCAAGATTTCTTGAAGGACATTTGATGCACCATAAGCTTCCAAAGCCCAAACTTCCATTTCACCGAAACGTTGTCCACCAAATTGTGCTTTACCACCAAGAGGTTGTTGTGTAACAAGTGAGTAAGGACCAACTGAACGAGCGTGAAGTTTATCATCAACCATGTGGTGAAGTTTGATCATGTACATGATACCAACAGAGACACGATTATCAAATGGTTCACCTGTACGACCGTCATAAAGAACTGTCTTAGCGTCGCTATCCATACCAGCTTCACGAACAGTATCCCAAAGGTCTTCTGAAGTTGCCCCGTCAAAGACTGGAGTTGCAATGTGAATACCGAGGTTACGAGCTGCCATACCAAGGTGAAGTTCCATAACTTGTCCGATATTCATACGAGATGGCACCCCAAGAGGGTTCAACATGATATCAACTGGAGTTCCGTCTGGAAGATATGGCATGTCTTCAACAGGAACGATACGAGAAACAACCCCTTTGTTTCCGTGACGACCGGCCATTTTATCTCCGACTTTGATTTTACGTTTTTGTGCAATGTAAACACGAACGAGCATGTTGACACCTGATTGCAATTCATCACCGTTAGCACGTGTGAAGATTTTAACGTCACGAACAACACCGTCTCCACCGTGTGGTACACGAAGTGATGTATCACGTACTTCACGAGATTTATCACCGAAGATTGCGTGAAGAAGGCGTTCTTCAGCAGAAAGGTCTTTTTCACCTTTAGGTGTTACTTTACCTACAAGGATATCACCTTCTTTAACTTCAGCACCAATACGGATAATACCCATTTCGTCAAGGTCTTTAAGAGCTTCTTCACCAACGTTTGGAATTTCGCGAGTGATTTCTTCAGGGCCTAACTTAGTATCACGTGTTTCTGATTCAAATTCTTCCAAGTGAACTGATGTGTAAACATCTTCTTTAACAAGACGTTCGCTCATGATAACGGCATCTTCATAGTTGTAACCATCCCATGTCATGTAGGCAACGATTGGGTTTTGACCAAGTGCCATTTCACCTTTTTCCATAGAAGGTCCGTCAGCAATGAAGTCACCTTTTTCAACAATATCACCAACTTTAACAAGTGTACGTTGGTTGTATGCTGTACCTGAGTTTGAACGACGGAATTTAGTAATGTGGTAAACATCAAGTGAACCATCTTCACGACGAACTTCAACTTTTTCAGCGTCTGAGAAGACTACGCGTCCATCATGTTTAGCGATAACAGCGGCACCAGAATCGTGAGCTGCTTGATATTCCATACCAGTACCAACATATGGTGCATGTGGGTCAATCAATGGCACCGCTTGACGTTGCATGTTGGCACCCATAAGGGCACGGTTTGAATCATCATTTTCAAGGAAAGGAATACATGCTGTCGCAACGGCAACTACTTGTTTAGGAGAAACATCCACGAAGTCAACGATGTTTGATGGGAATTCTTGGTTATTACCTTGATGACGTCCCATAACAATTTCTTCAGCGAATGTTCCATCTTCGTTAAGTTTCGAGTTAGCTTGCGCTACCGTGTATTCATCTTCTTCATCGGCAGTCAACCAAACAATTTCGTTTGTAACCACACCAGTAGTACGGTCAACTTTACGATATGGTGTTTGGATGAAACCATATTTATTAAGATGTCCGTATGTTGACAAGTTATTAATCAAACCGATGTTAGGTCCTTCAGGAGTTTCAATCGGACACATACGACCATAGTGAGTGTAGTGCACGTCACGAACTTCATAACCAGCACGGTCACGAGTCAAACCACCAGGTCCTAAGGCTGACAAACGACGTTTGTGAGACAATTCAGAAAGTGGGTTGTGTTGGTCCATGAACTGTGACAATTGAGAAGAACCGAAGAATTCTTTAACAGCCGCAGTTACAGGACGAATGTTGATGATTTGTTGTGGTGTCAACACTTCATTGTCTTGAACTGACATACGTTCACGAACATTACGTTCCATACGAGCAAGACCAATACGGAATTGGTTAGCAAGCAATTCACCAACGGCACGAATACGACGGTTACCAAGGTGGTCGATATCGTCAACTTTACCAAGACCTTCAGCAAGATTAAGGAAGTATGACATTTCAGCCAAGATGTCTGCTGGTGTAAGTGCACGCGCTTTATCATCAGGATTTGCATTACCTACGATTGTAACAACGCGGTCTGGGTCAACCGGTGACACAACTTTGAATTTTTGAAGAACGACAGGTTCAGTGACAACAGCGTAATCATTTGGTGTGTAAACAAATTTGTTAAGGTCACCATCTAATTGTTCAGCAATTGAATCAATCACGTCACGTGTCATTACTGTACCAGCTTCAACAAGAATTTCACCAGTTTCAGTATCAACCAAGTTTTCAGCTATAGTTTGGTTCAAGAGACGAGTCTTGACGTTAAGTTTTTTATTGATTTTGTAACGTCCAACAGCTGCCAAGTCATAACGACGTGGGTCAAAGAAACGAGCTACAAGCAAACTACGTGAGCTATCGGCTGTTTTTGGTTCACCTGGACGAAGGCGTTCGTAAATTTCTTTAAGCGCTTCGTCAGTACGTGAATCTGCTGGATTTTTATGAATATCTTTTTCAATAGTATTACGAACAAGCTCGCTGTCACCGAAGATATCCACGATTTCATCATCACCTGAGAAACCAAGTGCACGTACAAGTGTTGTAAATGGAATTTTACGTGTACGGTCAATACGTGTGTAAGCAATGTCTTTTGAATCTGTTTCTAATTCAAGCCAAGCTCCACGGTTAGGAATTACAGTTGAACCGTAACCAACTTTACCGTTTTTATCAACTTTATCGTTGAAATAAACACCAGGAGAACGAACTAACTGAGAAACGATAATACGTTCACCACCGTTGATGATGAATGTACCCATTTCAGTCATGATTGGGAAATCACCGAAGAAAACTTCTTGAGTTTTGATTTCTCCTGTTTCTTTATTAATCAAACGGAAGGTTACAAAAATAGGTGCTGAATAAGATGCATCGTGGATACGAGCTTCTTCAAGCGTATATTTAGGCTCTTTTAATTCGTAACCAACAAATTCAAGCTCCATAGTATCCGTAAAGTTTGTAATCGGAAGTACATCTTCAAAAACTTCTCTCAATCCATTATCCAAGAAGTCTTTAAAAGAATCCGTTTGAATTTCAATCAAGTTAGGTAAATCAAGAACTTCCTTGATTCTTGAAAAGCTACGACGTGTACGGTGTTTTCCGTACTGAACTTCATGTCCTGCCAAGTTTTTTACTCCTTCATTAAAATACAGAGGTCAATAAATGTCACATAACCCGATTCCCTTCATTTTGACGAGAATCATCATTATTTTTCATTTTGACCTTTATAGTTAGGTTGCTCATTAAAACACCCTGCCAAGTGTGTCGTTGATGTGAATTTTTAGAATCTTTAAATATAGGTTACAACTCCTATTTTTTCTAAAATTAGGCACAAAAAGAGCAGCTAAATCTGACCAGTAAAAGTGTGATTTAACTGCTGTAAACCTTAGTTGGACAATATTTCAACTAAAGCAGACGACAAATAATTGTTAACATTATACCTTATTTTTTTAATTTTTGCAAGTATATTAGTTGCTGCTACTTGTTGTGATAGATGAATTACTCAACAAACTTTCCCAAGCTTTTGTATAATCACTATCTGTCCCACCAATAGCAAATTTATAAGTCATTGTACCTGCACCATTCTTAGCCCAATAACTTGTCGTTGTTTCACCACTCACAGTAAGCGAACGACCATTGACCGTCACCGTACCAGGCTGTAAACCTGTTGCTTTAAGAACAGTTGATTTGATAACATTTGAAGACAAACTATATTTCTTACCAACACCTAAGACACTTGAATCAGCGTTATAGATGGCATTAACCAAATAAGCCATGTACTGCGCATTATAAGAATATCCTGCTGCATCAGGTAAGGAAGTATTGTCGTCATTACCTGCCCAACCACCAAGCGTTACTTTCGGTGTTGATAGCACAAGCCACACGTCTGTATAATTGTCAGTTGTACCGGTTTTACCTGTCCAATCCGCACTAGCGGCTGTCGCATTTAAACTCTTCAAATCTGCATAAAATTTTGTCGTACCACCACCAGTGATAACTTCTTTTAATAACTGATTTAAAATGCTAGCCGTTGCTTCAGAAAAGACACGTACAGGATTAGCTTTATGTTGATAAATAACATTGCCTTGACTATCTGTGATACTGTCAACCATGTAACCTTTCAAGTAAACACCACCATTTGAAATCATTTGGTAAGCATTAACTTGTTGAAGAACTGTTGTCTCAATTCCTCCACCTAAAGGCAAGCTTTCAATAGAATAATCATCAATATCATATCCCATTTTCTTCATGTAAGATTCAACATCAACGTCATCATTGAGCAACATTTGATACGTCCAATAAGCTGGAATATTCCATGACGTATTCAAAGCTTCTTGGAGAGTAACCATTGCCGTTCCTTCTTCACTACCGTGCATGATTGACTGACCACTAGAGAAAGTTGTCGGATAGTTAGATAACATACTAGCACTACCTAAAAGCCCTTGGTCAATAGCAATCCCATATGCGATAATCGGCTTAATACTTGACCCTGGCGACCTCGCAGTATCAAACGCATGGTTGTTCTGGTTAGTTGAATAATCCCGTCCACCAATAAAGCCTAGAATAGCTCCAGTAGAATTATCCATCAAGACATTACCAACCTCAACTGTTTGAGAGCTTCCTTGGTCAAGCGTGCTACCATACTGTGCCACAGCATTCTGCATGGTATTATAAACATCTTTATCAATCGTTGTTTTAACGGTATACCCCCCCTGTTGCAACGCTTCTAAAGCCAATTTTTGGTAAGATTCCTTCGTTGAATCATTTTTTAGTTCTTGTTCAGAAACACCATTTTGCTCAACCAAATAATCATACATGATATCCTGAGCTTCTTCTAAAACAGCATAATAAAGAAAATCATGTTCACTCGTTGTCGTCGATTCAGGTTGAATGAAATCCCGACTAACATCATAAGCCTTATATTCCTCATATTCAGCTTTAGTCAAATAGCCTGCGCGATATATATTGTAAAGGACATCTTGCTGACGAGACAAACCATAAGCCATATCCTCCTCGTCTTTCAACTGCCCTGTAGCTGTGTATGGGGAATAGACAATCGGACTTTGTGGCAAACCAGCCAAAAATGCCGCTTGTGGAATTGTCAAATCACTGGCTGAAACGCCAAAAATACCTTGCGCTGCTTCCTCAATCCCAGCAATATTTTCACCTTTATTATTACGTCCGAATGGAGAGACATTAAGATAATCAGTCAAAATCTCATCCTTACTCAAATAACGTTCCAGCGCTAATGCGTAGATAATTTCGCGTGATTTACGTCTAAAGGTTGGATCGTCTCCCAAAATTTGTTGTTTAATCAACTGTTGCGTAAGAGTTGATCCACCACTTGTCTCACCCAAACCAAGCACTGAAGCCAAGGTTGCACGAAAAACAGCTTTTGGAACAACACCATCATGGCTCTCAAAATTTTCATCCTCAGTCGCAATAATGGCTTTTTTAACATTGTCTGAAATCTCGTCGCTTTCAACAGGTGTTCGCAACAAATCAGTATCAATACTTGCAATCGAACTACCATCAGAATACGACATCTCTGAAATCCTAGTCAAAGATGTTACCTGACTAACCAGACTTTCCTTGCTAGGAACTTTGACAGAATCAATCTGACTCGCAAGATAACCAAAAGCAGTACCCGCCCCTAACATCCCAAACAGGATAATAATAATATAAAAAAAGTCGGTTAATAATTTCACTGTTCTTAAAGCAACCGAACCCAAATCTATAACACTAAGTTTCTGGTGATTTGTTTTTTTCTTTTCCTTGTTTCTCTTAAACATTCTAATACCTCATTAATATTATACCAAACTTTGATAAAGCTTGCATAGAAGTACCGCTTTTTGATATAATAGCCTGTAAACTACAATATATCATTGAGGTAGAGTTAACTTAGCTAGAAATTACTATTAACCTCAAAATTTTAAGTAAGGAGAAAGCTCGTGAACATATTCGAAGAACTCAAAGAACGTGGCTTAGTTTTTCAAACTACTGATGAAGAAGCCCTTGTCAAAGCATTAACAGAAGGGCAAGTATCCTATTATACTGGTTATGATCCTACAGCTGATAGCTTACACCTTGGTCACCTCGTTGCTATTTTAACATCACGCCGCCTGCAATTAGCAGGGCATAAACCATATGCTCTTGTTGGAGGAGCTACCGGACTTATCGGCGACCCATCATTCAAAGATGCTGAACGCAGTCTTCAAACTAAAGAAACTGTTGACGGCTGGGTAACTAAGATTCAAAATCAATTATCACGTTTCCTTGATTTCGAAAATGGTGACAACAAAGCCGTTATGGTAAACAACTATGATTGGTTTGGCAATGTCAGTTTCATTGACTTCCTACGTGATGTCGGAAAATACTTTACTGTCAATGCTATGATGAGTAAAGAATCCGTTAAAAAACGTATCGAAACTGGTATCTCATACACTGAATTCGCCTACCAAATCATGCAAGGTTACGATTTCTATGAATTAAATGACAAATACAACGTTACCTTGCAAATCGGTGGTTCAGACCAATGGGGAAATATGACTGCTGGTACAGAGTTGCTACGCCGCAAAGCTGATAAAACAGGTCATGTCATGACCGTACCACTCATCACTGATTCAACAGGTAAAAAATTCGGTAAATCTGAAGGAAATGCTGTTTGGCTTGACGCTGAAAAAACATCTCCATACGAAATGTACCAATTCTGGCTCAACGTTATGGATGACGACGCTGTTCGCTTCTTGAAAATCTTCACATTCCTTTCACTAGAAGAAATTGCTGAAATAGAAGAAGAATTCAACGCAGCTCGTCACGAACGCTTAGCACAAAAAATCTTAGCACGCGAAGTTGTCACACTTGTTCACGGCGAAGCAGCTTACAAACAAGCCCTTAAAATCACTGAACAACTCTTCGCCGGAAACATCAAAAGCCTTTCAGCAAAAGAATTGAAACAAGGTCTAAACAATGTTCCTAACTACGCTGTTCAAGCAGACAATAACCGCAATATCGTTGAAATTCTTGTAGCTGCAAAAATCTCACCATCAAAACGTCAAGCACGTGAAGACGTTCAAAATGGTGCCATCTACATCAATGGTGAACGTATCCAAGATTTAGACTACACACTTTCTGACGACGATAAAATCGATAACGAACTAACAGTTATCCGTCGCGGTAAGAAAAAATACTTCGTACTGGACTTTAGCTAACTATATACTAGCATAGAACCCTTGGAACGTTGATATTATAGGATTTCTGGAAAAACCTATCTCCTTACATTTTTACTTATTTTTATCAAAAGTCCACAAAAAGGGGAGTAAATTTTAACGAGTTCAGCAGGCAGGAAAAAAGCACCTTAGCAGGTGCTTTTATAATATAGTGAAAATGTTCGGGCTGTTTTTCATCCTCTGGAAGAGTGGCGATTAGGTAGAGGGCTGATGAACCTAAATGGTGCAACGTTGCACTATTTGGAAGTTCATGAGCTACTTTCATCATTCTTTTAGCTCTTCCAAAACGTCTGCTACTCGTTCAGTAGTAACTATCTCATAGGGCTTTACTGGTTCGTTAGGGAGAACATAATCAAATACCATCCCATTCTTTCTCACAATTTGAACGGTATCACCCTTTATAAAACCTCTATCGATTGCCTCTTTTAGTTCATCATAATATAACATAACGATACCTCCTTACTTATTTATTCGTAAAAGAAACAGAAAAAGTACTACTTTTTACTACATTCAGCGCCTTATATTAATCATTTCAATAACCGCTTATGCTATAATAGTAGTGTACTTAGATAGATATATTGTGATTTTCTTCCGTGGTTTATTCCACGGCTTTTTATTTGCATAAAAAAAGGTATCCATGTTCTTATTGTAGCACTGTAAGCGATTGTGGTATAATATGAATAAGTTTTTTATGTGTGTTGTCCTGCTTGCCCGAGCAGGCTTTTTTATTTGGCTATGTCACAACAAACAGTTGATAAATAGCCATTTTTATAGGGGAGTATCAGAACTCCCCTACAAACTGTTATTTGCAGTTATCTATACTCATTTGGAATTTCGATATGAAATGTCTCACACAATAACTTCACATCATGTGCATCATTTTCATCAAACTCGTATCCCAGATGGAACATTACTTGACTATATGGTTCAATACAGGAAACCTCTATTTCCTCAATTCTTCCTTTACCCGAAAAAGTTTCTACCGGAAAACAATCCCCATCATAAAGAATTTCACCTTCGTCCGTATATTCAAAACAATGCAAATCAATAATTCTGTTTTTCAAATCTTCCCATACAGTATGGTTCAATGTTGTATATTCCATCTTAATCTCATAAAAGCCATTAGCTTTCATTATTTCTATAAAGTTCTGATAATCGTTCTTTTCTACAAAAATGTCAATATCATTATGGGCTCTTGACTGATATCCAAGAAGAGCATCTACACCCCAGCCACCATCAAGAAAGACTTTAATCTCCGCATCTATTGCAAATTGAAGAATCTGTTTTACATCTGTTATATTGACCATCTTATCATCTCCACAAATTCTAATTAGGCGACCAGAGGAACTGCTGGTCTGTTTGATAAATCTCTGCATTTAGCAGTTTTCAATGTTGCCAAAACAAAAGTTAAGAAGATGTTCCTTTTCTCCATGTCGCTTTCTTTGGCGTAATTTACAAGGTTATTCCACACAAGATAGTTGTTCAGATACTTGGTAGAAACACCGTTAAAGCCACGCATAAACCTCTTTAGCTGGCTATGGTAGCTATTGATATGTTGGATATTATAAATGCCTTTCTTGGCTTTGCCAGTCTTTAACTGCACAAGGTCAATGCCATTGGCATTTGTAAATCTCACATAGGAGTTCATCTTGTCCGTAACAAGAGTGGAATTGGTCTTAATCCTACCATCATAAATATGATGTAAATCTCTTGTAGAAACTCTACCAGTATTCGTAATCTTGGAGATAGACAAGCCATTCCTATTAACCGCACAAGGAACACATACCTTTTCTTGGGACAAGCCTCTGATATGTGTAGAATGACCACGCTTATAAGCCTTGCGTGGCATAGCAAATGTCTTACTCTTGCTATGATTGCCCTTGTACGAGATGGCGAAAAAAGTTTCGTCAGCCTCAATAATGCCGTCAAGAATAATTGGAAAATGGAGAAACACCCACGTCTCAAGTATACCAAAAAGCAATATCAGTAGCAATCTAAAAGCGGAACAAATAGAAAGTTAACTGATAAACAAAACACAATCAAAATAAGACTTTTCAAGGTTATATGACACCCCTTAAAAATCTGAAAAAATGGCGCGTGATACAAGCTAACACCTTGTGGTGGCTCTCCTCGGCTCAAAATAGGGGGCGGGGGTCAATTAAAACAGCAAGGCAATATAATTTATACCCCCAATAATTAAAATGCCATACAGGGCTTTTTAGGGGCTAATAAGGACGTGCTAGAAAAATCAAAAAGGGAAAATCACACACGGAAGAGGGCAGCGTTGTTATCTCCGAACAATACCAAGCCCCATTAAAAATCAATGGGGTATTTCCGAATAATAAACAAGGGAAGCGCGTGCTTTCTCGGACTTCCCTCGGTGTTCGTTTCACTATCCAAGCAAACAGAAAAAGCCTACTGATAATCAGTAAGCTTCCTCTTGTCTATGTTAACGCTTGATACTATGATAACAGATTTTTTATTTAATCTTCTTTGTTTAGACTTGTATCATAGTATTCTAAGCCTTGATACTCGTTATCAATATCTAAAGACTTAAATAAATCAATCGCTTCATTATCTAACATCTCAAGCGTTCCGATTGCTGTTTCACTATCTGCAATCAATGGGTCATCACTCAACAAACGTTCAGCATAATCTAACAACTCACTTTCATATAACGCAACCTTATCAACCAATTCATCAAATGTTGCTTGTTCCTTTAGTTGTTTTGCTCGTTTGTCAATATACTTATCAATAGTATCACCGTAAGCAATCTCACGCGCTTCCTTGTCGCTATCCTCTACTTCTTTCATCAGCTCGTTATATTGTGCCATTAGCTCGTTATATTGTGCCATTTCGTTAGCTTGGTTATCGTCTATCATTGTTTCCTGTGGGTCAATTGTGTATTCAACTAATTCTAATCCATCATTATCAAACATTTCTGTTAAACAATCTAAACAGTTGTAAATTCTGTTTGTGATACTTCCGAATGCTTCTTGGTGACCTGTTGGCATATAACCATGATACTCATCTTGTAAGTACTCTACCCAGTTGCGTGCTTCTTTAGTCCATGCTTTTAGTTCTGTTAGGGTCTTTGGTGCTGTTGTTTTGTTTGTGTTAGTCATATTAGTTTACCTCTTTCTATTTGTGTTAGTCTTCATACATAACTATGATTGTTAAATATGCATCCATTTCCTCATAAGTGCCATAAGTTGCTTCTTGATATTTAATATCAATCACTTTCTTATCAGCAATAAAAGAATTCACCCTGTTTTCAAATTCCTCATTAGTTTCATTTCTGAATTTTGGCAAATCCATATACTCGTTAAAGCCTGTTTCAATTCGCTTGCGGTTGAATAGTTTAATTTTCATTTTTCTTTATCCTTTCTGATTTTTACTCCAAAATACCCCAAATTTACACCATTGAAATTTTTTTACTCCATGCCTTAACTCCTTGATACATAAGGGATTGACCGTATTTATGGAGCAAAAGAGTAAAAATTTCCGTCCGCTATATTATATATATGCATATGGTATATTGCTATATACTAAAATATTTTATTTTTAGATATAAATATTATTATATTTACTCCACAAATACACTTAAACCCTTGATACATAAGGTTTTGAGCTATGGAGTAAAATTTTTAAAAATACGATTTTATGGAGTAAAAACGGCCTTTCATGGAGTAAAAATTTAATGCTTTTTGATAAATCCGCTTGTTCTGCGCTTACCAAAATACATAGCCTTCTGATATTCCCAACCGTCAAGGCTGTTCATATAAATTTTGATTTTATTCTTGATTTTGGAAGCTGGTTCACTCTCATCTTCAAATATCTCATAAATAACATCATTGACATTCAAACGGTCACGCGCTACCGTTCCAATCCACTCTGTGCCTTTTTCTCGGTCGTCATTGGTCTTGTAGGCCGTGCCTGTTTCTTCTAAATCAGTATAATACTGTTTGCGGTAGTGCTTTTTGGTGGTGACTTCAAAAAAATCTTCTGGGATTTTGATAGACAAATACCACTCTAATTTTTCAATAATATCATCTTGATACTTGTATTTCACACGTTCTCTAGCTATTAATTTGCCCTCTTCGCTAGTATCATCATAATAAAGTTTGCTGTTAATCTCATAGGCTTTATAGTAGTTGCCCCAGATATTCAATAAGTCCTGTGAGCTTATCTGGTTAACTTGCTTGTCCGTCTTTGGCAATACCTCAACACCTAAAAAGCGCCTATCGCCTGTAAAGTCCCTTAAATGCCCTGTATCGTTTGTTGTCCGTGTGAAAACAAAATCAACGGGTATAATCTCTGTTGATTTTCCGTATGGTCGTCTGATTCTGATTTCTCTCATGGTGATAATCTGCTTTAATTCGTTCGGTTTGATTTTATTAGTGGCGACTAACTCATCATCATTTACCGCCCACAATTCAAGCATTTTCAAAAGGTCGTCTTTTTCGGTGTAGGAACTAATTTCACCGTAAAAGCCTTTAAAAACCTCACGTAAGAATGTTGTTTTGCCTGTTCCCTGCTTGCCAACCAAGTCAAGACAATAGTCAAACTGTATGCCTGCATGATAAACCCTTGCAATCGCTCCACGGAACATTAAATCAAAAACAATTCGGTTATATTGGTTATCTTCGATATTGATATACTTTTGAATAACCGCAAACGGGTCTACTGGTTCGGCGGTTGCTTTGGCTTTCTCTAAAAATATCTTGATAGGGTTATAGCTCTTGTTTAAAGCAATGATTTTCACAACGTTAGCTATGTCATTTTCTTTATACTCCAACCCCCAGCATTCGGACAAATAAGCCCATAACTGCCTAATGGTATCATCGGACAACAGCCCATGTTTGATAGTGATATAGTCGGATAACTGTTGATTTCGGGTAACCTCTACATTTTTGGTAGCTTCATTGTATTTAAACAGCTTATTTAACTTAATATCCTCCCCACGGAACAATAATAAGAGGTTGTTTCGGTTTTTGATAATTTTCCCGTTCTCATCTCGTTTTAGTCGTCTACTGTTGATACTCGTAACATTGGTTTTATGGTCTGGCACTTTTTCGTCAAGCTGATTTAAAAAGTCGCTCATTCATTTCCCCCTTAAAAAAATTATTTAATGTATTCAAAAAAATAACATTCAATTTATTGCTTTTAGTTAAATTGGTGTATAGCTGTATTATTTGCTCGTATGAATAGCCGTTTAGATAAAATAACTTAACAAAGGCTATCATATCTTCTTTGCTAGATAGTCCGTAAGCTATCCAATGGTACACAACGTCATTAATAGCTAGTGGGCTTCCTGCTCTCTGTCTGTTCAGGTATTCATGTTCTAACTCGTCTAACACGTCCGCTAGCTTGTCTTGTACGCTTGCTATCTGATAATCTCTAGCAATCTGCCAACCATCATCTAAATAGCTTTCTAGTTCGTCTGTGACGGTTACAGTTACCGTTATACCTTTATAGCTAAATGGCACTAGATGAAAGGCTGGTGGTTGGTAGTAGGTCATCATGACGTGATTGCCTTTGGCTATGGTTCGTGTTGGGTTGTCCTTTAGAAAATTAAATAAAGGTAAAACCTGTTTATTAATTTGTAAGTTAATGAGTTGGTACATTAGTTTTCTACTCCTAAAAACAATAAAACGTCATCAATTTTGTAGAATACGGTGCGCGTGCCTTCGATTGGTGGCATGTATCGCTTTAATCCTGCCTGTTCCCAACGTTGCAACGTGTTAAAGCTAACAGATAGGTCTGCTAGTAGTTCATCTTGTGTGATTAGCCCCAATGTTTTAGGTTTCGGCTTGGTATAGGACTTTAGAAAACCAGATACCAGTTTAAGCACTTCCATTTTTAGGCTTTCTTCGCTTTCTTTACTTAATCCAAACATACTTTATCCCCTTATTCCAAAAGTTCTTTTATAAGCTCCCGAGACTTTTCAGGGTCTGAATTGGCTAGGGCTGTCACTCGTTTCTGCTCCTCACTAATTTGGTTTATAAGAGAGGTTACGCCCTCCAATAACTCCGTTTGTGTTGTTGCAATAAATACCCCGTTAGTGGCTTTATTTCGTAACCCTGTTATGGGTATGCTGTATTTAATCGCTAAGCGTCTAAGAATGTCACGCGCTCCCCTTTCTGTGATTGGTAGCCCTCTGATAATCTCTTTTGTGGTCTTTGCGTTTTCTTTACCAAGTCCCAACCGTCTTAGTAAATGCTTTTCGTTCTTTGATAAGCTCATAAAAGCACCTCCATATCATTTTCTAATACTTCCACTTTATCGCCTAATTGGATAAGTTGCTCTTGAATTGCAACATCGTTATCTTTTAACGTTTTAATAACGTCTATTATTTTTTCTAGCGTGTTAGAAATGATAATAAGATTGTTTGCGAGTTGTTCCGTGGTTAATGCTGTAGCTTCCTCAAAAGTGAGGCTTGATAGGTTGTAACGTGTTTTCTCTAAATCCTTTTGAATGTCTTGAAAGTTGATAACATTGTCTGTCATAACAATATTTCTCCTTTATCTAGCTTAGCAATCTGATTTTTAACCCATACTATTCTATCCGCTCGCTCTTCCAAGTGTTTGAAATCTTCTAATTCGGCAAACGTTACACGTTCATTGATAAGGTCAGCTATTTTATTTAATTCTTTATCTGTCATGGTCTGCCTCCTTAATTGTAATATCGTCCCTGTGATTGAATATAAGCCCCGTATCGCTCTTTAACATGGTTGTCGGGTATTTCTTCCTTAACTTCTTTTGGAGCTTCTACAGGCTTGATTTTGGCCAATTCAATGCCAATTAGAATAAGAATAGCCATAATAAGCAACTGCGCCCAAATTGGTAAATTAATTTCTTGGTATATCATGATTTAGCCTCTTCTTTCTTGCTTGATACCTGCTATTTTACCCATGAGGAATATTTTTTTATAAACTTCCCCTAAGCTATTTCCTTTCTGTGATTGGCTTAAAATGGTACTGCCATAATAATTTAAATCACTTTCTTCTTGTTCGGTTAAATCGTTGTTATGAAAGCTACTCTGTAAGAACTCATCATAAAAATTACCGTGAAAGCCTAGCTCTTTAATCCGTTTTAGTTCCATTGTGTTTTACCCCACTTTACATTTAATGATTTTTACTATACATATCAATTATTTTGTAGTTTTAAGAGTTATCGCTCTCTGTCTGGACACAATAGTCTAACTTTGATAAAATTAAACTATATAAACTTTGCTAAAACCCTTTTAATAATAGCTTGCCTGCTTTATTAATTTTGTTTTAGTTTCATTTCATAAAAGGCTTGTGAGTTTGGCGACTGGTAAGCCTTTTTTTGTGGGGTCATTAGAAATGAGCCCATTTTTTTAATAGTCTTCTACTAGCCATTCCATAGCTTTTTGATAAATGCTAGGCTTGACTTCGCCACCATTGCATAACTTGCGGTATGTAACTGGTACTACACCAATTTCAGCACTTGCCTGCTTAGCAGTAAGTTGCTTGTCCGCTTGTTTGCGTCTGATAGCTTTTGCTTGTTGCGAGGTGATAAGCATTTTTTAACTCCTTTCTACTCACATTATGTGAATATAATACACTCACATTTTGTGAATGTCAAGAACAAAATTCACATTTTGTGAAAAAATATTGGTTTTTTTATTCTTTTGAGTTATAATTTAAGAAATAAAAACAAAAAGGTAGATACAAATGGAGAACAGAATAGCCGAATTAAGAAAAGAAAAAGGCATGACTTTAAAACAACTAGGTGAAACACTAGGAGTAAGAGACAACACACTAAGTCAATACGAAACAGGAAAAAGAAATCCTCAATTGGGGTTATTGCAAGAAATTGCGGATTTGTTTCAAGTTTCTATTGAGTATTTAACAAAAAATACTGATAAAAGGGATTTCCCTGTTAACAATGATGAAGACATGTTAAAGATTCTTGATATGATAGACGACCACACAATATCATTGTTAAACTTATCAAAACTAACTATGTTAGAGTTAGCTTTAAGAATATTGAAAAAGCGTAAAGAATTTTCTGAAGGGAAATACCAAAAATACAAAGATACAGCTTTCACCACACTACATATCATTGAAAAAGAAGTTGAAGTTTTAGATAGATATAAAAAAGTAAGAAAAGAACACAATGATACTGTAGAATTAATTTACGAAAAATTAATACATGATGAGACAAATATAACTCCAAATGAAGTATTAACTTTTATCGAAGAGGCTGATAGGATTGATTTTAAAGAATTAAAAAAAATCCTAGATTACATGAAAAAACTCCCAAACGCCAAAGACTAACCCACGCGCCAACATTTTGGTTTACAGTAGCGCTCAATTTTGAGCTATTTCTATACTATGATTTTCTATGATTTCTGACCTGCCTAGATATTACATAGGTCAGCAATCTACTGCTTTTTACTACATTCTTAAACTTATACACTCACATTTTCCAACAAATCTGACACCCTAAAAAGCATGAATGGTTTTATAGTCATACGCTCACAAATGCAACTATAACAATGGTTACCGCTGTTTTAGGGACTTGCAAAAATTCATGTTTTTTTCATATTGGCTACCTCAAAAAACCTCAAATCTTTCCATTATGGAGACTACTAAAAATTACTAAATTCAAATCTATATATGATTTACACTGATATTTTCTAATATGGAGTACCGTTTTGTTACGTCATATACTAGGATTTTCTCGTATTTCATTCCAGTATTTTCCAGTATTTCATACCAACATTTTCCAACAATTCATATAAACCTAAAACCTTTTTAATAATGGCTTGCCTGCTGTAGAAAGGTTTATCATGAATATCAAAGAAGTTATTAAAAAAGACGGTACAAAAGTATACCGCTCAAATGTTTATCTTGGAGTAGATAGCATTACAGGAAAGAAAGTTAAAACGACTGTAACAGGGCGAACAAAAAAAGAGGTTAAAACAAAAGCCCAGCAAGCCCAAAGCAATTTCAAAACTAATGGGTCAACTGTGTTCAAAAGAGTAGAAGTTACCACATACAGAGAACTTACTGATTTATGGTTAGAAAATTATCAAATGACGGTTAAACCTCAAACACTCGTAAGCACGCGCCAATTTTTGAAAAATCATATTTTGCCCGTGTTTGGTGATATGCAACTGGACAAGATACATATAGCACACATACAAAGCTGGGTAAACAAGCTAGCTTTCAAGATTGTTAATTATGGGGTGGCTGCCTCAATCAACAAGCGTATTTTACAGTATGGAGTTAGTATGCAATTGATACCGTTCAACCCTGCGCGTGAGGTTATTCTACCAAGACCACAAAAGGCAGGCGCTAACCGTATCAAATTCATAGATAAGGAAGACTTGAAAACATTCCTAGACTACATGGAACGACTAGCACCAACCGCCTATAACTATTACTATGATAGTGTACTGTATAAGCTGTTGCTTGCTACTGGGTGCCGATATGGGGAGGCTGTAGCTCTTGAATGGTCTGATATTGATTTTGACAATGCAACTATCAGCATTACCAAGACTTATAATAGAATTGTAAAACAGGTTGGCACACCTAAAAGTAAAGCAGGAATTAGAACTATCAGCATAGATAACAAAACTATTCTCATGCTCAAACAGTACAGGAACAGACAACGTCAAGCATTTATGGAGATTGGTGCGCCTGCTCCTGCCTTGGTATTCTCTACAACGATATCACAATACCCAAACAGTGATGCTAGAACCAAGTCACTTAGACACCGTTGCAAGGAAGCGGGTGTCCCACAATTTACGTTTCACGCTTTCAGACACACACACGCTAGTTTATTGCTTAATGCTGGAATTGGCTATAAGGAATTACAACACCGCCTAGGACATGCAACGTTAGCCATGACTATGGATACTTATAGCCATTTATCAAAAGAGAAAGAAAAAGAGGCGGTACTATATTATGAAAAAGCTCTCCAAAATTTGTGAAAGTCCACAAAAAGGGGAGTAAATTCAAAAAAATAGACCTAAAAACACCCCTCAAACGTTGATATTATAGGATTTTAGATATCAAATAAGAAAAAATACTTCGTGTTAACATACTAATTAGCACAATCTTTACAGGCACCATTGGGTGTCTGTTTTTTATAACAGCAAAAAAAGAGGGGCGGCTCCTCTTTTTTAGCTATTACGATGAAGAATCATATTAAATAAATTCACCAAAAGGAAAATTCCCACAAAAATAACCGTAATGGTTGCACTCGCAGGTGTTTCCCAGTAGTAAGACGTGATAATACCAGCCACCATACCAATAAAACCAACGATTACGCCAATAAGAATGACTGATTTAAAATTCTTCCCCAAGCGCATAGCAATACTTGCTGGCAAAACCATAATCGTTGAAACTAAAAGAGCTCCAGCCGCAGGAATTGTCAAAGCGATCGCAATCCCTGTCACAATATTAAAGAGAACAGACATTAAACGGACAGGCAAACCATCAACAAAAGCGGTCTCCTCATCAAATGTCAAAATGTACATCGGTCTAATAAATAAAATCGTTAGAAGCACAACAACAACTGCAATGGCAAACAACGCAATTACCTGCACCATATTTATCGTAATAATCGAACCAAACAAATATTGATCCAAATTAACACTACTACCATTTTCAGACTTACTCGTCACAATCAACGAAATCGCCAAACCAAGCGACATTAAAATAGCTGTTGAAATTTCAACATAATGCTTATAAACCGTCTGCAAGTACTCCAAAATAACCGCAGCAATCGTGACAACAAGAATCGTTGACCAAGTTGTTGAAGTCCCAAGCAAAATGCCTAAGGCAACACCGGCCAAAGAAACGTGGCTAAGCGTATCACTCATTAAACTTTGATGACGTAGGATAAGGAAAATTCCTAAAATCGGGGCAAAAATACTAATAGCAATTACTGCCATAATAGCACGTTGCATAAAATCATAAGAAAATATTTCAATCAACATCAGTAGCCCCTTTCACATCAGTACCATGCACATTAAAACAACGCCATGGCATCTTTTGATTACGTACCAAATGAATGTTACGGTCAGCATAATGTTTTACCTCATCTGGATCATGAGTAATCATCAAAACAGACTTTCCATGTTTATGCGCACTATGATGCATCAACTCATAAAAAGTTTCTGTCGTTCCAGCATCCATACCAGTAGTTGGTTCATCCAAAATAAAAATATCAGGATCAGATGCAAAAATTCTAGCAATAACAACACGCTGTTTTTGCCCACCTGACAAGCTACCAATTCTCTTATGACGATTTTCCCACATGCCAACAGATTCTAAGCTAATTTTGACATGCTCATCATCATGCTTGGTCAGACGACGAAACCAACCATTCCTTGGATAACGCCCTGATTTCACAAATTCATAAACCGTTGATGGAAAACCTGCGTTAAAACTCGCAATTTGCTGTGGTAAATAAGCAATGCGGAGCTTCTTACCCTCTTTATTCGTTTTTGAAATGGTTACTTGACCACTCTTTGGTGTCAAAATACCTAATGTCGCCTTTACCAACGTAGATTTGGCAGCACCATTTTCACCTGTTAAAGTGACAAATTCTCCACTATCAAGATGATAGTTAATTCCTTCTAAAACTGGCTCACTATCATATTGAAAAGACAAATCTTCTACAGTAATATATCTCATTCTCGCCCTTCTAACTCATCTGAAAAGACCTTCAAAAATCGTGCAATAACGTCTTGTTCATCCTCAGAAAACTGGTTAAATAAATTTTTGTAAACAGCCAATGTTGCATCATGATGATGAGTATGCTCTTTGGCAACTGGCTTAGCAATGTCTGTCAATTCAAAATAAGTCACTCGCGCATCCTCTTTATTTTTCACAGACGCTAACATTCCTTGACTCACCAAATACTTAATTGCCTTCGTTACTGCCGCCTGACTAATATTCAAACGTTTTGCCAAATCAGAATTTGTCAAACGTTCATGTGACAGAAGCATTAAGATATGCTCTTGAGTATTTGTTATGGCTACACCACTCTGACAATCACCAAACAACAATTCATGCTGATTTTCTGATTTCAACAAAATTTGATTTACTAACTTATCTACTTGCTTCTCTAGCTGCATATTTCACACCTCATTTCATTAACCAGTTAATTATATCAAAAACTAAAAAAAGAATCAATGACTTGACTCTTTCCTCTATAAAATACGAACTTTGTAAACTTCCTTACAAAAACCACGCATACTATTGACCAGACGGTCGGCTTTTTTTTCCGAACGACACAAAGCATAAACTGTCGGACCACTTCCCGTCATCAAAGCAACATCTGCCCCACAACTCATCATCCGATCCTTGATTTTTTGAATAAATGGCTTGCGCTTAATAGTAATATCCTCCAAAGAATTTCCCATATATGCAATCATTTTTTCGTAATCCTTAGCAAGCACCGCCTCTCGTAACGAAGCAATGTCTACACGTGAAATCGTCTTACAATCAATCTCGGGAAAAACCGTACGTGTTGAAACACCAAACTCAGGTTTCACCAAAACAACCCAAGCTGATAATTGATAATCAAGACATTCTACAATCTCTCCCTTACCAGAAATACACGCACAGCCTGCCTCCAGACAGTACGGAACATCACTCCCTATTTGAAATCCAACATCAATCATTTCATTCTTAGAAAGATTAAGCTGCCATAATTTATCCAAAGCTCGAATTGTAGCAGCAGCATCTGTTGAACCACCACCTAGACCAGCACAAATAGGAATTGATTTTTTCAATTCAATCTTAACTCCTGAATCAATCTGACAAGCCTCACGAATCAATTTAGCAGCCTTAAAAACGTCATTTTTACCATTTAAGGGCATTTTATGATTATCAGACTCAACCACAATCTCACTTCCATCAATTTCAGAAACCATAATATAGTCATTCAAATCAACACTAACCATAATCATAGATAAATCATGATAACCATCTGGTCGTTTTCCTATAATATCTAGCCCCAAATTAATCTTAGCTGGTGCCTTTTCAATAATAGCCATTCAATAATCCTTTTAAAATATTACATCTATTATATCAAATAATTTTAGAAGATAACAAAAATATCCATATTCATTCCAAGCCATAAATTTTTATGGTATAGCAATAAAATTAGCAGTAACAATTTTAAGACTTAGGTACTCATATTTTAAGCAACTGACACCCTTACAAAGATAGAATTTTCAGTATTAAGAACATACCATATTTTAAAATTAAACATTAAAAAAGCGAGAGCAAACTTTGCTCTTGCTAGAGCTCAAGTCCCATCATATACTATAATTGACAAAATTTTAAAAATAATTCAATCTTATCCTCTTCTTCAGGCAACCATTGGTAATCAAGAAAAGAGGTTTGACGGTATCACTTAACACGAGATCTGGTTCTAATTTCTTTTTTGTCCACAGTGTGATTTAGTAAGACGATAGACTGTTTGTGCCCTACTAGGTGAATAGTTGCCTTGTTTTGAATGACGTTGCCATTCTTTGAGAAAAGGTTATCCCTTGAGTACGATAACTAAGAATACTTTCACGCTCATCTATGGTAAAATGGTGATAGCTCATAAGATTTCCTTTCGTAATAAGAGGTTTGGTTAAGTCTATTTTACTAGAAAATCTTATGAGTTTTTATTATGCACTTATATTGTAAATTCAAGAATAAAAAATCCCATTATTCTTAACAAATAACAGAAAAATAGCAAAAAGTCCTAACCTATAGGACTTTTTGCTATTTTATACCGGCGGCCGGGGTCGAACCGGCACGTCCTTGCGGACACTGGATTTTGAG
>OGZS01000040.1_pt1 | contig 114675 bp, 112 predicted proteins | sample 1576901 | NCBI WGS metagenome assembly OGZS01 (sample SAMEA3541563, study PRJEB24748) | human gut metagenome | biome: human gut; feature: human-associated habitat; material: faeces | place: China | collected 2012 | reverse complement strand
ATGTATAGTATTTGCGAGAGACACCTTCTTTCGTAAATGTTGCAAATGTTTGTTTAGGCACTTTCATTATACAACACATGGAATCGAGGTGTCTTTCTTTTATGCAAAATCACGAACTTGCTCATTTATAGTTATACGTTAATAGGATGCTGTAAAAGAGTGAATTAAAAAGGTTCCGAAAAAAGATTATGCATTCGATATTCTTTCGATGCTCTAAAAGTGAAGACTACAAAAAAATCAATATCATAGACTGTTGCAATGTTTAGTTCAAACAGTTGGGGGATAGAAGTGATGCTTTTTGGAATGGACTGTGGAATGCGGAGATGACTGTACTGATCACTAAAGAAAAAGCAGAATTGTTTGTTGCAGCACATGAAGATAAAAATGTGTCAAGGAACGAATCCGATGGTTATCCCAAAACAGATCATAAGTATATGGACTTGAATAATAAGGCTGGGCGTGTAAAGTATATGAAAGTGTCTGAAGATGGAATGACAGATATCATTTATTAAAATATTTATTCAACAACAGAGTTTGTATAGCTACACAAGTAATAAAGACTATTAGAATTCAAAACTTAGGGGTTAAAAATATGTGGTATATATAAAGTTTAAGAGGATAAACAGTGCGGTTTTGCACTTTCTTATTTGTGTAATTGAATACTTTCATATAACACACTCGAACGGTTGGGATTGGGAAACAAAAAGATCGAAATGCGAAGTTAAACAGACGCCGTACGTCTGCCTAGTACAGCAACCTTCGAGATGATAAATGTATTCATTCGTAGGGAGAAAATACATTTATTACAGGGGGATAATGTATGCAGGATTACAAAAACATCAAACGCTATAAACTTTCCTTATCCGAAAGCAAAGTCATCAGACAATTGGGTGGAAGTGAATCAGGAGTTAATGCATTCCTAAGAGCATTTGAAAAGTGTGAGGTTCTGACTTATCGTATACGCCGGTATCACGAATTACGTGATAGTAGAACTGTATCCAAATCAGGTGGAAGAATCAAGACATTGAACATTCTAGCAATGAATCAGATGCCAAGTTCATAGCAACATGAAAAAATATGACGATTGTTTTCCTTTGGAACAGATGCTCTAAGAAGTGTACCGTACCGAAGACGGAAAAAGTTTCTACTGATGTTAGAATATAAATAGTACAGGATATTTATGATGATTCTAAGCAGAACTATGGTGCTCCGAAAATCACGGTAGAGCTGCATAAAACCGGTGAAGTTATTTCGGAAAGAACGGTTGGCACCTATATGCGCCAAATGGGAATCCGCGCCCAATGGAGCAAGCCATGGACGATCACCACAAAAGATTCTGATTTCAGCACAGAATTAGAAAATATCCTTGATGAACAGTTTCATCCTGATCGCCCGAATGCTGTTTGGTGTTCGGATATCACCTACATCTGGACAATAGACGGATTTGTCTATCTGACCAGTATTATGGATTTATTTTCCAGAAAGATCATTGCCTGGACACTTTCAGAAACATTGGAGGTATCTTGTGTAATTGATACTATAAATAAAGCCAAAGCTCGTCGAAATATCGATCAGCCGCTAATCATTCACTCGGATCGGGGGAGTCAGTACGTTGCAAAAGAATATAAAAAAGCAACTGAAAATATGCAGCGTAGTTATTCAAAGAAAGCATTTCCGTGGGATAATGCGTGCATGGAATCCTTCCATTCTATTATTAAACGCGAATGGCTGAACCGCTTTAAAATCCGTGATTATAAACAGGCGTATCGGTTGATTTTCGAATATCTGGAAGCTTTCTACAATACCAAACGGATTCATAACTATTGCGACTATATGTCACCGGATGAATTCGAGCGAGTATATGAAAGAACACACATAAAGGTTGAGCTTCTGGCAAGTTAAAATATGGAGAAATTTCTCATTTTAACTTGTACTAAATCTTGACATAGGACCATACAAGTATCCCCAATATTTCAAACTCTAACCGGTTTTATAAATGTGACGTTCCAAAGTAGAAGGCTTGGCTTTTCTAAGAACTTGTGATACAGTATTTTACGAAATACGACAGGTACTAGCAATTGCACGTTCGCTGAAGGCTAAACTATGTAGTTTTAGAATTTCACGATATTGGGTTATGGGGAGATTTTCTTTGAATGTGTTTATGCCCAAAATTAAGCGTATTAATACAGTACAAATGGTTTATGTAAGTGTGGCTCTGAGGAGTCGAGAATACTTAATTAACAAAAGAAAAGTTTTGGTATAATAAACCGAAGAGAAATTATTACATTAAAAGCGGGAATTATTACACTTACAAAAATATTTGCGAAAAATAGAGTAATATAAGGAAAAGAAATAAATGAAAGGATAAAGCAACAGATGAAAAAGTGTGTAAAAAAAGTAAATATGATGAGTTCTGTTACTACTTTGGCATTATTAATTACCACATTTGCGGCGAATATGAAATGTGTTTATATTTTCCATCAGCCAGAACAGAATGAAAAAATAAAAACTTTAAGAAAATTTTAAGAAAAAGCAGGCGTGTTTAAACATGTCTGCTTTTTTGAAAATGTGAAAATAAAAAATATGAATTTTAGAAAATGGTATCTCCAAAAACCCTCAATAAGAATATTACAATACTGTTTATATGAGTAATTATAAAAAGAATAAACGATAAAATATAATGGAATATTATTATTGAGGAGTCATTTATATGGAAAGCAGAGTAAAAGAACTTAGACTTGCAAGACGCCTAAGTCAGGAAATGTTAGGACAAAGTCTTGGAATTACACAACAGACAATCAGCAAAATAGAAAATGGTAAGTATGATATTCCCACCGATTTACTAATCAGCTTGTCAAATTTTTTTAATGTTACAACGGATTATATATTAGGTTTGTCAGATATAAAAAGAAATTTGGAGGGGCAAATACGTGTCAATAAAACTTTGGATGATAATTATGATTTAGTAATGCAATACAACGAATTGGATAGCACGAATAAAAAGACGTTAGATATACTTTTAAGTAGATTATGTGAAACTCAAAAGGAGAAATAATATGGTAAAGATTGCAATTTGTGATAATGATATTGTATTAACTTCTCTTGTAGAAAATCTACTGTATGAATCTGCTCAAAAAATAAATATACCGATTGAGATTGATATCTTTTTTGATGGTGTAACATTAAAAGCAAGCATGGATCAGGGGACTAATTATGATTTAATATATTTGGATATAGAAATGGAGAAGTTAGATGGTATAAAAACTGCTCGATATATAAGAAAAAAGAATTGTACTGTTTTGATTATTTATATTTCTAGTTATGAAAAGTATTTAAAAGAACTATTCGAAGTAGAGCCATTCAGATTTATTAGTAAGCCAATTGATACGATGATATTCTTCAAATATTTTTGTAGTGCATATGAAAGAATTGAAAGCGGTCAAGAACAATTTGAAATTAAATTTAAAAACGAGATTGAGCATGTTCCAGTAAAAGAAATAGTATATTTTGAAAGCGAAAAAAGATATGTGCATGTTATCACTGACAAAGAAAAGTATACATTTTATGGTAAGTTAAAAGAAGTAGAGAAACGGGTTAACAGTGGAAAATTTCTTTTTATAAGAATCCACCAATCGTATTTGGTAAATTACAAATATATTAAAAAGATTACACTTTTATCAGTTGAACTCTATAATGGTATAAAATTACGTATTAGCGAAGATCGAGTAAAAGAAGTGCGAAAAAAATTTTTTGAAATAGCAAAAGGGAGTATCGCTGATGTTTGATGTGTTTATGAATATAATGTTGTCAGTATTTTCGCTGTATATTGTGGAATCATATTTTTCCATATATTTTGCAAAATCAGAAAAAGGAATCAAAGTTCATATGGCATCTCTTGGATATGTAGTTTTCCAATATTTTTCTGATTTATTAAGCCTATTTTCACCAGTCATTCTGTTTGTATTGAATATAATTGTAGTTACATTGGTTGTTCGATGGAAATACAAAGGGCTTTTTAGCACACAAATCATGATGTCTATTCTTTTGTTGATAATATGGATGATTTCAGAAGTTTTAGTGGGATACATTTTTAAGTACAAAGGACTATCCTATGAGCAAGTAGAAGTGTCAGGTTCAGTTATAAGTAAAATCATTATACTCATTTTTGTTAAGATTATGAAAACAAAGAAAAATTGGGCTGGTCAATCGGTTTCATTAGAAGTAAGTATAGGACTGCTATGTATACCAGTAAGTAGTATTTACATTGTACATAATATTTTTGCCTTATGCAGTGAACTTGAAAGTGGATTTGCCTTTCCGTTTGTTTCTTCTATTATAATTCTGGGCATGAATTGTATGGTATTTATAATATATGACAAATTAGCATTAGAAGAAGAACTTTATAGAAATAATTTGTTGTTTACCCAGCAATTAGATTTTAATGAAAGACAAATGCGGGAAAGGGAATTATCTGTACAAGAATTCAAAAGATTACGCCACGATATGAAGTCACATTTATTCAGTATAAAAGCTTTTTTGCAAAATCAGCAAGTTGAAAAAGCTGTTTTGTATATCGATAATATTGCAAATTCTGGTGGTTTATCTTCAAAAGATGTGTGTAAGAGTGGACATATTATAATTGATGCATTGATTAATTATAGATGCTCAATTGCCGAAGAAAAAGACATAAAATGCAATATTGTCCATCAAATTCCTACAGAGTTATATTTTAGAAATAGTGATATATGCGTTTTGTTAGGAAATGCTTTCGATAACGCCATTGAAGCAGCAGAAAAGGTAGAAATTTCAGAACGCTATATAGAGCTGAGAATGGGATACAATAAAGGGTGTCTTCTTATAGAAATATCAAATTCTTATAATGGCACTATCAAAATGGGGAATAAAGGGGAATTTATGACAACAAAGCAAGATCAAAAAAATCATGGAATAGGGATGGTATCTATGAAAAAAGTTGTTGATACATATAATGGAGAAATGACTATAAATGCAGAAAATAACATTTTTGAAATGACAATTATGTTATATGAAAGAGAAGGAGAGCGACTATGATTGAAAAAATTTCTCACCACATAGTTATGTATGCTATTGCAAAAGGTGAAGTAGATGAAAAAGATTATGACATTTATAAGTATGGATTTTGGATCGGAATTGAATTATGCATTAGTATTATTGTAAGTGTGTTGTGTGCGATTAGCTTAGATAGTTTAATAGAATTAATATTATTTTTGAGTATATTTGCTCCACTTAGAGCATTTGCTGGTGGAATTCATTTAAAAACATTTAAAAACTGTTTTTTATTATCCATTGGTAGTTTGATATTAATTTTGAGTATTGTAAAATATTGTAATCTACCAGTTATGTTATTAAATTGGGGAATATTATGTTTATTAGTATTAATAAAATTTGTAGCTTATAAAAAAGAAAAAACGGTATCAGAAAAGAGATTTTTTCAAAGTAAGTTAGATATTACGATAATTAGTATTGCTTGTATCAATATACTTTTCAACATATACGGAATTAATAAGTTGGTATTTTTAATATTTTTAACCCTCCTGCTGGAGTTGTTTTCTATATCAGCTGAAAATATCATGTATAATTATAATGTAAGGGTATAATTATGTAGAGCTCCAACTATTGCTTTATCCTATAAAGCATATTGTATTATAGAGATGTAGAAAAATTAAAGTCATAGATTTTTATGTGAAATATGGAATAGGGTAGAGGGGAGAATAAATTTCTCGCCCCTCCCATTGAACCGTACGTACGGGTCTCATATACGGCTCTACAACTCATATTCCAACTTTAACTAAGTAATAGGATAGAGGATTGAGCAAACCTGCTCCATCTTTTATCCTATTTTCAAGTAAATCTTTGCTGATAATGAAATTCACTACGTTCATCCCACATCTTCTATACCATCCGAGTCTTGAATTAGCAACCTTGTATATTTCTTCGTGTTGAAAGCCATTCTTATTTTTCCTGTTTAGATAACACAAATTCCTGTAGATGGTTTTCTGGTTTTTCCATTGTTTCATGACTATAACCCTGATTTTATGTCTAAGCCACTCTCCGAATTCTTCCATGAACTGTTTCATCATTCCGATTCTGAAATAATTGATCCATCCTCTTACTATATCGTTCACTCTTTTGATTGTGACTGCAAGCGGTCTCGCTATCGCTTTTCCTTTTTGCAGATATTCGCTCAGCTTCTTTTTCAATTTCTTTTTCTTTCCTTTTGGCGGTCTGACTACTTTCGTTTTCGTAGCATTTGCTTTCAGAAACAGTTTTCTTTCTATCCAGCTACTTATAGATTTCATTACCCGATTGGCTGCCATTTCACTTTTTGTGAATATCCGCACATCATCGGCATACCTCGTAAAGCGTAATCCTCTTTGCTCCAACTCCTTATCCAATTTATCTAAATAAATATTGGAACACACAACCGAAAGGGGTCCGCCTTGTGGCACGCCTATGGCAGTTGCCTTTTCCAGTCCTTTCTCCATTACCCCTGCTTTCAGATATTTCCGAATCAGATTTAGCGTAGTACTATCATTTACTTGTTCTCTTAGTATCTGAATTAATTTGTCGTGATTTATTTATCGAAAAACTGTTCAATATCAATATCTACCACCCATTCATATCCCTCATTCAGATAGCAGAGCGCTTGTCTGATTGCATCATGACAGCTTCTGCCCGGTCTGAATCCATAACTGTAATCACTGAATATTTCTTCGTATATAGCAGATATTGGCTGTGCAATCGCCTGCTGTATGGTTCTGTCTAATGCTGTTGGAATTCCTAACGGACGTTGTTTCCCATTTTCTTTCGGGATATATACTCTTCGTACAGGTTTTGGCATATAAGTCCTATTTCTAATAGATGTAACGATTGCATCTTTATTTTTCCTTATATAATTTCCCAATTCCTCAACGGTAACTCCGTCAACACCACTTGCACCTTTATTGGCTACCACCTTTTTATGGGCTCTGTTCAGATTTTCTTTTGATAAAATCACTTCAATTAATTCCATTGTTGTTACTCCTCTGATTTATCCTAAGATTCATACATAACACCCCTCTGGATATAAACAGTATTCCTCGGTTACGTTCCTACTTTTCCTGTCCATCCGATTTCTGGCTCATGTATTATTTTAAACATAACGATTCGTACTATAAATCGTTTCCGTGCTTCAGCTTTTACACCTACTATGACATCATCTGACTCCCTCTCCAAACCTTTTTCGACCACACCTTTCGGCATGTGAGTAGGGTCTCCTAAGGTAAGACACTAATCTTTCGTTCCACAACCTCTTGATTTACAACTTCGGTTTACGTTTACCATTCGGGCTTTGGTTTGTAGTGCAACCTTACCCACCTAATCGCCTGATCAAGTTTCTGTTCGTAGGCTCAAGAACTTTGCTACACCACTTCCTTCATCCATACCATTACTGATACCAACTTGTGGTTCACTACACTTGGCGGTAAATACCCGTGACTGGACTTGCACCAGCAAGAGATTAGTGCCATGCTCGGCACACACTGATAAGTGGATTAGAAAAAATTCTAATCCACTTTTTTTGATTTTTTTACAGAAAATCCATCAATTTTTAGTTGGTATATAGTAGGAGCACCTTGATAATTTCATAGAGTAAATTTAATTCTGTCAAGAATAATAGCAGTGATCCATCAATTTCCAGGTGGAAGATTTAAAAGATGAGGGACATAAGGAGAATGAAAATGATTAAAATAGCAGTTATCATTTTATGTATTATAACAATCAGTATGATTGCTTGCATCTTATGTACGTCTGTTATAGCAGGCAAGAGAGCAGATGAGAGTATAGAAAGATATTTTAAGGAACAGAAGAAAGGGTAGAGTTATATGAGAAAAACGGGTGTAGTATCAACGACTGTAAAAGGGGAAGATAATGAATTTTACCATGATATCATATCACTGTTTAAAATATACAGATCTGTGAATTGGAAAATGCAGATAAAAATCAATCAAGTAAAGCAATGCTTTCATACAGAATATGGCACCGATGTAGACGAATTTTTAGATAGTGTTTATCAGGCAGGAATGGACATCAATCTGGATATGGAAGATATGAGGGAGAGGATCGAATCTATCAATCAGGCCAATAAGTATCTGAAGCTGATTGATGAGGCGGTAGAGTTAATGAGGAAATATCACCCACAGGGCGAAAAGTATTATTGGGTACTTTATTATACCTATATGTCAGCTTATAGAGCAGAGAATACAGATGAAATTCTGGATAAACTGGAGCCGCATTTTCCACGGATACCAAGAATGCACAGAGCCACTTATTTTAGATGGCGAGATAAGGCTTTTGAGGCAGTCAGCAATATATTATGGGGATACGAAACAAAAAATCAGCAAATATTGAAACAGGTAAACCAGAATTATCAGGAATAGGTAAATAAAATAGTCAAAGGGCTGGAAAGGAGAAACATGGGAGTTGTTATGAGCATAGATACGGGAAATAAAATGATGAAAACCAACCATTTTATTTTTCATTCGGGAATTAAAAGAAAAGAACAAAAAATTCTTCCTGGAGAAGAAGGGATTTTTTTTAAAGGGATTAACTACTTGGAAAGTAATCAGAGGATTTCCTATTTGGAAGATAAAACCATTGATGACAGGTATTATATTTTGACATTACTCGGAGTAGCCAAGGAACTGGAAAAAGAAGGAATAGAAACTGGTATTTATGAAGGGGGAACCATTCCGATCCAGTTATTAGTCGGACTTCCACCGGGAGATTATGGAAAACAAATTCGGAAATTTCGGGAATATTTTTGGAGGCAAGGAAAAGCAGTTTATTTCTCTTATAAAGGGAAACCATACAGAATACGCTATGAGAGTGTAAATGTATATATGCAGGGATATTCTGCGTATATTTTGGTAGCAAATCAGCTTTATTTACAAGAACAGCCAAAGGTTTTGCTGATAGATATTGGGGGATTTACAGTAGATTATCTGTTGGTCCGGTATGGAGTAGTAGACAGGACAAGAATTGATTCTCTTCCAGAAGGGATTATTATGCTCTATAAAAGAATTATGGTAGGAATAAGGCAGCGCTTTAACCTTTACCTTGAAGAAGCAGATATTGATAATATTCTTTTTAAAAGGAAAACACCGTATTCAGAATTGGTTGTTCGAAGGACGTTTGAAATTGCAGCAGAATATATGGGAGATTTATTAGGTTCTTTTTTAGAATTTGGTATTGATTTCCGAACAACAGTGACTGTTTTTGTGGGAGGTGGAACGGTTCTTTTAAAGGATATTATTGATGAAGTTTGGAAAAGATATCATTCAACATATTATGTTGTTGATGATCCGAGAGCAAATGTAAAAGGCTTTATCAAACAATATATGGCAGAAAAAGCGGGATATTAAGGGGAGGACGTATGGCAAAACAAAATCCGTACAGATTTTCCTTGGGATTTGATGAAGAGGACCCGGATCATCAGGAAGTTGCAAGAATACTAAACCAGTTAGGGCATAGAAAAGCAAAGTTTGTTGTAAAGGCGGTTCTTGCATATCATCAAAACATAGAAGGGAAATTTTCAAAAGAGCAGGCGGTGATAGACAAGAAGCTGGATATACCAAAGAAAAACAGAGTCGTACAATTACAAGATGAATTTCTTCCAACACTGCAAGAGGAGGATATTCTCATGATACAGAAAAATAAAGAATTACTTCAGGAAATGGAGAAAGAGGAATTAGAGGAAAATAAAAGTTCCTATAAAGAAGAACTTTAGAAAGAGAGGAAAAATGCGGAATAGAGTAGAGTATATTTTAGGAGGAATGACAATTTTACAAGGACTGCTTGTGGGGATGGCATGGAATGGAAAGAAATGGGCATTTCTGCTGTTGACATTATTTTTACTTTTGCAGGAAATGGTTCTTATTCTTCTTTTAGTGAGAAAGAGATATCAAAAAAAGTTTTGCCCGAAATGTGGAATTGAGATTATTATTTGGTATCGGATTTGTCCTAATTGTGGACACATATTCAAACCTGGATGTAAAAAAGAAGATTTAACAGAAATGATTGAAGATGCTTTGGACCAAGAGGAAATTGGAGAGTTTGATCAGTTGGAAAATTCGACAGACAGAATGGAGGAAATAGAAGAGTGCATGATTGAAAGATATATACATAATGAAAAAAATATATAAGTTTATTTATGCTGTCTTTTGATGCAAAAACATAATTAGAGTAGTAAAGGAACATTATGCTGTTAGAAGAATTCTAGCAGCTTTTTGTAATTATTACTTAAAAGCAAGTAATAGTAACATAGAAGTAAAACTCTCCGCCTGGAAACGGATTATAGATTAAAAACAGATTTCAGGAGGAGATTTATGGATAAACAAAAACGAACTACTATAGATGAATTTAGTGCATACCTACAGAGTGCAGTAAGAAATACCACTATTAACTATATGAACGATAAAAGTAAGATTAAAGAGCATGAGATTACTTTAGAAGAGGATTTGGAAAATGTAGAAGGAAGGGGAATAGAATGGAATGAAATGATGGAAGCACACGATATTTTTTTGGGAAAGATTGATCCGGAAAAATTGTTTGCTCAGGTGACAGACAATAAACTTTTACATATACTGAAAAGTTTTTCGGCATTGCATATAAAGGTTCTCTGTCTGCGAATATTGTACGAAAAGACATTTGATGAAATAGGAATGGCTATAGGAATATCTGGAAAAAAGGCTGAAAATACCTATTACAACGTAATTAAAAAAATTCGCAGGGAATTAGGAGAAGGAAAAGATGCAGGAAAGAGAATTTGAAGAATTATTATGGAAAGCACGAAATAAGGATAAAAAAGCAGTATTTGAAATTATAGAAATGTACCGTCCTTTGTTGTTAAAATACGCAAAAAGTAATGGGAAATTTGATGAGGACTTATACCAGGAATTGGTATGTGCAGTTTTAAAAAGTATTATAAAATTTCCTATGAAAACAGAAGAATACAATAATTTGTACATTAAGTATTGATATACACAAGATATTGTGATATGATGATTGTGTAGTTATTTATGATATCAGTATAGACTGACATCACAAAGGTATAGTCCTATTTTAAATAGGAGAAAAATTTAGGATAGGGATATATCCACAAGAAAAAGAATGGCATTGATTGTTATTGGACAGTCAGTGCCTTTTTTATGTTGAAAAGGAGGAACAAGGATGGTAAAAAGCAAGAAAATCAAAAAAATGATATGGACGCATGGCTGGGTGGTATTTCCAGTTATTACGGGTAGACCACTACACTATTACTGGAAAGGTAACAAATTCCAAACAGAAGTAGTTAAAAAAATTATTGCTTTGGATGCAAATCATATTGTAGTAGAAGGAGAAGAAAAGACCTATTATATACAGTTTTTTGTAGATGAAGCAGAAAGTTTAAAAGCAGCAGCGTAGAAAAAGGGCAGGATCAAGAAGGGGATTAAAATTCTTGTTCCTGCTTTTTCAAAAGAATAAGAAGAGGTGAATAGAATGAGTTGGATATGTTTTCATATAGAAAATGAAAGATTATTAAAAGCTGCAGTTTCAGAAGAAATAAGAGTAGAGTGTGATAAACTTTTCAGGCAAAGGGGATACGAAGAAAGAGGAAGATGGATACCGGAGAAAGAAGTAATTTTGTCTTATATTGTAGAAGGGGTATATTATGCTGCAGTCAGGACAACGGACCGATTTGGTAAAAGTTTTGTATACGCAGCAGTTTTGCCACTTTGCATCCAGAAAGGAATGTATTACAATCTGTTATGCAATGAGCAATATGAAGGGGAACTACCGCAGGAATGTCAGTGCCCAATGGAAATTTTATTACTGCTAAGTTCTACGGATTCTGTTCTCGCTCAAAAATGGAGAAATAACTGTTGGAATTATCATAAGAAAGAACATTATCAGGAATATAAAACGAATGTAAGGAAACAATCATCAGGATATAGAAAAAAAGAAAATTATAAAAGGGATTTTAGGAGAAAGATAACAACGCAGTCATGGTATAAAGCGGCAAATGTATAAGTACCTAATAGAAATAGAAGACTAATCAATTTATTAAAAAAGGGGTACACAGAGTCGGAGCAATGAGGAAATGCTCTCGAATTTCTGGTACTCCTTTTTTTGTGTGTTACATTTTGAACTGGAAATGTAATTACCATAATTATACTATTTCATAGTTCAAAATTAGAGTTCACAAATACACTGGATTTTATATTTATTAAATAGTTGATACAATCTAAATGAACCACTCTTTTTCTATGTAAAATTATTGAGATCCTATAAAATTTGTTTATTGTAAGCCAGGTTCATTGCCAGGTTCATCACCACTTATATCTGCACTTGGACACCAGACAAGTGTATATTTATCATCATGACCGGTTGTGTTGCAATTTGTGCATCTCCAATAGGTTGTTGTTTTTACTTGGCAATATCCAGGGTGTGTTTTTCCGTGGATGCGTGTAGTGTCTGGTGTTCCATTGTTGACGATATTGGTGTGATGGCCAGATGAACATCCTCCTGCTTTTAAGTCAGATGAGCTTGGCTGATATTCAAATGTTACTAATCCAGCCTGTGTAATTGTGCCGTCTGGATTTTTCTCATTAATAATTTTTTGATTTGTAATCACTTCGTTGCATTCATTCTCTTTGGCAGTGTCGGTGTCACTAGCATAAACTGAAAAAGGAATTACACCTAAAGCTGTGACTGTTAATAATAATGTGAGTATTTTTTTCTTCATTATGATACCTCCTAAATAGTTTATTTTAGATTTCAGTATTAAAATATCACAGGTTTGTAAAAACTAGATTCTTTATTCTATTAAAATATTGTTAAATGGATTTTTTGGAATAGATTTTTCAAAAATGTCATTACGATACTTACTGTGTATATGTTTTTATAAGTGATACAAAAATAAGACTGGTTTCCTATAACATTGCGACCTCTCTGAAATTGACATCGGATTCTTAAAGTTTTACAATGATAACGTAAAGTTTTGTGCATGTGAGTATCTACATGGAGGGCCGCAAAACTGAATAATCAGGGAAAAAAGCAATCAGAAATGGTTGCTTTTTTTGTTGCCCTGAAATAAAGAGGAAGGGAGGATGATGTTTGTTTCATAAAAAATTACAAGTGCATATCGTAGAGAAATTGAGGAAACCACAGTTTAAAATGAAGACTGCCTGGATTCCTCAATTTATGTTTATGGGATTTTTCATGATTACCATGCTGGCGTGGTTTACACAGCCAGTATATGCTGCGGACATCTTTTCTATGGCAAAAGACGCTATGCAGAAAGTGTATAACGATGTAGTAGGAATTGCTACTGTTGCAGCAGTTGTGTGTTCAGCAGTGTGTTTGTTTTTGATGAATTTTTCAAAAAGCGGAAAAACAGTGGATGAGTCAAGAACGTGGCTGAAACGCATTGTCATTTGTTGGGCAGTGTTAATGGTACTTGGAGCGATTGTAAACTACATGGAAGTTCTCGTTCCACAGCAGAACTTTACTGGTTAAAAAACACAATATACCGGAGCCCTCCCGGGAAAAGGAGGTTGATGAAGTTAGTTGGGCTGGTTATTAGAATTATTGATTGAAGGAATCCGGGAAATTTGTTCACAGTTTTTAGTAGACATGATGGACCTCATTACCGGAATGTTCACAGATTTACTATCCTGCAATTTGAGTTTATTTGAAGACTTATTTACAGTAGTAAAAGATTTGTATAAAAATGCTATTCTTCCTATGGGGATTGCAATCCTATTGCTGATTTTAATCTGGCAGTTATTCAAAACCATGTTTGGAAGAGGCGGTGTTGCAGCGGAAGATCCGGTGGAGTTGGTCTGCAGGAGCTTTTTATGTTTATTTATGTTGCTCTTTGCCAGACCAGTAGCAAATTATATTTTGGAAGTGGCTGGTACTCCTTATCAGTGGGTAGCAGGAACAGAAATTGAAGTAAAAAGTTTTTCTGATTTTGTATCTTCTCTGGATCAGGCATCGGCAAGTCTTGGAATTGATGGATTGAGCATTTCCATACTATTACTGATTATGCAGTTTGTCGTTGCATGGAATTACTTTAAAATGCTGTTTATCATTGCAGAACGGTATGTTCTGTTGGGCGTTTTTTCCTATACTGCACCTTTGGCATTTTCGACAGGTGGCTCTAAGGCAACGAATAATGTATTAGCATCCTGGAGCAAGATGTTTGGTGGACAAGTTGTTTTAATCATTATGAATGCGTGGTGTATGAAAATGTTTTTAAGCGGGTATGGAAATTTGACCGCAAGCCACTATGGTTTTACAAAGTTTTTTATTGCAACCTTATGTTTGATTGGATTTTCAAAAGTGTGCTTTAAAATGGATTCTTATATGGCTTCACTTGGAATTAATCTTGGAAGAATGTCGAATGGAATGGGCGCTTTTGGGTTAATGATGGCAGCTAGCAGATTATTCTCATTCGGACATAGCAGTCATAGTACAACTGAGAGTATGGAAAATGGAGAACATACAGGAAATAGTGAAGCAATGGGAACTTCTTCCGGAATGGGAGATGGTGCAGGGCCAATACCAATGAGTACTGGAAATCCTATGGATATGGAAGAAATGGGAGAAGATTACGTATCAGGAAATCCGTTGGAAGAGGGGTATGCGGACAATGCAGATGATGGTAAAACAGCAGACACAGTTTCAGATCAGGAAAATATTCTGGACGAAATGGGAATTACTTCACAGCAAGAAGATATGAAAAATCCAGAAGCTAGTACAGAAAATTATGGACTTGGAGAAGGCGGTGAATTGGTAAAAGGAGAAGAAATTGAACCTACACAGGAACAAGGAAATCTTTCTGACCTGAAGGAAAATTCGGTATCAGAAGTTCCTGCTATGGAAGCAGAAAATACTGGAAGCAGTTATGCAGAAGGTATGTTGGATACAGATAGTATTCCAGTAGAATCTGAAAATGGACAAGAGGTACTGACAGAAGCAGATGGAGCTTTAGATTATCCAAGGGAAGAGGAAACAGCTACATCCGTTGGTATGGATCTGGATGGTGGAACCATTGGTGAAAGTGAAATGGATTTGGAAGGGGTCACAAGCGGCAGTGCTGGAAGGGAATATTCTGCACAGGAAGTTTCAGGCGGAATGGAGACTTCTGGATCTGGCATTTTAAACGAAATTGGAGAAAGTGGTGTTTCGACTTCTAAAGGAGAGTCCGTAATTCCAAAGTTTTCAGAGGAAACAAGGGAACATCCAACAGGTGATTATCTCTCCAGTCAAAATGAGTTTGGACAAGGGGCAGAAAGAAGAATTTCAGATGTTCCGACAACAGGGGAAATGGAAACTAGCGATGTTTTAGGACGAGAGATGCTGATACAAGGACAGAATTTAAGAGAAAGTGTTCTCCCAAACGAGGCAGAAAGAAGTTTGAAACTAGAAGATGGGATTCCAGAAATTCCAAAATCCAGACGTGAATTGCGACAGGGATATGATGAGCGTAAAGACTGGTAGGGAGGTGTAAAATGGCAGAAGAAAGGCATGATACATCACCTCTTGACAATACAGCCAATGCTGCTATCCAGACAGCAAAAACAGCAAAGCAGGCAAAACAGGTTGCAGATGGCATAAAAAATGCAAAAAATGCAGCAAAAGGTGCTCAGGCAGCTTACTCTACGGCAACAGCGGCAGGAGGCAGTGTGGCTGGAAGTACCATTGGAACAGCAATTGCAGGACCTCTTGGAACGGTTGTTGGATTTTTAGTGACAAATAAGACGTTCCAAAAAGTAGTTGCAGCAATTATGGCGGCAATTTTACTGTTCCTATTCATCATTGTGAATTTCATTGGTATTCTGTTTTCCTATCTTGGATTTATGGATGCTAATTCTTTTGCAAATGAAGCGCAGTCAAAAGAACTTGCAGCAATAAGAAGCAGGATTGAACAGGTGCTGGAAGTAGAAGCCTACCAAACAGAGCTGCTATCTATTATTTCTCAGGAACATGATATGAAGCTGCAGGAAATACAGGCAGATTATCAGGCAAATTATAGAGAACATAAATTGACAATCGTAGATGAATATGAGACAAGATTAAAAGATAACCTATCTTATTATGTGGGGATTTTACTGATGCAAAAGTGGGACAGCACCACGCGAAAATCTTTTCTCGGATATTCTGGTGGTCTGGACATGAACTTGGATACAGATTTGAGCAGTCCATATGATGCCTTTTTTGAGGAAGCGGCAAATACCTATAATGTACCGGTAGCACTTTTGATTGCAATGGGGAAAGTAGAGTCAAACTTTGATCCTAATGTAGTATCTGGTGCAGGTGCAATTGGCATTATGCAGTTAATGCCTGGAACTGCTGCTTCACTGGGAGTAACAGATCCGTATGATCCTAGACAGAATATCATGGGGGGAGCCAAATACGTTGCAGAGCTTATGGAAATGTTTCAGGGATATGAAAATGCTTTGGAATTGGTTATTGCTGGATATAATGCAGGTCCGCAGGCAGTCATCAATGCCGGATATCAGATTCCACCGTATACAGAAACCCAGAACCATGTAAAAAAGGTAATGGGATATATTCAAATACTGGAACAGCCCAGTGGAACGGGAAGTTCCTCTGATACCGAAGGGAGTCCAGAGGAATTGGAAAAGTCATACCAACTGTTAAAAAATGCGGTGACAGAATATGTGCCGCAATTCTTTTCATGGTCTGTAAGCAATACGGGAGAGCAGTCATCTGTAAAAACAGTCTATTATGTGATAACAGAAGCTGGAAAGACAGAGATTACAAAAGAAACTTATCTGACTTTAAAGGAAAGTGGACAGAATGTGCAGATGGAAGAGCAAGAAGTAGGTGAAAAAACGGTGGAATATACATTGGCTTTACTATTGAGTTCACAGTTATCTCAAAACGGAAACAAGTATGAGTATAAGTATGTACTGGATCAGGGGACATTTGAGTTGGTCTTACGGGTTCTTCAGATTATGCAGGATGGAGTTGATGCGCTAAAGGAAGCAATATTTTCCCTATTTTCATGGACGGATTTTGTGACAGGAGGTGGGGTTGATGATTCATTGATTGGAAATATTGATGTTACCGGAGATAAAATCCGATATGATACGGTTGAAAACTGTGTGAAAGAAGTCACTTATTTTAATCAGACAGAAGAACCGTGGGCAAGCCTTCCTTATGGAACAAGCAATGTTGGTGCTGCCGGGTGCGGACCAACTTCTCTGGCGATTGTAATTTCCACTTTTACTGGCCAGAATGTAACACCGGAAATCACGAAAACTTTTGCAGAGCAAAATGGAGAATATGTACCCAATGTAGGCACCAGTCATTCTTTTGTGAAAAATGCGGCAACTCACTGGGGATTGACTTGTGAACGGGTAGGAAAAGACCGTATGGATTATGTGGTGGAATCCTTAAAAGAAGGAAAACTGGTTGTTGAAATCTGTGAAGCTTATACGATTACCGGAGGAAGTAGTGGACACTTTATTGTACTTACCGGAGTGACCACAGATGGACATATCACGATTGCTGATTGTGCAAGCAGAGAAAGAACTGGAAAACTTTATAGCGTAGAAACCATAAAAAGTTATGGAAGGGATTTGTCGGAAGGAGCTTTTTGGATTATTGGAAAGTAGGAACAAAATGAGTAAAAGAATTGTTTTTGTGCTTATATGTACAATTTTTTGGATGATGTTTTCTGTTCCGGTCATGGCGGTATCTATAGTGGAACTTCCCGTTATCACCAAATGGGAAAATGGAAACGGTTATGATGAAAAAGGAAATCGTCTGGAAGATACATGGGCGTATGATTCTGTCCATGAAGCAGGAAGATATGTCCTGTTTGGGAAGAATGGAGAAGTGTTAAAAAAATCAGAGGATTGGAAAAAGAAAGAGCAAATAAGTGAAAACTTTACAGTGACAAACCAAAATACGGGAATCTTGGCAATACGTGCGGAAGTATATGAGGAATTTTCAGGAACCGTGAAGGGGAGTGTAAAGGAGAAAAGCGGAATAGAATATTTGTTTGAACTGTGTGAAGCCAATCAGTATAGTACAAACTTAGAACTGGCACCTGGAGATTATCACTTATCTGTAGATGCAGTGGAGAAGGAGCGTCTGTATAGAGTACTATATGACGAAGCGAAATTTAGTATGCAAGAAGCAGAAGTAAAAATTGAAAACCTTCAGGTAACAGGGGAATGTATTGGAATGGCAACAGACACAGAAGATATGCGATCATCTGCAAATGCGCCACAGACAGAAAAAATGGAAACCGATGGAGTTTCAGAAGAGCTGTTAAAGACTATAGGAAAACTTATTATTCCTGTAGTGATTATTTCCCTTGGGGGATATCTGTTTGTGCGGAAGAAAAAGCAACCATATACATAGGAGGCAGAAAATGTCAGAACGAGAAAAAGTAGATACATATACCATACCGCCTAATTTTGCGGAATCAGGAAAATGGTTTTCCGGAAGAGTAAGTGCGGGGAATGTAGTTGAAGCGGCAGTGATGTCGCTTATTTTATTAAAAATTTTGCTGCAAGTACCGGTGGATGGCAGAACCAAAATTTATCTGGGAATTATATTTATTCTTCCAGTTGTCATTTTTGCTGTGATAGGTGTGCAGGGAGAACGATTGACAGCCTATTTGTTTCATATTTTATGTTTTTTAAAAAATAGAAGAGTTCTTACAACACCAAGCGGGAGGTATCAGTTGGAGAGAAAACGGCGGATAGAAAGAAGAGAGCATAAACGCCGTAAGAAAGGAGGAGATAATCATCAGTCAGGAAATAAAGGAACTGGAAGAACGGTTAAAAGAGGCAAAAAAGGAAGAAAAACGTCAGCAAAAAGAAAAGAAAATTTTGGAGTCGGAACAAAAGAAAGCTGAAAGGCGGCAGTTATTGGAAGAGGAAAGGATACGAAAACAGCAGAAGAAAGAAGAACATCAACTGCAAAAGCAGCTTAATCAAGCAGAGTATCCGAGAAAACCAGTAAGAGAAAATACGCAGTCAGAGATACGGAGAAAGAAAAAATCAGAAGAGTTAGAAGAAAAACAGGATTTTCTTCCAGTTACATGGGCATCCTCTTATCTTCCGATTGAGAAAATAAAAGATGGGATTATTTATACAGCAGATCACCGGTATGTGAAAATTGTAGAAGTCCTGCCGATTAACTTTCTGCTCCGTTCTCCAAGCGAACAGAGAAACGTTGTATTTTCTTTTTTGAGTTATTTAAAGATTGCACCAGTCAAGCTGCAGTTTAAAGTTATTTCCAAAAAGGCCGATATTTCGGAATATTTGGAAAAAATACAGCAGGAGATTGAGGCAGAAGAAGACGAACAGTGCAGGGTCCTTCAAGAAGATTATGCACGTCTCATCCGTTCTATAGGTACCAAAGAAGCGATTACAAGACGATTCTTTCTGATTTTTGAGTTTCAGTCTTATGATGGGAACCGTAAACCAAAAGAAAAAGAAGTGTACCATTATATGCGGACAACAGTGCAGACTGCAAAAAAATATCTGGCGATATGTGGCAATGTAGTATTAGAACACGAAAACGAGTCCCGCTTTTGTGTAGAATTGTTTTATCAGTTGCTGAATAGAAGGACAAGTGTAACCGTTCCTTTTTCAGAACGGATAAAATTGGTTACCCAGTGGTATCAGGAGGAGAATGGAAAAGAGAGTCTTCCCCATATTCCGGTAACCGAATTATTTGCCCCAAAGACATTGAATTTTAAGCACAGGAACTGTGTGGTATTTGATGGGGTATATCATACCTATTTGTATATTCCTTCTGGAAAATACCGGATGCGAGTTCCGGCAGGCTGGATTTCTCTGATTATCAATGCGGGCGAAGGAATTGATGTTGATGTGTTTTTCTTTAAGCAGGATAAAGGAAAAAGTGTGGAGCGTATTGGACGAAGGATACGTCTGAATCGCTCAAGATTAAAAGAAACTTATGACACCAATAGCGATTTTGATGATCTGTCAGAGTCTATACGTGCCGGTTTTTACCTAAAAAAAGGGCTAAGTGGAAATGAAGAACTATATTACATGTCTATGCTGATTACCATTACCGGTTATACAGAAAAGGAAGTGGAGTGGCGTGCGAGGGAAATGGCAAAACTGTTAAATTCACAGGATATCGGAACTGCAAAATGTACATTCTCTGAAGAAAAGGCATTTTTATCGTCCCTTCCACTTTTGAATCTGGACAAAAACTTATACCAGAAATCAAAACGAAATGTTCTGACTTCCGGTGTTGCAGCGTGTTATCCTTTTGTAAGTTATGAAATGTCAGATCGGGACGGGATATTAATGGGAGTGAATAAAGCCAACAATTCCCTTGTAATCGTTGATATTTTTAACAGTGAAATTTACAAAAATGCGAATATTGCGATTCTGGGAACCAGTGGTGCCGGAAAAACATTTTGCCTGCAGCTTATGGCTTTGAGAATGCGTAGGAAAAATATTCAGGTATTTATTATTGCACCGGAAAAAGGACATGAACTAGCAAGGGCATGTAAAAATATAGGTGGGGCATATTTGAAGATTGCCCCAGGTTCCCAATATGGAATCAATATCATGGAGATACGGCCAAGTGATCAAAGTGCAAGGGTAATTTTAGACGGACAGGCTTCAGAGCGTTCAGAACTTGCTATGAAGATTCAGAGCCTGCATATTTTCTTTACTATTTTAATTCCGGATATTACCCATGAAGAGCGTCAGCTCTTGGATGAGGCCTTTATCATTACATATCAGAAGAAAGGGATTACTCATGATAATGCAAGCTTGTGGAATCAGGAACAACCAGGGAAGTATAAAGAAATGCCAATTTTGGGAGATCTTTATCAGGTGCTTTTGGAAAAAGAAGAAACCAGACGTATGGCAAATATTTTAAACCGGCTGGTAAATGGTTCTTCTTCGAACTTTAATCATCAGACAAATATAGATTCTGATAACAAATATATGATACTGGATATTTCAGAAATGCAGAGCGACTTGGGACTTGCTACCTTTACGGCCTTGGATTTTGTATGGTCAAAAGCAAAAGAAGACCGTACAAAAGAAAAGGCTATTTTTATTGATGAATGTTGGGCACTTTTATCAACAAACGAATTGACGGCAAATTATATTCTTGAAATTTTTAAGACGATACGTGGGTATGGAGGCGCTGCGGTATGCGCCAGTCAGGATTTGGAAGACTTTTTCTCTTTAAAAGGCGGAAAGTATGGAAAAGGTGTCTTAAACAACACAAAGACAAAGATTATTCTGAATCTGGAGCATAAGGAGGCAGAAGTCGTAAAAAAGGAATTGGATTTGTCTGAAGCAGAGATGCTTGCTATTACCCGATTTGAGAGAGGAAATGCACTGATTTCCACTAATAATAACAACTTGTTAGTAGAATTTAAGGCAAGCCGGTTAGAAAAAGATTTGATTACAACAGACCGGAAAGACTTAAAGGAACTTAAGGAACGGTTGGAGAAGTACGGGGAAACAGCCTATGAGAAAGGGGGAATGTCCAAATGATTGTAGAGGTATCGTAACCATAAAATGCGTATAGATTACGCAATCAGAAATTCAGGTTGATAGAATACGTAATTTATACGCAATCCTAAAATGGAAAGGAGAAAAATTTTGGAACATGTAACAAATCAAAAACAGGTAGAACGTCAGATACTGGAACTTGTTAAAACTTATAATGTCTTATATAAAAGGCAGATTTATGCTTTTTTTGCAGTAGATGGAAAAGAGAAATTTGTAGGAAAAGCACTGCACACGTTATTGAAAGAACATTTGATTTATATAAACGAAGTCACAAAAACGGTATCCCAACATGAAGATGCCTATCAGTTGCGGGAAAAAGGCACATTAAAAGCATTCTGGGTTCTTCTTTCTTTGATGGAACAGAAAAAAATCGAACGACATTTCTTGGCAGAAAAGGAAGAGTATCCAATTCGTATTGTATTTGTGGGGAATGCGGAAATTTACGATATTCTTTATATATCGGAAGCTGAGATCCAACTGGTAAATCAGTTGTTTTCCAGACAGAAACTGGACGGGTGTGGACATGTTGTTATTGTGGAAAATCCGGAGGAAATCCCACAGATAGAAATCCCAAATGTGATAGGTTTTTGTACGGTGCAGGAAGAAGAAGGAGGGGTGGAATATTATAGGAGGGAATAGCGAAAAAGAAGGAATACAAAGACTAAAAGAACAATTGGACGAGGGACAGAAAACGGCAGGATATGTGGAATCCATGCTTGCAGAAGCACGCAATCTATTACAGGCGTATGCCAGGAAGTGCGTCAATATTCATTTTGAGAACTTGAATGATATGGTGCTGGAAGCCGCAAAGAGCTCTGAAATCCTGACAGAAAAGATGCGGAATCTTGTTCTCCAGATGACACTTGATAAGAGAAAATATGAGCAATACCAATCGGATCTGGTATTGATACATGGGATTGAGATTGCGTATGAAGAGAATATTCTAAGTATTTCCCTTCCAGCACTGATACCGCACCGGAAAACAGAGTATACAAATTACATTTATAAACCGTTGTATACAGCTTTTCAACACTGGTGTATCGAACGGGCAGAACAGAATAAAGAGATACCGGAATACAGAGCATGTACCGTCTGCTTTTCTCATATTTATGATTGTAAACGCCCGATATATAGGGTACGAGATCATGACAATATTGAAGAGAAGCATGTGTTAGATGTGATATCTAATTTCTTCCTGACATCGGATAGTGGATGCTATACAAATGTGTATCACGAAACACGGTTGGAAGATGTGGAACGCACAATGATTTATCTGTTGACACCGGAAAAATTTCCGTTGTGGCTTTACGAAAAACAGCAAAATTTGGTATCGAAAAATTGACAGAGAACACATACTGAAATTTCGATAAGATAATATGACGGGTTTTTCCGTAAATTAAAGCAAAAGGAAGTGGAAAAGGCAGGTGGGAAATACCCAGGTATGAGAAGGATAGGGTACAGAGATGGATAAATGGGAGACATTGGAAAGAAAGGAAAAAAAGGGCGATATACTCCTGAAAATGATTGCAATTTCAGGAGAGATGCCGGCGAATTTGCCGGAGAAAATTGTGGGTTCTAAATCCTATACAGCCAGTCTGATTACCGACTTAAAGAAAAAAGGATATCTTCTTTTACGGTATAGAGAAGGACTGCGTGGATATGTTCTGGGAAAGAAAGGGAAAAATTATCTTTTGCAGGATTATCGTCAAGAGGTTGGAAGTTATCTTATAGGGGCAAGCGAGACAAACCATGTGAAATCAGAACTGGAAAAGCGGTTACGCCTGCACCGCATGAGTCAGATATGGGGGTACTTTTTTATGCATGGGAACCTGATTTTTGCAACAGAGAAGCCTAAGATTTTTACACAGGATTGTTACGGGAAAACATCTTTGGGGACCTATTATGGGAGTCAGGAATTAAAGCAGGGGACGGATCAGGTTAAGGGTTCCAGAGCCTGTGGCCTCTACATGAAAAATGAGGAAGTTTTTGTGGTTTACAACAGTATGGGGAATCTGATGAAATGGTCAAAGAAAATGGAAACAGCTATGCGGTGTTGGGTAGAACGCAATTTGCTGAAGACAGGAATTACATGGCAAGGAAAAGCCATTTTGTTCGGAGACTCCATGAAATTATTGAGAAAGATACTCCTTAGCAGTGGTGGTGTGAAACAGGAGCTGTTCCAGACGGATGATGTGTATGAACAATATTATTTTGTGCCGCAAGACAAGGAGGGGGCTTATCTTCAAATAGAGCTGCTTACAGATAAGGAGAGAAGTCATGCTTTTTCCACTTTTTTAGAGACCATACTAGACGAAGTGGAAAGAAACGAGTTCCCGATTTATGCGGGGCTGAAAAAGGGAATTCCTGTTTATTTTGTATATGAACTGGAACTGAGAAAACTTCAAATGGTCAAACAGGATATGGAAAGACGCGGAAGGGGTATGGCGGTATGCTTTGATTATCAACAGGAACTGCTAAAAGATTATTATGGAGAGGGGGTGGAGATAATGGTACTGGATTGTGAAAAGGTAAAGCAGTATCTGTTGGCTATGGAGGTGTAGGCAGGTATGGTTTCTATGGAAGCACTATAGGAGGTGACGGAGACCATGCAGGATCAATTTCGGACTGGAAGTGTGACTGTGGATAGAATGAGCCGCCTACATATTTCAGGAAATATCATACCGGTTACCTGGTATAAAACCATTCGAAAATCAACAGGAAAGCCCAACTTAAATGCAATCATCATTTTGGCGGATATTGTATATTGGTACCGTCCGACAGAAGTGCGTGATGAAATGACAGGAGAACTTGTAGGATTGAAAAAGAAATTCCATGCAGATCTTTTGCAGCGAAGTTATCAGCAGATTGCAGACCAGTTTGGGATTACGAAAAGAGATGCAACAAATGCGGTAGTAGAACTGGAAAAAATGAAAGTGATCAGACGTGTTTTTCGGACACTTCATGTAAATGGGCAGCAAGTGCCAAATGTATTGTTTCTAGATTTGAACGTGGACATATTGGAAGCCCTTACCTATCCGGATCACGAGCAGGGGTGTCACTTAAATGGGGGATACCCCTCCCTGAAAAAGGAGACAGGTATCACGGATACCGGGGGAATGGAGTCTCCATTTTGGGAGAGAGAGGTATCCTATATCGGTGAGACAAATACAGAGAATACAAACAGAAAATTCAGTACAGAGAGTTCCTCTTTGTTTCAAATCGAAAAGGAAGTCAGGGAACAGATTTCTTATGGGGCTTTAAAACATGATAATCCCTATAATATGCAGATAGATGAATTGGTAGGTATCCTGGTAGATGTGAAAACCTGTTCTGCAAAAACGATTCGGGTAAATCGGGAAGACAAGCCAGCTGAGATTGTAAAAGCACAATTTCAAAAAATCGGAATGGAGCATATACAGTTTGTTTTAAACTGTATGGAGAAAAACACAACAAAAGTTACGAATATGCGGGCTATGTTGATCACTGCTCTCTATAATTCTGTAAATACGATTTCCAGTTACTATAGCAGTCTCTATAACTACCACAGATCATACGGTGTATTAGAAAAAGGAGAGGAGGAATAGAACGAAAGAGAAAAAAGAACAGAGAGACAGATGCAAGAAAATCGGTTTTGGTGTTCTGCTTGCCACATTAACTGTCTATTTTGGAGGTTTTTTAGAAAGGTTGTCTCATTCAGTTGTAGTACTAAACCCGTTTGTATGCATTTGGAGAGGCTTTACAACAGCAACAGGACTTCAAAGTTCCGTAGTAGCATTTTTATGTATGCTGCTTTTGGGTATGCTCATTATCTGGAGAGGAAAGGAAAAGGATATTTCAGAAACAGATGAACGGAACTTTGATTATTCGGTAAAGGGAACCTATGGTACAGCCGGATATATGAAGCCGGAGGAACAAAAAGAAATTTTAAACGCAGACCAGAACTTACAAGACGTTCTGGGGATTATTTTTGGAAAGGATTTAGAAAATGGAGAATACGTAAGCCTTCCGATAGATTCCAGACTGAATAGGAATCTAGCAGTTTGTGGCAGCCAGGGAAGTATGAAATCAAGAGCGTTTGCAAGAAATATGGCATTGCAGTGCGTGCGTCGTGGAGAGTCCATGTATCTTACCGATCCAAAATCAGAGTTGTATGAAGATTTAGCAGGATATTTGCGGGAAGAGGGCTATATTGTAAAACAGTTAAATCTGATAGACCTTGTAAACAGTGATGCCTGGGACTGTCTTGCGGAAATTGATGATGGAAGCCTGATAGATGTGTTTGTTGACGTCGTGATCCGGAACACAACTGATAAATTTGACCATTTTTATGATAACGTAGAAATGGATTTGCTGAAAGCGCTGTGCCTGTATGTATATGAAGAATATCCAGTGGGGAAAAAAACATTTCCAGAAGCATATAAACTGCTGCTGAATAAATCGGTAGAAATGCTAGATGCTATCTTTGAACGTCTGCCGACAACACACCCGGCAAGAGGACCATATCAGCTTTTTTCAAAGGCAGAAAAGGTAAAAGGAAATGCGGTATTGGGACTTGGAACCCGTTTGCAGATTATGCAGAATAAACTGGTACAGCAGATAACCAGTCATGGGGATTTTGACCTGACACTTCCGGGAAAACAAAAGTGTGCTTATTTTTGCATTACATCAGATCAGGATTCTACATATGATGTTTTGGCAACACTGTTTACCTCATTTCTTAGCATCAAATTGGTGAGACTGGCAGATCGAATGGAAGATCGGAAACTTCCGGTTCCCATGTGCTTTATCTTAGATGAATTTCCGAACATCGGAGTGATTCCGGATTTTAAAAAGAAATTGGCAACCGCACGAAGCAGGGGAATCGGCATGAGTATTATCTTTCAGAATATCCCCCAGATGATGAACCGATATCCGGAAGGACAATGGGAAGAAATACTTGGCGGTTGTGATATGTCTTTATTTTTAGGGTGCAATGATATGACAACTGCTACTTATTACAGTTCCCGTTCTGGAGAGATTACGGTTTCCGTTGCATCTATGCGGAAAAGCTATTATACTATACGCATGACAGATTATGTGCCGGAATACGCAGAGACTTCTTCCGTAGGAAAAAGAATGCTGCTGCTTCCTGATGAAGTATTACGTTTTCCCATTGATCAGATGCTTTTGATTATCCGTGGACAGAAAGTGCTAAAACTTCGGAAAATGGATTATACGGAACATCCAGATGCAAAACATCTGAAGTTGGAAAAAACAAATGAACATATTCCGAAATGGTATCGGGAAATGGAAGCAGAAAAAAATCAGTTTCAGATATTGGAGCAGGAGAGGGAAGCGGTTGAGCGTTTTGAAAGAAAACAGGCAGAAGAAAGCAGGGAAGAACAGGAATCGGAACCTCTGACATTACAAGGGGAACCGCCGAAAAAGTCTGTAAGGAAAAATGAAAAGCAGACAACTGTATACAAAGTAGAAGATTTGTTTCAGAAAAGTACAGATGGAGGTGGAGATTAAGGCTGTATGAATATGGAGAAAAATGCACTGGTAAAATATACTTTTTTAAAATTGCTCTTAAGAGAATTTGGGATCTACATCAGGGAAACAGAAGTAGAAAAGGCTGACTTGGCAAAACAGTGTGTGGAGATTTATGATACACCGGAAGAATTCTATGAAAAGACAAACTGGGATAAAGACAATCCAGAGCAGAGCAGTTTCCAGTATTTGGAGGAGAATCAAATCTGCCGGAGAATCCAGGGAAAAATCTGGTATTTTTCCCGTATCCGGTGGGAAGAAGGTTTAAAAAAGTTGGAAAATTGAAAAGCGATTGCAAAAATAAGAAATTGCGATAACATTGCAACACAATCGGAATTGACAGGCAAAACGGAATGTTTTATGATGATAGTGTAAATAATCAGGCACAGAAAGCAGCCAGAGGGCTGTTTTTTTGTGCCTTTTTTGATGAAGAAAAGGAGGCTGTATATGGCAGAAACGAAAACAACAATCACAGAAGAAGTAAAAAATGAAATTCCAAGAGCAGTAACACAAAATTCAATCCTGACGATTGAAGTCGATGCTTCGATTGAAAGTACACAGGAAAAAGAAGAGGCAAAATGGCATCAGTTGTTAAATGCCCAGCGAACCCGGAAAATCCTGACTGGTCCGTTAAGTGGTATTGAGAAACTGGAAAGCGGCTGGACAGTAGCAGTCACTTATTTTAATGGTTACCGGATTTTAATCCCTATGTCTGAAATGATGATTAACTTAAAAGGAGACGGAAGGGAAAATGCGGATACATTGAACCGCCAGGTAAGGATTGCTAATAATATGCTTGGGGCAGATATTGATTTTATTATCAAAGATTTAGATGAGGCTTCCAGAAGCGTAGTGGCATCCCGAAAAGATGCGATGCTGCGGAAACGACAGATTTTCTATTTTACAGAAAATGAAGAGGAGCAGCCAATGGTTTATCCGGGAAGGATTGTGGAAGCCAGAGTGATTGCGGTAGCGCCAAAAGCGGTCCGGCTGGAAGTATTTGGTGTAGAATGTTCTGTACGTGCAAGAGATATGGCTTGGGAGTGGATGCCAGATGCAACGGAGAAATTTCAGGTAGGAGATCTGGTACTTGTCTGTGTGAATAAAATAGAAATGCCAGATGCTGAGAGTATGACTGTATCGGTAGATGCAAAAGGAGCAACAGAAAATACCAATAAGGATAATTTAAAGAAATGTCATCGTCAGGGAAAATATTCAGGGATTGTGGTTGATGTTTATAAGGGGACATATTTTATCCGCTTAGATCTTGGAGTAAATGCCATTGCCCATGAATGCAATATGGCTTCTCTTCCGGGGAAACGGGATAAAATTGGATTTGTTGTGACAAGAATTAATGAAACATCTGAGGTGGCAGAAGGCATTATTACAAGGTTAATAAAAAAATACTCCTAAAAAATGAAAAAATTTTTGAAAACCTATTGAACCAGGAAAACCAGATTTTTTATAATGCATGATATAGACGAAAACAGAAAGGGGAAATTCGATGAAGAAAAAGAAAAATAGAAAGCAACTTTCAGAAGTAATCTGTCCATATTGTGGGAAAAAGGCAGTTTTAAGGCCGGCTTCTTATCTATATGGGGAAAAAAGAATTTTTACCCCGGAAACAATGTTTTATGTGTGCAGTGGCTATCCGGAGTGTAATGCTTATGTTTCAGCAAACCAGAAAAATAACAGACCGCTTGGGACTATGGCAGATGGGGAACTTCGAAACCTTCGGATACAGGCACACCGTGCATTAAGGGAAATTTGGACACAGGGATATATGACAAAAAACAGTACGTATCATTGGCTAAGTGGGAAACTGGCGCTTCCGGAGAAGGAAACACATGTTGCCATGTTTAGTACATATCGCTGCATGGAAACCATACGCTTAGCCAATGAACTGTTGGAAGAACGAAAAGAGATGGAAAAAAGAGAACAAAAAGGCAAGCCGAAAGGAGAAACAGAATCGCATGATATTAAAAGCCACGGAACACGATATGTATCGGCTTCTGGACTATAAAGAAAAATGTCTGATAAAAGCAGGAATCTGTTTGGGAGTTTCTGGATTTCTTGGACTTTTCCTGCTTTTTTCCCATTGCCTTTGGGAAAGTATCTGCGTATTCCTGCTTCTTATGAGTTGGGGATTTTATCTGGTCAGGGAAGCGCTGGACGCAAATGGAAGGATCATGCAGACGAAAGGCTGTTATATGAAACTGGAAGAGGACTGCTTAGTAATCCGACAGCCACAGAAAAACGAACATTATGAAATCTGTCGGATTTTTTACAGGGAAATGGAAAAAATTGTAGAAGGAAGCCGTAAGGGAATTCCAGAATTTTATATTGTAATCCGAAAAATGAAGGAGGAAGAACAGGAAAGTTTTATTTTACTTGATAAAAAAGAGAGAGATACCCTTGTTTTCCAAGTGCGTTCTTTTGGGTATGAGAAAGAGGCATTCCGAAAATTTTATTTAAAGTTGAGGTGGCTGGTACCTGGAAAAGTGCGGATTATTGGGACAAAAAAACAGACAGTTTGGAAACAGAAACCTAAGAAACACATACTAGGACCGGCATTTGCCGGCTTTCTTTTTTATCTGCTACCTAAAATTGTTCTATGTTTATTTTTCTAGTTTTGGAAATATAAAAAAGAAATGGAGATGGATATGCAAAAAAGATGGAGGCATCGTTTGGAAAACATGATGCAATACGTGATCAAAAAATCAGAAGGAATGGGGGACATTCCTTTTCTATTTCGGGAGAAAATGTGCAAAGCAGGCCTTTTCTCTTTTTTTATTGCTGTGGTTGGCACATATATGGGACTGCAGTTTGACGAAGCAGGTTTTTTAATCTTGACTTGGATTTTGGCGGTGTTTTCTTTCTGGCAGATTTTTCGATTTTTAAAGATTGGGAGAACCGGGAACTATGAAATGTTGGAAGCACGGATCTTTGCGATAAAAGGAAAACATTATCCGGGAAGGAATTATCAGGTAACAATTCAGGATAAAGAAGGAAAAATGATCCGTATTTGGATACCGAAAGAAAAGAATTTTATAGTGGGGAAAAATTACCGCTTCTATTTCAAAAAAATGGAGCAGATACAGGGAAAGACAGAACAAGTAAAAGAGTGCAGATATGAAATTTTCTATGGAATGGAAGAAATTCAGCAGGAAGAACGGTGAAAAAAGTGTGGTTCGAACCCACACTCTTCCTCTCGTGTCGCCATGCACGAAATAATTTAGAAAAGGAGAGATGTATATGGCAGGAAAAGAAATGAAAGGAACTGTAAAATGGTTTAGTGCAAAGAGAGGATATGGTTTCCTTGTAGACGCAGATGGTGTTGATTACTTTGTACATTACAGTGAAATCCAGTCAGAAGGTTTCAAGACCTTGAAGAACAATATGGAGGTATCCTTTGTGGCAGAAGAAGATGAAAAAGGACGAAGCCTTGCAAAATGTGTGGTTCCGATTTTGGCAGAAACGCCAAAAGAAGAATAACTGATTGGAAAGGGAGGGGCAGATACCAAATGTGTCTGCTCCTGATTGAAATAAGGAAGTGCGTACAGAAGAAAAATTGTATTTATCACTAAATATATGAATGTAAAGATTGACATATACTATATGTTGTGCTAATCTTTAAATGACTTCATTTTATGTGGAAATATAAAAAAGTTTCCATAAGTCAAATTTTATTCCGGATTTATTTCTGGAAGAGAACTTTTAACAACTGTTTTAAAACGCATAGATCGACAGACACAAAAAGACAATGGCTCTTTTTTGTGTCTTTTTTTGTGCGTGAAAGGAGGAAAGCATGCAAAAACCAAAGAGGAAGGAGAAGAGGAATGTGTCAGAGAAATAATGTACAACAATCAAGAAACCAGCAGAAAACAAGAAATATAAAAGTTTCTGTATATCTGCCAAAAGGAAGGAGGAGAATGTATGCAGACAAGTATTCTTTGGGAAGGGAGTCTGCCAAGTAAGGAGGAAATGGAACAGATGAAACGGGAAGGTTATCAGTTTCAAATCGTAGACGGTGGATGGAAGATTTGCTTAAAACTGCACCTTACACCTACTGGAAGATATTTTGCAGATGGTTTCTCAAAAGCATTTTCTAAGGAAGTAGAATTGCATCAATATCTGGAACAGGTTGAAAAGCGTGCAGACTGGTTTGAAGTTCCAAGCAAAGACCTTCGCATATATGAAATCGGTCAAGTATTAGACAATCCTAAAAGTGAAGCGGAATGTACCTGCATGGAAGTGCTGACAGATACAAAAAAACATTCCCACCTTTTGCTGAAAACGGACCAGGAAGAAGCATATCAGTTAGGAAGTTCTGCGATTGCTACATTAGAAAGCAGAGCAAGGATCAGCGGTGCAGCATTGTCCAGTGTAGAGCCAGCAGTACTTGCAGAAATATTAAACCAATGTTTGAAGGTTGCGAAAGGAAAAGCATTGCTTCGTATTTCGGAAGGAAAGGTACGGGCAGTACATTCTGCAGAGAAAAACGGATATCAGGTCTATCCTTTGCCGGAGGTATTTATGCTTGCCAGTGTTTATATTCGGGGTGAGTATAAAAAAAGTACTTTTTTAGAAGGCTATGCAGATCAGACAATGGTATCGGCTATTTGGCAAATCGAAGATCAGCGCTTAGAGGAAGTGTATGCAGAAATCATGGAAAAGTATGGAAAACAGGTAAAGGAAAAACTGACAGCGACTATACGAATTACGTCTTCTGACGTAGCGGCGTCTGGTGCCAATATTTTCTACAGCCTGATGGAAGGAAAACGGAAGATTGCACTTGGAACAGATATGCGTATGCGGCATAACAATTTTGTAGAATTTCAACAGTTTACAGAAAATCTGCTTTCAACCTTTGAATGCTATAAAAGTGCATTGAAAGGAACCGTGGAAAAACTATGTGCGATTTCTATTGAGTATCCGGTCAATACCATGATTGGAATTATGACAAAGCAGGGATTTGGAAAGAAAAATGTTGCGGAGATTGTAGATCGCTTTAAAGCGACTTTTGGTGATGTACCGTGTACGGCATATGAAGTATATTGTGGGATTGGAGAAATTCTTTTTCTGGCACAAAGCAAAGGGGTATCTGGCAGATCCATGGTAGAACTGGAAGAAAAAGTTGCCAAATGCCTAAGTATGAAGTGGCGGGAATACGACATCCCAGGTGAGCTTGTATATTAAGAGCCGGCAGCAGATAGGAGAGAAGTTGAATGGAAACAAAATGGAATGGGCAGACCATAGAAACTCTTTTGGTAGGAAATTATTTGAATACTTTGTGCATTTCCTTAAAGGAAAAAGAACTTTTGAAGGAAATGGGAAAATGGGAAAAAGCGATTTGTGACAGATTTACATTTTTGTGTCTAAGTTGGATAAAGGTATTATCAGACTTTACCGCAATGGATGAAAGAAATGAAGCGTCTGTCATGCTTGCAAAAGAAATTTTTGAACAGGATATAACCTTTCCAGTATTGGAAGAAAGAAGGGAAAAAACAAGCACATATCCCCTGTTAAACGAAGTAAATGCACAGGAGGTAGCCGCTGTTTTTTCCGTATATCTGGAACAAGATGCAGAAAACAGATATCAGGAGTTCCTTTTAAAACTTCAGAAGGAACACCGTACTTTGCAGCAGAATTTTACCAGAGTTGCAATGGAATGGCTTCAGAAAGTAGGAAAGGAAAATCCAAACCTTTCCTGGATCAGAGAGCTACCGTTTTGTCTGCCATGTATATAGGAGAAAAGTATGAGTTATAAAAAAGAGAAGAAAGAACTTGGCATTTATTATGCAAAAATGCTGGTTTTTATTGCTGAGGAGATTATAGCTAAAAATGTAGGAAATGAAAAGGCGGGAATACAGAAAACGTTTTCTGATTTACAAAGGTGTGGTGGAAGTGTCCGTAAAAATATGACCTATCTGGTTACCCACTGGATTTACCGTTTGTCAATGTTCACACCATGGGAAGAGGAAGAACTGTGGGCAGTGGATATGGCGAGAGAAGCATTTGCACATCCGGTAATACTTCCAAAATGCAGCAGAAAGCGTATTTTCAGAGCTACCAAGATAGAAGGAAAACCGGAAAAGCAATTGGAAATCATTTTAAGACAACTTACAGGTTCTGAAAAAGATGGCTTCATGAAAGCATTTTGGCTGGAACTTATCACTATGAAGAAAGAAAAACAGCAGATACTCACAGAATTTCTGTTGGAATGGCTGTGGGTAGAGTGTAAAAAGGAGCAGGCAATGGAAAAGATACGATATTGGGCATCTTCCTATTGTCTTCCATTTGTATAAAAAAGAAGAAAAGGAGAAAAAGAATATGAGAAATGTACCAAAATGGGCGAAAGGGAATGGATTTGCAAAACGTTTTTTTAAATGGCTCAGAAGAAAAAATCAAGGGGCACTTCTGACAGAAGACGCAGTGTTTACCAAGGTTTCCAATCAGGAATTTACTTTTGTGTACCGGGGAGTGAACATGCGTAACAGCTCCAGCCGTTTGTATCAGGGGATGGATTTTGTTGGGATTTTTAATCAGAAGACATTTGAATTTACAGACGTATCTTATTCCCTGCGAGCCTTATTAAATATTCCAGAAGGAAGAACATTCCGTTTTCAACGGGGGTGCATGCACAGTCTGGAACGTAAGGTTCAGGAATATGCACAAAAGAAACTGGACAAAGAAAGGAAAGAGATTTCAGTTACCCCAGTGGAACGGGCAGCACTTGCGTGGAAATACAGAGAGGTGATTGAAAAAGCTGCAGGAGATGTGATTTTTGGAAAAACATCTGTAATGGGGCAGCCAATACCTCAACCAGACTTTGCGTTTGATGGGGAAACGTATGTGTTTGATAATCGGCTGTATTTTCGATATTTAAGAAACGGGAAATCTGTGATCCGAAAATTTGGAAGAACTTGGGCAAAAGAATTGCAGCACCGGGAAATTATGAGGCAGATTTTTGAGGAAGAAGTAAATACCCGAGCAAAAATTTTGCTGAAAAAGCAGTCGGAGCGAATTGAAAAAATCCGGACACTGCGAAATGCGCTGGAAAACGTGCATCATACAGTTCTTGTAGTTGTAAGAGGAAAACATGGTGTATTTGAATATTTTCATATCGATGCAGAAGTGTTAAAAAATACAAGTGGGAAATACCCGATTGCTGAGGTATCGGGACAGGAAAAAAAACATCTGAAAGAAAAATACGGCGCACATAAGGTGTGGGACGTAGAAGAAATTTATCAGGTAGGAGCAAGAAATATCTGGTATTACAATGTTATGGCAGAACAGAAACAGGCAGCCTAACAAACAGAAGAGGAGGACAAAGGATGGAAAATAAAGAAACAATGAATTTACAGCAAAAACTGATTGCGATTTCTAATGAAATGCCAAAGTTATTGAAGAAACATTACTCAGATGAAGTAGATTATGATTTTGTCAAGATTGATGATATTTTTGAACTGTTAAATCCGGCATTTACAAAGCACCATATCTGCTTACAGGAGTTGGAGGAAACAGATGCTGCTTACAGTAAAGTAGATGCCAGTTGGATTTATACGGCAAAACTTACATTTTTTATTGTGAATGCAGATTGTCCGGAGGAAAAAGAACGGGTAAGCATTCAACTGGTGGGAGACCATCTGGATTCCCCGGCAAAGGCAAAAGGAGCAGCATGGACATATGGATTTAAGTATTTCTTCTTATATAAGTTCCGTATGAAGCAGGAAACAGAAGATCCGGATATGAAAGGGACTCCAAATGGTCCGGATAGAGGAAACACACAAGGGAAAAAATCCGAATTGCCAGCAAAGGTGCAAAAACCGGATTCGAAAGGGGCGGATATCATAGCAGACAGTCCTTTATCGAAAACTCCTGTGCAAGAAAGTAAAAAAGCGAAATCTGATGTTCTGACAGATGATGACCTTCCGGATCTTGCTGATTTTTTGAAAGAAGAGCAAACGGAAGAAAGAGATGGAGAGGTAAAAGTATCTGAGGAAAAACTGTCAGAAGAGCCATCTTTTCAGGAGTCGGAGGCAGCCAACCAACCGGTAGCGAAAGAAACAGAAGCATTTAAAGAAAATTCGTCTGACTTTTCAGAGGAAGAAAATTCTCCGGAACATTCTTTCCCGGAAGATTTCGAAACAGAAAAAATGGAGCGGGAATTGGTAAAAGAGGAAACAACTTCGAAAAGATCGGAAAAAGAAATACAGAAGAAAGAAGAAACACAGGTAGCTTTAAAAGACAAAAAGGAAGAGGTGGAGGAGCATTTAGGACAGATGAACCTCTTGGATTTTTCAAACCAGCAGACAGAACCTTCTATGAAATCGGAAACAAAAAGCAGTGAAAGAGTAGCAGATGAAGGAACTCAGGCAGTTGATAAAGAAGAGGATAGAAAAGAAGAACCAGTTTCTTCTGATTTACAAGAGCAATTTGAAGAGGTGAAGGAAGAAGTGCCTTTTGAAGAAGCAGATGAAGATGATTTCTTTTTGCAACTGCAAAGAGATATGGAAAGTGAAGCGGAAAAGAAACCACTGACCGTTGAAGAAGCCAAAAAAGTAATCTGTCCGTATGCACTGTTTGAAGGAAAACCGTTTGGCGAGATGCTGCAAACAGAAACAGGCTATCGGCAGTTACAATGGTTTGCGAATGAATACAGAGGCTCTGATTTTAGAATCAAGGAAGCTGCGCAGCTTTTAGTAGAAAACTGTGAGCAAAAAGCGGCTTAGAAAATGAAAGGATAAATCATTTCAGGATAAGGAAGAGGCGTGCAGGGCATGCCTTTTCCGTTTTTATAAGGGGATCGTTCCAGAAAGGTTAAAAGGTATGGAAAAAAGAAAGCATACAGAAGATGTTCCGGTTGCCCCGTTTACAATTTTTGATGTAGCAAAGATGCTGGATATGGAATTTTTAGAAAACTGTAAAAATGGATATCAGGTAAAAGACACGTTGAATGCAGCGAATGTTGTCTGCCCGTTTTGTGGTGATGCAAGGGGAAAGGCGAGTATTTGTGTCTGTGCAGACGGAAAAATCATGAACGTCTTTCATTGCTTTGATTGTGGAACCGGCCATAATATGTTGACACTTTATGCGGAACTTTGTCATTTGACGGGGAAAGATCGGTATAAGAAAGCATATCGGGAAATTTATAAAAGGAAACAGGAGGAACCCGGAAGAAAGAAAAAGACAAGGAAAGCGATGCAGCAAGAGAGCCAGGGGATAAAAAAGCAGGCAAGAAAACAGAAAGAACATATGGCAGAACCGGTGGATATCGAACAACGACATCAGGTTTATAAAAAAATGCTGTCTTATCTGAAATTAAAAGAAGAACACAAGAAGGATTTAGAAAGGAGAGGTGCAGATCGGGAGATTATTAAGCGTATGGAAGAAAAGGGATATAAAAGCATCAGTGAGGAGGACTCCCAACAGATTGCCAGAAGATTGATAAAGGAGGGGTTCCGTTTAGAAGGGGTTCCTGGATTTTATGTCAATTGGCAAGGAAACTGGGATCTGAATTTTTATGAAGGAAACCGTGGATATCTTTGTCCGGTTTATACCGTGGAGGGATATCTGGCAGGATTTCAGATACGTTTGGATCACCCAAAGGGAAAAAATAAATATGTATGGCTGTCCAGTGCGAAACAGAAAAAAGGCTGTGGGATCAGCAGCATGGTAGGAATATCCGGAAAGGCAGAGGGAAGGGAGATCTATGTGACGGAAGGGATTTTAAAAGCAGAGATCGCCCATCAGGTATCAAAAAAAACCTTCCTTGGTAATCCGGGAATTGGGAACTGGAGAGATTTATATGAGGTTTTGCAGGTGTTAAAGAAGCGTGGACTGACACATGTGGAAGAAGTTTATGATATGGATAAACAGCTCCGTCTGATCTGCGACCAAAAATATAGTGAGATTTGTAAAGAATGTGAAGATAAGAGAGAAGCAGGAAATACAGGTTTTGAATGTCCAAAAAAGAGATTAAAGCGGGATACCATACGAAAAGGCTGTAACCATACCTATCGTGTATGTGAAGAATTAGCTTTATCCTGCAACCGTAACCAATGGGATTTAGACGAAGACGGTTTATGGGCAGAGCATGAAAAAGGAATTGATGACTGGCTGACAAAGGAAATCAGAGAAAGAAAAACGTGATTGATCTTTAAAATGTGCAAAAGAGGAATTGCAAAGGCAGTTCCTTTTTTGCATGGTTTAAAGAGCCATGAGAAAGGAGTGAGTGTCGTGATTCGGGATAAACCTTAAAGAGAAAGCGGGAAGAGGGGCAGTTTCGCCAGGCAGACAGATTCCCGAAAAAGAAACTGCCCATTAAAAAGAGCAAACAAATGAAAGGAGAGAGCGTTTATTGAGAAAAACATGGAAAAAACGATGTACAGCAGGATTTTTGGCAGTTTTATTAGGGTGTTCCTCCCTTTTTGTAGGAACAGGCAGTGCGATGGCAGCACCTTTAGAACAGTCAGAGAATAAAGCGGAAACACAGGCAGAGGATATTACAATACAACAAGGGGAAATGTTTGATCCGGCTTCTGATTTTAAAGGGATTACAGTAAAAGACGGTGAAAAGATTTCTTTTGTGTTATCTGCAGATAAGGAGGGAAAATTGTTTGATGCGGACCGGCCCGGAACCTATGACTGTATTTACCAGGTCCAAAAACCTTCCGGTGAAACTTATGAGATTACAAGGAAAATCATTGTAAAGGAAAAGGGAAAAGAAGGAGAAAGCCCGCGAAAGGACAAGAAACAAAAGAAAGAGCAAAAAAATGGGGAAGAAGATGCAGAACCCGACGGTGCCAATCTTGATACCAGTGCGCTGAAAGAAGAAGAGGGTGTCCTATTTTCCGTTGTCCCGTCCTCCATGGAGCAGGCAAGGGAAAAGGCTTCCTTGATAAAAGGAGACCGCATCCAGTATCCTAGTGATCTTGGTTCTTATAGTACCTGTTACTTCTATGTCAATGATAGGATTGCATATTGCCTAGAATCAAATTTACAATCCCCGCCTTCTTCCGATTATGTGGCAGAGATTTATGAAAGTAACTTGAATTTGCAGAAAGTTTTATATTATGGATACGGCGGACCGGGTGATCTTACCGGAGAATATTTAAAAAACTACAGCAACGACGTGAAATATGTCCTGACACATTTAGCAGCAAGTTATTGTTACGGCGGAGCGGAGGTGGCATTTGTGGGCTGCACGCAGGACGGACTAAAGCGTTATGGTGTCATGGAATACATCAATTATCTTTGTGGTCAGGAGGCACCGCCAAGCGCTGCCATCAGTCTTTCTTCGACAAAGGAAACAGCCTTTTTGGAAGGGGATGTGCAGAAAACAAAGAATATCACATTGAATGGAGATCATAGAAATTATATTACACTTCCGTTACCGGAAGGTGTAACTTATCATGATACTGCCGGAAAAGAACAAAAAGGCGGTTCCATTCAAATTTATGGCGGTACGACTTTTTACTTTACCGCAGAAAAAACCGTACATGGTACATGGAACAGCGGAGATTTAGGCGGACAGGTAGGAGCCCAATGGAAAACACTGGTGGTTTCTACCGGTTCTGGCAACCAGGATGTTGGTTACGGGGATTTTTATGAAGAGCCAAGTGCAAAAGTTTCATTTTCTATTCAATGGATGGATATTTCCTGGATTGAAGTCATCAAGGAAGATGCAAAAAGCAGCGTAAAACTTGCAGGGGCTGTTTTTGGGATTTATCGGGATCCGGCTTGTACAGATTTAATACTGGAGATGCCGCCTACTGATGAAAAAGGGGCAACAAAAGCAGAACTGACAAAGACACAGGATACCATATATATTAAGGAAATTACTGCACCAAAAGGATATAAACTGAATACAACTGCTTACAATATTAATCTGGAAGTGGCAGAAACACAGACAGTGACGGTGAAAAATGAGGAACAGAAAGGGAAAATTGTTGTACATAAACAAGGGGAAAAACTGACCGGAGTATCCGGAGAAGAAGGAAACCTTCAGTTCCTTTACACCAATACCGCATTTGCAGGAGCAAAATATAAAATTTATGCAGCAGAAGACATTTACAGCCAGGATAAACAGACGAAAATCTATCAGGCGGGAGATTTAGCGGCTGAACTGGAAACAAAGGAAGATGGAAGTTGTTCTTCCGATATGCTTTATCTGGGAACGTATAAAGTTGTAGAACAGCAGGCGCCTGATTCCTTGACCATAGGTAAGACAGAGGAAGAGCGTACCCATGTGGTAACTCTTTCTTATGCAGGACAGACAGTAGAAGTGGTTGAGGAAGAAACACAATATGAAAATGCCAGACCAAAGGTGTCTGTGGAAGTGCTGAAACAATCCAGCAACGATGATGCCGCCTTAAAAGGGGCAATTTTTGGTCTGTATGCGAATGAAGACATTACCGGTGCAGACGGTTCAGTGCTGGTTACAAAGGGAACCTTGATTCAGAAAGCAGAGTCTGGGGGAAATGGGAAGGCTCTCTTTACTGCAGATATCCCAATCGGCTTCCACTATGCGGTAAAAGAAATACAGGCTCCATCCTTGTATTTTAAAGGTAATGACAGTTATGAATTCTTTTATGAATATAAAAACGACACAACCTATACCTACACTTTTACACACACCTTTCAGAATAAAGAGGTACGTGGAGAAGTTCATATCAAGAAAATAGACAAAGATACACAAGACTCAGTAAGTCAGGGAGACGGGGACTTAAACGGAGCAGTCTATGGATTGTATGCGGCAGAAGATATCCAGCATCCAAATGGAAAGACAGGGCTCCTTTATAAAAAAGATCAGTTAGTCGTGCAGGGAACGATAGAAAAGGGAGTCCTAAATTTTGAAGATTTATATCTTGGAAAATATTATGTACAGGAAATTTCGCCGCCGCCTTCGAACGCATATCTGTTGGATCAAACCAAATATCCGGTAGATCTTGCGTATGAAGGACAAGATGTGGAAATCGTGCAGAAAAACGTGACGGTTGTAGAAACTATAAAAAAACAGGCGTTCCAGTTAATTAAGAACAGCGATGACGGCAGCCAGACAGAAACGGAATTGCTGGAGGGCGCAGGCTTTAAAGTGTACTTAATCCGTGAACTTTCTAAGGTGAAAGATGGCAGCTTAAAACCATCAAATGGAACGGAGTATACACCGCAGGACTTTATCGGATATGATTTCAGTAAAGAGGAAACTGCATCTTATTATGAAAACGGAGAAAAGATACAGACAGAAGAAATGTTCACAGACAAAAAAGGGTATTTGTGTTCCCCGGAACTTCCATATGGAAAATATGTGTGCATTGAAAGCACTATTCCAGAAAATGTAGAAGGAATTCAGCCATTTCTGGTGACTATTGATGAAGACAGCAGAGAACCGCAGGTATGGCGTGTATTTAATGACCGCCCGATGCAGTTTTATTTTAAGATCATCAAAAAAGATGCGCAGACAGAACTTCCGATTTTAAAGAACAGCGCCCATTATAAAATTTATGATGTGGAGAAAAAGAAATATGTGAAGATGAAAGTGCGGTATCCAAAGCCGGAAACCATTGATGTTTTCGAAACAAATGAGGAAGGGTATCTGTTAACACCAGAACCACTGAAAATGGGGACTTACCGGATTGAAGAGGTAAAAAGCCCGGAAAATTTTGTACAGACCGGATTTGAACAGGCACTAAAAAATGGAGAGGAATTTCTCCCATTAAATGAGGTGACAGCGGAAGGTACTTATGAGAAAGCACCAAGAGAATCCATTACCATCAAAGTAGACAGCAATACTGCACATGAGGTAGAAGAAGAAACTGGAAAATATATTGTCGTGGTAGAAATAAAGAATGATGAAGCGGTAGGCAGTCTGACAATCCAGAAAACGGGAGAAATATTGGTTGGTGCTGAAAAAATAACGGACCAGATGCTGACAAAATTAAAGAATGGTCTGGCGAAAGCAGTAAACCAAGTATCCACCCTGTTTACTGGAAAAGAGGTTATGGAAACAGAAAAAGGATATGTGTTTTCCTATGAGGAACAGGGACTTGCAGGGGCAGAATTCTCTATTTATGCAAGGGAAACTATTTACTCACCAGATGGCCAAATGGACAGCGAGGGTAACCGTATCATACGTTTTGAAAAAGACGCATTGGTTGGAAAGATTGTAACGGATGAAAAAGGAAAAGGAACTTTAAATAACCTTCCGATTGGAAAATTTTATATCAAAGAGACAAAAACAGGAACTTCTTTTGTACTGGATCCAAAAGAGCAGGATTTTGAGATTACCTATCAGGGACAAGAGGTAGCGGTTGATTATGTGACAAAAGAAATCAAGAACCAGCGTCAGAAAGTGGAAATTGAGGTGCTGAAAAAATCAGAAGCTACGAAAGAGCCACTGGAAGGAGTTTCATTTGGTCTGTATGCAGGAGAAGACATTGTAAATGCGGCAGGAAACGTTGTGGTGAAAAAAGATGAGCTGGTAGCAGTTGAAAAAACAGATAAAGAAGGTAAACTGAAGTATTCGGATACTATTCCACACGGAAAATATTATCTGAGGGAACTGGAAGGACTGCCAGGCTATCTTCCATACGAAGAGAAGATTGAAATTGATGCTTCTTATACAGATCCCAAACTGGAAGTCATTTCTATACAAAAAGAGGTAGAAAACCAACCGACCAAAGTAGAAATTACAAAAACAGATATTACCGGAGAAAAGGAAATCGAGGGTGCCAAGTTACAGATTTTAGATGCAGAAGGAAATGTGGTGGAAGAATGGACTTCTGCCAAAGAACCACATCTTATTTATGCGTTGAAACCAGGTAAATATATCCTGCATGAGGAACAGGCTCCAATAGAAAATGGATATGTGAAAGCAGAAGATGTAGAATTTACCGTAGAGGAAACCGGGGAGATCCAGAAAGTTTCCATGAAGGATGATCATACAAAGGTGGAAATCACGAAGACGGATATTACCGGGGAACAGGAAATCGAAGGAGCAAAATTACAGGTTCTGGACGAAGAGGGAAATATCATCGAAGAATGGACCTCTACCAAAGAACCATACCGTATCGAATATCTGCAGCCGGGGAAAACATATGTCCTTCATGAAGAAGCCGCTCCGGAAGGATTTTTGATTGCAGAAGATGTAGAATTTACGGTAGAGGAAACTGGAGAAATTCAGAAAGTGTCCATGAAAGATGAAGTACCAATGGGACAGTTGGTGATTAAGAAAACAGATGCCGAAGATCAGACACCACTTGCCAATGTAGAATTTGAATTGAAAAACAAAGAAACAGAGGAAGTGGTTGGAAAACTCACGACAGACAAAGACGGTGTTGCAACCAGTGAACTGCTGCCGATTGCCACTTACAAAGATGGTAAGCCGGTAGCACCGATTACGTATGCATTATCAGAAACAAAACCATTGGATGGGTATGAAAAATCTACGGAAACTTATGAGGTTACATTCAGTTATGTGGATGCGAAAACCAAAGTGATAGAAATGGTAAAAGAAATTCAGAACAGGAAAATTCCACAGACACCGGAAAAAACAGAAGAGGTAAAAACGGGAGATCAGACGATGCTTCTGCTGCCAATTGGCATTGCGGTAGTGGCAATTCTTGGTATTAGTATTGTCCTTTGGAGAATCAGACGCATAAAGAGATAAATCGTATTTGGAAATGATAGACACTAGACCTGCGGGGTGGTGTAAAGAACATTTCTGGATGCTTTACCAGAAGATTTCGGGGCGGTACCGAACCCCGCAAGCGAAAGGAAAGGTGATGCGGAAGCGAAAGAAAAGAATTTAAAAGTTTTTATAAAAGCGTAAGCGGGAACGAAGCGGAAAAATGCAAATATCCAACCAGACTGGATACTTATGGCTGTGGCTGTATGCATAATTGTTCTTACTGCTATGCACGAAGCCTGTTGGATTTTCGGGGACTTTGGGATGCAGAAAATCCAAGAGTAGCAGACAGCCAAAAAATCAGGAGAAGATTGGAAAAGGTGCCGCCGGGAACCATTTTAAGACTTGGCGGCATGACAGATTGCTTTCAGCCGGTGGAACGTCGGGAACAGGTTACCTATCAAACCATAGAACAGTTAAATGAATATGGTATTGGATACCTGATTGTGACAAAATCCCATCTGGCAGGCGAGGAAAGATACCGGAAACTTTATGATCCGAAACTTGCACATATCCAGATTAGCATTACCTGCTTTGATGACAAAAAGGCGCTTGGCTATGAAAATGCCAGTAGTCCTTCAAAGCGGTTAAAGGCATTGCTAAAATTACAGGAGGAGGGTTTTGATGTTGCGTTGCGGTTAAGTCCTCTGATAGAAGAATATTTGGATTTTGATTACTTAAACAAGCTGCCGGTAAATAAAGTTTTGGTAGAATTTCTTCGGGTGAATGGGTGGATAAAAAAATGGTTTCCGGATTTGGACTATCAGAAATATATTTTACGTCAGAGTGGGTACTGGCATTTGCCTTTGGAAGAAAAAATCAGAATATTGGAAAAAATTCATCTTCCGTTGACGGTCTGTGAAGATGTCACAGAACATTATGAATATTGGAAACAGCATATCAATCCCAATCCACTGGATTGCTGCAATTTAAGAAAATAAGAAACATAAGTGTAGGCGGTAGTATATCAGTTTTGGTATACTGCCGCTTTTTTACGTTGGAGGTAAGCAGATGAAAAAAGAATATGTTTTACTTGGAATATTAAGTGTGATCCTGCTGACAGCAGGCATTTGGATTTATCAGATTGTCAGTGAATACCAAAAAGCAGAACAGGAATATGAACAGTTGCAAGAATATGTAAAAGTAGAGAAAAGTACAAGAGAGCCGGAAAATGTGAAACCCAATATTGCAGAAGATGACACGAAGGGAGAAACACAGGAAGAAACTGTAACGGTGGATTTTACGGCTTTGCAGGCAATCAATCCGGATATCGTAGCATGGCTTCGGATCCCTGGCGTATTGGAATATCCTGTGGTGAGAGGGGAAGATAATTCCTATTATTTAAACCATACCGTACAAAAGACTTACAACATTGCAGGAAGTATTTTTCTGGATTACCGAAATGAACGGGATTTCTCGGATTGTAAGAATATTATTTATGGACATAACATGAAAGATGGCAGTATGTTCCATGTGCTGAGAAATTATCAGGACATTGATTTTTTTCAGGGGAACACGGATATGGAGGTTTATTTACCGGATAAAAGGATTCTGAAATATCAGATTACGGCTTGTCAGCAGGTGCCAGCGGATAGTGAAATTTATCAGATAGAAAAAGGAAACGCTGAGAAGAAAGAGGGAAATGAAATTATATTGTCTACTTGTAGTGCAAAAGCAAATATACGGATTGTTATAAAAGCACAGATAGAGACTTAAAATTATTAAAATATATTCAATTTACTATAGTAGACAGTGAGATACAAGAATATCAAGTGTGTCGTTGAATTTCAAAAGATTTTACATGAAAGGGGGAAGAAAAGCTAAAAGGAGTGTGAATAAAAAGAAAGCAGAAAAGATATCCACTGGTGATAAAAGTAAAATGATATTAATTATAATAGCAGATTTAGAGAAAGTGACATTTTCTAAAAACAGTAGAGGCATAAATGATAAGAAAGTCAAAGATTAGTTGATAAAAATACACTTATTTTCTAAGGGACAAAAAAGATATTAAAGAAGGACAAGATGATAAAATTTAAGATGGAAATATTATAATGATGCTATCAAATCAAAGGAGGAAGAAAAGATGGTAGATTTGGGAAAATAAAAAAGTAGGTTAAAGTTTAGAAACATGTAATTAGCATATTGAAAAAGTAATGTTATTGCACACAAAACATAATTCTATGAATGTGAAAGGGATAAGAAGATGAAAGAATTTGAGAAAAGAATGGGATTTGTAAAAGTAGAAGAATTAGCATCGGAAGCTGATGAGATTCATGGGGACGAAGACGGAAGTAATGGAGCAGGAGTTGTATCATTCATTACAGGAATTTTTACAGGAATGGTAGCACCAACGGGAGCATGTAGTTCTAAATGCTAGAAAAGGAGAAAGAAAAAATGAAAGAATTTGAGAAAAAAATGGGATTTGTAAAAGTAGAAGAATTAGCATCAGAAGCTGATGAGATTCATGGGAAGGAAGAGGGAAGTAATGGAGCAGGAGTTGTATCATTCATCACAGGAATTTTTACAGGAATGGTAGCACCAACGGGAGCATGTAGCTCTAAATGTTAAATTAAAAAGTTGCATAATAGTAAAGCGTTTTGAAAGGAGAGAAAAAATTGGATAATAATTCTTTTATTCAACAAATAACAGAAAATTGTATATGTGAAAAAACAGGAGTCTTTGATGAAGTTTATAGGAGATTTATTATCCAATTTCTGTTAAAAACAAATGATATAATTGACAATTTTGCAAAAGAAAATCTGAATATTAAATTGCAAAAGAAAAGGATTTTAACCAAACTAGCGAAAGTATATAAACAGATTTTGATTCAGATATGTCAAAAAACATTGATTGTAGAGATTAACTCTCAAGTAGAGTTTCTTCTAGGAGAAAATGAAGAAGAAAAATATAATTATTTTGTAAATACTTTTATGGAGGAAAATTTTGAAAGGATTTTTGCGAAAGATTCACCGTTGCTGCATATTATTAAGATGAAAGAAAGTGCATTGTGTAGTTCAATACAAAGTTTCTTTGGGGATTTGTATAAAGATATTGCTATTATTGAAAATTTATTAGAGCAGCGTATTGAGAAGATAAATGAGATATCAATTGGAGACGGAGACACTCATAATGGTGGTAAAAGTGTTTATGTAATTACTTTAAATGATGAAACTAAAGTGGTTTATAAACCACATTCACTTATAAATGATGAGATTTTTAGTAAAGTATTGGAGATTTTTAATAATCAAAATAGATTGCGTCTAAAACTACAACATGTTCAATTTGCCAATGTAGGAGATCATGGTTGGCAGGTGTTTGTGAATAGAGAAACATGTTCTAATGAAAGAGAAATTGAAGATTATATGTATAGATTTGGGTGTTATGTATTTTTATGTTATTTGCTTAATTGTACAGATATGCATTTGGAAAATATCATAGCAGCGAAGGACTATCCATATTTAATTGACATAGAAACATTATTTACAAATCAGTATGTATTCAAAGGGACTAGATGGAACAAGGCAAGTAGTTTTGAGCGGCAGTTATGTAATTCAGTATTTGCTTCTGCTTTATTACCAATGAATATCGCAGGTATCAAAGAAGAAAGCCGTTTAGATATTAGTGGTCTTGAAGGAGGTCTTAAAGAAATAAATGTTAAATCGGACGTCATAGTTAATGCAGGTAGAAGTGATATTTGCTATGAAACAAAGAATGTACGAATTGATGACAGACTTAATTTAAATAATGTAGTAACGCTAGATGGGAATCCGGTTTTGCCAGAACTGTACTTAGAAAATTTAGTTGAAGGGTTCCGAGAATGCTATAGTCTTTTTTTGTCTACTAATGTAGCCGATAGGATTTTAAAAATTCAGGAACTTCAATGGGGAAAGTTTCGACAGGTTTTGCGTAATACAAAATTATATTACAAATATCTTGAAGCTTCATATCATCCTTATTATATAAATTTAGAAGAAGGACGTGACATTGTTTTTAATGGATTGTGTGGTTCTAGAATTGTATCAAAAGAGCATTTACAGGTAGTTTCAGCAGAAAAACAACAGCTATCAGAGGAAGATATCCCTTATTTTTATACAGGATATAAAACTAAAAATTTATATTCTTGTCATGGAATAGTAGCAGAAGGTTTTTTTGAAAAAACAATAGAAGAAGTATTCAAAGAAAGAATACAAATGCTTTCCCAAAAAGATATGAATGTTCAAGAATACTTTATCCGTGTATCTGTTTATGGTAAATCAGAATACAATAGAAAAGGATATTTTAATCTGGAAGATAAAGGGATGAATAGCATTTTTTCTTATATATTTAATGTGCATGAACTTAAAAATAAAGATGGAAGAAATGATTACTTTAATATAGTGGAGGAAGATGAAAGGTGTTGTATAGGGATACTTCCGTTTAATCTTTATAATGGGGGTGGAATGGCATTTACTCTTTTAGGGCTATATAAGGAAACACAAAATGTAGCCTATTTAGACGTTTTCAAGAGTTTAAGATATATTTCTGACATTTCTTTAGAAGAAATATATAAATACAATAAGAGTTTGGGAATGTATGATGGGTGTGGAACTTTATTGTATCTTTCTTATAATGCAGCTAAAGTTACAGAAGATTCCTATTATAGTGAGAAGTTTAATGAGTACTTAGAATTTTTCGCCAATGTAAATATTAATCAATATACCGAAATGGATATTATCAGTGGATGTGCAGGTATAGTATTATTTTTAAGTAATGTTTACGAAGAGTGTGGGGAGGTAAAAGTTTTAAAAGTATTAAAGAAATTTAATGCATGTTTGCTAAAAGCATATAAGGAAAATAAATTACCAAATTTGACAGGATTTGCTCACGGATTTGCTGGAATAAGTTTAGCACTATTGAAAGCAGCAACTAGTTTAAACAATTCATTGTCTTACAATGCTGGAGTCGATTTAATTGAGAGAGAGGATAGCTATTATTTGGAAGAGACTAATAACTGGATTGATTTGCGAAATGGAGAAGAATCGATATATGCTTGGTGTTATGGCATGGCAGGAATATTACTTTCTCGAATAGAAGCTTCTAATTATATAAGAGTTCAGGATGAAGGAAAACTGCGTAAAGATATTCAAAGATGTTTTAAGGGGATTATGAATTATGAGAAATGGTCGAAGTATGATGACATCTTATGTCATGGAACTTTGGGAACTCTTGACGTAATAAGGCAGTACCATTTTAAATTTGAACAAACAGGTTTTTATAAAAGAATTGGTTATGAAATCAATAAAAAGATAGAAACGTATGGCTTAAAAGGTAGAAATATACCAGGTGTTTATAATATTGATTTTATGGAAGGTTTAACTGGATATTGTTACCATAAAATAAGAGAGAATAATGAAAACATTCCTTGTATATTGTTATTAGAAACATTTTAAAGAGACATAATTAGCATGCTAGTAGAAAGGAGGTAAGAAAATGGCAAGAATTAAGCATATACCGCAGTTGATTCAGACAGAATGTGGGTTGTGTTGCATTGTTATGCTAAATCGTTACTATGGAAATTACATAGATTTAAATGATTTAAGAGACTATGTCAAACCAGGGAGAGATGGGGTTGGAATTTCAACGCTATGCGATATTCTTAAATGGCAGAAATATGAATGCAAAATATATAAAGGATCGGTAGAAGCTCTGGAAACGATAAAAAAGCCTTTAATAATTTATTGGGAAAAATGTCATTTTGTGATTTTAGAAAAAGTTAAAAATGGAATTTATTATGTTGTAGATCCAGCTTTAGGATATGTAAAGTATACTAAAGATGAGTTTTTAAAAGGATATTCAGAACGTTTTATATATGCAATGCCAGGAGAACGTTTTGAAAAGTCAACTAGAAAGCAATCTATTTGGCTTCGTTATATACAGTACATCAAAACATCCAAAAATGCATTAGTAGGTATATTAGTACTGAGTGTTCTGACATATTTCTTTACAATAATATTTAATATGTTTATTCAAAATATGATAGATAATATCGGACGGTTGAGCTATAAACTGCCATGGATTGCGGTGGGTACAGTACTAGGATACATATTGGTGGTAGTAATGAATGCACTAATGAAAGTATTTTTTAATACTAAATTATTCAGTGATTTTTCAAAAACAATTTATAAACATTTAATTGGTATTGATTATACCTTTTTCGAGAATAGATCATTTGGAAATTTAGCATTTAGTCTTGAATGTATAGGAATGGTGAAAAATCTTTATGCTGAAAAAATGGTAAATTTTGTTGTTTCAGCAGGGGCTGTGATAATTCTTTTGGGATATTTATGCAGATATTCCGTAATTATTATGGGAATAAATTTGGTGCTATTAATAGGTATTGGTATTCTTTTGAAAGCACTAAGTAGTAAAGTCCTTACTTTAAACCAATTAGAGATAGCAGGTCTTACTAAATTACAGGAAATACAGACTGAATTTATTTATTCTATATTGAATATTAAGATTGCAGGAATTGAAGATAAGGTATATAGACAATGGGAAAAGCAGTTTGATTATACGAATGAAAAAACAAAACGAAGAGATATATATCAAAGTTATTACAATACAGCAGCAACGTTAATTCAGACAATATTGCCATTACTTGTATTATTTATCACTATTACAAATATGAAACGATTAGAATTAACAATAGGACAAGTAGTTGCAACATATTCAGTTGTTACATTGATTTCTTCGTATATGGTAAATATTTATACTACTATGAATTATTTTGCTTTATCTGAACAATATTTAGAACGAGTTTCAGATATTACAAACCAGAATGTAGAACAAAATGGAACTGAGAATATTGGTAAGATTGATTCGATAAAATTGGATAATATATCTTTTAGGTATAATCCTAATGCTCCGTATGTACTGAAGAATATTTCTTTAGAGATAAAGCAAGGACAAAAGATTGCTTTTGTAGGACAGTCTGGCTCAGGAAAATCGACATTGATGAAACTGATTTTGGGACTCTATAAGCCGACATCAGGAAGTCTTTATTATAATGACGTTAATATTTCTGATATTGCTCATGAAAGTATACGCAAACAGTGCGGTATGGTTCCCCAAGACAATACCTTGTTTAATAAATCAATTCTAGAAAATATAACCATGGGAAGAGAAGATATATCAATGGAGCAGGTCATTGAATCGTGCAAAATAGCTGAGATATTAGATGAAATAAATGAGATGCCCATGGGCTTCAATACAATTATATCAGATATGGGAATGAATATTTCTGGTGGACAGAGGCAGAGAATTGTATTGGCTAGGGCAATAGTCAACCGACCTAGTTTGCTCATTTTTGATGAGGCTACCAGTTCTTTAGATTCTGTTAATGAAAGAAAGATATATAACAATATTTATAGTAAAGATTGTACAAGAATTATTATTGCACATAGATTAACAACCATTGCAGATGCAGATTATATATATGTTCTTAGTGATGGGAACGTTGTTGAGCAAGGGACACACGAAGAGTTGTTCACAATGAATGGTGAGTATAGTAGGCTATATCAGAATTCACAGTATTAGTATATAGCTTCGATAGAAAGGAGGTGTGAAATTATGAGAAATCCCAGAAATATGACAAATGTAGAAGAAATATGTAGTCTTGCAGAGGAACTTGAAAATCATAATGCAACTCTGGAAGATGAAAATGGAGCAGGGAAAAGTAAGGAATGGGGTAATGATGGTTATCTTTGTTCTGTGACAGTAGAGTGTATGGTTATTTGTAATTGGTAAAAGAAGAAAAATAATAGAATAAAAGAAAAATGATAGGAGAAAAGAAAATGAAAAATCCAAAGAATGTAACAGATGTAGAAGAAGTATGTAGTCTTGCAGAAGAAATCGAAAATCACAGTGCAACGCTGGAAGATGAAAATGGAGCGGGAAAAAGTAAGGAATGGGGTAATGATGGTTATCTTTGTTCTGTGACAGTAGAATGTATGGTCATTTGTAATTGGTAATGAATTTTAAGAAGATACCGTGGCAGCAGTATTTGTCACGATATCTTCTTAAAAGCAAAGAAGGGATAAAATGAGAATATTTATTTACACAAGCAGTATGAGGGGAGAATACTCACAATCATTAAAAATCATTAAAAATTTTATTGTTAGGCTAAAACAAATGTGTTTAGTAGAAGAAATCTATATTGCTACGCCGGAAAAGGATTTGGTAGAGCCTTGTAGTGGGTGTATGAGTTGTTTAAATACAGGAAAATGTATAAAGGATAAACAAGATCACATGAGTATGTTGAAAGAAAAAATGATAGCTGCTGATTTTATTATCCTAGCATCACCAGTTTATTTACATAATGTAAATGGTCCTATGAAAAATTTTTTGGATAGATTGAATTTATGGTGTTATACGATGCCATTGGTGGGGAAAATAGCACTTCCGATAACGGTATCAAATACAAATGGAAATTATCAAGTTGATATATATTTATCAAAGATGCTGAGTATTTTTGGAGCAGGAATTTTTGGAATATTGTCAATTAAAAACAACTTAATGTCAGAGAAAGAGAAAGATGAGGCAATTGAACTATTGTGTAAGACTATAAAAGAATACGAGAGTGAAGAACGCGAAGTTTTGGTTTCAAAATATCAATTGGAATACTATGAGCAAATGAAAAAAATGCTTAATAATATAGATAACGAATCAAGATTGTATCAAATATGGAAAGAGGAGGGAAAATTAGAGGCTTCTGATTTCCAAATGTTATTTAATGCAAAACGAAAGGAGAAAAAGAAAAGTGATGAGTGTCGAAGTTAAAAATTTAAGAAAAGTATATGAAACTAATAAAGGAAGAAACCGATATGTAGCATTAAAGGATATATCATTTACTATTGACCGTGGTGAATTTGTAGCAATCATGGGTGAGTCGGGATCAGGAAAAACCACATTACTAAATATTTTGGCAGGCTTAGATAACAGTACTTCGGGAAGCATCATTATTGATGGCAAGGAAATATCTAGAATGAGAGATTCTGAACTTGCGAAATACAGAAGTCGGAGACTAGGTTTTATTTTTCAGGATTTCAATTTATTGGATATTTTAACAATTAGAGAGAATATTTATCTTCCCCTTATATTGAATAAAATGAATAAACTTGCTATGAAAAAAAAGATGGAGGAGTTGACAATTAAGCTAGGTATTAAAGAACTTATTGATAAATATCCATATGAAATTTCAGGTGGACAGAAACAAAGAACAGCAATAGCACGAGCGATGATCATAGAACCGGAAATATTATTAGCTGATGAACCAACAGGAGCATTGGATTCTAGGGCGTCAAATAATATTTTAGATTTGTTTGAAATGTTGAATAAAGAAGGGCAGACTATTCTTATGGTAACACATAGTGTTAAGGCGGCGAGTAGAGCTGATAGAGTGCTTTTTATAAAAGATGGTGAATTGAATTATCAGATAAAAAGAAACCGGGGAATGTTAAATACTGAAATGAATGAGAAAATTGTTTCTTATTTAACAAGCAATGAAATGATACGATAGGTGATTATTATGTTATATGTAAAACTTGCATTTAGAAATTTAAAGAAAAATAAAAAGATATATATGCCATTTTTTTTGGCGGGAATGATTTCTTTTGTTATTTACTTTTTAATTTATACAATTGGAAAAAATGATTCGATGGCGTCGATGATATCATCTGAGCTATTTGACCAGATATTAACAATGGGTATAAGTATATCCGGAATAATTATAGCAATCTTTCTCTTTTTAGCCAATAGTTATTTGCTTAAAACGAAAAAAAAGATATTAGGAGTTTTTAATACTTTAGGAATGTCAAAAAAGCACTTAATAATATTGACATTTTGGGAAATGTGTTTTGTTGCAGTAGGCGTAATTAGCATAGGGCTAGTATTAGGGAATATATTGTCAAGCACTATGTTTGGAATTATAGCTAAAATTTTAAAAAGCGAACAAACGTTGGTGTGGCATTTTAGCTTTGAAGTGAATATAAAAGTAATTCTGCTATTTATAGTTTTATATGCAATAATTTTTGTGGGGAATGCATATGTGCTTGTAAAAACAAAATCTATTAATTTACTCAAGGGGGAACAATTAGGAGAAACAGAACCATCAAGTTTTAAAATTAAAGCTATTATGGGTCTTGTATTATTAATTGGAGGATATTATGTGGCATCTACAACTGTATCTCCTATTCAGGCAGCAAATAGAATTTTTTTTGCAGTATTTCTGATAGTTAGCGGAATATATATGGTTTTTGTGTATTCAAGCATTGCTTTTTTGAAAAAAATGAAGCAATTTGAAAGAATTTTTCTTAAAATTCCTAATTTTATATGTATTTCTAACTTACTACATCGTATGAAAAAAAATGCAGTAGGAATGGCATGCATTTGTTTGTTGGGAACTGCAGTAATAACAATATCATCGGCTACAGTTTCTTTATATGTTGGTTTGAAGGAACAAGTGAAGGCTCAATATGTAACAGAGATAATGTTATCAATGAGTACAATAAGCGTTCAGGATATAGATAAAATAAATGAAATGATTAAAAATTATTCCAATAAAAATAATGGAATACAAGAAAAATTGGACTTAGCAACATATGTAGCGGATTGCAAAATTACAGACAATACTATAGAAAATAATTCTAGTGTTTCTTTTGTGGATCGTGATTATGGGGTGGTACACTTTGTGGATATGGAGTCGTACAATTCTTTGATAGATAAAGAAATCACATTAGAAAAAAATCAGATTATGATTTTTACTAATGATGCAAACTTTGATTATAAAAATGTATCGATTAATGGTGTAGAGTATGAGGTTGTAGAGTATTTGGAGAATATGCCAATATATGATACGGAAGATTTTCAGATTGCTAAAAGTTACTATATTATAGGAAATAATCCATTAATAACTAAGCCAAATAATCTAAATGAAAAAAAGGATAAAAATTGTAGTACACTTTCTTATATATGCGGAATGGAAGTGGATGAGTCTTTTGATAAAGAAAAATTTGTTGAAACCATCAATTCTTATATGAATGAGCAGGAAATAAGGGGTGATGCTAGTTATAGAGAAAAAACATATGAATGGCAATTAGCAATGTATTCTGGATTTCTGTTTGTTGGAATTGCATTTAGTTTATTATTTATAGTTATGATGGCATTTGTAATTTATTATAAACAGATATCTGAGGGATACGAAGATCAGTATAAATTTAAAGTCATGAAAAATATTGGGGTTACAGAGAAAGATATAAAAAAAATAACAAGACAACAAGTATTATTTGCATTTTTTGTGCCTTTAGTATTTTCTTTAATTAATATGTGCTTTGCATACAAAATTATTGTGAAATTTTTAATGCTTTTAAATTTGAGAAATATCTCTTTATTTTTTATCTGCACTTTAATCACTGCAACTATATTCATTGCAGTATATGGAGGAATTTATGCTCTTACAACAAAACAATATACGAATATTGTAATAAATAAGGATTAGGAGGAAGTTATATGGGAAGAAAAGAAAAATACAAACAATTTTGGTTATCGTTGTTTGAAAACAGATTTAACTATGTAGACATCAATAATGCATTTGAAGTATTGTTTGATAAGAATTTAGAGGGTGAATTAGAGAAAATTGATTTTAATAATCAAAATGAGTCGTACAAAGACGAGTATGAAACGTGGATGAAAAGGGCGCAAGAATTTAATAACAAGAAAAAAATTGAATGCAAGTTTCATTTTGGAACATTTTATTTGCCATATTTATATTATGTGTATTCAGAACTAGTGAATTGGTCTAAATTACAAGATAGTAGGATAGATTTCAAAGGACTTTTGCAAACATCTATGCAAGGAGTAGTTTCTGCTCTTGTACCAGTATCAGCAAAGGTGTTGGTACAAGAAGTGAAACGTTTATGCAACAAAGCGGAGTTAGGTGATGGAAAAAGTTGGGAACAGTTTAAAAGATATGAAGAAAAAATTCTTAACGATAAGTTTTACCGGGAAGAGATATTTCAATTATACCCAGTACTTTTTGAAAAACTTGCTTTAAAAACAAAGATGTTTTTAGTATTTTATAAAGAGATTATCGAAAATGTACTATCAGTTTGGGAGGAATTGCAGATTAGTGATGGCATTACTTTGGATCGGATTATATTAGAACAAGGTGATACTCACAATTATGGAAAGAGCGTTGCAAAATTGTTGTTTTCTGATCAAAGTGTTTTCCTCTACAAGCCTAGAGAGTTAAAGTCTGATATTGCATTTAACAAATTATTAAAAAAATATAATACATGGGTTGGACAGGGAGAAGATTTAAAAACATTTTCTGTAATTAGTAAAAACAATTTTGGGATAGTTGAGGTAGTCCCATACGATAATAAAGTTGATGATGAACAAAAGAAAAGATATTATTTCAGATGTGGTGAATTATTAGCAATTTTATATTCGTTGAATGCTTCAGATATGCATTGTGAGAATCTTATTGCAAGTGGTGAATATCCAGTGATTATTGATTGTGAGACTGTCATTTCTCCATTTGAAACTAAAGATAAGGCTGCGTTACAATTAATGGAAAAAACAGAGTCTTTAAAACGAACAGGTTTGCTACCTTTATATATTGGCAGTGGTTCGGAAAAGGTAGAAATGGGAGGAATTGGTACTACTGAGAATCAGCGAACGCCATATAAAACGTATACCGTAAGGAACAAAGGGCAAAGTGATATCAATTTAGTTTTTGATTATCAAGAAGTAAAAAAAGAGAAGAACACATTTGGTGGTGAGCTAAATAAAAAGAATATAGAGGATATTGAGAGAGGGTTTCATTATGCATACATGATTTTAATGGAGCATAGAGATGAATATGCTAAACTGGTAACTACATATTTTGAAGATGTACAGATTAGGGTTATCCTGAAAAGTACCGCAGTTTATTCAACCTTGTTAGGACTAACCTATCATCCGGATATATTGATGGACAACCTTAGTCAACGGATAATTCTGTGTAAGGATTATGTAGAACATTATAGAAAATTTAATCCTGATGTATATAGATTGGAAAATCAGGCATTATTAAGAGGCGATATACCTTACTTTTATACATATACAAATGAAAAAAATATTTTTGCCGAAAATGGTAAAGTAGTTGATTTCTATTCAGTGTCTCCTTTGGAACAAGTAATTGATAAGATAAAAAATTTATCTAAAAGTGATTTGCATTTTCAAAATAGAATATTACATCAAGCGTATTTTGGGGAAAAAGCAGAATATTCAAAAGACCTTACAGGACTTATGTTTGAAAATTATTCAATTGATAGAAATGAATATTTACAACTTGCTGAAAAAATATTGAATGTTATGTTAGATAAGAGTTTTACATTCGGAGATGGATATAGGAGTTGGATGGATTGCTTATATGATGACAAAAATGATAAATTGGTGAATTATAGTTATGTTGGAGGGGATATTTACAACGGTGAAGCTGGAATAGCTCTTGCATATCTTTATTATGGAGTGGTCAGCGGAAAATCATATTACGTTGAAATTGCAGAGAATATTGCAGCTTATGGAAATAATGAGATTGAGTTTTATAATGAAAAACAGCATTCATTGATAGGTGCATTTACTGGGCTTGCTGGAACAGTATACTTAAATTCTAAATTATTTAAGTATACTAAGAAAAAATATTATAAAGACTGTTGTTTGGAATTAATGCACAAAATAGAACAAATTATAAATTATGATAAGATGACAGACGTTATTGGCGGAGTGGCAGGATATTTACTCGTGCTGTGTTCGATTTTTGAGAGTACTGAAGATCCCCAGTTACTATCGGTGGTAAAAAAGCAGATGAAAGATGTAGAGAACGTATTAATTAATAGATATAGTATTGATAGTGGTGGTTGGAAATTAACATTAGAAGGTAGGGAAAAAATATATACTGGATTTGGTCATGGGGACTCAGGGATAATAACAGCCCTTGCGAGGTGTAATCACTTATTAAAAACTAATAGTAGCAAGGAAATTATTGACACAGTAATTAAAAAACATAAATCATTATTTTCATATGAAAATAAGGGGTGGTATCGAACAAACGAAAAAGAATTGATAGGATATGGGTGGTGTCATGGAACGTCTGGAATATTGCTCAGTAGAGTATTGCTTAAACAGTGGGGATATAAAAATATAGATGATGATATTAAGTGTGCAATGGATATTTGTTCAACACGATCTTTTGGAAATAATACTTCTCTTTGTCATGGAGATTTTAGTAGTCTTGAAATAATGAGACTTGCAGGCAATATATTATGTGATAACGAAGTTTTGGAAAAAGAGAGGCTTAGTTTTCACTGGCTTTATGAGAACGTAATGCAAAAACGATATGGGGGACAATGTTTTAGAGGGACAGAGGTACTAGGTTTAATGTTAGGATTAAGTGGATACGTGTATTCACTTGTGCAGCATAGTAGCAATGAAATACCATCAATACTGTATTTACAGTAAACTGTATAGGGGACGAAGACTAAGGTGAGAATCACAGGAGAACTGACTCCCTTATAATAACTAAAAGAAATAAGTCTTTTTCTTTAGGTAATAGGCTTATATGAGGAGAGAAAGTTTGAAACAAATAAGTAGAGGACAGTCAAAGAATAAAGGGGCATGACAAATAAACTATCGTAAAAGGTGGTTTTGAAAAGTAAATATAGACACAACACCTAATCAGACAGCAGAAACTTCATCATCCTTGATGACATATCCTCGTTGCTTAAGCAGATTAGGTGCCTGTGAAGTAGTCAGTGTTTTTGATTAACTCACAGAACCAACGCGAATCAAGAAAGCCTTATTAAAGAAATCATATCAGAAGGAAATAAGAATAGAAAAGCGAAAGTTAGCCAGCAAGTTTCATGACGCATTGGTGCCTTTCGCAGAAAGGCGGAATATAGATATGACAGAAAAAACTTGTGGAAATTGCAAATCCAAGCGATTAATATCAGTAAAACAAACTTATAACGCATATTATAGTCCACATATTTCTATTGGCATTTGGAAAAAAGTGAAAATTAGGAGGACTGTTTGTGAAGTTTGTGGGCATATAGATGAATGGGTTGCAGACGAACGAGGATTAGAAAAATTGAAAATAAAATATTTAAAATAGAAATAATATATTCTGACATTTAATCAATGTGGTTTAAGGACAAAAATAAGATACTTTAGGGACAAAATTAGTTACTTTTTCAGTAACGTGGTATATTTAACTCATAAAGTTGAAAGGTGATTGAAATGTTAGAAAAAATTTCTGCGTATTTAGCAAATTTGTTATATGTAAAAGGAGAAATAGAAGAAAAGAAAATAGCAATCATCCGATATGGATTTGAAATAATGATATCCTCATTATGCATTTTTGTATCGATTTTATTATATGCTATTGTTATATTTAGATTGTCAGATGGGATTATTTTTTTACTGTTTTTTATGCCAATAAGGCTTTTTAGTGGAGGGTATCATGCACCTACCTATAAAAAGTGTTACATATGCACAATGATACTTTTTATTGTTGTTATATTGATGGCTTATATATTTCCAGTAGTAAATATATATACAGTAATAGTTAGTTTAGTAGCATGTATTGTATATATTTCTCAAAAAGCACCTTGTGTAAATGTCCATCATCCGCTTTCTGAGCGAAAATATAGAGAGAATAAAATACGAGCGAGAATTTGCATAATAATTGAATCAATTATGAGCATTATTTTATTTATCTTGAATATAAGACTGTGTACAGTATCAGTATACACTCTTTTGCTTGTGGTGGGAATGATGTTATTTTCAAAGGGAAAGGAGATAAAGGCATGTTAAGTAGAATAACACAATTAGTTGAAACTTTTGCAGTATGGGGTGCGGGAGTAGCATCTTTGTTTGGGAGTTATGAACCACAGATACCAGATAGTTTGATTGAAGACTAAGTAAGTTATTGCCAGGGCAATTTTTACAGTAAACCAACTGATTGAAAATAATTTTTTAAAATCATCTTGGAGGTGAAATATTGGAACAAAAAAAGAATAATCAACAATTAATGGTTGAGGCAATTAAACTTGCGGTGGGAACAACATCATATTTAGGATTATCTATTAATTCAGTATTTAAGGCTGCGATTGAAAGACTGTATTCTTATTATCAGGAAACAAAGGATAAGTGTTATGCGGAAACAGCTTTGTTGCATATACGAGCGTATGTGGAGATGGGATTTGATTATGAGGATAATGCTGAACTTTTTGATCCTATTTTAGAAGAACTGGGAACGTCTAGAAATTTAGAATTTCCAAAAGCATATTACTATTCAAAAAAAATTAAAGCTAATAAAACTCAAATTAGAACAATGATTGTGAAATGGCCAGCTTCTAAAGTTCGAATGAATATTAATGAGTTAGTACAAGACATCTTGGATAAAGTAGTGAACAAAAAAATGGGAATTTACTACTACAATAGCAATCCGTCTCCTGATAAAGGGAATGAAGTAGATGGAGATTTATATGAATTGGTAGTAAGTGAAAAAGAAACATATTTTCATGATATTAAGCGAAGAAAATATTTTACAATTATTTCATAATTGTTTATACTGAAAGAGACTATTTGTGTATTAAGTGAGGTATGTTATGAGGATAGCATTATGCGATGATGATGAAAAAGCACTATTAAAAAATAAAGAAATATTGAAAGAGTGTCTTGCAGAAACTAAGATAGTTGCAGATATAAGAACATATCGGTCAAGTGATTTTCTTCTATACGATATTCAAGAAAACAATTATTTCGATTTACTATTGTTGGATATAGAGATGCCGAAAATTAATGGAATGCAGATTGCAAGGGATGTGAAAAAACTATGTCCAGAAACACTTGTGATTTTTATCACATCACATAGTGAGTATGCTATTGATTCATTTGAGTTATCTGTATTTAGATATATAGAAAAAGGTCCGCATATAAAAGAAAAACTTTCATATGCATTATTGGATGGTTTGAATTATATCGAAATTCAAAAGGATCAAATGTATACAATTACAACACCTACGAGATATGAACGGATACCGTATAGAAAAATCCTATATATTCAAAAAGATGGAAAATATGCGGTTTTAACTACTGCAAATGGAGAAACTCAGATACGTAAGCCATTAGCTGAAGTATATGATGAAATTAATTCTGATGGTTTTGTATATATAGACCGCAGTTGCATTGTAAATCTTGTTCATTTGATGAGAATTGAAAAAATGGATGCAATCATGAGGAATGGGGTATCTTTACCTATAAGTAAAAAAAGATTAAGTATTCTAAAAGATATTATTAACGAATATTGGAGTCAACACGTATGATAAATACTATTTTTGAGATTATTTCTAGTTTTATAGAAATATATTTGTTTTATGCCATAATTGGTTTGCTTTTTCCTAAAGAGGTAAAGCCGTCTAAAATTAAAATTGTATTCCAAAGTGTAGTGTTATTATGTATTGTTTTATATTTGAATAGTTTTGTATTATATTCATGGATGCCTTTTCTCGTGTTTCCGGCTTATGTAGGTATTACAGCAGCTGTTTTGTATAAAGAAAAATATAGATACACTATTTCGATAGCATTATTTTATTCACTTATTGTTTATGTTATTGACTTTTTCAGTGTAACATTGCTTAGTATTGTATATGAGGACCCGAATTTTGCACAGTCAGTCTTGTATAGTAAAAGTTCAGATAGATTAGTATATATTTCTGTTTGTAAAATTATATTATTGTTACTTTATTATATACTTTATAGAAGTCATAAAAAAATTAATTTATATTTTGAAGGATATAAATTTTGGATTTTAATTACGATTTGTGGATTTAGTGGCGGTATATTTTTGGCAGAAAAGACTTTGGATCAATTCGATTTACATATAGCAATTTCATGGGTATTCTTAATAGTGATTATTATTTTATTAATAATTATTTTTGGGAGTTATATGGTTAGAAAAGTAGAAAAACAAAATTACGAATTCGCAAAAACTAGAAGTGAATTGTTAGAAAATAGCTATACAAATCTAAAACAGGCATATGAATTAAATGCAAAAATGTATCATGATTATAAACACCATATTAGTGCGATTCAAAGTTTGGTTTACGAAGAAGACATTCAAGGATTGAAAGATTATATTAGCAATTTGGAAATGGTGCATTTTAATATGAACGATAAGAAATGGACTAGTGATGCAACAGTTAATTTTATCATCAATAATAAAATAAGTGAATGTAAGAAAGCGGGGATTGAAGTAGAAGCTAATATTGATTTCCCAATTGATTCTAATATAAAAACTAATGATATGGTGGTTATATTGGCTAATTTACTTGATAATGCCATGGAAGCTTGCAATCAAATTCCAGATTCAATTAGTAAAAGGATTTGTTTAATCATTAGACGTGTTAATGCGATGCTTGTGATTAAGGTTGAAAATCCATGTTTTCAAACACCTAAAATAATTGATGAAAAATTTATGACAAATAAAAAAGACAAATACGAACATGGGTGGGGATTAATTAGTGTAGAAAATACAGCACATAAATATGAGGGAACTTTACGATGTTCGTATAATGCAGAAAAAAAGACATTTAAAACGACAGTAAATTTATCATGTCAAAGAAATAGTTTTTAAACGAAAGGAAAAAGATAAGATGCGGAAAATAAAAAGAATAGCTGTGATGTTATGTAGTATTATGTTAATGAGTACAATGTCAACAATTGTGTGCAATGCTAGTACGGGTGTATCAGAAATAGAAGGATATAATGAGGATAGTTTCGAAGATTTAGTAAATATAGTAGTAGATTTGAAGAATAATATTAAAGACGAGGAAATGATATTTGATATATTAGAGGAGAAAGTGGAAAATAACGTTCTTCGTAGTAGTATAGGAGATATATGGAATGCACTTACAGAAACGGAAAAAAGGCTTTTAATTAAATATCCTTTTGATGCATTAAAAGTAAATACAGCTAAAAATATTGCTACAACCCAAACCCAAATTAAATTTGGACATAGTGGGTTGGGGGATAGAAGCGATGCGTTTAGACACGGTATCTGGAACGCGGAAATGACTATTTTGATAGGTGAAACTAAAGCGGAATTATTTGCTACGGCTCATGAAGATGTTAGTACAGAAGGATATGAGTCAGATGGATTTTTAAAAATAGAACATAGGAATATGGATTTACATAATAATGGTATTGGGCGTGAGTTTGGTAAAAAAAATGAAGATGTAACTGAGGATGAATTAGCTAGTATTATATATGATAATATATATTCAAATACAACAGAATTTATATGGTTGCATGAATAGTATTGTGAAATTTTATAAATATATAAGAAAATTATTCTGGAAATTTAGGAGACAGTATTTACTTGAATAGATATAGTTGATCGCAGTAGATATAAAATGTTCTGATGATGGCTGGTAGCACTATATTAATGGCGGGAGGAAAGAGTGAGGAGTCATTCATCCTATTCGAGTATATTTATAGATAACGAAAAAAATATAATATACGATAAGAAGGGAAAAATGTATTCTATAAAATTGCAGAGACTAGACAGTCCTTTTTATGAAAAAATATGTAATCTAAGGTTGAGACGTTGAAAAACGTCTCTTTTTTTGAAACCTAATTGATGAATCCTACGTATTGATACAAAAACAAAAATCAGGATTCTTACGAATGAAGGAAAGAAAGTTATTAAAACAACTACAGAGAAAAAACGAAAAGGCTTTAGAAGAGATTATGAAGAAATATGGTGCATATGTCACTACGATTTCAAAAGAAATACTTGCTGGAAAAGGTACGAAAGAAGATGTGGAAGAAGTAGTGTCGGATGTATTTATTTCTTTATGGAATACTGCTGAAAGAATAGATTATGAAAAATACACCAGTATTAAGGCTTATATAGGTATGATTGCAAGGAATAAAGCGAAAGATAAGATACGTGCAATTAAAAATTGGGATCTGGAACTTTATGAGGATGTAATTTTAATCGACAACCAGGCAGAGAGACTCATGGAACAAAAGGAGCAACAGAGAATTATTCAAAAGCTTCTTCAGCAATTAAAGCCTGTAGATCGGGAAATCTTTCTTTTATATTATTACAGATATTTAAAAATAGAAGAAATCGCATTACAACTTAATATGAATCCGCAGACCATAAAAACCAGACTTCGAAGGGGAAGGGAAACTTTGCGTAATGCTTTGCGTGAGGAGGGGTATACGGTTTATGAAAATAAAGATTAGTGAGATGCTGGATAATTCGGTTGAGATTTTAACAAAGGAAAGAACAGATATAGATAATCTTATCGACATTCAGGACATAGTATATAAAAAAATTATTCGTCGAAAAAAATATTCATATTTTTTCAAATCAGTAGCGGCAGTGGGGACAATATGTTTGGTAACAGGCAGTATTGTTTTGGCAAAAAATCTTTTAGCTCCGGGCGGGAAAGTAGAAAAAATAGAAAATCTGGAAGAAGAACATACGCTTTATGAAACAGATGCAGAAGAAGAGAGGATAGAGGTTGATGTTCAGACAGAGTTGCTTAATAAAGAGTATTTATATCAAAATGGTATACCAATTGCAAAACATATTTTAGAAGTGCAGGCAGATTTTTATGAAACTGATCAACAAATATATATAGAAAATGGTACGATGCTGATTTTACAGAATCAGGGAAAAGGGATTTTTTTAGAAGATGATGAAAAGGTTAGAATAAGTGTCAGGCAGGAGAGTATGAAGACGCAGTCTGGCCATACATTTGAAATAGGATATATAGAAAACGGAAAGCCATTGAAATTAGATGCTGTTGAAGCAGAACAGTATGAAGTTTGGCTGGAAGGAGGACAGAAAGAATATTTTCCGTATTTCAAAAATATATCCAGCGATCGAATTATTCTTAATTATCATATAGTAAAGGAGATTATGGAGAAATGAAAAAAATAAAAAAAGTAATAGCGATAACAACTCTGTTGATCATGACAACAAGTAGTGTCTCTGTACAGGCAGCAGAACTTCAAGTGAATAGTAAGTATCAGCAAAGCGAACGAATGGGAATTTCAAATACAACATTAAGCGCTGGAGAAACAATTAATATTATCGATAATGATGGAATGGCGTTTTATATTCCAGGTGGGGCTAAGGTGAGTTTTTCTGTTAATTTGAAAGCATCAGGAAGTGTTGAGATGGGATATAAAAATTCAAATGGTATCAAAACAAAAAAGTATAGTGGAACAGGAAAAAACCATAGTACTACGTTCACAATTGGAAGCACGGGATATTATAAATTCTATATAACCAATAAAACTTCTGGGACAATTACTATTACAGGAGGGAGTTTGAATTTTTAAATGGGGATTAAGAAAAAAATATGGGAAGTTATGAAATGGATTCTAATTGTTATAAGTCTGCTCATACTATTGGGAATTGTGTGGAATGCGATTTGTAAAAAGATAGATGAGGGAAAAATACAGAATGCCTATGGCGATAGTGTGCCAATAAAAGGAAAACGCATGGTTGTAGAGATTGTAGGAGAAGAGCATGTAGGTCCTTCAATTATATTGTTACCAGGCTTAGGAGAAACTTCGCCTGTTTTAGAATTTAGACCATTAGCAAGTGAATTATCTAAAAAGTATAAGGTGATTACGATTGAACCATTTGGATATGGGTTATCTGATGAAACAAAGCGAGAACGAACGATTGAAAATATTGTAGAGGAACTTCATGAATGTGTCAAAAGTTTAGGAGAAGAGGAGTATTATCTCATGGGACATTCTATATCCGGGATATATAGTTTATATTGGAGTCAGATATACCCAGATGAAATTAAAGGTATTATTGGAATTGATCCATCCGTTCCGAAGATGACAAGTAAAGAAAATAATCCGTTTCCAGTTAGTGTGCAATTACTCAATCAAATATCTGCATACACTCAGAAGATAGTCAATATAACAGGTGTTACAAGGTTACTTTCCATAAACAATCCAAAGAAAGTTGTGTATGCAGATCCGCAGTATCCATATTCAGAGCGGGAATGGGAAGTCTTTCGTATACTAACACTGGATAAAGGTTACAATTCAACAGTTATGGCAGAAATGAAAAATCTAGATAAAAATATGGAAAGAGTAGAAAATATGAAGGTTCCCAAAGAAATACCAATATTACAATTTGTTTCAAAAGAGAATTGTAGGACTATGCCAAAGTGGGAACAGTTACATAGGGATATTATTGAAAATAAAGAAAATGGAAAAGTGATTTTACTAGAAGGCTCCCATTATTTACATTTTGAGCAGAAGAAGGAAATTGTTGAAGAAACGATACAGTGGATAGAAAATAGATAAATACGGTGATTTTTACTGGAAATAATCACTAAAATAGTTTTGGGAAGTTTGCAATGTACAGTATATCGTGATAGAATAATAAAAAAGTAAAGGAGTGGTGTCGGAAAATGGAATCTACATGTAAGCCTAAAATTGTTTCATCGTTGTTGCGGGAGTCCGGAAAAGGAAAACTTGATTTTTCCCATCCTTTTCAGAGAAAAGAAGGACAATGGACCAGGTATATGGAGTCGCTGGAGGTGGATTCACTGTTAAGAGGATATTCTATCAATTTAGTTTATATTTGGAAAATGGACAATAGAAACTATGTAATAGAAGGAAAGCAGAGAATTACTACCTTACAGAAATATAAGGGGGACAAATTTCCACTTTCTAAGAAGCTTGAACCAGTTATAATCGATGGGGAAGTATATGAAATTGCAGGGAAACGGTTTTCCCAATTAGATGAAACTGTACAAGATAAATTATTGAATGCAGAAGTCTTAATTTTTGAAATGTGGGATTGTACAGAAAAAGAAGTACGGGATATGTTTGTGCGTTTGAATAGTGGAAAGCGTTTGAATGGAGCGCAGATGCTGACAGGTCTTTTGAATTTTGATGTCAGTACAGAACTTTATAAAATTATGGAGCATCCATTTTGGGCGAAGACAGGAATTACAAAAGGTGATATCAAATCAGATAATATGCGTAAAGTTGCCTGCCAGATCTTAATGCTTATTTCGGGATACGAATACACTGCGTTTGACCAGAAGAATATTGAAAAGTATGTGGAAGTATTGAATAGCGATTCAGAGGAAAGCATCCGTTTGATTGGACATGCTCTGGAGATTTTGGACAAGTTAGATGAAAAGATTGCAGATAAAATGGATAAAATGAAAAAACTATCTATTCCAATGGTTGTTGCAGCAATGGATATAGTGTACGGAGATGAAGAAAAAGAAAACAGTTATCTGTTATGGCTGAAAAACTTCTTTGAGAATTATGATAAGCAGGCAAAATATCTGGAATATTGCGGAAGAAATACAGATAAAGGTGAAAATGTAAAGGGACGTTGGGAGATTTTTTCAAAAGTTGTATCAGAGTAATCCATATAACATAATAAATTATTTCAAATTTTGCAAAGCTATTGATATTTTTTTTAGTATGGCATATAATATAAATAAACCTAATGGTTTCGTGTGGCGGCACGTAAAAGCTGAACTGTGCTCAGGCAGGGTAAAGGCTGAGACTATCTGATACTCGGAAGGGTATTACGCCCACGCCAGGGAGATACGGCGAGTCCGCACCGGGGACTTAATGATACCGGTGACATCTAAGGCACTCGGAAGGGTGCTGCGGCTGACAGCCAGCATAAAACCGCTTATGAAGAAAATGGGCGCTGGATGACAATTAAGTTGTCCGGCGCTACTTTTGTATTGTAGTAGTGAATAGGAAAACGCAAATGGATAAACAACGGGATAGAGAAAAAATTGTACGGGAAATCAAAACAGCTGCAAGCCTGTATAAAAAACACTTGGTAGGGAAACGATTTTTATATGTATTTGAGGGCAGATATATAGAAGTAATTTATAAAGCAGCAAATTTCAGGCATTTAACAGGCGTTGCAACCAACCTTTCGGCAAAACAATTTTATAATTATGCAGCAAAGAAACTGCTTCAGGCGTCACAGATTTATTTTACACCTCAGCATCCGTTTTCTTTATGTAAGCGTAAGATTAAGCATACCGGTCAGGTTGCAACATTGGCTGGTTCAGAGGGATTCATGTTAGAAGAAGTTGTCACCAATACCAGAACTTATAAATTTGGCACAACTAATCTTAATTTTACACTTTGCATGAACAAAGAATTGGATGCAAATGGACTTCCAAAGGGAGATTGTTTTGTAGTAGAGTCTTTAAGAGATGAAGATTGTTTTTCAAAAAGCAGAACAGCATATGCGGTTACACATATTTTTTCAAAACCAAATGATCAGAAAAAATATACGGAGTTACTTTTTAAGGAGGGGACTGAGAGTGTAGAGAGTCTTCCGGAGGAGATACGGAATATGCTGGATGAAAAATTGTTACATAAATAAACGCCTTTATGTTAAAAATAAATAGGGAGGCTGGCAAAAAACTTAGATCTTTGAAGAGTCTTCCTGCTTTAAGGGTATATAAGATTATTTTGTTTCGGGATGGACTATGCAGGTTGTTCGTTTATATTGACAGATGACTTAAATATTGACACAGATTACATCTTATGTTAGAGTGAAGATGGATTATATTTATACTCATAAAAATGAAAGGTGAGTACAAAAATTTTTTCCGGTAAGAAACTGGAAACAGATTTTGGAAACAGGTGGCTGTTTCAATAGGAAATAAAGAATTATCAGGCATTTAGAATGAAAAATATTCTAGGTGCCTTTTTTTATTTTCAATCAATGAAAAAGGAGGATAGTATTAAGCCACAAAAGAAAGAAGAATAGGAGGAACATCATGAACCAAGAGTATTTAAAAGGAATACACAGCGAGATGTGTGGAAAAGATGCAGTTATTTTCCAGGCAACAGAAAATAATATAATCCGTTTCTTAAAGAACAGTCAGTCAGCAGAGCGTTCAGAAATCAGAACGTTAGATGGAAAGCGCTTTCTAACAACAATAAAGGGGAAATGGATTGGTATTTGCCCTGATCGGATGTATCTGGAAGAAAAGTTAAAACCGTTGCTTCAGGCTGTGAAGGAAGGTAAAAAAAGCCTGATACCGTTAAAACCAGTTGGGGCAGAGAAGCTAGAGGGATATTGTCCACCAATGCCCGACTGGAATTACTTTTTCTGGTCAGGTTACAGTGATGAAGATTATGACAACTTCAGAAAGCAGGAAGAACCGAAAATGGTGTTTTATGAAGCTTTTGGAGAAAAATTTCCGATACAGTTAATGATAAAAGGATATTCTACTACCGGAAACTTAGAAGTTGAAATGGTAAATTGGAAATACCGATACCCTTCACCCTGGGCAGCTTTGACTGTTAATTTACATGAGGTATGCGAAAAGGATTGCTCTTATGTGGATACGAACCACCACGGAAGAAAAATTTTGTCATGGATCTTGGAAAGTGGATTGGGAGAAATGACAGGAGAAATCAGCAGAAATGGATATTGTACCTATGAGATGGTTCACTTTAATCCGGAAAGATTAAAATATTTTGATCCGGAAGGGTATCGCAGGTATGAAACAAATTATGAAGAAATACATAGAACAGAATAAGAAAGAAATGATTCGAGAACGAGGAGGAAGCAGGATGAAAAACTATGAGTATGAACAAAACAAAAATTATGAAAATACAAAGCGGATGTTTGAAGCGTGTCGAAAAGATGTGGGAGCTTCCAAAGATTTCAGAAGAACAATCCCAGTGGTCAATGATGCGATTTGCTTTGCAGATATTCCGGAAAGCGGCGTGTGTATTACTTCGCAGTTTGAAAACGGGCTTTGTGGAGAAATTATCTGGTGTCGGAACGGACAAGACGTCTATATGCTGCACAGCAGTATTCGCCTGGCAGATCACACGGTCTGGCTTCAGATGGATAAGAAAGGAAGAAGTGAGGCATTACATTTAAAGTTACTTCCTGAAGAAAATAGCAAGGAAATGTCAGATGGATTTCAGGGGATTTTTATTTCGCCGTCTATGCAGGTAAAGCGATTTTACGAATACTGGTTCTGGCCAAATTATGTAAAAGGGAAAAGACCGGTACAGGAAGAGAACCAGAATTTCTATGAGATTTTGAAAAAGATTGTAAGATGTATTGGAACTGATTTTCAGTATGACTTAGAAACAATGGGAATATAAGATAGACATTTAGAATGGAAATTTTAAGTGTCTTTTTTTATGCGTATCTGGCGGAAAAGGAGTTTCCCGTCAGATTAACAAAGGAGAGAAAGAGCATGAATAAAGTAATAATGACAGGATATGTAGTAAAAGATCCGGAAGTCAATGAATTTAAAAGAAAGAGGCGCAGAAATAAAAAAACATCGAAATACGGCTTGGTTGCTAGTTTCCGACTATCTGTAAGACGTCCTTTTCAGACGAAAGACGGAACAAAATATGATTATTTTTCCTGCTCTGCATTTGACAAAAGTGCAGAATTTATAGAAGAGTATATCGAAAAAGGAGATTATATTGGAATCGAAGGGCTTCTTTTAAATGACAATTATGAAAATGAAGACGGTATGACGATGTATAAAGATAAAATAAATCTGGATAAGATTGAATTACTCCGCAAACGAAAGGAGGAAGATGAGGACGATTACGAAGAGGATGAAGAGTATGATGATGAATTTTATGAAGAAGATGATTATGACGAGGAAAAAGACGACGATGAGGAGGACTATCTGGAAGATGATTACGATGATGATGAGGACGAAGATGACGAAGAAGAGGGATATCATCGAAGTATAAGGAAAAGTTGTCGGAAAAAGGGAAACTCGGATACCCGTAAAAGAAATGGCAGGATAAATAGCCCTAGTTCCAGAAAAAAGCCAGAACAGAGAAAAGGGAGCAAAGGAAAGACAGAAAGAAGAAATCGGCAGTCAGGGGGAAATGTGTCGGAAAGAAGGAGGAATGAAAGTAAAAAACGAAATCTGGTAGATGAAGAATTTGAACGTGTACAGGAGTCAGAATATAACAATTATGGATTTGATTAAAAATATTCGAATAGAAAGGAAGTGGTGCTGTTATGAGCGGTAAATGGAAATGTTTTGTGAAAAAGTATCAGAACTTTTGCATTGTATCGGGGATTGCAGGGTTTTTGTTAGCTCCGTTTTTATGGCCCTTTTTCCTTGCAATTCTGGTTAATACGCTGTCCCTGACAGTACCGGTTTTGCTGGTCTATTTGTTAGTCTGTCAGTTGAAAAAGAAGCAAAAAGAAGAAAAGAAAGAACCTTCTACAAAGTGTGGAGAAGGAGAAGAACGAAAAAAAACAGTGCCGAAAAAGGTACAAGAAAAGAAGGAAACACCCATTCATCAGAAACCAAAACAGGAAATAAAAAAGGCAGTAGAAATGAAAAAGAAGGAAGAAACTATTCCGGATCTTCCTAAAAAGCAATTGAATGAAGCAGATATAGCAGCAAAAAACTGGTATCTTAGAGAAGGAAGAGAAAGATTTCTTCATATTTCCAAGAAACTGGAGGCAGAAGGGATTTCTTCGTTTTCTGTTGGGAAAGACGGGTTGTGTACAATTCGGACAGAAAAAGGATTTCGCAGAGTTGCTGCAGTTCGGGATTTTCCGGCAGATAGAAGAATCGTGATCAAAACGGAACTGGAAAAAGAAGGAGGTTACTCTGTAAAGATTTCCGGCCGTTATATGTGGGTTACAAGGAGGTAGTGGCTTGTTAGAGTGCAGATATGCTTCTTCCATTTATTATAATCAGGAAAACGGATATACGGTGGCAGTATATGAAACAGAAGAAAAAATTCCTGAAGGGAAGAATGGAATTGGGAAAAGACAGTTTGTAGCAGTTGGCTGTGAATTGCCGAGAAACGAAGGGATTGATATCTCTTTAAAAGGACAGTGGAAAGAATCGGAGAAGTATGGAAAACAGTATCATGTAACTTCTTTCCAAATTCAAATGCCAACGACAGAGGAAGGGGTAAAAGCGTATCTTTCTTCCGGACTGATGAAAGGGATTGGACCGGTTATTGCAGAGCGGGTTGTAGAACGGTTTGGGAAAAATACTTTCTATGTTTTTGAAGAATGTCCGGAACGGTTGCTTGAAATCCCTGGGATTACACAAAAAAAGTTGGATCAGATTTTAGATGGCTATCATCAAAGTGAAAATATCCGTCAGCTTTCTCTTTTTCTATCTTCTGCGGGCGTAACACCAAAGAAGATAGAAAAAATCCGGGAACATTTTGGGCATAAGGCAGTCAGTATTATTAAAAAGGATCCGTTTCGATTGTGTGAAATGGATGGGTTCGGATTTAAAACAGTGGATCCGATAGCAAGGAAAGTAAAACATTTTCAGGCAGATAATCCTTTACGGATAAAAGCAGCGATATTATATGTTTTAAAAGAAGCAGAAGGGGAAGGGCATCTCTATTTAGAGGTGCCTGAAATTTTAACAAGAACCAAGCCGCTGTTACTGCGTGGAGATAAAAAAGGCAGTGTTACAGAACGGAAAATCCGTGATGCAGGCAATTCCCTGATCAAAGATGATAAAGAACTAATCTGTAGTTATACAAAGATTTACTCTAAGAAAAATTATGAGGCGGAACAAAAGGCTGTGATGCAGCTTGCAGAGCTTAGCAGATATCCGATGCAGAAATATAATGTAGAGAAATGGATTTCCAATTTGGAAGCGAAAGAAAACATACAATTAGCGGAAAAGCAACGAAAAGGAATTGAAATGGTTTTTCAAAATCCAATTTCTATTATCACAGGAGGACCGGGAAGCGGGAAAACAACCCTGCTGCGTTTTATTGTTATGATCCAGGAAAAATTGAATATGGACAGTATGATTTTACTGGCAGCCCCTACCGGAAGGGCGCGGCAGAGAATGTATGAGGCAACGGGGTATCCGGCACTGACAATCCATAAAAGTATCGGACTTACAGGAACAGAAGGGGAAGAGGCATGGAACGCCGGAGAAATGCTGTTCGATGATTTGATTATCATTGATGAGTGCAGTATGGTAGATATGCATCTGTTTACCAATCTGCTGATGAAAATAAAGGCTGGAAGCCGGATTGTTTTTGTAGGAGATAAAGACCAGTTGGAATCTGTAGGTCCTGGAAATGTGTTTAAAGAACTCATTGAGTCCAAAGTCATTCCGGTTACTGTTTTAGATCAATGTTTCCGGCAGGAAAATCCTACGATTTTGGAGAATGCGATAAAAATTAACTGTGGGAAACAAAGTCTGGTATATGATGACAGTTTTTCTTTTGTAGCAGCACATGATGATGAAGATGCGGCGAAGAAGATTATGAAACTTTTTGACGTGGAGTGGAAGCGACAAGGGAGAAATGTAAATGCGGTCCAAGTCTTAACTCCTTTAAGGGAGGATACAAAGGTAAGTGCAAATGCCTTGAATTTAAAAATTAAAGACAAGATTAACCCTTACCAAAGAGGACAGCAGGAAATCAAAAGTGGAAACAAAATTTTTCGTATACAGGATAAAGTGATGCAGACAAAAAATGAAGATGAAATTTCCAACGGAGATATCGGGAGTGTACGAAAAATAGGAAAGGCGAGTGGTAAGAAATATATGGAAGTGGATTTTGGAGAAGGAAGAGTTATGCGGTATCAGGAAGGAGAACCCTGGAACCTTGTTCACGCATATGCGATTACGGCACATAAGGGACAAGGATCGGAGTATCCGGTAGTCATTATTCCGGTGTTATCATGTTTTCGCCGGCATACCTTAAAGAGAAATTTATATTATACCGCAATTACAAGGGCAAAAAGAAAAGTCATTCTTGTGGGAAGTAAACAGGCATTTTCTCAGGCAATCAGGGCCGGAAGATCAAAAAAAAGAAATACGTTGTTATCTTATCGGTTAAAAAAAGCCTTTGCGGAAATTCCAGATAAGAATAAAGCAGCATAAGAAAATAGTGGTAAACTGTGTGTAAAAAAATAGTTATGATAGGGAAGGAACATAAATAGTCCTTCCTTATTATACGGATGATATGGAAGAAAGATGATCTGAAAAAGAAGTGGCATCTTTTTTTTCGATGTGATAAAATAAGAAAAAGAGAAATAGGCAGGTGAATGTAGATTGAAAGTTGAAAATATACTGGCAAAGAATATTAGTTCTGCAGGAGAAAAAGCCTCCTATGATGCAGCATGCAAACGCCTTCTGGCAAATAAGGTGATATTGGCATGGATTATGAAAAGTTGTATAGAGGAATATAGAGAGTGTGAGATTCAGGAAATTGTAGAGAATTATATAGAGGGGGAGGCAGATGTTGCAGAAGTACCTGTAAACATAGATGAACAGGTATCCGAAGAACAAATACAAAACGGAGCAACCGAAGACGCTTCTATTTATGAAGGGGTGGTTACCTATGATATTCGTTTTTGTGCGAAAGTTCCGGTGTCGAAAGAAAAAATTCGATTGATCATCAATATTGAAGCACAAAACGATTTTTATCCAGGCTACCCGATTATAAGCAGAGGAATTTACTATTGTAGCAGATTGATATCTTCACAATATGGTGTTGAATTTTCAGATGCACATTATGAGAAGATAAAGAAAGTCTACAGCATTTGGATTTGTATGAATCCACCTAAATATAGGGAGAATAGCATAAATAGATATTCTATTACAGAAGAACAGTTAATTGGCAGTTGTTCGGAAAGAAAAGAAAACTATGATTTACTGACGGCAATTATGATATGTTTAGGAGACTCTAATAACGAAAATGCTTCAGGTGTTTTAAAATTATTGGAAGTTTTGCTTTCTTCGGAGCGTGAAGCAAAGGAAAAGAAAGAGATATTACAGAATGATTTTTCAATCGAAATGACAAAGACATTAGAAAGTGAGGTGTCTATTATGTGTAACCTTAGTAAAGGTGTTGAAGAAAAAGGAATTCAAAAGGGAATAGAAAAAGGAATAGAGCAAGGATTACTTCTTTCAATTAAAAATCTCATGGAAACAATGGGATGGTCAGTGGAACAGGCAATGGAAGGGCTTAAAATTCCTAAAGAAGAAAAAAGTAAATATTTAGATGAATTAAAAAAAATGTAAGGGTAGAAAACATATAAATTTTGAAAATCGAGATGAGCAGGCTAATACTGTCCATGACATTGTGTATCCGACAGTTATGGGAGGTTAGCGAAAAGGAGGATTACATGAATAAACGTATTGCAAAGAAGAATTTAAAGAAAGCCTTTAAAGAAATGGAAAGTAGTCGTGGAAATGGTGTTTCAGTTATTATAAAAACACAGGCATACGTAGATGAAAATGGGAAAGAATGCGATCCATTAGAAACACCAAATGCCAGATTTATCCAGTTAAAACGTCCTAAAATTCAATATATTAGGAATACGGAGAAATAAGAATACTATCTATATTAGAGAAATTCTTTACAGTGAAAGGATCTATTTATTTGCGGTTTTTTATACTTGCTGTAAGGAATTGCTCCGTATTAAAAACAATAATTTCAAAAAATAATAAATTTCTTATGATTTTGAAACTGTTGTTGACAGTTTCTCAATCTAATGCTAGGATAAAATGGTATTCATTTATGTACAAGTAACTTTGTACAATGAATTTTTATTTTGCATGATAGCAGAAGATTTATTTTGGGATAGTCTGCAATAAAATATAGGAATAAGTTTAAGACAAGGTATAGAAAGACAAATACCTTGTCTTTTTTGCGTGTAGAAAGGAGGAACATATCCAAAATTTGCAGACAGAAAGGGGAGATAAAATTATTGATACTTGGACATTATTTCACTGGGTATTTCTTACCTTTCGAATTGGGTTCGGCTCTTATATCGTCCTTCCCTTATCTCTTGGATTAAAGTTTCTTGGTTTCTTCTTAGGAAGGGCAGAAGTTCAGCCGCCTGCATACCGTCGATTCCGCCTTTACCTTTGTTCCTTTTGGCTTACTTATAGGCATTGTTAAGATTGTCTTTCCGCAATTTTAAATTCAAAAGATTGTTTGTCCAATAGTCTGTGATGGCATCGATCTTTTCAGTAATCTTAGAGTAGTAGACACTTCTGCATACTCTTTCTGTTCCGCAGATACCATTTGCAGATAGTCTTCCATATGAAGTTGTCTGTTCTTAAATCCACTTTCAGTTACATGCATTGCTTGTGCATCTAAAATTCAGCCCTTCGCCGATGTTTGTAACTATCAGTTTACGATGGCTTCTGCTAACTTCTTGCCATTCGTTGTTATTGCTGTATTCATCATAGAGAAGACGTAAACAGCATTTTGATATGTATGAGGCATAACATACCAGTATTTTTTTCAATCGATTTTCGTTCACATTGCCTGTGAGATAAGGTAGTAGGAGATAGATTCTTAAATGTTTGCTTCATTTTACTGTTTCTTCTTTAGTAATATTTACATAAGTGCCAATGAGTTATGCTGATTTTGGAATACCCAGTTTTTTGAAATGTTCTGATTTTTGAAATTTCTTCATTGTTCATTTCCAAGAAATAACACATTAGCGAAGTTTCACGGTTACATTCGAATTTCTAGAAAACAGACGGTTTCATCACTTTTTTTATGCCATATAGGGAACAACAGATATGGGGAAATTGAAACCAAAAAATATTTAAAAATTTTAGAAAAGAACTGCACTAAATATAATGTTTGTACCATTAAATACATTCATATATTTAATGAATTTGCCTATTTAGAAGTTATAAATTTTTATTAAAAGCATATCATGACACATTCCCAATATATTGATTGATAGAGCATATGTAAAACTATAAGTGCTATTTATACCACACTAAACAATTATTGGGTAAATTAACAATAAATAATGATGAGAATATAATAAATATATTCATATTATACAAAAAACTCTTGAAAAATATATATACTTATGATATATTTAAAATATAAAAACTACGATAATAAAGAAATATATGCAAAGGAAGGAAGCGATGCCAATGTTTATATAATTAAAAAATAGTAAAACCCAAATTTATCAAAAGACTGGAAAGGAGAAATAATATAAATCATGTTAAAGAAAAAATTAATTTTATCTCTTACATTAGCATCTATACTCTGCCTTACTCCAACTGCGTCTGTACTGGCAGCTGAAATAGGTGAACCTATTATGACACAGGAAGAACTAGAAAATGCAACAGTTGCAGATCCACCTGCCGATGAATCACAAAACAGCCCTATGCCTAGAACCCAAAATTCAAAATCATATACTATACCTGGTGGAAAAGGAACTTTAACTTCTAATGCTTGGCGGTCCACAGTTGCTTCATCACCAGGTAATACATATCAGTGGGATTATCAAGTTTCAGCTGTTTATTCTGGAAATTATGCAGTTTCATCTATCAGAACAACATGGAAAGGGTCAGCTTCTCTCAGAAATTCAGCTTCTATTGATTTGGGTATTTCTGACTCAGGTGCAAGTGCTGGTGGTGGTTCATCTTGGCAAAAAGTTAACACAGTCACTAAATATTGGGAAAATACTAATGGAGCAAAAGAATCTAGCTATCGTTCTAATATGGTAGTTAGTCCACAGAAAGGCTATCGGAGTAATACTATCGCCATTACAAATACTGCTAGGGTTAAATTAAGTAAAGATGCGAAACCATATGAAATTACGGCTAGTTGTTAATTTCATGTTAAAGTAATAACATGGAAGGGAATGTGATAGTAATCACATTCCCTTTTTTAGGTTTGCGCGCCATGGGCGCATTCTAACGGGTTCAAGTCCCGAACACGCCCAAATAGTGGGGAGTGTATAGCCGAACAGTAAGGGTGTCCATCGCGAGGTGGAATCTGAAGGAAGCTGTAAGCAAATATCTGGTCCGACGAACAGAAATTACATATAAGGCTAGAGGACTATCTGCAAATGGTATCCGCGGAACAGAAAGAGTATACAGAAGTGTTCGTCCATCGAAGGGTTGCTGAAAATAATGACACCATGATAGATTTTCAGACAGGTAATCTAATGGAGCGGATTTTACACAAAGATAATTTTAATAAGGCTTATAAGAAAATAAAATCAAATAAAGGAACAGGAGGTGTTGGCGGAATGGGCGCAGATGAACGTCTAGGCTTTCTTAAAGATAACCGAAAGCATCTAATCCAACGGATTAAGAATGGGAAGTATCAGTCCAATTCAGGCTGAAGGGGAGAGAGTCTTCCAACAGGCTATTACACAAGTGATTTGGTTCTATGTCAATAGTAAGGAGATGAATGTTGATGAAAAAAATATTACTGATATTATTATGTATAGTATTTTGTAGTTTGATAGGTTGTAATAATAAAGATGACATAAACAAGAATGCTTCTAGTGATTATGACTGGTTACCTAGTGCAAAGAATGAAGATGAATTACTACTATATGATAAATACGATCAGAGAATAATATCATTCGACAAAAAAAATTACAATGTAACTGGAAAAAATACTACACAAAATTATATGCAATTTGAATTTAATGATTTAAAGGCAAATATTTATACAACAGGTCACAGTATAGAAAATAATTATAAGATTATTGAAAAAAAATGTGACAAAACTTCTGTACTATATGAGATGAAAGAAAATGAAGCAATATTTCCGCTTGCATATAAAAATGAACAGATTATGTATTTTCTTAAAACATCATATGATTCTAGTGGTAAGGAAATATATAATGACAGAGTAGTTTGTAAATTTGAACTGAAAAACAAACAACTAAAGGAATTAAATGCTACAAAAGGTTTTCTTACTTCTAATGCAGTAATTATTGATAATTTATTGTATTTTACAGTTTACAATGAAGAAAATAATAATTATGATTTATATAGAATTGACGTTAATGAGGAAGATAAGACAGTATTAATAAATACAGGGTTGATTACAGGCGAATTATATAATAATAATGGACGGTTATTAGTTAGCAATCAAGATAAAATTTATGATTATGAAGATAATACAATATATTTTCCTAAAAAAATATTAAATTATTTTTATCTTAATAGATTATTTCAAATAGATATTAATAATGAGGGAGATTTGCGATTAACAATTACCAATATAGAAACAAACAAAATAGAAAATACATTTGATAAAGTGGTTGATGTTCGAGTGCAAAATGATAAAGTATATGTCTATACAACAGAACAAATTATTGCACTTTAAACTTGGAGGACTATAATAATGATCAAATTAAACAATATAAAAAAAATAAGGAAAAATCGCACTGTCTTAAACGATATTAATTTCGCTTTTAATGACAAACAACATTATGTTATCTTCGGGGAAAGCGGAAGTGGAAAAACCACCTTATTAAATATTATTGCTGGATATGAAAAGAGTGATAGTGGAACTTTAAAAATTATAAATGGAAAGAATTTAGAATACCTATTTCAAGATAATTTGTTATTTTCTAATATTACGGTGAAAGAAAATATGCTAATAAAATGGGCAAGCAAATATCAAAATGTAAAACAATTTGAAGAAAACTATATGCAGGCTTTGAAACTCTTCTCTATGGATAACTTTGCAAAAGAGAAAGTTTACACATTATCGGGTGGCGAAAAAAAAAGAATAGAATTAGCACAAATATTTCTAATGAAACCAGATATTATCCTGTTGGATGAACCAACTGCAAGTTTAGATTCTGATAATAAAAAATTTATAATTAAAGTTATAGAAAAAAATTTCCAAGATGCTATTGTTATTTTAGTAAGTCATGATGAAAAAAAATATTTCAATAATTTCACATTATTAGAATTGAGAAATGGGGGATTAGATAGATATGACTAAACATAATATTTCTAGAATTATTGCAAAAAAAACAAGTTTATATCTAAAAATTTCAATGTCATTATTTGTATTATCATTAATACTTTTAACTACAGCAGTTACTTTTGTTCAACAACAATATATACAATTAAAAAAAGATTTTGTTGATAATGCTAATACACACATAATTTCGATAACTAGAGTAAGAGGAGAAAGCCCAAATATAACTTCTCCTCTTTCTTTTCAAGATGAAAAAAATATAGCAAATATCATTGAGAAATATCCACATATTTGCATGTATAGTGAATATGCTATTCCCTTTGGCATAGGTGACGCTAATGATGAAAACTACTTTATTGAGGCTATAGATAATGATTTCCTTGAACGTTCGGAATTTAGTAAAATTAACGACTACGAAGCAGTAGTTTCAAATAAATTTCAAAGAAAAAATGTTATTCTAAAAATACCGATAATTAATGTAGAAGATAATGGATTTACATCAAATTCTAGGACAGATTTAGAACTATTATTTGTACCTACAACAACAACTCAAGCACCATTTGACGAATTCGACATAAAGCCAGATACTATTATAGTCAATACAAAGACTTTTGAAAATATTATAGAAACTATGTATCAAATTCCATGGGAAGAATTCCAGAAAAACAGTATAAATAATAATCCATATGGAATTGAGGCACTAAAAAAAATAAATGTATATGTTGATAATCTAGATAATGTAAAAAAAGTAGCAGACAGTTTAAGAAAACATAACTATGAAATAAATTATGTTTTGGGTGCCTTTGAAGACTTGCAAAGTTCATTAAACCAATCATATATGATATATGCCATACTTCTACTATTTATTCTTATAATTACAGGAGCTAATTCACTCATATCTTTTAGGGGATACTTGTATAGTATGCAGAAGGATATGGGCATTTTTAAGCATTACGGATATACCTGTTCACAAGTATATAATATATACATAAGTTTAATTATTAATCCATATATAAAAATTGTGGTACTAGTATCAATATATGCTTTTATTATCAGCGTGGGGGTGTTAAAAAAAGAATTTATCAAACCATTTGCATTGTCTTTTGCTTTAATTATTTTCTTTGTAGGGATAATTTTAATTAGTTTGTTATGTATTCTTAGAAAATTGTCAAAAAAAGAAATTATAATATTATTAAAACAATCAAAAGAAGTAGAATAACAATGAGGAGTGGTACATTTTATTGTGCTGTTCCTTACTATGTGTGCCGAGCATGATACTAATCTTGCTGGTGTAAGTCTAGTCACGAGTAGTTACCACTAAGTGTAGTGAAAGATCAGGCAGTATTAGTAATGGTATGGATGGAGGGAGTGGTGTAGCAAAGTTCTTGAGCCTACGAACAGAAACTTGATTAGGTGAAAAAGGTGAATAATCTGGAGTGAAATCTATCACCTGTCCGACACATGAAAATCACTTTTAGAATCCATTTTTTTGCATGTTGAATCATAATTTCTACAGGAATATTTGTCAGGGCTGCTCCGCACCGCAAATGCGGCAAGAACTTGACCAATATTCCCATAGAAATGGAGCTACAATCAAGCACAAAAACGGTGATTTTCGAATACTGGAACTCTGATTTCTAAATTTCCAGATTTGTGATTTCGAGCCTCAAGAATATTCAAAAGGTTGCATATCAAACCAAAGTTCAAATTGTAAACGTAAACCGAAGTTGTAAATCAAAGGGGGCACATTCCTAAAGAATAATTCGGAATGGAAAGCCAGACTGACCAATGAAAAGGAGAAGTGTAGCAAGACCGCTTAGAGTCATAATCCAAAAGAGGAAATGAGATTGTACGAGGGTGGATAAATTATTTCAGAATCGGAATGCTACAGCTGTTTATGGAAAACTCGGAGAATGGATGAGACACAAAATACGAGTTCATGCAAGTAACGTAAACGCTAAATAACGAGTACCATGACATTTGTCGTTTACTATAAAACTGTTGTTGACAGTTTCTCAATCTAATGCTAGGATAAAGTTGTATTCATTTATGTACAAGTAACTTTGTACAGTGAATTTTTATTCTGCATGATAGCAGAAGATTTATTTTGGCATAGTCTGCAATAAAATATAGGAATAAGTTTAAGACAAGGTATAGAAAGACAAATACCTTGTCTTTTTTGCGTGTAGAAAGGAGGAACGTATCCAAAACTTGCAGACAGAAAGGAGAGAAAATGACAGAGATAAAATTATTTGACACATGGACATTTCAGGAAGAAATGCCGGAACCATTCAGCCGGTTTTTACAAAAAGAAGGATTACGAAAAACTACTACTATGGTGGAATGTCTTTCCCAGTATAATCAGGGAAGACAGGCAACACTGCATCCCCCTACATTGAGGGCAATGCTGAATATTGCAGGGATTTATTTGAAACAAACAGAAGGAGCTCTTGGGTTTCAAAAAGGAAATTATGATTTGTTGAATTTCTATTGCATGGAATATGTAAAAGGAAAACGACGCTACGCATTGGTTTATAATCCGATCAGTGCAAAGATACGTGGTGTCTGTAAAACAGAAAAACAAACATATAAAGCTCTGGATTTTGTTGAAAGAAACGTCAGTGACGGAGAGGAAGTTCTGGCAATGCTTATTTATGTCAGTCTGGAAAAGAAAGAAGCATTATATAACCTGGAGTTTGCTCAGAATTTTATTTTATTCATGCAGCAGATGAAAGAAGGATGGAAAAATGCAAAACTTGCATTAAAAGCAGCTTTTCTTTGTTGTGATAACCTGTACCGGAGAGTCGAAAATGTACAGGATTTCAGCAATGAAGGAATTCCGTTGGAGAAAAGCCAGCTTGGAAAGAATGGTATGGAACAACTTTCCACACTTGCAATCGAAAGTGAACTGTATGCACCAAACGATGCGATAAAAGGTACATTTCAGATTTTTGGAGAAACGAAGAAAGTAAGAGAATGGACGTTAAAAGAATTACAGAAAATTTACAGACAGCACTGGCAGGTTTCTAAAGATTATCAAGACCGTATTCCACAGCTTTCAGAGGATATGAAAGTTGGGGAATATGCGCAGGATATCCTTTCTGCAATTGTAGAGTCTCCTTTCCGGAAATTTATGATCACCGGAAATGCAGGAACAGGAAAGACAACAGACGCACAGATGATTGCCCAGATTTTAGGTGTTCCTTATTTTGCTTTAAACTGTGGACCGGAAACAGATGAAAGTACACTGGTGGCAGGGATTTATCCAAATTCCAGGAAAAAGACCGAAGATAGTATGAAGTTTCCTTCTTTACAGGAATTTGTTACAGATCCGATGCAGGTATTAGAAGAAGTAGCCCATACAAGAAAAGAAGGGATTACCAAAAGCGAAGCCTTTCGGGAACTGTTAGATGCAGTGTATCAGTCCGGTTACCAGAAAGCAAAAAATGAAGGGGATTTTGTAATGCAGGAATCGGAAATCATAAAAGGCTGCCGAATGCCTTCGGTGATTGAAATTATGGAGGCTTCTCTTATTGTAGAGCCGGGGACACTTGGAAAACTTAACCGGTTATTAGATGACTCCAGGAAACTGGACCTTCTGTACGGGGAAGTCGTAGAACGACATCCAAATGCAATTATCATCATCACTACCAATCTGAATTATGTTGCAAATAGGGAATTTGATTTTTCCGTGGTATCCAGAATGAATAAGGTACAGCATCGCAAAGATTTAACAGAACAGCAGTTGGCAGAACGTGCAATGTTTCGGACAGGCTGCAAAGATATGGAAGTTTTAAAACAGATGGCAAAGGTAATGAAACGACTGGATGCAGTCGTAAAAGAAGAATTTGGAAAAGCCGGACTTTGCGGCTACCGGGAATATGAAAACTGGGTATATGAATATATGCGCACCCAAAATCTTGTAAAGGCTGCAGAAGATACGGTATTATCCAAGCTTGCATCCGATGAAGAAGATAGGGATATGCTCCGGCAGGTATGTATGGAGATTTATGTAGAGCAAGGGAAGGGATCTGTATGAGAAGTAAAGAAATAGGAAATAGCAGGCAGACAGAGAAGCGCTTGCTGCGGGATATGGAAGTATTTTCTTCTCCTCAGTTTTTAAGGTTAGTGCAACGGATTGGAAAAGAAATTACAGATAAGCATGATGCACAGATCCGGTTTTATTCCGATGCAACGGATCACAGGGCCGGTTATTTTGAGGGGCGCTATATTTATATCAATACCATGAATATGCTTACACAAAGTTTTCCGACTTTGGATTTGAGAAGCAAAAGCCTGATAGGCGTGGAAGGACATGAATGCGGGCATCAGAATTACAGCAGTATCTATCTGAGACGGAAATATATAGATGGAATTGCAAGTGGAATTTTATATCCAGCCTGGCCGCTGCCGGAGACGGAGCGAGAAACTGGATTTTTACAAAGTATGAAAGAGGGTTTTCAAAAGAAAGATGCGGTTCTATTAGGACTCTATCTGCAAACAGCCGGAAGGCTGCATGGATATCTGGAAGATGCCTTTATCGAAGAACAGATGTGCAGAAGGTTTCCAGGAAGTATCCGGCAGGGGATTTTGCAGAACCGTAAAAGGAATATGGAGCAGATTTCTAGTCTGAAAAGCCAGATTGCACAGAAGAAATCAAAGCTGAAGATTATGTTACTTCTGTTGGTGCAATATATGTTTACCCATAAGGTCAACGTATGGGACGGAGAAGTTGCAGAATATATGGAACTGCTTAGAAACTGTATTCCGGTTCTTTTGAAAACGACTGTTGATATGGGGGAAAGCACAAGGTATCTTGCAACAAACCAGATTTTATTGAAGTTGTGGCCTTTGCTTTTAGAAGAAGCGGAAGGTATGGAAAGAAAAATAAAATCGACAGGAGAAAACAAAGAGAGCGTATTGAAACAGGCTTTTGATGAGTGGAAAAAAGATCTGCCACAATACTCGGAAGAACCTTTCTGCAGGGAAATCCGCATGGAGCGAAAGGAAGCTTCGGATGTTCTTTGGAATGGAGGAGAACTGAAACGTACTTTTTCAGAAGAAATGCAATCCATTCAAATGGAAAGAGAAAGTGTAGTAAAAGAGAAGGAAAGGCTGACAGAAGGAAAGACAGAGCCTTTGCTTTCTGAATTGGAGCAAGAAACTGTAAAGATAATTGATATTGGAAGAGAACTGCACAATATTTGTCTGGAATTAAAAAGAGAAGCAAGGGAAAAGGGATATGAGGAATGGATGCGGGAGCGTTTGAAAGAGATTTTAGAAAATACGGAGTTTACACCTGTGAACCGGGAAATTAAAAAGCGTGTTTTCCGAAAAGAAGTCATTTCACAAACCGCATATCAAAAATATAGAATTTTTCAACCGCAGATAAAACATACTTTAATGAAAATGAAGCAGGATTTACTACCGGTTCTAAAAAGGAAGAAAACCCATATTTTGCGCTACCAGTATATAGGAAAAAGATTGGATATGGCACATCTTTGGAATCCTGAAAAAAGAATTTTTCAGACCAAAATCCCTTCTCAAAACATGGATACAGCGATTGGATTTTTATTGGATCAGTCTGGTTCCATTGACAGCAAACGGTGGGAAACCTCTGTGCTGACAGCCCTTTGTGTGGTGGAATTTGCACAGGTATTTGGGATACCGGTATGTGTGAACGGACACTGCACAGGGAGAGAGCATATAGGCAGGAAACGAGAGGAAATTGTGTGTTTGCATTCCTATTTAGAGTTTGGTGAGAAAGAGGAAGGCAAGTACCGGATTTTGGATATGGAGACAGGCGGAGCCAACAGAGATGGGGCGGCCCTTCTTTACATGGCAGAAAAAATGGTAAAAAGAAAGGAAAAGATGAAAATCCTGATTTTTTTCTGTGATGGACTTCCAAATGCACAAGGCTATGGCGGAAAAGTAGCAAGGGAAGATTTACAGAAGGTACAAAGGCAGCTGAAGCAGAAACAGATTACTTTGTTTGTGGCAGCGATTGGAAGGGATCAGGAGGATATTCAAAATATTTACGGGAATGCCTGTATCAATGCGGAGAACCTGGAACAGCTTCCGCATCAGATTGTAAAGAAACTTTTAGAATACATGGGATAGAGAAACAGGACAAGGGACTTTTTCAGGTCTCTTTTTTGATTGGAGGAATTATGGAGCAGAAAAAAGAATGGATTGAGGATTTCTGGCGTACAGGGTATGCAATCCGTCTGGGAAAAGACCAGTATTTTCAGGAAATCAGAAACAAACGTATTGTAACCGCAAAAATTTGGAAAGCCGCTTTCTTTCAAAGCTTAAGAGAAGCTGAGATATTTGCTCAAAAACATCTTTGGTATACGGGGATGGATCCGCAGATTTGCTACCGTGCTTGGGTACTGGTATCTATTGAAAGTGAAGAAGAACAGGAGTTGTTTTGGAATGGAAAGCAGTTTGTCCCGGAACTTGGGAAGGCAAAACTTTTTTCCAGTTCGCAGGAAATGCAGACTTATGTAAAACGTTTGGGACTATCCAGACAGACTTATCCGGAATTATTGCCGGTAGAGAAAAAACAGATGAAAAATGCAGCGTAAGGAGGAAACAGGATGGAAATTAAAAATTTAGCACAATTAAAACGGGTTATACAAGAGAAAAGAGAATTTATTATCAGAGCACACCGACAGGAAAAATTTTTAGGACAGAAGAGAATACCTAACGTGGTACAAAGTAATGGATTTTATTCTGTCATATCCGGACAGCCGGAGCATGAGGTCAGTTGTGCAAATCATGGAAAAGGAAGCTGGATTGATTTTGGGAAAGCAACTCAGTGGGAATTTCAGGAAGAGACATGCAGTATGTATTTGCCAGAAATGGAGCATATACCTGAAAACCTGATTTGGACGATTGAATTTTGCAAGGATAAAACGAATATCCCACAAAAACTTTCCTGCTCCATTCTCTGTAATGCTTATTATCATGGGGAATTATTGCTGCCAGAAGCAATAAAAACCTTCCCGGAGGCACTGGAATACGCGAAGGATCATTTAGATGAAATTCCATTAGGAGAAATGAATTATATAGAAAACAGTGATGTACTCGATCAGGAGAATTGTGAGCTGGTAGCTGCCGATTCGGAAGAAATTCCAGAAGACAGCAGCAAAGAAAACGGTTTGAAAAGTTCCAAAGAGGAATGGTGGAGGATCATTGAAGGAATAAAAGAACATGAAAGTAGACTGGCAGAACAGGGAAGGACAGAAGATGCAGAAAAGATTGCCAGAGGTATGGACTTTTTCTATCCAAATGATGTTGTAACGGAGATTTTAAAAGATGGAGATGGAAGAATTTCTGGGATAAAAAGAGGAGAAATTTCTTTATCAGATGACGATTATTATTTAGCAGATACCCAGGAACCTTATTCCTTCCGTCAAGTTACTTGGGAGGATATTCTTGGAATAATGGAGGAATATTCCAAGAATGGTTATCTGCCTCCCATCTTTTCAAAGGGAACGGTTATCTGGCTTTCAGAAGAATATGAGAGCGATTCCAAAACATCAAGATTTTACTATCCGATGCAGCTGCCACCATGGAAAAGTCTGCAAATGATCCGAAAGTTGGATTGCTGGTATGCAGATACCGATTTGGATCGTAGGGAATATGCAGAAGAATATCAAAGGATTGTATCTGGAATTTTGCATGGTCTTGTGATTTTAAACCCGAAAAAACTCGCATTAGAAGAGGTGATTAAAGAATGGGAAGTGAATTTTACAGAACCCGAAAAAAGAGGGTATCGAGCAGCCTTTGATGAAATTCGTAAAGGTAAAATCCCAATTGTTCGGGACTGTAATTACATAACAGATTAACCACAAAAGAAAGAAATAAAGGGCTGTGCAAGACAGCCCTTTCCAGAAAGGAGAACAAATGGATATATTAAAAGAAAAAATAGATGCAAACAGTTTTCAGACTATGAAGCATATCATTTTCCTTACTTCAACAAAGAATGATAAGATACGGTATTTTGAAAAAGAAGAGGCAGATAAACGTTTTCTTCCAATAGGGAAAGAACAAAAGGAGGAAGACGCTTATACCTTTCAGTATCCGGGTGAGATGCTGGAGAGGTATGAAGAAAAGATAGGGGATACTGTTCAAATCCGCAGGGCACTGGCATTTGCCCTTGTAACTATGTCTGATTTTCATGAAGCACAAATGTATGTGGGAACACAATATGAAAACTTTCTGAAACGGATAGAACGAGAAGCGAAAACCGATATTTATCTAGCAGGAGCTATGTGTTTTTTAACTCTGTCTGAAAAGAAACAAAAGTTTTATTATGAACGGATTAAAAGTTATTCATACAAAGAACTTGCAGAATGTATGTGTATCCTGTTTTTATTCAAAGGGAAAAAAGAAATCTGGGAAATGCTAAAAGAAAATGTATGCTCTTTCTTTGAAAATGAAAGAGCAGTAAATATCTTCCAAAATGCTGAAATGTATATCTGGTTTTTCAGAACTTATGAAAAGGAAATTAAAAAAGAAAGAAAACAGATATTTTCGAGATTAAAACTTTTGGTGAAGATGCAGCATACCCACGTAAAAGAACGTTCAGAGCTATTTCAACAGATGCGAAAGGCAGGTTATCAAAAAGAAGAAATTTTTTATTTAAACCTGCGGATGCTGCAGGCTGCAAAGGAAGACAAGTTAGAAACAGTAAGCCAGATAACATGGGAGCGTGCTTCAGAAAGTTTTTGCATTTTTATATGTAACCAGGAAAAGGAATATTCGGAGGAGCTTTATCAGCTTTGCAGGGAACTAATACAAAAGCATCGTTCTTATGAAATCAAAATCGGCGGATATGATGGGATTTTAGGCGCCATGAAATGTCAGGTAACTGTTAAAAATTCCAAGATATATGCACTGCTTCATACTTATGCAGGAGAGCGACAGGCAAATCCTAGCTGGCTTTTTATTCCATCATGTAAAACACAGGCAAAGAAAATATTTTCTCTGTTGGGGAAAAAGGATTTTGATAAAAAAATACGGGAGACTTTATATAATCAGTCTTTTACGGAACAGGAACTTCAGGAGTATCTGAAGATTTATCAGGAATTGACAGATGTAGATTATATTCAACAGATGCTGCAAGAAGAGAACTATCAAAATCATAAAATTTTTGAAACATTTGCAGAAAAGAATTTCTTAGATCCCCGACAGATTATAAAAGAATTGCTTACAAAGGGAGAAGGAAAAGCGATTTCTGAATGGGAAGAACCGGAAAAAAAGAAGTATGGCTATATTCTTTCCTATATCGAAGATTTGGATACGGATTTAAAATTTCAGACTGCAAAACTTCTTTTGGATAACCGATCCATGGAAGAAATCAGAAAAGAAGGAAAACGAAATTTCTTATGGAAGAGTGTCGGAATTCAGGAATTTTATTACAGACGGGAATATGATAAGATGAATTTTTTGCAACTTCATTTGAAACCAAACCAGGTCCTGCAGTTGTTTTTCTGGATAGAAGAATCTGTTTATCGGTTTCAGCCACAAAAATATTTTGATTTTCTTTTAAAAGTCTTGGAAAAAGAGGAAAATCTTATTTGGCTTCCGAAAGAACAGGCACAGGAATTTTGGAAAAAACTAATGGAGCTTGGGATAGAAGAAGCTGGAAGTAAGAAATTTAGAATGCTATACATGGAGAAAGAGGAACGAGAGAAGTTTTATAAAGAACAGGAAGAAGCCGCAAAACAGAAAAAAGTGGCTGAACTGGAAAAGCAGACAAAAGAAGCATACCAGCATTTTTGGAAACTGCAGCAGGAGAAAACAGCAGAAGAGATTTTTTGGAAAATCGATTCACTTTTCTATTCTTATCAAAAAGAAGCCTATATAAAAGCAACGGTTCAGTTCCTAAAAAAATATTTAGAAAAAGTGGGGTGGAAATTACCAAAAGCAGCAATTTGGGAATATTTAAAACTGCTATTAAACTTAGGGAAAAAAGAAGGGATAGAGATTGCAACTATAAAAGAGTGGTTGATAAAAACGGAGGTAGAAGATGTTTACAACGGTGAAGGAACACATGGAAATTATTAAGGGATTGGAAGGACTTGGCTGGCAGGAGATTTTAGGATTTTCAAATCAACGGCTCCTTCCTTTTACAAAAGAAATTGATACAGACGAAAAGAGAAGAATATTAAAACAGCTTCCAATCGAGTATGGAAAGAAATTGGTTGCCTATCCGAAAATTCTTTCAAAGATTATAAGTCTACTGGAAGCAGGAATTTCAGCCTATAGAATAGAAATGTTTATCGGCAGTGCCGATGAAAAACTATTTGACCGTTCCTATGAGGAATTGGAAGCAGCTTTGAAAACAGAAGCAATTTCGGACAGATACGTAGCTGTATATCTCCAATATTATTTTTCCAGCCATTTGTCCGAAAAAGAGTGCAGTACATTAAATGGAAATCTGGAGTTTCTCGAAACATATTGTGATAAAAAGCTACAAGATTTAAGCTTTTCAGAACGAATGTTTTTGAAAGAACCGATTTTTACAGGGGACTTTTTAGGAGAAGTGATTGGAGAAGAACACTTCTTTCAGGATTTAGGAAAAGTGAATGTATTGGAACTTTTGAAGTATTTGTCAAAGTTTCAACTGCCAATGTTAAGTAAAGAGGCATATAGGCAGATTATAAAAAATGCAGAAGAACTTTATCCGTTATTAAGAGAAATCATACCTCGTTTACATAAAGGCATACGATCTTGTTTTTTGACAAGGTGGCTGGAGAATGAACAGTTATTGTTTGATTTAAACAGATTTGTAAGACAAGGATGGATTTCGCAAGGGAATTTCTATACAAGAGCAGGGTATATACAGGAGGTTTACCGGTATGCCATAAAAGCGGTGGACCGATTGAAATATTATCAGGAGTCAGTACTTCTTTATGCAGTCAAACATCAGAAAAAACACTTTTTGAAGTTGTATGAAGAAAATACAGAACTGTTTCTTGAACTTCCATGGAATTCTATTTTATTTCAAAAAGCATTTTATGAGGAGTATGTCAATCTAAATACATTAAATTTTCAAAATTTAAAGGAATGCAGAAAAATAAAGGAATGTTCTGCTATAGAAAAGACAGATATGCTACAAAAAGAGTATACTTTTGCGGAAATAAAATTATTTGCTGTCTGTCCTGACAGAGAGTATATCCGTTTGTACCACAAACTAAATTATAGAAGGGTAGACGATCGGTTGAGAGTTATGCAGGAAGTGGTGAAAAAGAGACTCTTGGACAAGGTAACCAGCGAAGAAACGCTGGAAAGAGTTGCGGCTTTTTTATCCCACAAACCATTATCTAAGTGGGTGAAAGAAGAATTGGGAAATATTTCCGGCCTAGTAGGGATGGATATACTAGATTTGTTTCTTTCCTGGGAAGAAGTTGTACGTTTTCTTCCAGAAGTGAAAAATGGTTTCCAACTGCGGTATTTGATAGCAAATAAAGAAAAATTAAGTGGATACCCAAATTTTCAGTCTGCCTATGCTGAACTAGTAAAAAATGATCCTCACTGGGAATGGATGAAGAACACTTTTGCTTTCTCCGATTCGTTTATCAGAGAGCATGAAGCAAATATCCAGACATTTCTGGAACAAGGCGGTTCTGAAATTTTGTATGAATTTTATAAAGGAGATACCGGACAGACAGAAATGTTGCGTAGATTGTTGGTCGCAGAGCTTATGGGGAAATTTAAAGACTTAAAATACCATGATACAGATCTGGAAAAGGAACTTGCTTTTCCGATTTCAGAAAAACAGATGAAACTGTGGGCAGAAAATCTGCAACTTCAGAGAAAGGAATGGAAGATCTGGGAAGAAGACCGTTTTCTTCCGGTGATGCAGATTGGGGAGCTGCCGGATAAAACCTGTTTGAGTTACAAGACAGGAATGTATCGAAAGTGTCTGCTATCCTGCTTTGACAGTAATAAGAAAATTATATATATTTCTTATCAAGGTAAGATTGTCCTTAGGGCAATCCTTCGGCTTACAAAAGCATCTGAAGAAAAAATGGAAAGGGAGAACAAAGAATTTCAATTTGTAGATTTTACAAAGGATACGGGAAAGAAAGAGAAACCAGAGCAACTGGTTCTGTTTTTGGAAAAAGCCTATGTAAAAGGGATTTCAGACAGATTGGAACAGGAGATGTTTAAGCTTCTTTTTCGTATGGTAAAGGAAAAAGCAGGAAGACTCAACATCTCATTGTTGATCAGTCGTGATTACTTTGGGAACATTCCAAGTGGATGGTTTCAAAAAGAGAGTAGATACATCTATATCTCGGCTACCAAAGGAAAAGAGCAGTATTTGGATTCCCTAGGTGGAAATCATGGAATTGCTTCTGAAGGAAAATACCTGCAAGCATCGGTCTTCCGTCCAATATCCCTGGAAAAGTGTGATTATGAAAGAATGGAGGGAGAGGAATTCTCTGAAATATCATAGAAAATTCAATTTGTCAGGTCCTATGAAGTTTGATATAATAATCGTAACAAGAGAGTGACTGGTTGTAGAAAAGAGAGGAATTTACGTGGAACATACAAAAGCAGATATTATATTTAAAGATTTTTGGCGGAATAATGAACGGTTTGCCGATCTTTTCAATGTAGTTGTGTTTGGAGGAAAAGAGGTTATTAAGCCAGAGGCATTGCATGAAATGGATACGGATGTTTCCGGTGTCATTCAATTAAAAGATTATAAGGAAACGTTATCCAGAACAAGAGATGTCATTAAAAAGACCGCTTATGGAGTAGAATTTGTTGTTCTTGGAATTGAAAGCCAGCAGCATATTCATTATGCCATGCCGCTGCGTCATATGGTGTATGATGCAATGAGTTACCTGAAGGAATATCAGGAAATTACACGCAAATATAAAAAAGATACCGGGAAAAAGACAGAAGATGAATTTTTATCAAAGATGAAAAAAGATGACCGGCTTCATCCGGTTATCACATTGACAGTGTATTATGGAGAAAAACAGTGGGACGGACCGTATTGTCTGAAAGATATGATTGTAGAAATGCCGGAAGAAATTGCCGCTATTTTCTCAGATTACAAAATGAATCTCTTGGAAGTACGGGATTCAGACCGATATGTGTTCAATAATACAGATGTTCAAAGTGTTTTTGAAATTACCAGGGAAATCTTTGCCGGCCATTTTGAAAAAATTCAGGAGAAGTATGGAAACAAGGAGATGGGTTCAGATCTATTAACAGTTGTCGGTCAGATGACAGGATCAAAGGAACTGATTCGTATGAGTAGAAATATGGAGGTAAACAGTATGTGTGAGGCATTAGAAAAGTTGAAAGAAGAAGGAAAATTGGAAGGCATTGAAGTGGGAAGAGAAGAAGGTATAAAGGAAAATAGAAAGGAAGTTATTCTTACCATGCTGCAGAATAATTATCCGATTTCTGAGATTTGTAAACTTTTGAATATCCCCGAAGAAGAGGTGTTAAAAATAAAAGATAGAAAATAATACCATTTTTCAGAACAAAAGGAAAAAGGAATATTAGATTTACTGAAAGGCATCAAAAAAATTTTTGGTGTCTTTTTTGTACCCTAAAATGAAAGGAGAAAAAATTGAAGAAACTGATATGTAAAAAATGTGGAAACGAAGTTTTACCTGAAAAAGATAAAGCATTAAAAAAGGAATATCCATATTATTGCAGTTTTTGTGATGAGAACAAATATAGATTTGAGTGTATGAGCGTAGAAGAGAATAAAGCACAGAAAAGGAAGGAACTGATATGACAGATGAAGAAAGAGTATTATCCTGCCAGCGTGAGATCCGAAGACTTCGGAGTGTGGTCCGGGAGTATGAAGAAGAAAGAAGACTGTTTCTTGCATGGTTGGAAACGGAAAGCAAAATACCGTCTGAAAACCAGGCTGGATTGAATAGGGTGAAACAATATTTGGATACATGTCTGTACCAAGATTAGAAAAAATAATACGATTTAAGAGAAAGGAGAAAGTATGACAAAAGGATATTTTGTAATAGAGGGAAATGGAAAGATTAGAAAAGCTACTTATTTAGTGTCAGATGCATATCTGGACAATGGATATGGAGAACAGATTATCCGGGCATTTGCAGAAAAGCGAGAGCTGGAATTTTTGGAGCAAACATATCAAAAATTGGATCTGACTGATAAAAGAAATATACAATCATTACAACCAGAGTGGTATCGAAAAACAACTCATTCCAATAAAGGAGATATTTTTTCAGAATATGCTTATGTAGTTCGAAAAGAGAAATTGCGTGTGTATCACTATGGAAAATTGCTTTTTTGTCTGAAACGAGAAGATGCAGAAATATGGCTATACTTATTAGAAAATATGCAGCAATTGGTAGATTATTTTTTATATTCAGATGAACGATTGGAGTATCAGTGGGAAAATTATTTTTCCATGTTCCAATTTTTGCAGAAAAAAATAGAAGAAGGGCTCTGCCAGCAAGAGTTTCAGCAGTATATGCGGAAAGAAGGGAAAAATCTTGCTTTTTTCAGAGATGAACATCTGGTGGATGTATGGGATAGATATGACAGACCTGCGTATCAAAAAATATGGAAAAAAGGGAACCGGGAAATCTTATTTATTGTGACAAAGCAGGAGCGTATCTGGAGAGCATACATACAAGGTCCGTATAGTCGGATTGCAGTATTTCAACAATGTTCCAGTGAGAAAAAATGTGTGACATGATACGATTAGAACTTAGAAAAGAAAGCCTTAAATTTGAACAGTATGCAAAGATAACTGCTTATGTTAGTAAAATAGCAAAAGAATTGTTCAGTCAGAAAATTAATTTAGAGGAGGTACAACAATACTTACAGGAAGAACAGCAAAGAACACCTTGGTATCTTTGTAAAGGTGCTCTTTCTGTTAGTGATATTATAAATCACTTAAAAATGGATTTGCGAAATGAACAATATAGACGTAATAGGTAAAGACAGTAGAAAGAAGAGGGAAATAATATGGTGAGATATGATGCACGAAAAGAAACTTATGAAGAAATAGAGATTTTTGATACTCCAGCACTTTTTTCAGCAGGCAGAATTCAAAAAGATAGTGTTCCAGAGGGATTTTATTGTTATGAAGTTCGTCATGATGATGAGTGCAGAGGAATTCCATGTGAATTAAGTACTCATATTTTGGTGAATTTTTTTGGGAACTGTAATATCCAGAGTTCCGCTAATAAAAGAGAATGAATGCAGAAGATATATAGAAGATGAGGATTGGAGTTATACGGAAAGAATGGGAATGCAATTAGAGTCATGGAATGATGTATAAGACGTAATTACAAGAATATCAGGCAGATCAATAATATAGTGCTGTTGACCTGCCTGCTAAATTATATTTTAGCAAAATGTAATCAAGCGTTATTTGTTTTAAAGAAATGGGATGTTCTTAGAGAAGAGAGTATTATTTGGGAACATAAAAAGTAATAAAATATACTTGACAAAATGTTTAAATTGTTTTAGTATATATACATACCAAGAGAATGAATGGGCGGTGAAAAATGGCAAGAAATAAGTATCCAGAGTTAACTGTTGAAAAAATTCTTGATGTAGCACAAAAATTGTTCTTAGAACAAGGATATGAACAAACTACGATACAAGATATTGTTGATAATTTAGGTGGTATGACAAAGGGTGCAGTATATCATCATTTTAAGTCAAAAGAAGAAATAATAAATGCACTGGCAGATAAAATGTTTTTAGAGAACAATCCATTTAGTATTGTTAAAAGCAGAAGTGATTTGAATGGTCTTCAAAAAATCCAATTAGCAATTATGCTAAATCAAGATGAGAGTGATAAAACGGAACTATCAAAACAAGCAATTCCATTATTAAAAAATCCAAGAATATTGGCCGGAATGATAGAATCGCAAAAAAAATATTTTACCCCTGCTTTGAGAGAACTTATTGAGGAAGGGAAAAATGATGGTTCAATTAAAACAGAATATGCAAAAGAGATATCAGAGATTATACCATTGCTAGAAATATGGCTTATGCCATCTGTTTTTCCAGCAAATGAGGAGGAATTTCATCATAAGTTTGTATTTATTAAAAAAATCTGCGAATTTGTTGGGGTTCCTATATTTAATGAACAAATATCAAATATGATTGATGATTGGTATGAAAAGACTGAAAAATAGAGTTGCCACAAAAGGCAATTTTATTTTAGAGATATACATACGTTGGCAATGTATGTATATCTCTAAAATAAAAAGGAGGGAATTTATGAACGAGAATTGTGCAGTTGAAATACATGATTTATACAAAAATTTTAATGGCAGAGAAGCGATTTGCAAATGGAATTTGAAACTTGAAAGAAATGCTATTCATTGTGTTTTAGGAAAAAATGGTGCCGGAAAAACCACTTTTTTTAAATTGCTTATAGGTCTTGTGAAACCAACAGCTGGAACAATTACTGTATTAGGTTATGACAGCGTAAAAGATAATCTGAAAATTTTAGAGGAAACGGGGAATATCATTGAAAAACCTATTTTTTATGAGAATTTATCTGCTATTGAAAATTTAGAGATACATCTTGAGTATATAGGGATACATGTTCAAGATATTCAAAGAATATTAAAAATGGTTGGTTTAGAAAATGTAGAGAAACAACCAGTTGGTACTTTTTCGATGGGAATGAAACAAAGGCTTGCAATAGCAAGAGCCTTAATAGGTAATCCTAATTTGTTAATTTTGGATGAACCACTTAATGCAATGGATCCTTTGGGAATAAAAGAGATGAGAGAATTATTCTGTAAGCTAGTTAAAAATGGTATTACAATAATATTTTCTAGTCATATTCTTTCAGAAGTGGAGCAGGTTGCTGATTACATTGTTTTTATAGACAATGGTAAAATTTTGGATGAAAAATCAATAAAAGAAATAAAGCATTTGTACCCCCAGGGACTTGAAGAATATTTTATAAATATGTCTAAAGGAGTGCTGGAATGAAGAGGTTAATAAGAATTGAGTTAAAAAAAAATAACTGGAAACCGTATTGGATAACAACTGGTATTACTACTTTAATTATGCTAGGGTTTATTTATTTAACAGCGTTAATACCTTATTTGGAACCAAGAGATGATGATGCTGTACTTTTTGGTACATATAATTTTGTGATTGGTTTAAGTATAGATGTTATGATGGGAATATTTGCGATTATGTCAGCTACAATGTTGGCTAAAATTATTGTTGAAGAATATGAGAAAAAGGCAATTGTTTTCTTTTCATATCCAATTGCGAGAAAAAGTTTTTTAGTGGCAAAAATCATAACTTGTATGTTATATACTTGTTTTCTAATGCTTGTTAGTGGAACGATAGTGTTGGCTGTTTTTATCGGAACAGAAAAAATATTTCCTTTATGCACATCAGATGTTATTTCTATACAAGTTATATTAAGATGTTTCTTCCTACTGGTATGTTATACACTGGTAACTGTTTTTTGTAGTATTGTATCGTTATGGATGGGATTCTATAGAAAATCGGGCATTGTTACAATAGTGACAGCGTGCATTATAGTAGTATTTATTTGTCAAATAACTGCCATGACATTTTATTCTGATATATTGCTATTTGCACTATTGTTAATTTTAATGATGTTATCTGTCATTGCCATTAGAAGTTTACAAAATAGAGTAGAAAAAATGGAAGTATAAAGGATTGCCGTTTTTATATTTAAAAAATTTTTTCTCTGTTTGTGAGAGCAAACGTAGAAGGAATTTACATAGGATAATCTTGAAATTCGAGATTTATTCAATTACATACGGGAGGAGGTGACACATTATGAAGAATATTACAGTTCGTCGTGCTGTTAAAGTTGATGCAACAGCATGGTGGATCGTCTTCTAAGACAATCCAATAAAAAGTTGAGATCAAGCCAGAGTATATTCAGTGAATATCTCTGGCTTGATACTATCAGAAGTAATTATATAGTTATATTACAGGAGGAGAAAAAATGAATACTTTATATAATAGACCTAGAATAAAACCTATTTATCCATTATACAGACTTAATAAAAAGGAATTTAGAATTGGAGCACAGTTGGGAATTACTGCTGAATTTGGCGATCCTGAAGGACAGTTGTGGGAATTGACAAGTAGGTTGAACGGACGTCCTGTTAAGGAAGTTATTCTAGAAATGAGAAGTTTATTTCCGGAATTATCAGAGGAAGATATTCTAGAGGGAATAAAAATATTAGAAAATGAAGGTTTTTTAGAAGAAGCATTAGAAGAGGAAAGAAAAGAGATAGCAGAAAGATATATTGCCAATGTGAATTATTTTAGCAGATATGCCAATATTGATGAAAACAGATATGAATATCAAAAAAAGATAAGGCAAACAACTATTCTACTTTTAGGACTGGGAGGCGGAGGTTCTAATATCTTAACGATGCTAGCAGGGCTAGGACCAAAGAAAATTATAATCGTAGACTATGATAATGTTGAATACAGTAATTTAGGAAGACAATTATTATATACAGAATCAGATATCGGAAATCCTAAAGCGGAAACAGCAGCAAAAGCCATTGAAAAAATGAATTCAGACATTATAATTGAGGCACACAATAAAAAAATAGAAACCCCAGAAGATGTATTGGAATTTATTGAAGGTGTAGATTTGGTGATATGTGCTATTGACGAACCACCATTTGTTGCACAACGTATTGTGAATAAGGCAATTATTGAGGCAAAAGTACCTTGCGTTTTCGGAGCATCACAGGTTAGTAGAGGAAGAGTGTTTACAGTAATACCTGAAGAAACAGGATGTTTTGATTGTCTAAACTTACATTATAGTATGCACGACCCACAATTTGTTGAACAATTTGTGGCATTTAGAAATATTAATTTTAATCCTCCAACAATTGCATATGCACCTGCAATTTTTCAACTTACGGCAGCAATTGTAGATGAAGCAGTACGTGTTATAACGGGGTATGCAAAACCAAGAAGTTTAGGTACTCAGTATGAAATAAATTTTGAGGACGGCTCATCATTTACCCATCCGTCTTGGCCACGTTATACAAAGGAGTGTCCAACTTGTGGATGTGGAAAAAGTGAAGATTGGGAAATATTTCAGTATTACGAAAACAGAAAGTAAGGTCTGAGGACATGACAAATAAGCCATTATATTTAAGAAAGCTAAAGGATGGAAAATGGATTGTCTTAGCTCTTGATTCAGAGCCGTTGGTTATTGATGAAGATCTTGCGGAAAGTTTTCTTCAGGGGACTAGCATAAATGAAAAATGTAATGATGAAACAATAGAAATTTTTAGACAAAGTGGATTTTATAATAATAAACGAAATGCATTGGCAGTAATTCCTGAAGAAAAAGATAATAAAAAATGGAAAACAGCGAGATATGCTTTGCTAATAGGGGGAGTGCTTGCACTTTTGATAACTACATTTTTAACTTTGGCAACAGGGATTCCTACTGGGAGCATGATTATTCCTCCCAAAATAGATTTATGGAGATCCATTTCTTTTGCAATAGCTTTCGCTGCTACTACAACAATAATTCATGAATTATTCCATATTATATATTCAAGAAATTGGAAAAATCTATCAAGCTCTTTCCACATTTCTTTAAAAAAATCTGTTGTAACAATTTCAATGACATATATATGGGTTTGGTCATTACTTGCAAGAGTGTGTGCAGTTTTAGCTGGAATAATTTGGGACGTAATTTTACTAGCAGTTTTTTCTATAAGCAGGCTTTTATTTGATAACTGGATAGTACTATCAGCTATATCTATTTTATGGGTAAGAGTGTTATGGCAGTTACGTTTTCATAAAAATTGTGATGGGCGGTTATTTGCAATGTTGTTACTAGATACCCCATTGATTGACGATATGGAAGAATATGCGGATAATGCTGCTTATAAAAAGACAGTATTTATATGGAAAATATTGAATTATGTAGGGAAAATAGTGAATCTTGCAATCGTAATTTTTTGGATTATTCCAATTATAGTAAATATTTTTATTTGTTTCTTTTGAATATAACTAATATGAAAGGAGGGGATTTATGGGATCTTCAGAATTGCAGATTGTAAATCTTAGCAAAACATATAGAAAAGGAAAAATTAAAGCCAATGATAATATCACAGTGACCTTAATGCCTAATGAAGTCATTGCTTTAATTGGTCATAATGGCGCTGGAAAGACTACTTTGCTAAATCAAATTGTAGGCAATGTAAAACCAGACAGCGGAACAATAACTTACAATGGAATATCATTTATAGATAATACAAAATTAGCTAGAAATTATGTATCAATGATGCCACAATTTCATGCTCCGCTTGCGGGAGTTACATTGCGCCAAGCAATAGAATCGGTTCTACGCATTAGAGGGGCTTCTGGAAAGATAATTGGTTCTTATACGAATCAAGTGATAAAAGATTTGGATATTGGGCAATGGGCAGATCAACCAGGGGATAAATTGTCAGGAGGCTTACAAAGATTAACTTCATTTGCAATGTCAGTAGTATATCCGGCACAGATAATATTATTGGATGAACCAACAAATGATATTGACCCAGTGCGTCGAAAATTAGTTTGGCAATATATGAAGAAATTAGCTAAAGAAGGGCACATTATTTTAGTAGTTACACATAATTTATTAGAAGTCGAACAATATGCAGATAGATATATTTTAATGGATAGCGGACGAATTGTCCGTGAAGCACCTACTTCAACTTTTAATAATAATTTTGCAGCAAGTGTTTTATCAGTTAATTTTGATGATTTTAATGATTTGGAAAATATTCCGGATGCAATGGAACGTAAATTTGTAAAAGATGAAATGGAAATGGTACTTACATTATCCTCAGAACAAATTGTAGATGCTATCCAATGGGTTTTGAATCTGATGAAAGAAGGAAGAATATTAAATTACAAACTTACGTCAGCAATATTAGATGTTTCATATGGAGGGTTGATCAATGAGAAATAGAATACAACCTAATAATTCAATAATAGTTTTAAAAAAACTGTGGGGAATTATTCATTGGAGTCTGATTCGTCATAAGTATTTAATTCCAACTTTTAGCATTGTACAAGGTATTTTTGCTGTTGCAATTATATGCGGAATGGCATTGCTAATACCTGAAATAGATGAAGTCACTGCGGCATATTTATCGTCAGGAGCATTGACTTTAGATATTATCGCAATTGGATGTGTATTGGCTCCGCAGATCGTTAACGAATCTAAGCAAAATGGAGTGTTTAAATATCAAAAAACCCTTCCTGTTTCTAGAAGTATTATCCTTCTGTCAGATATTATCATATGGGGGATTGCATCATTACCGGGAATTTTGATGGGATGTATAGCGGCAGTCTTAAGGTTTGATGTAGACTTGCAAATTAATTTTGGTAGCATAATGATTATTTTAATTTCACAATTCTCCATGATTTGTATTGGATTTTGCATTGCGTATTGGTTTCCGCCCAATATGATGGCATTAGCAACACAGGTAATAATGATTGGTGGACTTCTATTTTCCCCAATAACATACCCAGCGGAACGTTTGCCTAGGTGGACAGAATATATTTATCAAATTTTACCGTTTGTACCGACAAGTGACTTAATAAGGACATCTTTTTTCGGCGGAAAAGAAATTTCATATTATGATTTGTTTATAGTTCTATTATGGGGGATAGTTGCTTTCTTATTAGCACTATGTGCCTTAACCAAGAGGGAGTGACTAAAATGAAACTAAGAACTACAAAAAATTGTGAAAATGTTTTTTGGATAATAGTAAAATATTGACTTAGAATATTTATTATGTTACCATAAATTTGTAGTTCAGTTTTATTCTTCATAAAGAAGAATGGTAATTTTTTTCTGACCATAAGGTTAGAATGAAGTTTTGAAGTTTTGATACTTAATTAAAAAGCGCGTATATCAAAAGCATTCAGGAAGAAATTCTTTGAGTGCTTTTTTTTATTGCCTTTTGGAAAGGAGAAGAAAGAAAAATAAAAAGCAGAGAGAACGATATGAAAATCAGAAGGGATTTTTGTATCGTTTTTTTGTATATGCAGAAAGGAGTGTGACAATGTGCAGGAAAGTGATTTACAGCGTGCAAGTAAAATTTTACACGCAGAATTTGGTTCCGACTGGAAACAGATTGTACAGACGTTAGGAACAAGAGAGCTTACGCATTGCGTAGGACAAGACCTGACTTCTTTTATGGCATTTCCAGAACGGGCAGAAGGAGGCAGCAATCAGTGGAGAGGAAATTGTTCCCCGCAGGTTGTAGCGAAACTCATTCAGTTTGTAAAAAAATGCAGGCGATATGAAAAGAATAAGGATTTTTTATTTTTGGATCCCATGAGTGGTTCTGGGACCAGTCAAGATGTGGCAGAGGAATTGCATATTCCCTCTGTCTTATACGATTTAAACCCACATCCGCCAAAGGGGATTGGAAACTGGAATGCATTAAAGGATGAAGTTGCGCATAGTGCAGACCTGATTTTTTTCCACCCACCTTACCATGATATTATCCGGTATTCCGGAAATATGTGGGGCAGGCCGCATGAAGATGATTTGAGCAGATGTGAAAATTATGAAGATTATATTGAAAAACTGAACTATGTGATCAAAAAACTGTATTTCAGCCTAAGACAGAATGGGTATCTGGCAATTCTGGTAGGAGATATCCGGCAGAAAGGCATCTTTCATTCTATTGCAGCAGATATGCTTCATATTGGAAATATGAAGTCCTGGATTGTTAAGGGGCAGTTTCATTGCACTTCCAGTAAGACACAGTATTCCGGAAAACCCTTTATTCCTATTGTGACGGAAACACTGGTGCTTTTTCAAAAAGAAGAAATTCTTCTTGTACCATTTTCAATTAGAAGGGAAGGAATATTCCAGATACAAGAACAGGACTCCATTGCACTGACGTGGTTTCATTTATTGCGGATGACACTGGAACAGTTAAATGGACATGCAACGTTAAAGCAGCTATATCAGGAATTAAGAGAGCACCCGAAAGCCAAAAAGAATAAAAATTATGAGGCGAGAATTCGGGCAACTTTATATGAACATGCCGATTGTTTTCTGCCTTTAGCAAGAGGAACGTTTCGGCTAAAATACCGATAGGAAAGAGGTGTGTATGAAAGATGAAACAATGGCAGGATATTATCAGCTGCTGATTGCAATCTTTTGTAATCTGAATGCAAGAGAAGCAAGATATCTTTATGATTATGGACCGGCTCACCCAGTCTGCAGAAGAATGATGTATAGAAAATTAAAGCATCAAAAACAAGGAGAATGTCTTTCAGAGGAAGAAATTTTAGAAAGGCTGGATCAGTTGGAAAAGAATGGATGTTTTTACAGAGAAAAGAAAGGAGCGTGAGAATATGCACCTTCATAAACTGGCAGATCTTCTGTCATTTCATGAGGTGGCAGTTGGAGGAACCCTTCCCCAGACAGAGTATTATCGTGAAAAGCTGAAAAGACTGCATCCTATGCAGATGCTTTCGTCGAACATACTGCTGCCACTATATGAAATTTCTCTTTCTTATATGACAGTAAGGGGAAATTACAGGCAGGCGAAAAAATATGCTTTCCTGGCAGAGTACAGCGAAGTAGATTTTGAGGCAGAACTTTTATTAAAGGACTGGATTGCGGAACAGAATGCCAGAAAACCTTACCGCAAAATTTCCAATGTACAAATTCTGGAAATTCAAAAAATTGCGTATGGGATACTGGATATCCGGTCGTAAAAGTGTTCCACTTTTTCTTATCCTGAGAAATTCAGGTTGCTGCTTAGGAAAACCGGCCATTGCGGGCTTGTTTTTCGAAAGTGAAGGTCAGGCAGTGTAAAAAGACACACCTACAAGCATGGCTTTTCCGTTTAGAGCAAACTTTTTGTAAAGAACGGAGAAAAAATGGAACAGTTAAGTTTTTTTAGCATTGAAAAGAAAATCCAAAACGCCATAACCCTGTTAAAAATGTTTGAAGCAAAAGCCATAGAGATGCATCCGGAAGGATACTATTTATGTTTTAGCGGTGGGAAAGACAGTCAGGTAATTTATGAACTGGCAAAACAGGCAAAAGTAAAGTTTCAGGCTTATTATAATGTTACAACCGTAGATCCCCCGGAATTGGTCTATTTTATCCGAAAAATGTATCCTGCGGTTATTATCAATCAGCCTGATACAACCATGTGGGAACTGATTAGCCAAAAGCATTATCCGCCCACACGAAGAATGCGTTATTGCTGCTCTGAATTGAAAGAAAGAGGAGGAAAAGGACGGTTTGTAGTCACTGGTGTGCGTTGGGCAGAAAGCAGGAAACGAAGAAAAAGAGGATTTGCAGAAATACAAGGACCGTCTGAACCAAAGGTTATTTTAAACAGCGACAATGACGAAAAAAGAAGGCAGATAGAAAATTGCCAGATAAAAGGAAAACGGGTGTTAAATCCAATCTTGGATTGGACAGATGATGAGGTGTGGCAGTTTATCCATACACATATCCGAACTTATTGCAGCCTTTATGATGAGGGCTTTACAAGGATTGGCTGTATTGGGTGTCCACTGGCTTCCACCAAGCAGCGGGAGAAAGAACTGGCGCGCTATCCTATGTTTAAAAAGGCTTATTTAAAGGCGTTTGACCGAATGCTTTCTTACCATAAGGAAGGAACACATGGAAGTGCTACATGGAAAGATGCCGAAGATGTTTACAGGTGGTGGCTATATGGAAATCCCCCAAAAGAAATACAGGTTACTGGACAAATAGAATTATCCATCGAAAGGGAGTTGGGAAACATTGTGAAAGAAATAGAGAAAAAGAAACCAGAGCCTTCAAAAAAGTGGGAAGATGTTTTTCAAAAGAAACTGTATGACTGGAAAAAGATATACCAGTTTGGAACAGAAGAAAACCTAACCACAGACGGAGAAGTATTAAACCAAATCAGAAGGGAACTGGTGCAAGTCTATGAGAATTATTTTTCTGGTACAACTCCTTGTGACAGGTATAAAAAGAAAATTCCACAGGCTGTCAAAGATGATTATATGGCAGGAGAAGTAGAAATTTTTGAAACTGCGCAAAGGCTGGTAAAGAAATATAAGCAGAGCCAGCAGTTTCGATATGTGCTTGTGAAGCGCCCTCAAATCAGGGAAACAGACCGGAGAAAACTTCAAGTTGATCTTTTGGTCGGAAAAATTCAGAAATTAGAGGTTTGCGTAAAGAGAAAAGACATTCTTGGAATGCGTATCTTTTCAAAGGAAGACGAACTGGACAAAATGCTGGCGGAGGTTTATCAAAAAATAAAAGAACTTCCTAGAATAAATAAGGGTGTAGAAAGCGCCGGAAATAAGAAAAGATCCAGTTGGAAAAATCAGATGATATTAGAAGAATTTATTCGTTAATTGAAAGGAGGAAACAGGGTGACAGATCAAAAAATGATTGCAAGTATGGTAGGCGATTTTTATGGGGTTTATCTTGGAAAATCCATGTTGGGAATCCAGGGACTTCTAAAAAAATATCATAACCATAAATTTATTATTACCTTGATTTCTAATTTGGAAACAACGGTAGAAATTGATATGCATAAGGCGATGCATGAGATTTATGATTTCTATAAGAAACATAGAGGAAAAGGGCAGAGAGAGGACAGCGAATGGGAACAGATCATTGAAGAAGCCAGTAAGATTGGCAAAAAATATGAAGGAAATGCGTGGTGCAAGCAATTCCTGATCCAAATGATCAGCATTATTGAGGAAGAAGACACGGAAATCAGAGCAAAAAGAGAAGAATTAGAAAAAGCGGCATGATGGGAAGGGGAATCCCCCTTCCTACTTTTATAGGAGGAAATAGGAATGCTTGGAAAAATGATAGAAAATACAAAAGATTTGAATATGGTTGCAGACCGTTTAAGAGCAAGAGGCGAAATTTCACGTTTGCAGGAGCTTTGTAAAGAATGGCTGATACCGGAAAAGGATATGCAGGATTTTTTGCAGGGAAAAAGGCTGCGGCTGGCAGAAGTGCCGTTGGAAGAAAAAATTTTTTCTACTGCTTCTGAAAAGATTGCGGAAGAAATGTATCAGTTTGAAGGACCAGGGCTGGCAGTGGCTTTAGGGCAGTATCTTATGGAACGCTGTGAAGAGAAAACCTTAGGGGAACAGATTCTGCTACCTCATAAATCTTTGGAAAAAGCAATTAATTTCATTCTGCAAAGAGTATATGAAGAATCAAAAGACTACCTGCAACAGAATCGAAATGGGCAAAATGGTGCAGGAGTCGCAGTCAGTTCCCAAAAAGTGTACCATTGGCTGGAAGAATACTATGCGTTAGATGATGCTGAGGAAGAAAGAAAAAAGAAAGAGGAAGAACGGGAAAGAAAAAGAAAAGCACAAGAAAAAACTGCTGTAAAAGGCGTGAAGACTTCTGTAAAGGAAAGCAAGACCAAAAAAGACAGTCAGATTTCTCTTTTTGATATGCTGGAAGATGGAGAAAAAACGGAGGAAAAAAATGATTGCGTATAAAGCGTTTCAGAAGAATTTGAGTTGTTTGGGGTTTCAATATAAAGAAACAGAATGGAATTATACAGAAAAGGCTGCCTGCAGGAAAATGGGGTTTCATTGTGCAGAAAACCCGCTGGACTGTCTGATTTACTATAGCAATCCGGATTTAGCACAGTATTGTGTGGTTGAAGTTGCCGGAGAACGCCAGGAAGAGGGCGATGACAGCAAAATTGCCTGCACACAGCTTCGGATTGTCAGAAGACTGACGTTATTGGAACTTTTAATAGAAGGGGTTGCATATATGCTCCAGTATCCACACAGAAGGCCGAGTAAAATCATACAGATAGAAAAAGGAAGTTCCATGGGTGGATTTACAGTGGTGCGTGGGAAACATCCCATCGGAAAAGGGAGGAAAGATACAATCCTTCTTCTCATCAGGGAAGATATTAAGGGAAATATCGTTAATTTTTCAGTCATCATAATTGACGGAAAAGAATATGTTCCAAATGTTTATTATGATTTTGATGGAAGAAAGGCAGAAGAATAAATGAGAAAAACAGAATTATTGGAAATCGGCTGTTTAGAGGCAACAAAAAAGATGTTAAAGTTTTCCAAAAAGGAAGAAAAAAAATCCAGAAAACAGAGATTACAAAAGAAAATGAAAATGAGGAAGTTTGAATATGAAGTATCTGTAAAGATTTGTAAAAAAGGGGAGATTTTGGCAGTTTCATTTTTCAGGATAAAAGAAATGCTTGCCGGACAAGTGCAGCCGGAGATAGTTGTATTCTTAAATAAAAAGGAGCGTACCTATCTTTCGTACCTTCCAAGAGAAGCAAAGTGGAGAACAGCCACAATTATAAAGATTATGGGCTATTTTTATGGGAGTTTTTATCACTGTACCAAAAGAGATTGGGCATTATTCCGGAAATATTTTGACACAGAATGTAGCAGATGGACACCTTTAAAAGTTAGTTCTATCAGAAGTATTATAGAAGAGTTTCAAACGGATATTTTATGGGATAGGATAGAGGAAAGGCGCAGACAAGAAACCAATGAATGGGATCAGGTAATGTCCCAAATTCCGGTACTTCCAAAGGATTGGGAAAGGTGGTGCAGAAAATCGGCCATTACGCAGCACTATATTTTCTACAAACCGGAAAGAAAAGGAGAAGGCTATTGCAGCAGATGCAACACGAGAGTGCAGGGTATTTTACCAAAACATAATCAATATGGTATCTGCCCGAAGTGTAGACAGCGAATACAATATAAATCCAAGAAAATGCAAAAAAGGATTATTCACAAAGCAGAGTGCACCTATTTGTTGCAGAAGTTCGGAACTAATCAAATGGTGATTCGGAAGTTTAACGTCTATGCAAAATTTCATCAAAAGCGTGACTTTGTTCCGGAAATAAGCTGGTTTGAAACCAGAAGGGTAATCGTAGAAAAAGATTTTTCCCAGACAGCATATTATTATGGACAATATAAGGATGGCTCCTATCGGTGGAGAGAGTCTTTATATGCAGAGTACCATTATGATTTTGAAGGGAATAAAGGCACGCTATATCAGAGAACCTTATTTTCTTTGAACCAGGGAATTTTGAAGACTTCCGGGTTATACGAACTTCAAAAGAACATGAAAATGGTAGAACCGGAAACGTATTTATTATACCGTTATCATTGTCCGGCTATTGAGAAAGCTGCAAAGGCGGGATTGAAAAAGTTTGTGATCCAAAGCATCCATAAAAAGAGCCGACTTCCAAATCACAGAAAACTGATAGAAATTTTGGGAATCAATAGTTGCCTGCTAAAGCAGTTGGTGAAAATGGACGGCGGAATAGCTGGTTTATCCTGGCTGCAAAAGATGAAGAATACACAAAAGTGGATTTCAGAGGATATACTTCGTTATTTTGAAAAACATAATATTTCCACAATAGATGTTGCCTTTATTGAAAATCAAATGTCGCCACAGCAGATTTACCATTATTTAAGAAGAATGGAAAAGGAAAGCGGGCTGCCCGTAGAGAAGATTTTGACGATATGGAGAGATTATCTGTCCATGGCAAAAAAAATAGGAGAAAATCTAAAGGACTCCATCGTTTATAGACCACGGGAGTTAGAAAGAAGGCATGATGAGGCGGTAATAGCCCTGCAGGAAATAGACACAAAGCAGAGAGCAGAGGAACTACGGGAGAAATTTCCAAATCTGGAAAAGGTTTGTAGGGAAATCACGCCCATCTATCAGTCACTGAAAGATGAAAAATATGCAGTGCTGGTTCCTCAAAAGATTGAAGATATTATAAAAGAAGGAAAAGCATTGCATCATTGTGTAGGTACTCAGGAATGCTATTTTGACCGGATCAGCAGAAAAACCTCTTATATTGTTTTCTTACGCAGACAGGAAGAATTGGAAAAGGAATTTTATACGATGGAAATTGAACCAGATGGAAACATTGTACAAAAAAGTAAGGACTATAACAGAACGGGAGAGGACTATGAAGAGGCAGAACCATTTTTAAAGAAATGGAAAAAGAATGTATTGAAAAAGATAAGGAACCAGGAAAAAGATCCTACAAAAACGCAGGTTACACTATGGACTGCGGAGCTTTCTGCTGCTTATAAGGATCATGTGGTGATGAAAGGTGGAAAATATCAGGGCCAGTATCTGTCAGATGTGCTGAAAGCAGAACAGGAAGCAGCTGCTTAGAAGAAAAGGAGAAATATGGAAAAAGAATATCAAATAGTGACAAAAAATATACCGGATAAGAATTTGCAGAAATTAAAACATATCCGGCAGAAAAACCAGTATGGTTGTTATGAGGAGAATCTGGAAGGAATGTATACAGAAAGAGGGGTATACAGACTGTTTCGCAAATATGTTAATAAACAGGAATATCCTTTCTATCAGGACTGGAAACAGGATATGCTGAAAATGGGCATTTTACTAAAAGACCCTAAAACAGAGCTGGCAGTAAAAAGAAAGGGTGAGCATATAGTGGAAGAAATCTGTATTACGGTGAAGACGATAGAAGATGCCTGTAACCTTGTACGGCAAGCATACAGAGATTCCGATGTATGTTTGGGAGAGCTTTTTCGAAACATAGAAATTCAAGGATTGAGCATTCAGGAAGTAGTGGAAGTATTTTCCATACTGTATCGTGAACTGGAAAATGACAGAGTCTGTCGTGTGAATGTGGAAGAAAAATTTTTCACATTTGTAGCATAGAAATTTGATGATGGCGGGGGTGTGTCGGTGACATGCCCCCTAAAAAATACCATGAACAGCCAATTACGCAATAAAAAAGGCAATTTAAACAAAGAACCTTGTGGTTTTACCGGAGCATGCTATTCTAAAAGAAAAAGGGGAGGGAATACAAATGATGAAAATTGCAATATTTTACCAAAAAGAAAGCAAGCTTCTGGGTGATATCCGAAAGAAGATCCGAAAGGAAGCGTGTCAGCCAGATAACATATATGCGATTTATGAATACTCTACGATAGAGGCTTTGCGTAAAGCAAATGAACAAAGTCCTATGGATATCGTGTTTTTGGAAGATACGATAGATAATTGTGGACTGACAGTCGCCAAATATATCCGGGAAACAGGACAAAAAACTTCTCTCTACTTTTTCGGAACGTCTACGAATCGGGCTTTTTATGGATATGAATATAAGGCAGCACATTATTTGACGGAAAAAGAACAGGTAGAAAGTTTAAATATCTACCAGCATTTTTTCAGAAAGTATTTTCCAAAGAAAACGATTTTCCTGTTTGATCAAAGCATGGATTCTGCATGGGCTATGTGTTTATCCGAAGTTGTTTATATTGATTTAAAAACCGGGGATATTTGTACAGAAAAAGGAGAGAAAAAATCGGGTTATATACTGACAGAGAAAGTATTGGAAACAATAGGAAAAAAGACCTCTTTTCTAAACGTTTCCGGAGAATATCTTGTCAATCAGGATTTTATAATAGATGTGACCGAGCAGATGATTTACCTATATCAGAATAAAAGCATTTTATGTAAAGAAAAGGAGAGGGATACGATTAAAGAGTTCCTTTGGAACATGGGACAAAAAGAGTTTTTATAAGGGAATATTATACATACAATATATAGAAAAAATGGATTGTAAAAAACTATATATTGTGTTAATATATTGTTGAATATATTTTTACAAATGGAAAAATTTGTAGTTAGTATTTCATTTTGGCAGAAGCCAAAAGCAGTATTTTAAGGAATATCCTGAGAAATAGAAAGAAAGACATGAAGAATCGTATGGTTTTTTGTGTCTTTTTTTGTATGCAGAAATGGAAAGGAGGACAAATTCAGTTTTTAGAAGCAGACATTATCGTTGTATGAAAGGAGAACTATTTTATGAAAATTATTTGTAAAAAGACAGATTTAGCAAAGGCAGTTCAGACTGTATCAAAGGCAGTTCCTGCAAAAGCAACCACCTCTATTTTGGAGTGTCTTTTGCTCCGGGCAGAAAAAGAGGAGATTACCCTTACCGGGAATAACCTGGAATTGGGGATTGAAACAGTAATGCCGGGAAACATTGAAGAGGAAGGCAGTATTGCAATCCAGGCAAAAGTATTTGGGGAGATTGTAAGAAAACTTCCAGAGGGAGATGTCGTACTGGAAACAGGGGAAAAAGATCAGGCGACTGTACGCTGTAAGAAGACGAAGTATAATCTTTCTGTAAAGTCAGCAGAAGAGTACACCTGTATTCCCGATATGGAACGGAAGAATCATGTCACGATTTCAGAGTTTGACTTAAAAGAGGCAATCCGGCAAACGATTTTTTCAGTAGCAGATACTTCCTCAAAGAAGGCAATGACAGGAGAACTGTGGGAAATTAATGGAAAAGAACTGAAAATTGTAGCGCTGGACGGACACCGTATTTCACTTAGAAAAATCAAACTGAAAAAAGAATATGAACCGCGAAAGGTCATTGTTCCAGGAAAAACACTGGCAGAAATCATCAAGATTATTGGCGGAGATCCGGAGAAGGAAATTGCAGTTTACTTTACAGAGAACCATATTCAGTTTGAGATAGAAAATACCAGAGCAATCTCCCGGTTGATTGAGGGAGAATATTTAAAAGTGGAGCAGTTATTATCAAAAGATTATGGAACAAAAATCAAAGTTCAGAAAAAGGAATTACAGGAGTGTATTGACAGAGCAGGTTTGTTATTGAAGGACGATGCAAAAAAGCCAATTATTCTAAATATTGAAGAAAATATTTTGTCATTGGAAGCAGTATCAAACATGGGCTCTATGAATGAAAGTATGTTCGTTGTAAAAGAGGGAGAGAAATTACGAATTGGGTTTAATCCCAAATTCTTATTGGAGATGCTGCGGGTGATTGATGATGAGGAAGTCTTCATGTATTTTACGAGTGCAAAAACGCCATGTACTGTAAGAGATGAAAAAGACAGTTATGTATATCTGGTTCTTCCGGTCAACCTTAGTGCCGCAGCGTAAAGTGAGAGAAGAAGGTGAATAAGAAGGTATGGAAATTGTTCGAAATGGGCAGAAAATTCTGTTGACAGAGTGGGAATTATTTCAGGCGTATGAAGAACAGAAGTATTTGTACTTAAAAGAAAGCGTTCTGTAAAATATGGAAGACTGTCTTCCAAAAGAGATGTATAGCAAATTGAAAGCAAATGAAGATTACAAGGAAAGAAGCATCACTTTATTCCAAAAATATTATGAGGATTATCATATGGAATATGATGTGGCACTAAAAGAGGCAATCCGCGATTCTGCGAAAAAGTTTCTTGATGCAGAAAAAGCAGAACTTGTAGAAGAAAAAGGAAGGAACAGTAAAGGATGAAAAGAGAAAATTATATTATTACGGTAAAAAGCATTTATATACGTAATGCGGAGATGTTTTGCCCGGAAAGCATGACGGAACAGGAAATTTTGAACTTAGATGATATCGATATTTTTCAGTCCTGTGAGTTTGAAAGATACTGGAAAAATGCAGAAGTTTCTGCTTACTTATGTCAGATGGCTTGTGCAGAAGAAGAATTAAAAAGGGAACTTCAGAAAATTGCAGAATATTTCAAGATACCAGCCTGTTTTTTAGAAGCAATTCCCGTAAAAAAAGATTTGGAAGATGATATATTTCATAATAATGGAGAGAAGGAAAATGAAGAAAGCACTACTTAAAAAGATACCTGTTGTGGAAGCCGGTATTAAGGATAAACAATATATGGAACTTTGCAGACAAAACTATCTGATGAAGGTACAAAAGGCTACGGTAGCACATAAACGGACTTTAATCCTAAATCTTTATGACGCGGAAAACATTATAAAGGAGCAATATCAGCCGTTCTGTCGCATCTTTTTTTCTAATAGAGACTTTATTACATATTTTATAAAAGAAAACCGTTGGTCTATAAAAACTTTGGATATCTTGGAAGCTGAAAAGGGGAAATTTATATCTCAGATTGCGATACGAACATATAAGGAAAAAAGGAGTATTCAACAGTTTTTTCATTGTACAGATGATGCCGTAGACAGTATACAACTGATACAAATAGAACAGCAGAAAAGAAAAGCAGAAAAGTCGTTAAAAAGAAAAAAAAGAAGTATAAAAGATATAGAGTCTCTATTTCGCAGTGTGAAACCAGTGACTGGGAGATTTGAAAAATGGCTGGAATACGAGGTGTTAAAAGAAAGTCAATATATTTTCTATCAGTATTCCAGAAGAAAGATGATAGATTGCACATGTAGTCATTGTAAATCGGAATATCAATTGGAGAGATCTATACCAAGGCATAACAAAGAATATGTGTGTCCCATTTGCAAGCGGAAATCAATTTTTAAAGCAAAAGGAAAATCAGGATATTTTTCTGATTATTCAGAAGCAGTTAAAATTGAAAAAGCATCAGATAGAATCATACTACGTCATTTTGAAGTTAGAAAATCTTATGCTGCGCATGGTACGGGAGAATATACATTATCTTATCATGAAGACTATCGGGCTGTATTTCAGGAAAAATTCCATTTTTATTACCCGGTTTATAGCTGTTTGGCTCATAAGAATGTATGGAAAGAGAAATATATAGATCCGTATTTTCACTACAGATATCATTTGAATTATACGATAAAAGCATATCAGACGATAACCCAAATGCCTGGAATGGTGTATCCATATAATTTGAAAAATGTTTTTAAAGGAACACCATTTGAATATTGCTCCTTAGATTATTTTGTCAAAAATAATCGTTTTGTAGAGCTGCCGGTTGTATATTATCTGAAGACATATTTAAAATTCCCATTGCTTGAACAGTTCGTGAAGCAGAATATGTTTTATATCGCTTTGGAATGCCTATATCAGCTTCCAAACGAATGGGAAGAAACAAAGGAAACGAATACAAGACATTTCTTAGGAATAAATTCACGATATTGCTCTATCCTAAGTAAGTATAATATGGGGATAAAAGAATGGGGCGTTTTACAGAAAATGGAAAAATTAAAAATCCATTTGTCGGAACAGGAAATTTTTGCATATTGTAAAATTTTTGAGAGTAATAGAGATTTCTTGGAATTAAACCAGTATGCATCTATTCGGAAAATTGTGAATTATCTGGCAAAGCAGATTGAAAAAGAAGAAAAAGGAAAGGCATATAAGTTGTCCGGTGATGTATCTGGTATCAGTCATGTGGAAATGAAATGTTATCAGACGTATATAAGAAGCTGGAAAGATTATATTGAGTGGGCAGAAAAATTGGAATATGATCTGAAAAGCCGATACGTTCTGTTTCCAAAAAACTTTAAAGATGTTCACGACAAGACTTTCCTGGAGTATCAAAAACAACAAGATAAGATGGAAAGAAGAAAACAGGCAAAAGAAAGAAGAACCGTGAACCAACTTTTAAAGAAAGATATAAAACTACTGGATACCAAAATTCAGGATAAGGATTATCTTTTAAAAGTTCCTGAAAATTGTCAGGAAATCCGAAAAGAAGGGCAGGCGTTAGGACATTGTGTAGGAAGTTATATCCCTCATATTGCCAATCGGGAATGTGATGTGTATTTTATCCGGAAAAAGACCGATCCGGATAAGCCCTTTTTTACGGTTGACTGGAGAAGAGGGAAGATTGTGCAATGTCAGGGGAAAGGGCGGATTCGTTATCCGCAGGAAATGGTAGAATTTGTTCATTATGCAGAAGAAAAATTAAGGCTTCTAAAAGGAGAAGAAGAAAAAAAGGCTGCATAGAAATATAAAAATTTTAAGAGAATAGAAACACAGGCAGAAGGATTAGAACATTCTTCTGCCTTTTCTTATGAAGAGAAAGGAACAGAGATATGAATGATGTATTGGAAAAATTACAACGTGTCAAAATCCAAAATAAGACCAGGCTGTCCAAAGAAGACCAGCAATTTTGTCAGATACAGCAAAAATTATATGACAGTACCAGAAATCATTTTTTAAGTATGTTTGTAGATATGGAAACACTGCACCAGCAGGAACTGACCTTTTATGGAAAGGTACAGAAATATGCAGACAGGGTGTACCAACAGAACCTGATTTGTATGGATAAAAAGAAACAAACAGAACTGATGGAAAAGGTACATAATCATTTTATCAGAACCATTATTTCCTTCTTTAACCGGAAATATGGTCTTACCATACAGAAACATTCGTATGAACGCTATATTTCCCTGCAGACTCTGGCAGAACCCGTATTACATAAGCGGATTTCTTCTTTAACAGAAGAAGAGAAGCAAATTTATCGGGAAGAAAGGAAGAAATGCTGCAAACAGAAAGAAGAAAATCTTCATGAAGTTTTGTTTGCCAGAATTGAGTATCCGTTGATTTTGGATGATATTTTTTCTTATCTGGGCGGTTTTAGTTTTCAGGAGAAAGTGGAGCAGGAGATTAAAACAGATGCAAAAGCAGGAGTGACCTATGCAAAATATAAATTGCAAAGTAAAAAACTGTCCATTCAAAACCTGTTATGCAGCAAAACAGATCTTTGGGGAGAATACGAAATCTGTCTGGATAGTGAAAAATATAAAGCACTTTTACGGGCATTGACTTTTTTTGACTCCAGTAAAGAACAGGTTTCTATTTATGATGGCTGGCTGGAAAGATTTGTAAGTTTTTCATATAGCGGGAAAAAGGAGAAAGAAGGGATTTTTGATGAACACCCTGCGCTTGGAAAGAAAGTTGTTAAATTTAAGTATTTTAAAAATGGCAGATGGGATATTGTTTTTGCCAGTGGTGTACATGCATTGTCTTTTGCCAAAGAGTATCTCGGCTATAAGGAGGCGGCCTAATGGGAAAATACAAAAGAGATAAGGGACTTCAAATACCAATGGAGCAAAGGCAAAGATTGAATGCGAAAATTTTGTATCTAGTGGAAAACCATGAAGCAGAACTATATGGAATCACACCAGAGGATATTTTTAATGCATATATGGGAAATGGTGGGCTGCATGGACTGGACAGGAAAGACTTTCAAAATTTTCATGCT
>OGZS01000019.1_pt1 | contig 179531 bp, 180 predicted proteins | sample 1576901 | NCBI WGS metagenome assembly OGZS01 (sample SAMEA3541563, study PRJEB24748) | human gut metagenome | biome: human gut; feature: human-associated habitat; material: faeces | place: China | collected 2012 | reverse complement strand
CGCGAGCGGTTCACGCAGTGATAATTTCACCCCCGCGAGCTGCGCATCTTTGCACAAAGTGCATTTTTTTGAATTATAGGATTCCAAAGGAATTTCCTATAATTTAAAAAGAATCCTGCAGATGCAGGATTCTCCTTTTAAACTGTCTGAGCACTATAACCTGGAAGTTCTCCTTCTGCCACCAGTCCTTTTCCGATGCTCTCTGTTCGGATTGCCACATAAAATTCTGCAAATGTCGCATCCAAATACGGATTTACATAAAAGATACCAACCAGTCCGCAAGTCAATGTCGATAATAAGAACCAGCCAAAGAAAGACAGTTCCAACACAAACGCTTCCATCTTGTGCCCGTCCATCATCTGCTGACTCAGCTCCAGCGCACGTTTTCTGTCCATATGTGGATTCTCTGACAAAATATATGGAACAAGTCTGTAACTGTAGCTTTTAATGATTCCAGGTACGATCAAAAGCAGTGTCCACAATAAAATAAACAAATCCCGGAAAAACATTGTCTTAACCACATTTCCATATCTTCCATTCTGGAATCCATAAAACACCTTTGAAGCACTTGTCTGATGCTCTCTGTTCTCCATAAAATATCTGCATCCGCCTACCGATACCGCATTTCCGACAAAAATCGTATATAACGAAGCTAACAAAGCAATCACCAGCAAAATCGCGATTACTATCGAAGAAAAAATAACTCCCCCGAATATCGAATTGCTGCTGTTATAAGAATATGCGCTGTAACTGTCATACGCATATGGATTATTATGCTGTACCTCCAGCGTAGTCTGCACACCGCTTCCGGAACCGGCAAACATACTTCCACTCAAAACTCCTACCACCAGACTTGCAGCCACACACGTCCAGTAATTTCTCTTAAATGCCATCTTCGCATTCATCTTCAAATCATATCTTGTCCACATAACTGTCTTCCTTTCTGCTATCTTTTGTAATTTGCAAGATATTCCATCTCGATTGGATCTATCGGATCTATCGGATTCTCCAGCATACTCTTTCTCTTTCGTTTGCTTCTTTTAATCAGTCCACCTGTTTTGTTATAGATCCAAAACGAATACACCAGAATCTTATTTGCCTTTCCAAGCTTTTCCTTCGTCGTCTTATTATATAACATTCCGCCGACTTCCAAAGGCACCTTTTTTCGAATCAGGGAAATCAGCTCTGTCTCACAAGTCACCCTCTCCGGTAAATCTGTGTAAGCCATACTTACACAGTTCGGACGATGTGCGTCGCTTCCCCCGATTCCCACTTTTTGATACTTATAAGCCAGCTTTGCCGCCTTTTCATTGGACTCCATTGACTCACACGCATTGAATACTTCAATGAAATCAAATCGCTTTATGATTTCCGGATTTTTATAAAATCTCTTTGTGTTCGTAAAGCTCATATACTTTTCTCCGCACGGATGCGCCGGTCCAAGCACACCTCCATGCCGATGGACAAAGTCAATCAGCACAGAGACCGGAAGTCCTTTTAGTTCCAGAAGCCTCATCTTTACCCCTTCCGGCATAATGACAATAATATGCCCTGCATCACAGGTATCATATTCAATTCCTTTCAGGACGACAAAATCCTCATGGCTTTTTCCTTTCATCTTGTTTTTCCAATACCTGTATCCTTTGTACGTGTCGTGATCAGTAATCAGCATCCCTTCAAAGCCATTTGCTTTTAGAATCGTAATATATTCATCTAAACTTACCTTGCTATCCGGGGATCCTTCTTTTACATGACAATGCATATCTATCTTCATAAAATAAGCCCCCTTTTCTTTTTATATACCCATTATACATCTTCACTTCCGAAGTCGCAATGACATAAAATCGGAAGTTTTACAATAAATTTTGTATCTTCTTTATTGCTAACTGCCCAAATCTCCCCACCATGCAGCGTGACAATCTCTTTTGCGATCGCAAGACCAAGTCCGGCATTTCCGGTATCTGTAGATCTTGCACTGTCCGAACGATAAAATTTCTCAAAAATATGTTCCAACTGATGTTTTGGTATCTCTGCTCCCCTGTTCACAAAGGTGACCACAACATTCTCCACACCTTTCGCCGCCTGCACTGTAATCTCACTTCCCGCATCTCCGTAAGCGATTGCATTTTTTAAAATATTTCCAAACACACGCGCCAATTTGTCTGCCTCTCCGTATATCAAAATCTTCTCGTCAATCTCCATCTTCATGCTCTGTCCTTTTTGTTCCAACATCGGATAAAATTCATCTGCCATCTGATACAACATGAAAGTCAGATTCACCTGCTCCTTCTTTAAGGCAACTGTCTGCATATTTAATTTTGAAATATCAAACAACTCATTGATTAGTTTTTCCAATCGCTTTGCTTTATCATACGTGATCCGCAAATATTTTTCCTGCTGTGTCCTTTCCATCTGTTTCATGTCATTTAGAAGTTCCAGATAGCCGACTATGGAAGTCAGCGGTGTACGGATATCATGCGCAAGATAACCGACCAGATCATTCTTTCTCTGCTCTGTGCGGATTGCATCTTTGGTTCGCTGTTCCAGCGTGATCTTCAGCCGGTTCATTTTCTTCTCAATAGATTCCAGTTCCGGCTCCAATTGTATCTTGTCGTTTTCTTCCTCCAGAAGCTGATTGATGCCGGCTCCAATCTCATCAAAATATTTTATAATTTTCTTTAACGAAAAAGAATATGCGGTTAAAAAAAACAGGATTGTTCCGACTATGCAGACAATCTCTTTCTGCCTTTCCTCCTTAAGTACTCCATCAGATATAATAAACAGACTGACTGCCCATATTATGGTGAGAACTCCGGGAAAAAATGCTGTCTTCCACAATATTTTTTTCTTAAATACCCGAACATCATCCTTCAATTTTGTATCCCACTCCCCACACAGTCTTGATATATTTTGGATTCTCCGCCGAATCATTCATCTTATCCCGCAAATGTCTGATGTGAACCATAATTGTATTCGTACTGTTCACAAAATACTTTTCTCCCCACACTTCCTCAAACAATTTTTCAGAATCCACAACTTTACCACGATTCTTACATAATACCCACAAAATCGAAAATTCTGTCGGGGTCAAAGACAATGGTTCGTCATTGATCGTGCATTCATGGTTCTCTTTGTCTACAACCAGACCGCCGATGATGATCACATTTTCATTCATCTTTACATCCTGCTGATTATACTTCGTCACTCTGCGAAGCTGTGCTTTGACTCTTGCAACAAGTTCCAGCATCTGGAATGGTTTTGTGATATAATCGTCTGCCCCTATCGTAAGTCCGGTAATCTTATCAATGTTCTCGTCTCTTGCAGTCAACATAATCACCGGAAAATGATAATTCTCACGAATCTTCTGACAGATATCAAATCCATCGATATCCGGAAGCATCACATCTAAAATTGCAAGGTCAATATCCTCTTTCTCAACACACTTTAACGCATCTTTTCCGTTATAACATTTCAGCACATTGTAATTTTCGCTTTTTAAATATACTTCTACTAAATCTGCAATCGCCTCTTCATCATCTACTACAAGAATGTTTATCGCCATATATTTTCCTCTTTTCTTAACGGTTTAAAAGTATTATAGCAAACTCTTGTGTACAAAATATATATTTTTTCTTAAATAAACCATCTTTCTTATCCAAATTAAAAAGAAGACCAGCGATTACTAGCTGATCTTCCTAAAATCCTGCTCAAAAAGTCTTATTCTTTTCCATCAAAGCAATATGTACAGAGTTTACATGGTTCCAATCCGATAGACGCAATCAAATCATCCAGTCTGTGGTATCTCAATGTCGTGAAGTTCTGTTGCTTGCGCACTCCTTCCAGCATTGCTGCATAGCGGTCACTGTTTGGATCTGCGTACTCATCAAGTACCTTTTCTGCATTCTCTCCCTCACGTTCCAAAATAATTCTGCGGGTAATCAGATCCAGTTCTGATTTTGAACGTGAGAAATTCAAATATTTACATCCATAAAGCAACGGCGGACATGCCGGTCTTACATGAACTTCTTTCGCGCCACTGTTATATAAAAATTCCGTCGTCTCACGAAGCTGTGTTCCTCGCACGATTGAATCGTCGATCAAAAGCAGTCTCTTGTCTTCAATTAAAGACGGCACCGGGATCAGTTTCATTCTCGCTACTTTTTCTCTCTGTGCCTGATTTGTAGGCATAAATGATCTGGACCAGGTAGGTGTATATTTGATAAATGGTCTCGCATAACGGTAGCCCGATTCGTTCGCATATCCAATCGCATGTGCAATACCCGAATCCGGAACACCTGCTACCACATCCGGCTCGATGGTTCCTTTGTCACGTTTTGCCAGCATACTGCCGCATTTATAACGCATCTCTTCCACATTCACTCCCTCGTAAGAAGAAGTCGGGTATCCATAGTACACCCAAAGGAACGAACAGATCTTCATATCTTTTTTTGCCTCTGAAACGACTTCCACACTCTCTGGTGTAATGTAGACAATCTCCGCCGGTCCAAGTTCTTTATAATCAGAGTATCCCATACTCATGTATGCAAAACTTTCAAATGAAACACAATATGCATCTTCTTTTTTGCCGACCATCAGCGGAGTACGTCCATAACGATCTCTCGCTGCATAGATTCCCTCGTTTGTCATGATCAGCATTGTCATGGAGCCATCAATGATCTCCTGCACATATCGGATTCCTTCCACGATCGTCTCTTTTTTGCAGATCAACGATGCTACTAGTTCAGTTGCATTGATCTGCCCGCCGCTCATCTCCTGAAAATGTGTATGCCCATTCTCATAGACAATATTCAAAAGTGCATCCAGATTGTTGATCTTTCCAACTGTTGTGATTGCAAAACTTCCCAGATGCGACTGAATCAAAAGCGGCTGTGGTTCAAAATCAGAAATACAGCCGATTCCGATATTTCCTTTCATCTCCTCGACATCCCGCTCAAACTTTGTACGAAACGGAGAGTTCTCAATATTATGAATCGCACGGTGAAAACCGCCTTTTCCAAATGTTGCCATTCCACCGCGTCTTGTCCCCAGATGTGAATGATAATCTACGCCATAAAATAAATCTAATATGCAGTCTGTCTTTGCAGCAACGCCAAAAAATCCACCCATGTATTTTCTCCTCTTTTCAATTATCTTATTAGCTCATTAACAGAATAAGTTTAGCACGAATCGCCCGCAAGTGCAAAGAAAGATAGTTAATTATTTTTAAAGAGGGTTTATAAGTCTCATTAATAATACTATTGTAACATGCAGAAAAATCACATATAATAAGAACATAGAAACAATGTATTTTTCTTTTCGAAAGCCGGGGAATCTCTATGAAACTAACACAGGATAACTGCTACAAACTAGCATTGGAAATTACAGGCTGTAACGGAATGGAATGGCCGTTTTTTTCTTCTAAGATTTTAGAATTCAACAATCTGGAACTGCTGCACGCTCTTGTGACATGCGCGACTCCATCTCAGCATCTGGCTTTATGGCATCATGAAAAGCGGAGCCAGGAATTTATTTTTAAAGTATCGATGATTGAATCCATTCTTTCTGTCTGCGACGGCTATCTAATCAAATCTCCTGAGACAGAATATTTAGATGCGAGCGAAAAAAGTGTTACCTCCTACTATCTGGGACTTATTTTTACAAAGCTTTTCAGCATGAAAGAATTTCAGACAGACTATTTTTTGAACACAACACTTTTTGAACAGGTCTACGGGAAAGAATCTTTTATCTGCAACGGGCGCAAAAAACCCTCCTTTGTCGGTCTGACACAAGCCGATGAAAAATGGAGTATCTGGGAGCCGACAGGAAAACGTGATCATGCTCCGAAGGCATTAAGCGATGCATTCAATCAAGTGCTCGGTATCAAAAGTGTAAATGGGCAGGCACTCGCATTTGCAATGGCATCTATGACCTATTTTGACACCAAACACAATGAGCTTCAGGGAATTCTCCGCAATGCACCGGAAGGTAAAAAAGCCGATGTCCACTTTGACAAAGAACAGTTTTTGACTCTCTACTACCGACATATCTGTGAATTGTTTGATGAATCTCTTCGTCGGAGGCCTTTTGACAGTGTCATTGATTATATTGACGGTTATCTGGAGATTGAGTTGGAACTTTTCGGACTCAACATAGATGAAGACGAAACAGATGAATATGCCAGAAAGCGCCGTGTGAAATTAGGTGTTCCGAAAAAAATTCTTGAATATTTTCAATATCACACACCAGCCGCCAAACAAGAAATCTTGTTATCCGACATTGTAGATGCCATTCCAGACAATGAGCCAGAACTTCAGGATTCCCATTTTTTCATGGGACGGGACAAAATATATTTTCGAATTGTATAGAAAATACATCATTTATTCGTAAAATTCAAAATTATTGGCAACAATTTTATTGACAGTATGCTATAATAGAAAAGAATAATGTATTATGTTGCCGTACAGTTTGTTAGGAGGGTATGATTATGGCTACAAAAAGACAAGTTAAAAAACAAGAAAGTAAATTAAATGCAATGAAAGCAAAAGCTGCTCCTGTAGTGGAAAAGGTTGCTGAGAAAGCTGCTCCTGTAGTGGAGAAAGTCGTAGAAAAGACTGCTCCTGCCGTAGAGAAGGTCGTAGAAAAGACTGCCCCTGCCGTAGAGAAAGCTGCAGAAAAAGTTGTGGAAGAGACAAAAGAAGCTGCAAAAAAAGTAAGAAAAGCAGCTCCAAAAAAAGAGATGAAAACGACTTTGATCGTAGAGCACCAAGGAAAGCAAGTGGAAGACAAAGACATGATTGCAGCAGTGAAAAAGGCATGGACGAAATCAGGTAGAAAAATTGGCGACATCAAGACTATGACATTATATGTAAAACCTGAAGAAGCCGCTGTATATTATGTAATCAACACAACCGAGACCGGAAGTGTAGCATTTTAATCATTACTGGAATAACAATACTTGATATATATGATTGTAAGGATAGGATAGAAGTTTTTACTTCTGTCCTTTTTTCTTCCCCCGGAATAGAGACAGCCTCTTTTTTATATACTAAACTAAATCCTATTTTTGAGGTTCTTATGAAGCCATTCTCACACAAAAAAATAATCGGTACTTCTCTTTTATTTATCGCCGCATTCCTCGTCGGTCACTTTTTTGCCCGGACAGTGGAACATTTTCAGACAAAGTCGGTCACTACATCTGCCACCGGCAATTGGGGGCTGAGTTTTCAGGAGGACGGAAAACCTCCCGTTGCAAATGCGACCTACGAAGACTTAAGGCAATATGATGCTTACTACGCCGAAAATACCGATCAAAAGGTAATCTATCTTACATTCGATGCCGGCTTTGAAAATGGTAACACGCCAGCCATCTTAGACGCACTGAAAAAACACAATGTTCCGGCTACATTTTTTGTCGTCGGGAATTTCCTCTCCGACAACCCCGATCTGATCAAGCGTATGGTCGAGGAAGGTCATATCGTAGGAAATCATACTTATACGCACCCGGACATGTCCAAGATTTCCACGATGGAAAGCTTTTCAAAGGAAATTCAGGATGTCGAAAAACTCTATCAGGAAATCACCGGAAAAGAAATGATAAAATTTTATCGCCCTCCGCAAGGAAAATACAGTGAAGAAAACTTGAAAATGGCAAAAGAACTGGGCTATAAGACGTTTTTCTGGAGTCTTGCCTATGTTGACTGGTATCAGGATAAACAACCGACAAAAGAAGAGGCATTTGACAAACTACTTGGAAGAATACATCCCGGCGCTGTCGTTCTGCTGCATAACACCTCTTCCACAAACGGACAAATCTTAGATGAGTTGCTGACAAAGTGGGAAGAAATGGGATACACCTTCAAATCTCTGAACCAAATGCCATAAAGCCAAAAAGATGGGTGAACATTACTTTCGTTCCCCATCCTTTCTCCATTTTACCACACTCGCTTGTAAATAGCACTTTTCTTATCCAAGCGCAACATCCAATATCATCATCACAAGGAAACCGACAACAAATCCGAGTGTGCCCATCTTCCCGTTTTCTCCCATATGCGCCTGTGGAATCAGTTCTTCCACAACGACATAGATCATTGTTCCCGCAGCAAATGCAAGTAATATTGCAATCGATGCATTTGCAAATCTCGCAAATACTGCTGCAAGCACACCAAAAAGAGGTTCTACAACCGCTGTCATACTCGCAATGACAAATGCTCTTTTTTTACTTACCCCTTCTTTCACAAGCGGCAATGCAACTGCCGTCCCTTCTGGGAAATTCTGAATTCCAATTCCGATCGCCAGTGCAACCGCACCTGACAACAACGCCGTATCTTGCATATTTTGTCCCGCCAGTGCAAATGCAAGCCCGACTGACATTCCTTCCGGAATATTGTGAGTTGTGATTGCTATGATCAGCATTGCCGTACTTTTCCCCAATGTAAGCTGTGTACTTTTTTCTCTCTCATACCATGCTTTCATCAACCCGTCTGCCACAAGCAATGTGATGACTCCCAACAAAAAACCACCGGTCATGACAAGCCATCCAACCTGCCCGTTTGCCTCTGCAAAATCAATCCCCGGAAGCAGCAGCGACCACACGGACGCAGCTATCATAACTCCCCCGGCAAATCCTAAAAATCCACACTGCAGATTTCCGCTGACTTCCCGTCTGACAAAGAAAATCCCCGCTGCTCCTAAAGCTGTTATGAGAAAGGTTCCAAGTGTTCCAAATAGTGCCATTAAAATTCCATTCATATACGATCACCTCTGCTGATACTATATGAAAAAAACAGCTTTCCGTGAAAGAAAGCTGTCTCCTTAATTATTCTGTGTATGGCTCTTCTTCATTCTGTTTGACAGTTACTCCGACATCCTGAAAATCTACTTTTGCCCATACATCTTTATTCACTTTTATCTTAGTGTCTTTTTTCCAGCCATCATAAACCCCATTGAACTTTTCGCTTTTCCGAGAATTTACGATTGTCTCCTTTTTCGCATCTGTCGCATCTCTGTCGAGCAGACTTGTCACTTTTGCGACGTAGAGTCCATTCTCTGTCTCTATGACATCTGTAAATCCGCCCACTCCCAAAGAATCTGCTGCCGCAATCAACTCCGCGGCCGGCGATGTACTCTCTGAATCAAAGGTAGCTGTCTGCGCTTCCTTGCCTTGTTCTGTCGCATAAGCCGCAAAATCTTCCGCCGCTTTTGCACCTTCCAGGAAAGCTGCTGCCGTCTCTTTCAGGGCTGCCTTTTCTTCATCTGTCAAAGTCTTAGAATTCCCTTCTTCGTCTGTTGTCGTATATGGAAAACTTACATACTGCATACTCTTTTGCGCAGCCTCTTCATCCGAAACTTCTGTGCTTACATCCTTTGTCACCGCATCCGTCATCTTCTTCTGAATCGTAAGCAGAGTCAGCACTCTTTCCACATACTCCGTCTCTCCGGATACCAATTCTTTGGCTTCCAGCTCATTGCCCTCATCGAATTTCTTTGCCGCTTCCTGAATCGCACTCTTTTCTTCATCTGTCAACACAACCTCGTATTCTGCCATGTGGTCTTCCAGAATATACATCTGTTGAAGCGCATCCATCACACTGTCTTTTACATTGTCCTCATAAGTCTTTCCCTCACTTACTTCCTGCGTCCACATGTTGTCTCCAAGCATAGAGCCTAAGTTTGTCTCAATCATTCCCTGCTGGTATCTCGCATAAAAATTTGCAACTCCTGCCGGTATCTTATCCCCTCCAACAGTTGCCACTGTATCTGCGTTTTCAAAGCTTGCACATCCTGTCATTGAGACTACTGCAAGAGATGCCGCTGTCGCAAATACGACTACTTTCTTTTTCAGATTCCTCATAACTGCCTCCTTTGTATTTCTAATTCTTAATTATAGCGGTTTTTCTTTATTCTATCAATGTTTTTATATCATTTAACACTTTTTTCACAAGTTCTAGCACATCATCGTCTTTCTCTTTTTTATTTCTTGCTTTCTTTTCATAGACAAAATAAGGATTCGTATCAACCGTAAATTTAAGCGCCCCTTTGTATTGATCAAGCAGCATCGGAATCCGCTCTGCATGCACCTTCGCACGTTCATACATTGTAAACCGGAACTGTTCCCCTTTTTGCTCCACAGCAACTAAATATGCACTGTGTGCAAGTGATTTCAACAGCGCAATCTGCAAAAGCTGCTGAACTTTTCTCGGAATATCTCCATATCGGTCAATCAATTCTTCCAGCATATCATCCATCTCCGCCTCATTTTCAATACTTGCAATCCGCTTATAAATATCGAGTTTCTGGTATTCATTTGGAATATACGACGCCGGAATAAACGCATCTACATTCAAATCTACTGTTGTTGTATATGGCTCCTCCTCAATCTCACCCTTCAGCTGCTTAACTGCCTCATTGAGCATCTTACAATACAGGTCATACCCGACAGCCTCCATATGTCCGTGCTGTTCTGCCCCCAGAAGATTCCCTGCTCCGCGGATTTCCAAATCCCGCATGGCGATTTTAAAACCAGAACCAAGATCTGTGAACTCACGGATTGCTGACAGGCGTTTCTCTGCCACTTCACGCAGGAGTTTATCTCTTTTGTATAGCAAAAACGCATATGCCATTCGATTGGAACGTCCCACACGTCCTCTTAGCTGATACATTTGCGAAAGTCCGAGCTGGTCTGCATCGTGGATAATCATTGTATTTGCATTGGAAATATCAAGTCCCGTCTCTATGATCGTCGTCGACACAAGCACGTCGATTTCCCCATTGATAAAATCAAGCATAATGTTCTCAAGCTCCCGTTCTTTCATCTGCCCATGCGCAAATGCCACATTTGCCTCCGGCACAAGCTTTTGCACCTTGTCCGTAATCTCATCGATATCTTTCACTTTGTTATACACATAATACACTTGTCCCTGACGGGATAATTCTCTTTGTATCGCCTCGCGCACCATCTCATCATTGTATTCCATGACATATGTCTGAATCGGCATACGGTCAACCGGAGCCTCCTCAAGCACGCTCATATCACGTATTCCGATAAGACTCATATGCAAGGTTCTCGGAATCGGTGTCGCTGTCAGCGTCAGCACATCAATATTCTCTTTTAATTTTTTAATCTGCTCCTTATGCTGCACTCCAAAACGCTGTTCTTCATCGATGATCAAAAGTCCCAAATCTTTAAACTCCAAATCTTTGCTCAGCACACGGTGCGTACCTACCACGATATCCACCAGACCGCGTTTTGTGTCCTCAATTGTCTTTTTCTGCTGCGCCGGAGTACGGAAACGGCACATCAGGTCGACTCGCACCGGAAACTCCTTCATGCGCTGCACAAACGTATTATAATGCTGCTGGGCAAGTATCGTCGTCGGAACGAGATACACCACCTGCTTATTCTCCTGCACCGCCTTAAATGCCGCGCGGATCGCAATCTCTGTCTTGCCGTATCCAACATCTCCACAGATCAGGCGATCCATGATCTTGGTGCTCTCCATATCTTTTTTCGTCGCCTCGATTGCAAGCAGCTGATCCTCCGTCTCCTCAAACGGAAACATCTCCTCAAATTCTCTCTGCCATACTGTATCCTCTCCATAGACAAATCCATGTTTTTCCTGTCTTGCCGCATACAGTTCGACAAGGTCCTTTGCAATCTCTTTTACTGCCCCGCGAACTCTTGTCTTCGTCTTCGTCCACTCTTGTCCACCAAGCCGATTAAGCTTTGGTTTCTTTGCATCTGCGCTTGCATACTTTTGGATCAGATCCAGCTGAGTTGCCGGAATATACAGATTCCCGCCCGCCGCATAAGCAATTTTCATATAGTCTTTGGAAACTTTATCCACCTCAATCTTTTCGATTCCCTGATAAATCCCCAATCCATGATTTTCATGTACTACATAATCTCCGACCTTCAGTTCTGAAAAGCTCTGTATTTTCTGTCCCTCATATACTTTACGCTTTCTCTTTTTCTTTTTTTGCCCAAAGATATCCGTTTCAGAAATGACGATGAATTTGATCATCGGATATTCATATCCTTCCGTCACATGCCCGTAAGTCACCATGATTTCTCCTGGATTAACCTCTCGTTCTACATCCTCACTGTAGAAACTGCTTAGATTATAATCTCTTAAATCTTCTGCCAGACGTTTTGCTCTTGTTCGGGAACCGGAAAGCAAGATCGCACGGTACCCTTTTCTCTTTAACTGCTTCAGATCCCGTGTCAGCATCTCAAAACTGTTATTATACGGGTTTACCCCTTTTGCCTGCAAATGATACAGACCACGCGTCTTAAATTCTTTGCACTTCATCTCCAATGCCGACATCCCTATACTATAGTATTGATTCATCTTGTCGGCAATCTCTTTTGTGGAGAACAGTTTCATCTCCTCGTCCGAGACCGCATACCCACATTCCATACGGTTTGCCTGTGCCTGCACAAATTCTTCCTCCACAGACTCTCCCTTTTCAATCAGGCGCACCGGCTCATCCAAAAACAGCATACTTGTTTTCTTATCAAAATAATCTAAAAATGAAACACGTTTTGCCTGTTCTTCCGGAAAATCTGTTGCCGGATAGATACGAATCGATTCCAGATTCTCAATAGAGCGCTGGCTTTCCACATCAAATGTACGGATAGAATCAATTTCATCTCCCCACATCTCAATACGCACAGGTACTTCTTCCGTCAACGGATAAATATCTAAAATACCTCCCCGCACCGCAAACTGTCCGGGACCTTCGATCTGTTCTTCCCTCTCATATCCAAGAAGCACCATATCTTTTTTTAATTTCTCAAAGTCAAGCTCCTGTCCTGCCTCCAAAGAGATGACCCTCTTTTCCATCTCTTCCAGCGGAAGCAAAGAATCCATAAAGCCGTCAAAGCTTGTGATCACAGTGACTTGTTCCTGTTCAAGCAATGCCTGGTACACTTCCATTCTCTGTTTAATCAAAAACTTGCCACGAAGATCTGCCTGATAAAACAATAAGTCTTTTGCCGGATAGATCCATACATCAGAATCCAGAAAACGGTACTCTTCATAAATTTGTTTTGCCTTGAGCTCACTGGAAACAGCGATGATTTTTCGTTTAAAACCATCGCCCAGCGCATACATCAAATGTGTTTTCTGGGAAGTGACACAACCTGATATCTGTATCATTCCCTGCTTTTCCGTTCTTTTTTTCTGAATCTCTTCATACTCCGCCAATTCTTTCAGCGGTCCTGCAAAAAACTGCATGTTCTCCTCCTTCTATGCTTTTACTTTTTTGTTGAACACATTCATCGCAGCCTCAATCTCACCTTGCACAATCTGCTCTACTGCATCAGATGCATGTTCATATCCTTCTTCCATCAATTCTCTTTCCTGTTTAGAAAAATGACCGAGCACATAGTCTGCCAGATCGTAATTCTTCGGTTTTTCTCCTACTCCTACTTTAATTCTCGGAAATACCGTTGTGCCAAGATGGGCGATAATACTCTTGATTCCGTTGTGACCGCCCGCACTTCCTTTTTTGCGGATGCGAAGTTGTCCTACATCCAGACTGATGTCATCATAAATGACAAGCAGATCAGACTCCGGATCAATCTTGTAGTAATTTACAATTCCCCCAACGCTCTCTCCGCTCAAATTCATATAAGTCTGCGGTTTTACAAGAAGTACTTTCTGCCCCGCAATGACTCCTTTCCCGCAGAATGCCCGACACTTCCTTGCATCCACTGATATATTATATTTCTCCGCCAACACATCTATGACATCAAACCCGGCATTGTGTCTCGTTCCTTCATACTGAGCCGTCGGATTTCCTAATCCTACTATAACAAACATCATTTCACCTCTTCTTTTTACTGCTTTTCTTATTTTACAAGAACTATCCTCGTTTGTCACGCAAAAGCCATGAATAATTTTCCAAACTTCTTCATACATTATAAAAAGTAAACAATTATCGTTCGATAGATTAGGAGGCCTCTATGAGTTCCAAGACCAAAATCGTTGTCTTACACATGAAAGAAGTGATTTATACTGTAGTGTTTGTCGTGCTGGGAATTTTGCTGATCCTGCTGCTAACCTTTATGTTCCTCCCAAATGATGAAAAACATACATCCAAAAAACAAGAATATATGCCCGGTGTCTACACTTCCACCGTCACTTTAAATAACACTTCTCTGGAAGTGGAAGTTGCAGTGGACAGCTCACACATCAACTCCATCCGGTTCAGCAATCTGGATGAAACAGTTGCAACAATGTACCCGCTGATTCAGCCTGCAATCGAAAATATTGCAGAGCAAGTCTATGATTCCCAGTCGCTGGAAAATATATCCTTCCCGGAAGATAATCCTTACACCTCTCAGGTCATCATAAACGCAATTGATGATGCATTAAAAAAAGCCACGGTCAAATAAAACCGTGGCTTTTTGCTTCTCTTAGCCTTCTACAACAAGATAGCGTCCGTCAGAAACCGGAAATACTTCCGAAGCCTCCTCAAGCTCATCATCTGTCATCTCTGCGATATCCGCTCCGTTCTCTTCAAAGTAATCTCTTACTTCGTCCAACGAATCCACGACAACTGCCATGCAGTCCTCCAAAAATGCCTCTGCTTCCTCAAGAGTCTCCGCAACCGGTTCGTCAAATAACTGTAACTGTTTCTCCAAAAAAACTTTTAAACATTCTTCATCATATTCATACATTTTAAAATTCCTCCTATATACCCTTTCCTATCATATGAATTAATTCTTCTGGTCTGTCAATGATATGCTCTGCACCATTTTCCTTAAGTATTTCTCTTGAGCGAAATCCCCAGGATACGCTCACTGTCTTCATACCCGCTGCATGCCCCGTCTTAATATCCACTTCAGAATCTCCGACGTACACACATTCTTCTTTTTTACATCCAAGCTTCTCTGCAATCATCAGCGCTGCGCTCGGATCCGGCTTTCTCGGTACACTGTCTATCTGTCCCTGAACATATGAAAAAACATCTTCCCCGAAAAATTCCTTCACCACATCAACAGCCTGCAAATGCGGCTTGTTCGACAGCACCGCCAGCTTGATTCCACTCTTCTTCAACTGTTCAAGCATCTCTGCGATTCCATCGTATGGTGTTACATGATATGTACAATTTTCTCCAAATATACGTCCATATATCTCCATTGCCGGCTCCATCTGAGATTTTTCTAAATCTCCTCCTGCCACCAAGGCACGTTCGATCAGACATCTCGCACCATTTCCGACAAAGCTTCTGCACTGCTCTTGTGTAATTTTCTTAAGCTTTAATTCTTTCAACGTTTCATTAACTGAATATGTTAAGGATTCTAATGTATCTGTCAATGTCCCGTCCAAATCAAATATGCATGCTTTATACATTGTGTGCCTCCTTAATTTTTTATAGCATCAGTATAGTATGAACACTCTGAAATTTCAATATCTTTTTTTACAACCTCCAAAAAGTAGTGAAGGCAGTATACTTCTCTCCTCGCACACTGCCCATGTTTTTCTCCCCTCTCATGCCATCAGATACTGGCGCATCACCTTCAATGCGTGTTTTTCAAGTCTGCTCACCTGTGCCTGGGAAATATCAATATCCTCCGCAACTTCCATCTGGGTGCGCCCCTCAAAAAAACGTAATCGGATAATATATTTTTCTCTCTCTCCCAGATGTTCCATCGCTGCCTGAAGCGCCAGTTCCTCAATCCAGTTCTCTTCTTTATTTTTTTTGTCACTGATCTGATCCATCACATAAAGTGCATCTCCACCGTCATTATAGACCGGCTCATTTAAGCTCATCGGCGCCTGAATCGCATCCATCGCAAACACAATATCTTCTTTTGCTATGCCAATCTCTTCTGAGATTTCCTGAAGTGTCGGCTCCCTTAGATTCCGTTTCATATATCCCTCTTTTGCATAGATTGCTTTGTATGCCGTATCCCGCAGCGAACGACTTACACGAATCGAATTATTGTCTCTCATATATCTTCTGATCTCCCCGATAATCATCGGAACTGCATAGGTAGAAAATTTGACATCCAGCTCTGTGTTAAAATTATTGATTGCCTTGATCAGCCCGATGCATCCTATCTGAAACAGATCATCCGGATTTTCATTGCTATTCGTAAAACGCTTGATTACGCTTAATACCAGTCTTAGATTTCCTTTTATATATTGCTCTTTCGCTCCCTCATCTCCTGCCTTAATCTTTGCAAATAGTGCATTTTTCTCTTCTTCCTTAAGCAGCGGCAGCTTCGACGTGTCCACACCACATATTTCCACTTTATTCAGTGCCATCTTCGTATCCTCCCACGATTTCTTTCTAGTAGGATTCTCTGCATTGTGCGGTGTAAATATACTATTTTGAACGAAATAAAAAAAATAATAGTCCTTGACACTTGTTCAAGAACTATTATTTCAAACGGTTCATTACCGGTTCCATTTATCTGCCAGATTTTTAATCTGAGCTTCTAATTTCGCAAGGTCTTTATTTGCGAGACCTTCATTTTTCATAATAACTTCAAGCAGATATTTTCCCGCGTTTACCGTGCGGTTAAATGCACTTTCTGCTCTCAATTTCTCTGGTTTCTCCACTTTCTTCTTCACAATCGGATTTCCTTTTGACAGAATCTGATTCGTCGCAAGATCTACACATCCGCCTGAATACGGTGCGAATGCCGGTATGTCAAATCTCTCAGTCACTGTCTCTGCAAAGGAATCGGTCACCTGATCCTCGCCATGCACGACAAATACATGCCTGATATCCGATTCAAATCCACCAAGCCAGTCAAGCAGTCCATTCATATCCGCATGGCCGCTGATTCCTTTCAACGATTCAATTCTGGCAGCCACCTCAATAGTCTCGCCAAACAGCTTGACAACAGGCGCTCCCTCGATCAGTTTTCGTCCGAGTGTACCGACCGCCTGATAACCTACAAAAAGAATCGTACATTCTTTTCTCCAGAGATTATGTTTCAGATGGTGCCGGATTCTGCCCGCCTCGCACATTCCGGAAGCGGATATAATGACTTTTGGTCTGCTGTCAAAATTGATCAATTTGGAATCGTCACTCGTCACAGAAAGCCTCAGACCCGGAAATACAAGCGGGTTAATTCCCTGATCCACCAATTCCATTGCCTCTTTATCAAAACAATCTCTCTCATTCTTTGTAAACACACTGGTTGCCTCAATCGCAAGCGGACTGTCCACATACACATCAAAGTTCGGGAAATCACTCAGCAGATTCTTCTCTTTGATCTCACGGATAAAATACAGTAGTTCCTGCGTCCTTCCCACTGCAAAAGAAGGAATCACCACATTGCCTCCTTTTTGGAAGGTATCTCGCAAAATCCTTGTAAATTCTCCCAAATAATCCGGTCTCTCATCTCCATGCAGACGATCTCCGTAAGTCGATTCAATCACAACATAATCTGCCTCTTTTATCTGTTTCGGGTCTTTGATAATCGGCTGATTGATATTTCCGACGTCTCCTGAAAATACAATTTTCCGTGATAGCCCCTCTTCTGTAATCCAAATCTCAATACAGGCAGAGCCAAGCAAATGTCCAATATCCGTAAAACGCACTTCCACGCCCTTGCACAGCTCTATCCGCTGCTCATAATCGCACGGTGCCAAAAGTTCCACTGCATCCTGTGCATCCTGCATCGTATACAGCGGCTCATACAGCGGCTCACCGGAACGTCTTGCCTTTCGATTTCTCCACTCCGCTTCAAACTCCTGAATATGGGCACTGTCTCGAAGCATAATATCGCAGAGATCCGCGGTTGCAAAAGTGGTGACAATCTGTCCTTTAAATCCATTTTTCACCATAAGCGGAATCAAACCTGAATGGTCAATATGTGCATGTGTCAGAAGTATAAAATCAATATCTCCCGGTGCAATCGGAAGTTCCTGATTCTCATACAAATCCGGTCCCTGCTCCATACCACAGTCAATCAAAATGTGCTTACCATTCGTCTCCAGCAAATGACAGCTTCCAGTCACTTCGTGGGCTGCTCCGATAAACGTTAATTTCATACAATCAACCCCTTTTCTTTTTATCCTACCACTTTTTCCTTCTTTTCGATAGTCTTTTTACCAATTTTTAAGATTCATAACGCACCATTTCCCGCTTTAATCTCTGCATGATTTTCTTCTCCAATCTTGAAATATAAGACTGTGAAATGCCAAGGAGGTCAGCGACCTCTTTTTGCGTTTTTTCCTCCCCGTCAAGTGTTCCAAGCCCAAAACGCATCCGCACGATCATCCTCTCTCTGTTGGAAAGCCTGCCGATTGCTTTAACAAGTAATTTTCGCTCTGCCTCATTTTCCAGATCACGATATATCGTATCCTCTTCTGTCCCCAGAATATCGGACAACAAAAGCTCATTTCCATCCCAGTCAACATTTAGCGGCTCATCAATTGACACTTCCAGCTTTGTCTTATTATTTCTTCTCAGATACATCAAAATCTCATTCTCAATACATCTGGAGGCATATGTCGCAAGCTTTATATTCTTTGTCGGATTGAATGTATTGATTGCCTTGATCAGACCAATCGTCCCAATCGATATCAGATCTTCTACTCCAACCCCTGTATTGTCAAATTTTTTTGCAATGTAGACGACAAGTCTCAGATTGTGTTCAATCAAAACTTTCTTGGCATACTCATCGTCTTTTGAGCCGAGCTCGTTGATTGCTTCTGCTTCTTCCTCCACCGCCAGTGGAGCCGGAAGCACTTCAGAGCCCCCTATGTAATGTATATCCTTCTTTTCCGGAAACAAAAATGTTCGAAATCCCGGTATAAATTTAAATTTAAACTGATGTGACATCACTGTGTTGATAACCATTTTTACTCCTCCTAAAATATGTCAGGATTTAAAATCATCTGATATGTATCTTCTGCCGTAATTTCTTCCTCACTGATTCCAATCAACGGATTTTTAATCCAGTGAATTTCATCATTTTCCACACACATTTTGTCAATCCGCACAACCGGAAGAACCCCTTCCCGCTTTCCGATTGAATGATACGGAACATATCTGATCTTCCCCATTTTTTCTTCTCCCAAAAATTTCATCGCCGTCTTTCTGTCCAATATGCTGACAGGCTCATTTGTGACAGGGTCTCTCAGTCCGTTGCCAGTGTCAATCATGCCTTTTATACAACATTTCTTTTGTCCCAGATACAACTGCGCTCTACATTGATATTGATTCACTCTTTGAACGGAAACGATAAAACTCCATATCCATGTAACAACGTAATATGCAGCGACTGCGACAAGCAGAAACATACTTCCAATCTTTATGTACTGTCTGAAATGCTCCATCACACCTCCCAGCAGGAATCCACCCGTATAAAGCATCAAAAGCGCTTTTACAAAATTTCTCATATCTTTGATCTTAAGCCCTGCTTTGATCATTGCTGTGTTTACAACTACATGGAACAGTATGAATTTCAAAAACGGATGTAAGACCGGTAATATGATGACCAGACACGTCAGAAAAGATCCTGTCATTGCTCCTATACAGATATTACCGTGCGTGGCAGTACACTTTAACATCTTTCGAACTAAAAGCAAAAGTATATAGTCCATCATAAAATTTACCAGGAACAGCACGTCTATATACAATTCATAGTACACGTCCCACCTTCTTTCTCTTTCGACGCAAAATCGATTTGGTACTCAAGCAAAACTCATTATACGGAATGTCCTCCGAAAAATTTGTCAAATACGCTTGGGAAACTGCCCCTTTCGTTCGACAAAAAAAGAGACATGCTCTTGCATATCTCTTTTTATTAATCAATCTCTTATTTTTTCAAAAATGATGGAATCTTAATAGACTGTTCCTTTACATGGCTCGTTGGTGTTCTTGGAACCTGTAATGTAGGCATCGTTCCACCTGCAGTCTTTGGCTGTGCTGCATTCACGGCATCTGCTCCAAGATCAAACTTGTTCGCTGACTGCTGAGCTACAGGAGCTTCCTGTCTTTCTACATTCTGGATAGTCGGCATAACAGTCTTCTCTAATCTTGATTTTAATTTAGAAGCTGTTCCCCCTGTATTATGTAAACCTGTCGCAATAACTGTGATTGTCGCCTCATCTGTCTTTGTATCATCATACATTGCACCGAAAATAATATTAGCTTCTTCGCCTGCAAGATCCTGTACATATTCAGCTGCATCACTTGCATCCATCAATGTGATATCACCTGAAATGTTGATGATAACATGAGATGCACCTGCAATTGTTGTCTCTAAAAGTGGACTGGAAACAGCTTCCTTCACTGCCTCAAGAGCCTTGTCATCTCCCTTTCCATATCCGATACCAATGTGTGCAATACCTTTGTCAAGCATTACTGTCTGCACATCGGCAAAGTCCAAATTGATCAAAGAAGGTACATTGATCAAGTCTGTGATTCCCTGAATACCCTGCTGCAATACCTCGTCTGCCTTCTTCAGCGCGTCCGGCATAGTCGTTCTTCTGTCTACCACTTCAAGCAGCTTGTCGTTCGGGATTACAATCAGTGTATCTACATTCTCTTTGAGCTTTTCAATTCCTGCAAGAGCATTGTTCATACGTGTCTTTGATTCAAAACGGAAAGGTTTTGTAACGACACCAACTGTAAGCGCTCCCTGCTCTTTCGCAATACGTGCAACAACCGGTGTAGCACCTGTACCGGTTCCGCCGCCCATACCACATGTCACGAATACCATATCAGCACCTTTCAATGCTGCTGCAATCTCTTCTTCACTTTCTTCTGCTGCTTTTTCACCAATCTCAGGTTTTGCTCCTGCACCGAGACCTTTTGTAAGCTTATCCCCAATCTGCATCAATGTTGGAGCTTTTGCCAACTGTAACGCCTGTTTATCTGTATTAATTGCAATAAATTCAACTCCGGCAATCTGCTCATCGATCATGCGGTTCACCGCATTGTTACCGCCGCCACCGACACCTACTACAATTATTTTTGCTGCTGCTTCTGATTCATTTGTTTTGATTTCTAACAAGAGTTTCTCCTCCTTTGTTTCCCTATTTATCTTATACATCCCTGGATTATACTTTATATGCTTCTTGTCACATAGTTATATAATATCGGCTTTTCCTTAAATAATCAATAGAAACTTTCCTTATTTTTTCATTTTTTTACTCGTTTGTTGTAACTTCTTCTTTAAAACTGATATCTGAACTTGCTTCATTGTAATATTCCATATCGAGCACGCCTGTTTTTCCCTCTAATTTTTCTAAAATAGGTGGAAGCTGAACCACTTTTTCGTCAAAACGGCTTCTTCCAAGACGCACACACACATTTTCAAAGTACAGATCCATGCTGTTGTCTTCCCACACAATGCGATCCGGCTCCAAATCATTTTTCTTTATCTCTTTTGTCAACTCCACAATATAAGAGAATACTTTCTCATTATCCACAGAAAGCTTTTTGTACTGTTCGATCGTTTCGGTTTCCAGTCCTTCTATCACCGGTACCCCATCCATCTTCTCAGTACTTTTCAGAAGCACAAGCCCTTCTTTGTCAAAATATACATACTCATTGTCTGATACTATGCAGCCAATCATCTTTTTCTCTGTCACTTTTACTTTTAATGCCCACGGAGCCGAAAGCCCTACCTCTACCTTTTCCAGATATGGCGGCATCTTATAGGAACCAAACTTAAATTTCCAAAGTGCATACAACGCATTCGAAGTGTATTTATCTTCCCGAACCCACTCTAGCACCTCATTCTTTTCACTGTACTGCGTTCCTTTTACATCTATCTTCTGCACATGAAATAAAATCAATGTAGCTACTACTATGATAGCGATCGTCAGTATCAGCACAACAACCGCATATAAATAATATCCAATTTTACTTTTTTTCTTTTTTCTTTTTTTTCTCGGTCTTTCTTCGATCTCTTCTCTTTCCTGCTCCATCTTTTTCCTCCTGTCGTTTCTTTTCTATTCTATCAGATTCGATACACTCAGGACAAGCCCCATTTCTAATAGAAGAAACATAACCGAAGTTCCCCCATAACTGATAAACGGCAGCGTGATTCCTGTATTTGGTATCGTGTTGGTGACAACTGCAATATTGAGTATGACCTGAATCATCATGTGCGCCATCGCTCCGGACGCGATCAGCGCCCCAAACAAATCTTTTGCATGTGTGGCAATCATAAAAAAACGCCAGATTAAAATCAGAAATAAAAGAATAATAAATGACGCTCCCACAAGACCTAATTCTTCACAGACAATGGAAAAAATCATATCGTTTTGCGCCTCCGGAACAAATCCAAGCTTTTGCACGCTTGCCCCAAGTCCTCTTCCAAAGAGACCTCCCGAGCCAATTGCAAACAATCCCTGCAATGTCTGATAGCCTTTTTCATATTTTTCCGGATTCCTCCAAATTGCCAGCCGTTCCAGTCGATAGCTCTCAAGCGCCAGAAAAATCCCCATAAATCCGGCGCCGCTGACACAGAGCCATACAAACTGTGCATACTTTGGACTTGCCACAAACACAAGCACAGCGCCAATTCCAAGAATAATGATTGCGGTGCTTAAATTACTCGCCCCCACAAGTCCTACGATCGGCAAAATCAGAAGCATGACAAACAGCAAATATCGCATTTGTTTCATTTTTCGCACATTCTTTGTGATCACACATGCCAAGAATAAGATCACTGCAATCTTTGCAAATTCTGAAGGCTGAAATGACAAAGGTCCGAAAGATAACCATCTTTTGGACCCATTATACTCATCACCTACAAGCAAAACAGCTACAGACAGCATTAGCGCCGTAATATATGCCGGCACTGCAAATTTCTGCCAAATATGATAATCGATATTCGCCATAAAAAACATCAGTGCCAGTCCAAGCGCCGTCGCAAATGCCTGTTTTTTCAAATAATAAAACCGATCGTGGAATTTTACCTGTCCGTTGTAGGCACTTGTACTGTACAAAATAACCAACCCTATGATTACCAGCAGGAAAACAACTGCGAGAAGGCTGTAATCATATCCTCTCTTTTTGTTCTGCCGCGTCAATATAAATCCACTCCCCACTTATAGACAATTTACAAGTTCTTTGAATTTATCTCCTCGTTCCTCATAGTTTTTAAACATTCCCCAGCTTGCACATGCCGGCGATAACAAAACTGCATCCCCAGGCTCTGCCGCCTCAATACATTTCTCTACTGCTTCCTCAAAAGAGTCTGCCATAACATATGACACAAATCCAACTCTCTCGGCTGCTTCTGCAATTTTCTCTTTTGTTGCCCCGACTAATACGAGGAGTTTTACCTTCCCGTCAAACGCCTGAATCCATTCCTCGTACTCAGAGTCTTTGTCATATCCGCCGCCGATCAGAACTGTTGGTCGGTTCATCGCCTGAATCCCTTTGATCGCCGCATCCGGATTCGTACCTTTGGAATCATTGTAATATGCAACACCGTCTTTTTCACGCACAAATTCGATCCGGTGCTCCACTCCCGCAAATTCTTTGATCGTCCTGCGGATAACCTCCATCGGTGTCCCATATGCCGCAGCCATAGCAACTGCTGCCATCACATTCTCGTAGTTGTGTGTCCCAAGTAATTTCAGCTCATTTACATTGCAGACCAGGATTTCTTCGTCCTGCCTCAATATAATATTCCCATCATCTAAATAAATCCCTCTGTCTAGTTTACGCTGACTACTGAAATATAGAACATTCGCTTTTACATTTTCTCCAATTTTTCTTGTCACTTCATCTTCGTAATTCAGTACACAAGTATCTTCTTTCGTCTGATTTTTGGCGATATCCTCTTTTGCCTTGATATACGCTTCCATCGTATGATGACGGTTTAGATGATCCGGTGTAATATTTAAAATTGCACTGACTTTCGGGCGAAATTCATGGATTGTCTCCAACTGAAAACTACTCATCTCAGCCACCGCCACGCTGTCCTCTCTCATTTCTAACGCAGCTGCCGTGTATGGATTTCCGATATTTCCAACCACAAATACACTCTCTTTATAGTTCTTCATAATCTCTCCCAAAAGTGCAGTCGTCGTCGTCTTTCCATTGGTTCCTGTGATTGCAAGCACATCGCCTTTTCCATATGTATAGGCAAGCTCGACCTCTCCCCAGATCGGAATTCCCATATCACGCATCTTTAAGACAACCGGAAGGTCTGTAGGCACTCCAGGACTCATCACAACAAGATCAAGCGTCTCCATAACCTCCTCTGAAAGTTCTCCCAAAATGATTTCTGCTTTTGTATCGTCACCAAGCTGTGCTTTTAACACTTCTTTGTCGAGTGTCTCTTTTCCGTCATATAAAACAACCGATGCTCCAACCTGTTCTAATAATTTTCCTGCTCCGATTCCGCTGATTCCAGAACCAAATACAAGTACTTTTTTATTTTTCATATCCATATCGTTCCTCCTGCATTTTTCTATATCGCCATAAGTGCAATAAGACATAAGATTGCCGTAACAATCGAAAACACGGCCACAACCCTCGTCTCAGACCAGCCACAAAGTTCAAAATGATGATGGATTGGCGCCATTTTAAAAATGCGCTTTCCACCGGTCTTTTTAAAATAAGTTACCTGAATCATTACCGACAGTACTTCAATCAGGTAAATCAACCCTACAATCGCTATAAAAAACGGCATCTGCAGCATATAAGCCGTCGATGCGACAAAGCCCCCAAGCGCAAGAGAACCTGTATCCCCCATAAACACACTCGCCGGATATACATTGAACAACAAAAATCCAAGCAACGCGCCCACGACTGCACAAGTAATCGGTTCAATCCCGCTTTTTGTTCCAATTGCCACAACTGTAAAAAACGTTGCCACCAAAACCGTCACACTGGATGCAAGACCATCCAGTCCGTCTGTGAAATTCACTCCATTGACCGTTCCAATCACTACAACAAACAAAAGCGGAAGCGCAAAAATTCCCCAATCCAAATATTTTCCTTCCGAAAACGGAATCAGCCATGTGAGCGGCACATCTGTAAACCGAACAATATAATAAGCAAATATTCCCGTCACCAAAATCTGCAGTGCCATTTTCTGCTTTGGATACAGTCCGTCAGACCGTCTCATCACAACTTTCAAATAATCATCTAAAAATCCGATCATCCCAAATCCAAGTGTCACAAACAAAATCGGAATCACTTTCGGGTAATCTTTTATATAAATCAGAGACGTCAAAACGATACTCGCAAGAATGATCACGCCTCCCATTGTCGGCGTCCCCGCTTTCTTTAAGTGTGACTGCACACCTTCTTCTCGCTCTGTCTGCCCCATCTTCAACTTTCTAAGTATCGGGATCACAACCGGTCCCATAATCACACTCAAAGCAAATGACACCAGTACCGGTATCACCATTTTATAATCCATACCACACCTCTTCATCTCTTTAGTTATTCTTCTATAACCTTATACAGTATACAACTATTCCCCTTCCTTTTCAATCCCCAGATACGGCAGGATATTTTCAAAAATGTCCTTCACAACCGGCGCCGCAATGGTACCTCCATAATAGATTCCCTGTGGATCATGTATGACAATCATTGCCAGCACCTGCGGATTATCTGCCGGTGCAAATCCGATGAATGAGGAAATATATTTCTTTGCACTTCTCGGAAGTGTCTGAGACGTAGCTGTCTTTCCGCCGATTTTGTATCCTTCAATATAAGCATTCTTTCCTGAACCTTCCGACACGACGCTTTCTAATATCGTCCGCATCGTCTCCGACGTCTCTTCTGACACCACATTTTTTCGTTCCTTATACTCAAATATTTTCTCATGCTTTTCCTGTTCATTAATCACTTTCACCCCAAAATGCGGAGTCACTCTCCTGCCACCGTTAATCAGAGAACTGACCGTGGTTGCCATCTGAATCGGTGTAATCTGAAATGACTGTCCAAAAGTCATCGTTGCCAGTTCCACCAACCCGACATTTTCTTTTTTATGCGTAATTGTTCCCGCCTCCCCCGGAAGATCTACTCCCGTCTTATCCATCAGCCCAAACTGCTTAAAATAATCATAGTATTTATCTACCCCAAGACGAAGTCCGATGTCGATAAATACAGGATTGCAAGAATTTTGTACTCCCTGCACAAAGGTCTCAGACCCATGTCCGCCGACCTTATGACATCGAATTTTTCGATCCTCTACAATCCGGTAGCCCGGACAGTGAAACGTATCGTCAAGCTTCACTACCCCTTCTTCCAGACACGCAGATGATGTAATAATTTTAAATGTAGATCCCGGTTCATACGTGTCATTGATACAGCCGTTTCTCCACATTTGATTCAGAAGATCCTGTTTTTCTTCCGCTTTCACACTTTCATCAGATACCCCTGTCGTCTCTAAGGAAAAAGGATCATTCAAATTAAACTCAGGCACATTCACCATTGACAGGATTTCCCCATTTTGCGGATTCATAACCAGAACAGACACCCGGTCTGCCGCCTTTTCTTCCATCACTTTTTCCGCCGCCTGCTGTGCATATTTCTGAATATTATAATCCAGACTAATCTGCAATGTATTTCCCGGAATTGCCTCTTTTCGATCCTCCGCGATTCCCTCCAGCTCAATTCCTCTCGCATCGGTTGTTGTCAAAATCATGCCATTGATCCCCTTTAGATACTCCTCATATTTCACTTCAAGACCGATAATCCCCTGATTATCTCCTCCTGTAAATCCAAGCACCTTTGAGGCAAGTTCATCATATGGATAATAGCGTTTAAAATCTTCATCCACCTTCACTCCGTCCAGCTCATATTCCCGTATCCGATCACCTATCTCCTTGTCTACATTCGTCTTGACACGCTCCATAGAAGAAACCTTTTCCACACGCTTGCGGACGATTTCCGGTTCAAGTTCCAATTCCTCTGATAATACCCGAATTACCTTTTCTTTGTCTTTGATCTGACTGTGGATTACGGAAATGGTACACACCGTCTTATTGGTTGCAAGCACTGTCCCATTCCGATCAATAATTTCTCCCCTCGCCGCCTTGATTTCTCGTTCTCTTTCGTGCAGCGCTTCTGCTTTCTCCTGATAATATTCTGCGTCAAATATCATCAGATATACAAGTCTCCCAATCAGTCCAAGCAACACAAGCATCGCACATACAAAGACGACCATAATCTTTTTACGGTTATACGTCTTATTTTTCATATAAAAAACCTCATAAAAGTTATTGTTATAATTTATTAACGCTTTTATGAGGTTATTCTACCTTTATTCTTCTGTACTTTCTGTTGCTTTCGTAATGTTCAAATACGGAAATGCTTCCGTCATAATATTTCTCGCCAAATCTGTCACATAACTGCTGTTTGCCTGATTCTCCACATTTGGCTCATCAATGATGACATATACAAGCACTTCCGGATTATCTACCGGCGCAAATCCCATATAAGAAAGCAGATGCTTACCACTTGTTCGCGGAATTTTCTGTGCCGTTCCGGTTTTCGCACCGATGTCATATCCTTCCACCTGTGCATTTTTTCCGGTTCCTTCCGTCATTGTTTTTCTCATATATTCTCTCAGCGTCTTGCTGGTTTCTTCCGAGATGGTCTTTTTTAACAATACCGGATCTTTGTTTTCAATGATATTTCCATTCTCGTCCTGAATTTGTTTCACAATATGTGGCTCATAATAATTTCCACCATTGATCAGAGACGAAAATCCTGCTACCATCTGAGTTGCTGTCACGGTAAAACTCTGTCCGAATGAACTTGTCGCAAGATCAATCTGTTTCATATCTTCTGCAGAAAAAAGAAGTCCCTCTGCTTCTCCCGGAAGATCGATTCCGGTTGTCTCTCCAAAACCAAAAATACTCTGATATTTTACAAAGTCTTCTACACCAATTGTCTCTGCCATCTGCATAAGCGCAACGTTGCAGGAATTGGCTATCGCATCTTCTATTGTCTGAATGCCGTGTCCGCTTAACTTATGACATTTTACAGGACTTGGATATCCCGGAATCATCAATGAACCTGTACAATTGTAGGTTTCATTTCCTGTAAGCTTTCCGGTCTCAAGCCCTGCTGCAACGGTAAACGGCTTCATCGTCGAGCCCGGCTCAAATGCATCACTTACACAGAAATTCTTCCAAAGTGAATTCATCGCATCGAGCTTTTCTTCATCTGTCATTGCATCCAATTCTTCCTGAGTATAGTACGCAGACAAATCTCTTGGATTATTCAAATCGTAATTTGGATAAGATGCCTCAGCCAAAATCTCTCCGGTATTCGGGTTTGCAATGATAACAGCTGTATTCAGACTGCCTTGTGCATTCTCATCTTCCCCACCTTTATGTTCATCGTTGAACGCTTTGATATGTTTCTCCACAATGCTTTGCAGTGTGACATCAATTGTAGACACAATTGTGTTGCCATTGATTGCAGATTTCACGGTGCGCTCCAGTGAAGAATCCGAATCCAGATATCCATATTCCCTTCCATCTGTCCCATTCAAAATACTGTTATAAGATGCTTCCAGCCCCCCGTTCCCAACATTTCCGGACACGGTAAAGCCGATTACATCCGATGCAAGCGTGTTGTACGGATACGTTCTCACATAATCCTCTTCCAGCCACACTCCCGAAATATATGCATACTCTTCTTTGCCATCTTCATTTTCTTCCATCGCTTCAAACGCCTGTGCCTGTGCATATGTGGCGCCTTTGAGCATAATGTTGTAACGCCCGTCCGGATTTTCCTCAATTACTTTGTCGACCGCTTCTTCCGTTATGCCAAAGCACTCTTCAAGCGCCTTCTTCGTCTGACTGATCGTTTTGTTCTTTTTCTTCTCATCCTCAGATGCCAGCATGACCTTTGCATCCAAAATCACATTGTAAACACGTTCACTCGTTGCGATTTTCGTTCCGTTTCGATCCAAAATATCCCCTCTTTTAAACGGAATCACTCTACTGTCATACTGTTGCTGTTCCAATACAATTTTTGTATATTTTTCGCCATTTGCTGCATTGATATACGTAATTCTTCCAATTAAGAAAACAAAAGCTAGTATGATTGCCCCAAACAACATTACTAGCTTTTTTTGCATCTTTTTGGGAAACTTCTGTCTCGTATATCGCACTCCTCGTTTTTTCTTTGACATCATTTCACCCTTATTTTTCTACTTTATCTGAACCTGCAAGAACACCGCTTTTCGGTATATCTTCATATTGTTTTACTGTGTTGCTTGTCGGACTTTTGTACTTGATGATCTGCTCTGGGCTGGCATACACCATTCCCAGTTCATTGATTGCTTTCTCCCTGATTTCTTCCAGATTGACCGAATTCAGAACAGCATTATATCTCGTTGTATTGTCTTCTTTTAAATCTGCAAGCTCTTCCTGAAGAGACGCAATATTTCTTGAGCGACTGGTAATTTCAGACTGCAGCTTTAAATATCCTGTACAGACAATCAATGCCGCAATTGCTGCAATCGCCAAAAACACAACATATCCGGCACTCATATGTAATGCCTTATTTCTATTCTTCCGCACCTGCCGGCTTGTCTGCCTGGGCTTGTCCGGAGAAATATGTTCTTTTGTCTTTGGAAGTGTTTCTTTTCGTATGGTATTTCCATATACATATGCCATATCACTCACCCCATTTCTGATTATTTATCTCCCTGTTACTTTCATTAAATTATAAGCCCTGCACTATGTGCGCTCAAAGATACGCAGCTTTGCGCTTTTTGATCGGCTGTTCTCCTCTAACTCTTCTGCACTTGGCAAAATTGGTTTTCTTGTAATAACTCTCCCCTTCGACTCATTCCCGCATACACATACCGGAAAATGAGGCGGACAGGTACATGGGTTCTCATTCTTCCTGAAAATCCCTTTTACAATCCTGTCTTCTAATGAATGGAAGGTAATGATACATATCCTTCCATCTTTATTCAATAACTCAATCATGTCATCCAGACTTTCTCTCAGCACTTCCAGCTCCCTGTTCAATTCAATACGAATTGCCTGAAAGGTTCTCTTTGCAGGATGTCCTGCTGTTTTTTGAAATTTCATCGGTATGGCACGTTTGATGATCTCTATCAATTGTCCGGTAGTTTCGATAGGACCTTTTTCTCTCTCCAGCACAATATGCTTTGCAATATTTTTCGCAAATTTATCTTCCCCATAATCACGAATAATCCGAAAAAGATCCATCTCACTATATTCATTGACGATGTCTTTGGCCGTCATCTTCTGACGCCTATCCATTCTCATGTCCAAAGGAGCATCTACCCGATAGGAAAATCCCCGTTCTGCCGTATCCAGTTGATAGGAGGATACGCCCAAATCAAGCACAATCCCATCTACCTTGTCAATGCCTAATTCTTGAAGCTTCGACTTCATATCACAATAGTTGCTTCTGACTATCGTAACTCTCTCCCCGAAGTCGATTAGTCGGCTGCCCGCTGCCTCTATCGCAGCTTCGTCCTGATCTATTCCTATAAATCTCCCCTTGTTGTTTAAATGCTTACACACTTCATAAGCGTGTCCGCCGCCACCAAGCGTTCCATCTACGTAAATGCCATCTGGCTTGATGTTCAGACCATTTACTGTCTCTTCTAACAATACTGATTTATGCTCAAATACCATAATTACCTCCAAATGTAGTCAAAGCCTTAGATTCCAAGTCCTAACTCCTCCATCTGACTTGCGATCTCGTCCATATCTTCTTCTACAACAGCATTATTTTCATCCCATTTTGCTTTATCCCAAATTTCCACTCGATCTAGCACTCCTACTAAAACGACTTCCTTTTCCAATCCCGCAAAAGTTCTGAGGGCAGAAGAGATTAATACCCTGCCTTGTTTATCAAGGCCGCCATCCACTGCACTTCCCAAAAAGAAACGTGTGAAAGTTCTGGCGTTTTTATTTGTCAGCGGTAAGGTTCTTAGCTTTTCTTCAAAGATTTTCCATTCATTATTTGGGTACAGGAACAGGCAACCATCCAATCCTTTTGTGATGACAAAGTCTTCACCCAGGATATCACGAAATTTAGAAGGGATAATTAATCTGCCCTTCGCATCGATACTGTGATTAAATTCTCCTGTCAACAATGAAAACACCTTCTTTCGAAATGGTACTGCCACTTGTCTACCATTTCACACCACTATTCACCACTTTCTACCACCTAAAACCATTGTAAACTACTTTTCCTGCCATTTCAAGCATTTTTTATAAGTTTGTGTAAACCTTTCACAAACTTTTCACAAACTTTTCTTCCATAATAAAAAAGAACTGACACGCAGTTCTTTTTTCATTCTCTATTCTGTCTCTGTTCCGTTCAAACTATCTATATAAGAGTCAATCGCACTGTAATCTACTTCTGCTGTCTGGCGCGGTCTGCTGCTTTCATACATGCTATATGCAGAATATCCAATCCATCCAACCAAGCCGAGTGCTACTATTCCTACTACACATTTTCTAAAAAAATGCTTTCTCTTTTCTTTCTTCATCATCGCTTTTCGGTTTGCTTTTTCTTCCTTGTAACGTGACACTTTTTCCTGACTCATCTTTCATCCTCCGTCCGCTTTCTTATATTGAGACAATAATTCCTCCGTCGCTTGCATACATGGAACTGATTCCCTTTGTGTCAAGTATGATAACATCTCTCACATGAATCTTTTCCTCAATCATCTTTCTCACATCATTGGCACGTTCTTTGCAATTGCAATGGGCAATCGCAAGTATCTTATTCTCCGGATCTTCAACCTTTTCAACAAGAGTATCCACAAGCTTTACAAGCGCTTTCTTCATTCCTCTCGCCTGACCAATCTGATAAATAGTTCCCTCTTCTGAACCGCCCATAACTGGCTTAATATTCAACGCTGATGCCACAAGCGCTTTCACACCGCTTAGCCGTCCATTCTTGCGAAGCGTCTCTAATGATTCTAACACAAAATATGTATTTTGTCTCGCTATAAATTTTTCTACAGCTGCGATAACCTGTTCAAATTCCATTCCCTGCTCTTCGCATTCTGCAATCTTCTGTGCGATTAATGTCTCCCCGATTGAAGCGGAACGGGAATTAAATACATAAATCTGCTTTTCGCCATGTTCTTCTGTGTATAAATTCTTCCCTAAAACCGCACTGTTATAGGAACCGCTCAGTTCTGCCGACAATGTCACTGCATATACACGCTGTGCATCACACTGATAACTTTCCATATATCGTTCCGGGGATGGGCAGGATGATTTTGGGCATTCCGGACTTTCTGACACTCTTTTTAAAAAATCTGCCTGATCAAATGTCTCATCATCTACAATATGATGTCCTCCCACTTCTATACCTAGGGCAACACTTTCAAAAATCCCGCTCTCTTTCATCTCTTTTGTCAATTCGCCGCAGCTGTCTACAATAATTTTATAACTCATCAATCTTTTCCTCCAAAGCACCGTACGATATAGTTTTTAATACTACATATTATTATATCATATTTATGTATATTTGAAAAGACCTTTCTTTATTCTTCAAACCGAATACGACTTGACACACCAAGAGCGATTCCCATCTCTATCATCAAAAACAAAATCGAAGTCCCCCCATAGCTGATGAACGGGAGTGTAATTCCTGTTGTCGGAATCAGATTCAGCACAACACACACATTAAAAATAACCTGTAATGCAATGTGTGCAAAAATTCCAATCACGATCAAAGATCCATATAGATCCGGAGCATTCTGTGCAATAAACAACAACCGGTACAACAGTATTGCAAACAATACCAATACGATAATCGCTCCAAATACACCTAGCTCCTCGCAGATAATAGCCAGAATCATATCATTTTGTACTTCCGGAATAATCATCTTCTGCGCACTGTTTCCCAGCCCTTTCCCAAAAAATCCGCCGGAACCAATCGCATAAAGCCCCTGCACAACCTGAAGTCCGCCATCTGAGGCATATTTCTCCGGATCCAGCCACACAAGAATCCTCTCCATACGAAAACTCCCACTTGATTCCAGATACTCGCCTAAAAGGTGAAGTCCCGCATATCCAACAATACAGGCAGCAATTCCAAGTACAACAATAGGAGCTGATTTCGGATAGACAATGATCAGCATAATGCTCACAATTCCAAGCACGATGATTCCCGTACTCATGTTATCTGTCAGCTTATACACTCCGAGCGCAGCTGCCACTCCCCACGCAAATATCTTAAGCGCCTCCTTTGGTTGTTTCACCTTGCTTCCCGCCTGACAAATCAGGTATGGGATAAATAGGATAATTGCGATCTTCATCACTTCTGAAGGCTGCATCTGCTGCCCAAGCGGCAGTCTGATCCACCTTCTTGCACCGTACACCTCAATTCCAAGAGGCGTGAGCACCAGCGCCATCAGGACAAACGCCACAATATACAAAATCTTTGAACGCTTTGCATACCAGTGATAGTTAATCTTCGCAACTACGAGCATCACGAACACACTCGCCAGACTGATCAGCGCCTGACGTTTAAAAAAATACATGCTGTCCCCATATTTAATCTGCGCACGATAAGAGCTTGTACTATAAAGCATGACAAGCCCAAAGCACATGAGAAAAATGACAATTGCCAGCAGACTGTAATCGAAATACTGAACAACACCTTCTTCTACCTGCTTTTTTTCTTTTCGTTTTTCCCTTTGTTTTTTACGAGTAGTCACATTTACACTCCCCATCGAATTCTTACTGCCCGTTATTCATAGATGGATGTATCGGTTTCCCATTTGCAAAATATCTGTCATACCACAATAAGAAAATATATACCGTCCATATCTTACGGCTGTTATCCTGCTTTCCTGCTTTATGTTCTTCCAAAAGTTTCAGAAGATACGATACATTAAAGAACTGTTGTGCTTCTTTTGATGAAAATTGCGTTTTTACCCTATTATAATATTTCTCTTCCTTGAGCCATACACGAATCGGAATCGGGAAACCAAGTTTTTTCTTTTCTGCAGTCTTGCTGCGAATGACTCTCTCCGCTGCCGCACGAAGCGCAATCTTCGTCTTTGGCGCGTCCACCTTATACTGAAGCGGAAGCGTCTGCGCCAATTCCAGCACTTGTTTATCCAAAAATGGGACACGCACTTCCAAAGAGTTTGCCATTCCCATCTTGTCCCCTTTCATCAGGATATCATGCACAAGCCAGAGATGAATGTCCAGGTACTGCATCTTTGTGACCGGATCTTTTCCTTTTACTCTCTCATAGATCGGAGCAGTCACTTTCATGCAACCCGGTTCAAATCCTTTTTTAATCGCTTTCTTCGCCTCTTTTTCTGTAAATATCTTCGCATTTCCAATATAACGCTCTTCTAGCGTTTTTCCGTGACGCATCAAAAATCCGCGTCCCTTCATCGACCTTGGCATGCAGTTTTCCGCAAATGCCCCTAACATCCTGCGGATAAATAACGGCACTTTGTTAAATCCGGTGTACTCAAGAGGCTCACAATAAATATTATATCCACCGAACAACTCATCTGAACCTTCTCCTGACAGAACTACTTTTACCTTTTTGGCGGCCTCCCTACTCAAAAAGTAAAGCGCAATCGCTGCCGGATCCGCCACAGGCTCGTCCATATAATACATAATATCAGAAAGCGCATCCCAATACTCATCCGGTTCAATAATCTTGCTGTCGTTCTTCATATGAATACTCTTTGCAAATTCTTTTGCATCATGAATCTCACTGTATTTCTCTTCCCCAAATCCGACTGTGAACGTGCGGTCAACCTGTCCTAAATAAGCCATGTAGCTGGAGTCCACACCGCTTGAAAGATAAGATCCAACCTCCACATCACTGATCTTATGCATCTCTACAGACTCTTTCATCACTTTCTCGATTTCATCCACAACCTCATCAAATGACTTGTCCGTATCTCCTGTAAAATTCGGTTCAAAGTATCTTGTAACCTCAAGCTTTCCATCCTCGTAAGTAAAATAATGTCCCGGCTGGAGACAATATACCCCTTTAAAAAAGGTCTCATTTGTAGGCACAAACTGGAATGATAAATAATTTCCCAGTGCCTCCTCATTAAATACTTTATCGAATTTCGGGTGTTCCACAAACGATTTGATCTCGGAACCAAATAAAAAACTTCCGTTCATCTGTGCATAGTAAAATGGTTTGATACCGAAAATATCTCTCGCGCCAAACATTTTTTTCTTTTCTCTGTCCCAAATTACAAACCCATACATTCCACGAAGACGGTCAACCAACGCTTCTCCCCACTCCTCATATCCATGAAGAAGTGTCTCTGAATCGGTATGTGTCTTAAACTCATGTCCCGCCTCAATTAATTTTTCTCTCAATTCCTGATAATTATAAATTTCTCCATTAAATACCAGTACTTTTGTTCTATCTTCATTATACAGCGGCTGGTCACCTGTCGAAGAGATATCGATGATACTCAAGCGTCGAAATCCAAGCGCTGCATCGTCATCTAAAAACGTCCCTGCACTGTCTGGTCCACGATGTACAATGGTATTCATCATATTTTCAAGCACCTGTTCTTTATTCTCGATTGCTCCTACAAATCCTGTAAATCCGCACATGTATTGTTCTCCTTCTATTTTCCTTCTGTTTCATTCTTGCTGTCTTTTGTTCACGCAGCGCCGGTGCCGCAACTGCCACACCGACGTTACTTTAACATTATACCCACATCTTTTCATAAAAACAACTTGTTTTTTCCTGTTAAACTTTCCTTGTACACTCTGTCTACTTACAATTACAGTTCCCTCTCATATCAAATTCCGGATTGATCGCATAGAAATTCTTACTGTCCAAATCATCCTGCACGATTCTAAGACTTTCACCAAATCTTTGGTAATGCACGATTTCACGCTCTCGCAGGAAACGAATCGGATCACACACTTCCGGATCTTTTACGAGACGTAAAATATTGTCATACGTCGTTCTCGCCTTCTGCTCTGCTGCCATATCCTCATGTAGATCCGTAATTGGATCTCCTTTTGACTGAAAATACGTCGCCGTCCACGGTGCTCCGCTTGCCGCCTGTGGCCAAAGCGCAAGGGTGTGGTCTACATAATATTTGTCAAAACCATATTTTTCAACCTCTTCTACTGAAAGATTTCTGGTGAGCTGGTGGACAATGGCACAAATCATCTCCATGTGGGCCAGCTCTTCCGTGCCGATGTCCGTCAAAATTCCGGTCACTTCTTTATACGGCATCGTATAACGCTGCGACAAATATCTCATAGAAGCAGCCAATTCGCCGTCAGGTCCTCCGAATTGTTAAAACATATAATATAGAAGAAACCGCTCCTCATCTCTCCGGGTTACGTTGAATAAGGAACGGTCTCTTTTGTATCTTTGGTTACAATATATTCCATGTGTGTAATTTTGTCAAATTATTTTGAATTTACTATTGACTTATGCACGCAATGCGTGTATAATACAGATATAAGGTAAAGGAAAGAAACAAACAAAAACAAAGCAAAGGAGATAACGAAAATGACGAAATCGTCAAATCAGAACTTGTAAATAGAAACGATGGTTTTTATAACAAAAACACACACAAATCTGGAAAAGTAACATACTCCTTTGTAGGTTAATAACATTGCTGACCTATCGGCTACGGGGAGAAAGAGGAAAGAATATGAGCAATGAAATAAGAAAAGAAGAATTATTCGGATACTTACATGAATACGATGGAAACGGCAATGAAATTCATTGCAAGACTCCTTATGGATACGAACATCATCAGGAATTTGATGAAAATGGTAATATGATTAATTATAAAAATTCTTGGGGGTATGAATCTTTTGGAAAATACGACGAAAACGGTAACCTTATACATTATAAAGGTTCTGACGGATATGAATCTTTTAGAAAATACGATGAAAATGGTAATGAAATTCTTTTCGAGGATTCTGATGGTTGCAAAGAATCAAAGGAATACGATGAAAACGGTAATATAATTCACTTCCAAGATTCTAGTGGATATGAATATTGGAAGGAATACGATGAAAATGACAATGAAATTCATCACAAAGGTTCTGACGGATATGAATACTGGAAAGAATACGATGAATATGAACGTCTAATTCATTTCAAGGATTCCAAAGAATTTGAAGAATGGTATTAAAAGAAAGGATACATACTTATGCAGGAAATTAAAATTTATAAAAATTACGGCGTTTTAGCCGCAGAAAAAAGAAAAGTTTATACTTATGGTGGAGAGCATGTGCACGCTACATGCTCTGATGAAATGACGGTTCTCGTCCCGAATGAGTGGGAACTGTATAAAAATCAAATGGGAAATATAATGGCAGAATCTCCGTGGGGTTTGTGCTATGAAATTAATGATGTTTTGACAGATATTAATGGTCATCCAGCGTTCCGGGCGATGGACGAAAGTGGAAGACCGCACATTGCACATTTATACACGGTTGAGGAACTGGAAGAAAAGAAGAGAAAAGAGGAAAGGAAGAAAAAAGATGAAAAATCCAATTAATAACGAAAAATTCCGGGAAGTATTAGAAAATTCCGGCATGAACATGAAGCAGTTCAGCGACTATTTTGAAATCCCGTACCGCACGGTGCAGGATTGGAAGTCGGGGGCTAGGAAATGCCCGGATTATTTATTAAGCTTAATACAATACAAAATAGAAAAGGAAGACCTCTAACATGGAGAAATCAGAGGAGAAAATTTTAGAATCATATAAAATACTGCAGTCCGTAAAAGGTACTGCGAAAGATACTGGATATTCTTGGAATCGCGTTGTAAAAGCTCTATCTAGCAACGGATACATATTGTCCGAGACGCACGCCGAGATATTAAATAAATTCAATGCCGGAAAAAATGCGGATGAAATAGCAAAAGAAATGAGCTTGAGTCCAAAAACAGTACAGGCGTATCTCCCAAGGCAGAGGCCTGTGTATAACGAGAATATGTCTGTAAACGCTTTGAGGATCAAGCAATCTCGTGAAAAGCATAGATCAGATATTTGATATTTCGCCCCACCTCTTCTGAGATGGGGCTGTGTTATTTAGATTTTCTCGACTGATTTTGAATTGATAATAAAGTTGCCGTTTACGATATTGCCCATGTAACCGCCGTCCTGAGATACTAATTGAGTCCCCTTTTTGATTGTGACCGTTATGTCCTCAACCGCACGTAACTTGTCGCCTTTTTTGATGTCCGGCATGACATATTTGCAATGCATGTATCCCACTGTGCTGTTGTGTCTTACTTTTACACCTTCTGTACCCGAATCAAGTACGGTAATGTGATCTCCTTGCTTGGCATTGATAATGACATTTTTCCATGTTGCATCATAAATAGGGCAGTCACTGTTAAGATGTGCTGACCCTGGTCCAATTCTTCTTACTGTACTCACTGTACTACCTCCTGTTGTTCCACTAATTTCTTTATTTAAAATACCCCTTACGATTGCTTTTGCGCAGCGCTTTGCATCCCACACTTTCGCATCGTCTGCATCATCAACAAAGCAACACTCTACTAACAACGCCTTTGACTTTGTATTTGCCAGTACAAATAAGTCCTTGTCGTATTTCGTCCTTCTGTTGTGGATTCCTAACTCTGTTGCAATCGCTTCACAGATTCTGTCCGAGATTTCCTGTGTTCCAGTATCGTAGTTCCATACCTCGACACCACCTGTACTTCCGTCTCCGCCATAATCGTTTCGCCCACTGTTTAAATGTAGGCTGATATCTAAATCCACGCTGTGTTGGTTGCACCTTGCAACGATTTTGTTCAGGCACCCTTGTTTTGTCGTGTTCTCGTCACAAGTGCAGTCGTAAACTGTGTGTCCCTCTGCTCTCAGCAAGCGGATAACTTCGTCTTTCACGATTCTATCTTCTACAGATTCCTGTAAGATGCCGACCGCTCCGGATGCTCCTTGCCCCTGTGGGCAATGTCCTGCGTGTACGTTATATGTTGCCATAATAAAATCTCCTTTTCTTTTAATTTATGTGTTTGGGCGGATAACCGCCCTCTGCACTATTTCTTGTTGTATTTACTTCTGTTCCACATCTCCGATACTTTTTCCCAGCCACCTGTGCTTACTAAATAAACTACAAATGCAGCTAAAATTGATGCAAATATGTAATACCATGTAATTACGATATTAAAGTACATGCACAGAACAACAACTGCAATCGGTGTAATAATAAGAGATACTGCTAATGCCACCACGTTTGTTTGTATCTTTTTCAGCCACGGCATTTCCTTAATCACTTGTACTACGACACTTACAAAAAATGCAAGTATACCAATTCCAGCCAACATATAAGTTACATACTGTAATAAAACTTCCATACTCATATTTATCTCTCCTTTACTTGTCAATGATGCTTTCTAAAAGCTCATCTCTGATTTTTTTCATGTTTTCGATACCATTTCCAGTAATCTGATGATTAAGCATAGCAGCGAGTGATTTTGATTGCTGTTTCTGCATTTCTTCTAATGCTTTTAGTCTCTGATAATCTGCCTGATTGTACTGTTCGAGCTGCGTTACTCTCTTCGATAACTTAAAAGCTGGTTTGATTACTTTTACAATAATCGCCCCAGCTCCACCAACAATGCTGACTGCACCGCATATGCTTAATAGTGTCTGCATAAAATCCAATTCTTTTTCCTCGCTTTTCTTTAATTTACAAAATAAAAAGACCCTTACGGTCTCGCTCTGATTTCCATGTTTGTCACCTCTACCTTTCCTTATTGATCTGCACTAGGCACATTACCACCACGCCAAATAGCGTCCCTGCTACAAATGCAAATACATATCCCATTATGCTACCTCGTCTTTCTGTTCTGCGTAGGTTTCTTCTGCCAGCAATGTAAGTGTTGCGTATTCTTCCTCTGAGATGCGATTCATCGCAAAGTAGACATCTAACTTTGCGATTGCTTCGTCTTTTGTGTCATAGAATTTCTTTTCGATTAAATTTTTCATTAATTTTGTAATTACTGTGTTATTCATGCTTCATTTCCTCCACGTTTTCTAAAATATTGTTTGTGTCATTTTCTACCATTCCAGCCTGTACGGATAATGGCATCAAAGATAGCAAGTTTGCCACGTTTGTCTGATACTGACTTATAATGCTTGCTACATTCGCAGATATCTTGTTATCAATATAGTTTTTTGTATCCGCCACATACTCTACTTCCATTTCGCAGTCCTCGCTATTACCCATAACTGTTGTTGGATAGTAAGTGTGTAGTGCATTTAAAGCTGTCTGTGTTTCTTGTGGTAATGGGACAAATTCTTCTGCATCAGTTTCATAAATAACTTTATAATGCATGTGTGCTTTCGCTGTTTCGATTGTGTCCGTGTCGTTTACTCCGACAATAAAGCTAGATGCCATTACTTTTGGCACATATAATCTCTGTACATCTTTCTTATATACCCCAACCTCACTGTATACTTTACTGTAGTCATAATTTAGCGTTGCACCATCCGCTTTAACACTAAAATATTTTTCTCCAGGATTCCCATAAATCGGTTCACTGTCTTTTACAAGTGTTGCGAAATCCTCTACTACTTTATGTTTATATGTAATCCCGTACACACCATCTCGCTTTTCGATTCTATCCCACTTTGTTAGCGAGCGGTCAAGTAGGATTGTAAGTGTCTGTAATTTAAACGGCTCATATTCTGTCCGTTTAGTGCCTTTTTCGATTTGTATTCTATTTACTTCTGTTCCAACTGACCAGGGATTTCGGATATACACATATCCAATTGTTTTATTTGCATTTGTTTTAAATCCACTCTTATTAAGGTGCATGTAAAAATCTTCATTTGTTCCATCTGTATACTTAACTCCAAAAATCGGACTCCAATCACTATTCGGTTTTGTGATTGTATAAGATTCCCACGATAGGTAATACACTGTTTTTTCTTCAAATGTAATCCCATTTGTGATATTGATTTTTCCCAAACACTTTGATGGTATACAGATTTTTTCTTCGTCACACTTGTATGGATTTTTTGATATATCAAACAGATTCTTACCCGTCACCTTTACTTCAATTTGTCCATCCGCGCCCGCATTTATGATTTCTTTCGGAGACTCGATGGACGGATTTTCTTCCTGTTCTGTCTTTCCTTGCATACCAAAATCCAACAGTTTTTCTTCGGCACTATCAGTGATTTTCACGATACCCTCGCCGGATGCGGTGTTCTTAATTGCATACTGTAAGATTTTATCTCCCGTAGCTTTTGCATCCGCTGCTTGCCCCTCTTGTGCGAGCGTTTTATCCACCTCGATTTGTACAGCAGGCTCTCCTACGATAACAGTTCCGTCTTCTCCAATTATCAAAGATTTCCCAGCGTTTTCAGTACCCTGTTGCTTGTCCAACTTTGTTGCCATCTGCGTGGTAAAATCGCTCGGAATGGAGTTTATTACCTCTTGCCCTTTTACCTGTACCGCTTCAGTTTGCTTTGTACCCTCCGTTTGCACAGCTTTAACCGCATCGGTCTTGGTAGCATTTACAGCTTCTACTGCTTTTGTTTTAGCTGTATTTATAGACTGCTCCGCTTGCTGTGCTGTGTTTCCAACCCCCTGTACAGCTTGCTCCACAGAGGATTTATCCTGTCTAACCTGTGTAGCCAGTCTCTCGACTTCTGCTTTATCTCCTGCAACTTCAAGAGCGTGTTGCTCTGCCATATCCTCTGCGGTCTCTGCATTAGCTTGTGCTTGTATAGCGGATTCTTTCGCCTGTTCTGATTTTTGCTCGGATAACAGAGCATTTGTTGCGGCTGTCTGTGCCTGCTCCTTGTATTCTTTTACAGTTTCGACCTGTTCTCCGATGCCGGATACAGATTCGACAAGTTTCTTTACTTCCTGACGGTCCGCTGTTGTCTGTTGTGCATCGAGTTTCGTCTGTTCTGCGTGCTTTGCTGCTTGCTGTTCTGCGGTTTCGGCACGTTCGGCGGATTCATTTACTGCTTTAATCGCCTCTTCAAACAATTTCTTATCCTCAGTAGCATCAAACGCTTCCGGTTTTGGTCTGCTTTTTACTTCCAGTGCAAATTTCTTTTCGGTCTTTCCGCTTTCCCGATCTGCAATATAAATAAATACGTATATATTATACTTGTCGTCGATGTCGTCATTTATCAGCATCGTATCCGGAATAACTACGTCTGTTACTCCATCTTTCGTTGTACCGATTCGCGTTACAGCTTCACCACCTGTTTCCTGCAACGAAAAATGAATTTCTACCGCTGATTTTAGGTTTCCGCCTTGAATTCGTAACACTTGTCCAAAGTCATATTGCCAAAGTCCACGTTTTATTCCGATGTCGTTGTAATCTACGATTATCATCCTTGTTCTGCCTCCAAAATTTCTCTTACCTGTTCTCGGATTTTCTCAGGTACATCCTTGATGCTCTTCTTTTCTTTTTGTATTAAATCTGCGTATACTCTTGCAATGTAGATCATGCTTGCACCCCCATTTCGTATAGTTCGCAGATGGCGCCCTGTAGGTCTGTAATCTGCGTGTTTGCATTTACTAAGGCTTCTTTTAACGCTGCGTTTTCCGTTTCAAGCTGTTTTATCCGTTCTTCCGAACTCTTTCCAACTTGATTAATAACTACACCATAAATTCCACCTGTGTACTCTTCCGTGCGGTAAAACTCCGTATAGCCCTCGTATTCGGCAATATTTTGTTCGCGTTCTGTGATGCGCATGATTTTTGTCTTTACCGGGTCTGTAAAGAGTTCCCGCAATTGCGCTGGCGCAACTTGTATAACCTTAATTTCTAATTTTTTGCCTGTCTCCTGTGCTGACTGAATTTGTATTTTTGTTGCATCTGCAAAAATTAATTCCATACTGTTCTCCTTTCTACTTCCATCGCCCAATTGCGTACCAGTCAAAATTATGTGTATCTGGTTTGCTGTTATCTGTATATCGTGAGTACGCATACCCTTGACTAGTTGTGTTTTTTGATGTAACCATGATTTCGACGACTTTCCCTGACATATATTGTCCTTGCACAAACAGCATGTAATTATCTGTACTTCCGGAAAAAGGTATTGGATAAGTTATCCTGCCAAAACCATCCGTATACGAGTAGTTTGCTACTCCCCACTGCACTAGCTTTCCACTTGCGTACTTTTCGTAGTAGTTATACCTGCTCGTTGATGCGATTTGGGCTTTGCCGCTTTCGATCACATAATCTTTTAACTCGGACAATCTTTTATTTAGCGTAGACATATCAGATTTTAGTTTAAACATTTGCTCTACAGCAACGATACTTAATCCTTCGATTTTTACCCTGTAAAGAGGTAACTCTCTGATTTTTCCGTTGTTGTAAATATCGTCCTGCTTAAGCTCCGGATCCACCGCTGTAGCCCCTGCAACTCCTTTTTTTACAGTGCAGTGCATCTCGTCAATTCCACCTGTTCCGGTTGTTTCAAACACTGCTACAATAAAGTCATTTCTTTTCTTTCCTGTTTCTCCATTTGCAATTTCGCAGTCCTCGTATTCTCCATACGGTATTCTCGCAAAATGTCCACCTACAATCAGAACACCATCTGCAATTCTCACTTTGTTGTTGCTGAGTGTAGTTGCCTTACACTGCTGGCCGAGCGTGAATACTCCATCTCCCCCCACAATAGACTGGAAGATAGCAGCATCGTCTTCTGCGTAAATATGTGCTGTCTCTTCCGGCGGTGTATTTAACGTAAGTCCTTTAAATCCCATCTAATCATCTCCTTTTACTCTATATTCGATTTTCACAGTGTTTCCTTGTATATTCAGTATCTTTCCGATAATCGGCTTTTGTACGTATGTTTCTGTCACGGTGTCGTAACCAGCGATAATGTCTCCAATTTCGTAGTCTCCATCGTCTACTGCAAGATTGCATTTTTTGTAGTTCTGCAGTTCTTTTAATCGGCTTGTTCCATCTTTTTCCAGTTGTGCTAGATCTGCACTTGAAAAATCATAAACCGCTGCACGCTCCGCCAAGCCTTTATAAAACTGCGTCTTGCCAATACTACCATCTTCTTGCACGTAAAGATGTAATACCACACGTTCTTCGTTTTGTCCCTCGCCGGCACAAACCAAATGATTTATTCCGCCCCTGTAATCTTCTATTGTAAGAGATATCTGTTCGGATTCCTGCGAATACTCTAGTTCTTCTGAAAAGTCCGTAATCGGAACAGCTTGAAGGCTTACATATCCGTAATCAAGTCCATCAGGCTCTATATAAGATATCTGTAAACGATGCTTATAAGCTGTCAGTAGCTTTGTAATTGCATCATATAACGTCACATACCTATCCACTTGCCAATCCTTAACCGCTACATCAGTAGAGATTTCCGGAACAAAAAAAAGACCATCGAATCGATCCTTTATCAATTCTCTCAATATACTATTTAATTCTCCATTCAGCACAAGGTGGTCTTTCCCAGTCGGTGGCTCTACGACTTTTCGCATCAACAATCCTCGCCATGTCAATCCACTAAAAGTCAGCTCGTATCCATCGGACTGTATATCATCGATGATTCCGCCATACTCCGTGTCGGGTATAAAAATACGATTTTCATACCAATACTTTCTCTTTGTCCATTCGGAAACTGGCAACTGGAATTGGAAGTCATTCGTATCACCTAAATCAACATCAATCTCACGCACCTCGCTCATGTAGTCAATTTCCTCTCCAAAGGGAGTAGCTGCAATAAATTTTAATTCTGACACTTTGGTTCGCTCCTCTCTTCGTAGATCAGCAAGTCAAAATCAAACGTTCCTGACCATACAATTTCCTGTCTTCCTGGAGGGACTTTCTTAAAAATACTCTTCTTTTTTGCACGGTTATTAAAAACACTTTCACGCTCTCCATTTACAGCTACTTTCTCTACTGTTTCTTTCATGCTGTTGATTTCGAGATATTCTCCTTCTTCCAGTACGATATTTACGAGATACGGATATCCGCCGATGCCGATCTGTGGATTAACAACCGGTCCATATATTCTCAGTTTAAAGTTTGCTTCTGTAAAATGCGGATTGATAATATATGTATTATTCATTCCGTTTGCGTACCTGTATGGATATTTATAAGGATATCGCTTGTTATCCGTAGATGTAATATCCGATATTTTGAAGGAGAACTCGGTTTCGGTAATCCAAAATGGGAAATCGGTTATAATTCCATACTCACACTGTATAATCTGATCTGCACCCCAATTATCTTTTTCTGATGACTTAATATAGCAAGTCATGTACTGATCGTTGATATATAACCGTCCGGGGATTCCCGACAGAATATCTGTTTCAAAGATTTCTGTCAAAGCATTCATATTTTCTCGCGCTCCAGCTGATTTACTGCGATGCACATCAATATTTAATGCTTTTTCCCTTACCGTGTATCCAAATCCGACAATTCTATTAGATGTTGTAGACACTTCCCATTCATAATCTAAAAGGTCAGATACCAGCATCTTATATGGTTCTTTATTAAGATTCACTTCTGTGCCATTATGATTTACATATCTAACTATCATGCCAGTACATAACCTCCATCCTTTAATGCTCTGTTAACTTGTCTACCATTTAAAATAACAGGTCGTTCGTTTGACTCATTATTAGCCTCTAGCTGAGCTTTCTTTATCTTTTTGTAGTCTATCTGCGTATCCGTGTAGTTGTTTGTCACTGCTTTCATTGCAACTTTCGCGGTCATTGGCATCGTAGACGTTACTCCTATAGCTGCAGTCTGTATCTTGCCAATTGCTTTTTTCATGCCTGCAGTCATTTGCTTTATAGGTATATTTTTTTCAAACCCAACACCAACACCTTGAGCCATATATTTTCCAACTTCATCTCGCATAACTCTTGACGGAGAATGAATTCCAAAGAAGTCTTTAATTCCACCAAGCACAGATTCTCCGAAACCTTGGATTTTATCAATTACCCATCCTGTCATATCAGAAATACCATTCCACAAGCCTTTTACAATATCTTTACCTATAGAAAGCATTCCCCCTGGTATTGATTTGATTGTATTAACAATCGCTGAAACAATATTTCCTGCTGCATTCTTCACCCAGCTAATTCCTGCCGAGATTGCATTTCCAAGACCTGAAACAGCAGTTCTTCCGATATTTGCAAGTGTAGACGGCAAATTCATCAGTGTATTTTTTAGACCGATTAAAATTTCAGATCCTTTTTTGACGACAAAATCTTTCATTGCACCAATTCCATCGCCTAAAAATTTAATAATGCCACGTCCAAGATTAAGCCACTGAAATGCCATCAACGTGTCCACAATGGCGCTTATAATCTTCGGGATATTCGCAATCAGCGTCGGAATCGATTGAATTAATCCAAGTACCAATTGACCTAAAAGTTGAGCGCCTTTCATCAATATAGTCGGGAAATTATCGTTGATGATATTTGCGAATGTAGAAATAATCTCCGGAACGCGCGAAATTAAAATTGGTACCGCTGTTATGATCCCTTCAACCAGTTTTTGTAGTAGTTCAAATCCTTTTTGAATTAATATCGGCGCAGCTTCTGCTAACTTATCTCCTATTCCCTGGACAAAATCAAGAATCTTTGGCAATGCTTCAGGAATTGCTTTCACAAATCCATCAACCAAATTACTAAGTAATTCATAACCTTTTTGAATTAATGTGGGAACGTTTGTTATAACAGTATCCGCAATAAGCTTTACAAAATTCAAAGCAACTGGAATGATAGTTGGAACAGAAGCAAGCATCCCGTCTATTAAAGACATGACAGCGTTTTTTCCTGCTTCCACTATCTTCTGCATACTATCTCCGGACAATGAATTAACCAGGTTTTCTTGGATTAACTTTCCCACTTCCGGCAACGTCTGCAAGAGCCGCGGAACAATTTCGCCCAACCCCTTCAGCACATTTTTCCCAGCTGTCACCATAGATTCTGCAAGAGCCTCTGGCGATCCAGTTCCATTTAGAAAATTATCAAAAGCTCCTTTCGCAGATGCGATAGAACCGGATATTGTCTCTGAGGCTTCTTTTGCTGTTGTCCCGGTAATCCCCATTTCTGTTTGGACGATGTGAATCGCTTCTGTAATATCTGCAAAATTAGCTTCTAAATGTCCCTTTGAATCCATTGAAAATTTTGCAGTGCTTGCAAATTCTTCGTTCAAGTTTGCTGCATCTTGTAAAAGTCTATACATTTCAGATGCAGTTCCACCATAGCCAAGTTTTAGATTATCCAACATGGTGTAATTCTGCTTTGCAAATCCCTGATAGGCGTTCTGGATCATCTCCATGCTTGTGCCCATCTTGTTGGCATTATCGGACATATCTATGATTGCTCTGTCTGCATAATCCGCCGCTTTTTCGGTATCTTTTCCCAACGACTGCAATAGCGACGCCGAAAAACTTGTTACCGTTTCCATGTAAGCATTAGCAGAAAGTCCTGCAGTTTTATAAGCATTCTCAGCACTATCTATTACTTTTTGCGCACTGTCTTTAAATAGGGTTTCAACTCCACCGATATTCTGCTCTAAGCTCGCAAACGAATCCAGTGCAGATTTTGTCATTACTCCAAATCCTGCAGCAATTCCCGCAACAGATCCAGCTAATACCTTTAAACCACCTTGTGCGATATTTCCTAAATTCTTTATTCCTTTGTTAAAACCTTTTTCACTAATTTCTGTATCAAATTTCAATGAGCCATCATAGCCCATACTATTCACTCCCTTTCTGCGAATAGCACAGGCTCAATGGCTCAATTTAAAGTGCTTTATTTCTTTATCTCAATCTCTCTTTTACATACCCTGCATTTAATATAAATACCTTCACATCTCGCGGTATTGTCTGCGATCGCGAGTTTACATCCACAATATGGGCACTTCACCCAATCTCTCCTTAAAATTGGAGTTTTTATTCTCAAAATATCACCCCTTACGCAAACGCATTTCCAATATCATAATCTGTTAAAATCTCTTCCGGAAGGCGAATTGCATTTTGAATCTTCCTTATTCTCTTTTTCTCGTCTTTATCCTTTATTTCCTCCAAATTTATCCCTCTGTACATAATGCGCTGTTTAATCTCAGTATCCTCGGATAACCCCTCAAACAGCATCCTAAATTTCCACCAGTGCAGATATTCTATTTCGCTTAAATCAATCCCGTAATCACGTAAAAATCCCGCCATAATGTATGGATAGTCTGCACGGAATGAGAAAAGCGGTTTAGCATTTCCTTTACTATTTCCACCTTCGTTCACTTCACACATAGCCACGAAATTGCTCAATTTTAATATCGCTTCTTCAAAATCACCAACTTCCAACAAGAAGTATTCTGACAAAAGGAATGCTTTTTCTTCGTCACTTACCTCTTCGTCCTTGGTCATGTCGAGCAGCTTTATATACTCTCTAAAATCAGTAACAATCGGGATTGGTTCTCCACATATCTCTAGTGTCTTCGGATATTCTTCATAGAATAAATTCACAGAGATCACTTCCTTGTAGTATTAACATTGTACTTAGACAACCTTTGCGCACGTTTCTTTCCAACTTGAACTACTTGTGCTTTGCAGAAAGAAAGAAAAGAATCGTAGCACTCGTCACAGAGTCTGGAATTAACCTTTCCTTCAAATAATTTGTCGGCCGTTCCTGATCCAAAGATATTATCAAATAAATTCCAAAAGAGGTTACAATACGCTTTCGTTATTTCTGAGACTTTACCGTCTTTTTTAATCTTCTTCTCTTCCTCTTCCATTATGTTAAATGCATTTTCATATCTTTCTTGGAACTCTACATCTTCCATATCGATTTCGAGTTCCACGTTATTATATTTCCACTGGCTCATTGGCTCTCCTCCTTATCCTGCTGCGTTGTAATCGCCTTTTGTATATGTTGCTTCTTTTCTACCCTCTCCAGCAAACGTAACATAACCTTCCTCAAGTTCAGATACCGACTTAAATGAACCGCTATAAATAAGGGCATCCGTTCCATCGCTATCAGAATCCGGAATTACCGCATATGTACGTTTGATTGCGTAAAATTTGTCACCCGTCGTACTCTTTTTAAAAAGATCTACGACAATAATATCCACATGTGTGTCACTTCCTAGTTTTTCCCCATCGTGGATCGATGCAATTCTCTCGTGCACCGGGTTATTTGAATACCTGTCAAATGAATAATCAATAGACGGAGCATAGCCAACTACGTCCGCTCTTTCAGAATCTTCATCTACATACTGCCTTGAATACTCTTTCGGATTCTTTGCATTCGTCATAGACGTAAACCCTGTCATTCTCTCGAATTTAGCAGTTCCTCCAGTTGTATCCGTATTCATGAAAGCAACTCTCTGCGAACGATTTACCAATTTTTGTTCTTTGGTTACTGCCATTTTCATACCTCCTGTATATAAATCAAGCGGCACTCTATACGATATCTCGCATTGTCTCCGTCTACATCGTATAAATAACCGCTGTTTAAAGTTTCTATTTTAACCGGACTTTTCCCTTTTTCTAGTAAGGGCAGCTCTCCGGCGAAGCTTTTCTCTTCCAGCCATTCGTCAAATTCTTGATAAAATCCACTATTATCAATATTGATGCGAGTGTCCTGATCGTATCGCTCTCGACTGGTAAAAGCAAATTGAAACTGTTTCTTCGCACCGCCATCAACGTATTTTTGAATAATCGGATCGCACGGGAGAGGATCTATAGAATACTCCATATTCTCTCCCAGATAATCTACATTAACTCGGTAATCTTGAAGAAACGGACACTCCAGAATAAAGCTCCTAATGTTCTCAATGATTTTTGACATACTGTGCGGCTCCCTTTAAAATGGAATCTTTGTGACGGTTTTTCATACGTTCGAACCAATATGACTTTTCTTTATGCTCATAATATTGTCTACGGGCATATGGTGCAATCTGATTGATTTCTCCGCTGCCTATAACCGTTCCAAGCGTAGCTGACTTAATCAATACACCCGTGCGCCGTGGAGTCTCCGGATTCATTCTACGGATGCATTCGGAATCAACAAACTCCTGCGCATTGGAAAATCCTTTCTCTTTGCCCGGTGCAAATTCGGGATTCCACTCCAACTTTGAACTAACCTTTCCGCCTTTACTGGCTTGTGCATACACTGTTCCCCTAGGTGTTACAATCTCGAATTTCTTCTTTCCCTTTGCCATTACACGCCTACCACCTTTACATGAGGAGTATCGCCGAATGCATTGTAATTTACAGATGTTACTCGCATATTTTCGCACCCATCCAAGTCCTTTACTGTTTGCATGTCAATTCGGCAATTTCCCTTTACGATATAATCGTCTTTCTTGACTTTTACTTTTGTTCCAGGTACCCGCACCGTGTACACATCTGCAGATTTCAAACCGTCTGTAGTAACCGATGACTTCTCTTCTTTAAACCACCATGCTTCTGATATGTAAGTTCTCTTCCACTTATCAAGCCAAGAAGACGGGTCATATTCTCGGCTGTAAATGGTAATATCTGTATTCGTCAGCATTATTCCACCCCCAGATATAAAAGTCCTGTATTTAAGAGCCAATATCTCGCAATCGAATACAATTTCCTTTTCATCACTGCAACAGAGTTGTCCCCGTCTGTAGTCTCTGTCACATAGCTAACAGAATATCCATCGATTGATTCAGATTTCTTTTCCTTCTTTTCGTGAGAATATTGAAACACTGTTTCCGCCATTTCGCAGATGCAATCTTTTACATTCTCATACTCAGAAACGTTTTCTGCTGTCAATTTCCCATGAGTTATGTTTTTTAAATATGCTTCTGCTTTCTTCTCACTTTTTGAAAATTCTTCTTCTGGAACAGTATTTCCACCATATTCTCCTACATAATAGATGTAATCTACAATTGCCATACGATCAACTCCCTTATGTACTTGCCATAATTCCAGCGGCTTTCAGCGCGTCCAGCAAAGCCTTAAATTCCGCTTTTGTTACATTCTCCCCTGCCGCCTCAGCCACCAATGTAGCCTGTCTTACAAGTCCTGCTTTTGATTTTGTTGCATTCAATGGAATTCCATTATTGGCTGTCTCTACTCCTGTTTCCAAATTATTCATTTTTTCCTTTGTAATAACATCCCCATCATTCCATGTTGTTTTTGTATAAGCCATAATACTTACCTCCTATTTGATTTTCCTACCTTTGCCTTACCAATTTCCCCGCTACCAATTAAGGCTGCATCAGGAGCGGGTACTATTCCCCCGCTTTGCATGAACAATAGATGCCAGCCAGCTTATTCTCATAGCAATGTGCATACAGATTATAGTTTCTGTACTTAAATACGTGAGAATCACCATCTTGATCCTGATCTGGACTGAAATATTTAACAAACTGTTCCATTGCAGAAACAACCGCTGATTTTTCCACACAAAGGAAGTTGATTTCTTTTCCGTCTGCTGCTTTTACAAATCCATACTCCGTTTTTCCATCTTTTAAATCAATCTTTGTGTACATTCTCGTCTGTGGCACTTTGATTACTTGAGAAAAGCGGTTTAACACACCTTTTGATTTGTACGATTCCATGTCGTCCAGCATGCCAAGAAGTGTTGGTGTAATAAACAAAATTCTGTTTCCTTCCACAACCTCGTTTTCATCCATTTCATTTGTACATGCGCGTAGAGCTTTTATTACCGCATCTCCTGTATCTAATGTCTCTTCTTTCTTTCCAATTCCTGCTGTTCCTGCAATCTTCGCAATTCTCGCCGCATCTGTCTCAGGTGCTACATGAAGTCTCATAAACTCTCCTGACAGCTTTGCAAATGGAAGTCCCAATGATTCCGCATTGTCCAAACGGTCAATTCTTAAATCCTGCGAACGTTCCTTATCGTATTTCACAGTTTCCCATGTCAAAGTTGTATTTCCCTTTGTGTATCCGCTTTTTCTGTCAAAATCTCCAAGAGCTGACATATCAAGTTTTGCAATCTTGATTTCTCCGTTTCCGCCTTTTTTCGCAACTGTTTCGTCTCCATCAAGTACCGATGTCTTTGCCTCTGCCTTATACTTTTCATCTAACATTGGCAGATAAATTGTTGATAATTCAATGTTATTCATTCTCTTCTACCTCTCTTTTCTTATTTTTCTTCCGGCAATCCCATCGCTACACGAATTGCTGTTGTCTGCTGATTTCCATTCTCTCCACCTGTTGGACCAGTTGGATGGTTGATAGGTTCATCTACGCCAAATAGAAAAGCATTTTCTTTTTTCACTGTTTCAAATGCGGCTGCAATATCAGCATCCTGATTCTGTGACTTTTTCAATGATTCCACATCTAAATACGGCATAACTGCTTTTAAAGCTCTTGCTCCTGCTTTTTTAGCTGCTTCCTGCAATTTCCCTGTAAATTCGTAATTCGCTTGAATATCAGCCTTTTCCTGCTCAGACTGTTCAAACTTTGTCTTGTACTCATTTACTTGCGCTTTCACATCCTCATAATCCTTGAATCCTTCAATTGTCTGATTCGCTGTGTCAAGCTGCTGTTTTGTTGTTTCTAATTCCTGCACCTTCGTATCAAATTCTGCTTTTGAAATATATCCTTTTAGTGTTTCATTCCAAGAGGATACAATCTTCTCTGCCTGTTCTTCTGATACTCCTAGTGCAATCAACTCTTCTTTCTTCATTTTCTCGTACTCCTTTCTTCCGTTCTTTTACGTCTATCGGAAAAAGACAATAAAATAAGACGCATAACCCTGCGCCTCAATGGGAGATGTTTGGATCACCGCCTTTCTATGGATATCCTCTTACCGTCAAACATAAGCACGTCTCCGACTTTTGCAATCTGATCACCTATCCTCACCCCTTTCAATTTTGATATTCCATCATCTATGTGATAGACAAATTTTATCGAATAATAATTAATGCGGGTAGTCAGCCACTTTGGCGCTAACATATCCGCATCTTTTGGTACTGTATAATATTGTTTCATAGGCATCCACCTTAAAAATGAGTATAAAAATACCACTCACTCCGAAGAATGGGTGGTATCTATACAACTGCTTTCATTGCTCTATCGTATTCAATCTTCAATTTTCTTTTGAAATCCTCAATTTCTTCTGGTTTCATACCTGGTTCTCCTAATGCACATATATAAGGGGTTTCATCATTCAGTATCTCTGTTGCTCTTGGCTGTTCCGCATACATTTCATCATAATGCACAATCAAAAGACCTTCTAAATCACAGGAAAAATCATAGATATCGTCTGGCGTATTATCTAAAAAATCTTTAATATAATCCATCATTTTTTCAAACATTTTTCCATTCCCCTTTCAAGTTTTTACTTCGCACGACCGATACTATATCTTGAGTATTTTTGTTCTTTATTACTACCAATTGTCTCTCTGCATCGAAATATATCAACTTGCTCTCACCTTCTGTATATTTCGGCTTCCCTTTAATAAACTTCACCAGTTCTTCCTCTGTAACAACCGGAAGACCCGGCTTATTTAACCTTGGAAGTCGACTCAAAGCGTGAACCGACAAATAAATATCTTCCTCGCTAAATCTGTCGTATGCTTCTTTTGATTTCTGCTTAAACTCTGCCGTCCAGTCCTTTTTATTGATTTCCGAGTAAGTATCAACTTTCTTGCTCAAAATTTCAAATTTCTTAGGATTATTGTACTTCATCTGACGGAAATCTGCAAGACTTCCCGCATCGTCTCCGATGATATTTTTGTACCGATAATACTGTTTTGAATCTCTGTCAGCATTCCGAATCATATCAGAAATGTACCGTGCATTTTGTATCTTCGTATTCGTTGCTATTCTTCCACGCATATCATAATATATACGCTCACGTTCTTCTGTCAGACCCATCTTTCGGCAGAATCTTGAATATTCATTGAGCTGTCCTTGATATTTTGCTTTCGCAATCATGATATCATCCTGATCAGCACCGCCACGCTTTAATAGCTGCACTTTTTCTCGCTGTGCTCTCATACATGTTTCCATCTGTCTCTGACGCTGTTTTGCTTCATACAAGGTGTATTCTTTGTCGTTAAATGTCTTTGGAGTATTCTCCTTGCGATTCTGCTCTTCCAACCACTCGTCAGTCCAGTTTCTTGCAGATATCCCAAGAATAAAAGGATAATAAGTGTGATAACAGTTTGCTCCAAGTAATCCGGTAACACTTCCCAGTCCACATACAGTTCTAAGCTCTTCTTTGCTCCAAACTCTTCCTTGCCACACCGCATGAGTTGGACGGGCTCCAGCATGCCATTCCACCTCAAAATGCTCTGTTCCAAGTTTTTTAGCGTTCATTTCGGATATTTTTCCAGACAATTGTGATACCCCTGTCATAACCGCTCTACGTGCTGCCACATCAACTCGGTTTGCTCTGCCAGATGCATACTCTATCTGTCTCAGTCCGCTGTTAGTCAGCTGCGTTACAACTCTTCGTAAGACACTGTTATAATCAAACGCCCCAGACACAATATCCATACAGGCAGCATCAAGATACTTTTGATAAACCTGTGCAAGTGGTGTAAGAACCTTTTTCCCGGTTCCATAATCAAGATAGAAACCAAGAGACTTTGTAATATTCTGCAACTCATCTTCACTCTGACGAATCAGAGCTTCTGTAATCTGCTGCAACTCCTCGTTATCCTCAAAAGGGGTAAACTCTGCATTGATCTGTTCGTATACGTCTTTATTTCGAACATATTCCCAGTCAATGACTTTATCATACAGTTCAAACATCTCCGGATAGGATTTATTTAGAGTCTCTTTTAGCATTTTCTCGATATCTTCTGAGGAATACCCTAAAACTCGTAACCGGTTTATCTGCCAGTCTGCTGTGCTTGTAATTTCCCCAGTTTGTCTGATTCGTCGAACAATATCTTCCATGATCCGCATTTCCAAATCAGAGAAGTGTTTCTCAATCTGACTAGATAATTGTTTCTTGTAATCTTCCCTCAATCAGATCACCTACTCCATGACATTATTCTGCGCCGGAACATTCGACTTTGCTGTCTCTTCATCCTCACCATACCATTTCATACGGTATTCCCAATGATGCATGAATCCCGCTGCTACATCCGCCATATCTTGTTTTCTTTCAGCCTCTTCATCTGTCAGAATAGAATCATTGAACTTGCAGTTAAATTCATATTTAGAAGTGTATAATCCATTGTAAAACGCAAAGCCTGCTACTAAGTCTTCCAGACACGTCTTTAACTTATCCTGTATTGCTGTTACACGATTGTATTTTCTTGACTTTGATGCCTTGATTTCTGTTGCCGTTTTATCCACATATTGCACATCAGACAGATCTCCGTAAGCCAATCCTACAGAAAACTCAATCTGCCTATAATACTTTTCCAAACCGTTAATGAATCCTTCTTCTCTTAACTCTGGAGAAAATTCTTTGAAAAGTTCAGCGTCTTTTCCTGCATCAAGTTTAAAACCGCGATATAATCGTTTATTCAGCTTTGCAAGAAAACCTTTACCCTTTCCATTTGTGTTATTTAATGCACGATCATCTACATGTATCGCACGCTCTCCCGATTCAAATTCCCAGTCAAGTCTTGCCCCTTGTACGTCTGCCTTTTTAATACGTTCAACAGCAGATTCAAAAATAGATACCCCGCAAGGAGAATCGTCAATTTTATTTTTTAATGGCACTCTGAAATAGCCAAAATCCATCTCCTTCATACCGTTGTACGTAACATCTTCCGGGTAATTCTCCCATTCTTTCACATATGCAAGCGGGATTTCCATGCCAACCGTACTTGGTGATGTACTCTTATAGGCTTTATTGCGAATCCGGAGATTTCCGCCTCTGATATCATGCCTTTCTGTTCTGATGTAATAATTCGATACGCCACGTCTTTTCACTTGAATAAACATGCAATCATCAGGCTTTCCAGTATCATCAAAGTGAATCGGTATAAACTTATCCGCGGTAACATACTCGACTTTATCAGTCCCTATCGGTTTAATGATAAAAGAGCCAAGCGCAAGTCCATCTTGAAGATTCTCGTTCAAATCTTCAATCGCATTCTGCAGAATCTCATTCATTTTTTCATCGTTGACCGACACTTCCATTTCGTTCAAAACAACATCTGCAAATTCTCTGCAAATCCCCTGTTCAATGCGTAGTGACGTGATATAATCACTGTTTTTACACCAAGGTGCATTCCCAGCAACCATTGAATTCCATTCATTTATCTTAACTGACATCTTCTCTGTTAAGGCGACCTCTCCGCCGACCAATCTCTGTACTGTAGTCATCGTGAACATCTGTGTCACCCCCTTAATCCAATTCCATATTTTTTCAATCATCTTCCACCTCTTGTATCAGATATTTCATATCTCGTTCTATCGTGTATTCAAATGCATCCAAACTGTCGATATCTGTACTGCCATCATCCAAGCGTTCGTCTTTGTCTTTTACTTCTTTATCCCATACTGCATCAGATAGAGCCGTTTGCAAACTCTCGCAATCTTTTGTAATAAAAAACCGCCCTGCTCCCATAAGCCTGACGGTACATCTGATTCTGTCATTTATCGCTGCTTTTCTTGCCTTGCGAACCGATATCCACGGAAACTTTTTCTCTACTGCATTGCGAATAGAATTGCCAAGTACAGTCTCTGCATTATCGTAGTAAACTCCTTCTACGTTGCAATATCTCACATAATCTCCATGTTTGTCGATAACCGAATATTGATCAATCACTTCCTGTGCAAACTCACAAAACAACTTGTCCAGCATATTACTGTCAATATCCTCATTTTCATCCTTTGCCATGATTCTGCGAGACTTTAACGCAATCACATCTCTATAATCATCTGTATATCCTCTTGCAACAAAGGAGTGCCCGGACTGGTTTCCACCAAAGTCTAACCCTATTTCAATAGATGTGATATCCTCTTTCCGGAACTGCTTTACTTCCGGATCATCTTTCAGCTCGTCCACCACTTCACATCGGAACGCATCCGGATTGTCTGCAAATTTCTTATAAATCGCTCCATCTGCCCTCTTCCATAGACCAACAATTAAACGGTCGTAGTAAATCGTACCCTCATACTCTTTGCAGAGTTGCTCAACAAATTCTTTCGGGAGAAACGGATTGTCGAATATTGTGTATCTCTGCAAGTAGATATCCAGTTCATCGTTGTCTAAGAACTCTTTTAGCCAATGTGTTGGATGCTCAGGATTGCAACTTCCATCGAAGCAGCTATACGGCTTATCAAGACGAGATTTAAGCATTTGGAATACCTCCTTGTTCCACTTTGCCACCTCATCTCCGTAGCAGTATTTAATTGACGCACCTTGAATCTTTGCCACTTGGCTTACCTTTTCTGCGCCAAGGCAATATACAGGCTCTCCGCAAACCATTGCTATGTTTTGACTGTTAATTGTTCCAATGAGCTTATCTGTGTAGATTTCTCGCATTGGAGCTAACACATTTCGCTCGATGGAGCTTTTTGACACTCCAAGGATGACGTTTAGTCCCGGCTTGCCAGCTCTCTCCCGGATTCGAAACGGTATAACGAATGCAGTATCTACATAAGACTTTCCGGAACGTACCGCACCGGACTTAAAATTCCAACGGTGTGTCGCGTTTACAATATACTCATTCTGTTTCTTGCTTAACTGCATTGTTCCTCAATTCCTCCAAGATACTGTCTAATCTATCAATTGCTTCATCTGTTTCACTTTCTCCGGTAACTGCCTGTTTTCGTGCCTGTTTCAACTCAGTGTCGGCTTTCTGATTTTCTAAATCCATGTCTGATTTATCCGTCTGTCCCACGACTTTCATAATCGCATTATAGGCTTTTACATCTCCCATCGCTGCCTGATTGATGATTGCCATCGTAATGATTTCCTCGTAGGTACTTTCTCCTCCGTCTGCAATTAACACATCGGATAGTCCATCAACGTGCGCCTGCATAGTCAAACACCTATTCATTGTATCTCGCATGGCAGCCTTTCTTCTTCTCGCTTTCCCCGACTCGATGCCGGCAATTCTTGCTAATTCTCGGCGTTCGCTCGGAGTTCGATTGTTATTTGCATCTTTTATGTTTTCATAACCTGCCACTTCACCACCTTCCAATCTGTCATTTTTCTCTATCTGGATACAGCAGGACTTGAACCTGCGACCTTCCGCTTATGAGGCGGCTACTCTAACCAGCTGAGCTATGTATCCATATTTATTCCCACGAAAAAACGCCACAGCTATTGCCATGACGTCTTTTTGATTCTACCAAAGTTACGAGGGGAAAGTCGAAAAGTTAATTCCAACTTCTCTAAAATAATTATAGCATACTATTTTTGTGAAAAGTGTGAAAGTTTCAAATATCCATTGATTTTTTTTGATACATAACTTCGGTCTATATTGAACTGTTTTGCAACCTCTCTCTGCTTTTTCCCTTCTACATACAGCAATTCAAAAATCTCTTTTATTTCCGCATCCTCTATCCCGTCAAGAAACTCTTCCACCTCTTGAATCTCTGCCAACACATGCAGGCGTTCTGCTTCTTTTTTCCTGATCTGCTTGTTTATTCGCTCCTGCTCATCCGGATCAGGTATCATCACAGATGTCCTAACTTCCGTATAGGGAAAATCTTTACTTGACCCACGAACCTTTCCCATCACTTCTCCTGCCGGCTCAGTCTCACAGAGTTCTGATATCCTCGCATCAATTCTTTTAAGTCTTGCTTTGTTCGGTATATACTTTTTTAGTTTTAACTTGTCCACCGGCACCACCTCCCTTATGTATTTTCCTGATGTAATCCATTACCTCGATACTCTGATATGCTTCGTGCTGCATGTGCCACTTTGCAGTTTCACTCGGTCCTCGCTTTATAATATCATCAAAGGTATTTTCTTCGTCCAGCTTTGCTTGTTTCCGTGTTCTTCCATAGCTCAAATTATCACTTCCCTTCAAATTTTAAATTTTTTCTAAAAATAGCGTTAGTTTTCCTCGACTTATGTGTATATATAGTAGAGGAGCCTATAATACTGTGAGGTCGGGGCAACGGCACTTAAGACCGTGCTCCGCTGTCCTCTATAAAAAATCCTGTAACTTCATTTGTGCTGTTCCTTCTTTGTATCGTTTCAATGACAAATCGTACATATATTTGCATTTTTCAAATCCAACAAATAAATTTCCATTCTCATTAAACGCTATCAGACTACTTGCACTTCCTACATGAGTATCAAGAATTTTCCATTCTGACGGTATCTTATATTTCTGTAATATCCATCGGTATAAATTAACCGGCTTTTGCGTTGGGTGTATACGTTTTTCGTTCAGTTTCTTATTTCCTTGCTGAATCGTTCCTTCAGTAATTGATTTTCCCTGAAACATTCCGTTCCACATATATCGGAATATTCTCACCGAATTATGTAAACTGCAGAACGCAATTTCACAATCCGAAAAATCTGTTTTATCATTACATTTATCCCATACAATCCTTCCACTTCCAAAAGGATAATTAAAATAATTGCATCCCCAAACAATCTGATGTTTTGACACTCTGGCCAGTTCATTAAAATACATTTCTGTTGGAATTTCCCAGTCATCTATCTTTTTATAAATTCTTTGAACTCCTATGGGACTGATTCTTCTCCCATAAAAACTCCTACTATTCGGTCCTTTGAAATACGGAGGGTCTACAATTGCAATATCAAAATATTTATCTGGAAATTCCTTCATTCCGTCCATGCAATCCATATTGTAATAACCAAAATCAAGCATTTATTACACCTCTTTTACAAATCTTTAAAGCTTCGTTCACATTCTTTCTATCTTTTCATCACAGGATTATCACAAATCCTGTGTATAGTAATAATCAAACAAAGGCATTTAGTTTTTTATATAGATTTTCTTTTTCATAATTAGCCGGTCATTGTACCGGCTTCTCCTCTGTTTACAGAAAGTCCTCTATGCTCATCTGATTATCTTTTTCAAATACAAGCATTTCATCTTTTGCCCTGTTATAAAATGTTCGGTCAATTTCAAATCCAAATGCATTCCTGTTAAGTTCTGCTGCTCTTAGCGTGCTTCCACTTCCAACAGCTCCGGATTATCGAAAATATTGCCATGATTAATCATCTGTGTTGTATAACTCCCAAAGCACTCACATATAATCTCATCAAACCTCTCATTATTCTTTAAAACCCAACAAGCATCTTTTTCACAATACTTTACGACTCCAAAATAATCGTCTTCCGGCTCATCGTAAGAGTATGCATTAATGCTTATAATATCATTCTCCCAAATCTTATTGCCGTTCTTATCGGTAAGTCCTGTGTACTGGCAGAGGGTGTCGGAATCTACTTTCATCCATCCCCATTCTTCATTTCTGCTTACTTTGAATGGAACAAAAATCACATCACTAGGTCTTACATCATTTCCGATTGTTGTTTTGCAATAATACCCTTCCACCCATTCACCATTATCTTTTCTCTTTGCTTTAAAAAGTATTTCTCGCATCTCTACTCACTCCAATCTAATCTTTCATTCCTAATCTTCTGCAAACAGTGTTATATCCACAATTTAGTTTTTCAGCAATTTGGTTGATTGTTAACCCTTTGTTCCTAAGAGAAATCACTGTTTCTTTTGTAACATCACTTCTCGAAATAATATGTCGCATCCTGTTTCCAAAATTTCTTTTATACTCTTCTGAAACATATTGAACTAAATTATGTTCTTTTGTATGTAACGAATTTTTAATTACTTGAAGATTAGAAATATTATTATTTAATTTATTTCCATCAATATGGTGAACGTGAATTTCTGAATCGAAATTAAATCCAACAATATATTTCCCAATTATTCTATGTACCGACACCTTGTCATGCTTTATTGAAATTCCAGCATATCCACGATAAAGATAAATTTTGTATTCGTCTTTGGGTGTGATATTTCTTCTACTACATTCTTCTTTTATTGCTTTTTCTAAAATTGAATAATCTACTATGCAGTTACATGCATTTTCAAATTTCATCTAAACCTCCGAAATCTAATCTCTGTCCGCACTCGTCGCAAAACCTCATATAACTTCTAAGTATTCCTCCACATTTTGGACATTCCCCCACTCTGCATCCAATGGCTCCATTCACCCCGATGATAATCGGTTTCTTCGCCGTATCCCTCTCTGCTAGCTCCTGCACTTGCTCCGGAGTTAATCCGGTGTCTTCATACGCTTTTAATCTTTCTCTTAGGTCCGAATGACTCCATGCAAGCATATTGAACACAGCTATCAATCCGTCAATATCATTCCCTGCCGGATGCATCAGATTTTCGAAGAGAATTTCATCGAGAATCTCGTCGTCATCGTACTGTTCATCGTACTGTGAATGGTTCTTTATGGTTTCTCGCATCATATCTCTTAATCTGATTTCATTGTCAAAATCTCTATACCATGTTTCTCCATCTCGTATAAAGGTACAATTATGTGCAAGTTCATATGTTCCTGTTTCTTCCGTTATTTTGCTTATAGTTAATCTTCTCACGCTCAATCCTCCATCATTCTTTTTTTGTTTTAACTTCAAACCCCAATACGAAAATCCAAATCAACAGCCAAAACACCTCATTCATCGGATATGTTGTGTCAAACATCTCCATGAACGGCATATTTGTTATGTCTAATACCCAAAATATTAATAATAGAAATTGAATTAATGCTATCACTCTATCACCTCATTTCGAATTTATACCCCGGAACCCTTATCGCTCTTGATGCGCCCGGTTTTTCGTCCGTCTCCAAAATACCAAGCTCGAACATCCTTACCAAATGTCCTTGTACACTTGATGCTGACTTATATCCTGTCATCTTGGCTATCTCGCGTACTGTTGGTGGATAGCCATGTTTTTGTATGTATTCTATAATCACCATTTTTATTACTGCGTGTTGTAGTTTCATCTTTTCTCCTTACTGCTGCCACCTTCGGCGTCATATAACGCCTCATAATCCGACAGCTCACTTATTTTTTCTTCCAAATCAAAATCTGTATAAAAACCTAAGTTTTCTACGGTTTCCAATTCTTTTACACTCAGGTTATCGAACGTATTATTTACTTGTTTTGAGATTGTATCTCCTTTGCACATCAATACAACATCTTTTTCCCATCTTTCCACAAACTCATGTCCTCTGTAGATCAGTTTGTTTGTTATCGCTCCTTTTCGGACAAATTTTCTGTATAGTGCCATGGTACCTCCTTTCCTCCCAGCCATTCAGCCAGGAGGTATTTACAATTTTGTGATATATATCAACCCTTTACAGAGTTGGTGCCTCCAAATAATTCTTTTTAAATATCTGCATCCATTCCAGTTCCTGATCTTCTTAAATCGCTCCCTGTTCCCCATATTCCGACTATTCTGATTCACCATACAGCATACCTCTGTCCATTCTGCTGCGAATTTCTCATATTCTTCGAGGGAGTTGAATCTGTTTTTAATCAATTCTGTGTGTATCATCCTAATCTCCCAAGCATTTCCGCTTTCTTCTGCTCTGCCAGCAACTCTCTGACAGATTCCTCTGGGAATTCCACTTCGTAACAATTCTCTTTCAGCCTGCTTATGATCCGCTCGTCATATTTGCTCTCACAGAGTTTCTCGTTGCTAGTAAAAATCGTCACTTTTTTACGGACATAACGCTCATTCAAAATTTGATAAAATTTTTCATTCACCCAGTCCGATATTTTCTCTGTTCCAAAATCATCAACAACCAAAATTTCTGCAAGGCATAACTGATCTATCAGTCTACTCTCTGTGTAATCGCTCCCCTCATGCCACGTGTCCTTTATCTCTTTCAGGATTGCAGAAGATACAGCAAACTTTACCTGTTTCCCACGTGCAATCAGTTCATTTGCAATCCCTGCCGCCATTCTTGTCTTTCCGGAACCTTTCGTGTGTGAAACAAGATATAATCCCATTCCAGCAGCTTCCATCTCCTCAAAATTCTCAAGATACCGTTTTACGATATTGCAAGCGAGATTAATCTTCGCTACACTCTCCGGCTCTCTGTAGATGTCTGCCCGGAATGTTTTCAATGTCAGTTCCCGGAACAGCTCCGGTATATTTGCAAACCTCAGACGGCTCTCTGCAATTTCTTTCGCCCGACACTCGCACTCTTTTGTAAACCACAAGCCATCTTTCTTGTACGGTATCCACCCCATACCGCCACACTTTGGACACTTAGAATCCTGAGAACTCTCTCCCAAGTCCTGCTTCGATTCCGAGTTCTGTGAGGCTTTTCTCATCTCTTCCAGTTTCTCGTCCAGTGTCATATCTTTCTCCTTTCTGCCCTTTGTCGTCATAATTTCCATCCAGCACCTTTGCCATATTACCGTCCATGATCAGCCAGTCGAATGTGGCGGACCAGTTCCGGTTGTTCTGCCCTTTCAAGAAACTGCTCCCCTCTGCTTTTTCGAACAATGCCCGGAAATCATCAACTGTATATCCTGTATTCATCCTCGCACGGACGGCCTTTTTCCGTCTCTCAGACATGGTCTTCAATGTCGGGTAAGATACACAGATGCTGTTATACAAGTCGGAAATCGCCGCAAAGTCGATTTTTTCTTTAGATACGTTAGTATCTTTCTTTTTATTTTTAGTTTCTGTTTTATATTTATCTATGTCTACGGTTTCTGCTACTTGTTGTACTACCGTTTCTACTTCGCTTTTTACTACTGGATTTACTACCGTTTCTACTTCGCTTTTTACTACGTTTTTGAAAGTGAAAGGTATTAATCTGTATTTGTTCGGGCTTCCTTTTTTGCCCTTTTGGTATTCGATTAAACCAGCTTTTAGGAGATCGTCTCGCACCTTTATAAAGGTTGCCTCACGACTCATTTGCATGGCTGCCATCAATCTCAGGTTATCTACTGTAACCCACTCAGGCCAGTTACACTTATTAGCCTGGTACATTAATCTGTACCACAGGAGTTGGGCGTCTCTGGTCAAGTAGTTATTTTCGAGCCATCGTTCGAAGGCGATAATCTCAGCTAAGTAATTCAAGCCCTTATCACCCCTTTCTCCTCCGACTAAACCAATTGTGTAGCTGGAGGTATTTTGGCTTACGTTTTGTGATATATATTTTATAAGATAAGTGCCTAATCTATTTCTTCGATTGAGACTTCAATCCTTGGCGTTCCATCTGTATAAAAGAACTCATGTGTCGTGTTCTTTACATACCTTGGATCATCATCTTTAATTACTCCACATTTTTGGAGTGCATCTTCAATTACTTTATCTGCAAAGCTGAAAATATTCATATAGTCTCGTTTTTGACCATTCTGCGGTTCGTAAAACTTATAATGCAAAATCACAGGTTTCTCGGTCTTCCATCGTTTTAGCTCTCTTCTGATTGCATTACAGGCTATCATTTCATATTCCGCTTTCATTCTGCCACCTTTTCTCGGATTTGTTCCGAGTGCTGCTATGTACTCATTTAAACCAGGGAATGTCTTTTCTTTGAAATAGTTCCCTTTTATCGAAAATGTCTTCATCATAAGAATGACCTTCCATATCTTTTCCGGAACTCCTCTCTTGTCCCTAACTGACTTTCAAAAAGCAATTGTCCTGCTATTTTTGAAAGCTTACACGCCATACTGTTACCGTGTATCTTCTCTGTATTCCGGTTCATCGTATGGCAGTTACTGCAAATCGGTATCACAAGACCATCTTCCTCTGCTTTCTGACGGTCACTTCCAAATACAAGATGGTGCTTCTCGTTTGTAGGTCTGCCGCAAAAGATGCAATTATCCATGTATTCTGTAATCTGAGCTTTTTTCTTTGCCATCCTACTCAACTCCCAACAATTCATCTGGCCAGATTGGTTTTGTAAGTACCTTCGTATGCTTGCACCAGTCGCAATTCTCGCATCTGATCGGGTCTATTTCTCCGTTTTTCAGCATCAAAATATTTCCTGTGTTTTTCTCAACCTCTGCAAGTCTATCGTCCATCATCTGCTGAGGAATCTGTATGATTTCAATGTCTGTTTCTTTTTCTTTAGATGCGGCTGCAATAAAAAACGGAAGTCTCTTTCCTGTGTTCCTATACACAACTTCCTGATATACTGCTGCTTGAATGTCGTATCCCCAGTAACTTACAAAATGCATATGACCGAAGTCTTTTACATAATTCAGTTCCCGGATGGACTTCATCACTTTTAAATCAACGATACAGACATCTTTTACATAGCTATCAAGTTTCACTTTCCAATCTGCACCGAACATTTCCGCAGTCATAATGACCTGCTTTTCGCCACTCAGGAACTTCATAAAATACTCATCACGCTCGATTCGATTAATAATTTCCTCTGCTTTTTTATATTCCGCTCTTAATGTACCTGCTTTTGTAAATACTTCCGGATTCTGTGCTTTGAACAGATCCAGTGTTCCCTCAAAATGTGCATCCACGTAAGAGCCTACCATCAATGCAGTGGTTTTCTCTGTCTCCCACAGTCCATTTAATTTCGCAAGTGCCTGTTCCTCACAAGCTTGTTTGCCAAGTGTTCCACAAAAGTCTTTGTATTGGGAAACAGACAGAAACTGCCTGTTTACCTCCATACTGTAATAATTTTCATTCGTCAATATCATCCAAAAATCTCCTCCGCTTCTCTCATTGTTTCTTCATCGATCATTACTTCATCGTGTGCTGCGAATGGATCCATTGTCTCTGTTTTTTCGTTTCCGACAATGTCTTCCACTTCTCCTTCAACACGCGCTCCCATTAATGCGTTCGGAATATAGAGCCTTGCGAAAAATGCAGCTGCTCTGTAAGCGAGCATCATCTCTGGCATAGACTGCCACTTTGATGTCTCGTTGCCGTATCGGTCTTTTTTACTGTACCACCACTCGTCTTTCGCCATCTGAATTGTAACTTCCGGACCTTTTATTTTTTCTCCTGTTTCTCTGTCTTCCGCTTCGACTCTGCATCCCCATGTATCTGTATTCGGTGTTCCGAAATACACTGGGCGCACCTTGTGAAACTCCTTAGACGCTTTTATCATGCTCATGCATGTTTGACCGGACCATGACGGCTTCCCTTTCACAACATATAGCCCTTGCATTACCATCAAAGGAGATACTCCCATTCTGTTTGCAATATCAATCGCGATCATGCAATCTTCTGGTTTCCCTTGGTAATTCTGCGGTACCAATTGCGATTTCGCGAATGTCTGTCCAATCTTATACAGATTGTTGAAATCCTCACCGTTCGAAAACGGATTTGAAACTTCATACCTATTCTCTTTTACTACGATATCTTCCATGTTTGCTCCTCCTACAATTCAATTACAGTCAATTCCTCATCATCTGTTGTACGTGTTGCAATAAACTGCAGTCCCTTGTCTTTACACTTCTGATACAACTGCTCTCTAAGATTCGTAGACATCTTCTCCACTCCATCAATTAAGATGATCTGCAGACCGTTTGGTTTTTGTAATGCCACATCAATACACAAATCTAACTTTTCTCCATCTGATAAGTTGCTGATTGGCAGACCGTGAATCAACGGAATCCCATCTACCACGCTAAGCCCTGCAATCGGGATTGTTGCCGTGGAAAGAATTTCTCCCGGAAGTGTTCTTGCCTTTTCAATCTTATCTGTAAGCTCCTTTGATTCCGCACATAACTCTCTGACTTCATCTTGCAGCTCTGACATTCTTCTGTACTCGTTTATATGACCTTTCATCTGCTCTGCATACTCTGCCTGTTCCTGCAGATCCTCATAACTTTTAAGTTCTTTTTCTGCATACTCTCTATACTGTTCTACCTCTGCATCATACTTTGCCACATTCGCCTTGTAGGTTTGATGTACAACTTCCTGCTTGTCCAATTTCTTTTCTGTCATTCCGTCAAGCTCTGCATTATTTGCTCTCAACCTTGCCTGCAATTGCTCGTTTTCTTTCAGAAGACGCTCTCTTTCCGCTTGGAACTCACGTTCTATTGCCGCCAATCCAATCTCTCTGTCTGCTTCGAACTTCCTTACCTTATTGTCTCTGCTTTCCAAAAGCCGCTTTGCCTTTTCAATTTCCTCGTTTGCTTTACGAATAGATTCAATCTGTCGATAAATCTCTCCAACATTTTCACTCTCCCATTTTTCCACATCGTATCCAGCTGGAATTGTATCTGCAATCTCTTCGATAAACGCTCTCTTATTGCGGATATCACGGTCAATATCCCTCCTATGCTGGTAATAATCTCCTTTTTCTGACTGGATATCATTCAGCACCTGCAGAATATTCTGATCGTAAGATACCCAGCTTGGGAGCTCACCAAACCATCCTTTAATCGTATCGAGGCTCCAATCATACTCAATCATGTCCAAAATGATTGCATTCTGCTTTTTCTCGTCCATACTCATAAATTCTACTGGTGATAACTGCAATGGCGAAAAAATATCCTTTAAAAATGTCTCAGGACTTCCAATCTCATGTCCGTCCTTTTTGATGCTTTTATAATCTGCTTGATTGGTTCTTGCTTTCCGGTTAATGCGGATGCCATTATCCGTTTCAATCAGAATCTCACCCTCTGTTTCTCCATTTCTCACTATGTATTTTCGGTCTGACTTATTTGTAAGCGCATACCGAATCGCATCTATTACCGATGTCTTTCCGGCTCCGTTCGTACCTATCAACTCTAATGATTTTCCGTCTGCCTCATATTCACTGATGCCGAACAGATTTTTGATTTTTATCTTTGTAATTCTCATTGGCCTCTCCTCTTCAAATATTAATTTTTGTTGTTCCCACGAATCCTCACGTTCCAATAGCTGCGATGCTTTTTCCTTTCTCTCTTCCATATGTCTTTTTCGATCCATGCAATCACACTTTTCGCCCGGGTCTAAATTTGCTCCACAGCTTCGGCACACATATTTATACATTTATATCTACCTGCCTCTCTTTAAACCCGAACTTGACAAATCCATGCTCGTACGTTGCTTTCTCCTTGTCGTACTTTGATACATCTATGCCACGTCTGATCATCTCTTCCCACGCAAGGTCAAAGAGTTTTTCTTGATTCAAGCAGAGCCAAATCCCTTTCTTCTTATCCTCAGAATCATGGTCAGTTCCGTGCGAATCGAAAATATGACTCGTATCATTTCTCATTTTTTGATATGTAATCAACGGCATTGTTACCGTTCCTTCTAATTGTTCCATTGACTTTCCCTCCAAAATCCTCTACAATTTAATTGTGTTTTTAAACTTGTGCCCGAAAAAAAGGTCTGCAAACCTTGGGCACTTTTTTAGAATCCCATTGTAGTTAAAAATGCAAGGCATCTTCCAACCGCCATTCCAAATCCAAATATCGTAGCCACAACTGCTATGATTGCGTATACTTTGCAACATAACTCAGCTTTAATCTTGTCTCTCTTTTCCTGTCGTATCTTTTTCAGCATTGCTTGATTTCTCTTCTCTAACATCTCATTACGCTCAAGCAGTTCATGATAATATGTAATCATCTCCTGAATCTCCTTCATCTGCTCCTCTTTTTTAATTTCTTCCATCTTTCCTTCTCCTTTTCTTTGCTCTATTTTTATTGCGTTTGTATCTTAGATACTCTTTGTATGTTACTGCTTGTCCTCACCTCCTTTACCGCCTAAGCGGTTCTTATCCTTTCGAAACATAGATTCTGCATAGTTTCATCAATTTTTTTCTCCAGCATTTTGTTAAACTCTTCCCTCGGAATGCTTTCCTGCGGTACCTTTTCACCATTTACTCGCACCATGCAGACTATTTCTATTTTTTGCATTTATATCACCTCTCTTAAATGTATGTACCGCTGTTTGTACTTGTTGCGTTGTCCGCCCGAATCCACTATAATTTACTTACAGGACACTGCCATGTCCGAGTAATTATGGAAGGAGATATTTTTATGATTCTTAATCCTGACTGCGTTAGAGATATACTTATTTACGTCGAAGAAAATAGTGATTTGCGACATATCGTTTCTATTTCTCCGCAAAGTATCCCTGATGAACTTAGTAAATACTCATGTGATGAAGTTATGTATCACATCAAGCAAGCAGAACTTTCGTCCCTCTTAAATGTTGCTTCTTGGTATCTTGATGGTGGTTGTTCCATCTACTACTTACTACCTGAAGGACATCAATTTCTAGCCGACATCAGAGAAGATAATAATTGGAATAAAACGAAAGATATCGCAAAATCCGTTGGTTCTAACTCTTTGGATTCTCTAAAACAAATTGCAACAGGTGTGATTACTGCTTTGGTTCAGTCGAAGCTAGGACTGTAGAAACATCTATACAAACGGTCAGTTCTGCAATTCCAGCGTTAACAGCGGAACTGACTATTTTGTAACTTTTTAAATTTTCAATCTTTTCTTCATCAAGAAACAGTTCCCCGTTTTCGATTGTTAGATGCTTCATTTACTCCACCTCCTATCCCGCTTTCTTACTTTCACTCAAAAATGCCGATGCAGCCATCGAAATAACTCCGTCAATTTTCCCCTGCACCCGCTCCGGGAACTTGTCCCAGTTTTCTGCAATGCGTTTGAAATCTTCTAATCTTTTCTCTTCCTGTTCCTTTGTAATGTTTGCTTTACTCATTTATCTTCACCTCTCTTTCTTTGGGTCTGCCATCATCAGAGCCGGGAGACCATCCCACGGCTGACACTTTCAAAAGCGTTTCGGCTACTTGTACACGCACAAAATATTTGATAAAATCTTTTTGCAAAATACAATTCAAGAAAGGATAATTATTATGCAAACCATTAATTTTGAACTACTCAAACCTTTTCTCACTAAAGAAAACATAACTTTATTTTTATCTATTTTAGGTGTATTAGGTTCTTTCTCTTCCTGGGTTTATATCTTCATAAAAAATCGAAAAAATATAAACTTTCAGATAGTCGGTCAGCGCTATTGTGACGACAGTTCTCTTTTGATATACATGATGTTTACCAATAAATCCCGCTTACCTATTGCGATTACTAATATTGGAGTTTATATAAATAGCACCTTTTACTCTTGCATCGAAATTCCCATTGTTGCCTTAGAAGAAACAACACGTTGTAAAAATGAAATCATTTCACATCACGAATATAAGTCCCTGCCAATGCCTATTGTTATTTCTGGTCTTGGTGGTACTTCTGGTTATGTGTATTTCGAATTTCCAGAAGTAGTTTTTCAATCTGACACCACTCATTTGACTTTTCGATTGTCAACCAATCGCGGAAAGGCAATTGAAAGGAAACTGTCACTTGGACGTCATCTTGATTGATGTACTTCCGTTCATGAATTTGTATTTCATAATTTTCCATTTTATTTCCTCGCTTTCGCTTGCTTGTTAAGGACATTATAAATCTTACTCAAGTCCTTGTCAAGCATTTTGACAATTATTTTTGTAAATTTTGTCCTTTACAAGCATTTGCATATATGATATACTTAACATATCGAAAGAGGTGGTTTAATGAATATAAATGAAAGAATCCGGCATCTCAGAAAGAACGAATTGAAAATGACTCAAAACATTTTTGCTTCTAAAATAGATATATCTCGTTCGAATTTGGGAAATATAGAAACCGGAGAAGTCTCTGTAACAGAAAGAGTTATTGCATCTATATGCAGAGAATTTAATGTAAACGAAGTATGGCTTAGAAATGGAACAGGAGAAGTATTCTCGGAAGTACCTCTGCATGAACAAGCATACAACCGCTTTGGATACATAATGGAGAATTCTTCTCCGTCAAAAAAAGCAGCCCTATCAGTATTGTTAGAACTGCTTTACAACGTCCCTGACGAACAATGGGATATGATTATGAAACAATATGACGAAATTAAAAAGGAAGGCTAAATAGCCTTCCCGAAAATCCCTTGTATTAATCGATAGAGTTTGACAATTTGACTGTCTTCCATCTTATCGATTAGCTCATGCAAGTGTTTTCTAATGTCTGTTGTGTTCATGGTATGTATTCCCTCCTGCGTTTTGTGTATTGAACGCACGTTCGAAATTCCTTGTTTAAATAATACTACTCTTCGTAATTTATTTCAAGAAGTTTTTTCGAACATTTGTTCTTAAAAGGCATTTTATTTAACCCTTTTACTATATATACACATAACTTTTAAAAAACTAACGCGGGTTCAGGAATTTGTCCCAGATGTGGGACACTTATTTATACGGAGATTCCAAAAGGTCTGAAATATGGATTTTTAGACCTTTGGCGAGGAGTTCGAGAGTATCAGCACTGGGAGAAATTTCGTTGTTCATAATCCGCTGGATTGATGATTTTGAAATCCCAGTTAGATTTGATACTTGACGAATTGTTAAGTTTTTACTTATCATTATTTTATCAAGTAGTATTCTCATAACAGATTAATTTTACTATCTTATATGGTTGAGATATACAGGTAAATAATGGAAATGATATAACCGCTACGGCGTTTATATAAAGGACTGGTTGTCCTAAAAAGATGTAAGCTAAAGAGAAAGAGAGGAAACAAAATATGAGATGTCCAAAATGTGGTGGAGAACACTGCCAAGTTATTTCCGAAACAACATCAAAAGGTAAAGATTTTTCAGCTGGAAAAGGTTGTTGCGGAGCTGCCTTATTGGGGCCAATAGGAATTTTATGTGGTGCCTGTGGGAAAGGAAAGCAAATTAACTCAACAAACTATTGGGTTTGCCAAGATTGTGGCAATAAATTTAAAGTATGACAACTAAAGAACGTTATTGGATAAAGTCAATGGAATGGTGCAAAAAATACTGTGGGTGTCACCAAATGCCTAATCGCAGCTTTTTTATAAAAGGGTATCAATTACCTATTTGCGCTAGATGCACCGGAATTGCCTTAGGGCATCTAATCGCTCTTATTGTAATGCCTTTTCATACTTTTAGTTTTAAAATAGCTGTATTGATTTTACCACTTGCCGTTGATGGTACTGTGCAGTATTTTACAAATTATGAATCCAATAACTTAAAACGCATTATAACCGGTTTTCTATATGGTTTTGCTTTCATGTCTTTTGTTGTAAAATTAATAAGAAATATTGAATTAATATAACTAAAAACCGCCCGGTACTCCAATACCGAACGGTCTTACATACACCCGAAGATGTACATCCATATTGCAAGTTATATTGTATCATCTTCGGAAACACCCGTCAACGGAACATATTTTCGTTGGGTGTTATTTTTATACATTTTTTTAATATAATTTACGAAGGAGTGATATAATTGGAAGAATTAAAATATGCTTACGGATACATTCGTGTGTCAACAGGGAAGCAAGACGAACTTTCTCCTGAAAGTCAAGAGCGTCTTCTCAAGGACTACGCAAAGCAAAACAACATTATCATTTTGGATACATTCTTTGAACACGGTATTTCCGGTCGAAGAGCTGACAAGCGCCCTGAATTTCAGAAAATGATTGGTATGGCAAAATCAAAGGAACGCCCGGTGGATCTGATTCTTGTTTGGAAGTTTAGTCGATTTGCACGTAATCAGGAGGAATCGATTGTTTATAAATCTCTTCTGCGAAAGCAACATAATGTTGACGTTGTAAGCATTTCTGAACCAATCATAGATGGTCCTTTTGGTAGTCTGATCGAGCGTATCATCGAGTGGATGGATGAATACTATTCCATCCGATTATCCGGCGAAGTCTTGCGAGGCATGACAGAAAAAGCACTTAAAGAAGGTTATCAGACCGCGCCCCCTTTAGGGTATCAAGCTGCAGGTCATGGAGCTCCGTTTACGATCGATGAAGAAAAGTATAAAATCGTTGACTACATATTTGAACAGTTCGACCAGTACAACATAGATTGTACAAAGATCGCACGTAACTTAAACGAAATGGGATATTTAACACAACGAGGGAATCCTTTCGAATCCCGCTCCGTAAAGAGAATATTAGAAAATCCCTTTTATTACGGTCTTGTAAAGTGGAATGATATTTCTTTTATAGGACCACATGAAGCACGTTTACCGAAAGAGCAATTTGAAAAACGCATGGAAAAGATTCGTAAAAACTTTAAACCGGCACGCCGAAGAGACGTTTCTTCCTGTAAGCATTGGCTGTCCGGGCTGATTAAATGTGGCTACTGTGGTGCTACACTTGCTTGGAATGGTGGTAACCCTCATTCTCCTGGATTCCAGTGTTACAAATATTCTAAAGGCTTACATAAAGAATCATGTTCTTTGAGTGCTTCTAAGGCAACTGCTGCTGTCTACGAGTACTTTGAAAAGATACTCGATGGAATGGAATTCGAATATCGGTACCATGCACCTGATTCTCCGCAGCAAACGGATAAGCGCGCACACTTGGAAGAGGAATTGAAGAAGTTATCCACACGAGAGGAGCGTATTAAACTCGCATACGAAAACGAGGTGGATACTTTAGAAGAGTATAAAGAAAATAAGAAGCGGTTAAAAGCAGTTCGTGTAGATTTGGAACAGCAATTAATGTCACTTGATACCAACACTACTTCCGTCGCTATTCCATCCAAAGAAGATGTGCTGAATAAAGTCCGCACTGTTTACGATGTTATCAGAGATGATACTGTCGACTACGAAACAAAAGGGTTTTTTATGCGCAGCTTAGTGGAAGACATTGTCTATGACAAGAAAAACGGGAAGATGATTTTTACTCTTTACATCTCGTAAGTCTTAAAAATAAAGGCTTTGCGAGATGTTATAGGTTATTGCATTTTCGTCCTCCGAATTGCGTAATAATTACCTGAGCAATCTTTGGATTTGTCTGCGTAATTTTTACCGGATACTGCAATCGTTTCTCATAATTCCACATCGATTAACATCCCCCTTCCTGCCATGGCCATGGCTCGTTGATCCAGTTCCATCTGTCTGCGCAGGATTCCGCCGCCGTGTCAATCGTAAGCGGTCCGTAGTATTTCGCATACTCTTTTAACGCCTCATTTCGCATCCTGCTGTATTCCTGAAAATACGCAAGCGCATTCTGGTCACATGGATGGGTATCCAAAAATAGTTTCACATCATCTACCGCAAAGCTCACCACATTGATCCATTGCAGTAAATCTTTTCTACAAGGTTTTGCCATCATCTCTGACACCCTCCCATCCCTCGAAATGGTTTATTCAATTCCTCGAAAATCGTTCCACAGGAGAACCCTTTTTCTGCATCATAAAGCTTTCTCCACATCTGCCATGGCACATATGCCATCGCCAGAGGCATTCCCTCTAATGCATCATTTTTTTCGCAGCACGGAGCCATTTGTCTGTTCGCCCGGTATTGCATGATATTATCGCGATAATTTTGCATACATATTTTTCCCTTTCTTGAATACTTATAGTATATTGTATGTATGCTTCTGAAATTGGTTCTTCTATTCTTCGTTGATTTCTTTCTTCACTTTCTTGATTGTCCTGTCAAACTTCCCCTGTCCTGTCTCATATGAAAACTTTTGCACATAGTCCTCACTTTCAATTGTTCCTTTTTTTAATTCATCTTCATCAATATCCTGCAGTTGGAAATTTTTTTGTACCGGTCTGCATTGTTTGTCAAATGTAATTTCTACCCCCGTCAATTCATAATGGTCTTTCATGATGATTCCGGTGAGCATCCGTAATTCTTCTTCGAATAATTCGAGTTTTTTATTTTCTGTTACCTGAATCACATATTCTTCCTTTTGTACCTGGGCGGCCGTCAGATTCAGATTCTGAATAGACTCAAAATAAGCATCCATATAAAGCTCCGGTGTGATTTCCGAATCTGTCTCAAAGATTTCTCCACCTTCCCCTTCTCCATAATATATCCCGGCTTCTTTTTTTTCACGGTACTCTGCTCTTCCCCACTCAGCACCTTTTGGCACGACCGCCTTGTCCTCCTCCGTAGAAAATTTCACCTCACTTTGATGATATTCCTCCCCCAGCTGAACATCTACGTATGGCTGCTGTTTTAAAATATCATTGATTTTTTCCGTACCATCTACCTCTTTTGCACATGCAGTCAAAAAAAGACAGCCTGCAATCCCAAATAGCACTTTATTTCTTTTTCTCATCCTTTTTCTCCTCTATTTTAAATAATCACTTGGTTTCCTGTATTTTTCCCGGTAAATTTTCTTTTCTGGACTTTTCCATGTTTTTTTCAACAGTTTCTTCAAATCATTTTCCAAATAAAGCTTTTTCTCCTTAGCCGGCGATGCCGGCAGTACATCAAGCATCTGATGTGCCTCCACATAGTCCGCCGGCGCATAATTGAAAGATTCCGTATCCACCACCTTTTTTTGGGAGCTTTCTTTCTCTTTTTTATAGGAAGAATCTTTGCTCATCACAGTCTGTGTATCTTTCGTTTTCAGCACGTCCCACTCTGTCACAAATTCTCCCGTCTCCACATTGATGATAAACTCTGACAGCCTGTTCGGCGTCAGAATTTTATCGTACTTTTGTCCGTCAAATGCACTGTCTTTTTGAATTTTATTGTGATGTCTGGAGGGTTCTCCATAATACAAAGAGAACTCAAACTCCGCCGCATAATTTTTCAATTTCTCATAGTCCGTCTTCCCGTCAAAGTTATTGCGCACATATTCTATATTATGTTTATCTATATACATACGGAATTGGTGAATCATCGTATCATCCAACCGCTTATACGTTTTATTTTTCTTCTGATAAGCATCTCGGACACATTGGGCATAATCCTCCAGAAAAACAGAATGTGGTTCCATACTCAGATAAAATTCATCTCCGTCTTTCAATTGTAACATCCCGTTCTCATCCAAATATCCACCCATCTGCTCTATGACAAGCAACGCTTTCTTCTTTGCTTTAAGCTCACTGGACTCAAACATATAGGTATAGACATCTGAGCCGACCAAATGTGCCGATTTGTACACTCTGTCCAACTGCTCCAGATACTCCTCTTGTGTAATCTGTTCCCCTTCATATCCCTTGGCAAACTGTCCGAACTTATTATCGACCGCCTCCAGATACGCAAACACAGCTCTTTTGTCCCACCCCGCACGGTCCGTCAACTCTTCCGTCTGCGCCTGTAGAACAAGCAGAAAATGCTCATCTGTCACTTTGACCACATTTGACAGTTCATCAATATAGTCAATTACTTCAACTTCCTCAAACGGTTTGATCTGTGCAATTTCGTCTTCCACATCAGAAAAAGCATTCTCTACAACTTCTCTTGTTGTATATTCAAACTTCTGATTCAGCTGCTGCTCTAAATAGGTAATCCGATCCTGCTGCGCCACATCCGATGTGATGTGAAACCGTATCTCAATCGGGCGGCATGCCTCATCGAACAAAATATCGATTTGTGAAATCGTAAACATCTCATTGTCAATCACACCCACAAAAGATAACGGAACAAGGAAGTTTTCAATCTGTTCCTGCTTAGTTACTTCAATCTGATAATTCTGTTCCTGTATTTCACTCATCTTTAGCCCTAATTCTTTCACCGGATCATAAAAAAATGAAATATCCAGTTCCGGAAACAAATCCCGATAGTCCTTATGCTCATCTTTTCCTCGATATTTCCCATAAAACACAGTCGCTTTTTGCCCATTTCTTACAATCGTCTTATGTTCACCGTCATTTGGATATACAACTGTCTTCTCTCCATCTACATCATACAAAATGGTTTTGCCAAGATACCCTCCTCCGAGTATCGCTTTTACATACGTACTGTCATCCAAAATATCCTTCAGGAACAGGTCTTCGGATTCTGTTGCACTCACACGCAAATTTCCTGCCACAATAAATACTCCCAGTACAAGAAATGCCACTGCTATTTTCCATTTTTCTTTCATACAATCCCCCATATTTGCAAAAGACAAGTACCAGCTTCTTCCTGATACTTGTCCTTTGTACATCCCTATTTCTGAACGATTCCCTCGAATCCCAAATCATCTAAAATCTCCAGCGCTTTTTTCACACAACTGTCGCATCCATCAATGGAAACTGTCTTGTCTGCAAGGCTTACCTGAAAATCAAGTCCTGCATCTGTCATCGCCTTCGTGATTCGTTCTACACATTTTTCACAGTGCATATCTTCTGCTTTAATGATTGTCATACTAATTCCTCCACTATTTCATTAATTTTTGTATTACCTCACACAGTTCATCTACCGCTTCATCTTTTCCGTCTCGTATGTCTTCTACTACACACGAATGAATATGACTTGCCAACAACTTTTTATTGAAACTGTTCAGTGCGGATTGAACTGCTGATACCTGATTTAAAATCTCAACGCAATAGCGTTCTTCCTCCACCATGTTCTTAATCCCTCTGACCTGACCTTCGATTCGATTCAGGCGAGTTATCAAGTCTTTCTTCTCTTTTTCTGAACGATGTTTTGTTCTTTCACAGCATTTGTTTTCTTCCATGTTCATTCTCCCTAGTCCAACTTTGTCGTCTTAAGTCTCAAAGCATTTCCAACTACACAGACTGAGCTAAGAGACATCGCCAACCCTGCAAAGATCGGATTCAACAGCGTTCCGTTGATTGCATATAACGCTCCGGCTGCCAGCGGAAGACCGCATGCATTATAGAAAAATGCCCAAAACAGATTCTGTTTAATATTGCGGATCGTTGCCTTGCTCAACCGAATTGCTTTATATACATCCTGCAGATTTGACTTCATCAATACAATATCACTGGAATCCAATGCGATATCACTTCCGCTTCCGATTGCAACTCCGACATCTGCCTGTACAAGCGCCGGTGCATCATTGATTCCATCTCCTACCATCATAACACATTTTCCTTCTTTTTGCAGTACTTCTACAACAGATGCTTTATCATTTGGCAGCACTTCTGCAATCACATGATCTACCCCCACTGTTTCTCCTATATATTCTGCTGTCAGACGGTTATCTCCTGTCAGCATGTGTACCTCAATCCCCAGTTCTTTGATTTTTTGAATTGCCGCTTTACTCGTCTCTTTGACAGTATCTGCGACACTCACAATCCCGATTACTTTACCGCCTGAAGCTACAAACATCGGTGTCTGTCCTTTTCCCGCAATCTGAAGCGCCTCCTCCTCATATTCGGAAAAATCGATCTTCTGTTCCACGCAAAGCTTTTTGTTTCCTATATAATAAGTCTTTCCGGCAATGATTGCTTCAATTCCCTGACCGGTAATACTTTGGAACTCAACCACTTTTTCTAATTCTATTCCACGATCTTTTGCACCATTTACAATCGCGGCTCCAAGCGGATGCTCTGACACTTGTTCACAGGACGCTGCAATCTGAAGCAATTTTTCCTCACTTTCGCTGTGGCTTATCACTTGCATAACAGTCGGTTTTCCCTCTGTGATCGTTCCCGTCTTATCCAATACAACCGCGTCAACTTTATGGCTGATCTCCAGTGCCTCCCCACTCTTAATCAAAATACCGTGGTTTGCCCCAAGTCCGGTTCCTACCATGATCGCTGTCGGAGTTGCAAGTCCAAGCGCACACGGGCATGCAATGACGAGCACAGATACAAAAATTGTCAGCACAAAGGTAATATCATGTCCAAGTAGCATCCAAATGATACTTGCCACAACTGCAATCGTCATAACAGTCGGAACAAAATAGCCTGCCACAGTATCTGCCAATTTTGAAATCGGAGCCTTCTTTCCCTGTGCGTCTTCCATCATCTTCACAATTTTTGCAAGTGTCGTGTCTGCGCCAATATGAGTTACTTTTACAGTGATCGCACCTTGATAGTTTACGCTTCCTCCGATTACTTCATCTTCTTTTTCTTTCTCTACCGGGATACTCTCACCTGTGAGCATCGATTCGTCCACACTGGTACTTCCTTCCACCACAATTCCATCCAGCGGAATACGACTCCCCGGCTTAATCAAGATCAGTTCGCCAAGCGCGACAGATTCCACTGGTACCTCTTTCTGTTCTCCGTCTCGTATCACAACTGCCGTATCCGGCGCTAGCTCCATCAGCTTGCGAATTGCCTCTGACGTCTTTCCTTTGCTTCGTCCTTCCATATACTTTCCTACCATGACAAGCGTAACAACGATTGCCGCAGATTCATAGTACAGATTGTGTACTGCATTTTCATTGCCCGGAATAGAAATCGTCATAACTAAGCTGTACAAAAAGGCACTTCCTGTTCCGATTGCAACAAGGGAATCCATATTCGGATGTCCGCGGAACAAACTTTTAAATCCTACCAGATAGAATTTTTTTCCATTATATAAGATAATCGTTGTCAAAATCAGCTGTGCCAAAGCAAAATTCAGCGGATTATGGTGCATGTCCAAAATGTTCGGCAAAGGCATCGGGAAGGGAACCATATGCCCCATGGAAATGTAAAGCAACGGAATTGCCAGCAGTACATTCGTGACCAATCTATGCTTTGTCTTTTTGATGTCCTGCTCTAAAGCTTCCTCCTCTTTCACTTTTTCTTCTTTGTTCTTCTCCACATGCAGTTCTGCCCCAAAACCTGCACGTTCCACCTTTGTCACTACATCATTTTGTGTAATCTTTGTCTCATCATACGTGATCGTCAAAATTCCCGTTGTCAGATTCACATTGCTCTCCGAGACACCCTCAAGCTTTCTTGTGACACGCTCCACCGCACTGCTGCATGCCGCACATGTCATTCCTGATATATTATATTTTTCTGTAACCATAACATTCACTCCTCTCAACATACATATAGGGGGTATATGTATATATTATTCTATCTATCACAATCTGTCAAGGGATATTTTGAAGCAAATGTGATTCTTACAGAACATTTGTTATGTAAATAGGACTCAATTTCCATGCATACAACAAAAAGCCCTGGATCTCCAAGGCTTTTCTCTCATCTAAGACAACGAATATTTTTCTGTTAATTCCGCCACCATTACTTTTACTTTTTCAATATTTTCTTCACTTTCCATCACAAGTGCGATTGCCTCTGCAATCTTGTCCATATCTGTTTCGACCATACCTCTTGTCGTAACTGCAGGAGTTCCAAGTCGAACACCGCTCGTCACAAACGGTGATCTTGGATCGTTTGGAATCGTATTTTTATTACATGTAATATGTGCACGGTCCAAACGTTTTTCCAATTCTTTTCCGCTTAAATCTGTTCCGCTTAAATCAACAAGCATCAGATGATTATCCGTTCCACCTGAGACAATTTTCACTCCACGTCTCATTAATCCGTCACAGAGCGCCTTTGCATTTTTTACGATTTGCCCCTGATACACCTTAAATTCCGGCTGCAATGCTTCTTTAAAGGATACCGCTTTTCCAGCGATCACATGCATGAGCGGTCCTCCCTGAATTCCCGGGAACACGGCTTTGTTAAAGTTAAATTTATCTGCTGCCTCCTGATTACATAAAATCATTCCTCCACGAGGGCCTCTGAGCGTCTTATGAGTAGTGGTCGTAACCACATCTGCATACGGAATTGGCGATGGGTGCAGTCCGGCAGCCACAAGTCCTGCAATGTGTGCCATATCCACCATAAGATACGCTCCTACTTCATCTGCAATCTCCCGGAATTTTTTAAAGTCGATAGTTCTTGCATATGCGCTTGCACCTGCCACAATTAATTTCGGCTGTTCTCTCAATGCAATCTGTCTCACATCTTCATAGTCAATGAATCCTTCATCATTCACCCCGTAAAACACAACATCAAAATATTTTCCGGACATGTTAACCGGTGATCCATGTGTCAGATGACCGCCATGATCCAAATTCATGCCAAGTACTTTATCTCCCGGCATCAGCATTGCAAAAAATACCGCCATGTTTGCCTGCGCTCCTGAATGAGGCTGTACATTCGCATAATCACATCCAAATAATTTTTTTGCACGTTCTATTGCAAGATTCTCAACAACATCTACACACTCACAACCACCATAATAACGCTTAGCCGGATACCCTTCTGCATATTTATTCGTCAAAGGGCTTCCCATCGCTGCCATCACCGCATGACTCACCCAGTTTTCTGATGCAATCAGCTCAATATGAGAATTCTGTCTTTCCATCTCTTTCGTTATCGCTTCTGCTATTTCAGCGTCTGCTGTTTTTAATTCATCAAATTCGTACATTTTCAGATACCTCCTCACCATTTTTCGAACTAATTTTAGAATAGCATATGTTTTTTGATTTTTCAACCGGGTCTGAACAGTCAAAAAAATACATGGAAATAAATTTTGCATTTATTCCATGTATCTTTTAGTCCGATTATCTTACTTAGCTGCCTCACCAAGTGTTACCTGTACAGTCTGTTCTTTATATTCACCATTCTTTTCCGGTACCTGAACAGTTACATCTACAGTCTCGCCTGCTTTGTAGTATTCCAGCTGAGATTTCAAAGTATCCATACTATCAATCTTTGTTCCGTCAAACTCTGTGATAATACTTCCTTTTGTGAGACCAGCTTTTTCAGCTCCGCCGTCTTTTGTTACGTCGGAAATAAACACACCTTCCGGCATATTGTACACCTGAGCACTCTGTGAGTCCACATCTGTACCGCTGATACCAAGCGCTCCTCGCTCTGACTCATCTACTTTGGTTCTTGTCTGACGATTCATCAAATCATTGATAACATCTGTCACATCTGAAATCGGAATCGCATATCCCATACCTTCTACTGCATCTGCATTTACTTTTACTGTATTGATACCAATTACTTCACCTTTGGCATTCAAAAGTGCTCCACCGCTATTACCAGGATTGATTGCTGCATTGGTCTGAATTAAAGTTGTCTCAAAACCATCTACAGTTCTGTCCTTTGCACTGATAATTCCGTTTGTTACAGACTGACCATATCCAAGAGCATTTCCAATTGCAATTGCCGGCTCACCTACACGAATTGCATCAGAATCTCCAAGTGTCGCTGTCTTAATCTCTTTCATAGTAGAGTCTTTAATCTGATCTAACTGAACGGCTACAACTGCAAGGTCAATGTTGGAATTTGTTCCTTTTACCTGTGCTTCAACGCTCTCTTCATCTACAAAAGTAACTGTCAGTGTACTGCTTCCTTCTACTACGTGGTTATTTGTCACAATCAATAACTCTGAATCATTCTGTCCGATAATAATTCCAGATCCGCTGCTCTGGCTTTCATATTCACGAACACCGCCAAAGAAATCCTGTACCTGCTGTACACTTAAATTTGTAATTGATACAACTGACGGCATTACATTTTCCACCATATCCGCAAGATCGGAATCTACATCTGAACTCGTATTCGTCGATACTTTTGTGGAATTCACCTTCTGTCCGGATGATGCGACCGTAGTTTTATTTCCAACCACTTTATTGATCACAAGATTACTTGCCTGAAATGCTGCGCTTGCCAACAAACCAAATACAAGTGCCATGCAGATGCATGTTGCCCACTTCACACCAATATGAATCGGCTTTCTCTCTTTTTCCTTTCTCATATGGCGACGCGGCTGCTTCTTTGACTCCTCATCTGGCTGTTCATATGTCGGCGCACCATATGTCTGAGAATCGTATGACTGAGAATCATACGACTGAGAATCATACGACTGAGAATCACGTGTCTGGGACTCTTGTGTGTAAGATTCATATACCGGCGGTTTTTCATAGTATGATGTATTCTCCTGCTCTGTTCTTTGTTCCGTCTGTGCAGCTTCCTCTATTATCCCATCTTCCGGTACCGGCGGTTCTATTCTTGCCGGTTCCTCTCTTTTTTCTTCATTATTTCCGTAATTATATTCATTATCCATTGTCAAGACTCCTTTCATTTCCTTTGATGATAGTAGTCTAACAATAATTTGTGATAAAACTGTGTTTTATTTGCAAAAAAACTTTGAAAAACTATTCTACAGTTACTGATTTTGCTAAGTTTCTCGGCTTATCCACATCGCATCCTCTTCCGACAGATACATAGTATCCAAACAGTTGAAGTGGAATGATTGCCAATGAATTTGCAAAATATCTGTTTGTCTCCGGAATATAGATGACATAATCTGCTACTCTCTCCACATCGGTATTTCCTTCGTTTGTCACTGCCATAACGAACGCCCCACGTGTACGCACTTCTTCCATATTGCTGATCATCTTTTTATACAAATCTTCCTGAGTAAGCACCGCTGCAACCAATGTCCCTTCTTCAATCAGAGAAATAGTTCCATGCTTCAGCTCTCCCGCTGCATATGCCTCTGAATGAATATAAGATATCTCTTTTAATTTCAGAGAACCTTCCATGGAAATAGCATAGTCAATTCCTCTTCCGATAAAGAATACATCTTTTGCAGCCAGATAGCGGTTTGCAAACTTCTGAATTTTATTTTTATTATTCAACAGCAATTCTACCTGTTCCGGAAGCTTCTGCAGGTCTTCCAGCATCTCTTTCAAGCCTGCGTCATCCAAAGTACCTCTTGCATGTGCAAATTTCATTGCGAGCAAATACAATGCAATCAGCTGAGAAGAATATGCCTTCGTCGTAGCTACCGCAATCTCCGGACCTGCCCATGTATACATCACATTGTCCGCCTCTCTTGCAATTGAACTTCCGACAACATTGACAATTCCAAGCACTTTTGCACCCCTGGCCTGTGCTTCTCTCAGTGCTGCCAGAGAGTCTGCCGTCTCTCCTGACTGACTAACTACGATGACAAGTGTCCCTTCTTCCAAAATCGGGTTGCGATAACGGAATTCAGACGCCAAATCCACTTCCACAGGAATTCTTGCCAGTCCTTCAAAAATATATTTGCTTGTCATTCCTGTATGATTCGCAGAACCACATGCAACAATCATAATCTTTTTAATCGCACGAATCTCGTCATCGCTCATCTTTAATTCTTCAATCACAATGTCGTCGCCTTTGATTCTCGGGGAAAATGTATCCAGAATCGCTTTCGGCTGTTCGTACATCTCCTTCAGCATGAAATGTTCAAATCCACCTTTTTCTGCGGCGTTGATGTCCCAGTCAATTCTTGTGGATTCTTTTTCGATCGGCTCTTCATCCACTGTGAAAAATTCCATTGTAGAGTCTGTCATACGGACAATCTCCTCATTTTCAATGAAATATACATCTCTTGTATACTTCAATACTGCCGGAACATCTGATGCAATGATATTTCCATTCTCTGTATGTCCCACAATCAATGGGCTGTCCTTGCGGACTGCATACAATTCTTCCGGATGATCTTTGAAGATTATTCCAAGAGCATAGGAGCCTTCCATACGATGCATAATCTTTGTGATTGCCTCCAACGGATTGCCTTTGTAATAATAATCAAGTAAATGAGCAATAACCTCTGTGTCCGTCTCAGAGATAAACTCGTACCCTTTTTTCTCCAGTTTCTTTTTTAGTTTCAGATAATTTTCGATAATTCCATTGTGAACAACAACAATAGATTCCTCTTTGTTGAAATGCGGATGTGCATTGACATCCGATGGTGATCCATGTGTTGCCCATCTTGTATGACCGATTCCGACTGTTCCCGGAAGTGTTGCACCATCGTGAGATAATTCACTTAGCACTTTCAGTCTTCCCTTTGATTTTAATGTTGCTACCTTTGTTCCATCATATACGGCAATCCCCGCTGAATCATATCCACGATATTCCAATTTTGCCAATCCATCTAACAAAATAGGGGCTGCCTGTTCATTTCCAATGTATCCTACGATTCCACACATAATTTTTACCTCCACTTTTGTACAAATCACCATTTTTTTTGCACTATGTGGTTTATTGTAGCAAACCTGAACTGATTTGTAAAGAAAAAAAGAGGATACTTAGTTATCCCAAGTTCCTCTTTTCGCTTCCTTAATCGTCTAAATCAATAAAATCAAGGTCAAAATCTTCATAAGATTGTTTCTTTTCTTTCGCCGATGCTGTTCTCTCATCATTCAAACGATCAGCGCCAAAGTCGGTGTCTGAAAAGTCATCGTCACCAAAGTCATCATCATCAAAATCATCGTCGTCGAAGTCGTCCCCGAAATCATCATCAAAATCGTCATCATCGAAATCATCTCCGAAATCGTCTTCGCCTACAAAGTCATCTTCAAACTCATCTTCATCTGCAAAAGTATCTTTCTCCTGAACATCTGCCTCTGCAACCTGTTTTTCCTCTAAATATGTCTCTTCAGGATTGGCATCTTCTGCAGTTGCTTCCTGATTTGCAGTCTCATTCTCAGACTCCTCATCCGTCTCGATCATTTCAATATCTTCATCATCTTCTAAATCAATTCCATATTCATCATACAGCTCATCTAATTCCGCATTTCTGTTGTGGAGTTTCACTGCTAATACAATTAAAATCACAATCAAAATGACAAACAGTACTGCTGCACCTAATATCACATAATTTAAATAGTTCTCAATAGATGAAATAAATTTCCCTAAAAATGAGTCTGCTTTTTCCTCTGTCTCTACCGTCGGAGCATCAAATCTCTGATATGTTCCATCTACAGAATCATATTGATATAATGATTTTTCGCCCTGGTTATTCATGGCATACAGAATGTAATAATCGCTCTCTTCTGCATTTCTCCAGGCAGGAAATGTCTGATCGTTCAATGTAATCTCAGTCTCCTGATATTCCTTTGGAAGTTTGATATCTCCTCGTTCTGAAAGAAGCATAATCGCCGCTGTGTCAGAAATATTAATCTGTTCAAACGGAACAAATGTCGATGTGTCATTGTCATACAAGAAAAACTTTCCATTGTTGTCCGCATCTACCAAATATGCTAAATATACATCTGCTGTCTGCTGCTTTACTACTTTGCGCTGTGCTCCTTCATATTCCATAGTTGCCTCTGCAAACCCTAATGGAATCTCCGCCTCTGAAAATGATTCAGAAAGTGTATATTCTGTTCCGTTCACAGTTACTTTCACATCAGTTGTTGAGCCTTCTGTTGTATCTGTCGGTGTTGTGCCATCTCCTGCTGCAATTGTAACCGCAGATGAACCTTCAGTACAGTTCAAAGTCTCATCTGAGTAAAGCCATGCTTTATAACTGCTGACTTCAATCTTTGCAGTTCCTTCTTTCAATACATCAAACTGCATGTTAAATCTTAATTCAGTCTCGCTTCCTGTTCCTTTGCCGGAATAGACTAACTGTCCACTTCCGGATTCCGTGACATTATCACCACTTTTGAATTTTAAATATTCTGTATTGTAAGTCAGATTCAAGTCTGCATCACCGATTGCCGCTCCCGCTCTGACTACTCCGGTAACTTCTACCGTCTCTCCTACTTTTGTGGATGGATCACTGAATACAATCTGTCCATCTGCTGCATATGTCAGCATTCCAAAGCATGGTACTATCAGACATACCGACAATATAAATGTGGCTATTTTTTTCATTACTTTCATGCGTTCTTCCTCTTTCTTTCGTTTCGTAACAATTATTGCATGCCAGTTTCTGACATTCTTCATACATATTACACTGTTTTCATCAAATTGTCTAGTTATTTGACATTATTCCTGATTTTCCGTATCTTGTGCGCTCTCCGTATAATCAGCCCTTGTATATCCTGTGAGTGTCTCGATTTCACTCGCAATCTCTTTCACTTTTTCAGACACTGTATACTCGTCCTTCGGGTACAAAAACTCATGCAGTTCCTGAACATTCTCTGCAAGTCCAAGCGGTATAACCGAACTTCCGACACCATCCACATTGCCATCTGTCAGCTCAAATGGAAATCCCTTCGCCTCGCCAAGCTGATACTGAGTCGCATCCGCTGCCAATCCAATCAAATTTTTCAGCGAAAAGCTTGTCGACACCTGTGGAAAGACTTCATCAATAATCTTATTGATTGTTCCAAGCTTTGTATGCAGCACTTTGTCAAAGATTTTTTCCAAAACCAGCCTCTGCCGCTCCGTTCTCGTATAGTCTCCGCCTGCCGTGGAGCGAATTCTTGCATAGGTAACCGCCTGACTTCCGTCAAGGAGCTGATTACCGGAATGCTCAATGAAGTTCGCTTCTTTACCAGCCACCTGCGCTGTCTCTTCCAAAAACTCATTCATGTACTGGACTTCCTCTTCCTTAATGTCAACCTCGATTCCGCCAAGCAGATCAACCGTATCCGCCAACGCTTTAAAGTCAACTGTTACATAATTTTGAATATCCAAATCCAGATTTTTATTCAGCATATTGATAGCATCCTGCGGACCGCCTGTAAAATATGCATTGTTGGCCTTTTTGATTTCTCCATTCATCTGCTCCGTCAACGTATCACGATAGACAGACACCATCTTTACTTCCTTCGTCTGATTATCAATTGTTGCTACAATGATGCAGTCCGCATGTGTTCCCTCTTCCAGCTGTCCTTCTCTGGAATCTCCTCCAAACAGCGCAACCGTTGTATATCCTTCCTGATTTGCTCCCTCATTCACTTTGATGTCTCCCTCATCAAATGATGTGACCTGAAACTTATCATACTTTAAAATCACATAGCCCACTGCCAGTAATACTGCAAGAATCACAATCTCTGCCAGCAAAAAAAGAACTCTCTTTTTTCTCCTCGATTTTTTTCTCTTCTTTTTCATCAAACCAATTCCCTTCTTAATATTTATCATCCCCTATTGAAATAAGCATCCCCAGCCTATCTATGTTTCTCTTTGGGAATGCTTATACTCTCAATATCCGTTGGCGGATCTGTTGGCTCCGTCGGTGGATCCGTCGGCTCTGCAGGCGGATCTGTTGGTTCCGTCGGCGGGTCCGTCGGCTCTGTAGGCGGGTCCGTCGGCTCCGTCGGCGGACTTTCCGGTTCTACTGGCTGCTGCGGCTCCTGCGGAGTTACCGGTTCTTCCGGCGCGACCTGCTCGCCTGTACTTTCCTCACTGCTATCATTGCCATTGCTGTTATTATTATAACTATTATTATAATTCTGATTCTCCTGTGTCTCACCAGACGCTCCCCCTGATTGCTCTGCGCTGCTGTCTGACTGGCTTGTCCCAAGCTCTGCCTTGATCGCACTGTCAATACTCTGTACTTTTGCCGAAGGCTGATAATCAACCGTTCCATATAGGAATTCATGAAGCATTTTCACATTTGTAAGTAGATCTGTGGGAATCACAATACTTCCTTTTCCTGGAATGGTATCCGTTGTCTTTTCCATCGGAAATCCTGTTGTCTCCGCGATCTTATATTTCGCAAACGACTTTGCGTAATTTAAGATTTCCGTAATACTCAGGCTTGTCTTTATTTTCGGAAATACCTGATCGATAATTTTATTGATTGTCACCAAATCACTTTTTACGGCTTTTTCAGCAATTTTCTCAATTACTCTTCTTTGTCGCTCTGTTCTTGTGAAATCACTTCCCGCCGTAGATCGGATACGCGCATAAGTTGTAGCCTGAACTCCATCCAATGTCTGTAATCCGGCCGTCGTGATATGGTTCGCAGCCTTGCCTGCAACTGCACCTGTCTCATCAATAAACTCGTTGATATACTGAACTTCCTCTTCCTGAATCTCAATCTCAATGCCGCCAAGCAAATCTACAACATCTGAAACAGCAGTAAAATCGACGGTCACAAAATCCTGTATATCCAAATCAAGATTCATATTCAGCATATTGATTGCCTGCTCGGCACCACCATAACTGTACGCCGCATTGCATTTCTGAAGTGTTCCGTCTGAAAGATCTAAAAAACTGTCACGATACACAGACACAAGCCTGACTTCTTTTGTCTCATTGTTCAAGCTGGCAACAATCAGACAATCTGTTCTCGTTCCCTTTTCCATCTCTCCTTCTCTCGAATCCACTCCAAAAACAGCAAAATTCGTATATCCCACACCCACATCTTCTTCCAGATCATTGACTACAATCTTTTCCTTCGGAATCACTTCTCGCTTTACCTTTCCAAGTTTTGCAGTCACATAGAATCCCGCTGATGCTGCAAGGCAAATAATAACGCCGCTGATGCACAAAGCAATCTTCTTTCCCCTGCTCAGGCGTGTGAACCAGTTAGTTAATCTCCCCTTCTTTCCTTCCATATGAGTTTCCCCTTTTCTTTTGCTCAAAATCAGTTGATATTATCATACACTAAAATCTTTTTATCAGCAAGTATGAGGTGCTTTTTACTGCATCCTATCGCAATAAAAAACGGAACTGTAACTACAACTGCATATGCATATCGGAACTCCGCAAACACCGGTGTCGCAATCATAAGTGAAGCCACGATTGCAAGCACAGGGAAAAACACTAAAATTTTCTGTTTTTTGAAAATGCTGATCCAAAACATCGCAATTGCGATCCATGTATAAATCCCAATTCCCCAAAACCATGCTATTACCGGCATCGCATAAAAGAAACCTTCCACTTTTTCCAATCCAGCCTGAAATACTGATGGTAATTTTGAATCTCTTACCATTCCAAATGTATTATCTTTAACCTCTGTCGACACAGCCCAGTATTCCACTCCGGGACACCAAAATCCTCTCGTCTGATCGATCTGTGCTTTCAGATATGTTCCTGGATATTTCATTCCAAGCTCCAGCCATAATTTCAAATACTCTTTTGCATGTTCCTTAATATAATCCTGATTTCCTTTTTCTCGCACCAACGTTTTAATCGGATCTGAGATTGTACTGTCATACTCTTTTGGCACCCGTTCCAAATCTACAACTTTACTCAATAATTCTTCCTGTTCCTGGGTCAGTTCTCCTCCATCTGTAATAACACGTGCAATGTGCTGTGCAGGAATGGATAGCGCTTCAATCGTATCCGGTTGTACCACTTTATAGTGCTCCATAACAGGCCTCTTCACAAACATTACAAGAAACACAGTCGCAATACAGATGAGTCCCGTCTGAACTCTTTTTTTCTTCATGAAAAATATAATAAACGGAATACACAGCACATATGCATAAAATCCGTTGCTTCTTAAAAGACTTATAAGAATGCCTGTTATGAAGAATAAAATCCAGTCCACTTTTGTCTGTTCATTGCACTCCATTTTCCACAAAATCACAGAAAACAAAAGGACTATTGCTCCCATAAGCACGTCTTTCCACATTGTCACAGCATAAAACGCATTGATTGGAAAAACTGCATAGAAAATCAGACAGCCAATCAGATATATTCTTCTTGTCCCTTTCTGATACAGATAATAAATGACATAGGCATAAATCAGTGCCAAGACACACATTTGAAACATCACATAAATGGCAACACCTGTATTTATGCTGTCACTGATTAGTTTTCCCAAAAAGCAGCAAAATTTAATCATCAACGTCTGAATCCATGGCTGATGATTGCTGTAACTGCTAACTCCGATTGCCTGCTCTACCTGCCATTCTGAATCCCACGTCACTACCCCCGGATATAATGTCAAAAAATATGGCAGCCAGCATATCAGACAGATTCCAACGATTCCCCAATATAACTTTTTCGACTTTTTTCGCTCTTCTTTACTATCCATCATTTCAAAAGCTAAAATCTTATCCCAAATAATTCCCAGTAAAATATATAAAATGATACTATAAAGAATGACACGTGCTGTACAAACACAAATCAAAGATAATCCTGAAAACCCAAGCACCTCATAATTTCCTAAAACCCAAAACACCGCAAATACAATTGATAACACTATTAAAAAATTGCGTTCCTTTTTTTCCCTTTTCCACTTTACTTCAAACTTCATCTTACCCTCAACTATCCTTTTTCTCCAAAAACAGTTTTCTCGTAACAAAATTATAGACCATTACAACGATTGTAGCACCAATTTTAGATATCATATAAAAAACTCTGAATTTTTCCACCGCAAGCCACATAATCAGCTGATTGATCCCCAAACCTATGATACTAAGTACAACAAACAGCGCAAACTCTTGCTTTTTATCTCTGTTTTCTTCTACCTCAAATACCCATTTCACGCTCATGACATAATTAAAAATAACAGACACCGCAAAAGAAATCCCACTGGAAATCAAATAATTGATGTGAAATACTTCTGTCAAAAAGATCATGATACCATAATCAATGACAAACGCGCTTCCCCCTACAACACCAAACTTCATAATCTGCTTTATTAATTTTTCCATCTCTTCACTTCCTGTTTTTATTTCATCTGATTCAGCATCAGCTCATATAATTGTCTGTGTTTCTTTACAATTACATCTAAAATAATACCGCAGACCCAAAGCAACATTCCCAAAACTGCTATCACACCGGACACAATTAAAGTTGGAAATCTCGGAACCAGTCCTGTTTGAATATAATCCACAAATACCGGGACAAACAAAATCAAGGTGATTGTCCATAGCACTGCCGCTATCAGAGAGAAAAACGCAAACGGGCGATATTCTCGAAACAACGTCGCAATTGTCTTTAACACTTTCATTCCATCAGAAAACGTATTCAGTTTCGAATCACTTCCCTCCGGTCTGTCTCTATAAACAACTGGAATTTCCTCAAGCAAGAAGTTCTTGTCCACTGCATGAATAGTCATCTCCGTTTCTATCTCGAACCCTTTTGACAATACCGGGAACGACTTTACAAACATCCTGCTGAATGCCCTGTATCCCGTCATGATATCTTTGACCTCATTTCCGAATAGCTTGTTGATAAAAAAACGCACTGTCCGGTTTCCCATATTATGAAATGGTCTCTTATTTTCTGTAAAATAGGTAGATGAGAGACGGTCGCCGATTACCATATCCACACCTTTGTTCAATACTTTGTCCACCATCTCTCTCGCGTGCTCTGCCGGATATGTATCATCTCCGTCAATCATCAGATAGCAGTCCGCATCAATCTCACGGAACATACTCCTGATGACATTTCCCTTTCCCTGACGATATTCATATCTGACTACCGCACCTGCTGCTCTTGCAATTTCATCCGTGCCATCTGTTGAATTATTGTCATACACATAAATTGTGGCCTCTGGCAATGCCTTCTTATAGTCTTCAATTACTTTTTTAATTGTGATACTTTCATTGTAACATGGTATTAATACTGCTATCTCACTCATAATTTTTCCCCTTCTCAACTTATTTACGTATAATTCCAGTCACCCGTTTTATCAGTGCCTTGAATTCCTTCGGTTCAAATCCCATATTCACTACTACTATTGCCACAGCACTCACAACTCCGGCAGCCAGTGCATATACAAACCAAATAATAAAAGAATCCATCTGCTGTGGTACAAATTTGATTCCTGCAAAAATCAAAAGAATACTCATCACAAGATTTCTCAACACTCTTGCTAATGATTTCCCACCAGAACCTTTAACCAGTTTCTTATGGTTATAAATCATAACTTCAACAGAGCGGTATGCATACGAGCACGCTGTTCCAAACAGAACTCCCGCCATTCCAAATTTATGAATACATAAAACAGATACAATAATATTGATTACTGCTTCCAAAATTGCCTGATACTGTGTCTCTTTATAATGTCCCGCTGCACAGATGATCGTAAGTCCCGGGATTCTTATATTCTGCAAAAGTACAATCACCGTAAACAGTCCTGCGATAACCGGTCTCATATAATTCGTGTCGGTCATATTCATTGTATAGACAGACACAAAAGGTAAAATCAACACTCCCATGCAGACCGTTACTATAAACAAAATAATGATATACATGTATTCATAGGTTGAATAACTTTTTCTCAGTGTCTCACTTTCCCCTTTTGAGATCACCTCTCCAAAACCTGCCGTCAATCCGTTTGAGAAAGATGTCAAAAGCATGTTAACTGCATATACAATTAAATTGTACACACCATATACACTCACTTCTAACAAGGAACCTTTGCCAAGGAGAATCGTCAGCAAAACAACATCTGTATTGTTTACGATAATTCCAACAACTTGGTGGAGAAGTGCAGCCCCTCTCTGAGTCAAAGCAGAAGTAGACGGTTCTACATGAAAATCAAGTTCTGGATAGCGTTTCTTTGCATAGCGCTTTACCAAGAAAAGTCGCAGCATATACACCCCTGTGGCAACTGCCTTTACCCATAATACATTTGCCCCCTGATAAATCAGTGCAATGGATAAAACCATATTCACAAGCGTTCCTGCTGACTGAATCAGAGCCACTATATAGCCCTCTTGGTTTGCTGTCAGCAATACTCTGTATTTTCCCAAAAAGAAATAATCCACAAGTGTACTGCTCGCCAGCACTAAGATCATACTTCTTACAAGTGTGTTATCAAGCTGTCCGGAAATCATAAATGGATACACTACTGTAAGCACTCCTACCAGTCCGAGAAACAGCATCCCCGAACGGTTATAGAAACGTCTTGCAGCAGACAAGACTCCATTTACTTCTTTTGTATTGTTATTTGCAAGCGGTGCATACAAGGCAACTACAGACGCCGTTCCAACCCCAGCCTCCGCAAGTCCCAAATATGCTAAAAACTGATTGATCGAAGTAATCATTCCATTTATGTTTGAGCCATACGCTTCCAGAAAAAATCTTGGCAATATAATTCCGGATGCAAATACGATGACCTGCAAAAATAGATTTGCGACCATATTCTTAAATGCCTGTTCACTTCTCATATGATTTACCTTTCCTTTGTCTATCCATAATCGTATTAAAAACTTTCTCTATAACAGCAGCATCCACTGTCTCATCAAATTTACGCGCAAACAAATGTGGTGCTTGCATCAGTTCCTCATAATCATTCTCTCTCCATACATATGGATTCCCTCGTTTCCAATCAATCAGACGCAGGCTGGCAAAATAGTCATCTTCCAGCGAAAAGACTTTTTTTCTGTATTTACCTGAATTCCAGACAAGTGTCTGTATAAAAAACTCATCTGCGCAAAGTGTCGCATGAAACATCTTATAGATAAGTTCCTTATTTTCTAAAATAAATCCCACTAATTCATGTGTAATGCTCACCCAATTTGCCCCAAGACAGTACTCCATGCTCTCCATATGACGCTTTATGCCAATTCTCCTCTGCAAAAACAGTGATACTTTTTCTACAAACCGAAGAAATCCATGTCCTTCTCGTCCAATTTTCTCCTGCAGCCAGTAATATTGTTCATATTTATATCTGGATTCCTCCCAAAACGTTTTGGGACAAAAATAGATAAATTCTTTTCCGTAGTGCTCACGGAAAAATTCATGTATCTCATCCTGCGTCTTAATCGGTAAATCCACACCACTTATCAAATGATAATATTCATAGCCATGCTCCCACGCTGACTGAAATAAAATCAACTCGCTTCGAATCTGACTATATCCTCCCCACTGTTCACGCACGCTCTCCACAAAATGCAAAGCAGATTTTTTCACCACACCCTTAAACTCTTCTCGTTCAAACTTTACATCCATTCCTATATGAATATAAATGTCATTTCTCTCATCATCAAGCAACATCAGCAATTTTCTTAATAATGCAAACTGATGATGCGCTTTGATCAAATACGCATGTTTTTTCATCATTTACTTTTTCTTTTCCTCACTGATAAAGACTAATTTGCGATACAATTCCAGATTTAAAAATAATATCATTGCCGATATTTTTCGATTACGATTAAAATACTTATTTTTTAGGATTCGAATCATATGCCTTCGTATGAATAAAACCAACTCTTTTCTGCCCTCAATGGTTCGATAGTTTTCTTCCAAAAGCATCTTATCAAGTACAATAAAGCGCGACCATAACCAAAGGCACTCTGCTTCTTCCGTCAATGACGGAAATGCTTTCTGCACTACTTTGTAATTTTTCGTATATCCGTCTATAATATCATATAATTGTGGTCGATATGGCTTTCCTGTGATACTGTCCTCTCTGTGTAGATAATAATATTTCGGTTTCGTTCCCACCGCAACTTTCTTGATTCTCTGCATCATATCCACAGTAAAGTAAATATCTTCATATAGCTTTCCTTTTGGAAAGCGCAGATCTTCAATGCAGCTTCTGCGAATCAGTTTATTCCAAATTTCTCCGCGAATTGTGTGCCCCTGCAGAATACATCGAAATGCCTCTTCCCCACTACACACAAAATCTTTTTCCTCTTTCTGTTGTTCAATACGGTCACTGTAAACCTCGTAGAGTCCACACGTCGCCATATCAGCTCCTGCCTCTGTCAGCCGGGTATACATATATTCTAGCATATCTGACTCAATATAATCATCACTGTCTATAAAAATGATATATTCCCCTGACGCATGTGGCATTCCTGCATTCCTTGCATCACTCAATCCACCATTTTCCTTGTGTATCACTTTTACCCTCGAATCCTGTTCTCCGTATGCATCACAGATTTCTCCGCATCTGTCCGGAGTTCCGTCATCTACCAGAATAACTTCAATATCCGAAAACGTCTGATTTAAAATAGAATCCACACACTTATGAATATATTTTTCTACTTTATATACCGGCACTATCACACTGATTTTTGGCATAATTTTCCTCCATCACTTTTATTTCTTATAATATTCCAATAGCTGTTTTCCCGCTGTCATAATATCATATCCAGCACCTTGAAACTGTTCCTTTATAATAGTATTTTGAACTTCCGTTCTCCCAGCATCTCCCGGTTCCAAAATGCACTCTTTCCATTCTTTTTCATTATGAGCCAATGGCAAAAATGTTACTGCATCTGTAATTTTTACTTCTTTGCTGATCGTATCCGCCATCACACTGTAAACTCCGGATGCCTGCGCTTCCAATGCAACTAACGGCAGGCCTTCAAAGAGCGATGGAAACACAAATACATCCATCGCATTCCATAACTGCGGAATGTCTTTTCTGACCCCCAAAAACTGTACCTGATTTTCTATTGCATATTCCTGCACTTTCGCAGTAATTTGTTCTTTTAACTCTCCATCCCCTATAAGCAGCAAAACTGCATCTTCACGCTCTTTCGCAATCTCATTAAATATATCAATCAGAAATTCATGATTTTTCTGTTCTTCAAACCTACCCACATGTCCAACTACAAACCGATTCTCCACACCAAGCTCTTCTCTGATCTTTTGTCTGGTAGTTTCATTATAAAAAAATTTTTCTACATGCAGTGCATTGTGGATGATATGAAATCGGTCACTTTGCATAGTTTTCTCATCAAACAACCATTTCCCCGCAACTTTACTGCATGCAAAAAAATCAGTGGCATAATGTAAAATCCGCGGCTTGTTCAAACGGTGCAGTATATTTCTCAGCAACCCTGGTGTAGAAGAATTGTGGGAATGTGCGATCACTTTTGGCACCCCTGCTTTTTTCCCAATTTCCAGTGGTACAATGTTTGCAGCAGACAGCATATTCACATGAATTGCAGCATATTTTTCCTCTTTCAATATCTTTAAAAGTTCTCTTCGAAAACGAATCGGATGCCTTTTCACATTGGAAATATAGAAAACTGTTCCTCCCAAAGACTTTATCTCATCCTCATACGCAAGACTGTCATACATGCTGATAAAATCAAACTGCACGCCATATTTCACAAGTTCTCTATAATAATTCATTACGAAGCTTTCTACTCCGCCCGGATTATGGGATAATCCAATTTGTAAGATTCGCATAATTATTTCCTTCCTATTCTCTTCTACTTATTTATCTTTTTCTCTCTTTTCTTTCAGTTTTGATGTAACTCTTCCCACACAATAAAAAACAAATTTACTAATATAATCTAAAATTCCTGAGAGAAATAGAGAACAGATAAACACCACGGGAACAATAATAATATACCATTCCATTCTTTTAGGCATCTCTATAATTCTAGCATTCAATTTTGGATAAATCAAATTATCAAAAATAAACGAAACTAAATATATTCCTAATGACAATTCTGAAATTTTCGTTATAATACTTTTCAAAATATTCGGAATATTATCTAAATTCAAATGCAAAATAAATAAAAACAGAAGAACAGCTAAAATAGCTGGCTGTATACCTTGAAAATAATTGTAATCACTTACTTCGTATGTATTTTGATAACTCCTCATATAGTTAAATACTCCAAATAAAAACAAACTTACAACTAATAATATAAAATTGTTTCTCTTTCGAATTTTAATATCATACTCACTGATATAAGCACCAATAAAATAATATGTCAAGGGCCACAGTGTTGTCCAATAATTAGGAATGATTTTGACCCAATTTTCACTTCCTCCTGGCAATAGTATTCCCTGAATTTTCCTTGAAATTCCCCAAATATTCATCACACTTGGCAATACTGTTAAACTTAACATTGTAATAATTAATCCTATTTTTTGTTTTTTTGATTTCAATCCATTATATAATATATTTATAAAAGGAATCAAAAGGAACAGTCCAATATACATCTCTATATACCACGAATACGGTGCCGCACTAAAGTTTAAAATCATTTTAATGCTTTCTATAATTCCAAATGATCTTTGTGTCGAAATGCTAAAATATACTAGACACGCTATACTAGCCAAAACATATGTTATATATGTCTTTTTTAATCCACTATAATATTTTCTACTCACTACTTTTTTATTCATCAAAAAACCCGTCAAAATTAAAAATAAAGGAACACAAATCATAAAGAAGTTTCTCATCGTTCCCATGAAAAACAATCGTTTTCCGACAACTATCTCTTCATAAAATCCATTGTGTAAAAAAAAATGAACAGATAGTACAGAAAAAACTGCTATAACGCGTATCATATCTAAATTTATATTTCTTTTTTTAGTACTGATTACTCTTCTCCTCCACATAATGTTTCAATTAATTCCTCCCATTCAGAATATATTCTTCTTTTACAAAATTTTTCAATTCCTTTTTCCGTATTCTTTGAAAACAATATTCGTTGTTTTTCATCTATTATTAATGTTTCTATTTTTGCCGCCATCTCCTCAATATGGTACGGTGGAATCAAGTATCCATCTTCTCCCTCATTAATGATTTCCCTCGGACCGGTGGTAATATCGAAGCTTATCATCGGAAGGCCCAACGCTTTTGCCTCTAAGAGTACAAGGGGAAGTCCCTCCCGATAAGACGGCAGCACAAGAAATGCATAGTCTCCATATACCTGATATACATCCTTTACATTGCCCTTTAGAATCAATTGCTTCTCCAATCCATATTCTTCTATCTTCTTCCGAATCTCATCAAGTGTATCTCCTGTTCCATAAAGATCCCACTGCCAGTCCGGATATTTCGGCAACACAAGCTTCGCTGCTTCTACCAACATATCATGTCCTTTTTCCTCGCTGAATCTTCCAACTGTAATAATCTTTTTTGATGTGCTGTCATACGGTCTTCTTGCCTTTAATACTTCTTCCGGTATCCAATTATAGATGCTCTGAATTTTTTTCGGATTTGTCTTGAACCTTTTGATATAATCCTGACGTGTCTGTTCTGTCAATGTCACAATCTTATGAGAAATCAAACCATCCCAAAAGCGAAATGCTGTAATATCTTTCTTCTCCCACTCATTCATCAAGGCACCATGGTCACAAAATACATATTTTGCCTTTGTAAAAAATCGAACCGGTGATACGGTAATTGCCGGATGATTCTCCATTAGGAATACTACATCAATCTCATTTTCTTTTATATACTCCTTAAATGGTTTAAATACACTTGTGATCCGTTTTCGGATTCTGCAGTCTTCTGCCAGTTCCGCTCGATAGTGAATTCTCGGATCCAGATCGTACGGAACATGTTTCCCTTTTCCAAAAATGCCATATATATATACCTCATATGCATCACAAAAAGCGTTGGCAAGTGATGTCGTCACTTGCTCAACGCCTCCTGTTACTGTCATATCATATTCTACAAAACATAATCTCTTCATAATCCACTCCAGTTTGGTCAAACAATACTCATCTATCTCAAAATAAGTTTATACCATAAATCAGAGGGTTTCTCAAGGGGTGTAAGAGATTCTTAAGTTTTTAGAAGTTCTTTTAATAGTATGAACTTGGTAATTGTTCTGTTTTTACAACTTGGCCATTTTTAATATATTTTCTATATGCGACTGCACTTCTGCTTCCACTCCACCAAGATTCTATCGATACGTAATCGTACCAGCTTGGCTGTGTCCCCCATACTTCTGCATATAATGTTTTTCCCTTTGTATAGGTAACGAGTTTCACCGGAAAATTAAAATCATTTCTGATTTTCAAATCTGAGCTCCCATAGTTGACCATTGCATCCTGTCCTATCGGAACATAAGTTGATGGAACAGAGTGATTTCTTCTTTCTACAATTGTAAGACCTGCTCTAAGAGCTGCCCCATACAGTGTTGTACTTGCTTGACAAATTCCTCCGCCATATCCAATACCGCCAACTACACCAGCTGGTAAATATCCTTCTGCTTTTCCACATGGACCTGCAATATCAAAAAATGAAATAGTCTGTCCCGGCTGAATGACAACTTGGTTAAAACTCTTTAATGCTTTGCTCATATTGTATGTACCGTTAGAATTATTAGTTGAAACAGTAGTAAACTGTGACATACGAGTTCCAAATGCTACCACTCGCCCATCATCACCAATAGAAAGCCCCTCTATAATTACATTTCTAGCCATATATTTTGTATCTGAATAGAAATAATACTTATATCCACCTATCGTTTGCCATCCACTTACCATAAAACCTTGCGAATTTGCGTAATACCATGTTCTTCCGAACGTAACCCACTGATTTTTGTATGGAAAACCGGTTGCCGGATTTTTATAATACTTGTTTCCATTATATTCTCCCCAGCCACCTTCTTTAATCATAATACCATTACCATCAAATCGATATAACACACCTGAAACCACCTGCGTGCTATTTTTTACAATTGCTGCATCATCTCCGCAGTAATAATATGTATCACCAAAACTTATAAATTGGTTTTGATATAAGCTTCCATCTGCTTTTGAAAAATAACGTTTTCCACTTGTTTCTATCCAACCAGTCTTTTTTATTAGGATTCCTGTGTTTTCATCTGTATAATAATATTTATTACCTGCTTTAGCAATTCCATACTGAACACTAGCATCTTCTCCCATACAATATCCTACATCTCCAAAAGTAATTACCTGATTTTGGTACAACATTCCTTCTACATTACTGAAATAACGTTTCCCATCAAAATCAATCCATTGTGCTTTCTTTTGGATAATTCCATTCTCTCCTGAATAATAACTCCTTCCATTGTTTGCCTTGACAATTCCATTTTGAATACTTCCATCGCTTCCCATGTAATAACTTGTATCTCCAAAGCTTATTATCTGATTCTGATACAGTATTCCTTCTACATTACTAAAATACTTTTTTTCTCCCTCCTCTATCCACTGGGCTTTCTTTTGGATCACGCCATCTTTCCCTGCATAATATAGTTTTCCATTACTCGCTTCGACAATTCCACTTTGAACACTTCCATCGTTTCCCATGTAGTAGCATGTATTTCCAAAACTGATCATCTGATTTTGATATAATACTCCTTCGGCATTGCTCAAGTATTTTTTCCCACTCACTTCTATCCACTGGGCTTTCTTTTGGATCACGCCATCTTTCCCTGCATAATACAGTTTTCCATTACTCTCTTTGACTATCCCACTTTGAACACTTCCATCGTTTCCCATGTAGTAGTATGTATTTCCAAAACTGATCATCTGATTTTGATATAATACTCCTTCAGCATTGCTGAAATATTTTTTCCCACTGGCTTCTATCCATTGAGCTTTCTTCTGTATTATCCCGTCTTTTCCAGCATAGTACATCTTCTCATTGCTTGCATTAATAATTCCGCTTTGGACACTTCCATCAATTCCCATATAATAATATGTAGATCCAAAACTAATCATCTGGTTCTGATATAAGATTCCCTCTGCGTTGCTGTAATATCTCTTTCCATCTTTTTCTATCCATTGTGCTTTCTTACATAATCTTCCTGTATACTCATCAAAATAATAACAGCACCCTTGAATCTCTACAATCCCTCTAACTGGCTCTCCATTAACATAATAATACCAACCATCTTGTGTCCAACCACTTGAAATTTTCTGCTCATTGAACCCTTCATTATTATCCTTTAAGCTCTCTTCTACCTTTTCTGAAAATACTGACTTATCAATTACAATTTGTATTTTTTCTGAATTCCCTTTGCTTTCTACACTAACGCTCGTATGACCTTCTGTCTTCGCTTCTATTACATACCATTTTACACCACTCGGAGCATTTTTTAATAACTCTGCTCCTTTTTTTTCATAAAGCAACTGGTCAGAACTAATCTCTTTTACCTGTATTAAATTGCTATTTTCTTCTGTTATTACAAGTTCATCATACATGTTTTCTGAATTACATAATACATAAAAACAAGCGCTTTCTCCGACTGCTATTTTTATCTGTTCACAACTTAACAAAATATCATTCTTTTCTTCTTTGTTTTCCAATTCAGTAGCATTTTCCATATGCTCCGATTCCGCTCGAAAAACAACTTGCTCCATTGGTACAACTTGGCTCTCTGCAGCCTCTACTCTGAGTGTCCCACTATTACAAATCATAGACAATATCATTCCAAAAGCAATTATTTTTTTCATCAATAATTCCCCCTCACTCTTTTGACTTTTTAATAATAGGTTCTTGCAATTTCTTTAATATTTTTATTCTACAATTCAACATCCGTTTTGGGATATAGATGTAGTATTTTTAATATATTTTGTATCCACTTACATTTCATACAAATATACGCTCCTAAATAGCACGCTAAAATACATGCCCAAAATTGAGCTGTAACGATAAAAGAAAGCCATCCCGTCGCTTCTGCTCTTGGAATCAAAAAGATTGTTGTTAATGACAATAAGAAGATAGTGTCCAACAATGTATTTCTCCCCAATCTTTTCAACATATAAACCAATAAAATTCCTAAAATTAAATTAAATAGAATTAAACCAATATATCCAAAATCAACATATGTCTCCAATATATAAGACGATCCCCAACCTTGACCGTTTAAATAGTCATCTTTCCTTACTAAATATGAAAAATTATGGCTAAAATTATTACTCAAAGTTCCATTTGTCCAATTGTTGCCTTCCGGCAAAGGATCTGTTCCAAAAAGCATTTGCCCAATTCTTCCATGAACAATATAATCAATCATTCCTCCGAATGTATAATTGCGCCACGGACGTTCTGGCAAGTTATTTCGATATCCATACGCAATACTTAATACATTAAAAGTTACTCCTTGTCCATAGAAAAAGTCAAAAAATAATTTAAAAATATTTTTTTGTGCTATTGCCACACCACTTCTTACATATGCATAAACCGTCATAAAAATTAAAGAAGTTGGAATTGAAATCACTAATATTACTTTTTCAATTTTTCCAATCCACTTTTGTCTTTTTTCATATATATCACGCATTATATAGTATAAAAAAATAAAAATACTATTTAACATAATCGGATTTCTCACTCCTATAAGAAGTTCTGGAATTGCAGATAATTCAAACAAGAAAAGTGGTGTAAAAGCTCTTTTTTTACTTGGGAATGTAGCCAAAAAAACACACAAACTATATTTCATAAAAGAAGCAATCGTGTAAAATATCCCAGGTAATTGACTATGAAACCCCGCATAATATTCTACATAACTTCTCCCTTGCATATATAACAGTTTTTCTCCTTCTTGCACTAAGAAAAAACACATTGTTATATAAAAAGCAAGCATTGAAACAACTTGTAAATTATTTCGAAATTGTATTTTTTTCTGATTTTTTTCCTGATTATTATCATTATTCCTTTCAACTTTTTGATAAATATGCTCTCCTATAACTGCTCCTATATATATAAACAACATGGACAATAGAATAACATTTATTGAAAAGTATATATTTTCAGGTGCTTGCCCAGATTCTAACCACCATTTTTCACCTCTAAGCATTCCTATAAATGGTCTAGAAATCAAAAATGTAAAAATAGTAATGTGGAGTATTAAAAATATAACCCTATCTTTCGTGTTTTCAAAAACATAAATTATATTATGAATCAACAGAAATATCATACTTGTACACAAAACATTAAAATTCTTTATAGAATATCCAATAATTACTGACACACCACTTATTATCAAACACAACAAGCGTGTAATTTCTTTTTTTGAAAATTTGAATACAATATTTGTCTTTTTCATTTTTCTCTCCATTTATTATATTTTAACAACTATACTGCTTATATACCGAAAGTACTGTTAACATAATCATTTTATCCTGCATTCTTCCTGTTTTCTGTATTTCTTCAATATATCCCTTTATCTCCAAATCCTCTACATATTTTAAGGTTTTTTGATAATATTCATCTACAAATTTTCTTATGTTTTGATTTTTTTCATACCAATACTCAAAAGGATTCATTGTTCCTTTATAATTCCATTCTGAACGATAAAAAACTTTCTTCTGAATTGGCAACAAAAATTTTAAAAGTAATATGTTCCACATTACTCGTAGTTTAAGTTTTAATTTAGCACTATTCGGTTTACACATAGTTCCTGCATAGGTATATTCCAATGCTTCTGGATATTTTTTATTCAACCACTTCATATATATTTTTCCAGTTATACGTTGTTCTAGAGGAATCGAAAACATTAAATTCAAAAAATCTATATCGGCAAAAGGTGAATAAGTTTCTATGTATTTTTGCCTAATCAAATGTGTACTCATCCCCGCTAAAATCCCTCGCGTATAAAATTTAAACATTTCATCGTTTTCATATTGTTTTAAGCAGGAATCATCAATATTTATTTTTAATAACTTACTAACTCGGTACTTATCATCAATCATAGGCTCTCTTAAGACAGGTTGTTCATTAAAACTTCCCTCGTATACATCTCCCAAAATTCCTGTATGCTCTATACCAAAATAAGTTTTGTCTAAGACTTTCAAAAAGTCTCGCCCCCCTGTTATTCCGGCGAAATAGCAAAGCCCAAAATTTTCTTTTACCAAATCGTCTACCTCATAGATAAACTTTGCATTATCCAGTGCCTTAAAAATATAATCGTTTCCTAACTCCCTAACTAACTTTTCAGCAATCTTTCGTTCATATGCATTCATTTGGCTATAACAAATGTTCGTAATTTCTTTATACCCTAATGCTTTTGCTACAAAACTAATTGTTCTTGCATCCATTCCCCCACTAATATCTATTAACGAGCGATATCCATACTCTTTATCCTTATCCAATTCTCGTTTTAAAGCCCTCTGAAAAGTCTTATCAATCAACTCAATTAACTCTTCTTCTGTTTTTTGCAATAAATTTTTATTGCTAAATCTGAAATAAACCACTTCACTCATTTGCCATTGATTTTTATATAAATAATTTCCTGGAAATATACGTTTTATTTCTTTTACACAAGTTCTATTATCTATCATATAGCCAAAATACAAAAGATTTTTTATTCCGTCTTTATCTATAGAGTATTTTAATTTCTTGTATTTAAACACTTCAATAAGTCGATTGAAATCCGTGGAAACAAAAAACTCATCTTTTTCATTGTTATAAAAAACGGCTCTTTCTCCTAATTGATCTACAAATACATTGACCTCTTGAGATATTTTATCTATTACTACTCCATTAAAACTCCCTCGCAGTAAATTTACAAACTCCAATCTGCCTGTTTTATATAAATCAATTATTGTTAAGCTCCAATTATTTTGTTGACAATTTTTTAGAATTTCTTTCTTATTAAAAATAACTCCGTCCAATAAAATAAAAAAATCCTGAGTATCTACAATTACTTTATCTTCAACGAATCTGTTCCCTTTATCAAACCAATAGAAATACTCTGTTCCTGAAATCTTTTTTCCTTCATTCCCTATTTTTTCGTTTCCAATCCACCATTCACTCATACCTTTTCCTCTTGTGTCTGTTTTAAACTTCTCTATTTATTTTCTTGCTCCACCTAGGCATTCTTATTAATCCAACCACTGTCCCTACTCCATATGAAATATGAAGTGAAATAAATATAAATGGTAATAATAAGTAATATACATATTTTTTCTTTTCTTTTAATACCGCAAGCACAGACATACTAATGTTTACCATTCCATATAATAAGATAAGTACTATGAAAGGGCTCATCTTACCTAGTGCAACCATTATTAAAGAAAACATCAATGCTATAACAAAACTTAACGGAACAAAATGATAAATAGAAAAACATCTCGGACAAATCCCAACTGTAAGACCTATCCAATATCCATTTCCATATTTTTGCTTAATCATACCTCGCCATGTATTTCTCGTATGTTGATAAGATATAATTTTAGGATTATAACATATTTTGTACCCAGCTTTTAGAATTCTATAATGCATTTCATTGTCTTCTGTCCTACCTAAATTCTCATTAAATAGTCCTGCTTTTTCAAAAACTTCTCTTCTATATGCTCCATGGAATACAGATTTAACATATGTTTTATGATGGCTTCTCCTATACGTCGCAATACTGCTTCCAAACATAGACTTTTCCGCAAGCAGAAGAGTATGTTTCCAAGGTGAATCATCCTCTGCAATATTAGGTCTTGGACCGCCCGAAACATCTTCTCCACTTTCAATACATTGTACATTTTTAGATACAAATTCTCGTGGAATCATAGTGTGTGCATCAATTCTAATAATAATATCTTCTGAGGAATTTTTAATGGCAATATTCCAGCCAGCTGCTTGTTTTTTCTTTGGATTATCAAATACCTTTACCCTCAAAAAGCCATTTTCTTCTTCTGCAAATTTTTCCATTAACACCCTCGTCCTATCTGAAGACATCGAATTTACCAATATAACTTCCATTTTATTATGTGGATAGTCTTGATTTTTTATATCTGAAAATAATGAAGTCAATGTCTTTTCTTCATTATATGCAATAATACACACTGAAACTGTCATTTTACTCTCCTCTAGTCCCTAAATCTATTTACACTCACTTGTAGTATAGCATATTTAATTTAATCAAATATTAATATTTTCTAAATATTCCCATACTCTCTGTTTATTTTTTTTGATTAAACAATATAGCATATCCTGTATAATAGCTAAAACTCATAATATATAAAAAAGGCAAATTAAGACTTGTCACAAGTGACATCAACAGAAAAACTACACTATTATACAATATAAAATTATAATATTTTCTTTTTTGGTAAACTCCACAAATTGTTTTTAAAAAAGCCACAGCACATAGACCAAAGAAAAGAACTCCTCCAAAAATCCCTTGATCATATGTAAATTGCAAAAAATTGTTATGTGCATTAGCTCCAACATCACCATTCCTATCTGTGACGATATGTTCTCTGCTAGGATGTCCAAAAACATTCACAGATTCTATTACTTTTTTCCAAATTCCTATTCTTCCTGACGAATAATTTTCTGCTCCACCCGCATGTTTATCTTTTCCTTCGATTCTTTCAACATAACCTTCAACTACATCATCAATTTTTGCCTCTTGTTGTTTTTGAGACGTGTGCATTGTAGAATTAATCTGGAGCATTCCATATGTAAATCCGCAACTCAAAATACTGATTGCTGCAACAATGGTTAGAATTTTTTTCCATTCTGCAGAGTTAAAGAATTTTTGCCAAACAAGCCAAACTAAGCCCACTGTAACAGCAGCTAACGTCGTAGTCCTACTTCTCGTGTAGAATACTGTTGATATCATAACTGCCATGAATATAAGCAATACGAACTTTTCTTTTTTACTTGTTGTTATCAAATTATATTTATACAATATCAAAGGTAACACCGCACAAATGTATTGTCCCACTGCATTAGCGTTTCCTGCTAATCCTCCAAATGCTTCCGAAGTTATCGGCACTATAATTAAGGATGCAATAATAAATCCCATAACAGGATACACAAATCCTCTATACAAGGAAATTAACAGAGTATCATAATCTCCTCGACTTGACCAAACGATAAAAAGCATAGGAAATAAAATTAACCACACACATGCCAACGGCAAATATTCTATTGAAGTCACAAATCCAGATAACATTCGAATACAGCCAAATATCATCCATAATCCTACAATCTTCTTATCCCATACTGGTTTTCTTAATTTCCCATCAATAGAAAAAAAGATGATAAGAACTAAAATAATACTTCCTATTACGCATTTAATCAAAAGGTGAACACTGACTGATGTACAACTATAAAACAATGCACAAATTGTTATCATAGCAAATAGAATTGGCAAAATTTGGTTTTTTACCTTTGATGAAATACAATTTGCCTTTATTTCTAATACTGAAACAACTTTATACAATACTGTCTCATATACTCTTATCATATACTCTCCTCTCTATTCTTCAATTCAGATTTAGAATCTCATCATAAAAATCATTGTAATTTTTTTCTGCATCAAAATATTTTCTACTCGTTTCGTATGCGTTCTCATTGATTTTTTCTTTATGTTTCACATCTAAAAAATAAATTTTTTTAATCGCATTTACAAGCTGCTCATTTGAAAAATCACTCGATAATAAAACTCCATTTGTACCATCTATTACAATTTCCGGAGTTCCTCCAACTTCTGTTGCTATCGCAGGTATCCTATGAGCCATTGCTTCCATAATAGAAACCGGCAACCCTTCTGTTGTACTGAGATTCACAAACAAATCTACATTTGTTGTCTCATAAAATCTTAACACTTCTTCATTTTTCACATTTCCTCTAAATTGAATTTTAATTGATGACAAATATTTGTGACAAAACTCTTTTAGTTCCTCTTCGCTTGAGCCGCTTCCAAAGCATGTCCATTGTATTTGTTTTGTAATCTCAGGATTTTCTTCCTGTATTATTTTTAATGCTTCTGCCAAACGAATAACCCTTTTTAGTGGAATAATATTCGAACATGTTACAATGTGAAATTTTTCTTTCTTTTTCTTATCTGAATTGGAAATTATCATAACTCCCAAATATTTTTTTTCGATTTTACAAGAAAACTGTTGATATTCTTTTTGCAAATATTTTTCCCCTTGTTCAGAGCAAGGATATACTTTTGATATATTTTCAAATATTCTTTTTCTAAACGGAAATTCTTCTCCGTTATTCCGTTCTTTGTACAAATCATATCCATGCGCTCTGCTCACAAAAATTCTTTTCCCTAACAAATCAAATCGCTTCAATAATCGATAAGCTAAATATACTGTATCTGAAAACCAATATGAATATATAATAAAATCTTCTTGTTGAAAAATCTCTCTTATTTTCAGAACTGCCTGATGCTCTTTTAACAATGTTTCTAAATGAAATGATAAACTTCTTCTTTTCTCAAACATTGTTTTATGCTTTTTCAATTCTTCTCTCAGTTCTTTCGAAAATAAACTCGGAATTAATTTTATATAAAAACAAATTTTTTTATATTTAGACCAATCACATAATGGAATTACCTTAACATTTTTAGGCACTATTCTCTCTTTTTCCTTTAAATTTGCCCTATAAACTAAAATAATGATTTCTTCAAATTTTTTAGCTGCAACTTGAATCTCGCTTTCGATAAAAGATTCTCCAGAACCATAGGGAAAATTTTTAGTAATCATAAACAATCGTTTTGCCATTTATGACATCCTCTTCCTGACTTCACTACAAATTTTTTCAAAATCTTCATCTTTCATATATGGATGCATCGGAAGAGACAAGACTGTTTTACATAATTTTTCTGTAATCGGACACTCCACATATTCTTTATTTCCTGCAAAAGCCTGTTGTTTGTGCATCGGTTTTGGATAATAAACCATTGTTGGAATTCCTTGGTCTTTTAAATATGCTTGTAATGCATCTCTTTCTTCTTCTGAATCCAATTGCAGTGTGTATTGAGCCCAGCTGGAATACATATCAGAAGGAACCACAGGTGTCTTCACAATGTCCTTTAATAATTCTGTATATTGATCTGCAACTTTATTGACCGCATCTAATTCGTATTCTTTAAACGCTTTCAATTTCACTTGCAAAATAGCTGCCTGAATCGTGTCCAATCTTGAGTTCCATCCAATACGAACATTATCATATTTGAAAGAGCCCTTTCCATGTACACGAATTGATTTTAAATACTCTGCCACCTCATCATCATTTGTAAAGATAGCACCACCATCACCGTAGCATCCTAGTGGTTTTGCCGGGAAAAATGATGTCGTTGCTGCATCACCAAAGCTGCACGCTCTTCTTTCACCGATCATTCCACCAAATCCTTGTGCTCCATCTTCTAATAAAAGCAAATCATATTTTTTCGCTAACGCCTCCAATGTTACGTAATCTGCCGGTTGTCCAAATAAATCAACTGCAATAATTGCTCTCGGTGTTAACTTTCCTTCTTCAATTACCGCTTTGATTGCTTTTTCTAATGATTCTGCATCTGCATTAAATGTATCTTGGCACACATCATAAAATACAGGTGTTGCGCCTTCAAAAGACACCACCTCCCCGGAAGCGAAAAAGGTAAAATCAGGAACAAAGACAGCATCTCCTTCTTTGATATTCCACGCCATCATCATCATAGTCAGTGCATCTGTTCCATTTCCACATGTAATACAGTGTTTCACACCGACATACTCTGCCAATTCTGTCTCTAAATCACTTACCTGTTTTCCGCTAATAAAATTACAATCAGATGCCACTTGTGTCATTGCCGCATCAATATCACTCTTTAATGCTTCATACTGTGCTTTCAAATCTCTAAACTGCATATTCTACTTCCCTTCTGTCACTTCGTAAAGTTTTTCATCATTTGTTTCATATTTTCTTCCACACTTTGAGCATGTTGTATTTTCATGCAATACCTCTCCACATTCACAAACCCATCCAATTTGTTTTGCCGGTACTCCTGCCATCAATGCATAGTCTGGAACATCTTTTGTAACAACTGCTCCTGCCGCGATCATCGCCCACTTTCCAATTGTATGTCCACATACAATTGTCGCATTTGCCCCTACTGTTGCTCCTTCTTTTAACAACGTTTTTTTATATCCAACGCTTCCTTTCGGATACTTGGCTCTCGGAGTCAGATCATTGGTAAATACCATTGATGGTCCACAAAATACATAGTCTTCCAATTCAACTCCTTCATAGATTGCGACGTTGTTTTGAACCTTTACTCCATTTCCGATTTTTACATTATTGGATACATTCACATTTTGACCAAAGGAGCAGTTATTACCAATAACTGCTCCACTTTGAATGTGTGAAAAATGCCAAATTTTTGTACCCTGTCCAATTTTTACGTTCTCATCAACATAACTGCTCTCATGTACAAAATATTCACTCATTTTAAAACTCTCCTGTCATATCTACACTTGCGAATTTATCTAATGGTAATTTTACCGCTTTTCCTTCTTTCTGACTCTTATAAATAGCTAACACAAGTTCCAATGCATTTCTTCCTGCATATGCATCTACATATGGCGCTCTGTCATTTTCAATCGCATCGATCACATCTGCATAAAGACTTGTATGTCCGTTTCCATATACATTGCTTGTTGCTTCCTCCAAGCCTTTGTTTGCCTGATCTTCTTCTGTCTCATCTGCAAAATTCCATACATCAATATTATTTGTTGATTTCCCACCTAATTTTACAGTTCCTGTCTCTCCAAACAGATATAATGTCTCCTCTAAATTTTGAGGATACACATTCGTTGTTCCTTCAATTGTAGCAACTGCTCCATTTTTAAATTTTACAACTGCCATACCGATATCTTCTGCCTCTAAATAGTCATGGAACTGCTGTTTTGTCACGCCATATACTTCGTCAATCTCATTTCCCAGCATCCAGCGAAGCAAGTCAATTCCGTGAATACACTGATTCATAAGCGCTCCACCGTCCTGAGCCCATGTTCCTCTCCATGGCGCCTGTGTATAATAATTTTCGTTTCTGTTCCAACGCACATGAATAGAACCATGAGATAACTTTCCAAATCTTCCTGCTTCTAACGCTTTTCGCATTTCCTGAACTGCAATATTAAAACGATTCTGATGACATGCAGATACCTTAACACCTTTCTCTTCAGAAAGTTTAATAATCTTATCCGCATCTTCAATGCTCATTGCCATAGGTTTTTCAATAATCACATTGATATTATGCTCAATACAATATAAAGCGATTTCTGCATGAAGGCCACTCTCTGTAGCAATTCCCACAAGATCAAGTTCATTTTCTTCCACTAACTTTTTATAGTCTGTATATCGTTTGATACTTGTATCATTTTGCAAATCATGCTTCGCTAATACCTCTTCCATATGTTCCGGTACAACATCACACACTGCTACAAACTCTAACTTGTTGTTGATAACTGCTTTTACATGATTTGTGGAAATACGTCCACATCCAATAAGTGCATATTTCATAATATTAGTTCTCCTTTTTTAAACTTTTCACTTTGTACAATAAAGCCGGCATTGAAATTACAACTGATATCATAACAACTAATACCGTTGCAAGTGCAGCTCCTTCTGATCCCATACGCTGAATTAAAAAGATATCCAAAAAGATATTTGCCGTACCTGCCAATACACTGACAATTAAATTCACCTTGACATTTTTCAACATCGCTAATATGTTCCCTGCTGGAATTCTAAATGTGCCCGAAAGGAAATAATTAAATGCTAGGATTCTAAAAGATGCCAGGCTATCCATATATTCTGCTCCCCACAATAACTTAATAATCCATGGAGCCAATATAATCAAACCAAGAGAAATGGCACCGTTCACTGCTGCTAACACTTTAAAAAGTACAATCATCTTTTCTTTAAGCCAGTTATAATTCAAATTGTTCTCTGCAAAATACGGATATATAAATGTTATAATCCCTAATGGTATAAAAGTCAATGCTGATGGAATTAATGTAGCCGCCTTATAAGATGCAATTACCTGAGAATCCTGTATATACACTCCTATTAGATAAACATCCAGTAAGTACAAAATCTGTGACAAAGCATTGCTCATACAGCAGATAATAGAATACTTGATAATTCCCACTTTTTGTTTTACATTTAACTGTTCACTCTTATATGATATGATCTCTTTATAGTTACAAAAAATAACTCCTTGAACAATACTAATCATATAGGCAATATATCTCCCTATAATAACTCCCGAAATTCCGAACAGAAATGCACCTGCACAAGAACTAACAAAATATGTAACTGTATTGATATTCAGCATTAAAGCGTATTTCTTGTTTTCTTTTCTACATCGCAAAATTGTGCACAAATAGTTAAATACATAATCTAACAAAGGCACTAGACACATTAATAAGATATATTTTTGGGTTCCACCAATAGCAACTGGAACCCATTTCACATAAAGAAATACTAAAAGTGCCAAAATTCCGTTGATTATCAAACCAAAATTCATTCCATATTTAAAGTATAGTTTTTTTTCTTCCTCCGACCGATTTTCAGATCCATACTGCAATACTCCACTAAGCATGCCCAAACCACTAACTAAAAGGAAAAAACTGATAATATTATTTGCATATCCAAATATCCCGTACTCGGACTTTGTTAAAAATCGAACTATAAAAATATTGGTAAAAAAAGATAATACTTTGTTTACAACATTGGTACCTAATATATGTACTGCACCTTTATCTATAATCCATCTTATCTTACTCATTAATTCTTGCTTTTTACTTGACATATATTTTTTTTACTCCTGCTATTGCTGTTAATACTAACATTTTATCTATAGCATTTGAATGCTCGAACATGTTCTTTATCTGACTTATGTCATTGTTTTCCAATTGCATAAGATATTCTTCGTTTTCCCTGTAGTAAGTATTTAAAAACTCTCTTATTTTTTCATCTTGACTATACCAATATTCAAACGGATTCATTGTATCTGTATACTGCTTTTTCATAACATACTTTTCAATGATATGCTTTATCTTTACTCCAATCAATTTAATCTTACTTCTTATCTGCCAGCACTTTGTCATTTTTACTCTTGTTTTCTCCCAAACAAAATGCAAAGCATCTGGGTATTTTTTTTCAATCCATTTCAAATAAAGATTGTGATTTTTTCTTAATTCAAACGGAATTGTAAGACACATATCCATAAAGTCAATATCCAAAAACGGTGAAGACACTTCTGTATAATTTTGTCTTATAAAATGAGTCGAACATACTCCTAAAAAACCTCTTTCATAAATAGCAAAAACCTCTTTATTTTTATGTTTCTTTAATATTGACTCATCAAACTCACACTCAAAATAATTTGAATACCCCTTTTCTCCAAACTTTGGCACTGAAAAGTTTTCCTCTTTTTCTTGATAATAAGTTGATAATAAGGCATCCCCTAATTGTCCTGTATGCTCCAAGCCAAATATTTTCATATTTAATGACTTAAGCAACCGGTTTCCTCCAGTAATTCCAAAATATGTTGCTGCACAGAAATTTTTATCTGTAATTTCTTCAATATCATATAAAAATTTTTTATCATCTAAATATTTAAATATATACTCATGGTTTAAATACTTAGCAATCTCTTTAGAAATTTTTTCATCGTAATATCCTTCTTTACAGTATGATATATTTAGTTGTTCTTTATAGCCCATGTCATTTGCTACCCAACTGACCATTCTGCTATCTAAACCGCCACTTAAATCTACCAAATGTTTATAACCATATTCCTTATCTTTTTCAAATTCCCTTTTAACTGCTTTCCGGAAACTTTGATCAACCAACTCTATCGCTTCATCTTCTGTCATGGAAAGATTTTCTTTATTGCTAATTTGATAATAACGAATGATTTCATATCGCTCTGCATTATTACCAATTATGTTTAATTTCGTTCCTGGTAACAAACGATGAATCTCTTTACAAAAAGTAATATCTTCTAACATATAGCCATATGTGAGCATACATTTTACCGCCATCTCATCTGCTGTTAAAGATATACTATTGTATTTTAAAACTTTTAACATGTAATTATAATTTGAGGAAATAAGCATTTTATCTTTATGAAAATAATAATATACTGGTCTGTCTCCTACATGATTCGTATATACTGTAAATACCTTTTTGTTCCCATCATATATACCCCCATTAAAACATCCCCTTAAAACACTCGGAAAATTTTCTTGTAAGACAAGTTTTTCAAACAACTTCTGCCATATACTTTCTCGTTTTTCTTCTAACAATTCTTTTTTATTCAGTATAACCCCATCCAACAAACAAATTTTTCCTTTTTCAAACCTAAACACGGTATCCTTTTCAAACTTGTTCATCACATTCACAAAGATATTATACCCATCCACAAAATACTGTTTTGTATTAGATTCATCTAGAAAGCTAATATCTATGTTTTTTGCAATAACCCAACCATACATATTTTGTTCTCCCATGATTTTCAATTCAGTTCACTATCTAATCAACTTACAAATTTTCTCAGCCGCATTGCCATTTCCATAGTATGCTTCCTTTTTATCATAATCAATTACAGTATTCATAACTTTATCCACAATATCTTTTGCGTCTGGTTTTGCCAAAATGTTGTGATTGCCAACTAATGTCTCCACCCATTCCGTCTGATCACGAACGGTTACGCATGGTGTCCCCAATATATATGTCTCTTTCTGAAGGCCTCCTGAATCTGTAACCGCTTTTTTCGCATTTTTCACAAAATATAACATATCCAAATATCCCATCGGCTCTACAAAAAGAGTATTTTTATAGCCATGTGTCTCTTTGACTTCACGAACCAGTCCTTTTGTCCTAGGATGAACTGGAAAAATAACAGGTGCATCTAACTGTTCAAAAGCATCTAATATCTCTTTTATTTTCTCAATCGAATCTGTATTTTCCGCTCGATGAATTGTTGACAAATACCATTCTTTGACAGGTGTAATTTCTCCAAATAGCCCTTCTAAATGTGCAAAATAATAATCTGCCGGTTTTTCATCCAACATTTTTGAATAATATAAAACCGCATCACACATAACATCACCGACATTGTGCACGCCCTCAGTCAAACCTTCTTTTCTCAAATTCTCAACAGCTACATTTGTAGGACATAACAGTAATGTAGAAATTCGGTCTGTCAAAATGCGGTTTTGCTCTTCCGGCATACGCATATTAAAAGAACGAAGTCCTGCCTCCACATGAATAATTGGTATATGAATTTTAGAAGCTGTAATAGCACCCGCAAGTGTTGAATTTGTATCGCCATATACTAATAAATAGTCCGGCTTTTCATTCAACAAGATTTCTTCAATCCCAACCATCATTTCCGCTGTTTGCTTCGCATGCGTTCCAGAACCGACACCAAGATTGATGTCTGGTTTTGGAATATGCAATTCCTCAAAAAACACATCTGACATATTATTATCATAGTGTTGTCCTGTATGAACTAAAATCTCTGTATGTTCTTTTCGTATTACTCTCGAGACTGCTGCCGCTTTTACGAATTGCGGTCTTGCCCCTACAATCGTAACTATTTTCATATTCTTTTCTCCTATAATACTTCAATATTTTCTCTGTTCTCAATATTTTTCATCACATTTTTTGTATCAAAAATAGCAACTGCATTCTTTTGAATCATATCATAGTCCACATTTGTATGTGCTGCTGTAATCATAACCAGATCATAAGAAGCAATTACTTCCGGAGTGATATCTTTCAATCCTTGGTATTTTTCTCCTTTATATTTGTATTCTGAAATCCATGGATCATAAAATTCGACATTAGCCATCTCACGTTTTAAAACTTCAATTACACGAAGTGCTGGACTTTCACGATAATCGTCGATGTCTTGTTTGTAAGCAACACCCACAACTAGAACTTTTGCTCCGTTCATCGCTTTCCCATGACGATTTAAAATTTTACTTGCACGTTCTACACAATATTCTGGCATTTGGTCATTGATCATCATAGAGTTCTCAATCATAGATGTATGGAATCCATACTCTCTTGCTTTCCATGACAAATAATATGGATCTAATGGGATACAGTGTCCACCAAGTCCTGGACCTGGATAAAATGCCTGGAATCCGTATGGTTTTGTCTTCGCAGCATCCACTACTTCCCACATGCTGATTCCCAGTTTATTACAAAGCATTGTCAATTCATTTACCAAACCGATATTGATGTTTCTGTATGTATTTTCTAAAATTTTCTCCATTTCAGCAATTGCTGGTGAAGATACTTCGTAAACATCGCCTTCCAGTACCGCTCTGTACATTGTTGCAATTACTTCTGTAGCATCTTTTCCAATTGCTCCTACTACTTTTGGTGTGTTCTTTGTTTTATAGATCAAATTACCTGGATCAACACGTTCTGGCGAGAATCCTAAATAAAAGTCCTCTCCACATTTTAATCCTGAACCTTCTTCTAAAATTGGTTTAATTAATTCTTCTGTTGTTCCCGGGTATGTTGTAGATTCTAACACAACCATTGTTCCTTTTGTTAAATATTTTGAAATTGCCTCTGTTGAAGATTTCACATAGCTGATATCTGGCTGTTGATGTGTATCCAATGGTGTTGGCACACAGATAGCAACAAAATCAACATCTTTTACAAAGCTAAAGTCTGTTGTTGCTGTAAGCATTTTACTCTCTACTAATTCTTTCAAATCACTATCAACAACATCACCAATATAGTTGTGTCCTTCATTTACTAATTTTACTTTTTCATCTTGTACATCAAAACCGATTGTTTTAAATCCTGCTTTCGCTTTTTCTACCGCAAGCGGTAATCCTACGTAACCTAATCCTACTACACCTACTGTAATTGATTTTTCCTCGATTTTTTTTAATAACTGCTGTTTCATTTTTATTTCCTCCTAATAGTTATTCTTACCACTTAAATCTTTTTCAACTTGATAAGCTCTTGCTTTCCAAGTGTTTTTCTCTAATGTATTACAAATATTATTTTCCATTTTTTCAAGAGTTTGTTTATTCTCGTTTATCTCTTTTAATAGATTTCTTAAATCTTCTTCACTATACGGAACTTCCCACCCAACTGCATTTTCTCGTACAAACTCTCCTGCCGCTGTATTTTCAGTTGCAATAACTGGTTTTTTATGACCTAAATATTCGAAAAGTTTAATTGGCATTGCAAAACTTCTATATTCTTCACTTTCAAAGAACAATGAACAAATATCCGTTTCTGCATAATATTTCTCCAACTCTTCCCCCGATTTATGAATAATTTCCACTCTATCATTCAAGTAACGGGAGTAACCTGCTTTATGTTCTTTCCACTCATTTTCTCTACAACAAACAACTAACTTCACAAATGGTAATTCCTTTACAACTTGAAACAATTTTGTCAAATTATATAGTCCACTAATTCCACCAACATAAAAAATATTCAGTTTTTGATTTACCTTTTTCTTACAGTGTTCCTCTTCATTCAAAGTTCTCGCCTCACAACCTGGCGGTAATTCCTTGCATATAATTGGAATATCAACATATTTCTTCATTCTTTTGGAAGGAAGATACAATATATCCACATACCTTTTGTATTTTTTCAAGTCATAATAAAACATTGGCAATGTAACCATTCTTTTCCCAAATGAAACTCCCTGCTTATATAGTGGAAATTTCCAATAGACATCTCGATAAAAAAGCCCAATCTTAATTCCATATTTTTTACAAAATTTAAAAAAACCAAAATCTAAAAATGGATACTTGGGAATATGATTTTTTTCTGTCAGCAATGTTGGTGTTGTTGAATTCTCAGCATATAAAAATTCGTATTTAACCCCATTTCTAATATTTCGTTTTATTTTTTCAATCTGTGATTTTCTTTCTTTTCCATATCCCATTACATAGTCGACATGGTAGCCTATCTCTTCAAATGCTTTTATCATCATTTGTGGTCTGACACTTGACCCCGACTTGCTAGTCTTATCTATATAATTGGGAATATGAAAAATACATCTTTTTTCTTTCACTCTTTTTTCACTCTCACTTCTTCATATAATTTTTCCATTGTATCAACATTCTTTTCCCAATCATACAATTCCTCTACTCGTTTTCTTCCAGCTTTTCCCATGCATTCTCTTTTTTTTCTATCTATAATCAATTCTTGTAATTTCAATGCAATCGCCTTTTCATTTCCTATTGGAACAATATAACCATTCTCGCCATCTGCAACAACCTCTTTAAAACCGTCTGTATCTGTCACTACAACCGGAAGGCTCATAGCCATCGCTTCTACCACAGCCACTCCAAAGCTTTCTTTAAAGCTTGTTGCACAAAAAACATCAAATTGGGATAGCACTTGAGGTACATCTTTGTTTGGGATCTGACCTTTTAAGTATACCACATTCTCTAATGAAAGTTCTTGAATTAGTTTTTCTAGTTCTTCTTTTTGTGGTCCATCTCCATAGATTTCCACCTGCAATTGTTTACAAATTTCTTCGTATCCGTCTTTTACCAAATTTTCACTTAAAATCTTTACTGCCTTTATTAGCTCTGCAATTCCATACAAAGGTTTCAACGTTTTTATTGTTCCTATCAAAATCTTATGATTTTTCTTTTCTTTTTCTTCCGTGCAACCTTTAAATTTCTCTAAATCAACTCCAAATGGTGTAATCCCTATTTGTAATTTAGGCATTTTCAAAACGTCCCTAAGTTCGTTTGCCATACAATTGCTAGTAGATGCGATTTTCTTCGCATGAAAAACATTCTTTTTCAGAATACTTTTATTGACAAAACTTTTATTTGGAAAATCATATACATCACTTCCCCATACCGACAATAATATTGGGCACAGTTTGCTTTTTCTGGCCAATGTTCCATATCCACTTGCATAATGAACATTTATTATATCCGGCGAAATCTCTTTCTTCAGTTTTCGCAATTCTTTCGCATTCAAATAATATCCTACTCCACCCTTATATTTCAACTGGTGCTGATGTATATTTTTATTTATTTGATCCATCTTTGGCTCATGCCCTTTATTATATACCAAATAAACTTCATGTCCCCTACTCGCTAGTGCATTTATCCATTTGACAGTATGTATGCTGTTCGCAGCCGATAAAAAAAGTATCTTCATCATTTTTCTCCTACTACATTACTGAATATTTTTTCCAAACACGTTGTCAGATATTGATAATCATATTCTTTCTTCAGTTGCTTTGCATTCTCACGGACAACTCTTCTTTCTTCCTCAGTAATGTCTACCAACTCTTTGAGCCTTTTTGCATAATCTCTGCTAGATGCAAACTTTTCACTCTTTCCTAAATGATACTCATTTATCAAGTCATATTTCTGTGGGAAATTACAAACTATTGGATTCTCACTTGCAATATACTCAAAAAGTTTATTCCAACTACACCCATATTTCGTCAATCCGGTATTTTTCACATTGATAATATTTACATCTGCCTTACTCAATATATATGGTATATATTTTTTCTCAACCTTCCCTTTGAACACTACATTTAACTTTTCTTCGCAAGCAAATTTCTCCAGTTGCTCCTTCTCAGTCCCGTCACCATATATCAAAAATTTAATATCGTCTCTATGCTTCTCTTTTAGAACCTTTGCAGCTTTTATTAATTGTCCCAAGTTATTTGCAAGGCGGATCGAACCCACATAAACTATTTTTTTATCATTTGACTCTAAATCTTCATCACAAACATGATTGTTTCGTTTATTGTATTCAAACTCCTCTAAATCTACTCCATTGTTAATATGGTGTACTTTTCGTAAATCTATTGCTTTATCCCAGCCTTTATCTTTAATATACTCCTTGCCTCCTGGCATAGTAAAAATCAATCTGTCCGCCTTCTTATAAATCCACTTTTCCAACTGATAAAGTATCTGAATAATCGGATTTTTTCTGGACATGCCATTATACTCTACAATCGACTCCGGCCAAAGATCTCGGACTTCCACAACAACTGGAATTTTTTTCTTTCGACCAAACACCAACGCAAAAAATGCCACAAACAAATCCGGTGACGAAGTGTAGATTACATCGGGTTTTTCTTTTTTGAAAAAAAGCTTCATTGTTTTCCACATTTGAAACGGCAATTCAACCATATTCAGTATTCTTTGCAAACCATTCCCTCTGTAATCTCTGCTTTTCACAAACGTGTACTCAATTCCGTCCACTATCTCTTCTTTATAAAGCGATTTATCACGAATCATATTAATGTCCGTATTGTGTATCTTACTGGAAGTAAATATTTTTACTGTATGACCATTTTTCTGTAGATATTTCGAAAAATAATAATGTCTTACTAATCCTCCCATACTCGGTGGAATTGCATAATGATTAACAATCCATACATTCATGCGTGTCGTTCTCCTCTACTATTTTATCACTGCTATCACAGTGGCAAACATTGTTTTTATATCATCCCAAAAACTGAATTTTTCAATTGCTCTTAAATTATACTTCATCTTCTCCGGCAGCACCTGATGGATATATACCTCATCTGCATTCTCTGCCGACTCAAGCAATCGTTCCTCATCTTTATACTCTATACTTGCTCTTGAGGTTATTCCAGCCGGCATAAGCAGAGTTGCTTTCATCTCATCTGTATAATGTGCAACATATTTTTCTACTTCCGGTCTTGTCCCAACAAAAGACATCTCACCTTTTAACACATTAAAAAGCTGTGGCAACTCATCCAATCGACAACCTCTAAGCATCTTTCCCATACGAGTTACTCTGGAATCTCCCTTTGTTGTTACCTGTGTTCCGATCTTATCCGCATTATTTACCATTGTGCGGAATTTAAAGATACGAAACGGTTTTCCATATGTTGTCACTCTTACCTGACGAAACATCACCGGTCCCGGTGAATCTATTTTGATCAAAATACTCAGAAAAAGTAATATCGGTGAAAGAATTACGACAAGCAGACTCGCAACTATGATATCAAAAATTCGTTTTGCCAGCAAACTTCCCTTATGGCATTGCAGTATTTCATAATATTTTTTTACTTGTTCCACTTGCATTTCTTTCGGAAGGTCATTCCATTTTCTCATGATCTACTTAATTCCTATTCTATACATTCTTTAAAATTTTGAATTACATAATCCACTTCTTCATCAGTCAATTTCGTATGAAGCGGCAAGGTAATTGCATTTTCAAACAAATCGCACGCATTCGGATAATCTGCCTTATCAAATCCCAGACTCTTATATGCTGTCAACATTGGCAACGGCTTATAATGTACATTCGTAGCGATTCCACGCTCTGCCATCTTTATAATAATGTCATTGCACTCCTGTCTTGTCTTTCCGTTCACTCGTACCAAATACAGATGTCCGCTTGAAACAAAATTTTCTCCATAATGCTGCAGCACAGTAATCGGAAGATCTTTTAAGCCCTCATTATATTTTTCAATAAGCGCCTTTCTTCTCTCCAAAATTCCCGGATATCTTTTCAACTGCACAAGTCCTAATGAAGCCATAATATCCGTCATGTTGCATTTAAAATAAGGCGCCACAATATCATATTCCCACGCGCCAAGCTGTGTTTTTGCCAACGCATCTTTAGACTGACCATGCAGTGATAACAGCATAAACTGTTTATACAGCGCATCATTATCCACACCGTCTATATCTCTCCACACTAAGGCTCCACCTTCCGCTGTCGTAAGGTTCTTCACGGCATGAAAAGAAAAGCTTGTAAAATCAGCAATTTCTCCGCAATGTTTTCCATCACGCATTGCGCCAAACGCATGTGCTGCATCTGCAACTACTGCAATACGTCCTAATTTTCCCTGCAGTTCGCTGCTCGCCTGAAACAAACTCTTCTTTCTCTCTATAATCTCATATATTTTTTCGTAATCGCAGATTACTCCGGCTATGTCGACCGGAATAATTGCTTTTGTTTTTTCTGTAATAGCTTCTTCTAACGCCTCATAATCCATCTCATACGAATCTTTCTGCGTATCTACCAAAACTAATTTTGCTCCCACATGACAGACAACACTAGCAGATGCAGTGTAGGTGTAGGCGCTTGTAATTACCTCATCTCCTGGTCCTATCCCCAGAACACGCAATGCCATCTCTGCACACGCTGTTGCAGAATTCAAGCACACCGCTTTGCTTGTATTGCAAAACTTTGCAATGTTCTGCTCAAACAACTTTGTTTTGGGACCGGTTGTAATCCATCCGCTTTTCAGTGTATCGACTACTTCTTCGATCTCTTCCTCCGTGATATCCGGCGGTGAAAATAATATATTCATTTTACTCATAACTACTCCTCCATGACTGGTCCTTCATGACTCGCTCTTCCAAGCTTGCAAAATTCCTGATAGATTGCAGAATCACGTTCTTTATCTTCTTCTCTGATATGATATGTCGGCACAATACCAGAAACAATTTCTTTTACATCAAACCGTTCATCAATTGCTGCCTGCTCTAACTTTCTCAATTCACTCAAGAAATGAACCTCGTCAAATTCCAATGGCTTTCCTATATATATTAATTCGTTTTCTGTTTTTTGTAAACCTTCTTCTTTTGTCAGAAGCTCTTCGTACAATTTTTCTCCTGGGCGAAGTCCTGTATATTTAATTTCCATGTCTACACCTAAAGTATAACCAGAAAGACGGATCAAATTCTTTGCAAGATCCGCAATCTTAACCGGCTCTCCCATATCCAGCACAAAGATTTCTCCACCTTTCGCATATGCCCCTGCCTGAAGCACAAGTGAAACAGCCTCTGGAATTGTCATAAAATAACGAATGATATCTGGATGAGTGACCGTCACCGGTCCGCCAGCTGCCATCTGCTTTTTAAACAGTGGAATTACACTTCCATTACTTCCAAGCACGTTTCCAAATCGAACCGCTACAAACTCTGTATTAGAATATCTACTAAATGTCTGAATAATCATCTCACACATTCTCTTAGATGCGCCCATGATATTTGTCGGATTTACAGCTTTATCTGTAGAAATTAAAACAAATTTCTTCACACCATACTTGTCCGCCGCACGTGCTGTCTTATACGTTCCAAATACATTGTTTTTAATCGCTTCATTTGGGCTGTCTTCCATAAGCGGTACATGCTTATGCGCTGCTGCATGATATACAATATCCGGCCGGTATAATTCCATAACACTCTCGATACGCTTTGTATTTCTTACAGAACCAATCAATGTCTCTAAATGCAGCATCGGATATTTCTTTTTCAATTCCTGTTGAATATCATATGCATTATTTTCATAGATATCAAATATAATCAAACATTTCGGATTATATTTTGCCACCTGTCGGCAAAGTTCGCTTCCGATAGAGCCACCGCCACCTGTAACAAGAACTGTTTTTCCTTTTACATATCCAAGAACACTGTCTAAATCAATATCAATTGCATCTCTTCCAAGCAGATCCTCAATCGAAACTTCACGAAGTTTTGAAACGCTGACTTCTTCTGTAATAAACTGATACATTCCCGGAAGCACTTTCAATTTACATTCTGTCTGATTGCAAATTCTCAAAATGTCTCTTGTGACTTTTGTCCCTGCTGAAGGAATTGCCAATACAATTTCGTCCACGTTATATTCCTTGGCTTTCTCAATGATCGTATCTTTATTGCCCACAATCGGAACACCGTGTAGATATTTTCCTTTTTTTGATGGATTATCATCAATGACACATACAACCTTGCGGTTCAAATGTTTGCTGAATTTCAACTCATGAATAATCATGCTTCCAGCTTCTCCGGCTCCAATGACCATCGTATTTAAAATTCTTTCTTCCGGTCTGTTCAAACCGTGCATCACAATACGAAGCCCTCTATATGAAAATCTTGTGACAGTTGTTGTCATCAATAGCAAGAAGAAATAAAAGATATAGTAACTTCTCGGCACTTTCAATACTAAGAACTGCATTCCCAATGCCTGAAATGCGGTCGACAAAATACAGGCTCCAAAAATAAGCGTAAATTCATGCACACTCGCAAATGACCATACACTCTTATATAGTTTCATCAAGATAAAGATCACAATTGTTGTGATAATGTTAATCAGCATATAGCTCTTGATACTGTTAATATATTCCTGTGGTATCCAGCTATAGTGCAGCTCATGTCTGATAATCAAAGACAAATATGCATTCACAACAATGGTCAATACATCTACGATAAACAGCATAAACATTCTTGTTCTTGAGCTTCTCCAGTTTATTATATTTTTCATACTACTCCCTCTTTACAATTTTATTGCAAATTCTTACAATTTTTTTACATACTTTATTATAATATCAGATTTAGCTCTTTTATACAATATCTATCTTCTTAAGTTTTTCTATATGAAAACGGAGATGTAAAAATACATCTCCATTTTATCCTATATACTATAATTCTTTTATCAATCGAAGGATTTTATACCCATAATCTTCCGCTGTTGCCCAACCATATCCATTTGGGTTCTCTTTCTGCCCTAACCATTCTACATATTTTGCTGATCCTCGTTTTACCAAATGGAACCTTGGATCAACCTGTGTATTATTGAGTGGCTTTTCATTCGCATAGGCTTTTAAATGTTGTATCTGCGCCCTGACTCCTTCTCTTACAGTTTTAAACGTTGCTCCTTGTGCACCGCCATCTAAAGCACCAATACCAGCGAAATTATACTGAGAAATCTGTACTGCTCCGCCAAATTTCAACCAGCCCGTTTCAACCATAGCTTGCATAAATGCGACTTCTACTTTGATACCTTCTGCCTTTGCTTCTTCTACATAGATTTGGCAAAACTTTTCTATCGTTGGTGCATCAGAATTTTTATAAAAAATTGGATAAACACCATTTTTTCTTTTAAAGTACATAGCCAGACTGTTTGCAGTTACAGCACTTGTACCTTCAATCAAATATCCTTCTTGTCTGACTCCATTTTTATCAAAATAGTACTCTTCTCCATCTATCGTCTGCCAGCCAGTTACTCTTACTCCATTACTATTTAAATAATAGTAAGTACTTCCAAACGACAGCCAACCGGTGTGCATATGACCATCCGGCATCATATAATAATAAGTACTTCCAAATGATAACCAACCGTTACTATATCTCGTTCCATCCGGCATAAAATAGTATTTCTTTCCGGCTATCGTCTGCCATCCTGTTACCCGCAACCCTTCATCATTCATATAATAATAGGTACTTCCAAATGATAACCAACCGGTATGCATATAGCCATCCGGCATCATATAATAATACCGACTCCCGAATGATAACCAGCCGGTGTGCATATGACCATCTGACATAAAGTAATATTTCTTTCCGGCTATTGTCTGCCATCCTGTTACCCGATATCCATTTCCATCGAAATAGTATGTTTCTCCTGAAATATTCATCCACTGGTTTACTACGTACTTCCCATTCGTTAGATATTTCCACTTATCTCCAACCTGAACCCACTGTCCTTTACTCAGTCCCAAGTACTTTGCGATTCCAGTTGCATCTGCAACACCGAGCTTCTTTAATCCTGCCTCAGTTTTCAAGAACTTGTTCACATCATTTGCATTGCTCAAGAAAGCATGTTCCACAATAATTCCCGGTATTCCAGCTTCTTTCGCACAGATTTGAACTGAATAATAATCTGAAATAGAACCATCTGGATATTTCTCATTGACAGTAGTATCTTTGCTGTAAATCGGTGTCGGACGTTTGTTTAAACCAACTGCTGTCAGTTCATTTAATATTTTCTCTGCAAGTTCTTTTCCCTGCGTTGACAATTGTGGTTTCCAACTACTATTCGGGATAATAATTTCTGCACCATTTGCGCTGGCAGCTCCTGAATTCAAATGAAGACTTACATATATTTTTGCTCCTGCCTCTGCTGCTGCCTGTACTCTTTTCTCAATACAAGCTCCCGAAGTTCCCGTTTTCGGATAAGGACACGCTGCAGTTGTTCTTGTCATATAAACTTTCACACCATTATATGTCTCTAATTCTGCCTTTGCATACTTCGCTATTTTTAAAGTCAATTCTTGTTCTGTCAGACCTGACCCACTTGTCCCGCCATGTCTGTTATCATGTCCAGGATCCAGCGCCACGACAATCTCACCCGCTTTTTCTGCGCTTCTTATTCCCGCCACTGCTCCCATCTCTTCTGAAACGGCAGTTAACGCTGATGCAATATTATCCTGTGCCTCAGTTTCTCCATTTTCGTCAATCGTTACTATCGATGTCTCCACTGCATCTTCCGGATCCAACGGCTGCAATTCTTCAATCCCATCGTATGCTTTGTTCACTCCAAATTCTGCTTCTACATTTAAGTCAGTTAATAAAAAACATTGTTCTTGCTGATTTTCCTCAAATCTGATGTCTGTTACCTTATATGTGCTCTGCTCACTTTCATCCACATATTCTTTCGAGAACACATACAGATATCCAGACTGATTACTGCATGTCCATTCTTCTGTTGAACCATCTTCTTTTTGCACAGTAATCCGCATATTGCTTATCTGTTCTGTTCCATCTCCCCAAGACACAACAATGTTTTGTGTGTTCGGTGATTCCAAATAGGGACTTTCTACCAAAATATAATTCAATCTGTTTTCTGCTTTTACTGTATTGGCCGCGTCTGTTTCAGCTACTTCTGTTTCTTCTACCGCCGAACTATTGTCCATTGCCAATGATGTGCTCATCTGAAAATCAGAAAACACCATCACTGCAAGCAGAATAATTGCCACAAACCTTTTTCTTATGCTTTTCATCTTTTTTTCCTCTTCACTCTCACCTAATCATAGCTGATATATCCTTCCAAAACGGCATGTCCTGTATCAAGCGGATTTCCGTTTTCTGTAATTTTAACTCCATCACAATCATACGCCTCTGAGTATGTCCTAACAACACATTCTAGTACCTGTTCCGAACCGGTCGTCCCCATTCCTCTTAGATAATCACCAAATGCTGTATTAACATCTAAATCAATCTTCTCTTCGGAATCATTCACAGAAACACTTTGAACCTCACAAGTTTCAGATAATACAGATGCTTCTTTTAATTTGGCAACAATTACTTCCTGTAACTCTCCTGCCACAGTCACCTCATCTCTAGTAATTTCTCCTGTTGTTTCGTCTATATAATAGACTCCTAATTTCTGCTCTATTTTATCTGTGCCATTCTCTAATTCCTCTTCTGCATCATCTTTTACGCTCTCATTTTTCTCTGGTTCCTTTTCCGGCTGACTTGTCTCCCCTTTGCTACAACCAGAAAAAGCCAACATCACAGCAAATAGTACCACTACTATTTTTCTTTTCACTTTTTCACCTCCTAATTAATTATATTCAGTTCCAATTTACTATATCTTCCTACATTTTTCAACAAAAAAGCATAATATTGTCTTTTTTCTTCTATCTATAGAATTCCTCTGTTTCTCTTTTTTGAATATTTGCCCGAAACGGCATCGACTTATTTTCATTCATCGGCAAGCTTAGCCAGAACTGCTAAACTTGCCGACAATCAGACTCGGGGACTCCCCGAAATGAATTTTCTAAAACAACTTTTCCGGATACACACCGCCATCTACAAGCGCACGCACAGAAGCGACCACCGCCGCTTTATCCTCTTTGTAAGTCACTCCAAACCACTTGTCGTGTGAACGCAATACTTTTACATCTGCGCTTCCATCCGCCAATAAATCTCCAACAATTGTAGGTAAAAGGTATTCTGCTTTTAAGCTATTTTCTTCAACCTTTGATAAAAATTCTCGAAATCCCTTCTCAAGTACTTCAAAAAACTCGGGATGTAATCCCCACATATTCATAGAAACAGGAGAATGTACATCAACTTCTACCATTCCATCTTCCGTGCGAACAGCAGCTCCTTTTTCCGTCTTTTCAATATTGGAAGTCTCAACAATATCTGTCAGCATATGATTTTCATCCACTTTACAGATTCCTCTTGTCACTCCGCCATTTTCACTCAAAGTATTTCCCAGGACAAATCCAACCATACTCACCTGAAGTTTATCATTTCTTTCCTGCTCCTGAATCAGATGATTATACGCCTCCACATAAGCTTCTTTTCCGTAATAATCATCTGCATTAATTACTAAAAACGGTTCACTCACAACATCTTTACAGCAAAGAATTGCCTGACCGGTTCCCCAAGGTTTTGCTCTGTCAGCATATTTTCCTTTAAATTCTTCTGGAATATCCGAAATCTCTTGATATGCATAAGCGACCTCTACAACTTTTTCAATCCTGTTTCCAATCACTTCTTTAAAATCTTTTTCTAAATCCTTGCGGATAACAAATACAACCTTATCAAACCCAGCTTCCATAGCGTCATAGATAGAATAATCCATAATGATCTCGCCATTTGGTCCTACTGGTTCCAACTGTTTAATTCCTCCGCCAAAACGACTTCCAATACCTGCTGCCATAATTACTAACGTTGCTTTTGCCATCTTCTTCCTCCTGTTCGCTATTCGCCAAGCCCTTCTTCTACGATTCTCGCCATCTCTTGCATAGCTTTTTCTTCATCTTCACCTTCACAAATTAACTCAATCACATCACCTTTTTTTATACAAGCACCCAATACGCTCAACACACTCTTGGCATTGGCAGTTGTATTCTTGGAAAGAAATGTAATTTTACTTTGGAACTGCATTGCAGTCTTGCAAAACAGCCCGGCAGGTCTCAAATGAAGACCTGTTGGATTATTGATTGTCAATTTTCTTCGTACCATTCTCTTAGCTCCTCTCATTTTATTTTTTTGTCAAAATAACCTGTATCGTGGCGCCTCCGACAAAACTGCATCCTTCCGGAAGACTCGCTATTGTAACCGGAACATCATAGGTTCCTTCTTCACTGTAACTTTTCAAATCAATAGATGCCGCAATCTTCTCTGCAGACATATTTTCTAATGCTTCATCAAGTCCTTCAAACTGCAATTCTACATTTTGCTCCGGACCATATGAAAGTTCCATGCCTTCCGGCAAATTGTTTACCGCTATCGACCGTACCGGAATTGCAATATTTTTGATTCCTTCTTTTTCAACCAGAATATTTACCACTACGCTTCCCGCCGAACTGTCTGCCAAACTAATTCCGTCCGGAAGATAATCTGTAATATTCACCACAACCTTTGTCGTCTCTGTAAGATTTTCCTGTTTGAGCGCACTGCTTGCAACCTCTATGTCATCTATCTTTTCCACGTCTTCGCGATTTCCCATAATCGTAATACGCTGAGGTTCGATCTGAAGTCCTGACACTGCATACCCGCTTTCAGTTCCAATCTCTGATTGGTCAAACTTCAACTCCACTTCCTTTGTCTCCAGCAAATGCACTTTAATATTCACACCACTGCTGTCCACATCGCTGGATAGCAAGCTTTTATCTATAACATTGTCCGCTGAATCATAATAGATCAGTTCATCCGCCTTTAAGGTTGTATCTTCCGACAACCCCGACACATCTACTCTCGCAACCACTTTACTGATTCTTCCAAGTGATGACTTTGGACCACTGATATCAATGGACTGTGGTTCTGCTTCCAGCTCACCTATCACATAACCACTTTGCAAATCTCCTGTCGCAATCGCCGTAACCGGAAATGTCTTATTTTCGATATTTTCTTTCACAATCTGAATATTTCTCGGATTAGGTAATGCCTCCTTGTAATCTCCTTCAAAACCTTCTATGGTAATTCTTACCGGAACAGAACCTGATTGCTCTTCTTTTAAATCTGCAACCGCCTTAATATCCTCCGTCTTGATTTTTTCCATAATCGAACGTTCTGCCTTCACTGTAACTGCAATCTGCTTTACATCATCCGCAATTTTAAAGGTCTGCCCATGCTCTGTTACCACCTCCGGGTTTGCGACTGTGATCTCCGGATAAAACGTCTTTGTGACAATCGGTCTCGAAATATTCATCACAATAAGCCACAAAAGCGCTGAAAAAAGGAGTGCTATGAACTTTAGGACAAAATTATTTGTCAGTTTGTTTTTCATTCTTTCGCCTTCCTTTCCATATCATAGACCGTTTTTCTTCCAAAGATTTATTCTGTACATGGACAAGCTTCTCTCTTAAGAATTCCGGCTTCACATTCCGTGTAAGGTGTCCTCCCATTGCTATAGATACATATCCAGTCTCCTCTGAAACTGTAATCACAAGCGCATCGCTCACTTCACTCATTCCTACCGCTGCTCTATGTCTCGTTCCAAGCTCTTTGCTAAGTCCCATATTATCAGACAACGGCAGATAACATGTTGCCGAGACAATTCGATTACCTCTCACAATAACTGCTCCGTCATGAAGCGGTGTATTATGTTCGAAGATATTAATCAGCACCTGACTGGATACCAGACAGTCCAACTCAATACCTGTATTCTGATACTCTGTAAGCATAATCTCTTGCTCTACCACAATCAATGCTCCGGTCTTTACCTTTCCCATCTCATAACATGCCGTCACAAGTGCATCGATCGTCTTATCATCAAACCTTCCTGATTCTTTGCTTCGTTCAAACGGAACTACTGCAATCCAAAAATCTTTTTGCCCGAGACGCTCCAACGCTCTTCGCAGCTCCGGCTGAAACACGACAACTGCTGCTGTTGCCAGGACGCTGATGGAATTCGTTGCAATCCACAGAATTGTGTGCATCTTGAAGATAGCCGCGAGTAAAATAAAGACAAGCAGAACAATAATTCCCCGCAAAAGCATCCATGCTTTCGTATGTTTGATCCACACCATCAACTGATAAACCAAAAATGCAATAATAATAATCTCAACAACATCTGTCACCTGTATTTTCGGGAAATACAACTCTTTAAAATATATTTCAAAGAAATTCTGTAATTTCTGTCCCATTTTCTCACCTCCATCTCTTTCACATCTTTTTTACTAATGTTTTAATTCTTCTTCTAGTAATTCTTGAATCTCAAGTTCTTCTTGCAACGCTTTCGTAAGAAGCATCTCGTCGGTCTGGTTCTTCAGGATTTTTTCCTGCTTCAACTCATCCATCCGCGACGTCTCCTGACGTTCATTAATTCGTTTTACCGTTTTCTCAGGTGCAGTCACCGTCACTTTCGGGACTGCTTTTACATAATAAAAATACTCATCATCTTCAAATTGAAGATTCTCTGTTCTTGAATAGTCAACCGCAAATGCAAAAAACTCTAACACAAGCGCCAATAATATCGAAACAATTGTCCCAATAATAACCGCCACATACGGAACATCTACATGCATCGTGACTCTTCCGATCACCACTACGATCACATATACAAGTGCGCCTGAAACAATCGCAATCTTCCACGCATTATCAACTGATAATTTTCTCACACTATATACTACAAGTAAGCAGATCACAAATGCAATAATCGCAGTCCACATCTCCTTATTGTTAAATAACTGTTGCGCAAAAGCGGTGAGTTGGGCAAACATCTCTGAATCCCCTGCTCCTTTTATCGTTGTCTCATACGCTTTTACATATGTAACCATATAACACGCAATCGTTCCAAATGCAATCGGAACTGCACATAAAGGTCCTCCTGTCAATCCGTATACAATCGGTATCAGCATCGGTATCTTCAGTGTGAACGCAATCGGCATCAATAATAGAACAATCGCCTTATCCGGCGTAAATCGGAAATACAAAATAAACATGATTAAAAAAATCACTGCTGCCACCGCAGCCACACCCACGGACAACGCATAAAACTGTACAACTGTAAGTGCCACAGCCACTACCACTGTCGCTGTAATCGGCAAAAATGTACAAATCACTGCAAGACCAAGTGTGACCATCGGATTCGCTGAAATCTTCATAAACCCAATGTTACTGCTGATAAACATAAAAGTTGCCAACGCTAAAATAAACTGAACTCCTTTATCCACAATTTTAGAATATCTCGCATATAGTCTCAGTATAGTCTCTCTCACCTCAATCAAACGATCCATCTACATATTCTCCTTCTCGTAAAGCTTGTTTAACACTAACAGATTATGGCTATATTTTTTCACGCGAGTTCTGGCTTCACTATGCTTTTTCTGATAAAACCGCCCGCTCGCTATCCAATATGCGACTAACACAATCACATAGATTATCAAAATCACTGCTACTAAAATAATTGCTTTTACCAACGTCAGTTCTTCTAAAACCTGATCCATATATGCAATTCCAATCAGTCCGGCAACCATCGCATATCCGATTGTCGTCCAGATCATTGTCGCCAGCCTATGAAAGCTCACATAATCTTTCTTATAGTAAGAACTCACCTTAAAATCTTCTTTTCCTTCTTTTTGTTCGTAGGAAGCAAGCTGCACCATAAGTTTTACTCGTTCTTCATTCAACATAAACGTCACCTCTAAACTTGTTTTCCCCTCAAGACATTAGTTTCAGTATAGCATTATTCAGTATCCTTGTCCAATACTTATAGTCAAAAAACACACTTTTTGAACACCTCTGCTTTTCAATTCCTCTGCCACTGTATCAATTGTGCTTCCTGTCGTATAAATATCGTCAATGACCAACACCGTTTTGTAGTTCTTCCATTGACCTGTAACTGAAAATGCGTGCTTTAAATTTTGTTTTCGTTCCTTATCGTTCAGTTCTTTTTGCGGTCTCGTGTATCTGCTGCGTATTACAGATCTGCTGTCAACCGGAATTCCCATCATCTCTCCAAGATGCTTTGCTACAATCTCCGCCTGATTATATCCACGAAATCTCTTTTTCTTACGATGCAGCGGAATCGGAACAATCACCTCTATCTCCCACTCCCGTATCAGTCTGCCATAGATTCGAATCATCTCTTTCGCATAAAACTCTCCGTAAATACGTCTGTTTTTATATTTGAACTGATATATCGACATACTGACCGGCATCTTGTGTATCCAGATACTTCTTCCTTGATCATATGCATGCACATTTTTCTGACAGTCATAACAATATTCTTGTTCAGCATAGCGAACCGGTTTACCGCACTTTTTGCATCTCGGCTCCGTTATATAAACTACCTTTTCTGCACAATCCTTGCACAATTCCTTGTCGCTGACTTTTCCACAAAAGCAGCATGTTTTCGGATAAATTATCCCCAAAATCTTTTTCCAAATGTTCATTATTTTACGGACTCTTGACACATCTCCTGGTTATCGTCTAAAAATCCTGTATGCATTCCGCCAGACTTGTATATCTGTTCTGCTCATTTGCATTTCGAATCATCTCTTGAAATGTCACATCGCTTCCAACAAGTGTTACACATTTTTTAGCTCTCGTCACCGCCGTATAGATCAAATTTCGGTGATAAAGCTGCCGTGGTCCCTGCAGAAGCGGAATCACAACCGCAGGGTACTCACTTCCCTGCGATTTATGTATGGTGATAGCATATGCCAACTCCAACTCGTCTAATAACTGAAATGGATAATTTACTTTCTTTTTTTCCTCATATTCGACTTCTACCGTCTCCGTATAAGAATTAATTGATGTAATTCTTCCGATATCTCCATTGAATACGCCGATTCCTTTATCTACGACAAGACCGTATTTCGTTGCAATCTCCCATTCCAGCTGATAATTATTTTTTATCTGCATTACTTTGTCACCAACACGAAAAAGCTTATCTCCATATTCTTTTTCTTCTTTACTTTTATCGGGCGGATTCAGATACTGCTGCAAAATCGTATTCAGCCGTTCCACACCCAAAAGCCCTTTCCGCATCGGAGTTAAAACCTGTATATCAAACGGATCTGCCCCCACATATTTCGGTAATTTCTTTTGAATCAGCGCAATCACAACACTGATGATCGTGTTGGCATCCTGTCTTTTTAAAAAGAAAAAGTCTCTGCTCTTATTATCTAAAATGACCTCTTCACCCCGATTGATCTTATGAGCATTCACCACAATGTCACTTTGTTCTGCCTGACGGAAAATCTTTGTCAATGTAATAACAGGAAAACATTCTGATTTGATTAAATCTTTCAAAACACTTCCCGCCCCTACAGAAGGAAGCTGATCCTGGTCTCCCACAAGAATCAGTCTTGTCCCAACCATAACCGCATTGAGCAGCACATGCATTAACGGCAGATCCACCATCGACATCTCATCGATAATGATAACATCTGTCTCCAGCGGATTCTCTTGATTTCTCGCAAATTCCATACGATTATCGTCATTTCCTGGCGCGTATGCCAATTCAAGCATCCGGTGAATTGTCCTCGCCTCGCACCCGGTCGCCTCCGTCATACGTTTTGCAGCTCGCCCTGTCGGTGCCGCCAGAAAAATATCCATACCTTCGCTCTCAAAAAAATGAATCATCGCATTGATTGTTGTTGTCTTTCCGGTTCCAGGTCCTCCTGTCAGAACCAGCACTCCATTCCTCACAGCTTCTTTCACTGCCGTCCGCTGAAGTTCGTCCAATGAAAGTTCTGCATCTTCCTCAATTTGCCGGAGTCTCTTTTCAATCGCATCCTCCGCAATATCGTAAGAAACATTCAAATCGTGAAGCATCTTTGCCGTATTTAACTCTAAATAATAGTAGTGCGCCGGATACACCCGGATTCCATCTTCTTTCTCTTTTAGAACAACTTTCTTTTCCATCGCTAAGTCCATGAGATACTTCTGTATATCACAGATCTCGACTTCCAAAAGCTGCATCGTTCGCCTGAGCAGCTCTTCCTGTGGAAGATAGACATGTCCGTCTGTCACACTCTGCAGCAGCACATAAAAAATCCCACTTCGTATCCTGAAATCGGAATCTGTATGAATTCCTACTTTCGATGCAATCTCGTCTGCTGTTTTAAAACCAACGCCCTGAACATGGTCTGCAATCTGATACGGATTCTCCTCCATCACACGATAAACACTCTGACCATAATGCTCATAGATTTTGGCTGACAAAGCAAGCGATATCCCATATTTTTGAAGATAAATCATTGCTTTTCGCATATCCTTCTTCTCTTCCACCTGCTCTGAAATCTCACGTGCTTTCCGTTCACTGATTCCTTTTACTTCCGCAAGACGCTCTGGTTCTTCTTCAATAATACGAAATGTATCGTCTTTAAATTTGCGTACAATTCTCCCTGCAAGCGCAGCTCCAAGCCCCTTGATCGCACCAGATCCCAAATATCGTTCAATTGATATCAAATCCTCTGGCTCTTTCACTTCATGTGAAATCACTTGCAGCTGCATGCCATACACATTGTGATTCGTATATTCCCCGGACACTTCCAGCATCTCACCCTCACTAATATAGGGAAAAGTCCCGACACATGTAAGCTCTCCATCTTTATTTGTTAAATGAAACACCGTATAGCCATTCTCTTCATTTCGGAATACGATATGTTCTACATATCCCTTTATGACTTCCAAAACCCCATCCTCCATATTCTCCGAGCAAAATTATTTTGCCGCCAGACGACAAGAGCCGTCTCTTCAAGAGACAGCCCTCAATCACTCTACACACTTACGCTTCTTTTCTTCCACTCATAAATTCTACAAACTGACCGGTTCCAACCGCAACAACTTTCATCGGATCTTCGGCAGTCATCGTGTTGATTCCTGTCTTTTCCTCGATCAACTCTTCCAATCCACGAAGGAGAGCTCCTCCTCCGGTCAGAACAATTCCTCGATCCAAAATATCCGCTGATAATTCCGGTGGTGTTCTTTCCAATACCGCAATAACAGCTTCCACAATCTGACTTGTTGTCTCTTTCAAAGCTTCTTCTGTCTCTGAAGATGTCACTGTCACAGTCTTTGGAAGACCTGTCACAAGATTACGTCCACGCACTTCCATCGTCTCTTCTTCCACCAATGGATAAGTTGTCCCGATTTTAATCTTGATATCTTCCGCAGTACGCTCTCCGATCAATAGATTATGCTTTTTACGCATAAATCTTACAATTGCTTCGTCAAAATCATCGCCTGCAATTTTAATTGATGTATTTACTACTGTTCCTCCAAGTGAGATAACCGCAATATCTGCAGTTCCTCCACCGATATCTACAATCATGTTTCCACATGGCTTTGCAATATCAATTCCTGCTCCAATTGCCGCTGCAACCGGCTCTTCAATCAAATGTACCTCTCTTGCACCAGCTGCAAAAGTCGCTTCTTCCACTGCCTTCTTTTCTACTTCTGTAACACCGCTCGGCACACAAATACTGATACGCGGCTTCTTAAAAGTTCTCTTTCCTACCGCTTTCTGTACGAAGTACTTAATCATCTTTTCTGTCACTGTATAGTCTGAAATAACTCCCTGTCTAAGCGGTCTTACAGCTATAATATTTCCCGGTGTTCTTCCAAGCATCAGTCTCGCTTCTTCTCCAATCGCCTTGATCGCATTGGTATCTCTGTCAAAAGCGACTACGGAAGGTTCTTTCAATACAACACCTTTTCCTTTTACATATACGAGAACACTGGCGGTTCCTAAATCAATTCCGATATCAACTGACATCTGATTTCTCCTTTCACTGCACTTATCTATTCTATCATCTTTCGTTATTATACATATACCTTACCTATTATAATAAAAATTCCAATAAATGCAAAGAGTTTTTTTTAATTTAAACTTTTTTTAAGGATTGCATCAATATATTTGCCTGTATGCGATGCCGGATTGGCAACAATCTCCTCAGGAGTTCCCGTTGCCACAACGGTTCCCCCTTTGTCTCCACCCTCTGGTCCTATGTCGATAATATAGTCCGCAGTCTTGATCACATCTAAATTATGTTCGATCACAATTACGGTATTTCCATCTGCTGACAGACGATGTAAAATTTCTGTCAATTTGTGCACATCCGCAAAATGAAGCCCTGTTGTCGGTTCATCTAAAATATAAACTGTTCTCCCTGTGCTTCTCTTACTCAATTCGGTTGCCAATTTAATTCTCTGTGCCTCACCGCCAGAAAGTGTAGTGGACGGCTGACCTAATCGAATGTAGGAAAGTCCAACATCATACAGGGTCTCCATCTTTCTTCGAATGCTAGGAACATTCTCAAAGAAATGAAGCGCCTCCTCCACAGTCATATTCAGCACATCATAAATGCTCTTTCCTTTGTATTTTACTTCTAACGTCTCTCTGTTATATCGCTTTCCATCACAGACTTCACACGGAACATATACATCTGGAAGAAAATGCATTTCAATCTTTAAAATCCCATCTCCTGAACAAGCCTCACATCTTCCGCCTTTGACATTAAAACTAAATCTTCCTTTTTTGTATCCTCTCGCCTTTGCATCCGCAGTTGCCGCAAAGAGATCGCGGATTAAATCAAAAACTCCTGTATACGTTGCCGGATTCGATCTAGGAGTTCTTCCAATCGGCGACTGATCAATGTCAATGACTTTGTCAAACTGTTCAATTCCTTCTATCCTCTTATGTTTCCCTGGAATTGTTCTCGCTCTGTTAAGATCCTTAGAAAGTCTTTTGTAAACAATTTCATTTACTAAAGAACTTTTTCCTGAACCAGAAACTCCAGTCACGCACGTCATTACACCAACCGGAAATGAAACATCAATATTCTTTAAATTATTTTCTGCTGCCCCAATTACTTTCAGCCAGCCTTTCGGTTCTTTGCGCACATCCGGTACCGGAATCTGCATGCGTCCACTCAGGTATGCACCAGTAACAGACTTCTTATTCCGCATAATCTCTTTTGCAGTACCTGCTGCAACAACTTCTCCACCATGTTCGCCCGCTCCCGGACCAATATCCACAATATAGTCCGCTTCCAGCATCGTATCTTCATCATGCTCTACTACAATCAAACTGTTTCCCAGATCACGTAGATGTTTCAATGTCTTCAATAGTTTATCATTATCTCGCTGGTGAAGTCCGATACTTGGCTCATCCAGAATATAAGCCACTCCAACCAGACCTGAACCAATCTGTGTTGCCAGACGGATACGCTGAGCCTCTCCTCCCGAAAGACTTCCTGTTGCTCTGGCAAGTGTCAGATAATCCAATCCTACATCCATCAAAAATCCAATACGCGCTTTGATTTCTTTTAAAATCTGTCCACCGATTAACTCCTGCGTCTTTGTGAGCTCTAATCCTTCCAAAAACTGCTGAAGTTTTTCAATAGAAAGCGACGTGACTTCCGCAATATTTTTATCTCCCACTGCAACTGCCAACGCGCTCTTTTTCAATCTCTGTCCGCCACATTCATGACAAGGCGTAATCCGCATAAAACTCTCATATTCCGCCTTCATCGTCTCTGAGCCTGTTTCACGATATCTTCTCTCTACATTTTTTATAATTCCTTCGAATGCAACATCATAAATACCTTCTCCGCGCTGCCCTTTATAATACACCTTCACTTCTCGTCCATTGGTTCCATGAATCAAAATATCTTTGACTTCCTGCGGATAATCTTGGAACGGCGTATCCAACGAGAAATTATATTCTTTACAAAGAGCTTTTAATATTGCTCTTGTGTAACTTCCTTTGTCTGTACAAGACTGCCATCCCATCACTACGATAGCGCCTTCATCTATACTTAACGATTGATCCGGGATCATCAAATCTACATCAAACTCCATCTTGTATCCCAGTCCAAAGCAAACCGGACATGCCCCAAATGGATTATTAAAAGAAAAACTTCTCGGTTCAATCTCTTCGATACTGATTCCACAATCCGGGCACGAAAAACTTTGGCTAAAATTCAAAGGTTCTCCGCCAATCACGTCCACAACCAAAAGTCCCTCCGCCAATGCCAGTACACTTTCAATTGAATCCGTCAATCTCTTTTGAATGCCTTCTCTTACAACAAGTCTGTCCACGATAATCTCTATATTATGCTTAATATTTTTGTCCAGAGAAATTTCTTCTGACAATTCATATAAATTTCCATCAATGCGCACACGTACATAACCGCTTTTCTTTGCCTTTTCCAGCAACTTTTCATGCCTTCCTTTTCGTCCTCTCACAACCGGCGCAAGAAGCTGGATCTTTGTTCCCTCCGGAAGCTCCATAATCTGATCCACCATCTGGTCCACCGTCTGCTTTTTTATCTCCTTCCCACATTTCGGACAGTGTGGGATCCCTATTCTTGCATAGAGCAGACGAAAATAATCGTAAATTTCTGTCACCGTTCCAACTGTAGAACGTGGATTTCGATTCGTTGATTTCTGATCAATAGAAATCGCCGGTGAAAGCCCCTCAATACTTTCTACATTCGGTTTCTCCATCTGGCCAAGGAACTGTCTCGCATAAGAAGACAGCGATTCCATATACCTTCTCTGTCCTTCTGCATAGATTGTGTCAAATGCTAAGGATGACTTCCCCGATCCACTTAGGCCCGTCAACACAACAAGTTCATTTCTCGGAATATCCAAATCTATATTTTTCAAATTGTGCTCATTGGCACCCCGTATTTTTATATATTGTTTTGCCATCGTATACTCCTAACCTTCCATATCCTGTAACTGCTTTTTCAGCTCAATCAATTTGTCGCGCAACTCTGCTGCCGCCTCGAAATTCAATTCTGCCGCTGCTTTCTTCATCTGCTTTGTAACATCTTTTATCAGTTTTTCCAATTCTTTTTCACTCATTGACTCCGGATCTTTTTCAAGACGCAATTCCTCCGCCGCTACCTTCTTAGAAATACTGATCAGATCTCGCACTGACTTTTTAACAGTCTGAGGTGTAATTCCATGTTCCTCATTGTATGCCATCTGTATCTTTCTTCTTCGTTCTGTCTCTTGAATCGCTTTTTCCATCGACTCTGTCACATGATCCGCATACATGATAACATGACCATCCGCATTACGGGCAGCTCGCCCAATCGTCTGAATAAGCGAAGTCTCCGAACGCAGGAATCCTTCCTTATCGGCATCTAAAATTGCAACCAATGTAATCTCAGGAATATCAAGCCCCTCACGCAACAGATTGATTCCGACAAGCACATCAAATACATCGAGACGCATATCCCGAATAATTTCTGTCCGCTCTAACGTATCAATATCTGAATGAAGATATTTCACCCGTATACCAAGTTCACGCATATAATCTGTCAAATCTTCTGCCATTCGTTTTGTCAACGTTGTAATAAGAATCTTATTTTTCTTTGCAATCTCCTTGTTCACTTCACCGACCAGATCGTCGATCTGTCCTTCCACCGGACGCACTTCAACCTCCGGATCAAGAAGACCTGTCGGTCGGATAATCTGATCCACACGCAAAAGTTCATTCTTTTCTTCATATTCTCCCGGCGTCGCAGATACAAACAACATCTGATTTACCTTACTTTCAAATTCTTCAAAATTAAGCGGTCTGTTGTCCTTTGCTGACGGCAAACGGAATCCATAATCTACAAGAGTGGACTTTCTAGACTGGTCACCCATGTACATTCCACCAATCTGAGGAATGGTCTTGTGCGATTCATCAATCATAATCAAAAAATCATCCGGAAAATAGTCAATCAATGTGTGCGGCGGCTGCCCCGGCGCCAGTCCTGTCAAATGCCTTGAATAATTCTCTATTCCCGAACAAAATCCCGTCTCTCGCATCATCTCAATATCGAAATTCGTCCGCTCTGCAATACGCTGCGCTTCCAAAAGCTTGTCTTCTCCTTTAAAATATCGGACTCTTTCTTCCAATTCTTCCTCAATCGCCTTTGTTGCTCGATCCAGCGCTTCCTTTGACACAACATAATGCGATGCTGGGAAAATCGCTACATGCTTCAACGCATTTTTAATCTCGCCCGTCAAAACATCAATCTCTGTTATTCTCTCCACTTCATCCCCGAAAAATTCCACACGAATTGCATAATCTTCCGAAACTGCCGGAAAGATCTCCAGCACATCTCCTCTTACCCGAAATGTCCCGCGTTTAAAATCCATATCATTGCGATCATACTGTATCTCAATCAACTTCGCAACAACCTCATCCCGATCTTTTATCATCCCAGGGCGTAGTGAAATTACCATCTCCTGATAATCAATTGGCGAACCTAATCCATAAATGCAGGATACACTCGCCACAATAATCACATCCCGTCGCTCAGAAAGTGCTGCCGTTGCCGAATGGCGCAGCTTATCAATCTCATCATTGATGGATGAATCCTTCGCAATATAAGTGTCAGATGACGGAACATATGCTTCCGGTTGGTAATAGTCATAATAACTCATAAATAGTTCTACAGAATTATTAGGAAAAAATTCCTTAAATTCGCCATATAACTGTGCTGCCAAGGTCTTGTTATGTGCAATTACTAATGTTGGTCTATTCAATTGTGCAATGACATTCGCCATCGTAAATGTCTTTCCCGAACCGGTTGCACCAAGAAGGGTCTGGCATTGGTTGCCTTCTTTAAAACCCTTTACAAGCTGGTCAATGGCTTGAGGCTGGTCGCCGGTTGGGGTGTATTCTGATACCAATTCAAAATGTTCCATATGTTTCTCCTCTGTTCAAATCAACCCTCATTTATTCCAAGTTTTTATCGTCCAATATTTCTGCTCAATGCCAAACGTTCATAGAGCGAACTTCCATACTGTCGAGCTAATTCATCTTTACTCCACCCATTTCTATATGCTCCTATCTCATAAAAATGGCGTTCTTCAATATTGTTTATTCGCATAAGAATAAGATAATGAGACCAGCTTAGATAAAATTTTCTCCCTTCCTGTGTAACTGGAAGTTTTTCAGATTGGGGAAACGGCGTTTCCCCAATTGAGTCCTTGGAATAAACCAGATAAAATTTACGCATAAGTTTTAAATTATCGTATGAATATCCTCTTCCAAATTTCTGTGTCAGTCTCTGAGACAATTCTTTCAAAATGTACTTCCCATATGCTGCACGTTCTTTTCCACTTTGTTCTTCTTCCACAATCATTCTCCCTGCTTCATAACAGAGGTATACCATCGTCATATTTACTGCAACTGATAATTTTTTTGCATTTTTTCTACCAAAACCGAATGCTCCTCAAATTTTGTGTTGAAACCCCTGACATTCCCGGAAAAGCTTTCCGCAAATCTTTACTCATCACATTCAGAAAGGATTTTCCCTATTTAGCATTTTTCTGCTTGCTGACAATATTTTTCCCAAGTTCCCAATATAAATCCAATAGTTCATAATTTATTTTAACATCATTAATCCAACTTTTAAAAAGTCTTTTACCATTGCTGGAAACCAAATACTTTCAGCCGAGTCATTCATCTTTAGTGGATTACCAAATCTAATGATATCTGTTTGTAAAATGTTATAAAATGTATCCACAGAGCAATAATGATAATATATTTTATTGTTCATCTTTTGCATCCACCACCTTTGCTGTTTCCAGCAAAACACGATCAAAATCACTCTGATACAATTGATCCTGCTTCACACGGTATTTTTCAAATTCATTTAGCGCATGTGTTTCTGCTATCTTAGCAGAAATACTCCCTGCATGTGTTAAAATTTCCTTCTTGGACAGTCTCAATAAACCTTCAAATTGTTCTGCCCAATCTTCCATTGTCATCGGAACTTGTTCTTCAGCCCGCATTTCTGCCAAATCTAAATAAGCATTAACAATCCTTGCCATTGCCGAAAGTTCCTGCTCAGTCAAATAATTTTTTGCGACTGTCACATCGAATCTTTGTATTTTCCCGCTAGGTGCATCTTTCCATGTTTGCAATCCCATGTTTTGCTTTTCACTGTCTGCTCTATGATAAATCACTTCTGCCGCTGTTTCTCCATGAATTGCCCAATGCAATTGATTTTGCACTTTTGCAAAAAATAGTCTTGTTGTTTGTGCTTTAGAGTCATAATCTATACTTGTCGCATAAATATCTGTAATTTTCTGATAAAATCTCCGCTCAGACAACCGAATCTCACGAATTCTTTCCAGTTGTTCTTCAAAATAATCTTTTGTTAATACAGTTCCAAAATTCTTTAATCGCTCATCATCCATCACAAATCCCTTAATTGTGAATTCTTCTATAATATCATTTGCCCACTTACGAAATTGAACTGCTCTAGGTGAATCAACTTTATTACCCACTGCAATAATGGCTTTTAAATTATAATGGTTCGTATTATAACTTTTTCCATCTGAAGCAGTTATTCGAAATTTTCGAATAACTGCATTCTCATCTATTTCTCCATCTGAAAATATTTTCTTCAAATGATAATTAATAGTATGTGTTTCTACATTATACAAGAGTCCCATCATTTTTTGAGTCAGCCACACATTTTCATCAAAATATATAGCATTAACATCACTTTCTCCAGTTGCTGTAATAAAGGTTAAATATTCTGCTGCTGAAGAACGTATCATAGATATCTCTTTCTTCTTTTTCATTCTCTCCCACCTTTCATAATTTCTATACCATATATTTCCCTTTTGTATGGAGAATATCTCTCTTGGTCATCCGTAAATAATCATCTATTCTGTTTCATCATAATATTCTGCTCTCAAAGAACAAATGTTCTTCTTTCATTTTATCTTATGTGCTGTTTTGTGTCAACTTTTCTTTTTAGGAATTTCTTGCACTTCCTTGCTATTTTCTTTGCTAATTTCATCTCTGCACTAGTGTACTTTATCACGCAAAAACCAGCGGAGATTCATCTTTCTCCGAATCTCCGCTGGTCTAATTCTTTATTCTATTACAATTCCATAATCTTTGCTTTATGTCTGATTTGTGGCAAAAATTTATTCAACAAATCTTCTGTCTTCATTTTCAAATGACTTGTATTAATCCCCGGATTGCAGCCGAACCATTCTTCCTGTGCAACTTCTTTGTCCACAATCAATTGAACATAATCGTCTTCGTCATTGATCAATCCCATGACAGACGCAGATCCCGGTTTCGTTCCAAGATGCTCTTCCATCAGTTCTCCTGATGCAAATGAAAGATGCGGTACTCCGATTTTTTTACTCAATGTGTTCGTATCCAAAGATTTGTTTGCCGGAAGCACAACCAAAAAGAAACTCGTTTTTTTCTTATTGCACAAGAAAATACTTTTTCGAATCTCTGTTCCAAGCGCCTTGTCAATCTCCTCACACTCTTCCATCGTCTCCACAACATCATTGTCGACTCTCTCATAAGAAATTTTCAGTTTATCCAGTATCTGATACACCTTTTTTTCTGTTGCTACGCGATCATCCGTCGGTGCTGTTGTATAAATATCACTAATATATATCATCTTAGTTCCCCTTTCTCTAATGCTTGTCTCTGATAAGGACATCTTAGCATTTTCGAGTAAAAAGAACTACCAAAACCTTAACAAAAAATATTAATATCTTAACATTTCATATTTTTATAAGCTTTTGGAGTAACACCAGTCATTTTCTTAAAACATTGAATGAAATGGCTCACACTGTTGAATCCAACCGCCCCGGAAACTTCCGTTACCGATAGTTCCGTCCCTCTTAGCAACTCTTTGCTTCTCAATATGCGGTATTCTGCCAGATACTCGTTCGGGCTTTTGCAGACAACTTCCTTAAATCCTCTGCAGCATTCTCCAACACTGACATTCCCTGCCTGCGCAATATCCGCCAGACACATCGGATGCATATACTGATTATGGATATAAGACAGCATCGCCTGTATCCGTTCCTGCTTTCTAATATAGCTGTTGGAAATTTTCTTTCCACTTTTCTCTATATTGCAAATCATCATGTACCATATCTCCACAATTTTTATTGCAATCTGATATTCTTCTCTTCCAACAGCTTGTCTTTTCTCTCTTCTTCTTTTAAACAGGAGCTCCATCTTTAGCAGAGTATCCAGTATCTCCTTCTGCCATGACGTTGTCCTTTTAAATTCAACTACCGCTATCCCGTAATTTCCCACATAGGGAAGCACAAAATTCTCCTCCATAGTACTCCCTGAGAAGAAAGATACTACCTTGTCCGGAAAATTAAAACTGAGATATCTGCCTCCATCGCTAATCTCTGTCGTTATATGGAGAAGATTTCGATTGATAAAAATTCCATTTCCTTCATCCAGCGTATATAATTTCCCATCTACTCTCAATTTCAGCTTTCCGCTTGTCACGACAGTAAACTGCAGTTCCTCATGCCAGTGCAAGTCCATATATCCCCTTCCCGATGGTTCAATATTCCCCTGCGTTACCGTGTACATCTCAATCGGAAACCCTTTATCCGTATAATAATTAATCTCATGTAATGGTTTTTCTATCTGCTTTGGATTGTATCTTTGCATTTTCATCACACTCTATTTAGAAAAAGTCTCGGTATTGATTCATATCATCATCATTATCGTAAAAGAAATCGTCATAATAATCATCGAAGAAATCATCACGCGGCTGTTCTTCATAGTACGGAGTCTGTTCTTCTATGGAAGGAACCTGACTCTCCACTGTGCCCGCTATCAAAATTATAGCAACCGCAAATACGGATAAAATCAGTCCAAATGCAGATGTCGCAATACCTGCAATCGCAAATCCGCGTTCCTGTTTTCTCTTAGACAGATAATAGACCCCAAGTCCTGCTCCCACAACTGCACATAATCCGGACATCACCACCGTCCAGCACAAAAGAATAGAGACAATCCCAAGTACCATAGAGGTAATTCCCAGTCCTTTATATTGGTTATCCATCTTGTATCCCTTCTTTCTTCACACTACAATCAGTCTACCAGTCCAACCATCTCATTCACAGAAGTAAATCCATATTGTTTCATATAATCTTGAATTCCATCTACGATTTCCATCGTCACAGATGGATTATGGAAGTTCGCTGTGCCGACAGAGATTGCGCTTGCTCCTGCAAGGATCATCTCGATTGCATCCTCCGCACTTGCGATTCCTCCCATTCCGATGATCGGCACTTTTACCGCATGGAATGCCTGATATACCATGCGGACTGCGATTGGATGAATCGCCGGTCCTGACACTCCGCCCGTTTTATTTGCGAGCACAAATTTGCGACGGTTAATGTCAATCTTCATTCCTGTAAGTGTATTGATCAGAGAAATTGCATCTGCTCCGCCTGCTTCCACTGCCTTCGCCATCTCCGCAATATCAGTCACATTCGGACTCAATTTCATGATGACCGGCTGTTTTGCATATTTCTTTACTGCTTTTGTAATCTCTTCTGCCGCTTTCGCATTCTGACCAAATGCAATTCCACCCTCCTTGACATTTGGACAGGAAATATTGATCTCCAGCATATCTACATCTTCGTCTGCAAGACGTCCCACAACCTCACAGTAATCTTCTGTAGATTTTCCACACACATTCACGATAATCTTTGTGTCATACTGTTTTAAAAACGGAATGTCTCTCTCACAGAACAATTCAATCCCCGGATTCTGAAGACCTACTGCATTCATCATTCCACCATATGTCTCTGCAACTCTCGGTGTCGGATTTCCCGCCCAAGGAATATTTGCAACTCCTTTTGTCGTGACGGCTCCAAGTCTGTTCAAATCAACAAACTCTGCAAATTCTGCCCCCGAACCAAATGTACCGGATGCCACTGTCACCGGATTATTCCACTCTACACCTGCAATATTTACTTTCATATTCATTAGATTTCCACCTCCGTAGACAGGAATACCGGACCGTCCTTGCAAATGCGCTTGTTATTTACATTGCTGTGGTGATCCTTTTCTTTTGACTGGCATACACACGCAAGACATGCCCCGATACCGCACGCCATTCTCTCTTCCAGAGAAATATAACATTCAATTCCTTGTTCCTCTGCATATTGTTTGATTGCGCGAAGCATTGGAGTAGGTCCACATGCGTAAATGATATCCGCCTCAAGTCCATTTTCACGAATCGCATCCATGACATTTCCTTTTGTTCCGACACTTCCATCCTCTGTCGAGATATAGACGGTTCCATTTTCCTCAAACTGCTCCTTTAAAAATGTATCTGCATCACGATATCCCATGATAATCTGCTTCTCACAGTCAAGCTGTTTTGCAAGCTCCAAAATCGGCGGAACTCCAATACCTCCACCTATCAAAAATGCTCGTTTCCCTTTTCCTGCTTCTAACGGAAAACCATTCCCTAAAGGTCCAATGATCGGAAGTGTATCTCCCGCTTTCATCTTGGAAAACTGCTCTGTCCCCGTCTTTTCTGCTGTCACACGGTATACAACCCGAAGTTTCGATGTTTCCGTATCAATCTCGCAGATACTGATCGGTCTTGGAAGCAGTTTGCTTCCGTCATTTGTGTACATGGAAATAAACTGTCCCGGTCTTGCAGTCTTTGCAGCTTCCGTCTGAATCCACATACTAAAAATCCCGTCTGCCAGCTGTTCCTGTGAAACAACTGTAACTGTCTCTCTCTTTCTCGCTGCCATCTTACATTCTCCTTATCTGCTCTCGAGCGCTCCATTAATATCTTTCACCATTGCCTCAACAGCTGCTCTTGAAGCCTCTCCAAAATTCTCTGCGCCAAATTTCGCATATGCTTCCTGTTTGTACGCCGCGATAATTCCACGTGAAGAATTTACGATTGCTCCTAGTCCGTCTTCGTTAAAGAAATGAACAAGGTCTTTTCCCTGGCCTCCCTGCGCTCCGTATCCTGGAACAAGGATGTAAGATTTTGGCATTACTTTACGAAGTACTTTTCCCATCTCCGGATAAGTTGCCCCTACAACAGCTCCGATATAGCTGTATTCGTCTCCCATGCAGGTTTCTCCCCACTGTGCCACTTTTTCTCCTACCAATTCATACAATGGTTTTCCATTGATCAACTGATCTTGAAATTCTCCACTTGACGGATTCGATGTCTTTACTAAAATAAAGAGTCCCTTCTTTTCTTCTTTGCACACATCGATAAATGGATTCACCCCATCCGAACCAAGATATGGGTTCACTGTCACAAAATCCTCGTCAAACGGCACATATGATTTACTTCCCACCTGCACGCGTCCAAGGTGACCGACTGCATATGCTGCTGATGTAGAACCAATATCACCACGTTTGATGTCACCGATGACAACAAGTCCTTTTTCTTTACAATAATCCACTGTCTTTTTAAATGCTTCCAATCCCGGAATCCCAAACTGCTCATACATTGCAATCTGTGGTTTGACTGCCGGAATCAGATCATATGTCTTATCCACGATTTCTTTATTGAACTGCCAGATTGCCTCCGCAGCGCCTTCCAATGTCTCTCCAAATTCTGCAAACGCTTTTTTTTGCACCTGCTCCGGAATATAATTGAGCATCGGATCCAGACCAACTACGATCGGCGCCTTTGTCTTTTTAATATTCTCTACTAACTTGTTAATCATCTTTCATTCCTCCTAGTATGATGTATTTTCATATACGATAGTGCCGTCCACCAATGTGTAACGCACATCGCCTTTCACTTTCCAACCGTCAAACGGTGTATTTTTCCCTTTTGAGAAAAATGTATTTTTGTCAATTATGTATTCTCTGTTCGGATCGAAAATCACGAGATCCGCAATCTTTCCTTCCGAAACTGCTCCCTTGTCCTGCAAACCTAAAATCTTTGCCGGGTAATAGCTTGTTTTTTCTGCCATCTGCATCGGTGTCAGAACTCCGGTATCCACCAATTCCGTGTAAGTCAGACTTGCCATTGTCTCAAGTCCTACGATACCGAACATCGCCTCTTTCATAGACTTATTTTTTTCCTCCTCTGAGTGCGGTGCATGATCTGTAGCAATCACGTCCATAATATCTTCCTTCAGTCCTGCTTTCAGCGCTTCCACATCGCTTTTTCCTCGAAGCGGCGGATTCATCTTGAAGTTCCCATGATCTTCTGTAATATCCCCTGTCGTCATTGTAAAATGATGCGGACACACCTCTGCTGTGACCGGCAAGCCCTCTTTTTTTGCTGCCCTCACCAGTTTGACACTGTCCTCTGTTGAGCAATGACAAAGATGCAGCCTCACCCCAGTCTCTTTCGCAAGGAGAATATCTCTTGCCACAATGACATCTTCCACCGCGTTCGTAATTCCTTTCAGCCCCAGTGTCTCTGCCTTTTTATCGGCGTGCATCACTCCGCCTTCCACCATTGTAATATCTTCACAGTGTGCAAAAATCGCAATTCCTTGTTCTTTTGCAATCTTCATCGCCTTGCGGTATAAAGATGCATTCATCACAGATTTTCCATCTTCGCTGATTGCGTGGCATCCTGCTTTTGCCATTCCGACAATATCTGCGAGTTCCTCGCCTGCCTGCCCAACTGTAATCGCGCCGAGCTGTATCACATGCACTTTGGACTCTTTTTTTGCCCTTTCATGCACTTGTCTCACTTTCTCTTCTGTATCAATAACAGGTTTTGTGTTTGGCATTGCACAGATTGTCGTGACACCACCTCTTGCCGCCGCATCTCCTCCCGTCTTAAGCGTCTCTTTATATTCCAGTCCCGGATCTCGCAAATGCACATGCAAATCAATAAATCCTGGCATCACAAAACAGCCTTTCGCATCAATCACCTTATCTGCTGCATCTGCAATATGTTCTGCCACCTTTACAATCTTTTTTCCTTCCACAAGGATATCATATATCCCCTCTGTTTTACTTTCCGGATCCAGCACATGTCCATTTTGAATCAAAATTTTCATTATGTTTTCATCCTTTCTTCTAGATTTGAGCATAAAATTACATACTACTTTTATTCTATCATAGAGATAAAAAAAATGGAATGCAAAATTTACATTCCATTTCCCTTCACAATCTCAATTGCTTTTTCCAGCTGATTATCTGCCGCCGGATCTTCTTCATTGTATTCATATTCAACTTCCACATCCGGATCGATCCCCGTCCCATGAATATTTCTTCCCTTCGGTGTAAAATATTCGGAGATGGTCAATTTAATACTTGTTCCATCTGTCAACGGAAATATCTGTTGTACGATCCCTTTTCCGAATGTAGTTGTTCCCACAAGTGTTCCAACTCCATAATCCTGAACCGCACCCGCAAAAATCTCAGATGCACTGGCACTGTTTCCATTTGTCAGCACTGACAGCGGAATCTCCAGCTTATGTTCCTCATCTGATGTGTAAGTTTCTCCTTCTCCATTCTTGTCTTTCGTAGAAACAATAGTTCCTTCCGGCAAAATCAGATCAAGGATGTCACAAACAGTGTCAAGATTTCCTCCCGGATTGTCGCGAAGATCAATGACAAGTCCTGTCATTCCCTGAGCCTCTAAATCTTCCAAGGCAGAAGCAAACTGATCATACGTCACGGAATCAAATTCTGTAATTCTGATATAGCCGATTCCGTCTGACTTCATCTCGTGTTCAACCGTATGTACTTCCACCACTTTTCTCGTCGCTGTCGCCGTATACTCTTCCATGTTTTCACCACGAAGAACTGTAATCTCTACCTGTGTTCCCTCTTCGCCTTTAATCTTGGCAACAACATTATTGAGATCTTGACCGGTCACATCCTCTCCATCGATTTTATAGAGAATATCTCCCGCCTGAAATCCGGCTTCTGCTCCTGCTCCTTCTTCGTACACATTCACAAATGTCATGGCTCCTGTCTCAGAATCCTGCGTGATTGAAACACCAATTCCACTAAACTTTCCTTCTGTTGACTCAAACAGACTGTCCGTCTCCTCTTTGTCATAATAAACAGAATACGGATCACCAAGACCACTTACATATCCTTTGATCAAAAACTCTTTCAATTCGTCATCTGAAACTTCATCACTATGAAGATAAACTTCATCGATCAAGCTTCTAAGTGTCTCCAATTTCTTTTCAGTTCCCATCGTGACAACTTTGTCATCTCTAGACATTTTATAGATGAAGAAGCTGCCTCCTACAAATGCTACCGCTAATAACATAGCAAGGGCACCGCAAAGTGCCCCTTTTAAAAAGCTATTTTTCTTTTCCATTCACCAATATACCTTCTTACATATAATTTGACGGGTTCACCGGAACACCATTTAATTCCACCTGAAAATGCAGGTGGTTTCCGGTCGATTGTCCTGTCGTACCTACGCCTCCGATATTCTGCCCTTTTTCCACTGTCTGACCTTCTGACACATACGGCATCTGCCACATATGCATATATTTTGTCACAAGCCCATTGCCATGGTTGATAACAACCCAGTATCCGGCAGAGTTGCTGTATCCGGCTGTTGTCACCTTTCCGGCTGCTGCCGCATAGATCGGAGTCCCCGGCGCCGCAGCATAATCATGTCCCTTGTGCGGTCTGGAATCACCGATTCCCTCACGTACTTCTCCGAAGTAGCTTGACTGGTAACTCATACCCGGACAAGGATGAGTGAAGAAACCATTCCCACTCACAACAGAATCTCCGGCAGTACCGCCAGAATTTCCATTATTCTGCTGTGCCTGCTGCTTAGCTGCCTCCTCTGCTTCCTGCCTTCTTCGCTCTGCTTCCTTGGCAGCTGTGATCAATCCCTGCACTTCGGTCATCTCGGATTCAATACTCGCAATCTCCGAAGCCTTCTCCGTCAAAAGCTTCTCCACTGCTGTCTGCTTTTCTGTGAGACTCGCCTGAAGTGTGTGCAGCTCTTCATATTCTTTATTTAACTTTGCCTCTTCTTCCTCCACTTTCTTTACAAGCTTCTGGAATTTTTTCAACATATCTCTGTCATACTCAGACATCTTTGTGGCGTACTCCGCCTTATTCAAAAAGTCTGCCATATCTTTTGCTTCCAGCATGATCTCTAAAAATTCGGAACTTCCATTTTCATAAATGTACTTGATTCTTTTTTTCATGCTTTCATACTGATTCTGCTCATCTACCTTTGCGTTGACAAGTTCTTCTTCAGCCTTTTCGATTTCCGACTCTTTTTTTGTCATGTCCTCTTCTGACTTTTTCATGTCCGTCACAATGGTATTCAATTGTTCCGCCAAAGAAGACTTTTCTGATTCGGCGGCCTTTTTCTGTTCTTCTAATTGCTGTGCCTTCTGTTGTGCATCGGATAAATCCGTCGCATATGTCGGCATGATAAAACTGAGTGAAAGTACTCCTGCAATCATACAGTTCGCAATTCTTCTTCTTTTTGTCATAAAGTCACCTATGCCTTTAAATGTTTCCTAATCGTAAAGAAACTTCCCACAAAACCAATTCCTACTCCGAGAATTAATCCAACCGGCAGTAATATCTGATATACCTGCCCCACCGGAAGAAAGTCTAAAATATTATTTAAAATTTTAAATCTTTCCAAAACATAATTAACAACTTTTCCATATGCAAAGTACAGTGCCACAAGCGGTACCGCCGCTCCGATCAAACCGATGAAGATACCTTCCACGATAAATGGCGCTCTTACAAAAAAGTCTTTTGCACCTATGTATTTCATAATCGCAATCTCTTCACGTCTGATTGTAATTCCCATCGTAACCGTATTGCTGATCAGGAAAATAGATACTGCAAGCAGAATCAGGATAATTCCTCCTGAGACATATGCAATGAGCACATTCACATTTCCTAACGCATCGGCAACGACATCTGATTTGTTGACCTGGCGAACTCCGTCAAGTCCCTCTGCATATTTTACAAGGTCTGCCTGTGTCTCAACTGATTTTAAATATACTTCGTAGTTATCAGAGTCAATCAACGGGTTATCGCCTTCAAATCCCGCTGCCACATCCGCATTGTCCTCTCCAAAATAATCTTTCTGGAAGTCTTCCCATGCCTGTTCCGCGGAAATATATTTCACCTCTGCCACATCATCTCGGCTCTTTAGTTTCTCGCCGATCTCTTTAATCTGCTCGTCCGTCGCATCTGCATCGAAAAGCACCGTAATTGCTACTCCTTCTTCAGCCTTATCTACAATGTATCTAAAATTTATTACAATTGAAAAAAATACGCCGAACAGGAAAATACATGCTGCCATCGTCGCCATAGAGGCAATGGAAAACATCTTGTTTCTCCCAATATTCTTAACCCCTTGCTTTATCGAATATCCTAGTGTACTGATTCTCATTATACATACCCACCTTTTTTCTCGTCGCTGACAATGCTGCCCTGTTTCATTGTTACAACTCGTTTTTGCATTGCATTTACAATCTCATGATTATGTGTAACTACAATGACTGTAGTTCCTCTGTCGTTTGCCTCCTCCAGCAACTTCATGATCTCCCATGAATTAGACGGGTCCAGGTTACCGGTCGGCTCATCTGCCAGCAAAATAGACGGCTCATTGATGATCGCTCTCGCGATCGCCACACGCTGCTGTTCTCCTCCTGACAGCTCCTTCGGAAACGATTTATACTTTTGCGCCAGTCCCACCAGCGATAATGCCGCAGGAACTTTCTGTTTGATAATACGAGTTGGTGCCTCTGTCACACGAAGTGCAAATGCAATATTTTCATATACATTCCGATCCTTTAAAAGGCGGAAATCCTGAAACACAACTCCGATTCTTCTGCGGTATTTCGGAATATGTTTGTGTTTCATTTTTCCAAGATCCTCACCCATAACAGTAATTGTTCCGGATGTTGGATCCAGCTCTTTCATCAGCAAACGAATCAAAGTCGATTTTCCCGACCCACTGTCTCCTACGATAAATACAAACTCGCCTTGCTCAATCGTCAGACTGATTCCATTGAGCGCAGCTATCCCCTTTGAGTATTCCTTCGTAACATCTTTTAATTCTATCATACGCTCCTCCATAATTATTAATACTCCAACGTTTCCATATGTTTCATGTATTTTACAACCATCAGCGCAATCTTAAATGTAATGGCATCCTCAAAGACACGCAGATCAAGTCCTGTGCTCTTTTGAATCTTATCCAGTCTGTACACCAGCGTATTACGGTGAATGTACAATTGTCTTGATGTCTCAGATACATTCAGACTGTTCTCAAAGAACTTATTAATTGTGATCAAAGTCTCCTCGTCAAAATCATCCGGTGATTTCCCCTCAAAAATCTCTCGGATAAACATTTTACAAAGTGGTATCGGAAGCTGGTAGATCAGACGTCCTATTCCGAGTGTACTATATGCTATCACATCTTTTTCGTTAAAGAAAATCTTTCCGACATCAAGCGCAAGCTTTGCTTCTTTATAAGATTTTGAAACTTCTTTGATGTCGCTTACGATCGTACCATATGCGACATGCAATCCTTCTTCGCCTTCTGCTTTTAATAATTCCAGCATTGCATTCGCAGCCTGCTCCATCTCCTGATAGCCTTCCCTCGCTTCCAGTTCCTTTACGACAATAATATTTTTTTCATCGACAGCTGTGATGAAATCTTTGTTTTTTCTTCCAATGGACACTCGCACATGTTCAATCATATTCGCATCTTTCTCATACGCCATCTCGATAATAAATACGACACGTCTTGCATCTGTATCAATGTGTAGTTTCTTTGCACGATTATAAATATCCACAAGCAACAGATTATCCAATAACAGATTTTTGATAAAATTATCCTGGTCAAATCTTTCTTTATATGCAATCAACAGATTATGAATCTGGAATGCTGCAAGCTTTCCGATCATATATGCATTTTCATTTTCCCCGTAAGCAAGTAATATATATTCTAACTGATATTCGTCAAAAATTTTAAAAAATTGACATCCTTGCACCACCTGGCTGTCTGCAGGTGAATCTACAAAAGATTTTATCGAGGTTGCATAGTCATCTGTCTCTGTACAAGTCCCCGCAAGCACTTTTCCCTCTATATCTACTACACATAAATCAATTCTTGTAATTGCTTTTAGTCCTTCAATTGTGTTTTGAAGTATTTGATTTGATATCATTCAATTCCCTCCACTCGTAATTTTCATATGCATTTTCTACAATACATTTTTTTCTTAAAATGGTTAAACGCATATTTCTACGTTATATACTAATGCAAAACAGCAAAAAAAGAAAGAGGAAATCATAATTTTTTATGCATTTCCTCAATTTTCCTTTTGCTCTTATCCTTTTTCCACACTATACATTGTTCACAAATTCTGATTTTGCTTACGTTCTTTCTCAATCTTTTTCTTCACGATGTGTTGTGTAAAAAATGCCTTCAGCCGTCTTCTTCCAAATCCCGTTCTCCTGCGTTCTTTCAATCCAGTACCCATTCCGAACCAAATTCTGGCATTCAAAAGTGTGCGGTTACGAAGAATGACTTCTTCCTGAAGCGGAGATGGAAGCGCCGCAAAGATACAGTCGGTCTCTGCACCGTTGATTCGATTGACAATCATGTCATCGGACTTTCCGTGTTCTTCCATGGTCGCAGTCTCAGAGATAACAATCCCGCTGTATTTTCCTGTCACATATTCTCTCAGTTCAGACAAAGCCTCTTCATCTTCGGCGAGCAAAAAAACCTTTTTGTGGCTTTTATGCAGAAATCGCATTACCATTTTCACGAACAGCAGTGTCTTGGCCTCATTCAAATATTTTGAGTCAGTCACTCCTGCCGCCTCTAATATTGATTTATCTCCTGCAAATGTAAGGTCAAACTCATCAATATATGGCTTTTCTTCTTTGTTCAAAAGCTGCGACAACGTATTCATCGTCACCATCTCGATCACATTGATCGGTTCTGTCTCCATATATTCCATGACCTTTTTCATTGCTTCCTTAGCCGTGTAATGATTAATTGACACGCCTAATACTTTTATTTTCTCATTCATAACCTCACCTGTTGTTTCTCCCCAGTTTTACGATTATAACAAATCTCCCTTCTCTTTTCAAGTCCGGTTCGAAATTGTTCACACTTTGGTCACTACTCTTTTGCTTTCTCCATCTCTCGCCTTTTCTTCGTAATCAGTCCGCCGATTCTCCCGGTCTCTTTTGAAGAAAGCGCCTTCCAGCCATCCTCCAGCACCTTATCGAGCAATCCCAATTCTTCTGCAATCTCATATTTTAATTTTTCTTCCGGCTCCAGCTTGCTTAAGCAAATCGGTTTTTCTTTCTTTTTAGACATAATAAAAATCCCCTTTCCGTGATGGTAAGAGGATTTCCATTTTTTTCATTTTTATTCCAGACTATTTTTCAAATTTTACATTGACACTTCCCATGCCACATTCAATATTCAAATTTTTCGATGCCCCATGGTCAATCTGTTGCTCAACTGCGATTCCTGAATAACTTCCGTCTGCAATCTTCACTTCACCCATTCCGCACTCCAGACTATAGTTATAGTCTTCTTGTTCTCCATGGAGCACAAGCGTTGCAGAACCCACTCCACATTCCAGATACATCTCTTGCGCCATAATGCCCTGTATCTCTGCGGCTCCTGCCGCCACCGCAACATCCGCATTTTCCGCATGTACGCTTTGGAGCTCTGATTTCAAACTTCCTGCTCCTACTGAAATGTCCATCTCGTAGAATTTCACATCCTGCGGCAAGTACAAAATAATCGTCCCTGCCTGATTGATTCGATTATTTTCCAAATCTGTCTCAATGTTCAGTGTGTTTCCTTCCTTATAGATTTGGAGATTTGCTCTCTCGTCAATATCTTCAGTGCCCACACATACTTTTCCATTTTGAGAAGGCTTCAGATATACACTCATATGATCCACATCAATTTCCAGATTTTTTACCCCTTCGAACGTTTTCTCTTCGCCGGTCTGCCCTTCGCTTTCCTTTACTGTCACCATCCTATTGCTCAATGGAAATATATGTAGGAAGCTAAAATTGATCTTTGAAAAAGAGACCCCCAGTATAAATCCCAAAATCAAAAACAGTACGCCGATTCCGGCAATCGCACCACTTGTGATCCAAAATCTCTTCCATCCTTTTTTCATTATGACACCGCCTTTCTATGAAATGGTTTTTTGCAGATTTTTACAATCCACCGAAACATCTTCGGAAATGCAACGAAGCAAAGCTGCACAAGCAACACAACTCCCACCATTCCAACTGCGAATAAAATCATTCCGCTGCCAATCAACGTAAATGCCTCCGGAAGCGCCACGGCAATCTGCGTAAGCCCGCCAATAAACAATGCAATCCCTACAATTGCAAGACAGCCTGCCGCTATAACAAATGCTATCAGAGCAATAAATCCCGAAAACACCACTGCCAATACCGTCAGCGCCACCCCTAGAACGATCGGGCCGGCAATGGATAAAACAAACAGTCCACCTACTATAATCAGGAGAATCTTCCACCAATTGTTCGTATCTTTCTCTTCTTTTTCTGCCGGATACACAGGTGCTTTCGTTTCCCCAGTATTATTTCTCCCGTAAATTTCCGCTTTGATTGCCGCCGCTACCTTTTCCGGGCTATCTAATTCTGCTGCAACTTTTTCTTCATTCTCCTCACCGGCCTCATCAAAATAGTCGTTATAGTATTTCATTGCTTCCTGTCTTTCTTCCACTGGAATGTCCTGAAGCATCGATGCAAGTCTTGTCATATATTCTACTCTGTTCATTCGTCCACACCTCCCTCAAATATCTTGCAGATCTTCTCTGAATAGCTTTTCCACTCTTTTCGATACATCTCCAACTGTTCTTCCCCTCTCTTTGTCACTTTGTAATATCGCCTGTTCCTGCCGTCAAACTGCATATCATACACCTCCAGACACCCATCTTTTTGAAGTCGCCTGAGCACCGGATATAAGGTTGACTCCGATACTTCCAACGCCTGTCTGACATCCTGTGTGATCTTATATCCATAAGTCCCCTGCTGCTCTTTTGATACTACAGCCAGAACAATCGCATCCAGCAAGGCTGCTCCTGTATTAAATATCATGACCTCACTCCTTTCTATTTGATGCAATATTATTTTTATACACATATTATATGTCATATAATATTATTAGTCAATATAATATTACAAAAAAGTAGGAGTTTTATCTCCTACTTCAAATAAACATATATCACAATTCCAGCCTGCAACAAAAGAATTACAGGCACTCCAATATAAAATTTCGGCTTCTGAGTCTTATGTCGGAATATTTGCATCCCGACACAGGCTCCAACAGAGCCTCCCAAAGCCGCCATTGAAAGAAGCGTCGCCTCCGGTATCCGCCACCTTTTTTTGCGCGCCTTCTGTTTGTCTATTCCATATAAGAAAAATGTCACGATATTGATCGCCAGTAAATACCACATTATATATCTCATATTCACACCTCGATTTCTTTTTGCATTGTAAAGGAATAAATAATCTTCTCTTTTACACATTTTCCTGTAAGCTGTTCCAATGCCCGCGCATAATAATCAAGCTGTGTATGATATTTTTCCCTCAATATCTCTTCTTTGAACACTCTGTCTGTCTTATAATCCAAAACAACCAATTCTCCATCTTCTTCAAACCAGACGTCGATGATTCCCTGAACGAGAACAGTTTCTTCCAGGCTTTCCCCTTTATAAAGTTCATCTGCATCTATTCCAAGAACAAAAGGCTGCTCTGCCCACAGTGTCCCCCGAACTGCCGCTCGATGCATTCTCTCTCCGACAGGTGTGTTTAAAAACCGTAAAATATCCTTCTCCCGAATCGAAGTACACATCTCCTCCGACAGCTTTCCGCTTCGTTTTTGCTCCTCGATCAGTTCCTTCAATGTCACTTCATCATACTTTTTCGAGAAATCAAGCAATTCCAGCAATCTATGATAAGCGCTTCCTCTTGATGCCCCGGTAAGCTCCTCCTCTTCCTGTAAAAATTTCGGAAGAAGGGGAACGACATCTGCCTCATCAAACACAAGTTCTCCGGCTTCTTCTTCCAAATAAGCACGTTTTTTCAGTTCTGATACCGTCATTTTTTGCTTCAGTTTTCGCTCACGCTCATATGGATATTGATACCCGAACTGTATTTCCAACTGTTCTTTCATCTGCTCATCATAGGTGCGAGTATCATCCCAGTTATGCAACAGCTCTTTCGTATACTGTCCGCTCAGCTCCTCTGCAACTTCCCCCGCGACAATCTCTCCGATTCCCATTTTGTATACCCGGATTGGCACATCACGATCATACAGCGGATTCATAAACGGCGCTCCTATATTGTACGTCTCTAAGATCGGTGCAAAGGAAGCATGACGGTAAAGTGCCGGAAGTACCCAGTCGAAATAGGAATTTGCTTTTGTCAGTCTGCTGAATGTAAGCTCCGTTTCCTCATGGCTGCGAAGCCCTTCATAACTTCTTATTTTCTGTTCCAAATTCGATATTGTCCCCGTCATAATGAGTTTTTCTTTCGCTCTTGTAAGTGCCACATATAAAACACGAAGTTCTTCGCCCGCATTTTCCATCAACACTTCTCTTTGAATCATCCGTTTCAACAATGTTGGTGCCTTCGTTCTTCTTTCTACATCCACCGCGTCAATTCCGACACCAAATTCAGGATGAATCACAATACTTCCTTTGATATCCTGTGTATTGAATCGCTTGCTCATGCCGGACACAAAGACAATCGGAAATTCTAAGCCCTTACTTTTGTGAATACTCATTAGCCTGACGGTGTCTGCCTGTTCATCCAAAACAGATGCCTCTCCATAGTCCACATCATATTTATGAAGCTGCTCGATATAGCGGATAAAATGGAATAATCCTTTATAGCTAGTGCTCTCAAAGCTTACTGCTTTCTCCACAAGCATCTCCAGATTCGCCTTTCTCTGTTCTCCGGAAGGTAAAGATGCCACATAATCTCCATATCCTGTCTCTTCTATGATGTCCCATAGCAATGCGTGAATAGCCGTATAAGGTACTTTTCTTCGGAATCTTTCGTACTTTCTCAACAAATCTGTGATCCGCTCTTTGAGATTTTCGTCACTTCCATTTTCCAAATAGAACAATGTCCGCTCATAGAATGTCTTTCCTTCCCCTTCACACTGTATATTCGCAAGCTCCTCACTCGTCAGCTTGCCAAAACAGGAGGTCAGCACTGCCGCAAACGGAATATCCTGTCTCGGATTGTCTAAAATCCGCAAATAGTCCAAAATTGTCCGAATTTCTCTCGTCTCAAAATACCCTTCCTTAGAACCGCTGTACGCCGGAATCCCCTCCCGGTTCAAAATATTCGTAAATACATCTGTCCATCCTTTCAGGCTTCGCGTTAAAATTACGATATCACTATATCTGGCAGTCCGGTATTCTCCCGTCTCCTTATCCAATACCATGTGATGACCGACAAGTTCTTTGATCCGTCTTGCCACAGCTCTCGCCTCCAGCTCCCGGTTCGTTTCCTCTATCTTTTGATCATCCTCATCCTCAAAATCCGTATCTATCAAAGTAACTTCTGTCTCATTTCCAGCCTGCTCTTCATAGGCTGCTCCGACATAGAGAGCAGCTTTGTCATCATATGCAATGCCTCCAAGCCCTTTTGTCATGACCTGTTCAAAAATAAAGTTCGTACTGTCAAGTACCTCTCTTCTGCTTCGGAAATTTTTGTGTAAATCAATTCTCTGCTTGTCGCTCTCCTCCAGACTATATGTGTTGAACTTTTCCATAAAAAGCTCTGGTCTTGACAGACGGAACCTATAGATACTCTGCTTAACATCCCCCACCATGAAAATATTATAGCTTCCTTTAGAGACTTTGGATACGCTCGTCAGAATCGCCTCCTGAATCAGATTACTGTCCTGATACTCATCGATCATAACTTCCGCAAATCTCTCCTGATACTCTTTGGCAGCCTTAGACGGCACTAGTTTCCCGCCCTCTTCCAATGTCAGAATCCGCAGAGCAAACTGTTCCATATCTCCGAAATCAATCATATTTTTCCCAGTTTTTTTCTCTGCAAAGGTATCAGCAAAATCATTTACAAGCTGTACAAGCACTTCCATATTCGATTTTGCCGAGAGCATATCCTGATACAACTCTTCGGGAGCGTCAAAAAAATACTGTTCTACAACCGAAGCCACCGTCTTCTTGACTTCCTCCCGGACACCTTTCACATAGGCAGCCAGTTCTTCCGAAACACTCTTGTCGCGGTTGGTTGCAAGCCTTGCCCATTTCACCTTAGAAATCAAGTTGGACATCTCCAAAAAGTCTTCTGCACTGTTAATTTTTTCTATATTCTGCAGGTCTGCTTCCAGAGTCTCCCGATACATATACGGCCCATCTTCGCAGTCACATACTTGCAGCCCTGATACAATAGTTTCTTTCAGATCTTTCATATAATATCTTGTATTGCGCATAATATGTTCTACAAACTCTGACTCTGCCATCGCCTGCAGACTGTCAAACTCGTACTGTTCCACACACTCTTGCAACCATTTCCCCGGATTCGGATAACTTCTTGAAAATTCATATAGCTGCAAAATAAGCTCCTCTAGTTTCTTATCGTCTCTTCCAGATGCAAAACACTCTACAAATTCCTGAAAGGTCTGACTCCCCTCTTCATAATATCTTTCTAAAAGCTCTTCCATCACGTCATGCTTAAGTAGTTTGAGTTCTCCTTCTTCGGCAATCCGAAATCCCGGATCCAGATCGATCGTATGGAAATAATCCCTTATGACAGAGAGACAGAAGCTGTGGATCGTCGTCACCTGTGCACTGTGAATCAATGTCGCCTGACGCTGCAGATGCACATTATCCGGATTCTCCTCCAGTGCTTTTTCAATTGCTGTACGTATACGTTCTTTCATTTCTGATGCTGCTGCCTCCGTATAGGTCACAATCAAAAGCTGATCTACATCTATCGGATTTTGATCTTTTGTAAGCCTCGTAATAATACGCTCTACAAGCACCGCAGTCTTTCCTGATCCGGCTGCTGCCGATACCAAAATATTTCGATCTCGCAGGTCAATAACTTGCTTTTGTTCCGGTGTAAATGTTACTCCCACTCTGACACCTCCTTTCTCATCTTCATAAGCGCCTCATCTTTTTTCAGTTTCTGCAGTCTCCGATATTCATATCCCGGAATTTTTTCTTCAAATCCGCAAATCGCCTTGTAAGGACAGTAACTACAGCCTGTCATCGTTCCAAGCTCATATGGGGACACCTCCGTCTCCCCTTCTAATATTCTTGTCCCAATCTGTTTCATCTGCTTCTTGGCATACTCTGAAATCAGCTCAAACTCTTCCTGTGTCGCTGTTTTGGATGCCTTTGACAGACTCCTGTCTTTATTTCGCCCGATCGGCACAACAAGTGAATTTCCGGATATCTCCCTATCCAAATGCCGCACCACTTCTTCCCTTGCATTCACCACGCCATCCAAACGCAGTTCTTTTAATATTTTCTTTTCCAGTTTTTCTTCATCTTTTTCCTTGTCCACGATTGGATCTTTCATCTGATAATAAAAAATCCCGGCAGGTATCACTGTTTTCCCGTGATTTTTTCTGCTCTCCAGTTCTAATGCCGTATTCAGATATAAAACGAGCTGCAACTGTAAGCCATAATACAATTCCCCCAGATCAAACGCTTTCGCCCCCGTCTTATAATCAATCACTTTGACATAGACATTGTCCTCATCCTCACAGATGTCAACCCTGTCAATCTTTCCACGCAGTCTCATTCGCCCATGTCCATCCAGCGCAATGTCCGATGTGGATAGTCCGGATGCTCCTCCGAAAGAAATCTCATACCCGCCCGGCATGAAATCGCCCTTCTCCAACTGTTTTGTCAGCGCCCAGACGGTGCGCCTCATCATACGTTTCAGACGTTTGATAATATATTCATTTCTCGCCGAGCTATAGAGGATTGTATTTCCATAATCCACAATACTTTCCTCCACACTTTCTTCAATCAGTTCTTCTCTTCTTACTTCCGGAAGCGTCGTCCATGTGTACCCCTCCGCCTCCAGTTTTTTTGCAAAATGTTCAATGGCACTATGGAAAATATTTCCCAGATCGATCGCCTGAAAAGTATATTCCTCACGTTCCCGCAAATTTAGCCCGTAAGATAAAAAATGAGCATAGGCACATGCCGAAAATTTTTCTAATCTGGTTACACTGTTCTCTAAAATAGTCCCATACAATCGTTGAGCTGTTCTTGTTGTAAGACCATCTTTTGGTTTTTCATAAAAACAAGCTTCCACTATCTGTTCTATTTTTTTTCGCCATTTTGGATTTTGTCTGTACCATGTATACAATTCCTGCCACTCAGTGCCCAATCCTTCGTGTTTTTTCTGTAACTTTTCAATCAGATATGCAAATCCGCTTTTCGGTGTCAATTCTTTTTTGTCTGGCTGACAATCTGCATCTTGAATTTCCATCTTTTTGTACATTCGCCGTAAATCCTGAATCAGGTATGCCGGGCGAAGTGTCTTTCCATCCGCAGAGACCTTACTATATGTCACATACAACTGTTCGGATGGTTTTGTCATCAGCAGATAGAGATAAAACTTCTGGATAAATGCTTTTTCTTTCGCTCCCGGAGCCAGTACCACTCCTCCTTTTTGGAACAGCTCCCTGTCATGCTCTGAGAGAATACCTCCCGCATTTTCTTTTCCTGGAATATACATGTCATTGGCTCCAAGCAAAAACACCGCCTTTATGTCCTTGATACGGGTTCTTTCAATATCCCCCGCCACAACCTGATCAAGACTTGGCGGGATCACACCAACCTTCGCCTCCTCAAGTCCTGCATCCAACAATTCACAATACTCTTTCAGCGCAATCTGTTCCTCTCCAAGCAACTCTACAAACTTATCAAATAATTCAATTACAATACGGTATACCTGTCCATATTCTTTTTCTAATGCAAGTTCTCCGTCATTTCCAAATCTAATTTCATATTCTTTTACCTTTTTTTGCAATTCTTCCTTCACAAGAAAGTCATACAGTGCTTTTGTGACTTCTGAGACCGTTTTGTTTCGTTTTGTTAATACCATTGTCACATCTTCCACTTGAATAAGGAAACGTTCTTTGATGTCATTAATACGTTCCAATTCCGTTTCCTCCATCCCTCTGGCTCTTCGAATCCATTTCTCCTGCCATTTTTTGTATCCACGGATTCCAAGTGCAATAACATAGTTCTCCACAATGTCAATCTCTTCGTCTGAAAACCCGGTCAGTCCCGTGCGCAGATAACGGAATACACTTTCATATGAAAAGTTCTGTTCCACCATCGCAAGAAGACTTCTGACGTATTCCACAAATGAATTCAACAAAATACTTCTTTTATGATCCATAAAGATCGGTATCTGATATTCTCCAAAAATCTTTTCAATCTGATTTCCATATGTGTTCAAGTCACTTGCAATGATTGCAATCTCCCGATAACGGTATCCTCTTGTCCGAGCCAGATTTCGAATCTTCTGCGCAGCAAAATCGACCTCTTCTTTCGGATTCTTCGCACAATAAACCTGAATACGATCCTGTTCCTTTTCATACTGCTCTTTTGAATAGCGGAACAGATGCGCCTCTAAAAATGCAAGCGCTGTATTCTCGCGGAATCGATAAATCGGTCTGTCATATAGATATATCGGCTCCTCTACATCTGTCTTTGTCTCTTTGGCAATTGTAATCAGGGAAGTCACCATCTGCTTGCTCAATGCAAACAGCTGGTATGGATGTTTATAAGAAAATGGATTCTCCTTTTGCTCCATTGTCACTGTAATCACAACCTTCTTGCAGACACCAAACAGTTCACGCAAAAGCTTATTTTGAACAGGCGTAAATCCAGTAAACCCATCCAGTACAACCACACTGTCTTTTAAAATCTTAGATTTCCCCACCACAGTACAAAGGACATCTAAAAGTTCTTCCCCTGTAATATATTTTTCTCTCAGATATTCTCGAAATCCATGGTAAATAGTCTTGATATCCTGCAATTTATAATAAAGATTAGAAGAGTCTTTCACCTCTTCTATCATCTGTTCCAACGTCTCTTCCTGTATATCATATTGTGTAAATTCCGATATAACCGACTTCACTTCCCCGATGTATCCGGTCTTTTTCAGATTACTTCCAAGTACGCGAAGCTCTGCCTCACAATCCCCCGCAATCTTTCTCAGCACAAAACTTTTCCCCACATCATCAAGAACTTTTCGCTGGTTTCCACCGGTCTCCTCAAAAATACGATGTGCAAGTCGTCCAAAACTCAGCACATCTACATTCATAATTCCTTTTCTCGGGCTTGCCATCACAAGATCTTTCTGTGTCTGCATGGTAAACTGTTCCGGCACAAGCACAATATAATTGGTCTCGGGATGCTCCAAAGATGCTTTTGTTACTTTTTCATATAAATAATGGGACTTTCCCGAACCGGGTGGTCCCATAATAAACTGTAATGCCATTCCTTCTATCCTTTCAGCTCTCTCAGATTTTGTTGGTAATACTGCTCTGCTTTTTCTCTGTCAATATTTCTCTCCTTTAGTATAAACAATCTGTTTTTAAGTTGCAATGCCTTTTACACTTGAATATTCGGGCAATATCAGCAAAGGACCATCCACCGCGGACAGTCCTCTTCTCTACATCATTCTCAATTTTTCACTCAATTCATTTCCAAGTATCATCTTTCCAATATAAAATACTTCACCTGTCACAAATATCTCCCAGTCCTCCTGAATCTCCACCTGCAACTCACCACCTGGCATGTGCACTGTCACACCCGGATTCGTAAGTCCAAGTTTATATGCAGCTGCCGCTGCAGCACATGCACTGCTGCCAGATGCAAGCGTATATCCCACGCCGCGCTCAAAGATTTCAATCCGAATATTTTCTTCATCAATCACCTGCATCACCTGTGTGTTGATCTTATTCGGAAAATATCTTGCAATCTCTGAATGATTTCCGATTTTGCACACGAGATGTTTCGACACTTCTTTCATCGGAATCACACAGTGTGGATTTCCGACAGACACACAAGTCGTCGGATACAGGTTTCTTCCGAACACCATGTCCTCATCGACCACTTCTCTTCGTTCCCCTGTCACAGGAATTTCGTCGCTCCAAAAAGATGCTTTTCCCACCGAAAGACGAATGCGGCTTCCATCTTCATTTAAGTAGAAAACCTCAATTTCTCCTCCCGGTGTCTGAAAATGAAAATTTCGTTTCTGTACATAACCGGCATCTTTTAAATATTTTGCAAAAATACGATCCCCATTTCCGCTCATTTCTGCCTTGCTTCCATCTGGATTCCAGATTCGAACACCCATCTGCTCTGTCTCAAAAACAGGACCTTCCAAAATCCCTTCCGCTCCTATACCATAATTGCGGTCACATAACAGTCTGACATTTTCTTCATTTAATTCCATTTCATTTTTATTTGGGTCAAATACAAGGTAATCATTTCCAAGTCCATGATATTTTTCTAATACAACGTTCATACATTCACCCTCCACGGCATTTTTACTACTTCTATCTTAACAGGCATTATATGTCACAAATACACAAATAATGCTTTCTATATTGCAAATAATGCTATATAATACTCTCATAGCAGGAGGGTTTGATATGGAACACTATGAAAAAAAAGGATATTTAAGCAGTGATTTCCGGTTGTTTCATCTGACAGACAGGAGTATTCCAAATATTAAATATCATTACCATGAATTTGATAAGATCACTATTTTAATCAAGGGAAATGTGCATTATACCATCGAGGGACGAACCTATCAGCTCGAACCTTACGATATGGTTCTTGTCCGCCATAATGAGATTCACCGCCCGGTCGTCGACACAACCACGCCATATGAGCGGATTATTATTTACATCTCTCCCACTTTTATTGAAAACTACCGTACACAGGACTACGACTTGGGATATTGTTTTCAAAAAGCAGCAAAAAAGGAATCCAGTGTGCTTCGGATCCCCACTCGTCAAAAAAGTATTTTGTTTCAGACAATCCAAAGATTGGAAGAATCCTTTTCCTCTGATGGCTATGCCAACGAACTCTACAGGCAAGTTCTTTTTTTAGAATTTATGATTCATCTCAATCGCGCGGCGCACGCAAGACAGCTTTTCTTTTTGGATACCGCCGTCTACAACGAAAAAATAGCGGACATTCTGCACTATATCAATGCCAATTTGTCCGCCCATCTTTCAATTGATGACCTCGCCTCAAGATTCTATCTAAGCAAATACTATATGATGCGCCTGTTCAAATCCGAGACCGGATACAGCCTCGGAAATTATATTACACAAAAACGACTTCTTTTTGCCAAAGACTTGATCCTACAGGGGTCTCCGGTTCTAGAAGCCTGTTTTGACTGTGGTTTTCAAGATTATTCTACTTTTTCCCGTGCTTATCGGAAGTGTTTTCATGAATCGCCACGTCAGACTTTAACTTCAGAATCATCACCGGTATCGGCGGATGATTGGGGCGATTGTAATAGGAACTCAGAATAACAAGATAATATTTTGTATCCAGGCATTTCAGAAATGACAGGATTGCATCCCGTTCCTCAAATCCGCTGTCCCCTCCGCTGTAAATGCAAAGACTCATCATGCCTCCCACCTTCAGCAGTCGCAGTCCCTGTCTGATTGCCTCTATACTTGTATCTGCTTTAGTCGCAAGCTGATGGTCACCGCCCGGAAGGTATCCGAAATTAAATACGATGCAGTCTACCGTTTCTTCCTTTGCATACTTCTGCATCTTCGCATGACTTTCCAGAAAAACATCTGCACGTTTTTCCATCTGATGTTCCAAAATCCGCTTTTTCGTATTTTCCACCGCTTCTTTTTGAATGTCGAATGCCAACACCCGTCCACACTCTCCTACAAGTTCACACAAAAAGAGCGTATCATTTCCGTTTCCGGCTGTCGCATCAATACAGAGATCTCCTTCTTTCACATGATTCTCCATAAAATGATGGCACCACTCTGTAATCTGATATCTTTTCATTTCTCTCACAGTTTCACTTTCTCATAGATTTCAATCGGAATGTACCCTTTTGCAAAAATACCTTCTTCCCGGTACTCTTCTTCTAACAGTTCCCCGTATTTTCGAATCAATTGTATCTTTCCCGCATCAGCATACGGATAAAGCTGCTCAATTAAAATTTTCTGTTCCCGCAAAACTTCTTCGATTACATTTTGCAGATTCTCTAATCCCTCACCAGTCTTTGCCGAAATATTCACAACATGATCTGCTTTAAAATCACGTAAAATAACCTCACCATCTACTTTATCCTGTTTATTAAACGCCGTGATAACCGGTTTATTCTTAACTTCCAGATTCATCAGTGTCTCATAGACAATATACATCTGCTCATCCATCTGCGGATTAGATGCATCCACCACATGCAGGATGATGTCTGCATATTTTGCTTCCTCCAACGTACTTTTGAAGGCTTCAATCAGATGGTGCGGCAGTTTTCGGATAAATCCAACTGTATCCGTCAGCAATACCTCTTGTTTACTTGGGAGTTTTAAGTTCCGGGTTGTCGGATCCAGCGTCGCAAACAGCTTATCTTCTTCCAGCACATCCGCCCCCGTCAGTGTATTCAAAAGTGTAGATTTCCCGGCATTTGTGTAACCGACAATCGCAATGACCGGAACTTGGTTTCTGCTTCTTTGCTCTCTTGTCACCTCACGGTGCCGCTTGACATCTTTCAATTCTCGGTTCAACTGGGCAATCCGCCCCTTGATCAGACGCCTATCCATCTCAAGCTTTTTCTCTCCCGGACCTCTTGTCCCGATTCCGCCGCCAAGTCTTGACAATGATTTTCCAAGTCCCACAAGACGCGACTGTCTGTATTTCAACTGCGCAAGTTCTACTTGAATTTTCCCCTCATTGGTCGACGCCCTGTTTGCAAAAATATCCAAAATAATGAGGGTTCGATCCATAATCTTTGTATTCAACGCATCTTCCATGTTTCCAAGCTGAATCGGCGATAATTCATCATCACAGATGATGCCCGTCGCCTCTGTCTCCCACAACAGGTCTTTTATCTCGTCCAACTTTCCTTTTCCGACATAGGTCACCGGGTGGATCTGTGACAGGTTTTGGACAACACGCCCGACCGTCACTGCCCCTGCAGTTAACGCCAGTTCTTCCAGTTCATCCAGCGATTTCTCCGTATCATCATGATCATCCGTGCTGACTCCGACCAAAATGACCTTTTCCTTCACCTGTTTCAGTTCTATCATTTCCGCCATAAAGCCCTCCTATCTGGTCTCCAAAAATTCTGCTTCTTTTTCTGCCTTCGAGTCTCCAGGATACTGCTCGTTATACTCGCTCACTTTCTCTTTTGCATTGTCCCAGTCCCCCAACTTTTCATATGATACAACCGTGTTAAACAGCATCTCCTGTTTCATTGTATCAGAGCAATCCTCCATAGACATACCTTTTTCAAAGGCAGATACCGCTTCCTCATAATTTTCCATTTTCATATTACTGATACCGATAAAATTATATAACGTTGCCGTTTCTTCTGCCCCATTGTCCAATGCCTCCCCGAACGCATCAATTGCTTTTTCGAATTCTTCCATCTCAAAATATGCAATTCCCATTCCGCGGTATGCCTCATCTAAGTTCTTTTCTTCATCGATCTCCTTCTGAAAAGACTTGCTCGCCTCCTCATATTGCTTTTCTTCCAACTGAGAAACGCCTTCTTCCAAATAATTTGTTCCCATACAGCCTGTCAATAAAACTCCCGTCATGACAAGCATTGCTATTTTCCTTTTTTTCATCTCTGCTCCTTTTCTATTATGCCGGATTTTTAGATGCCCATGCAGCATTCACAATCGCAAGCACAATCACACATACTTCCCAAATGATCGCCCCCTTGATTGTTATCATTCCGCACAGCGCCAATCCCAATACGATTATTTTAATAAGAACCGCATAAACCGTGTTCTGCCTGATGACCTTCAACGTCTCCTTTGCAATACGGACTGCATCTACCAGCGCCAACGGTTCATCATCCATCAGGACAATATCCGCCGCTTCGATCGCTGCATCTGAGCCAAGCGCTCCCATAGCAATCCCTACGTCGGCTCTCGTGAGCACCGGCGCATCATTGATACCGTCTCCAACTGCTGCAAGACATTCCGTGTCGTCCTGCATATTCAAAAATTCTTCCAATCGCTCCACCTTATCCTGCGGAAGCTGATTTGCATAATAATAGTCTAATTCCAATTCCTCAGCCACTTCTTTTCCAGTAAACTGGGTATCTCCCGTCACCATCACAGCGACTGCCTGACAATGCTTTTTCAAATACATAATCATCTCTTTTGCATCTTTTTTTATCATATCTGAAACGACGATATAACCTGCATATTTCCCGTCAACCGCAATGTAAATTACGCTTCCTGACTTGTGTATTTCCTGAAACCGGATGCCTCTTTCTTCCATCAGTCTTGCATTTCCAACATACACTTTCTTTCCCTCGTAAATTGCTGTCAATCCATATCCCGGAATCTCTTCCATCTCAGTCATACGGGTCTTTTCAAGTTCTTTCCCATAAGCATTTTTCAAGGAAACAGCAATCGGATGATTCGAGTAGCTTTCCACATATGTTGCAATCTCCAATAATTCCTCCTCTGTAAGCCACTGTGCATGTACCTCCTGCACTTCAAAAACACCTTCCGTCAACGTTCCCGTCTTATCGAACAGAAAGGTGTTCACCTTCGCCAAAATTTCCAGATACACGCCTCCTTTTACGATTACACCTTTTTTAGCAGCGGAAAGAATCCCGCCTAAAAATGCTGTGGATACAGACATCCCAATCGCACATGGGCAGGCTGCCGCCAAAAATACAACAACTCTCTTCATTCCAGTCACATACTCATATGTCTTATCAAACAGACTTGGCAAAACAACAAGCATCGCTGCCGACGCTAATATCAAGCCTACATAAATCTGAATGTATCTTTGTACTTTGTGCTCACTTTCTGCCTTTTTCGTATCTACATTTTCTACGATATTCAAGATTCTTGACACCGTAGAATCATCATATGTATGAAGCACTTTGACTTCTATGGCGCCTGTCAGATTCAGACTTCCACTATATACAATTCCGCCCGGCTCTTCCTCACGCGGAATTGCCTCTCCCGTAATCATCTGTGTATCAAGCGAAGTTGTCCCCGAAACGACTATCCCATCTACCGGAACTCGTTCGCCCGGTCTGATCAAGATTCTGTCGTCCTTTTCAAGCTCTGACGGCTCTACCTGTATTTCTTCCCCATCTACCAGTTTATTTGCAAGGATTGCATGTACATCGATGAGTTCTCTGATTCTTCGTTTGGAGCGATCTATTGTGATCATCTCGATCAGATGTCCAACCTGAAAAATCAAGATCACCGCCACTGCCTCCACATAATATCCAACGGCAAACGCACAAATTGTAGTGATTACAAGCAGTACATTCCCATCCAGAAAAAATTTCTCCAAAAAATGTTCCGCAATCTTCTGAAACACACTGTACCCAGCCAGTAGGTACGCTGCAAAAAAACAGCCAAACGCAATGTCCGACGGCAAATGATAACTTCTGCTCAGCCAGACACTTCCCAAATACAACAAAAGTCCGCACACTGTCATGTACACATTATTACGTATTCTTTCCTTCATAACCTGCCCTCATCAAACAGCCTCTACTCTATTATATGCTCCATTCCCTGATTCAAGATGCTCTGTATATGCCCGTCTGCCAGCGAGTAAAATACCGTCTTTCCTTCTCTTCTATTCTTTACTAACTTCATCTGTTTTAATATTCTCAGTTGATGTGACACTGCAGATTGAGTCATTCCCACAACTTCTGCCAAATCACACACACACAACTCTGCCTGAAACAACACACATAAAATTTTTATTCTCGTCATATCTCCAAATACTTTGAAGAAATCTGACAATTCTCGTATCGTTTCTTCTTTCGGCATTCCGTCTTCAATCTGGTGTACCAGACTGTCATGCAAATGCGTTGTCCCACAACATTCTATTTCCGATTTTTCCATATCTTACTCCTTTCATATGACTCGACATTCATAGAACAATTATGAATGATGTACTCTGTTTGGTCAATACTTTCCTGCAAAATAAGTACGACTGTTCCCCTGACTCACCGCAGGACAACAGCCGCACTTCTTTTATTTCTTATATAAAATTCGGATGGAATTTAATACACAGAGCATCGCAACTCCTGTATCGGCAAACACTGCCAGCCACATATTTGCAAATCCCATAAGTCCAAGTATCATTACCAGAGCTTTCACAATCAGTGCAAACACAACATTTTGCATGGCAATCGCTCCGGTCGCTTTTGCAATTGCAACAGATTGCGGAATCGCTTCCATCGAAGATGTCATAAACACTACATCTGCCGCTTCAATCGCAGCATCCGCTCCACTTCCCATCGCGGCTCCGACATCTGCTCCAGCCAGCACCGGCGCATCATTGATTCCATCTCCAACAAACATAACAGCTCCGTTCTTTTGACGTATCTCCTTTAATTTTTCTACCTTATCCTCCGGCAAAAGCTGTGCGTACACTTCTTCTACACCTGCCTTTTTGGCTATGGCATCTGCACTTGTTTTGGCATCTCCTGTAAGCATTGCTGTTCGAAGTCCGTATTTTTTCATCTTTCTGATTGCACTAACGGAATCTTCTTTCAAAGTGTCCGCAATGACAAGATATCCTGCCAGCTCTCCATTTATCGCGACAAATACTTCGGTTCCATAAACGTCGCTCTCCATCATTTGCACATTCACATGATGCATTTCTAAAAGGGCTCTGTTTCCGCATAGCACCTCGCCGAGTTTCATTTGCGCACGGATTCCCTTTCCTGATATTTCTTCCACTTTTGATGGGCGTTCCAATTCTACAAAACGTTTTTTTGCTTCCTCCACAATACTGTTCCCAATCGGATGCGTGGATGTACTCTCACATCCTGCTGCAACTGCTAAGAGTTCTTCTTCCTTCCATGCCCCCAATGAAATACACTTCTGCACTTCAAAATTTCCTTTTGTAATAGTCCCTGTCTTATCCATGACAACTGCCTTGACCTCTTTTAACGCCTCCAAAGCAATTCCGCCTTTAAAAAGAATTCCCTTTTTAGATCCCGCGCCAATTCCGGAGAAAAATGCAAGCGGCACACTCAATACGAGCGCACATGGACAGCTTATAACGAGAAATGTGATTGCTGTATAAATCCAAAATTTCCAATCTCCCGTAATCAGTGAAGGGATAATTGCAGTTCCCAATGCCAGGATTACTACAAATGGTGTGTAGACCCTTGCAAATCTTGTAATAAATCGGTCTATCTTCGGCTTGCTTGCCGCCGCATTTTCGACAGACTGCAGAATCCGTGTAACCATAGAGTCGCCAAGTGTCTTTTCTACCCGAACCTTTAACATTCCGGAAGTATTGACACACCCTGAGATTACCCGGTCACCTTCGCCTGCTTTTACAGGAACCGGTTCACCTGTCACCGGCGCTGTATCGATGCGGCTCTCACCGCTTAAAATCACTCCGTCAAGCGGAATTCGATCTCCAACTCTCACAAGGAGCACGTCTCCGATCTGCGCTTCCTCTGCCGGAATCACTTCCACCTCATCTCCATGCAGAAGATTTACAACCTCCGGTCTCATGTCAACCGCATCCATAATCTGTCCACGGCTCTTTTCCACTGCAATATCTTCAAACAACTCTCCACACCGGTAAAACAGCATCACACCTACCGCCTCAGCAAAATCTCCAATTGCAAATGCCGCCAGCGTCGCAATACTCATCAGAAAGTTTTCATCAAACACGTGCCCCTTCTTCAGATTCTTCGCTGCCTGTAATACAATTTTCCCACCAAGAATCAGATAGGCTATAACAAATCCAATTGATGTCACTGTCGGATAAGAATCCTCAAATATCATCCCTGCTGCAAACAATACTGCACCTGCAAGAATACCTATTATCGCTTTTTGGTTCTCCTCCTGTTTTTCTTTGTGTACTTTTGACTCTTTTTGTTTTACCACTACCTCAGACTCTATCGATGCACAAATTTCCTGTAGTACCGGAAGAAGATCCTCTTGATGATTCGATGCAACTTTTAACTGCTTTGTCGCAAATGTGATCACCGCATCTTCCACTTCCGGCAATTCCTTAATCTTTCTCTCCATCTTCGCCGCACAGTTTGCACAACCAAGATTTTCTAAGATATATACTTTTTGCTTCGCATCCGATTGAACATGCGAATGACTTTCTTTATCACCACTCCCATGTTCATGGTCATGTCCGCATCCGTAGGCTTCGTGTTCATGGTCGTGACCACATCCACAGGCTTCATGGTTATGATGATGTTGCTCTTTATGTTCTTCATGATTCTGTTTCATCTTTCTACCTCCTCATATGAGTGATTGTTCATATGTTCATATAACCATATTTTATGTGAAATGTCAAGATATCAATTAAAAAAAGTTGAAACATACGCCTTCCATTCGCATATCTCAACTTTTATTCTATGTTACATCTCTTTTCTCTACAATTCATCAATCTGCCAGTCGATCGGTTCCACTCCATTCGCCTCAAGGAATTGATTCGTCTTACTGAATGGTCTGCTTCCAAAAAAACCACGGTAAGAAGACAGTGGACTTGGATGTGGAGCTTCCAATATCAGATGCTTTGGGTTATTCAACATCGCTTTTTTCATCTGAGCCGGTCTTCCCCATAAAATAAACACAATCGGTCGATCCTGTGTATTCAACACACGGATTGCCGCATCTGTAAACTCTTCCCAGCCGATTCCTCTGTGGGAATTTGCCTGATGCGCCCGCACAGTCAAAACAGTATTGAGCATTAACACTCCCTGTTTCGCCCATTTCACAAGGTATCCGTGGTCAGGAATCGTGCACCCCAAATCATCATGCAGTTCTTTGTAAATATTTACAAGCGATGGTGGTATCTCCACCTCCGGCTTTACCGAAAAGCAAAGTCCATGCGCCTGATTATTTCCATGATACGGATCCTGTCCTAAGATAACCACTTTCACATCTTTTAAAGGTGTCAGATGAAATGCGTTAAATATGTCATTTGCCGGTGGAAATATTAATCTCGTCCGATACTCTTCGTTCACCTTCTCAAACAGCTGCTTATAATAGTCTTTTTTGAATTCATCCTTTAATGCTTCCAGCCAATCTCCGTTGATTGCCGCCATCTTTTCTTCCTCCTTACATTCTGACTGAAACGCCTTTCTCTCGCAAGTATTGTTTGACTTCTTTAATCTCTAATTCTTTAAAATGGAATAGAGATGCTGCAAGCGCCGCATCTGCCTTTCCTTCCGTCAACGCCTCATAAAAATGTTCCAGCGTTCCTGCACCGCCTGATGCGATGACCGGAATCGATACTGCTTCCGCAATCGCTCTTGTCAACTCCAGGTCATACCCTGCCTTTGTTCCATCTCCATCCATACTCGTTAAAAGAATCTCTCCCGCTCCGAGCGCACCCACTTTTTTTGCCCACTCAACCGCGTCGATACCGACATCGACTCTTCCACCATTTTTATAGATGTTCCATCCGGTTCCATCCGCTCTTTTCTTCGCATCAATTGCGACAACCACACACTGACTGCCGAATTTTTCTGCCGCTTCCCGTATCAACTCTGGACGATTGATCGCAGATGAATTGATTGAAATCTTATCCGCTCCTTCCCGCAAAAGTACTTTAAAATCTTCTACCGTCCGGATTCCTCCGCCAACTGTAAAAGGAATAAATACATTGGCGGCCACTTTCCGCACCATATCGACAACAGTTTCTCTCTCATCTGACGATGCTGTGATATCCAAAAATACAATCTCATCTGCTCCTGCTGCATCATATGCCTTCGCAATCTCAACCGGGTCACCGGCATCTATCAAATCTACAAAATTAACTCCTTTCACCACGCGCCCATTGTGCACATCCAAACAAGGGATTATTCTTTTCGTAAACATCTCTCTTCCTCCTAGCTAAGCTCTACAAAATTTTTCAAAATCCGAAGTCCCACATCACTGCTTTTTTCCGGATGAAACTGGCATGCAAACACATTATCCATTTCCACAGATGCATGGATGTGTGCGCCGTATTCTGTCGTCGCCTTCACAATTTGTTCCTCCTTGGCTTTCAGGTAATAAGAATGCACGAAATATACATATGCGTCCTCTTCAATTCCCCGAAAGAGTCTTCCGTCATTCTGAAGATGCAAAGAGTTCCATCCCATATGCGGAATCTTAAACCCTTCTTGATCCGGAATTCTGCAAACCTCTCCTTTTAAAATTCCAAGTCCTTTCACGCCTTCCGACTCGTCGCTTTTTTCAAACAAAAGCTGCAGCCCAAGACAAATCCCCAAAAAGGGAATCCTTTTTTCCACCACTTGATGAATAACCTCCACCAGACCATACTCGTTCAGATTCTTCATCGCATCTCCAAATGCCCCGACTCCAGGCAGAATCACTTTATCCGCAGCTAAAATCTGCTCTTTCTCGCGTGTGATCACAACATCCTGTCCCAACTTTTGTAATGCTTTTTCTACGCTTTTTATATTCCCCGCATCATAATCAATAATCGCTATCATATCACTTGTGCCCTCCTCTATTTTGCAGATAATTCAAACCAGAATTCCACTCCGTTTTCATAGTTGTTCACTCCATACTCATGATGGAACGATTCCATAATCGCCTTAACAATAGAAAGTCCGATTCCATTACCACCATATTCTCTTGTGTGCGCTTTATCCACTTTGTAGAATTTATCCCAAATGTGCCCGATATCCTCCTTTGGAATCTGTTTTCCGGTATTGAACACCGAAACTCTCGTCGTATCCGGCTCTTCTCCTTTTGAAATGCGAATGTCAATCAGCATCTGCCCCTCTACATGATTCAATGCATTACTCACATAGTTTCGAATAACCTGCTCTGCCTTGAACTCATCCGCCCAGACATACGCAGGTTCATTCTGCGTAAAATGCACTGTGGCATTCTTCTGCTGTATCAGTATCTCACAGCTTTGCACTACTCCGCGAATCAGTTCCGCGATGTCAAAACGCTCAAAAGACACTTCCTCTTCTCCAAATTCCAACTGGTTCAATGTCAGCAGATTTTTCACCATACGGTTCATCTTTCCTGCTTCGTCCATAATCACGTCACAATAAAACGCCCGACTCTCCGGATCATCCGAGATTCCCTCTTTCAGTCCTTCCGCATACCCCTGTATCAAAGCAATCGGTGTCTTTAATTCGTGAGATACATTTCCAAGGAACTCATTTCGCATATTTTCCATCTTTTCTTTTTTCTCAATATCTTTTTGCAATTCATAATTGGCTTTTTTCAGCATCGAAATGGTCTGCTCCAGTTTCTCTGACATCGCATTAAAGTTCTCTCCAAGAACTCCAATCTCATTATCTCCGCCGCTTGTATATTTCGCATCAAAATCCAAATCCGCCATTCTCTTCGACAAAACTGCCAGTTCCATGATCGGATCTGCAATCCTTTTAGAAAAATACCATACCAAGACGGTGCTGATCAGTACAACTACAACCACAATGTAAGATAAAAATTTATTCGAGAGCGCCACACTTTCCCGAATACTCTCCAGCGGACTTCTTAAAATAAATGTACTTCCATCTTCCAGATATCCCCACATCTCGATATATTCGTACCCACTTTGCACATCTTTTGCACTGTGAATCTGATAGGTATCGCTCTCCTTTAAAAGCGTCCCGTTCTCCTGATTCCGCCCTAGCATATAACCAATCAGCTGCATGACCAGTTCATCACTTTTCTGTTCATTCTGCGCAATCGAAAGACGGACTTTCTCTTTTCCTGAAACAACAGCAAGCGTAATATTACCAATCTCAACCATCTCGCTCAATTCTTCTACCGTGCTGTCAGATGTCAATTTCCCTTTCTCAGAAGCTGTTTTTAACTTTTCATATACCTCTGTCAGACTCGCCTGTTTATTCAGGATATAATACTGTCCGAGAAATTTTGCATTCACTCCAAGTGAAATCAAAAGAATTGCCACTACCAGCCCGATAAATATGACTGAAATCTGACGTTTAATTGATCCTCGCATTATTCCACCTCAAACTTATATCCCATTCCCCATATCGTCTTAATATAATTTCCTTTTTCTCCCAGCTTGCTTCTCAGTTTTTTCACATGGGTATCAATTGTCCTCGCATCGCCAAAATAATCATAATCCCACACATTGTTCAGTATCTTTTCTCTGGACAATGCCATCTTCTGATTTTCCACAAAATATGTTAAAAGTTCAAACTCTTTCACACTCAGATCAATCGGTACATCATCAATCTTTACAAGATGTGCTGCTTTATCAATCACAATGACCCCGGCATCAATCAAATCTTCAGAAGCCGCTGCTCTTCCTCTTTTTAAGATTGCATTCACTCGCGCAACCAAAATCTTCGGACTGAACGGTTTTGAAATATATTCATCCACTCCAAGTTCAAATCCCTGCAGCTCGTCCCGTTCTTCCCCGCGTGCTGTCAGCATGATAATCGGAACCTGAGACAGCGCACGCACCTCTCTGCACACTTGCCATCCATCCATTCTAGGCATCATCACATCAAGAATAATCAAAGCGATATCCTTATTCTCATAAAAAATATCCATCGCTTCCATCCCATCAGCAGCTTCTATAATAATATGTCCCTCTCTCTCTAAAAAATCTTTTACCAGTTTTCTCATTCTGCTCTCATCATCTACAACCAATATTTTCAATTTTTCCATATATCTTCACCTCGTTTAATATTCTCTTTTTATCATACCAAAGATTTATGTCAACTTTGTGAAACAATAAATGGCAGTCAGAAAACTCCTTTTTTTAGTTTTTCCAACTGCCATCTGCCCTTTACTATATTTTATACCCTCGGTAGGAATACAGAGAACATCGTTCCCTTTCCAACAATCGAGGACACTTTAATGTATCCACATTGTTCTCGTATAATATGTCTCGCAAGATAGAGACCAATTCCAAGACCTTCCTGCTCTTTTGCCTCTTTTGTGCGATAAAATTTCTTAAAAATCGCCTCTGTCTCTGTATAATCAATTCCCATTCCATTGTCCGTAATATCTACTCTCGCATACATATCATACTGCATCACACTTACTTTGACCATGGAATTCGGTTTTGAATACTTAATTGCATTTTCCAAAATATTCGAAAGCGCCACGAGCGTCCACGGATAATCAAACACCGCCTGAATCTTCTTTTTCTTATATTGAATTGCAATTCCTTTTTTCTCTGCCAATGGAAGCAATTCCTGACTCACTTCACATAAAAGATTCCCAAGATTCTGTGATTTCGGCTCAATAGAATTCAATCCACTCTCCAGCACAGAAATTCTCACAACTGCCTCCAACATCATATTCAAGCGTTCCCCCTGTGCACTGATGCGCTCTGCAATCTTTCTGCTGTCATCTGAGAGATCTTTCTGCTCAACCAGCATATCAGAATACATCTTCACATCTGCAAGTGGTGCCTGCGTCTGAAAAGCAACTTCTGCAATCAATGACTTGATCCTGTCTTTTTTTTCTTTTGCACGTCTGTTTCTCACAATACATATTTTCAGATACTGATTCATCTTAACTTCCAGATCCGAAAACACAGAGCCATCCGGCCTTTTTGATTTCAATGTTCCTTTTGTTGCATCATCAATCATCGTTGTCAGATTCTCGATGAGATTCTTCATACTTCTTCTCTGTAAAAATACGACCAACACACAGATGACAACTACAATCTGAGCAATTACAATAGCAATAATACTTATCTTATCCATTTATCCTGATACCCCTTTTTTGCATTTTCCCCTGTAAAAAAATTATAGCACTACTTGTAAACATATGCAAATAAAACCTCAGCATATGCTGAGGTTTTGAAATGGACCTGAGGGGAATCGAACCCCTGTCCGAAAGCCCTTCCATCGAGGCATCTCCCATCACAGTCATTATTTTGACATTCCCTCCATCAGCCGCCTAATGACAGGCTTCTGATCTCAGTAGCTTCATAAATTCTTCCATCCCCTCAAAGCTTTGGAAACGAAGTGCCTCACCTCGTTGAAGCCGGTGACTTAAGCAGTGAGCGACTTAAGGCCGACTGCTGCCACTAGGCAGCGTACGCTAAATTTTCGTCTGCGTTTAATTTTAAAGTACGGATTGTTATGCGGGCCCGCCCCGCAGATGGCTTCCCAAACTTCTGAACCCCCGTCGAAACCAGTACAAGCCCTAATTCAGCATTGTCGTGGTTCGCAAACGTAGTATTCATTATATGCCACCTTTTTTACCTTGTCAAGGCTGGATACAATAATCCTCAAGCCAAACGCATGAATGTGCTCCTCAACCACACCATATACTAAATTCAAAAAT